>Ga0207827_100008_pt1 | contig 399284 bp, 405 predicted proteins | sample CeladaPassaB1F02_FD_187479 | JGI IMG/M metagenome (GOLD analysis project Ga0207827, IMG submission 187479) | Cellulose-adapted microbial communities from the Joint BioEnergy Institute, USA - Passage B1F02 (SPAdes) (version 2) | ecosystem: Engineered > Bioreactor > Continuous culture >...
CGTCGCCGGAGCCAATGCGGGACGATACGGCTTGGATCATTGGGTGCTGCCATATCTCCGCCACTGGTGGACGGATAAAACACATCGTCCACACCGACCGGCCGCAGCGCATAAATGACCGCCATCAGTCGCGTAAGCTGTTCCGGGTTTCTTCTTTTAACAACGGCCGCTTCCTCTCCCAACATGGAAGGAGGCGGCTGTTCGCTGTAGTGGCCAACATGGCTTACCGCATATGATCACGGATCACCCGTTTCAATAGAGTGATGGATCCTCTCAAACTGGAGAAGCTTCCTCCTTCTCCGCACAAGCAGAAAGGGAAGATGTTCCATCTTTCAAAAACGGGTTGCTTTTTCTCGTGTTGAAAAACTCTTCGATCAACAAAACAATATACATATTATTTTTATAATATATATATTTTTTACCTTTATCACTGTTATATTCTATTAAATGGGCTGAGAGAAATTTGAACAAAATAGCAAAATATTTGCCAAAAACTTCAGGAAATTTCCTGATCATGCTAGAATATGAATATAGGAAGATACACCATTTTGGGGGTGGATGTATGCTGCATATTGTAGCCTGTATTAAGCAAGTGCCGGATACGAAGATTGCCAAAATCAACCCGAAGACGAACACGATCGACCGTGCGAGCGCCCCAGCGATTTTAAACCCGTATGATGCGCACGCCGTTGAGGAAGCCGTTCGCCTAAAAAAGAGATATGGCGGCGTCGTTTCCGTATTGACGATGGGCCCGCCGCCGGCGGTGAAAGCGATTCGAAAGTGCATTGAGCTTGGCGCTGATGAAGGGTATATGATTTCCGACCGCGCGTTTGCCGGAGCGGATACGTTGGCGACGAGCTATGCGCTGGCGAAGGCGCTGGAACAAATCGCGAAACAACGGCCGATTGATTTAATTATTTGCGGAAAAATGACGATTGACGGCGATACCGGCCAAGTAGGGCCAGGCATTGCCCGGCGTTTGGATATTCCACCGCTCACCGGTGTGAACAAAGTAGTTGAAATTAACAAAGAAAAAGGATATGCGATCGTCCACCGCAAGCTCGAAGATGGTTATGAAGTCGTGAAGTCGACGCTCCCATGTTTATTCACGGTTGAAAAGGAAATTAACGACATCTCCTTTGCACCTTTACCCAACATGATTAAAGCCGCACGATACTACCCGACGATTTGGACTGTAGACGATTTGGAAAACGTTGACCGCAAACAATTAGGATTAAAAGGCTCCCCGACGATTGTTTCGAAAATATGGGCACCGCCGAAACCAAAAGGCGGCGAGATACTGGAAGGAACGACGGAAGAAAAAGTGGAACAGCTGCTTTCGATCGTGCTCGAGAAAAAAGAGTTGTTCCAATCATAATAACATTTCCGAACACATTTGAATCGCTTCTGGGAGCGAAAAGGAATGGTTTACGTTCATAGGGAGGGGATCAAGTATGAACTTTTCCGATTATCAAGGGATATGGGTTTATATTGAAGTGAGAGACGGAAAGGTAGCCCCTGTTTCCTTGGAATTGCTTGGAGCCGGGCGAACGCTGGCGGATAAACGCGGTACGGAACTTGGCGGAGTATTAATTGGAAGCGGTATCAAAGAGCTGGCTCCGACGCTGTTCGCCTATGGGGCTGACGTTGTCTACGTCTATGACGATCCGATTTTTGCCCATTACCGCACCGAGCCATATATGCGTGCATTGCTTCATTGTTGCCAAAAGTATCAGCCCGAAGTGCTGCTTTATGGAGCGACGCCGACCGGAAAAGATTTAGCGAGCGCGATTGCCACCGATTTGCCGACCGGATTGACGGCGGATACAACGATTCTTGACATTGAAGAAGACACAGGGCTGTTGTTGGCAAGCCGGCCGGCGTTTGGCGGCAACATTATGGCGACGATTTTATGCAAAAAGTACCGTCCGCAAATGGCGACGGTTCGTCCGAAAGTAATGAAGGCCCTTCCGCCCGATTCGACTCGAACCGGCCGAGTCGTTGAAGAGCAGATCGAGCTGCACGAAGAGGAAATGCGGACGAAAGTGCTTGAAGTCGTAAGGGAAACAGTAAAAAAAGCGCGCATTGATGAGGCGGATATCGTCGTGGCTGGCGGCAAAGGGATGGGCAGCAAAGAAGGATTTCAGCTCATCCATGAACTAGCGGATGTCCTCGGCGCCGCAGTCGGCGCCAGCCGTGATGTTGTGGAAGCCGGCTGGATCGACCATCATCACCAAGTCGGGCAAACCGGGGTGACGGTGACGCCGAAAATTTATTTCGCCATCGGCATTTCAGGAGCGATTCAACATATTGTCGGCATGCAAAACTCTGAGCTGATTATCGCCATCAATAAAGATCCGAATGCGCCCATTTTCCAATCGTGTCATTACGGCATTGTCGGCGATGCATTCGAGATTGTGCCGCTATTTATTCAACGGTTGAAAGAAGAGCTCCCGAAATTAAAACTATCAGCCGATGCGAAGGAGGAAATCCGTCATGCCTGAAAAATTTGACTGTATCGTCGTCGGAGCGGGGCCAGCCGGAACGGCTTGCGCCTATGAGCTCGCCAAAGCCGGAGTCGACGTATTATTGCTTGAGCGAGGCGAATATCCAGGATCGAAAAATGTCATGGGCGGCGTGCTCTATCGAAAAATGATGGAAGACATGATCCCCGAGTTTTATAAAGAGGCGCCGCTCGAGCGGCCGATTGTGGAACAGCGCTTTATGTTGATGGATAAAGAGTCAGCGCTGACGTTCAGCTATAAAGGATTGGAGTGGGGGCGCGAGCCGTATAACAATTTTACCGTTTTGCGGGCGAAATTTGACCAATGGTTTGCTGAGAAAGCGGTCGAACAAGGAGCGTTGCTTGTTTGTGAAACGGTGGTGCTCGAATGCATCGTCGAAAATGGCCGCGTCATTGGTGTCCGCACTGACCGACCAGACGGCGAGGTATATGCCGATGTCGTCGTGCTGGCTGACGGGGTCAATTCGCTTTTGGCGAAACAGCTTGGGTTTCATCGGGAATGGCGGCCGGATGAAGTGGCTTTAGCGACAATGGAAATTTTAAAATTGGACAAAAAAGTGATTGAAGAGCGCTTCAATCTCGAACCCGGGCAAGGATGCACGATCGAACTGCTCGGCGATGCGACGAAAGGCATTTTAGGGACGGGGTTTTTGTATACGAATAAAGAGACGTTAAGCATCGGCGTCGGTACGCTGCTTTCCGGGCTGATTAAGCATAAGATTAAGCCATATGAGCTGCTTGAATATGTGAAAAACCATCCAATGATCCGACCGTATCTCCAAGGGAGCGAGCCAGTCGAGTATTTGGCGCACTTAATTCCAGAAGGAGGCTACCATTCGATGCCGAAAGTGGTCGGCGACGGCGTGCTTGTCGTCGGGGATGCCGCCCAACTCGTTAACGCCATTCACCGTGAAGGATCGAACATGGCGATGACTTCCGGACGCCTAGCGGCCGAAACGATCATTATGGCTAAAACGTACAACGATTTCTCGGAAAGCATGCTTGATCATTATCGCTTGAAACTAATGGAAAGCTTTATTGTTCAAGACTTGAAGAAGTATAAAGATGCGACTCATCATTTTGATGCGTTTCCGCAATATTTTGAGCGCTATATTCCGCTGCTCAACCGGGCGGCCAGCCACATGTTTACGGTTGATGGAGCATCGAAGTGGGAAAAACAGAAAAAAATTTGGCGCGAGCTTGGCTCGATGAAAGAAAAAATCAAATTGGCGCGCGATGTGTTTAAGGCATGGGAGGTGATGAAATAATGAGCAATCTGCCAACCATTGAGGAAAAGCAATATTTAGTTCGCTTTAATGCCGATACGAAATCACACCTTCACGTCCTTGACCACGACATTTGCCTGACGAAATGTCCGGATAAAATCTGCACGATTTTCTGCCCGGCCGCAGTATATAAATGGGAGGGAACGCGGATGCATGTCGGGTATGAAGGCTGCCATGAATGCGGCAGCTGCCGCATCGGCTGTCCGTATGAAAATATTCGTTGGGAGTATCCGAGAGGCGGTTACGGGATCGTCTTTCGGCTAGGGTGATCGCCATGTTCCAAATAGGGGATTGCGTTGTTTTCGCCTGTGATGGGGCAAGAGGAATCGTGCTTGAAATGAACGATCACTCCTGCCATGTGTTATGGGAAGATCGTTTCGTCAGCTGGGAGAGAAAAGAGCTGCTAACGGTCGATGTGGAGCTGACGAAAAGGCAAACCATCCGTGTTTCTTCCGGTCATGTTTCCTCCGATGTCAACCACCCGTTGTAAGGGTGGTTTTTTGTGTGAGAGGAAAGGAAACAGCAGAACGAAGCACTCGCAAGTGTGACAGAGCGGCATTGGTGGCAAGCTAGTGAAGAGCAACCATTTTACTTGCACAGGAGGGACTGATCAATGGCTCCAACGAACAACGTGTTTCCTGCCGGTTTTTTATGGGGAGGGGCGACGGCAGCCAACAGCATACGGTTGACTACATCGGTTTAAGTTACTACATGTCCGTGACGCAGAAAAAGGACAAAACCGGTGCCGAGAGCATTCCAGGCAACATTTTTGGTGGGGTCAAAAAAAGGCGAGCGACTGGGGGGGGAATTGACCTAACGGGGTTGCGCATTATTTTAAACCGGTTTTACGTCCGGCGGAATACAACGTTCGGACAATGCGTTGCATGCTTGTCGATGACCCGCCCTCGGCAATAATCGCGTGTTCACAAGAACAAATATCAGGAGTGTAGTACTTTCGATCTATTTTATGGTTGCTGAATTGGACGCATATACAAGCGAAAGGCCGTGCCGAACATACAATGAACAAGGAATATAGAAAAAAGGAGCGGGTTGTTTTGGTGATTGTATCAGCAACAAACGATCGTTATGCTCAACATTTGGCTGTGATGCTCACATCACTATTAAAACATCAACAAACAGATCGCCCGATCCATCTTTATATCTTGTACAGCGATCTGTCCACCATCAGCATCGCGAAGCTCCAGCGAACCATCGCTCAGTTTCACGCATCAGTTGTGTTTCTTCATGTCGATGCCCAGCGATTTGAAGATTTTGCCCCAGGCTCAGGCGGCCAAAAATACATTAGCAAAGAAGCGTATTACCGAATGATCATCCCCGATTTGCTTGACGAAGAGGTTACAAAAGCGTTATATCTCGATTGCGACATCATCGTGAGAGCAGATCTCACAGAGCTGTGGGATACGGATATCGACGAATATGATCTCGCCGCGGTGGACGAGTCGCGGGTATTGACCAAATCGGATCGAGAGATTCGGATGAACAGGTTATCACTGCCCTTAGATTCCTATTATTTTAACTCCGGTGTGCTATTAATCAATGTCAAACGGTGGAGGGAGAAACACATTTCCTCTGAATTAATGGAGTTTGTCAAATCCCGCGGCGGCCGGCTGGCGTTAATGGATCAAGATGCGTTAAACGCCGTCCTTTACAATCGTTGGCTCCGTCTCGATGACAAATGGAACTTCACCACCGCCCACTCCACAAAGCTCTCACCCAAAACAGCGTCCATTCTCCATTTTACCGGCCCCGACAAGCCATGGAATTCAAAAAGTCCGTATACAAAAGAGTATCGCAAATACTTGAAACAGTCGTTATGGAAGAAACCGATATGATCGACGCGAGCCCGTTCATTTTCTTTTCTCACTCTTTGTTTGATAAGGAGGTACAAACGATTGTTCGAAAATGTGTCTATTCTCATCCCGTACAAACCTGATCACGGCATCCGTGATCGCAACTTTCAGTGGGTAAAAGCCTTTTATGAAACGATGTTTCCGGAAGCGGAAATTTGTGTCGGCATTTCTGACGAAGAGCCTTTTAATAGAGCACAGGCGATTAACTTAGCGGCTAAACAGGCGACGCGGGATATATTCGTTATTGTCGATGGGGACATTTTTTGTGATCCGCAAGTGATGAAAGAGGCGGTTGAACAGGCGGTCAATGCGCCATGGGTTATCCCGTTTCGCAAAATCGTGAGAATTAGTGAGGAAAGCTCCCAAAACTTGTTGAGCGCGCCTCCAGCCTGGCCGATCGAGGTGGCGGAGGTGGATATCATTCATACGTCAGAGTTCACCTATCTTGGGGGATTGAACGTCATTCCCCGCGTTCATTTTATGGTGGTCGGGGGTTTTGATGAGCGATTTTCCGGATGGGGTGGGGAAGACGACGCCTTCAGTTGTGCGGTGAATACGTTATGCGGCCGTTATAAGAGACTCGAGCACACGATTTATCATTTATGGCATCCGCCTGTCGGATACGAGAACAACCCGAACGGCGAGCACAATTTAGCACTTCGGGAATTGTACTATGAAGCGAACAACAATAAGAGGAAGATGAAACGTGTTCTTTCACAGGCAAAAAGCGTTTTTCGCCAGCCAGAAAAAGAGAAGACGAAAAAAGACAAACCAAAAGAACCCATCTATATTGCAGCGGCGGCCAACGATGCTTACGCCGAGCCGTTGGCAGTGATGCTGCGCTCTTTATTGAAAAACAAAAAATCGGACTCTCCGGTTTGCGTTGTTGTCATCGACAGCGAGATCAGCGAAAATAAGAAATCGCTGCTTATGAAAATGGCCGAAAAATATAAGGTAAAGGTAGATTTTCAACAGATCGACCCGACCGTGTACAGCGAGTTTTCGACCTTCGCTTATTTAACGAAAGAAACGTATTACCGCCTATCCATTCCGGATCTCGTTGGTGAAACGGTCGATAAAGTGCTCTATTTGGATTGCGACGTGATTGTGAAAAAAGACATTACCGAGCTATGGAATACCGATATTCGCGACTATTATTTAGGCGCGGTCGAGGATCATTGGGTGAAGCAGTCAAGAAACACCGATTTGTTTATGCCCGAAAACGCTAAGTACTTCAATGCGGGTGTACTTCTGATCAACTTAAAAAAATGGCGCGAGCATGGCGTGAAAGAGAAAGTGATCGAGTTTATTCGCACACATAAAGACCGCATGAAATATTGCGACCAGGATGCCCTGAACGCGGTTCTTTATGACCAATGGCTGCCATTAGATCCGAAATGGAATTTCCAGACGCACCATTTATATGAACCCATTCCTAAACTGAAACCAGCGATCATCCATTACACAGGGGAGAATAAACCATGGAATGCCGACCATCCGTTGAAAAAGGATTATCGGAAATACCGAAAAGGGATCTTCTGACTATGACGCAAACTGGCAGGCACGAAAGAAGTTGGGAAGAATCAACTTGTGCTAAAATGGTGTGGGGGGATATGGACGTCCCCTCTTTTATTGACAAGGTAGAAATCGACAACGAACGGAGGAAGGGGTTGCAGATGAACATCGCTGCGCTGGTCGGAAGTGTGCGAAAAGAGTCATACAATAGGAAATTGGTGAAATTCATTCAAGAGCGGTACAAAGACAAATTCCAACTCGACATCGCCGATATCGGGCGGCTGCCGCATTACAATCAGGACGATGAACTGAATCCGCCGGAAGTCGTCGCAGCGTTCAAACGGCAAATTGCTGCCGCTGACGGCGTGTTGATCGTCACACCTGAGTACAATTGGTCAGTTCCTGGCGTGTTGAAAAACGCACTGGACTGGCTGTCGCGCGTCGACAAGGTGCTCACCAATAAGCCAGTGATGACTGCCGGAGTGTCAGGCGGAATGATGGGAACGATCCGGGCGCAGCTCCATTTGCGCCAAATATTGCAAAGCCCAGGGCTCTCAGCCAACGTCTTGCCGCCAGCTGGGAACGAAGTATTGATTAACTTCGCTAGCCAAAAGTTCGATGAATCAGGGCGATTGGCGGATGCAGCAACGATCGATTTTTTAGATCAGGTGATGGAACGGTTTGTTCAATGGATTCATGCCCATAGCGAACGGTGAACTCCGTTCGCTTTTTTTTGTTGCAAGTACAATTTTCACTTTCTTGATCAATTCATTCGTTTCTATGTTATAAAACAAAGCTAATCCTTTCATATCCATTGACTGATTATGACCGTAGTGCATTTCTGGAACTAGTGTAGCACCGAGGATGTTTCCAGCGGAGGAAACTAGGACGTTATGGATCGCACCGTCCATGTTGATCGTTGTTTTTTAAAAAAGTTGTTGACAATGTATATACCTGTCTATATAATTAAAGATGTGTTCAATACCGAATAATAAAATATGATTCCGTAGCTCAGCTGGGAGAGCGCCACCTTGACAGGGTGGAGGTCGCTGGTTCGAGCCCAGTCGGAATCATCAAGCGAAATCCCTTGAGCCACAAGGCTTCAAGGGGTTTTTTGTTTATGTTGTCGTTTTTAATTTGAATGTTTGGGTTGTATGAGGGAGACTATGTTTAGCGAAAACATTTACAAAAAAGTTGATCGTTCTATAAAAAATTTGGTTGAAAGATAGGTAAAAAGAGATGTATATGAAAAATAATCAAACAAGCACAGTCTATGTCATATCAGGCCCCGCTGGGGTTGGCAAATCAACAATCTCAACAGCATTGGCGAACAAGTTGGAGCGTAGTGCGTATATTTCCGGCGATGACATCAGCCATATGCATATCAATGGACGGAAAAAACCATGGGAAAGTAAAGAAGAGCTTTCATTAATTTGGGATAATATTCTAAGTCTTGCAAGAAATTTTGTAAAATACGGCAATGATGTGGTAGTGGATTATATTGCCTTTCCCCAAGAAGCGATATGGTTGTATGAAAATGTAAAGGATTTAAACGTAACGGTTATGTATGTTGTTTTGTGGGCAGATGGGAAAACGTTAAGGCAAAGGGATGAGATGAGGGCCCCCGAGCAACAAATGGGGGAACGCTGCCTCATTTTGCTGAATGAGTTCCATGCATCAGGATTCGATCGAAAGCATCTTTTGGATACTAGCGGGAAACGTAAGGATGACATTGATGAGATGATTGATGAAATCATGAGCAATCAAAGATTTCGAATTTGTTAAAAGATGTTTCATTGGCGTTGCTCTTTCCTTGCCATCGCGAGTTGATTCTCACATCTTTGAAGCAATGACACTGCGAATTTTATTGCTCTGCCGGTGAACACAAACGGCCCGTTTTCAGCGGGCTTTTGTTCATGACTATGTATTTTTTCTTGCAATTCTCTGCACTTTTTGCTTGCAAAAAACACCTATCTTGACATTACGCCGAAGAACTATGTAGTGAATCCGAGCTTTGAGGATCAAGACAGAACGATGTGGACCATCATTTATCGAAACGGAACTTCTCCACATACGGATTATTTGAAAAAAGCCGCAGATGCAAAATCAGGGAACTATTCCCTTCATTTCTATTCGAGCGAAGCTGTTGATTTCCAGGTAGAACAGACGATCACGGGATTGGAGCCAGGATATTATGATTTATCAATGTTTTTGCAAGGAGGAGATGCCTCCGATGCAGAAATATACTTGTACGCAAAAACAGGAGGTAAAGAGTATCGGGCAGCTGCCGCGGTGAATGGTTGGTTGAATTGGAGTCATCCTGAGATTCACGATATTTATATTGGTGATGGAACCGTGACGATCGGAGCGAGCATCAAGGCAAATGGCGGCGCTTGGGGAACGCTGGACGATTTTCAATTATATCGAACTAAGTAACGAACTTTAAAAACCGGGCTGAGAAGAGCCCGGTTCCTTCATGTGTGAGCATGAATTTGGAGATGAAAGATTGCGCTCCGATCCTTGCATAAGCGGAATCCATTGCGATCTCAATGGTTATGGAATCACGCCGCCCTATGCAATCTGCGAATGACAAAACTCGCCACCAAAATGAGGATAACGGAACCGATCAGCGCGGGGATGATGTCAAATCCGCCGATGGTCGGTCCCCAGTTGCCAAAGAGCGCCGTTCCAAGCCAGGCTCCGATAAACCCAGCAATAATGTTGCCAATGATTCCTCCTGGAATATCGCGGCCCGTCAGAAGACCTCCCAGCCAACCGATGACGCCCCCGACGATTAAGCTCCAAAGAAACGACATGGATGATTCCTCCCTCAAATCATGAAAAGGATTCTTTTGTAATTTATATTGTGCGTCAAAAGGAGCATCAATTATGCACGTAAAAGCCCCATCATACTTTATCGGCGCGCATTCTCTGTTTTGGGCGTTTTGTCCGGGGGCAGAGTTTTGGCTGCGTATTGGAAACCATTGTGTTCATGATGACGGATAAATCGTCAGCTTCTCTTCCGCCTTCGTGCGCGGCCGGGCAGGGGGATTTGATCGGGATCGAAGAAGCCGAGATGCAAAAATCAAAGCCGCGCTTGCCTCACAGTCAAACGCGGCGTTCGGATAGAGGAAAACTAGCGAGTGGATTCAAGCTGCTTGGCAAGATGGTGGAGTTTTTTCTCGTGCTGGATGGTTTTGGACGCGAGGAAATGGACGGTTTCTTGCGTTTCGGTCAGCTCCACGCGCAAGCCAGCGAATTTTTGTTCGAGTCGGTCGAACCGCTCGTTCACCTCGGCGCGAAATTGCTGCATCTCCGCTCTCAGCTGGTTGGCCGTTTCATGCATTTCCGCTCTCAGCTGGTTGGCCGTGTCTTGCATCTCAGCCCTCAGTTGATTAGCGGTGTCCTGGATTTCTGCTCTTAGCTGATTAGCAGTGTCTTGGATTTCCGCTCTCAGCTGGCTTCCCATTTCGTCAATTTGGGCACGAATGTCGCGGGAGAATATTTTCAGCGCCTCGACCACTTCTTTCACAACCATATCGCGCTCCATGCTTGTTCACCTCCTCTTTTTTGATTATACAACGTGAATTAGGGAAAGAAAATGGTTTTTGAACAAGCTTTTTCTCCGTCTTCATTGGAGTGATCGCGTTGGCTTGAGTTGCGGTGTCGTGGGTGAGGTTGGAAAGTTTAGGTCAATATAGTGGCGCTTTGAAGGAACGGGTGGGTCTGCCTCTTCGTTAATAAAAGGTAGTGGATTTGCGAAAATGGCGGACAAACGGATGGCGTCCTCTTCTTGCCATGTGTATTGTGTCTCTTTTCTTGTCTTGCTTGGATATGCTGGCTGACAGCCGGCTGTGTCATATGCAGTTCCTCAGCTGCTTTCGTGAAGTTTCCTTTTTCCACTACTTTTATGAACACGTATAGCAACTGGTCCAAGGTTGTCCCTCCAAACTTTGTTTGAATATACGCTTAGTTTATCATGGGTTTCGGTGAACGCCAATCCATTCATCTCTTGTTTTTCGGTGATTCAAGGAAAAGATCCACGGGCAACTTTTGACATCCGCCCGGGTATGAAAATCCCTCTGTTCTCCCGCAACGAGCCGTTCCACCGACTACAACTGAAAGGCAGACAGGTGATACGAGATGCCTGTGAAGTCATGATCCAAATGAATTTGTCACAGATTCAAGTTTTTCGTATTTCACCTAAATTTCACCTTCCTTCTGTAACGTAATAAATCGATCACCTTTTGACATTATGCAAAAGCCATTTCGATGTAGGGGGAGAGAAAATTGAAAAAGAATTATATGAAAATAGTGCTCGATTTATCCATGGCGATTACGTTTGTGTTGTTAATGAATCCAAGGGTGTTCAATGGGTTGCCGTTTCATGAAATGGCAGGGTTAGCAATAGCAGCAGCCATTCTTATTCATATTGGATTGAATTATCGCTGGGTGATCAACACGACGAAAAAAATTTTTGCTCTGGAACTCCCGCGAAAAACACGATTCAGTTTTTTATTAAACATCTTGCTGCTTATTTCGATGACAACGGTCATTGTATCCGGAATTTTGATTTCGCGAGTCGTTTTTCCGAATCTTTCCATCGAAGGCAACCACTTTGTTCGCGGGATTCACGACCTTTCCGCCAATATGACGCTCGCATTAGTAGGTCTTCATATTGGCGTACATTGGCAATGGATTATAAGTACTTGTAAAAAGGCGTTTAAATCGAAAAAAGGAAAATGGAGAAAGGGCGTTATTGCTTCTGCTGCGCTGTCGCTTGCTGTTTTAGCCGGTGGGATGTATTGGATTTCATTAAACATGAAGCCAAGCGAAAGGGATTTTAAACCGAAATTTACTGAACAAAACACACTGTCATTTGATGAAAAAACGGCTGGAACAATGCCAACGCCGCCGGACGGAGAGATACGGGACGGAAAATTACGTAAAGAACGGGGAAGCAATAACCCGCTGCTCGCCCTACTTACCTACTTTTCTATTTGGGCCGTGATTATCATCCCTACTTATTATCTTGAAAAGCGAATGTTGAAAAATAAACGTGCAAAGGGAGCGAGTGTATAAAGATGCAAGTACATCTTTGGGTGATGAACCGTTTTTATTAATATTTTCTCCACACTTTAGGCATCCGCTTTTTATGTCCGTGCCACGCGGGGCAATATAACGAATATGGTATCAATGCAGCGGGGCCGCCGCCAAGACCGTTAGATATATTTGACGCTTATATTCAAGATGGCAATGTGTATATTGCCGTGCTAAGCCCGAAGAAAAGAGAAAAATGAAAAATGGGTTATTCCGTGAAAAGCAGCAGGCCGGAACGTTCAACCTGCTGCTTTCCCTTTACGGCATGATGCTGATTCCATTGGGCATTTCGCCTACTTGAACCGTTTGGACTGTTTTGTTTTGTTCTTGATCAATGACGCTCACGGTGTTGTCAAACATATTCGTCACGAAAACATACTTGCCATCCGGGCTTGTGACGACCCCATGCGCTCCGTCTCCTGTCTCAATCGTGGCTACGACTTGTTTTGTTGTTAAGTTTATCTTGCTTACGGAATGGGATGGCGCCTCTTTCGTTCCTTGATTGGCGACATAAGCAAACGTATCGTGAGCATCTACATACACTTGGGCTGGCCCTTGCCCGACAGGGACTTTTTCCACTTTCCCGCTTGTTACGTCAACAATGGCCAAGGCATTTTCGGCATTCAACGTTACGACCAACGTTTTGCCGTCCGAAGTAATGCCGGTTGTAACAGGGGTAGCCCCTACCTTTATTTTCTTTTCTTCCTTCCCCGTTTTTAGATTGAGAACACTTACGCTGTCTTCCCCCATATTGGCCACATAGGCGTATTGACTATCCTTTGAGATGCGAAATCCGTGCGGGCCTTTTCCGGTTGGAATCGTTTGAAGGACGGAGTAGCTCTCCATATCAATGACCGAAATATCATCGTCCTCATTATTGGTCACGAGAGCATATTTTCCGTTTTCAGTGAAAACGATATGGGCGGGATGGCGCCCCACTTCTACTTTCTTGATCAATTCATTCGTTTTCGTGTTATAAAACAAAGCTAATCCTTTCATATCCATTGACTGATCATGACCGTGGTGCATTTCTGGAACTAGCGTAGCGCCGAGGATGTTTCCATCGGGAGAAACTTGGACGTTATGGACCGCGCCGTCCACGTTGATCGTTGCGACTACTTCGTTTGTTTTGACATTAATTTTTGAAATGCTTCCGCCCTCGTTGGCGGTGAAATAATAGTTTTTCGCCTCTTCTGTTTGTTCAGAGGCGGCTGATTGTTCGGTTTTCTTTGAGTCGTTGTCACTTTTAGGGGAATTCACCGTGCAACCGCCAAGAACAAACGCGAACATCGCCGATAAGGCGAGCCATAGCAGAGCCGTTTTACGCATTTGCTATTTCCTCCTTAAGCTTGTAGTGGGAGATGCAATAATAGGATAAAAAATAGATGTGCAAAATGTATGGAAGAAATCGTTCGACTGAAAGGTAATTGGGTAATTAGTTTTCCTGAAACTGGAGGCAAATTGTTTTTGAAACTTGATGTTGGGTACGATAGAATGAAAGTGTCTTTGCAACAATTGTTCTTCATCGTTGGTTTTACACGAAAAAGTTTTTGGATTCTTAAGTGGGGGGACAATCATCGCCATGTGCGGTTTTATTGGCTGTATTCATGATCACCCGAGAGCGATGGAGCAAACATGGAAAACGATGTTGGCGGAGATGAACCGCCTGATTACCCATCGCGGCCCCGACGATGAGGGGTATTTTTTTGATGACTACGTGAGTTTTGGTTTTCGGCGTTTGAGCATCATCGATCTGGAGGCGGGACATCAGCCGCTGTCTTATGAAAATGATCGATATTGGATCATTTTTAATGGGGAAATTTACAACTATCTTGAATTGCGGGAAGAGCTGGCGGCGAAAGGATATTCGTTTATGACGCATTCGGATACCGAGGTGATTGTCGCCCTTTACAGTGCCGAAAAAGAAAAAGCGGTCGAAAAGCTGCGCGGGATGTTTGCGTTTGTCATTTGGGACAAGCAAGAGAAAACGGTGTTTGCGGCGCGGGATCCGTTCGGCATTAAGCCGTTTTTTTATGCGGAGCAAGGAGACCGCACGTTTTTCGCTTCGGAAAAGAAAAGTATCTTGCTGGCTCTCGGACAGGAATCACTAAACGGCGACTCCCTGCAGCATTATTTAACGTTCCAATATGTCCCTGAGCCGCTGACGATGTCGGCCGGCATTTACAAGCTGGAGCCCGGGCATTATCTCAAGAAAAAAGTCGGAAAACCGCTCACCATTCATCGTTATTGGAAGGCATCCTTCGAGCCCATTCGCCAATCGGAAGAGGAGCTTGTCAAGAAAATCCGTGATGCGCTGTTTGATTCGGTCAACGTCCATATGCGCAGCGATGTGCCGGTCGGTGCGTTTTTGTCAGGCGGGATTGACTCATCGTTCATCGTCGCCATCGCGAAACAATTCCATCCGCACTTGAAGACTTTTTCCGTCGGGTTTGAGCGGGAGGGGTTTAGTGAAATCGATGTCGCAAAAGAAACGGCGGAGAAGCTCGGGGTAGAGAACATGAGCTATATCATTTCGCCGCAGGAGTATATGGAAGAGTTGCCGAAAATCATGTGGCATATGGACGATCCGCTTGCTGATCCTGCGGCTGTGCCGCTCTATTTTGTCGCTCGTGAGGCGAGAAAACATGTCACGGTGGTGCTTTCCGGCGAGGGGGCGGACGAGCTGTTTGGCGGCTACAACATCTACCGCGAACCAGAGTCGTTGCGGCTGTTTGCGCGCATGCCAAACATTGTAAAAACTGTGCTGCGGATGATCGCGAAGCTGCTTCCGGATGGAATGAAAGGAAAAAGCTTTTTGGAGCGCGGCACGACGCCGCTTGAAGAACGGTATGTCGGCAATGCGAAAATGTATAGCGAAAAGGAAAAAAAGGCATTGCTCAAAACGTACCAAGAGGGGCGCGAATATACGACAGTGACCGCTCCTTTTTACCGCGAAGCGCTGCATTATCCACCCGTCAACCGGATGCAATACATTGACATTCATACATGGCTAAGAGGTGACATTTTATTAAAAGCGGACAAAATGACGATGGCCCATTCGCTTGAACTGCGCGTTCCCTTTTTAGACAAAAAGGTGTTTGAGGTTGCTATGCAAATCGCCCCTAACATGAAAACAGCCAACGGCACGACGAAATATATTTTGCGCAAAGCGGCTGAGGGCATCGTACCGGATCATGTGTTAAACCGAAAAAAATTAGGATTTCCTGTACCGATTCGCCACTGGCTGAAAAACGAAATGTATGACTGGGCGAGACAGCTCATCCACGAAAGCGAGACCGATCATCTGTTCCATAAGGACGTACTCTATCGGCTGCTGGATGAACATGCCCGCCACAAGGTCGACCATAGCCGCAAGCTGTGGACGGTCTTGGCGTTTATGGTTTGGCATCAAGTGTATGTGGAAGGGAAGTATGATTTTGTCCGATCAGCGCAGACAGACGAAAGACTGGTGTCGGGTTTGGAAACGTAACAGGAAAAGAACAGTAGGGTCGTCCCACAATACAGTTGGGACGCTTTTTTTGCGCAATTGAGTCTATCAATGGGAATCCATGTTTCGGACAGCAGAGAACAGGAGGGAGATTTATCCCATAGACAGCAGGCGGGGGCAGCTGATATGATGAGGAGGTGAAAGTATAGGAAGCTGCTGGATGTGTAAATGCGCATCTGGCTTATTCCATTTTTTGGCGATTTGAGGGGGATGACATGCTCAAAGACATTGTTTTAGTGTTGGCGCTGCAGCTTGTTTATGTGCCGATTTTAACGCTGCGGACCATTTTTATGGTCAGAAATATGAGCCTATTGGCTGCATTCATGGGATTTTTAGAAGCACTCATTTATGTGTTTGGACTATCGATCGTCTTTAGCGGAGAACAAAGCTATATCGTCATGATCGTCTATGCGGCGGGATTTGGCGCGGGGCTTTTTATTGGAGGATACATCGAGCAAAAACTGGCGATTGGGTATACGACTGTGACGGTCAATTTGCAACAAAAAAACCAAGAGTTGATTCACTTGCTTCGGGAAAGCGGCTATGGCGTTACCGTTTATACGGGGGAAGGAAGGGACAGCCAGCGGTATCGGCTTGATATTTTGACGAGACGGAATCGGGAAGAGGAATTACTGAAGCTGATCGAACAGTATGAGCCGAAGGCGTTCATCATTTCTTACGAACCGCGGCGGTTTAAAGGCGGATTTTTAGTCGCTTCGATGAAAAAAAGAGCGAAAAAGAAAAAGGCGGCGTGCCACGAGTCATGATGGTCGGTGGTGTGAATGAACCGGCACTTGAGAAGTTGACGGCTTGTATGAAAGGACAGTTATCGTGGCATGGGCCAGCGACACTGACACGCGAGCAAGCCCACCTGGCTAACGGGCGGGCTTGTTTTCGTTTGGGGCGTACACATTGTTCGTAGCGATGTTTTGTGTCTGTGAAAGGGGAATGTCAACAAAGGAGAAAGAGGTTAAACGATATCTCCAAGCTGCTCTTTTTCAAGTTGGCGGCCGACGAGTTCATCAAGCTGGCGGATTTTTTTCCATGCTAAGTCATCGCTGATTGTTCGATAATGGTGGCGGCCGCCGGGCTCCTCGTCGGCTTCGTCGGCCCATTTGACGATGGTTTGGAGCGGCGTTCGTTTCCATTCTCCTTCTGGAAGGTAGGAATCGGTATGAAGCAAAATCGCCAGGGCAATTTCCTTAGCGTTTTGCGGATGTTCGCCAAGGCGGATCAGCAATTTATGAGCTCGCTCTGCCCCTTTAATGGCGTGGATGTCATTTTGCTTGTACTGTTCATAATCCCACTGCCCATTTTTGTACCATGTATAATGGCCGATGTCATGAAGCAGTGCGGCTTTCGTCGCCAGATCGGGGTTGACTCCGTACCGGAGGGCTAAGCGATAGGCGTAGTATGCCGCAGCGATGGCGTGAGCGAGGCCAGATCGTTTTAAATATTTTTGTGCAGTCGGATGGGTAAATACGTCCGTTAAGGTGACCGTTCTCATGGACATCCCTCCGTGTTTTTCTTATCATCATATCATGGCAAGAAGGAGCCAGCAATGGGGAAAAACGGACGAGAACGGTTTCATAGATAAAAAAGCTGGCCGTGTTAAACAACAGCGGCCAGCCTATTTCATCTGTGCCTGGCAAGCCAAACGCTTGGTCGGTTGATTCGTTTTTTCGCGCTCGCGCCGCGTTTTCGGAGCGAGGAAATGAGCGCCGGCAAGGACGGTGACGGCACAGCGGCCGCACGTCCCTTTTTTGCATTTATGGTCAAGTGGAATGCCTTGCTGGAGGGCGGCGTCAAGAAGCGAAACGCTGGCGGCTGGCTGCACGATAAACCTTTTTCCTTTTTGTTCTACTTGAATGACAGAGGGCGGCGCGGTGAGTGTCACATTAGGCTTGGATGGTGCAGTAGAAACAGAGCGTATGAATGGACGAGCGATGGGCTTCAGCGAACCGACAGTGAATGTGCGATCCATTTTTTTACATACCTCCTTTAAATTACATCTCCATCTTGAAAATGAATCTCATTTACATTTTGGTGAATGATTGGTATCATAATAGTCAAAAGGGACTGTGAAAAAGCCAACTTGGCTAGAGATAAGGGGGAGACATCATGGGCATTCCGATGAATGGACTGCGCGATATGAAAGCGGTTTTAGCCAATGAGCGCAAAGTCGGCGGCGCGGTGGAAGCGGCATTTCTCCGTCTCCGTTCCGGCGAAGAATACCGGAACGCCTGCATCGTCCATATCGACCAGTTAGGTACCCATTATTATTCGGTCGGCTTTGTCACCGAGCAAGGGGAGCGGATGATTGTCAATGTTCAAGACATTAGTGTCATTTCCGCGCCTGAACATAAAAAAATCCGTGAGCTGAACAATGCCGCATACAAACGGGAAGCCATCGACGGAAAACGACGCTATTTAAAACGGCTGTTTGACGTTTATGAAGGCAGTTATACCGTCCATTTTTGGCGTGAAGCGAAAATGATTATCGATGACATCGGTGTTGAGGCGCTCAGCCCGGAATTGTCGTTGCTTGTTTCGAACGTTCAAGGCCAAGCAGCCCGCACGGCTTGACGGCTAATCAGCAAGACGCCCAGCGGTTTGTAAATCCGCTGGGCGTTTCGTTTGTTGCAAGCAGCGGATGTCACTATTGAATTGCCTTCGGGCGCTTTGGACCATATCTAGCCAGCCTCCCGCAATGTCTCCCCTCTTTCCCTAAAAAAGGGAAATTACGAGGCTCCCGCTGGATCTTCGAGCGTACAGATGGCGCTCGGCCGTTTGATGCGCGGGACAATCGATTCATATACGCGGAACAGATAGTTCATATTTTCCGTATCTAAAAACGCGGTTTGCACATCGACAGCAACAGCGAGGTCGATGTTTTGCCGTCCTGTGTCAATGACGACGCCGCGTTTGCCTTGAATGACCGGCGTTTGATAGATGCCGGAAGTCATCAGTTCGCGAATATGTTCAATTTCAAGCACATGCGTCCCTTCATGAACGCGGTGGATCAACGCATATAACTCCGGCGATAAGACGAGCGCATACGGGCCGGTATGGCCGAGCTGAAGCAGTTTGTTGCGCGCTTCGACGACATCGGTAAAGGCGTTTCCCGATTTCATCCAGTCGCTGCGAATGTGGGCAACTTTTCCTTTGACGTTCATAATGCCCGGCACATCGAATTCAGCCGAACCGTTAAAAATCAAGTCGTCCTCGAGCAGGGCGCATTGCTGGGCGGCGTTGGCGGCGGCGGAGAAATCGATCGGGCTGCCGAGCTGTTTCGCTTGTTCAATGTCGCGCCAATATAAAATAAAGTCTTTGTACAAAAGCGGAATCGTTAAATGCACGCGGCGTGCGGGCTCGGAAAGGCTCAGCTCCTTGCCGTGAAAGCTCATGTCCCCATGCTCCGGGTTCGTATAAATATCGTTGGCGACCGATTGGACGCCTTCACCGAGCGGACCGTACAAATCGATAAATCGGCGGCCGACGAGCTGGCGTCGCGCCGTTTCAATGACCAGTTCGTCAAGCTCGCCCCATTGGCTGCTTGTGAGCGGGGCTTCTGGGTACAGCTTCGTTTTATCCATGTTTTCTTTCCTTTCTTATCTGTGTTTTAAGCTGCCGACTGTCAGCTGCCGTCTTGTTCCGATCGATGGACGGTCCGGCGCCGATGCGGTGGGCGGGGCGGCGTATTGCGCTAGTTTTACATATTCTTTTTGATTTTCTTTTTCATCCGTCGGTGTTGCGGCGGCGAAGGAAACGGGCGCATCCAACGCGCGATTCAGCGCCTCAAGGGCGTCTTTCATCTGTTGGTAATCGGCAGCGGTCATGTCGCGCAGCGCCGCAATTGTCGGTTCATGTTCCGTCCCTTTATAATGAAACAACGACAAATCGAGATGCTCCAAAAAGTTATGTAAACCGAATTTTTCAAGGCTGATATCTTGCAATAGACGCAAAAAGTCACCGTTTTCCCGCGATAAGAACGCTTCGTCCGCCAATGCCTCTTCCAGTTTCGGAAGCAAGGCGTTCAAACGGTCAAACCGGTGTTCCTCTTCCTCATAAATATGATGCCAATACAACCGTTCATGGTCGTCAGCAGCCTGTTCAATCGTCGGTTCTAAAATCGTTTGAAATTGACCGAGCGCTTCTTTCGACCGGTCAAGAATGGCGCTGACTTCTGCTAACGTGTCGTGCAATGAACTCCCTCCCCAATCATTGTCGTATACCATCTTTTCCACATTGAAAGGGACATAAACATCTAAAATAATGCTTTTGTTCTTTTGCGCTGGGAAGACCCCGCTTCCGTGCGCAAGCGCATATGGGGAGGGGTGAATGGGTGTTTTTCTCATCGATTGTAGATGTGAGGGCGCTCAATGCAGCTAATACCGGCCTAGAAAAACTCTCGTTTCGCCGCGTCGGCAGCAAACGGCACCGCTCGGGGGCGGTTGGCCCGATACCATTGGGCAAACAGGATGATCATCAGGCGAATGTCAATCACATCGCCGCTGTAATCCATCACCATCGCTCCCGCTTTTGCCTGTTCGATGGGTGGGAGGAGATTATGATAGAAAGCGGCGTATATTTGTCTGAGAATAATCAAGATATGTTGATTGCTAATATTTTGATATATTTGGAGTATACAAATAGATTAGGGGAAGGAGGAGTGCGCACTCAAAGTTTCCACAAAACGGCAGTCTTTGGCTATGTGACGGAGTCTCGAAAACAGGTTCTCACTTTGCCTAAGTCAATGTGTTTTCCTAAGGGTGAGGCCATGCGTTCGGATCGTTAGTTTTTTTTGGTGGGCTTACATTATGAGGTCAGCCACTACTCCATAATGGCCGGCAAGTCGCGTTGAAGCGAGTGGAATATGCAAGCGCTTGTCGTTTTCGGGTTATGGGTGCGTCACGGTATTGATGAAACGCCCTCGTTTAAGAAGGTGCAAGCAACCGGACGAGTGGCGAACGTACCGCTTGTTGAGACATTGCGGACCCAATGGAAGGAAGTATTGATTGCGGTTGGCGGCAAAGTGGTTGAAACAGCGCCGTTTTACATTTTTGGAACGTTTATCGTTTCATATGCAACAACGAACTTAGGTTTCTCGAAAACAGCAGCATTGAATGCAGTAACTGTGGCGACAGTCGTGACGACGATTCTGATTCCACTGATGGGTAAATGGTCGGATCGTTACGGCCGCAAGCCACTTTATATAGCGGGGACGATCGGGATGATCATTTATGCCTTCCCATATTTTTGGCTTTTGCAGCAAAAATCAGTCGCCTTGTTGATGATAGCGACTGTCATTGGTCTCGGCATCATTTGGGCGCCGATTACGGCCGTGCTCGGCACGATGTTCTCGGAAATTTTCCCGTCCAATGTTCGATACACAGGGATTTCGCTCGGCTATCAAATCGGTGCTGCATTAGCGGGAGGAACAGCGCCTTTAATCGCGACAGCCTTGCTTGCGGCGTATGGGAACTCTTATGTCCCAGTTGCCTTGTACATTATATTCGTATCGTTGGCCTCTCTGATCGCGGTTTGGTCAGTGCGCGATCGCAAACAACAGGAACTTGATGAGAAAGACGGAATCGCGTAACGCGGTTCGCTTGGCTCTATTGGAGGGAGAAGGATGCTCGTTTTGTCAGAGCAAGAAATTCAACGCTTGTATACGATGAAGGAAGCCATATCCGATGTAAAAGAAATGTTGCGCCAAAAACAGGCGGGGAATGTGTATACCCCAGAGCGCATAGTGCTTCCTTTTTCGCATGATGACGCTTCAATTTTGTATATGCCTTCCGCGGAAGAAAGAGCGGCGGCGGTGAAAGTGGTCAGTATTTTTCCGCACAATCCTTCTTTAGGAAAACCGACAACCCAAGGTGTGATGATCTTAACGGATACGAAAACGGGAGAGCATCGGATGCTTTGCAATGCCACTTATTTAACGCGGCTGCGAACAGGAGCGCTATCCGCGATTGCGGCCGACTATTTAGCCAAACGAGAGGCGTCGCGATTAGCTGTGATCGGAACAGGGGCGATGGCGAGGGAACAAGTAGCCGGCATGCTTGCAGTCAGGGAGATCGAGCATATTTTCTTATACAACCGGACGAGAAGCAAAGCGGAACGATTTGGATTAGACATGCAGCGAATGAACTCTTGCTGGAACGGAAAAGTGCACATCGTCGATGACGCAAATGAGGCCGTCCGTCAGGCGGACATCGTTGTATGCAGCACGCGCTCGGAGCAACCGGTATTCTCAAGCCAAGCGCTGCAGCTGGGCACGCACGTTAGCGCCATCGGTTCGTATTTGCCGCATATGCGCGAATTGGATGTGGAAACTATCGTTATGGCTGACCGCATTGTTGTTGATACGGTGGAAGGCGCCAAGCATGAGGCAGGAGAACTCATCCGGGCGGCTGAAAGTGGAAGATGGTCTTTTTCCGAAATTGATGCTGAAATTGGGGAACTCGTCATCGGGGAGAAAGCTGGGCGGCAACATGAGCGGGAAATCACCTTGTTTAAATCGGTCGGAGCGGCCTTCTATGATTTGGCCGTGGCGATGGGCGTCTATCAAAAAGCGAAGGAGACCGGTGCAGGACGAGAAATAGAATTATAAAGGAAGAAAATGAGCATATCGCATTTTGACAAGAGGAGAAGGGATTTTTCGGACGGCTGTCCGCTCGGTTTTTTGTCCTTTTCCATCTGCGTCACCTTTTGGCCTAGTCCGGAATAAAACAGAATAAGGAACATTGCCCACTTGATATGAGGCGCGATTCCGGGGATAATGGAAACAGTGCGTGATGAATGACGATTGTCAGCATGGAATGAACGAAGAAGGTGACGGAAAGATGGAACGTGCGGAACATATTTATCAAAAGCTCGTAGAGATTTGTGGAGAAAGAAATGTCCTTCGCGATGAGCCGATGAAACATCATACATTAGTGCGGATCGGCGGCAAGGCCGATTTTCTCGTCTGGCCGGAAACGTACGATCAAGTTGTTGGCGTGCTGCGGCTGAAAGAGGAGTACGGGTTGCCGTTTACGCTTCTTGGCAACGGCTCGAATGTCATCATCCGCGATGGCGGGCTGCGCGGTATTGTTATGCAGCTGAAGCATCTCAATCACATTTGGCGCGAAGGAAACAACGTCATCGCCCAAAGCGGGGCGGATATTAAAGCGGTGTCGCGATTTGCTTTGGAACAACATCTTACTGGTTTGGAGTTCGCCTGTGGCATTCCGGGGTCGGTCGGCGGGGCGATTATGATGAACGCCGGAGCGTACGGCGGGGAAGTGAAAGATGTGCTCGACCATGTGAAAGTGGCGACGCTTGCCGGTGAGTTGAAAACATTAAAAAATGAGGAACTCGAACTCGGATACCGAACGAGCTTGATCAGCCGGACGCACGATATTGTGCTTGAAGTCGTGTTTGCGCTGCAGCCGGGCGATTATGGACAAATCAAAGCGAAGATGGATGATTTGACGTTCCAGCGCGAATCAAAGCAGCCGCTTGAATACCCGTCGGTCGGCAGCGTATTCAAGCGCCCGCCGGGCTATTTCGCCGGCAAGCTCATTCAAGACAGCGGCCTGCAAGGGAAAGGGTTTGGCGGTGCAGAAGTGTCGACAAAGCACGCTGGGTTCATCATTAATAAAAACAATGCGACGGCCGCCGATTATATTGCGACGATTGAAATGGTGCGCAAAACCGTAAAGGAGAAGTTCGGAGTTGATTTAGAGCTGGAAGTGAAAATTATCGGTGAGGAATGATGACTGATCCGAATCCGGTTTGCGGGTTCGGATTTTTCTTATTTCGCCGAGAGGAAAAATGAAACAAACCGCCAATAGGTAAGAAAAGGGATTATGAATGGGGGAAGAGGATGAACCTTTATTTCATGATCAATCCAGCCGCCAAAAACGGCCGGTCCGTGTCCATTTGGAAGCAGCTGCAGCCGCTGCTCGATCGGGAAGGAATCGCCTACCAGGCATATTGGACGACCCGAAAGGGGGAAGGAAAGGAAATCGCCCGACGAATTGGCGAGGAAAGCGCTGAGCCGACGGTGATCGCGGCGGTCGGGGGCGACGGGACCGTGCATGAAGTGGTGAACGGAGCGGGTTCGTTTCCGCACGTTGCGATTGGCTGCATTCCGGCCGGAACGGGAAACGACTTTGTCCGCGGCTTCCGGCTTGCCCGAACATCGAAACAGGCGCTCCAACGGCTGTTGAGTGACGTTCGGCTAGGCAGGGTTTTGTCTTTCGATCTCGGCCGTTTTGCCAGCAGCGCCGTGCCCGACGGCGCGTTTGCCAACAGCGTCGGCTGCGGTTTTGACGCCCATATCGCCCGCATGGCCAACCGTTCGGCATGGAAAGGGCGGTTCAATCGTTTTGGGCTTGGCTCGCTTATTTACGTGCTTTATTTAGTGATAGAGCTATTCCGCTATCGACCCGTCGATCTTGACATTTGCATTGACGGGCGAAACTATTCATTTCAGCAAGCTTGGATGGCGACTGTGTCCAATCATCCGTACTACGGCGGAGGTATGCGCATCGCCCCGTCCGCCCGGGGTGATGACGGCTTGCTTCATGTGACGGTCGTCGGGCCGATGCCGCGTTGGAAAATTCTTGCGCTGTTTTTAACCGTATTTTGGGGCGGGCATGTACGAATGAAAGAAGTTTGCGTGTTCACTGGTCGGAACGTGCGCATCCGCCCTGCCGCTCCTGTCCCCGTTCACGCTGATGGAGAGGAAGCGGGGGTGGGAGAGGTGTCGGCTTGGATTGAGGCTAAAAGGATGCGAGTCATTGGAGCGGAACTCGGTGGATGATGAGGGCGTATGTGAAAAGAGAAAGGGGGAGTGAGGAGACAAGTGGTGGGGAAGCGGATGGTCATGTTTGATGTCGTATTCTATGTGGTGTTTCCGATCATGCTCTGGCATGCATTGCGCAGCCCGGTCGGGGAGTACGGGGCGATGTTGATTTGTACCGTGCCGGGAGCGGTTTATACCGTTTATCGCTATTGGCGTATTCGCAAAGTGCAATGGTTCGGCACGTTTTTGATTGTTAATCTGGCCGTTAGTACGCTGTTGAACATATTCGCTGGCTCTGCGTTGCAGATGTTATGGAATGACGTCTGGTACTCGATTGTTTTGTCTGTCTTTTTTTGGTGACGGTCGTTGTCAAGCGCCCGTTGTTGCTTTATTTTTCTCTTGATTTTGTGGAAATGCAGGGGGCTCCGCGCTCGGTCATGAAAAGACGGTTTTTGGAACGTGATGTCTTTTCACTTTTTCAATGGATCACTGTTGGTTTTGCTTTGCGCGACGGGCTGTTGGCGGCGATTAAGGCGTACTTGATCGTTCGCTACGACGTCGAAGCGTTTGACCGTGCGATTGTCATTCGCGAAGGCATTGGTTGGGGGATCACGATTCTCTGTATGTTGGGGTTTGTCCGTATTTCGAAAATCATCTCGGAGCGGGAGAACCGCCATCATTCGACGTGAGCGTAAAGGAGAGAAGCGGTCGAAAGCAAAACGGGCAACTGAAGAAACAGGGAAAAGGGAGCGGCGTTGCACATGGCCAAACGCCAAGAGGGTGTCCCAAAAGGATCAGGACACCCCCTTTCGTCTCTCTATATACGGCATTGACCGCTTCTTCCGCACTATATTTCGTGTCTATCTTGAAGTCAGACAGCCTTTTGGGTTAGCCCCTTTCTCATCTTAAATGAAGAACTCATAATACGCAGGTGGCGGGAGTATATCATTCTAAACTCATTTTCTATTCTTTTCTTGCTTGTTCCGTTTCCCGTGGACTGCCGGATGGCCGGCTTTCACTTGCGGCTCGGCTGCCTGCTTCAGTTGTTGTGAATGGGAAACCAAGACACGGGCCTCTGCTTGTTTGTTCACAACGGCCGCCGCTTGGTGTTTTTGGCCGTTTGTTTTGGCGCTGGCAGCAGCCTCCTGACGGACATTTCCTTTTGTTTCCACCTTGACCGCTTGCGTGGGGGACGAGTTCGTTTCTATTTTTGTGCTGGTGTTCGTTTGTTCATTTTGTTGAACCGCTGTCTCGTCTTCCGCCGGTGCGGATACAGGAGCTGGCTTTTCTGTTTCGGTTGATTCAGGAGCGGATGGCGCGCTTTCATTTTTCGACTCTTCTGTTTCGTCAGCTGGCGTTGTCGTTTTGTTGTCCGTTTCCTCTACCTCACCGCTTCGTTGTGCTTGTTTCGCCAGCCGTTTTTCAATTTTGGCTTCTAGTTTTTGTTTCGCTTTGTCAATGTTGCGAGCAAGCACTTCTTTGGCGTGCGGGTTTTTCACTTGTTCCAGCGCCGTTTGCAAGGCCATAATGTTTCGAGAAAACTTTTCTTCCAGCTGCTGTCGCAATGCCTCGACATCGGTTTTTGCCGTCTCGCCGTTTTGCTCGTCCGTTTGTTTTGTCTCTTCGTAGACGTCCCAAGCTGCCTCTTGTTGTTTGAGGGCATTAGTGAGCACTTCCTTTGCTTGCTCGATTTCTCCTTGTTCGAGCAGCGCTTTTGCTTCGGCAAGCCGTTCTTCGGCGAACTCAGCGAGCCGTTTCGCTTTTTCGGCGTCGTCAAACGTGAGGGCAAGCTCAATGTTTTCGATCATGGCTTTGACGAAGTAGAAAAAGTCGCCTGGAAGCAAGATCGGGGCGTCATCGTTGACGTGGTCTGCTGTTTCTGTCGCTGTGTTCTTATTTGTTTGCCGCTCGATGTCCGTATTGGCGAACGCCAGCGAATGATAAGGAGCGAATGCAACGGCCGCGGCGAGCGCGCTTGCGGACAGCACTCGAGGAAAGGTGAAGCGTTTGGTTGTCATCGTTGTTCCTCCTTTGTTTTATTTCGATTGGGTTTGTTTCGCTATAATTCGTTCGCGGTTTTCTTGTTCTTTTTTGGCCGCTATGGCAAAAAAACGGTCGAAAGGACCAGAAAAGTAGAAAAGAAAGGGAAAACGTGCAGCTCTGTTCGCGGTTTGGCAAATAACAACTTATTTGGTATAATGGGGACAAGCTTATTGAAAACGGTGCGCCAGCCACGACTCCTGCCAATCGATTTGGTAGGAGTTTGTTTTTGCCATCAGCGCCTGATGGGCTAGGCAGCGGGAGGGGACGCCTTTTGCTTAGTGCCTGTGCTAAGGAGAAAGGAGCATATCGGTGATGACGGAGCGGATTGATGAGATTATGGACGTTTGTTTGTTGGCGGGAAAATTGATGCTTGAAAGCGGTGGAGAGACATATCGAGTGGAAGACACCATGACGCGCATCGCCGCCTCGTTTGGCATGCCGCGCTCCCATGGTTATGTCACACCAACGGCCATTATTTTTTCTATTGAAGGGACAGACTCAACCAGATTGATCCGCATTTCCGAGCGTTCGACTGATTTAGCGAAAGTGGCGGTCGTGAACGATATTTCCCGGCGCATCAGCCGCGGTGAATTGACGCTTGAAAAGGCGCGAAAGGAGCTCGAGGATATCGGGCGCGCCCCGATGGGTTACCCTCTTTGGCAGCAAACAGCCGCCGCAGCGTTAGCGAGTGCTTGTTTTGCGTCATTGATTGGAGGGATGGTTCACTTTTTCCCATCGCTTTTTTCCGGAGGGGTGGCATTTTGGTGTTTTGAGATGGTGCATCGATTCGTGAAAATCCGGTTTTTCGCGGAATTTTTTGCTGCTTTTGTAGCCGGCGGGCTTGTATTGTTAATGGTGCAGGCTGGATTTGGCGGGGATGTCGGGCACATGATCATCGGTTCGGTGTTGCCGCTCGTGCCCGGGCTGGCCATTACGAACGCGGTGCGTGACTTAATGGCCGGTCATCTCATCGCCGGGTTGTCACGGGGGGCTGAAGCGTTTTTGACGGCGTTTGCAATTGGCACCGGCATCGCCTTTGTTTTATCCATTCGATGATAGGGAGTATGGATTATGATCGTTATGCAGTTGTTGCTTAGCTTTGTGGCGTCGACGCTGTTTGCCATTATTTTTAATGTTCCACCGCGGCTGTTGCCGCATAGCGGATTTGTTGGGATGGGCGGATGGGCGGCCTATACGTTTGCCGCACATTCGGGTGTGGACAGTGTGATTGCGACGTTTATGGCCGCGTTTTTCGTCGCTTTTTTAAGCAATGCGTTTGCTAGGCGCTATCGGGCTCCGGCAACCATTTTTATTGTTCCCGGCATTCTCCCGCTCGTGCCGGGAGGGACGGCATTTGAAGCGATGCGTCATGTCGTCATGAACGACTACAATGCGGCGATTCCGTTGGCGGCAAAAGCGTTGATGATTTCCGGTGCCATTGCGATGGGGCTCATTTTTTCCGAGGTCGTCAACCAACTGGCGAAGCGTCGCCGCCATTAATGATTTTGGTTGTTTTTTCCTAATCATTCGCCTATCGTTGCATTTGTTTGTTTGAATATTATAATAAGTGTAATCATGTTTTTCATGTGGACTTCAAAGAGCGGGGGAGAGAGGAATGAAAGAAATCATTGGCCAGATGAAAGCGGAGTTATGGAGCATTTTGGACTATCTCCATCGCCATCCGGAAATCAGTTGGGAAGAATGGGGAACAACGGAGTTTATTCGCCGAGAGCTGGAGCGGGAAGGGTATCGGGTGCGGACGTTTGCCGATTGTCCGGGGGTGGTGGCGGAAATCGGCACTGGACCGTTTACGGTCGGAGTGCGCAGTGATATGGATGCGCTTTGGCAAGAAGTGGACGGCGTTTGGCAGCCGAACCATGCGTGCGGGCATGATGCCCATATGACGATTGTGCTTGGGGTGGCGAAGCTGCTTCGTCGCATCGGCTATGAGCCGCCGGGGACGCTCCGGTTTTTGTTCCAACCGGCTGAAGAGAAAGGGACAGGGGCTTTGAAGATGATGGAAAAAGGAGCGGTTGATGGAATGTCGTTTTTGTACGGCGTTCATTTGCGGCCGGTTCAAGAAGTCGAGAGCGGATATGCGGCGCCGGCGATCGTTCACGGGGCGGCGCAATGCATTGAAGGGCGGATTCGCGGTGTGGCGGCGCACGCAGCGCGACCGCATTTAGGCGTCAATGTCATTGAAGTCGGCAGTGCTATCGTGCAGGAGCTCAGCAAAATTCACGTTGACCCGCAAGTGCCGGCGTCGATCAAAATGACGAAGTTTCATGCCGGTGAAAAAGATGCGAATACGATCCCGGATTACGCCGAGTTTGCTTTAGACTTACGGGCGCAGACGAACGAGGCAATGGAGCGGCTCGTTGAGGGGCTGCGCCATGTGGTCAATGGAGTCGCTGCGATTTACAGGGCGGAGATTGAACTGGTGGAACGGGCGTGCATCGTTGCTGCCACCCCTGATTCAGATGCCGAGCGGCTCATGGAAGAGGCGATCACCGCTGTCTTAGGGGCAGAGAAATGTGTTCCGCCAGTCATCACATCCGGCGGAGAAGATTTTCATTTTTACGCCTTTCACACACCAAAATTGAAAACGACGATGCTTGGGTTAGGATGTGACTTGCGCCCTGGGCTCCATCATCCGCAGATGACATTCCGGCGTGACGATTTACTTTCCGGCATTGACATTTTGGCGCGAACGGTCATTAATACGTTTGCGACGTTTGCGCCGCAGGGAGAGAAAGAACGTGTCTCTGTCGTTGCAAATCATTGAGACGATGGAACAGTTGAAAGACATGGCTAAATTGGAGGAGGACGTTTGGGGAACAGCGCCAATCCCGTTTCACCAAACGTTGACAGCGGTGAAAAACGGCGGCATTGCGATTGGAGCGTACGTGGACGGGAAGCTTGTCGGCTTTGTTTACAGCTTTCCTGGATTTCAAAACGGGAAAGTGTATCTTTGTTCGCACATGATGGGAATTGCCGAATCGTTTCGTGATCGTGGCCTCGGCTACCGTTTGAAAATGAAGCAGGCGGAAGAAGCGCGGCGGCGCGGCTATCGGAGCATCCGCTGGACGTACGACCCGCTGCAAAGCCGCAACGGCTACCTAAATTTAGCGAAGTTGGGGGCGGCAGCCGTGGACTATGTCGAGAATTGCTATGGCGAGATGGATGACGCGCTGAACAGCCAGCTGCCGTCGGATCGTTTTCTTGTCGAATGGAGGTTGGATGAACTTCGAACCGAAAAAAGAATTTCAATCGCCGCTCTTTCCGAGGCTAGAAACGCAGTTGTGCTTGAGGCGGACAAAACGGCGGATGGATGGTTGCGGCCGGTGCTAAGGGATGTCGATGAAAAAACGGCGCCGTTGCTGTTGACTGCCATTCCGCTTGATTTTCCGCAGCTAAAGGAGCGGAGTCTCGCCTTGGCATTGGAGTGGCGGCTTTCGACACGAGCTTTGTTTGTCCGGCTGTTCGCTGAAGGATGGATTGCGGTCGATGCCATGCGCCGCAAAGAGGAGCCGGTGATGCATTACATATGGGTGCGGCAGGAGGAATGGCTTCAAAAAAAGGGGGAGAACGATGGCCATTGAGATCGACTACATTCTTTTGCGCCATATGAAAATGAAACTGAAGGCGCCGTTTACGACCAGTTTTGGTACGTTTCAAACGAAGGAATTCATTTTAGTGGAAGCCGTCGACCGCAACGGCATCTCAGGCTGGGGTGAATCGGTGGCATTTTCCGCTCCATGGTATAGTGAAGAAACGGTGAAAACGAACTGGCATATGCTTGAAGAATTTCTCGTGCCGCTCTTGTTTTCGAAGCCGCTTGGACATCCAGCGGAATTGCCAGAGCAATTGGCCGCCATCCGCCAAAACAACATGGCGAAAGCGGCGATTGAAGGGGCGGTGTGGGATTTATATGCAAAGCGGCTCGGTGTCCCGCTGTATCAGTCATTAGGTGGAATGAAAAGAGAGATTGAAGTCGGCGTCAGCATCGGCATTCAGCCGACGGTGGGCGGCTTGCTTCAGGTCATTGAACGGTATGTGGCGCAAGGATATCGGCGAATCAAGGTAAAAATTAAGCCAGGCTGGGACGTTGATGTCATCCGCGAGGTGCGGCGCGCGTTTCCGGACGTGCCGCTTATGGCGGACGCGAATTCGGCGTATACGCTTGCTGATGTAGATCGACTGAAAGCGCTCGATGAGTTCGGGCTCATGATGATTGAACAGCCGCTTGCCGCCGATGATCTCATTGACCATGCGCAATTGCAGCCGCTTCTTGAGACGCCGATTTGTCTTGATGAAAGCATTCGTTCCTATGAGGATGCACGCAAGGCGCTTGACCTTGGCAGCTGCCGCATCATCAATATCAAAATTGGACGTGTCGGCGGGCTTTGGGAGGCGAAGCGCATCCACGATCTTTGCGTTGAGCGCGGCGTGCCGGTTTGGTGCGGCGGGATGTTGGAAGCAGGTGTCGGCCGCGCTCACAATATTGCGATCACGACGTTGGAAAACTTTACTCTTCCCGGCGATACTGCCGCGTCGTCCCATTATTGGGATCGGGATATTATCATGCCGGAAGTCGAGGTGAAAGGAGGCTTGATTCGTGTGCCGGACACCCCTGGCATCGGCTATGACGTTGACCGCCGCCAAGTGGAGCGGTATACACAGTTTGCGAAGGTGTTCCATCATACGACGACGGCATAAAGGATGATAAAGGGAGAAAGAAAAAATGCTGATAAGACCGATTGACGTGAGCGATGCGGAAAATTTCTTGGAGTTGTGCAAAAAAATTGATGAATCTGGTTTTATGTTATTTGAGCCTGGCGAACGGCAAACAACAGTTGAACAACAAAGCAAATTGATTAAAAGAATGTGGTCTGAACTGAATAAAACGATCTTTGTTGCTGAAACGGAAAACAAGCTTGTCGGGTTTCTTGCTGTCATAGGAGGCGATGTAAAACGAAATCGACATTCTGCCAATGTTGTTTTGGGAGTTCTTGAAGACTATCAAGGACAAGGCATTGCCATGAAACTGTTCCATGAAGCGTTTGAATGGGCAAAGGAAGTCGGGATTTCGCGATTAGGGCTTACAGTGATGAAGGGGAATGATAAGGCGTTCAACTTATATAGGAAGATGGGGTTTGTATTGGAAGGAGAAAGGATTCAATCGTTAAGAGTAAACGGGGAATTTGTCAATGAATATTATATGTACAAACTGTTATAATGCTGATTTGGAGCTGGCCCAAAACGCGTTGGCGCTTTGGGCCAGCTCTTTGTCCATGGCGTTATACCCGACCGATTCCGGTGTTCGCTTTGACGACAATTTCGGTATATTTCTTTTCGTCCGCTTTTTTCGATGAAACGAGCGTCCCGATGATGGCGCCAATAAAGCCGAGCGGAATCGAGATAATGCCTGGATTGGCGAGCTTAAAGAGCGGTTCGCCGACGAAAATGGCGGCACCCGGCTGCGGCGACCAGACGTTTGGGCTGAAGAAGACGAGCAATAGGGCGCTAATCAAGCCAACAAGCATGCCAGTGATGGCTCCTGTCGTATTAAAACGGCGCCAAAAGATCGTAAAGACGATCGTTGGCAAGTTGGCGCTTGCGGCGACGGCAAAGGCAAGTGACACAAGGAAGGCAACGTTCATTTTTTGTGCGAACAGCGCCAACAAAATCGATAATACCGAGACGCCGACCGATGCCCAGCGGGCAGCCAGCATTTGTTCCCTTTCCGTTGCCTGACCGCGTCGGATGATGTGGCTGTAAAAGTCATGAGCGAATGCAGAAGCCGCTGACAGGACAAGTCCGGCGACGACGGCCAAAATCGTTGCAAAAGCAACAGCAGCAACAAAAGCGAATAAGAAATCTCCTCCGAGCGCCTCAGCTAGCAACGGAGCTGCCATGTTGCCGGCGGGGTTGGCGGCGACGATTTTATCGTAGCCGACAAACGCCGCAGCGCCAAATCCTAAGAAGATGGTCAAGACGTAAAAAATGCCGATAATCCATGTCGCATAAACAACCGATTTGCGTGCCGTCGGCGCATCTTTGACCGTAAAGAAGCGGATCAAAATATGCGGCAGTCCGGCCGTTCCCAGGACAAGCGCTAGGTTAAGCGAAATTGTATCAAGCGGGTCTTTGAATTTGTTGCCCGGGTTTAAAAAAGCATCGCCAAGCGGCGTGGCTGTTTTCAAGTCGTGGAACATTTTAGCGATGCTGAAATCGAATTTGGCAAAGACGATGAAGGAAATGATAAACGTACCGACCATCAACAAGACGGCTTTAACGATTTGCACCCAGCTTGTGGCCGTCATGCCGCCAAACACGACATATACGGTCATTAAAATGCCGACGATCAAGACAGAATAAACGTAATCAAGCCCAAGAAGAAGCTTAATGAGGCCTCCGGCGCCGACAAGCTGTGCAATCATATAAAAAGTTGAGATGGCGATCGTATTCAAAGCGGCGACACCGCGCACTCTTTTATCATCAAAGCGGGCAGCGATCATATCGGCCATCGTATATTTGCCGAGGTTGCGAAGCGGCTCGGCGACGATATACAAGACGACAAGATAGGCAACAAGGAAGCCGATGCTGTAGAAGAAGCCGTCAAATCCGGCCAAGGCGATCATGCCGGCAATGCCTAAAAAGGAGGCGGCAGACATATAGTCGCCGGCGATGGCGAGCCCATTTTGCCAGCCGGTCAAGCTGCTGTCAGCGGTATAAAATTCACTTGTCGTTTTCGTCCGTTTCGAGGCGTAGTACGTAATGACAAGCGTCAGAGCGACGATGACGAGGAAGAGGAAAAAGGCTAATCCGTTCATTAGGCGGTTCCTCCTTCCTTCACTTCTTGCTTCACTTGTTCAACGATTTCGTCAAACTTGGCAGCCCGTTTTGAATAAAGGATGCATAAAGCCCAAGTCATGATAAATTGCGCAAAAGCAAACAGCCAGGCCCAGCTGATCGGTCCAATGGCTGGTGTATTGAGCGCTTTTGAGTAGGACGTCAACACCGGAAGAGTGAAGTAAAATGCAAAGAAAAAGATTGTTGCTGGGATGATGAAGGCTTTTTTCGCTTGGATGAGCCCGCGAAATGAAGCAGATTGGGCGATCGCTTCATAATCGACAACTGCCTGTTCGGCAAAAGATTGTTTTTTTAAGGCCATATGAACCCCTCCTTATCCATACTAAAACGCTTTCAAAATAAAGTGCGTGCAAAATGCGATGAGGGAACGCGCCTCCTTTCTTGTCACAAATTTGTCACACATTTATTATATATTTATCTGAAAAATTTGTAAATTAATTTTTTTTGGTATTTCGCAAAAAAATTCTTCGCTTTACCGCATAAAATGAAGAAAATTTTTTGCTGTTTTTCTTATTTTCGCACTTTACAAAAAAACAAGGATCGTGTAGAATGCTAACTGTGTCTATCGATCAAATTCGACAATTTTCTACAAAAAACAACAAGGAGAGACACCCGATGGATTTGTTTCGTAAAAAACCGATTCAGGTGCTTTTGAACGAATCGGGGGCGAAAGGAGCCTCGCTGCGAAAAGAATTAGGTGCATTTGACTTGACGATGCTTGGCATTGGTGCCATTATCGGGACAGGCATTTTCGTTCTGACCGGGGTGGCGGCGGCGGAACACGCCGGTCCAGCCCTCGTTCTTTCATTTGTTTTATCCGCATTGGCATGCGTATTCGCGGCGCTTTGTTACGCCGAGTTTGCCTCGACCGTACCGGTGTCGGGAAGCGCGTACACATATAGCTATGCCACATTCGGTGAGCTGTTTGCTTGGATTTTAGGTTGGGACTTAATTTTAGAGTATGGGGTCGCTTCATCGGCGGTCGCCGCCGGTTGGTCCGGCTATTTCCAAGGGTTGCTCGCTGGATTTGGCATTGAGTTGCCGAAGGCGCTTACGAGCGCATATGATCCGGAGAAAGGGACATTCATCGATTTACCGGCCATTCTCATTATTTTGTTCATTGTGTTTTTATTGAACATGGGCGTGAAAAAATCGGCTCGTTTCAATGCGATCGTCGTTTTGATTAAAGTGGCTGTCATCTTGCTTTTCTTGGTGGTTGGCGTTTGGTATGTCAAGCCGGAAAACTGGACGCCGTTTATGCCGTATGGATTTGCAGGGGTTGCGACCGGCGCGGCGACAGTATTTTTCGCTTACATCGGGTTTGATGCGGTGTCGACCGCGGCGGAAGAAGTGCGCAACCCGCAGCGCAACATGCCGATTGGCATCATCGTGTCGCTGCTTGTCTGCACGTTATTGTACATCACCGTTTCGCTCGTGTTGACGGGCATTGTTCCGTACGATCAATTGAACGTGAAAAACCCGGTGGCGTTCGCGCTAAACTACATCAATCAGGATTGGGTCGCCGGTTTTATTTCGCTTGGAGCGATCGCCGGCATTACGACGGTGCTGCTTGTTATGCTTTACGGGCAGACGCGCCTCTTTTATGCGATCAGCCGCGACGGCCTGTTGCCAAAAGTGTTCGCCCGCGTCAGCCCGACCCGCCAAGTGCCGTACGTCAACACATGGCTGACCGGTGCCGCTGTTTCCGTATTCGCCGGCATCATCCCGCTGAACAAATTGGCAGAACTGACGAACATCGGAACGCTCTTTGCCTTTATTACTGTGTCAATCGGCGTCCTCGTTCTGCGTAAAACGCAGCCGGACTTAAAGCGGGCGTTTCGCGTTCCGTTTGTCCCGGTCATTCCGATTTTGGCTGTCTTGTTCTGCGGTTACCTCGTTCTTCAGCTTCCGGCGACGACATGGATCGGTTTTGTCTCGTGGCTGCTGATCGGTTTAGTGATTTACTTTATCTACGGCCGCAAGCATAGCGCGCTCAATAAAACGATCAAGAGTGAAGAGAAAGTCGGCTGATTGGCCGACTCAACAAAGAAGAGGCTTTCCTGAACCGGGAGGTGGGGAAGCCTCTTTGTTCATTCGATTCAATGAACAGCGATGACGTAGTGTTTTCCGTAAATAGAACTTTGTGGTGTGTACGAACGGGAAGAAAGCGACCGTTTGGCAGAGCGTATACCAATTCGATGGATTAGGTCAATGGCCAAGACGTTTAGGCTCCCACCTGGAATGATTTTTTTCTTGAATGACGGTCATATTTCCCTTACTATGTACGAAAAGTGTAAAGAAAAAGTGTCAGTCCGTCTTGTATAAGCGGGGTGAAATCGATGTTTGGCACATTATTAAAAAAGAGAGAAAGAACGCTTGAACGGACGGTTGCGGAAATCCAACAAGGGAATGAAGCGCTGCGCAATGAACTCATCCAACAATACAAGCCATTTATTGCCAAAACAGTCTCGGGAGTGTGCAAGCGATTCATTCGTGAGGAAGATGACGAAGCGAGCATCGGGTTGATCGCTTTTAATGAGGCGATTGAAAAATATGCGCCGCATAAAGGAGGTTCCTTCCTCTCGTTTGCCGAGCTGCTCATTAAACGGCGCCTGATCGATTATATTCGGAAAGAGGCGAGAATACGAGATACAGTATGGTATACAGAGGATAGAGAAGAAGGCGAGCAAACGGCGCAAACGTATTTGGACACTAGGCTTTCTGTCGATGAATTTTATCGACAGATGGAACGGGAGCAGCGCCGGGAAGAAATCATCCATTACCAGCAAGTGCTGAAGCAATTCGGCATTCATTTTCACGATTTAGTTGAACAGTCGCCAAAACATAAAGACGCCCGCCTAAACGCCATCCGTGTAGCCCAGCTGCTTGTGGAGAAAGAGGAGTTGCTTAGTCTTCTTTTTCAGAAGAAGCAGCTGCCAATCAAACAGCTGGAAGAGATGGCGTCCGTCAGCCGCAAGACGATAGAGAGAAATAGAAAATACATTATTGCGGTCGCGGTCATTCTGGCGGGCGATTATATTTACTTAAAGGACTATATAAAAGGGGTGCTTCCATCGTGAAGAAGGGGATTGTGCTGGAATTGGACGAAGAGTTTGTCACGGTGTTGACGTCGGAGGGAGAATTTGTTCGGTTGAAAAAGGAAGGGGAGCATGAAATTGGGGAAGAAATTGAGGCAGGTGCAGTAAAAAAAACTTTTCCATTTCACCGTCGTTCGTTTCGATATGCGTTGGTAAGCGTGTTGGCAGCGGCGGTGCTGCTTGTCACCACTTGGATTCAGTGGCCTTCCGACGCGGTGTACGCCTATATGTCGATCGACATTAATCCGAGCATTGAAGCGGGGGTCGACGATGACCTGCATGTGTTGACATTAAAGGCATACAATGAGGAAGGAAAAAACGTGCTTGCAGCGCTCCCTTTGTGGAAAAACAAACCGTTTTCTGCGGTGGCGAAACAAATTATTGTATTAAGCGAACAAAAGGGATATTTAAAGGAAGGCGGCGAAGTGCTCATTACAACAGTAGAGAAAGAACATGATGCCTTCTCCGCACGGAAGTTGTCCGATGAGCTTGCTGAAATCCAGCGGTCGGTGGCGGACGAACGAATCGTTGTCACAACGGCAAACAGCACGATGAAAGTGCGCAACCGGGCGGTTGAACAAGGGATGACGACCGGAAAACTATTGCAAATCGAGAAAAAGGCAAAACCGGCCTCGTCTACATCCGCCAAACCGAACAAAGGGAAAGGACAAAGCGGAAAGAAGGAAAAGAAAACATCATCAGCAAAAGGGCAAAAACTAGAGCAACCGGTGCCAATGAAACAAAAACATGTCGAACAGAAATCAAAGCAGCCGAAAAAAGAAAAACAGCCGCCGCACGAGCGGAAAAACGCCGATTCAAATAAAGAAAGTTCCCCTTCGGACAAAGAAATTTCTTCGAAAGGAAAAAAACATGGGAACGCCCGTCCCCTGCGGCCGGGCGGTCATTATGTAAGCAAAGAAGCGGTGGATCGCCGACACGATCGCGGTGACAAGAAAAATCGCCGCGAACCGGCGAACGTCTACCGCCAGTCCAACCCGATCGATTCCAAAACGAAAAAAGCCGAGTGATTATGCTCGGCTTTATTCCGTTCTCCGTCCTGCCAGCTCGCTTTGGGCTTGGGCGACGAGCCGTTTCGTAATTTCCCCACCGACGGAGCCGTTGGCGCGCGAAACAGTGCCAGCCCCAAGCTGTACGCCAAACTCTTGGGCGATTTCGTATTTAATCTGTTCCAATGCTTGTTCAATGCCTGGAACAAGCAATTTGTTGCTTCCACGTGCCATCATTCTTGCCTCCTTTGTCATGTTTCGTTGTGGCATCATTAGTATGAGCAACCTGTTGTTGAGCTATAGGTGGCAATTAAAGGGAGAATTTATAGTAAAAAAAAGATTGCAAACGTTTTCTGCGCGGATCGTGCTGCCGCTCGCCCGCCCCGCGTTGGCGGCTCAGGCTATTTTCGTTTTTATGGGCTCGTGGAACGATTTTATGCGCCCGCTCATTATTTTGTCCGATCCCCAATTGTTTACATTGCCGCTTGGCTTGAACAGTTTCAAAGGACAATACATTAGCTACTGGAACTACATTATGGCTGCCTCGATGGTATTTACGTTGCCGGTATTGGTCGTTTATGCTTTTTTCAATCGTTATTTTATCAAGGGAATTTCATTTACGGGCGGGAAATAAGAATGGGGTTGTTTCTGTCCGTGCATTGAAGGCAAAAAAAGGTGGTGTATAGGGCTGTTCGCAAAGGGTTTTCCGGTTTTTGCGAACAGCTCTTTTTCATTCGTCATATACGTTGAAAAAACGAGCATCATATAGGTGAAATACCCATTCTGCGAGGAAAGGAATCGGAGCCATGGAATGGACGCTGCCGAGGCAGGCGGGAAGGCGGATGGGGCGGGGATGGACGACGGCCGCGCTCGCCTCGATCCCGTTAGTGATGACGCTGGGCAATTCCATGCTCATCCCGGTGCTGCCGGTGATGGAGCGGCAGCTCGGCATTACGCCGCTGCGGTCAAGCTTGCTGATTACGATGTATTCCGTGGTGGCGATTTTGTTCATTCCACTCGTGGGATATGTAAGCGATCGTATTGGAAGAAAGAATTACAGAGGGGATTGAGAAAAGGGAGCGCGGGACGGTGACATCGGTTTATAGCTCACTTCGCTTTATCGGGGTGGCCGTCGGTCCGCCATTGGCGGCGTGGCTCATGAAAAGCGGTGTCGCCTCGCTCCTTTTCTTGCTCAGTGCGCTGGCGCTCGTCGGTGGGGGCTTGCATTTTGGCTGATACATCCAGAAATGGACGGAGGGAAAGAAAATGAAAGCGGTCACATACCAAGGCATTAAAGATATCGCGGTGAAACAAATGCCAGATCCGAAAATTTTGAAGGATGATGATATTATTGTAAAAATCACAAGCACCGCCATTTGCGGCTCTGATCTTCATTTAGTGCACGGCATGATTCCGAACATGCCGGAAGAGTTTATCATCGGCCATGAGCCGATGGGCATCGTCGAGGAAGTCGGGCCGGCTGTGACGAAAGTCAAAAAAGGTGATCGTGTCGTCGTGCCGTTTACGATTGCCTGTGGCCAATGCTGGTATTGCCAGCACGGGCTTGAGAGCCAATGTGATGCGTCAAACCCGAACGGCGAGTCGGGGGCGTATTTCGGCTATTCCGAAACATTTGGCGGTTACCCGGGCGGGCAAGCTGAATATTTGCGCGTGCCGTTTGCTAACTTCACCCCGTTTGTCGTTCCAGACGATTGTGAATTGGAAGATGAAAAATTATTGTTTTTGTCTGACATTATTCCGACCGCGTTTTGGGGCGTTGATGAAGCGGGAGTGAAAGACGGCGACACGGTCGTCGTGCTCGGTTGCGGGCCGGTCGGGCTGTTGACGCAAAAGTTCGCTTGGTTGAAAGGAGCGAAGCGCGTCATTGCTGTCGATTACATCGATTATCGGCTTGAGCACGCGAAAAAGACGAATAAAGTAGAGACGGTCAACTTTACCGAATACGAAAACACCGGTGAATACATTAAGGAGATGACCGGCGGCGGGGCTGATGTGGTCATCGATTGCGTCGGCCTAGACGGAAAAATGACCCCGCTTGAGCTAATCGGCTCGGCGCTGAAGCTGCAAGGGGGAGCGATGGGGGCGATCGTCATCGCCTCGCAGGCAGTGCGCAAGGGCGGAACGATCCAGCTTGTCGGAGTGTATGGCTCCCGTTATAACCAGTTTCCACTTGGCGATTTATTTTCACGCAACATTACGCTGAAAATGGGGCAGGCGCCGGTCATTCATTACATTCCGACGCTGTACGAGTGGATTGTCGAAGGAAAGTTTGACCCGACCGATATAATTACGCACTTCCTTCCACTCGCTGAGGCACAATATGCGTATGAAATTTTTGATGAAAAGAAAGACGGCTGCATCAAAGTGGTGCTGAAGCCGTAATGGTGCATAAAGTGTGATTGGCCGAGGCACGATAAGAAAAAATGTGGAAGGAGGATCGATGTGGCTGACATTGCATTCCCGGTTGCCCGCCTTCATGACGGGACGCTTCGCCAGTTGCAGCAGTTGGAGCAACGGTTGCGCGAAGAGACGGGAGAAGAAATTGTACTTGTCGCTTATCAACGGAAAACGACAGATGAAGGGGAGACGAACCGATGATGAAACGAAAAGTGAAATTCGATGCAGCGAAAAATAATAATAAAACGCCGACCGAGAGCCTGCCGGATACGGAATTTGCCGCGCAATACGCCGGCGAAGAAGATATGATCCGCGGCGCGAACCGCAATTCGAAAAAAGGGCGCCAAGGAGGCGGCGATGGATAACAAGCAAAGGAGGCAGCCTGTTCAACCGAATGAAGAAATGGCGTTTGAATGGGGCGACTTTGCTGCTCAGCAGCCCATTTGGCTCATAGAAGAGCAAAAACAAGTGAAGAGAAAGGAAACAAAAAAGGAAGACCCACCGCGGTGAGGGGCTGGCTGCCAACCGCTTCTACAGCGGGGAAGCGAAAAAAAGGACGCCGGAACCGGCGTTCTTTTTTGCTTGCAATCGATGGACAGCTCCCTGTTTGCGAATGAATGAAATGTGGCAAAACAGCAGCGGTGATGTGAGATGCGGCTCCATCGATTAAGGGAAACCAGCCAGCCGTTGATCATCCTGAATCGGGAAAAATCCGCACGTGTTGACATAAGTGTAGGTAAGCGGATGTTCAATGAAAAAGAAAAGCACTGACAACACCCCGACCGTAAGGAAACGCAGGGTTGTCAGCGCTTGTTTACTGGCCTCCGTTTTCATGGACAAGCGGCCGGCCATGACAAGAAGCCGAGTTCCGGTCTAAGCCGACGCTGAAGAAACCGACAACGCTGAAAGCGGAGCGGAAAACAGTGTCGCACCAGCGCCGGACGGATCAAAGTAGGCGACGATGACGGCTGGGGTGACCGAGAGCTGTTTTTTCGCAATATAGCGGCCAACATCAACTGGCACGATTTCAACGACCGTATGTTTAAACAGTTCTTTTTCCCCGAGCCCAAGGGCGGCAAAGTCCGACCCGAGCGCCTCCGGACGCTCAAGCAGCGCTTGGTAGATGGCCGTGCGCGTCGTCTTTTCTGTTTTTTCGTCCCACCACGGCTTGCGCGGCTTATATTTTTGGTTGCGCAAGTAGTCGTATTTCATGAGCGATTCGGCGATAGGCAAGGCGTCTGGCGCGTACGTATGCAAAAATTCATAGAGGCGGCGGAACAAGTCTTCTAACTGATGACCGATGCGCGCCCAGCCGCGTTTATCCCAATATGTGCCAAACTGCTGAAAGAAGTCAAACGGCGATGGGAAGACGTTGGTGACTAAATATTCGATCGTTTCATCCATCCGGTGGGCGTTCCAATATTTTTCGAGCACATCTTCCACTTGCTTGATGCGAATGACGTCATCAAAGGAAAGAACGTTGTTGCTCAGTATCTCGTACGGCGCATGATCCATATATACATAGCCGTATTCATGGGCGCGCAGGCGCAGCCCGGTGCCGCGCAGCAATTTCAAAAACCCAAGCTGCAACTCTTCCGGACGAAGGGCGAATACGTCATTGAACGTCTTCCGGAACGAGTCGTAGTCTTCTTCCGGCAACCCGGCGATCAAATCTAAGTGCTGGGCAATTTTCCCGCCTTCTTTAATCATCGTCACCGTTTGCGACAGTTTCGCGAAGTTTTGTTTGCGCATGATGAGCCGGTTCACTTCATCGTTTGTTGATTGAACGCCGATTTCGAAGCGGAATAGCTCAGGCGGCGCTTCGTTGTTTAAAAACTCGATCACCTCGGGGCGCATGATGTCTGCGGTAATTTCAAACTGAAACACTGTCCCCGGCACATGCTCGTCAATTAAAAAGCGAAACATGTCCATCGCATAGCTGCGGCTGATGTTGAACGTCCGGTCGACGAATTTGATCGTCCGCGCCCCGTGCTCCATCAAATAACGCAAGTCATCTTTGATTTTTTCGCGATCAAAATAGCGGACACCGACTTCGATGGACGACAGACAAAATTGGCAGCTAAACGGGCAGCCGCGGCTCGTTTCGACGTAAACGATTCGGTTTGGAAGATGTGGAAGATCTTCGGGAAAGCGAAACGGAGACGGCATGTCGGCAAGGCGGATTTTGTTCCGTTGTGGATTGATGACGATGCGATCCCCGTCACGAAACGCCAATCCGGCGACATTTGTCATATCCCCGCGGCCGCTTAAGGCGAACAGCAGCTGTTTAAACGTTTCTTCCCCTTCGCCGATCACGATAAAATCAAATTCCGGCACCCGCTCCATCCATTCGCGCACATCATAAGACACTTCCGGCCCGCCGACGACGATCGTCACGTCTGGCGCTGCTTTTTTTAACATTTTGACGACTTTAATTGTCTCTTCAATGTTCCAAATATAACAACTGAAGCCGACGACATCGGGCCGGCGCTGGTACAAATCGACAACGATGTTCATCGTCGGGTCTTTGATCGTATATTCAACGAGCTTGACGTCAAACTCCGGCTGGGCGTATGCTTTTAAATAGCGAATGGCTAAGTTCATATGAATATATTTGGCGTTTAATGTCGCGCAGACAATATTCATCGCAGCAAAACTCCTTTTCTCATTGTACTAACCTCTCATTATAAGACAGTTTGGCCAAATGAAAAAGAAGAAAAAACTTGTCGAACATTGCGGAAAAGATTTTTGCAAAATCTTCGTAAATGAAGGAAGGAGTAAATTTTTCCACAGCGAAATATATATTAATTTGAGACGGTTTGAATAGACAAGGAGAGATTGACATGGCCCAAAGCCTTTCTCCCCGTGAAGAACAAAATACAATACCGGATGTGCGGCTGCTTGAAGAGGAAAATCGGCGCTTAAAAGAGCGGCTGAACAGCTACTCGATCATTTTCGAGCGGTCGCTCGATGCGATGGTCATTTTAAATAAAGACGGCGAGTTTGTCGATGTGAACGAAGCAGCGTGCAAACTGTTTGAAATGGATAAACTCTCTTTAATTGGATGTTCCTTCTCTTCGTTTTTAGAGCTTGTGCCGCCGGATATTTTGTTGTTTCAGCAGTCAATGTTGCAAAAGTTCGGTTCGTTCAGTGATGAGCTGCTTATCAAGCTGCCGGATGGCAAGGTGAAGCATGTTGAATTTTCGATGAAAAAGGACGTGTTTAACGAATTTGATTTGGTGATGATGCGTGACGTTTCAGCTCATAAGGCGCTTGAGCGTGAGCGAATCATTCATGAATTTTTGTTTAAAGATGTCTTTAACCGCGCGGTTGATGGCATTGTCATTTTCGATGAGTTTGGCCGGTTTATTGATGTCAATCCGGCGTTTTCAATGAGTTTGAACTTGGAAAAAGGAAAGCTGCTGAATTTATCGTTTCAGCAGTTTGTCGCCCGTGAATGCGCCGATGAGTTCGCTCGTCTGTTGTCGGAAGTAAAGGAAAAAGGGACGGCCAAGGGGGAGCTGTCGCTTGTCCGCCTCGATGGAACGGTGAAAATGTTCGAGCTGACGGCGACGTCAAACGTTTACAGCGGCTTTTACATGGCCATTATGCGCGATGTAACCGAACGGAAAAACATGGAGATTAAATTGCAAAAAAGCGAAGAACGATTCCGGGCCATTTTCGAGCAAGCGCATGAAGCCATTCTCATTTGGGACGATTTCGGTTACATACTAAACGCCAATCCGGCGGCAAGCCGGACGTTTGAGCTGCCTTTGAACTTGCTTGTGCGCCGCAATTTGCTTGATTTTGTGCAATATGGGGACGAAAAGGTGAAGCGCATTTTCAGCGAGTTCCGCCGCAAAGGGGAAATTCGCGATGAACTGACGTTTCATATGCCAAACGGGGAGGATAAGCAGCTCGAGTTTACGATGAAAAAGGGAGCGATCGATGGCTATCATTTGACCATTTTCCGCAATGTGAGCGAACGGCGGAAAATCGAGCGTGAGCTGCGCGAAAGCGAGCAAAAGTTCCGCAGCATTTTCGACCATGCAATGGACGGCATTTTGTTGTGGGATGAGAAGCATCGCATCATCGATGCCAATCCGATCGCCTGCGACTTTTTTTCCGCCGCAAAAGAGGCGCTGATCGGCCGAACGGTGATGGAGCTTGTTCCAGAGCGGGCGCGCCGCCAGCTCCATAAGCTCCTTGCGCAATGCCAGCGCACCGGCGAGGTGAACGGGGAAGTTGAGTTTTCCAATGAGGAAAAAGGGAAAATTGTCGAGTTTTCATTGAAAAAAGAAGTCATTCCTGGCGTAGGGATGATGAGGTTTCGTGATGTGACGGAGCGCAAAGAAATGGAGCTGCAGCTGCGCAAATCGGATACGCTCAATGTCGTTGGCGAGCTGGCTGCGGGCATCGCCCATGAAATCCGCAACCCGATGACGGCGTTGAAAGGTTTTATCCAGTTGCTGCAAGGAAGTGTTGACGGCGACTATTCGATGTATTTTAATGTGATTATGTCGGAGTTGAAACGGATTGAATCGATTATCACCGAGTTTCTCGTCTTGGCGAAACCGCAGGCAGTCCAATACAAGCAAAACGACATTTGCAAAATTATGCAAGATACGATCGATTTGATCAGCGCCCAAGCGATGATGCATAACGTGCAAATCATTGCCGATTTCGACCGTGGGCTGCCGCCGGTGTATTGCGAGCCGAACCAGCTGAAGCAAGTGTTTATCAACATTTTGAAAAATGCTATTGAAGTGATGCCAAAAGGCGGAGACGTCACGGTGCGCATCGCCCGTGACGGCCGCCATGTGCGCATCTCAATCACCGACCAAGGATGCGGCATCCCAAAAGATAAAATGAAAAAGCTCGGCGAGCCGTTTTACACGACAAAAGAGCGCGGCACCGGGCTCGGCCTGATGGTCAGCTATAAAATTATTGAAGAGCATCAAGGAAAAATTGACGTGGAAAGCGAAGTTGGTGTCGGCACGACGTTCCATATCATGTTGCCGATCGAACGAATGGAAAGAGAGGACAACGATGACGATTGACTATGCGGTATACCATTCAGAGCTGCTCGGCGACATATACGTCGCTTCTGATGGCGATGCGATTGTGAAAGTTGAGCTGTTTCCGGAAGAATGGCGCGCGTTTGCGGATGGGCAGCCGGTTAGGGAATGCCGGTCGCTGCTTCTTGAACGCGCGCTTGTGCAGTTGGATGAATATTTTCGCGGCTGTCGTCAAGTGTTCGATTTGCCGCTCAAATGGCATGGAACGGGCTTTCAACAAGACGTGTGGGCGGCGCTTTGCCGCATTCCGTATGGCGAAACGACGACATACGCCGATATTGCCGCGCAAATCGGTCGTCCGAAGGCCGTGCGCGCCGTTGGACAGGCGAACCGGGCGAATGAACTAGCCATTGTCGTTCCGTGCCATCGCGTGATTGGCAAAAACGGCGCCTTGACCGGCTATGCCGGAAGCCGAACCGATGTGAAAGCGAAGCTGTTGGAGCTGGAGCAGCGCTGCAAATAGGTGGATTGGAGCAGGAGGACGAATGAAGAAGAAAGGCCGCCCCCAGGACGCAAATCCATAGGAGGCGGAAAAATCAGACGCTATTTTTTTTGCCAATGTGACAAAGCGAGGGCGCCGACCAAAATGGCGCCTTTTATAATGTCTTGGGCGTAGTACGGGACGTTTGCCATCGTCAATCCGTTTAACAACACCCCTATCAAAACCGAGCCGAACAGGGTGCCGATGACGTTCGGCTTGCCGGCGCCAAAAACGGAAAAACCGATGTAAGCGGCGGCGACACCGTCCATCAAAAACGAAGCGCCGGCTGATACTTGCCCGGTGCCAATGCGTGAAGCGAGGACGATGCCGCCTAAGGCGGCGAAAAAGCCGCTAATGACATACGCATACGTCCGGTAGCGGTTCACTGGAATCCCTGACAGCCTTGCCGCTTCTCGGTTCTCTCCGGTCAAATAAAAGAGGCGCCCTGGTTTTGTGTACGTCAAAAACAAATGGGCGACAATGACGACGAACAGCATCAGCAAAACGGAAAACGGGACGCCAAACAGCTCTCCTTGGCCGATAAATAGAAAGGAAGGAATGAACTTGCCCGGCGCTGTGCCGCCGTCTGGCAGCGGCATATCGTTGTAAATCGAAAATCCTTTCGTATAGGTGAGCTGCACGCCATTAATGGCGTACATCGTCGCTAAGGTCGCGAGCAAATCAGGCAGTTTGAATTTGACGATCAACAGCGAATTGATCAATCCGACGGCGATGCCGAGCAACAGCGGCACGAGCAACGTGATGAAAATTTCTTGTCGATGCAACACGAGCGCCGCAGCACTCGCGATCGTGGCAAGGCTGACCGTTGAGCCGACCGATAAATCGAAGCCGTCAACGATGAGCGAAAACGTAATGCCGATCGCCACAAGTGTTACGATTGAAATCGAACGCAAAATGTCGCTGAAGTTTTCATACGTGAAAAATTGATCTTGCGTGATGCCGAAATAGGCGATCACAACGAAAATCGCCAACAACGTGCCATGTTTATATAAAAACTCAAGAATAGACGACGCCGTTTTTTTCGACGGTGTCACGGAAACGACTGGCTGGGCCATCGATCTCACCTCCACTGCAGTAATAGACAAGTTGCTCGTATGTCAATTCGGCGGACGGCAGGCGGGCGAGCAGCCGGCCGTCCACCATAATATATATCGTGTCGCAAACTTCTAGCAGCTCGTGAAACTCGCTTGAAAAATACAGCACGGTTTTCCCTTCATCCGCGAGGGAGCGGATGATGGAAAAGACGTCTTGTTTCGCGTGAACATCGATCCCTTTCGTCGGTTCATCGAACAAAAAGACGCGCGCATTCGTGTTCAGCCATTTGCCGATCACGACTTTTTGCTGGTTGCCGCCGCTCAAATGGCGGACGGCGGTGGATGGCGATGGCGGATGGATGCCGAGTGAGCGAATAAGCCCATTAGCTGTGTCCGTTTCCTTCACCCGGTTGATCCATTGCCAGCGTGACAGCCAAGAAAGGAGACGGACGGTTACGTTCGTCTGCACTGCCTCAGGCAAAAACAGTCCTTGTTTGCGCCGTTCTTCCGGGATCAGACAAAGGCCGGCGGCAATCGCTTCATATGGCGTTGAAAATGTATAGCGCTGGTCGTCAAGCTGCCATTCGCCAGACGTTTTCCGATGGGCGATAAGGCTTTCAGCGAGCTCCGTTTTGCCGGCGCCGACCAAGCCGGCGATGCCGACAATTTCGCCGCGATGAGCGTACAGATCGACCGTTGTGCCGGTTTTGTCAATCGTGATTCCGCGGGCGACAAAGGCGATGTCGCTTCCATGCGTACGTGTTTGTTTGGCAGCAGCAGTCCGCTTCGTCCCAGTCATGTGAAGGACGATGTCTTCAAGCGGCAAGCTGTCGGCGGCGCCGTGATAGACGACGCGTCCGTCGCGCAAAATCGTCAGCCGATCGGCGATCGCCTGCACTTCTTTCAGCTTATGAGAAATATAAATAAAGCCGACGCCTTGCTGTTTCAGTTCATGAATGATGGCAAACAGCCGCTTTGTTTCCGCCTCGCTCAGCGCGGCGGTCGGTTCGTCTAAAATGATGTAGCGCGCGTCCGATGACAATACTTTCGCCAACACAATGAGCTGCTTTTCATGGAGCGAACAGTCGCGCACGAGCTTCGTCGGCGGGATGAAAAGGCCGACGCGTCGAAGCAGAGCGGCGGCCCGCTCTTTTTCTTGGCGCAGCGAGCGAATGGGTTGGTGTTTGACATCAGCTAGTTCATCGGCGGCTACGTTTTCGTAAATCGGCAGGCCGGGAAACAGTGCGGTGTCCACTTCTTGCACGACAAGGCCAATGCCTGCCTGTTTCGCCTCACGCGGCGATGAAAACGCGCACGGAATGCCGTCGACCGTGATCGTGCCGGCGTCCGGCGGAACGGCGCCGGCTAAAATATTCATGAGCGTGCTTTTGCCGGCGCCGTTCATGCCTAAAAGGGCGTGAACTTCGCCCGGACGGACGTCGAAGTCTACGCCGACAAGCACGCGTACGGCGCCAAACGATTTTTCGATCGCCTGCATGGACAAGCCGTTCATTTTCGGTTCACCTGAGCTTCCAACGTTTTCATCCATGGCGAGATAGCGACGTTCGACTGCCCCCAACTTGGGATGTATTGCGAGAGCTCGCTCATCGATACTTGTTTGTCCGGCAGGTCAGACCGTTTCACTAAATGCGGTTCGAGCGAGTAAATGCTCGGTGTTTTTTCGCCAGCCATTTTTTGATAGGCGAAACGCACTTGAACGCGGCCGACTTCCGCCGGGTCGGTAGCGGTCGTCGCCACCCACGGGCTGTTCGGTTTCTGGATCATTTGCAAGTCTTCGTCGCTTAAATCGATGCCATATACTTTAATTTCCGTGCGTCCGGCTTGTTCAATGGCGCGCGTCGCCCCTTTGGCGAACTCGTCCCATGTGGCGAAGACGGCATCGATGTCGCCTTTATTCGGATATTTTTTCAAAATCGCTTCCATTTGCGTTTGCGTGTCCAAAGCGGTGTTGGCGCTCGCTGTGCCGAACTTGGCGACTTCCTTTATGTTCGGGTAGCGCTTTTTAAATGCGTCGTAAATGACATGACGGCGCTCCATCGGCGTGAAGCCGCCGACCCAAATCGTGACGATTTTCCCTTCGCCGTTTAAGTCTTCTGCCAGTGTTTTTAACGTCTTCCAAGCAAGGCTATAGTCGTCTTGATCAATGACGGTGACGCCCGGAATATTTAAATCATTGTCAAACGCCACGACTGGGATGCCTTTTTCAACCGCTTTTTTCACCGGCCCTTCGAGTGCATCAGCGCGGCCATGGTCGAGCAAAATGGCGTCAACGTTTTGCGTAATGGCCGTCTCGACATACGACGCCATTTTCGTTAAATCGTTATCGGCGTTATAAATTTGCACTTCGCCGCCGAACTTTTGTACTTGCTCTTTCACGCCAGCGATGTATTGCGACGAGAACGTGCCGATCGACATTTGCATAATGGCGGCGATTTTCACCGGTTTTTTCAGTTTTTCCGGAATGACTGCCTGTTCGCTGCCTGCGGCTGTCGGGGTGTCGGCTGCTGTTTCATTGTTTGTTGCCTTCGTTTCGTTGGCCGTCTTGGTGCTCATCGCGTCTTGTTCATTTGTGCAGCCGGCTAGGACAAAGAAAATGGCCAAGAAAAGAAGGAAAGATGCGACTTTAAACGGTTTCATGATGCTCCTCCTTTGTGAATAACGATGGCAGCGCTGTTTCGTAATGGCCGCGGATGATGCCTTTTTCGGTAATGATGGCGGCAATGAGTTCGTTTGGCGTGACGTCAAATGCCGGGTTGTACACGTTGACACCTTCTGGAGCGATGCGGACGCCGGCTAAGTGGGTCACTTCGTCCGGATGGCGCTCTTCAATCGGAATGTCCGCCCCTGTTTTCGTTGCGAGGTCGATCGTTGACAGCGGGGCGGCGACGTAAAACGGGATGCCGAACGATTTGGCGAGCAAGGCGAGGCCGAATGTGCCGATTTTGTTCGCCGTATCGCCGTTTTGTGCGATCCGGTCGGCGCCGACAATGATGGCGTTAATGTGTTTCGCTTTGATCGTTTGCGCCGCCATGTTGTCGGTAATGAGCGTCACATCGATGCCCGCTTGCATGAGCTCCCAGGCAGTCAAGCGAGCTCCTTGCAGAACTGGCCGTGTTTCCAAGGCATAGACAGACAACTCAACCCCTTGTTCTTTCGCCAAATAAAATGGAGCAAGCGCCGTTCCGTAGCGGGCGGTGGCGATCGAACCGGCGTTGCAAATCGTCATCACCCGGTCGCCTGAACGGAAAAGAGACAAGGCGTGTTCGCCGATGCGGCGGCATACATCCTCATCTTCGATTTGAATGCGGATCGCTTCGTGAATGAGCGTTGTTTTCGCTTCATTGACAGAAGCGGCGCGTTTCGCGGCGGCGGTGAGCCGGTCAAGCGCCCAAAATAAGTTGACAGCCGTCGGACGGGCGCTGGCTAAGTAGTCGCGATCCTGTTTTAAACGGCGATGGAACTCGTCTACTGATTCAGTTTCATAGCGTGAGGCAGCGAGCGCCAAGCCATAGGCGGCGGTGATGCCGATTGCTGGCGCCCCGCGCACTTTCAACGTTGCGATCGCGTCATGTACGTCTTCAGGTGTATGCAAATCAAGATATTCGGTGATCGATGGCAGTTTTTGTTGGTTTAAAATCGTCACATGCGTCTCATGCCATTCGACTGAGCGCGGGATGGCAAATGTGCTCATCGTCGTCTTCCTTTCTAGGTTGGTGGATTGGCCCGAGTTGGCGTTGGACGGCCAACTCGGGTGGGGAGTGTTATCGCTTCGTCTCAGCGAACAAGCGGTGGAAGCCGTCCGTTCCTGGTAGTTCAGCGCGTTCAACGATCAAGCGACGGCCGAGACGGAGCGCGTGCCGCTTCGCTTCAAGCCGCTCCTCTTTTTGTTCAATGCCGTCAAGATCCGCCACATGGGCGAGGCCGATCGTCCGGCGGATGACTTCGCAGCCGGCAAAACCGACAGCATCAACGAATGCCTGCCGCAGCACCTCATCAAGCAGTCCGGGCGTTGCGGCGTATGTCTCAACGTTTTCGGTGCGCCAAAGCTCCGAGAATACAGACGTAAAAACGTCCCACGTTCGGTCGATATGATCAAAGAGCGGGCGGCGCTCCGGTTCAGGGCGGGACAACGCATTTAACAGCAAGTTGGCAAAAAATTGACCAAGGTCAAATCCAATCGGGCCGTAAAAGGCGAATTCCGGGTCGATCACTTTCGTTTCGTCATCGCTGGCGAAAATGCTGCCGGTATGTAAATCGCCATGCAGCAATACATCAGCTTCGGTTAAAAACTTGCGCTTCAACTTCGCCGTTTCGAGGCGGAGGCGGTCATCTGCCCAAAGCGTTTCGACATTCGGACGCAGCTCATCTTCAAAGTTGTTGGTATCATGATCGAAAAATGGATCGGTAAAGACGAGATCTTCGGTAATTTTGCATAGCTCTGGATTGACAAAACTTTGCGCCAATTTCTTTTTCTCTTGTTGGTTCATGCCGAAATCAGACGTGTAAAACGCCGTTTTGGCGATGAATTCGCCGATATGCTGGGACAAAAGTGGGTACGTTTTCCCTTCGATCAACCCTTTGCGGGCGATCTGCAAATGGGACAAATCTTCCATCACTGTGATGGCGAGCGACTCGTCAGAGTAGTAGACGTTTGGCACGTATTGTGGCACATAGCTGGCAAATGTGCGCAGCGCGTTGCTTTCAATGACTGCGCGCTTTAACGTGAGCGGCCAGCTTTCACCGACGACTTTCGCGTACGGCAACGCTTGTTTGATGATGATGCCTTGCTTTGTCTCTTGGTCAACGATATGAAACACGAAGTTTAAGTTGCCGTCGCCGATCTCGCGGCACAGAAGCGGCGCTCCGTCGCGGAATAAGCCGAGGCGGACGGCGAGGGCAGTTGCTTTTTGTTCGGTGAGCGGTTCATAAACCGATGATTGGACCATCGTCATTTTCATGTTCCCCCTTTAGGTTTTGGCAAATGAAAAAGCCTCTTTCGCATACGGAAAGAGGCTTGAAGATGCATCGTCTTCGCGCCTCTTATCTTTCAGAAAGACGGACATCTTTCTGTTGGACTTAGCACCGTGCCCTGCGGAAGCGGGTCGCTTCCGGCGCCGCTTATGCGTGCGCCCTATCTCACGATAGCATTACGGTCGGTTGCTGGGCTTCATTGGGCCAATTCCCTCAGCCAACTCTTGATAAGAGTACCGATCCAAGATCCAGCTATTGAATTTTTGCAATTTTCACGATGTTAACAATCGTTTGGTTGCTTGATTCGAATGATACAAGTTGGGTAGGCGGATTGTCAATACGTTTTAAAAAATTTTTTTGCTGCCTCGTCGTAATCGCGCGGTCGGCGGTCGGCAAACACCGGGATGCGCGCACGGACCTCCCTGACGAGCGCCGGGTCGATGTCCGCTAGAAGGATGCCTGGCTTTTCATCGGCCTCGGCGATGATTTCGCCCCATGGGTCGATGATGAGCGAATGGCCGGCAAAGACGTTGTTCGGGTCGCTTCCAACTCGATTGCAGGCGACGACATAGCATTGGTTTTCAATGGCCCGCGCCATCAACAACGTCCGCCAATGGTGGAGGCGGGGAAGCGGCCATTCAGCGACGACAAACAGCGCTTCCGCTCCGGCTAAAGCGTGAGTGCGAATCCATTCCGGAAAGCGGATGTCATAGCAAATGACCCCGGCGCACGACAGCTCATCAAACGAGAACAAGCCTGGCTCGTTTCCCGGCTGCAAATACAAATGCTCATCCATCAGTTGGAACAGATGGAGTTTACTATATTCACTGACGATTTGGCCGCTTCGATCAGCGACAATCATCGTGTTCGTCACACCGGCAGCTGTTTTTTTGGCCACTGAGCCGGCAACAAAATGGACGCCGTGCGTTTGCGCTAGGCGGGAGGCGAACGCTCTCGTCCGTTCGGCATGATCGTCGGCAATCTCATCTAAGCGCGTCAAGTCATAGCCGGTTGTCCACAGCTCCGGAAGCACGATGATGTCGGCTCCTTCGTTGACGGCGGATTGCACGGCTTTTTCAGCTTGCTGTTCGTTTGTTTGCGGATCGCCAAACGCGATATCGAGTTGGAGGCAGGCGATGCGGATGGTCATTGTTTTTCACCCCAAATGAAAAAATTTGCTTTACATTTTGCTTTTTACGATATATGATGTTGCACTAGAATTTCAAGAATTTTTGAGAAGGTGTGGGCCATGACAATGGAATTTCCTTTTTCCGAATTGCTTGAACAGTTGCCGAAGCAGTTTTTTGCTTCGCTTGTTGCCAAAGTGGGGGCGAAAATCAACGCTGGGCACGATGTCATTAATTTAGGACAAGGCAATCCGGACCAGCCGACGCCTAGGCATATCGTCGAAGCGATGCAGCGGGCGGCGGCCAATCCGAAATACCATAAATATTCGCCATTTCAAGGTTACTCATTTTTGAAAAAAGCAATCGCCGCATTTTATGCGCGCGAGTACGGAGTTGATATCGACCCGACCCGCGAAGTGGCCATTTTGTTTGGGGGCAAGGCCGGGCTTGTTGAGCTGCCGCTTTGCCTCGTCAATCCGGGGGATGTGGTGCTTGTTCCAGACCCGGGTTATCCGGACTACTGGTCGGGAATCGCGCTCGCCCGCGCGCGGATGGAAATGCTGCCGCTGGTTGCCGAACAGCAATTTTTGCCTGATTACAGTGCCATTCCAGCGGCGGTCGCCGATCGAGCCAAACTGATGTTTTTAAACTATCCGAACAATCCGACCGGTGCGACGGCGACGAAAGAGTTTTTCGCTGAAACAGTGGCATTCGCCGCCAAGTACGGCATTGCCATCGTGCACGATTTCGCCTACGGGGCGATCGGTTTTGACGGCAAAAAGCCGGTCAGCTTCCTCGAAGTCGATGGGGCGAAAGACGTCGGGGTTGAAATTTACACATTTTCCAAAACATACAATATGGCCGGCTGGCGCGTCGCGTTTGCCGTTGGCAACGAGCGAATCATTCAGGCGCTCGAGCTGCTGCAAGACCATTTGTATGTCAGCTTGTTCGGCGCTGTTCAAGAGGCGGCCGCCGCAGCGCTTCTCAGTCCGCAAGATTGCGTCACGGAGCTTGTCGCGTTGTATGAAGCGCGCCGCAATGCGCTCATCGCCGCCTTGCGCGGCATCGGCTGGGAGGCGCCGGCACCGTCAGGATCGTTTTTCGCTTGGCTTCCCGTGCCGAAAGGGTGGTCTTCCGCTGAGTTTGCCGACGTGCTCCTCGAGCGTGCGCACGTGGCGGTCGCTCCAGGCGTCGGTTTTGGCGAACACGGGGAAGGGTATGTGCGCGTCGGCCTTTTGACTGATGAAGGGCGTCTCCGCGAAGCAGCTGAACGGATCGGACGACTCGGGCTGTTTTGAAAAAAATGATTGACAACAGCGGCAAAGGCTGTCATAATTCAAAGTAAATTTGCCATACTCGCCAAAATCATTTGACAAATGCATAGTTACGCAAGCATTCTTATCAAGAGCAGGCGGAGGGACGAGCCCGATGAAGCCCGGCAACCGGCTTGGCACATCCAAGCACGGTGCTAATTCTTGCAGCGGAAACGCTGAGAGATAAGAAGAGTGCCATAGACGAATGATGCCTCTTCTTATTGAAGGGGCTTTTTTCATTGGAAAGAGGGATGAATGATGGGTGCAGTGATTGCGACATACTTGCTTCATGATGAGAAAGACATCAGGAAAAAGGCGGAAGGAATTGCGCTCGGCTTGACGGTCGGCACGTGGACCGACTTGCCGGCGTTAGAGCAGGAGCAGCTTCGCAAACATAAAGGGGAAGTCGTCGCCATTGAAGAGCTTGGCGAAAACGAGCGGACAAACGCGTATTTCGGCAAACGGCTGAAGCGGGCGATCGTCAAAATCGCCTATCCGACGGTCAACTTCAGCGCTGATTTACCGGCGCTCTTGGTGACGACATTTGGCAAGCTGTCGCTTGATGGGGAGGTGCGGCTACTTGATCTTGAGTTTCCCGATGAGTGGAAGCGGCAGTTTCCGGGACCGCGCTTTGGCATTGCCGGCATTCGTGAAAAAGTCGGGGTGTATGATCGTCCGCTGTTGATGAGCATCTTTAAAGGCATCATTGGCCGCGATTTGGCGTATTTGACTTCGGAATTAACGAAACAGGCGCTTGGGGGCGTCGACTTAGTGAAAGATGATGAAATTTTGTTTGACAGTGAGCAGCTGCCGTTTGCAAAGCGGATCACAGAAGGAAAGGCCGCGCTTCAGGAAGTGTACGAACAAACGGGCAAACGAACGTTGTATGCCGTCAACTTGACCGGCAAAACGTTTGAACTGAAAGAGAAAGCGAAACGGGCCGCCGAGCTTGGCGCCGATGTGCTTTTGTTCAACGTGTTCGCCTACGGGCTTGATGTGTTGCAAGGATTGCGTGAGGATGAGAACATCGACGTGCCGATCATGGCTCACCCGGCGTTTAGCGGCGCGATCACGCCGTCTGAGTTTTACGGGGTCGCCCCGTCGCTGTTGCTCGGCAAGCTTTTGCGGCTCGCCGGGGCGGATTTCGTCTTATTCCCATCGCCGTACGGCAGCGTCGCTCTTGAGCGTGAACAGGCGCTTGGTATCGCTCGGTCGCTCACCGATGAGCAAGAGCCGTTTGCGCGGGCATTTCCGGTGCCATCAGCCGGCATTCATCCAGGACTCGTCCCTCTTCTTGTCCGTGATTTCGGCCTTGACAGTATTGTCAACGCCGGCGGCGGCATTCACGGCCATCCGGACGGGGCGCTTGGCGGCGGGCAGGCGTTTCGCGCCGCCATCGACGCAGCGCTTGCCGGCCGTCTGCTCCGCGAAGCGGCGAAAGAAAACGAGGCGCTGCAAAAGGCCATCGAGCGCTGGGGCGCGATTGAGGTGGAAGCATGACGAAACAGCTTGTTCTCTTTTGCGATTTTGATGGGACAATTACAGAAAATGACAACATTATTGCGATAATGAAGCAGTTTGCTCCGCCGGAATGGGAAGGGCTGAAAGACGACATTCTCGCTGAGCGCATTTCCGTTCAGGAAGGAGTCGGAAAAATGTTCTCCCTCCTTCCGTCGACGTTGAAAGATAGGATCGTTGACTTTTTGCTTGGCACCGCCCGTTTGCGCGAGGGGTTTCGTGAGTTTGTCGCATGGACGAATGAGCAAGGCATTCCGCTCTATATTGTGAGCGGCGGCATCGACTTTTTTGTCCACCCGATGCTAGATGGACTGATCGACAAAGAACACATTTTTTGCAACGGCTCCGATTTCAGCGGCGAGACGATCCGCATCACATGGCCGCATGCGTGTGACAACGAGTGCCAAAACGGCTGCGGCTGCTGCAAGCCGTCGCTTCTTCGCAAGCTGACCCGCCCAAACGGGTATCATGTCGTCATCGGCGATTCGATTACCGACCTAGCGGCGGCAAAACAAGCGGATTACGTGTTGGCACGCGATTTTTTGCTCAAAAAATGCCAAGAGCTTGATTTGCCTCATGCGCCGTTTGCCACATTCTTTGATGTAATGGATCATTTGCAGCGCATGGAGGTGATCGTATGAGCATTATGTTGAAAAAATGGAATGAACTTGCGGGAGTGAAAGCTGAGCTTGCCGCCCGCGACTGGTTTTTGGCGACAAGCGGCAATTTGTCGATCAAAGTGACGGACGATCCGCTCACCTTTCTTGTCACTGCCAGCGGCAAAGACAAACGAAAGCAGACAGACGAAGATTTTCTGCTCGTCGGCGCCGATGGAAAACCGGAGGAAAACACGCATTTGAAACCATCGGCAGAGACGATCTTGCACATCGAGATTTATCGGCGGACGAATGCCGGCTGCGTTTTGCACGTCCATACGGTCGACAACAACATCATTTCCGACGTGTACGCCCAAAACGGGGAAGCGGTTTTTTCCGGCCAGGAAATTATTAAAGCGTTCGGTATTTGGGAAGAAAATGCCGAGGTGCGCATTCCGATCATTTACAATTACGCTGATATCCCGACGTTGGCCGCCGAATTTGTGAAACATGTCGACGGCGATACGGGCGCGGTATTGATCCACAACCACGGCATTACCGTCTGGGGACGTACGGCATTTGAAGCGAAAAAACATTTGGAAGCGTGGGAGTTTTTGTGCAGCTGGCAGGTGAAGCGGCTGCTTCTGCAACGGGCCGCCGTGCCGCTAGCTGACTAATTGATACACTGTTAAAGGGGGATTTTGACGATGGCAGTCATCAAAGTGAAAAAAACGGGTCAAGTAATCGAAGGGGAAGACAATGTCCGCGCCTTTTTAAACAGCCAAGGCGTTTTGTACGAGCATTGGGACATTACGAAACTGCCGGAACATTTGCGCGATCAATATGTGCTCACCGATGAAGAGAAAGAGGAAATTTTGACGACATTTAAAGACGAGATCGAAGACTTGGCAGCGCGCCGCGGCTACAAAACGTGGGACATCGTCGCTTTGTCTGAGGCGACGCCAAACTTGGAAGAGCTGCTGAAAAAATTTGAACAGGTGCACACCCATACAGAAGATGAAGTGCGCGCCATTACAGCCGGACACGGTATTTTCATCATCAAAGGCGACAAAGAAACCGGTTATTTTGACGTCGAGCTGGAAGCCGGCGATGTCATTTCCGTGCCTGAAGGGAATCCACACTACTTCACATTGATGGATGACCGTCAAGTTGTAGCTGTCCGTTTGTTTATCGACCCGTCTGGCTGGGTCGCCCATCCGTATGAAGAAAAAGAGGAAATCAATCAATAACAGCCTGTCTCAAAAGGGGAGTCTTTCCTATTGATAATGAGAAGATGGCTGGCTAAACAATTGCTTCATTCCTCCTTATAAAAGCGTTCCACCGTGATCGCTTGCACGGTGGCAAAGAGGGTGTCCTAAAAGGATCGGACACCCTCTTTCATTGCTATATATACGCTCTGGTTGTTTGTACCACACTATATATTGTACCTATGCTTGAAGACAGGCAACCTTTTGGGTCAGCCCCTCTCTATTTTCCATTAAAACGATTGCGTTAAAAAAATCATAAACAAAATGCCGACAATAAATGCATAAGTCGATGTCCGCTCATTTCCATCCCCATGGCTTTCGGGAATAAGCTCTTTGTAAATAATAAACAGCATGGCCCCAGCGGCAAACGCCAACCCGTACGGGACTAAACCGCGGAAGATGGAGGTTAAATAAAATCCGAGCAACGATGTAACGATTTCGACCGCCCCCGTCAACGTAGCAATCAAAAAGGCTTTGAACCGCCCAATTTGTTGATTGACTAAAAACAAGGCGACTAAAAATCCTTCCGGCGCATTTTGCAAACCGATGGCCAAGGCGATCAAATTGCCGGTCGTTGCAGCATCGGACGCATAGCTGACCCCTACTGATAACCCTTCAGGGAGGTTGTGCAACGTAATAGCAGCGATGATGAGCATCGCTTTTTCATCAAATTGCAGACCGCTTTTCGTATGTTCCAAATCGATATGCGGAACAGTCATTTCAAGCAACGTTAACACGAGCACCCCCGCCGCCAACCCGAACACAAGCGCCCAAAACCCGCCGGATCGCAATGCTTCGGGGAGGAGGCTTTCCATCGAGGCGGCCATCATAATGCCAGCGGAAAACGCTAGCAATATATCGCGCCAGCGGTGGGTGAGTGATTTGGCCAAAAACAAAATCGGTACAGCGCCGAGTCCTGTCGATAAGGCAGAAAGCACGCTGCCGACCAACACTTGGTTCATTCGATCCCCCCTCATCTTCCTTTACTTTTTCATATGCGCAGGTGATAGAAATGTGACAATCGCCCAAGCGCCGTCATATAATAAATTATCATAACGAAATGAACAGACGGTGGCGAGCAAAATGCCTAGACAGCTGACAAAAACGGTTGCCTGTCTGTTTGCCGTTTCGGTATAATGCAAGTAAGAAACGGTCAATTGTAAAGGGTTGGATGCCATGGAACAGAAAGAGCAGGCGCTTGAGCAATCATTAAAAATGTTTATCGTACTGTCACGGGCGTATCGGGCCGTCAGCGATCAAGTGAACAAATCGATCCACTCATTTGGGGTGAATCCGACGGAGTTTGCGGTGTTAGAACTGCTATACCATAAAGGCGATCAGCCGCTCCAACAAATCGGTGAAAAAATTTTGCTCGCCAGCGGCAGCATCACTTACGTGATCGACAAACTGGAAAACAAAGGGTTGATCGTCCGCCGAGCCTGTGAACGAGACCGGCGCGTCACGTATGCATCGATTACGGAAGAAGGCCGGCGGTTCATTGAGCGTGTTTTTCCGGAACATGCAGAAAAAATTCATGAAACGGTATCAGCGCTCACGGCGGAGGAAAAAGAGCAAGCGATCGCCTTGCTGAAAAAATTAGGATACGGAGCGAAAAACGCCCAGCCAAACAGAGACTGACAGTTCGTCGGTCTCTTTAATTTTTGCGGAAAATGGACACGTTATTTAAAGAAAACAACATTAGAAAAAGGAGAGATCACCATGATGATTCCGGTTGGGGTATCGAATCGCCACATTCATTTATCGAAAGAACATATGGCGGCGCTGTTCGGGGAAGGCGCCGAGCTGACAGTGCTCAAGCCGTTGTCCCAGCCCGGCCAGTTTGCTGCTAAGGAAACGGTGACGGTAGAAGGGCCGAAAGGGAAAATCGAAAATGTCCGCGTCCTTGGACCGGTTCGTTCACTCACCCAGCTGGAAATTTCGAAAACGGATAGCTTCAAGATCGGTATTGCGCCACCTGTTCGCTTATCTGGAGATATTGAAGGAACGCCGGGCATTACGATTCACGGACCGAGCGGGGCGGTGACGGTGGACAAGGGAGTCATCATTGCCAAGCGCCACATTCATATGACGCCGAAAGATGCGGAAACGTTTGGCGTCCGCGACAAGCAAGTCGTGAAAGTGAAAACGCAAGGGGAGCGCGCCCTCATTTTTGACGAAGTGATCGTCCGCGTCAGCGAAGACTTTGCGTTGGATATGCACATTGACACGGACGAAGCAAACGCGGCAGGTTTAAAAACGGGCGATTATGTGGAGTTGCTCCCGTCGTGAAATCATCCGCAGCAATGGGAAGACAGAGCGCCCTCTCGTTCGTCCCGAGGGGGCGCCTCTCGTTAATGCGGGCGCTTCTTCTCTGATCGATCTAGGGTGCCAACTAGATGAAACGGCGCATCACGCCGAATGGCATCAATGACGCCGCCGCTGATTTCTTGATGGGTGAGCCAGCGCGAATCGTGTTCTCCCATGATAAAACCGAGCTGAACTTGCCGATAAAGGCAAGTTGCAGGCAAACGGAGTTTCGATTTCGCCTCGGCTGGATCAGCGCGGCTGCCGAGCACGTGAAACAGCCGCCAAAGGCCGGGATGGCCGCTATTTTTTTCAATGACGGTAGGCAACGCTAGTCTCCCATCCGTATGCACCCACGCGATGATCAGATCAAATGTTCCATTCCTCGTAATCGTTTGGGAAATTAAGGAACAAAGCGCTTCTTGCTCGCGATAATCTACAAGAAGCGGGGTGACGGATGCCATCTGTCCAGCCCGATCGATAAGATGCTTCATCCGTGCGTAGCGGCGGGCGATGACGGACACATGATATCCTTTCCGCACAAGCCAAAGCGACACATCAGCCAACATGCCTGTCCCGCCGATGACAAGGGCGTGCATGGCGTGTCTCCTTTCGGATTAATCCAGTGGTCCTTTCAAATAATGGTCAAACCAACCGACAATTTGGCGAAGCCGTTCGAGGCGAAGCGCTGGTTTGCCGGTGCGCGACAAATCGTGATTGGCATCGGGGAAGCGGACGAGCTTTGTTTCTTGTCCGAGTTGTTTCAATGCGATAAACAACTGTTCTGCCTGCTCGATCGGGCAGCGATAGTCCTGCTCGCTATGCAAAATTAAGAGAGGTGTTTGCATCTGTCGGACGTATTTGAGCGGCGAATGATGCCAAAGCCGCTCGGCGTCTTCCCAGACGTCGCATCCAACTTCCCATTTCGTGAAAAAGTAGCCGATGTCACTCACGCCAGCGAAACTAAGCCAGTTGGAAATCGAGCGCTGGGTGACGGCCGCTTTGAACCGGTTGGTATGGCCGACGATCCAGTTCGTCATAAATCCGCCGTAGCTGCCGCCGGTGACGCCAAGACGTTTCTCATCAATGAAGTTGAATTGACGGATTGCGGCGTCGACGCCAGCCATAATGTCTTCATAATCCATGCCGCCATAGTCACCGCGCACGGCATTGACAAACGATTGGCCGTATCCATGGCTTCCGCGCGGATTCGTAAACAGCACGGCATAGCCGGAAGAAGCGAGCAGCTGAAACTCATGGAAAAACGTAAATCCGTACATGGTATGCGGTCCGCCATGAATTTCGACGACAAGCGGCGCCTTTTCGCCTTCGCTAAGCCCGGGCGGCTTCATGATCCAACCTTGAATGTCCCAACCATCTGTGGATCGGTAGGTAAACGGTTCGGCATCAGCGAGCGCGATTTCGTTCTCGAGCGCTTCATTGGCGCGCGTAAGCCGTGTTTTCGTTCCGTCTGCAAGTGAGACCGCATATAAATCGCCAATAGAGGTAGGCGAACTGATGGCGGCGACGGCTTGTCGTCCGTTCGGATGGATGGTGAATCCGTATAGATGGAAATCGCCTTCGAGCACTGGGACGGCTGAGCCGTCGAGCGGGACGAAATAGACGTTGACGCGTCCGTGCTCTGAGGCGGTGACATACAGGCCGCTCCCGTCGCTTGCCCAAATCGGACCAGGGCCTTTCGCATCAGCGTGTGTGTCGCCGACCATGGCATCGCCGAGATGGACGTCCCAATCGGCGGTCAGCACCTGCTTTGCTTGGCGCTCTAGTTCAAAGACGTAGAGCCGTTGAATAGTTGCACCGAGATAGGCAAGATCATGACCGATGGCCGCGAGCTTCATTCCGTCCGGCGACCAGGCAAGCGAGGCGAAGGTGCCGCATCCGTTCGTCAAGTTCATTTCTGTTTTTTTGTCGAGATCAAGCAAAATGATATCGCGCGTAAACATGGTGTCAAGGTCATTGTTCCGATTGGCGACAAAGGCGAGCGTCCGCCCGTTTGGCGAAACGGCAAAGGAGCCGATTTCTTCCTCGAGGTTTGTCAATGCTTCCGCTTTTCCTGACGTTGCATCGATGCGCACCAGCACGGCTCGTTTGCCTTCAAGAAAGCCGGCGGCATCCGACTTGTAATACAGCCGTTCAACAATGCGTGGCTTCGCATCGGTCGGTTTTTGTTCCGCGGTTTTCGATTCTTCCCGGTCGTCGATCGTTTCGTTGCCGCCAAGCGTTGTCAAAGCGATGAGAAACGTCCCGTCCGGCGTCCAAACGTAATCGAGCACCCCGTTTTTGAAAAATGTCAGCTGGCGCGCTTCGCCGCCGTCAGCCGGCAACAGCCAAAGCTGTGTGCGCCCGGAGCGGTCGGACAAAAACGCGATCGTTTTGTTGTCTGGGGAAAAGCGCGGTTTCGTGTCGCGAAAGCGGCCGAACGTCCATTGGCGGACGGCGCCGCCTTCGGCCCATATGTATAGATGGGAGCGGTATTGTTTTTCCTCATCGATCGATTTTTGCACGAACACGCCGCGCGTTCCGTCCGGCGCGTAGTGCGGATCGCGCACCGAGCGGAGGCGAAGCAGATCTTCTACAGTCACGCCGCGGTGTTTCAGCGGTTGTCCATTGTTCATGAGCGACCTCCTCTTTCCATAAAGTAAAGTTAGGATAGTATCTTATTTCGTGTTTCGAAAGAAAAATCCTGCCGGCAATTAAAAAACGAACGTCCCGTTGATGGACGTTCGTTGTTTGTTACGCTGATAATTTTTCTTTTTCGTTTGTTTGCTGCGCTGCTTTTTTCACTTGCGGGTAGAAGATCACGCCGCTGGCCAGCAAGGCGACGCCGAGCAGGAACGTTTTCATGTCCGCTGTGCCAGCGATGACGACCCAAACGGAGTAGACGGTCGCCAAAGCAGCGATCATGCCGTCAGCCAGCCGCCCGCGCGCTACCGCATACGTCTCCCCAGTGAGCACGAGCTTCAGCTGGAAGACAGAGGAAATTAAATACGGAACGAGATAGGCGAGTGTAGCGATGTAAATGACAAAGTCGAACGCGGCCGCCATCGAATGGGAAATGGTCGAGAAAATGAACAGCTGGGCCAATGCATTCGATAGCGTCAACGAGAAGCTTGGCACGTTTTTCTTGTTTTCTTTCAAAAATGCCGGCAAAAACATCCCTTGTTTCGCCGCTTGGTACGGCACTTCCGCGCTCAACAAAATCCAGCCGAGCGTCGAACCGAGCAAGCTGATGAGACCAAGTCCAGCGAGCACATAGCCGCCAGCCGGCCCAACGATGGCGACAATGGCGTCAACGAGCGGTTTTTCCGATTGAATAAGTTTGTTTTGCGGCAAGACGCCCATTACCAAAAAGCTGATGCCGATATAAATGGCCAAAGCGATTAAAAGACCGGCGATCGTCGCCCGCTTCACATCCGCCTGTTTGCGCGCCCGTGAAGCGAACACCATCGCTGATTCAACGCCGATGAACGCCCAAAGCGTCGATAAAGCAGCATTGTTGATTTGCCCAAGCAGGCCGAGCGGCTGTCCATCTCCGTCATAACGCGGGGCGTCAAGCGGACCGACGACCGCCTTGTCAAAGGCGAACAAGGCGATGACAATAAACAGGAAAAAGCCGAGCACTTTCGCCGCTGTTGCCGCGAAATTCAATTTGCCGGCGTCTTCCACCCCGCGCAAAATAATGGCGTGCATCCCCCAAAGAAGCGCCGTGCAGACAAGAAATGTCAGCAAATTCCCAAGCTTTAGCGTAAATGATCCCATTGTGAGCACGGTTTTGTCGCTTGTTAATACGGGAAAAAAGGTCGACAAGTAGCTCGAAAACGTTGTGATGATGGCGACATTGCCGGCAAAGTTGCCGACCCAATAGCCCCAAGACGACATAAAACCAGATAAAATTGACAAATTTGAACCTTTCGGGAATAGCTCTTTCGCATAAATTTGCGGCCCGCCGCCCAAGTTCGGCTTGCGGATCGCCAAGTTGCCAAACACAAGCGCCGTCATTAACACGCCGACGCCGGTCAATAGCCAGGCGAACATGACGCCAATCGGGCTTGCCGCCTCTGCCAATGAGCGCGGCAGCATAAAAATGCCGGATCCGACCATATTGCCAACGACTAACGCCGTTAACACCCAAAACCCGAGTTGCCGGTTGTTGTTCAAGATGGAAAACTCCTTTCTTCACTAAAGATAAACAATAAAAAAGCACCCATATTGTTTCAACGGGTGCATGACACATCCGCATCCAACTGAATGCGATAGCGCTCCATCGCCTTAAAGCGATGACAGTCCTGCGCCTGTTCGGCCGCAGGCCCAGCTTGCGCCGCCGGAGCGCGCCGCAAACTTCGGCGATGAATCCTTTCATTCCGCTTCATCAGCGCTCCAGCCTCAGCGGAACTACTTTTATCCATCGCAACCTCTATCCCATTGAAGTGGAGAGGGGGTATATCGTTGCCGACATTATCTTACACGATTCGACAAAAAAACGTCAATATATTTTTCTGGAATAAGGTTAAACGTGTAGGTTTTTTGTCTGTTGCCGAGACTGCTGGGCGTGCGAAAAAAATGGCGATTGTTATGTTTTTGGAGAAAATAACGTGATATTTGGGCGGTGAAAGCATAGTTGCTTCAATTCCGAAACATGCAATAAAATGGAATTATATTCGGAAAGTTGGCAATGAGAAGGATTTTTGCGATAAACAGCGAATAAGCCATTGGCTGAAGCAAAAGAAGAAATTGCCGCCATGGTTGGCGAAAAATAAAGAAAGAAGGGATTAGCGTGAAATTTTCCGAGTTTCGTTATGAGCGGCCGGACATCGATCAATTGCTGGACGCGTTTCAAGAAGCGCTCGATGCGTTCCGCCGCGCCGGGAGCGCCGCCGGGCAGCACGAGGCGATGAAACGGATCAACGAACTGCGCCGCCGCTACAGCACGATGGCGAACCTGTGCCACATCCGCCATACGATTGATACAAACGATGAGTTTTATAAGAAAGAACAAGACTTTTTTGATGAAAAGGAGCCGATCGTTAAAGGGCTCGTCAACGACTATTACCGTGTGCTCGTCGCTTCGCCGTTTCGTAGCGAGCTTGAAGAGGTTTGGGGGAAACAGCTGTTTGCGTTGGCCGAAACACAGCTGAAAACATACGCGCCGGCGATTGTCGAGGACTTGCAAAAAGAAAACAAGCTGGCGAGCGAATATACGAAGCTCATTGCGTCGGCAAAAATCATGTTTGAAGGGGAGGAGCGGACGCTCGCCCAACTGCAGCCGTTCGTCGAGTCGCCGGATCGGGCGATGCGCAAGCGGGCGAGCGAAGCGCGGTTTTCGTTTTTCACGGACCATGAGAAAGAGCTTGATGAGCTGTATGATGAGCTCGTCCATGTCCGCACGGCGATCGCCCGCAAGCTCGGGTTTCACAACTTTGTGGAACTCGGCTACGCCCGTTTAGGCCGGACGGATTACAATGCCGAGATGGTCGCCAACTTCCGCCGGCAAGTGAAAACGCACATCGTCCCGCTCGCCGCCAAGCTGCGCGAACGCCAGCGGCAACGGATTCAGGTCGACCGGCTTACGTATTATGATGAGCCGTTCATGTTCCCGAGCGGCAATCCGGCGCCAAAAGGGGACGCCGCTTGGATCGTTGACAACGGCCGGCGCATGTATGAAGAGCTGTCGCTGGAAACGGGTGAATTTTTCCGCTATATGATCGAACATGAGCTGATGGACCTCGTCGCGAAAAAAGGGAAGGCAGGCGGCGGCTATTGCACGTATATCGACGACTATCAGGCGCCGTTTATTTTCTCAAACTTTACCGGAACGTCCGGCGACATTGACGTGCTCACCCATGAAGCCGGCCATGCGTTCCAAGTGTATGAAAGCCGCCATTACGACATTCCAGAATACAACTGGCCGACGCTTGAAGCGTGCGAAATCCATTCAATGAGCATGGAATTTTTCACATGGCCGTGGATGGAGCTGTTTTTCGCCGAAGATGCCGACAAATATCGGTTTGCCCATTTGAGCGATGCACTGTTGTTTTTGCCGTATGGTGTCGCCGTCGATGAATTCCAGCACGCCGTCTACGAGTGCCCGGACATGACGCCGGCCGAGCGGAAGAAAACGTGGCGTGACATTGAGAACGTGTATTTGCCGACAAGGGATTACGACGGCCACGATTACCTTGAACGCGGCGGCTTTTGGCAACGGCAAGGGCATATTTACACCGACCCGTTTTATTACATCGACTACACCCTTGCGCAAGTGTGCGCGTTCCAGTTTTGGAAGCGGGCGCAAGACGACCGTGCTGCAGCGTGGCGCGACTATGTGGCGCTTTGCCGATTGGGCGGCAGCCGGCCGTTCACCGAGCTCGTCCGAAGCGCCAACCTCCAGTCGCCGTTTGCCGACGGGGCGGTTGCTTCGGTTATCGGCCATATCGAGCGGTGGCTGGACAGTGTCGATGACGAAGCATTTTAAATAAAGAAACAAAAAAGGAGGTGGAACAGCATCGTTTCACCTTCTTTCATCGAGACGGAGAGCATCTGTTACGCTAGGGGGGAAGAACGATGATTCGGAAAGCAGCCTCAACCGATGCGCCGGCGATTGCCGCTGTCCATGTGGAAAGTTGGAAGACGACGTACAGCGGCATCGTGCCGGACGCGTACTTGGAGACGTTGGCATTGGAAGAAAAACAAACGTTATGGGAGAAGGTGCTCAGCCAATCGGACCATTCCGTGTTTGTCGCCGAGGAAAACGGACGCGTCGTTGGATTCATCTCCGGCGGACGAAACCGGGCGAGCGTCGGCCCAGCGGCCCAATATGACGGGGAGCTGTACGCGGTTTATTTGCTGAAAGAGGCGCAAGGAAAAGGATGGGGACGGCGGCTTGTACAAGCCTTGGCCCGCGACTTGGCGCAAAAAGGCATTCATTCGCTGGTCGTCTGGGTGCTTGCCGACAATCCGTCACGCGGTTTTTACGAACGGCTTGGCGGTGAAAAACTGGCCGAGGAAAGGGTGGAAATCGGCGGAAAAGCGTTATCGGAGTGGTGCTACGGCTGGCGAGACGTCCAATTGATGGAACAGTAGGTGGGCTGCCGAACCGTCGGCAGCTTAAAAAATGTATTTTGTTTATCCCGCTTGTCGTCGTGCCGCAAGTGTTTTTCTCCGGCTTGTTCAATCTTGACACGATGGAAGAATGGCTGCGTTCGCTGAGCGTCATCATGCCGCTCACCTACGGGGCGGATGCGCTGCGCGATATTATGGTGCGGGGGGAAGGTTTTCGCGCCATCGCTGTGGATGTGTACGTGCTGCTTGGCTTTACGTTGCTGTTTATGATATTCAATGTAGTAGCATTGAAAAAATACCGCAAGCTGTAAGGAGTAGAGTCATGAGCGAGCATTCCGTTTCAGACATCGTTCAATGATGCTGATCTTATTCAAAATCACATCATGTTTCATACACCGACCCACTTTCCGCAATTCGTTTTAACACCGGCTCCCTCTCTTCATTCAGCTTTGCATACATTTTCAACGTTTTCATTTCAAACTCCATTCGTTTCCGTTCGTGGCTACAATCGATCACCTTTCCGCTTGAGACGACTTGCGCTTGAAACACGGTGCTGGCTTGGCGCAAATCGACAAGATCGACATCTCGCCCTAACTTGTCAGCCAAATGCCCCGCGAGCCGAAACAGCTCATACGGATCATGCGGTTCGCCGTCGCTGACAAAGGCGATATCAACATCGCTGTCTGGGCGCAGCGCCCCGCGGGCTGCTGAACCGAACAGATAAATGACGAACGGGTCAAGAATCGGGCGGAGGGTGTGAATGATGACTGTCTCCATTGGGTTTGGCAATCGTGATGCCTCCTTGTGTTTTTCTTCATTATAGCAAAATTTTTTCGTTCCTGGAGAAAAGACGGAAAAAGAAAAAGAGGCGACGACCGCCCCTTTTTACAGCGAAAATCCTTTATTCGTGCGAAAGAGTCTGACCTCAAGAAACGGACGTGCGGTCGGTGAAAACGTTTGACCGAACGGCCGTCATTTTCTTGCACCACCGTCTTCCGAAATGACGCTGGATCCTTTGGTTGGGTCGAACGATTGGTACCATTGAACATCATTGAAAATATGCACGGGGAACCGTTCTTTGTCCAAAATGAGAAGATTGTACCGCAAGTCTCCATGATTGATTCGATTGATCAAATCTTTTGGTATATCATTTGTACAAGTGGAAGAAATGGTGATGGTATATGATAACTGTCCGTTTGCCGGCAAAGGGCCTTTGACAGCGTTGGAACGGTCAACATGGGTCACACGAGAGAGTTCCTCTGGATATTGAATGACGAAATAGTAATCTCGATACTGTTCAAGCAAACGGTACAGCTGTTCCGAGATGGTGTAATGAATCGTCAGCTCGATCGATCGACTTGTCGCCTTTGCAATAAATTGATTGACTAGAAAATGCGGAGGGAGAAATTTCTGTTCCAACGATAACGGCTTTTGTTCCGTCTCCGCTTTTTCATGTTCCTGCTTCGCTTTCTCCACCGGATGCGGCGCAACAGGGGCGGGGTCGTGTCCGCGTTCGCACGCCGCCAGCAAGAGAAAGCAGATGAAAAGGGGATGGAAAAATTTTTTGCTCATAAAATCACCATTCATGAGTGTTTAGTTTTGTTTAATGCTGTCGGAATATCCCTCATATGTCCATTGTCCGCTGACGGTTTTCGAGCTGATGAGAGTTCCTCTGCTGTAGTAATTTTCTTTACCGGTCGCTTTCACCCAACGGCTTCCATATCGAAGGGTATAGGTGGAATAAGGAGGGATCGTCCAAGTAACCGTTGTTGTTTTTCCACCCGTGCTCCTAAACTGACTTCCGTACGAATTCCTACTTCCAGGACCATCTCGTTAAATGTGGACGACGAAGAAATAGTAGCGGTTGCATACGCTTCTCTCTTGACTGTGTGGGAAACAGTGTCAGTAGTCGATTTGTTGTTTACATGGGTATGAGTCCAATAAATGGTCAGCCCTCTTGTATCTGTGCTGTGAACGTATTCATATCCATCATAAGGGATATAGGTTGGATTGATTTCTGCTTCTGTCTTATTAAATGGGGTAAGAGAAAGCAATCCAGCCAAAAGAATCGGACTAATGGTTTGAATCACCTTTCTTTTGAACATCACAATCCCCTCAATATTTGGATTTTATAACTTATTTTTAGCAAAAAAAAAGTAAGTGTCAATAATATTTCTAAGCCCTGGTTCATTTGGAACGGTGGGCGCATGACATCGATTTGCCGAAACTGATTCGGCCAGAGCTGGATCCGTCTTAGTTCAACGACAATGCCATCGCCCGCCATTTGGATCGGCTGTATGAGGCAAATATCCATCAAGTCCTGTCATCTTGTCTCGTGCACATCTACAAGAAAGAAGGCCTCTCTCTTCGCGTCTTCCACGCGGATACGACGGACAAGACCGTTTACGGCGCGTATGAATCCAATTCGTCGGACGTGCTGCACATCACCCATGGCTATCACCGCCACCATCGCTGGCAAAAACAAATTGGGTTCGGCCTGATCGGCAACGAGGACGGCATCCCGTTTTACGGCGATGTGCACGACGGCAACGCACCGGACACAACGTGGAATCCCGAGGCGCTCTCCTGTGTTCATGAGCAGCTGAAGCAAGCGAAGATCGACGACGAATGGATTTGCGTGGCGTCGAAAAAGAACGAGCACAAGAAGCGGAGCTTCTTCGCGAGGAACAAGTCCGTTGGGAGCGCCACCTGTTTTCGTGCCGGGAAGACGCCGAACAAGCCTTGGCGTCCCTTAAGGCGTCCCTTCGCCCCCGGTTTCATCGGGTGAAGGCCGTGGTCGAAGCGATCGTGCGCCCGAAAAAACGGCGCGGACGACCGAAAAAAGGGGCGGAACCCGAGACGGAGACGCGGTATCTTGTGCGCCTTGACGTCGAATTCGATCAAGATGCGTGGGAACAGGCAAGACGAAAAGCATCCCGGTTTGTCCTTGTCACGACCGTTCCGAAGGAATGGAAAGGGCAGCCGATGGATGTGAAAGAGATCTTGAAGTTGTATAAAGGTCAAATCTCGGTGGAAATGAACTTCTCTTTCTTGAAAGATCCGTTTCTTTACGGATGAGATTTACGTCAAAAAACCAGAATGGGTCGCCGTATTGGGCGATTTGTTTCTGTTGGCCTTGTCGATTTACCGCGTCTTCCAGCGCCGGGTGCGTCCGTTCATCACACCCGAACGCCCGTTAAAGGGCGCAGGAGGCCGCAAGCTGACCCGCCCGACCGGACAAGCGATTTTTCAATGGTTTTGGTATGTCAGAGTCGTCCTGTTGGAACTGCCGAATGGACGAATCCAACGTGCGAACGTTTTCTGAATTTTGTTGACGGGAAAATGAGACAAGTGATATCATTCCAATAGAATCATATTTTATTAGTTAAGTAAACAAATTATTGAGGAGGGAGATGGCTCATATAATCTTGACTATGTCTAGACGGTTTTATCACTCTAGAGGGCTGATGATTTAGTACGAAATGCTGCTAGTCCCGGCTTTTTCTTAATTAGAAAAACCTTGTGGAATCAGCTTTCTTTTTAGCGAAATGCTGCTGATTTGCTTGTGACAGCCGTTTTTCACCGGCTTTCTAGAGCAACCACAACGAAAAAGGGGGAATGGATTTCCAGAATATGAAGGGCAATGATATTTGCTTGTAATAAAGTGAAATGTTTTGGATGTTTCAATAATTCGTTCCTGAAATTTGCGCGGGAGAGGATGAAAATGCAAATCATTGATTGGGTTGTAGTCGGATTATTTTTCTTCATCATGATTGCCATTGGCATATTCAGCTACAGGTCAAATCGCAGTTCCAATGACTTTTTTGTCGGTGGGGGGAAAGTTCCTTGGTGGCTTTCGGGGGTTTCCCATCATGTCTCTGGTCATAGTGGGGTCGTATTTGTCGCTTATGCTGGAATTGCCTATCAATATGGAATCACGATTTATTTTTGGTGGGCAGTAACGATTGGGATTGTGTTGTTAATAGGTTCAAGGTGGATTGCTCCAAAATGGCCTAGACTGCGCGAAAAGTTGGGAGTGCAGTCGCCAGTTGAGTATATGGCTGTTCGCTTCGGGTTGCCAGCTCAACAAGTCACCGCTTGGGTTGGAGTATTGGTGAAATTGCTTGATATCGGAGCAAAGTGGGCTTCGATGGGCATTTTGTTAAGCGGTTTCACTGGCTTGCCGATTTGGATTGGCATTGTGCTGTCGGGGATTGTTTCACTCATTTACATTGCTATTGGTGGGCTGTGGGCGGATTTAATGACGGACTTTATTCAATTCGCTGTTCAGCTAATCGCGGGGATCGTTATTTTTGTTGGAGTGTTCAGCCATTTAGGTGGTCTCAGTTCTGTGTTTACAATGTGGTCCGATCTTCCGGAAGGACATGCTCAGCCGTTTAATGGGCCGTATACTCCTTTATGGGTGTTGCTGTTTTTGTTTGTGAAGTTTTTTGATTACAACGGTGGAAACTGGAATCTCGCTGCTCGATTCATATCAACTCCAGAAGGCGAGGATGCGAAAAAAGCTGCGAAGCTGTCAGCGGTGTTATACTTTGTATGGCCGTTGTTGATCTTTTTGCCGATGTTTGCCGGACCGTTGTTGTTCCCGAATATGGAGGATCCTGCTCAGCAGCTGTATCCGGCTTTAACAAAAGAATTTTTGCCAGCGGGACTTGTGGGGCTTGTGCTTGCTTCGATGTTTGCGAGTACAATGGGAATGACTGTATCGGATATTAATGCCTTGTCAGCTGTTGTGCAGCGTGATATATTGCCGGTTTTGCACAAAAAGTTTCGGGAAATCGCAGCGAGTGAAAGAAAGTCGTTATACATCGCTAGAACGATCACCATTATTCTTACAACGGTGACCATTCTTGTAGGGCTTAACCAAGAAAAATTCGGCGGTGTCATTGGGTTGATTATTACTTGGTTTGCTGCGCTGGTGGGGCCGATGTCCGTTCCGATGATTTTAGGGCTGCTTCCGCAGTTTAAGTACAGTGGCGGAAAAACAGCAATTGCTTCCATTATTGGGGGAGTTTTCGGGTTTGTCGTTACACAGACGACAGATTGGGTCCCTGCCGATATAGAAACAGCGTTTCCACTTTTCGTTACGCTGCTTGTCTTTATCGTTGGCGGAGAGCTCCATAAGAAGCGCGGAGGAAGTGTGTCCCCTGCTGTCGATGAGTTGTTGATGTATTTAGGGAAGGAAGAACGGAAATAATCTATTTTAAAAAGCGGAGAGTGCACGCTCTTTCATGAAAGGATCAGTGTCATCTTTCTATATTTTATATGTCAGGCTCTTCGAATTTTACAAAAAAACGATTGACGGATCAACTATACCATGATAGGATAAATACACAAACTTATTTATTAGTTTACTGAACTAATTAAATAAAAGCGAACAGATCTCGACTTGCACGTGGTTGTAAGGGATTTCAACAGGATTTTTGGGACATTAGGGAGGGGCTGTTATGAGTCAAGCAACAAAAATGGAGCCGATGGCTGCAACGTCTGGTGAAAACAAGGTGCGGCCGTTTGGAGTGAGGGATCAGATTGGTTACTTGTTTGGCGATTTCGGCAATGACTTTTTCTTCATCCTCGTCGCTTCGTTTTTGATGGTTTATTATACGGATGTGTTTGGGTTGAACGCAGCGCTCGTGGGGACGCTCTTTTTAATCGCCAGGCTGTGGGATGCGGCCGCTGATGTGGCGTGGGGGCGGTTTATTGACACGAGAAAGCCGAGCAAACATGGGAAGTTTAAGCCTTGGATTTTCCGGATGTCGTTCCCTCTTGTCATTTCTGGTGTACTTATGTTTGTCTATATTCCCGGCATGACGACAGGATTTTATGAGGCGTATGCTTTTGTGACGTATCTTCTTTGGGGGACGCTGTATAGCACGGTCAACATTCCGTACGGCTCGATGGCGTCAGTCATTACGAGCGATCCGGTTGAGCGTACATCGTTGTCCACATTTCGGACGATGGGGGCGATGTTGTCGGGGCTTATTATTAATACGATTGGACCGCTCATTTTATTTGTGGACAACGAGGCGAACGCCAGTCGCTTTTTCCTCGCGGCTGTCATTTTCGGGATTTTGTCGCTTGCCTCCTATATGGCGTGCTACAAGTTGTCGACGGAACGGATCGTTTTACAAGAGTCGGAAAGCGCGAAACTGAATTTAGGCAAAACGTTCAAAGGATTGCTAAAAAACAAGCCGCTTATTTGGATTTTAATTGCTTCGCTGACGTTTATGGTTTGTTTTATGTTAATCGGAGCTGTGAACGTCTATTTATTTAAAGACTACTTTGGAAGCGCTAAATCGCTGAGCTTTGTCGGACTGTTGCAGTCGGTTGCCGTATTTGTGGCCATGCCGTTCGTGAAACCGCTTGTAGCGAAGTTTGGGAAAAAAGAAACGGCGGCAGCGGGATTATTGCTGGCTGCTGCGGTGTATGTACTGCTTTATTTCTTGCCGCAATTGACGGCTGTGCAATTTATCGCTCTTTTAACGGTGGCGATGTTCGGGTACGGATTTTTTAACTTAGTGATTTGGGCGTTTGTCACGGACGTGATTGACTATCATGAATATTTGACCGGTTTGCGCGAAGATGGAACCGTTTACTCGATTTACTCGTTTTCCCGTAAAGTCGGCCAGGCGGTTGCCGGCGGTTTAGGCGGATGGGCGATTGCGGCGGTCGGATATAATGCCGGGTTGAAAGAACAGGCAGAAAGGACGCTTCACGGCATTTACATGTTAGGAACGCTAGTGCCTGGTTTGACGCTGTTGGTCATTGCTCTTATTTTGATCTTCTTGTATCCGTTGAATAAAGAGCGGACAATCCAATTGGCCATCAAGCTTGAGGAAAAACGAAAAGCGAAATCATGAAAACGATTTAGAAGTAAAACATCCCCCTTTCGGATAAACAGTCCGTTGAGGGGGATGTTTTTTGGCAAAGAAGCCATGCCTCAAAGCGAAGGGAAAATGAAGACGAGCTTGCTCTGTTCGAAAGGACATGTGGAACCTTCATGTTCACTGCCGATCCACGAGGGGAGCGGGTCAAGGCTCATACGGCAAGTTCACGATCGGAACATCTAAAAAGTGGGTGATGGCGAGCGCACAGGCGCCTAAAATGCACGCTTTTTTTCCGATAGTAGAGAGCGACAGCTGCCGGTAGTGGCTGATCGAAGAGCGCAAATGCTGCTGGATATGCCCGAGAGCGTCCGGGTGCATGCCGAGCAGCCGACTGTTGAGCACGACGACTTCAGGATTGTAAAGGTTAATAATATTGTTGATGCCAACCGCTAAGTAATAAATGAATTGTTCCATGATGCGTTCCGTTTCTTCATCGCCTTCGGCCAGCAGTTTTTGAATATATTCATACGTGACGTATTTGACTTGTTTGCATTTGGCTAGAGACTCAAATACGCACGATTCGGAAGCATATTTTTCCCAGCAGCCTTTATTGCCGCAGTTGCACAGCCTGCCGTCGGGGACAACGATCATATGGCCTGCTTCACCGGCGAACCCGTCATATCCTTGAAAAAACTCGTTGTTAATGATCATGCCAAGGCCGATGCCGGAATACAGGGTGAGGCATAGCAAGTTGTTCGTTTCGTGATGAATAAACACCCGCTCGGCCAAAGCAGAGAGATTGGCGTTGTTTTCAAGGAAAATGGGAATATCGCACCCGATTTCATTTTCCAAGTCTTTTTTTAAGTTGAGATGATGCCAACGGAAACGCGGAACAAAATGGATCGACTCCCTTTTAGAAACGAGGCCATGAATGGCGATCGCCATGCCGACGATGCCGTAGCGGCTCTGTTTGTATTCTTCGATATACGCGCGAATATGGCGGGCAAGCAGGCGAACGATCTCTTGATATTCTGTTGTCTCGAGCGTAATCGTTTTAGACGATACCGGCTTGCCGAGAAGGTCGGTGACGGTAAAGGAAATTTCGCCATAGTCCAAGTCAATGCCGATGGCATAGCCTGCCTGGGCGTTTAAAGAAAGCATGATCGGCTTTCGGCCGACGCTGCTATGCTCGTGCTCGATTTCGCGAAGAAGCCCTGTTTCTAATAAGTCCGCCACTTGCGCGGAAATGGTTGCCCGTGTTAAAGAAGTTGCCTTTGATAAATCGGCCCGCGAAATCATTCGCTCGTTAACGATGGTTTGAATGATTAGGGAGCGGTTCATTTTTTTAATATAGGCTGCATCTCCGGTCACCATGAATGAAAATCCTCCGTTCCCGGCCGCATGAACACGTGAAAAAAATAGTTGCGATGGACAGGGGAGTGATTGTAATCGCTCCGATGGCGGCCAATAATGTTGTCTGAGAAATAGGCTATCATATTAGAAAGAAAACGACAAGAATCCATCAGTTATTCGTTGACGAAAAGAGCGAAAAGTGATATTGTTAAAGTGAATTAATTAGTTAAGTAAACAAATTAAAGAAACCCCCTCTTTTTTTGCTTGCTTTTGAAAGTGTTTGCAAAAACGGGTAAGGGAGATGAAGGAAAACGTATGAAGATGTTTTTAGATGACCATTTTTTGCTTGAGACAGATACAGCCGTCCGGCTTTATGAAGAAGCTGCAAAACACTTGCCGATTTTTGATTTTCACTGCCATTTAGATCCGAAAGAAATATGGGAAAATAAGCCGTATGCCAACATCACGCAACTTTGGCTTGGCGGAGACCATTATAAATGGCGGGCGATGCGCATGCATGGAGTAGGTGAGAAGTTCATCACCGGCGATGCGAGCGATTGGGAAAAATTTCTTGCCTGGGCGGAAACGGTGCCTCATTTGGTCGGCAACCCGCTTTATCATTGGACGCATATGGAACTAAAAATGTTTTTTGGGATTGAAAAGCCACTAAACCCAAAAACGGCAAAAGAAATTTACGAAAAATGCAACGAAAAGTTGCAAAAGCCCGAGTTTCGGCCGCGGGCGCTCATTCAGCGGGCCAATGTTGCCTTTATCGGCACGACGGACGATCCGCTATCGACGCTTGAATTTCACCGTCGGCTCCGGGATGATGAGTCGTTTCAAACGATCGTTGCGCCGACGTTCCGTCCGGATCAAGCCTTGTTTATTGAACGCCCGTCGTTTACAGACTGGCTAAAGAAGCTGTCGGAAGCATCAGGCATTGCGGTGGACTCGTTTGCCGCTTTTTTGGCGGCTCTCAAGCAACGGATCGACGAGTTTCATGAGCACGGCGGCCGAGCGTCAGACCACGATATCCCGAAAATGGAGTATGTTGCGGTCACGAAATCGGAAGCGGCGGCGATTTTTCAAAAACGGGTGAACGGCGGGGCGCTTTCCGCTTCAGAACTCGTTGCTTATCGGTCGTTCTTGCTGACGGAACTAGGAAAAATGTACGCCGAAAAGCAATGGGTGATGCAGCTGCATATTGGGGCGATGCGCAACAACAATACGAAAATGCACCGGCTTCTTGGTCCGGATTCCGGATTTGATTCGATCGGAGAAACGAATATAGCGGAAGGGCTGTCCCGTTTTCTTGATGCCCTTGACCGGGAAAATGCGCTGCCGCGAACTGTGTTGTTTAATTTGAATCCGAAAGACAATGCCGTGATTGCTGGGATGATGGGGAATTTTTATGAAGAAGGCGTGCCGGGAAAAATCCAATTTGGTTCGGCATGGTGGTTTAATGACCATATCGATGGAATGGAAAAGCAAATGCGCGATTTGGCGAATGTCGGAGTGCTCAGCCATTTTATCGGGATGTTGACGGATTCGCGCAGTTTCCTTTCGTATGCCCGTCATGATTATTTCCGCCGCATTCTTTGCAACCTTCTTGGCAGCTGGGTGGAGAAAGGGCTTGTATACAACGATGTCGATTTTCTTGTCCAAATGGTGAAAAATATCGGCTACTACAATGCCGAACGTTATTTTTTGCACCGCTAAGCGGTTTTTCTGATGGTGGATTCCCTTTCTGCTCTGCCATGCTGGAGTGGGGAGGAAAAATAAATGATTGCGAAGGAGTGGAGAAAATGCTGTATCCTATTGTGACTGAAACGCGTCATGTCATCGATTTAAACGGTGTTTGGAATTTTAAGCTCGATTCGGGAAACGGGTTTGAAGAAAACTGGCAGAGCGCACCATTAACCGATCCGCAGCCGATGGCGGTGCCGGCATCGTTCAATGACCTCGGTGTGACTTCGGATATTCGCAACCATGTCGGTTGGGTTTGGTACGAGCGGGAGTTTGTCGTTCCGTCAAGCTTATTGTCAGAGCGGATCGTGCTGCGGTTCGGTTCGGCGACACATGTAGCAAATGTTTATGTGAACGGCCAATTGGTTGCCGAACATAAAGGCGGGTTTTTACCGTTTGAAGCCGAAATCAACTCGTATATTCAACCAGGGAAAAACCGTCTGACCGTTGCAGTAAACAATGTGATTGACTCGTCGACATTGCCGGTTGGCCTTTATCAAGAAAAGGAAGTAAAAGGGCTTGGCACGGTGGTGCGCAATAACCCGAACTTTGACTTTTTCAATTATGCCGGATTGCACCGACCGGTGAAAATTTATACGACACCGCATGTTTACGTGCAAGATGTGACGATCGTAACCGATGTCGCCGGCTCGACGGGGACTGTCCGCTACATGGTGGAACAGGTTGGCGAGGCGGATGTGCGCGTTGCCGTGATCGATGAGGCAGGAAACGAAGTGGCGAAAGGGGAAGGAGCAGCAGCCGATCTGACCATTCCGGACGTCCGTCTATGGGAACCACTCAATGCGTATTTGTATATGTTGCGCATCGAATTATTGAAAGATGGAAAAACGATGGACGTTTATGAACAACCGTTTGGGGTTCGGACGGTGGAAGTCAAAGATGGCCAATTTTTGATTAATGGAAAGCCATTTTATTTTAAAGGATTTGGAAAACATGAAGACACCCCGATTCATGGAAGAGGGTTTAATGAAGCGGCGAACGTGCTTGACTTTCACTTGATGAAATGGATCGGAGCCAACTCATTCCGCACAGCTCATTATCCGTATTCGGAAGAACTGATGCGGCTTGCCGATCGCGAAGGGTTCGTTGTCATTGATGAAACGCCGGCTGTCGGTCTCCATTTGAATTTCTATGCACTTTTGTCCGGATCGGAGCGGAAAAACAATACGTGGGAATCGATTCAAACATTTGAACATCATCAGCAAGTCATCAAAGAGCTGATCGCTCGCGACAAGAACCACCCATCCGTCGTGATGTGGTCGATCGCCAACGAGCCGGCTTCAGAGGAGGAAGGGGCTTACGAGTATTTCCAACCGCTCGTTGAACTGGCCAAACAGCTTGACCCGCAAAAGCGGCCGGTGACGATTGTCGTTCACCTTGGGGCCACTCCGGAAACGGACCGCGTCGCGGAACTCGTTGACGTGATTGCTTTAAACCGTTACTACGGCTGGTATATCGACAGCGGGGATTTGGAAGTGGCAAAAGTAAAGCTGCGCGAAGAGCTGGCCGGTTGGAACGAACGTTGCCCGGGCAAACCGATCCTCATGACCGAATACGGAGCCGATACCGTCGCCGGATTGCATGACGTCGACCCGGTCATGTTTACGGAAGAATTCCAAGTCGCTTTTTTACAAGCGAATCATCAAGTGTTCGATGAGTTTTCCAACTTCATCGGCGAACATGTATGGAATTTCGCTGACTTTGCGACAAGCCAAGGTATTATACGGGTGCAAGGAAACAAAAAAGGGATTTTCACTCGCGAGCGCAAACCGAAATATGCCGCCCATGAACTGCGCCGCCGCTGGATGTCTATTCCAGACTTCTACTATAAATGGTAAAATAAAAAGTGAAGATGACAGACGAAACGCCAGCGCATCCTAATTGGAGGGCCCGCTGGCGTTTCCAACGATGCGGGATCAAACTGGAGACAGCGGACAATGGATCCGATATGATGAAAAGGAGGAAAAAAATGGGTATTTTGCATGACTTATTAAAAGACATTCCGATTCCGAAAATGGCGAAAGTGAACGTTCATTTTGATGACACTTGCATTGAAAACGTGCCGATCGCTCTAACGGAAAAATTGCAGCAAGATCATATTCGCAGCCTTATTCGTCCAGGCATGGAAATTGCGATAGCGGTCGGAAGCCGCGGGCTTGATCGGTTGGTGGAGATTGTTGCTACAACTGTTGCCTTTCTAAAGGAACAGGGGGCGACGCCGTTTATCGTCCCGAGCATGGGAAGCCATGGCGGCGCCACAGCGGAAGGACAGCGGGCGGTGTTGGCGCATCTTGGCGTAACCGAACAGACAGTCGGCTGCGAAATTCGCTCATCAATGGACGTCGTCCAACTTGGAAAGCTGCCAAACGGCCTTCCCGTGTATATAGACCGGTTTGCGGCCAACGCTGACGGCATTGTCGTCATTAACCGCGTAAAACCTCATACTGCTTTTCGCGGGCCGGTTGAAAGCGGGCTGATGAAAATGTTGAGCATCGGGCTCGGAAAGCAAAAAGGGGCGGAAGCATGCCATCAGCTAGGGTTTAAATACATGGCAGGAAACGTTCCGGCGATGGCGAAAATGATTATGGAGAAAAAGCCGGTGCTGTTTGGGGTGGCGACGATCGAAAACGCATTTGACAAAGTGGCGGTCGTAGAGGTGCTCACGCCAAACGAAATCATTGAGAGGGAGCCGGAGCTGCAGAAAAAAGCGAAGCAGCTGCTGCCACGCCTGTTTTTTGACCAAATTGACGTACTTGTCATCGACCAAATCGGAAAAAACATTAGCGGCGACGGAATGGATCCGAACATTACAGGCCGCTATCCGACCCCGTACGCGCATGGCGGTCCGGACGTGAACAAAATGGTTGTGCTGGATTTAACTCCAGAAACGGAAGGGAATGCCAATGGAGTCGGGACGGCCGATTTTACGACCAAACGGCTTGTCGACAAGATGGACTTGGAAGTCACGTATGCAAACGGCTTGACTTCAACCGTTGTCGCTCCGACGAAAATCGCGACGACATTGCCAAACGACCGGATGGCCATTCAGGCTGCCATTAAAACATGCAATATTTTAGACTTTACAAAAGTGAAATTAGTGCGCATTCAAAATACATTGAAAATCAGCGAAATTGAAGTGTCGGAAGCGTTGATTCCTTATGTGAAGAGCCACCCGAATATGGAAGTCGTTGCCGGTCCATATGAATGGATGTTTGACGAAAATGGACAATTATTTTAACGAACAAAGGGAGAGAACAACATGAACCACTTATTTGACTTGACGGGAAAAGTAGCGGTAGTCATCGGAGGAAATAGCGTATTAGGATCAGCGATGGCTAAAGGATTGGCGGCGTATGGGGCGAAAGTTGCCATTGTAGGGCGCAATTTGGACAAGGCGGAACAAGTCGCCGCAGACATCCGCCGTCACGGCGGGGCGGCTCAAGCGTTTCAAGCCGATGTCAGCGAGCGCGCTTCGCTTTTGCAAGTGGCTGAGCACATTGAACAATGGGCAGGCGGCTGGGACATTTTGCTCAACGCGCCCGGTAAAAACAGTCCGACCCCATTTTTTGAGCTCGATGCAGACGAATGGGACGACATTATGGATGTCAACTTAAAAGGGATTGTGTTTACATGCCAAATTTTCGCCAAACGGATGATCGAGCAAGGGAGAAAAGGAAGCATTATTAACATTTCGTCCGTGTCGTCGACGACACCGCTCTCAAGAGTATTTACGTACTCCGTATCAAAGGCGGGACTCAACAGCGTCACCCAATATTTGGCGCGTGAGTTGGCGCCGCATGGCATTCGAGTGAACGCTATTATCCCTGGATTTTTCCCAGCAGAGCAAAATCGAAAAATTTTAGATGCCGAGCGGGTGGAAGCGATCATGCGCCATACGCCGATGAAACGGTTCGGCGAGCCGGAAGAATTGCAAGGAACGGCGGTATGGCTGGCATCCGACCGTGCTTCAAGCTTCGTCACCGGCGCGCTCATTCGCGTTGACGGCGGATTTGGCGCTATGACGATTTAGTAAAGTGGGCAAAAGAAAACGTGGGAGGTGAGGTCGATGCTTGAACAAAAATATGAAAAACTGCAGTCCATTCTTCGCGATATGGAATCCGTTGTGGTCGCGTTCTCCGGCGGGGTCGACAGCACGTTTTTGCTGAAAGCGGCGGTGGACACGCTTGGAGCAGATCGGGTGCTGGCCGTCACCGCTGATTCGGAGACGTATCCGTCAAGCGAACTCGAGGAAGCAAAGCGGCTGGCGAAATGGATCGGGGTTCCGCATGAAATTATTGAAACGTCGGAACTGGCGATCCCAGGCTATGCGGAAAACTCGAAAAACCGCTGTTATTTTTGCAAAAGCAGTTTGTTTGACCACTTGATACCTCTGATGGAGGCAAAAGGGTTTCGAAATGTCGTTTACGGTGTCATTGCCGATGACGCCAACGAATATCGGCCGGGAATGAAGGCGGCGAAAGAAAAAGGGGTGCGCGGTCCCTTGCAAGAGGCGAATTTATACAAAGAAGAAATTCGTGAACTTTCCCGCCGACTCGGCTTGCCGACATGGGACAAACCGTCTTTTGCCTGTCTGTCGTCGCGCATTGCCTATGGCGAGTCGATTACAGTGGAAAAACTGACGAGGGTGGAAAAAGCAGAACAATTTCTGAGACAGACGTTTCATGTTCGTCAAGTGCGGGTTCGCACCCACCAAGAGATCGCAAGAATTGAAGTGGAGCCGAACGATATGGCGGTCATTTTGGCGCATCGCGACCGCATTGCGAAACAGTTGCAAACGTACGGCTATCAATATGTGACGCTCGACTTAATCGGCTATCAAAGCGGAAGTATGAACAAAATGTTGTCGTAAGCGATCAATCAGCGAAAGAACCAGCATGTCGAAAGCGAGTCCTTAAGTGTAATGGAGAACAAGATTTCTGACGTGTTTCCGTTTCGGAATAACTTTTTTTCAACCCGATGGACTAGCTTTCGAAACGGTTGGTCGAATGCGAAAAAGGAGAGGCATCATGGCAAAAGAATATGTGATCGGGCTGGATCTTGGAACGACAAGCGTGAAAGCATGCGTATTTCATAGGAGCGGCCGGTTGATTGCTGAGGTCGAAAAAATGAATACGTTCCGTTACCCGCAGCAAGGGTGGGCGGAACAAGATGCGGCGGAAATTGAGCGTTCCGCCGTCCTGGCCGTGCGCCAGGCAATCGAACAGGCTGGAATCAGCCAAGACGAACTGTTGGCGGTCGGCTTATCGGCGGCAATGCATTCGCTCGTTTGTGTGGACAAGAACGGACATCCGCTTTCCCCGGCGCTCATTTGGGCCGATGGGCGAAGCGCGCCCCAAGCGGAACAGCTGCGGAAAACGATGGGGAAAACGGTGTACGCCAAAACGGGAACTCCGGTTCATCCGATGACCCCGTTGGCCAAATTGTTATGGATGAAAGAAATGAAGTATGAGCCATATGAGCGGGCGTTTTCCTTTCTGTCGATTAAAGAGTATGTCATCCGGCGCTGGTTTCATACCAATGTGATCGATTACTCGATGGCGTCGGCGACCGGATTGTTCAATCCACACACATTTCATTGGGAACCGGAGTTGCTCAAGTTAGTGGGGATCCGTGAAGATCAGCTGTCCGAGCTCGTTCCACCTACGTATGTGATGACAGGGATGGATGCGGCGGCGGCTGACCAGATGGGTGTTCGCCGTGATTTGCCGTTTATCATTGGCGCCGCGGACGGTCAGCTTGCTAATTTAGGCATTGGCGCCATTTTTCCCGGTGAAGTGGCTGTCTCGGTCGGTACGAGCGGAGCGGTTCGTCAAATGACTCGCGAACCGAAAATGAGTGAAAATGGCGAAACTTTTTGCTATGCTTTTACAAAAGAGCGGTTTATTATTGGCGGCCCATCCAACAACGGGGGCATTGCGCTGCAGTGGTTGAAAGACGTCATGAACGATCAGCGGAGTTTCAGCCAGTTTTTAGCAGACGCCGCCCAAGCGGCACCCGGGGCGGACGGCCTTATTTTTCTTCCATATATTAATGGAGAACGGGCGCCGCTTTGGGATCCGCAGGCGAAAGGCGGCTTTTACGGAGCGACGGTCACTCATAAGCAGGAACATTTTATTCGGGCAGCGATAGAAGGGATCACGTTCAATCTTTACCAAATCGGAAAAGCGTTGGAAATATTGGCTGGAAAGCCAAAAAAATTATATGTCAGCGGCGGTTTGGCGCGTTCTCCGCTATGGCTGCAAATCTTAGCGGACGTGTTTGGTGCAGAAATCGGCGTTCCAAAAAGCCATCACGGAGCAGCATGGGGCGCGGCATGGACAGCGCTTGTCGCCGTCGGCGAAGCGGAATCGTTAGAAGCAATTAAGGCGCACATTCCGATGGGAAAAACAGTCATTCCGAATGAGGACAACCGCGAAGTTTATAAGGCGGCTTATGAACGCTATGAACGCCTTGTCCGCCATATGGCAAGCTATTTTCAAAGGGAATAGGTGATGTGATGCTCGAAGACATTTTGCGGCAAGTACAAACAGGGAAACTGAGTGTCGAAGAGGCGAAGGAGCGGTTGAAGCCGTTTGACTACTTAGGATTTGCCAACGTGGACCTTCATCGTCCAAAACGGCAAGGGTTTCCCGAAGTGGTGTTCGGGGAAGGGAAAACGGCGGAACAAATCATCGCCATCGTCCGGACGCTAAAAGAACATCATGACCGCGTGCTCGTCACCCGCGTGGCACAAGAAAAAGCAGCGGATGTGCGAGCCTTGTTTCCCGAGCTGGTGTACCATGATGCTGCACGCCTATTGTATTGGAAAAAGGAACAAGCGCAGACGAAGGAAACGGATGCGTATATCGCTGTGATTTGTGCCGGTACGTCAGACCTTGGTGTCGCCGAGGAAGCGGCGGTCACCGCTGAGATGTTTGACTGCGAAGTGCGTCGGTTTTACGACGTCGGAGTGGCGGGCATTCACCGGCTGTTTCATCATATTGAAGCCATTCGTGCGGCGACCGTTTCGGTCGTTGTGGCCGGAATGGAAGGGGCGCTGCCCAGCGTCGTCAGCGGCCTCGTCTCTCACCCGGTGATCGCCGTGCCGACAAGCGTCGGCTATGGCGCTCATTTTCAAGGTCTGTCGGCATTGTTGACGATGTTGAATTCATGCGCGCCGGGCATTAGTGTCGTCAATATTGACAACGGATTTGGCGGCGGATATAACGCTGCCTTAATTCACCGGCTTGCCTGCCGAAAGAGGTGAAATGAATGACGATAATCTATTTTGACTGTTTCTCGGGAATCAGCGGGGATATGGTGATTGGTGCGCTCATTGACGCTGGAGCCGACCCGAAGTTGCTTGAAGCAGAATTAAAGAAGCTGCCGTTAGAAGAGGAATATAGTTTGACATGGCGGAAGATTGTCAAGAACGGCATTACGTGTACAAAATTTGATGTTATGCTCAAGCAAGATGACTGTCTACAGCATCACTCCGGCCATGACCATCGTGACCATCATCACGGGCACGTTCATGGTGACGGACATCATCACCACACTCATGATGGCGATCATCATCACCACGAGCACGATCGTGGCGGCAGCGATCATCATCATGGGCACGGCCACCTTCACCGGTCGTACAAAGAGATTGCAGCAATGATTGAAACGTCTGAGCTAGCCAGTGAAATCAAAGAAACGGCGCTGGCGATTTTCCGCCGCATCGGCGAGGCAGAAGGGCGGATTCATCACGTTCCGTTGGATGATGTCCATTTTCATGAAGTCGGGGCCGTCGATTCGATCGTTGATATTGTCGGAACAGCGATTCTCATCCATCAATTAGGGGTGGTGTCGATTCAGTCGTCTCCGATTCCCGTCGGGTCGGGAACGGTTCATATCGCGCATGGTGAATACCCGGTGCCAGCCCCGGCAACGCTCGAACTATTAAAAGGCGTCCCGATTGAACAGTCGACAGTGAAAGGCGAGCTGACGACACCGACAGGGGCGGCGATCGTTTCTGTGCTGGCGGAGCGCTTTGGCCCGCTCCCGTCGATGAAAGTAACTGCCGTTGGATATGGAGCCGGGACAAAAACGTTCCCGAATCGCCCCAATGTGCTGCGGGTGGTGATTGGTGAACAGCCGTAGAAGTGTACAGAAGGGGAGTGCGGATGATGGATGGCTATCCTCCTTATCATGAGCATGTTGACGAACAAATGGTCAAAATGGAAGTGAATCTTGACGACACGCCGGGGGAATGGCTCGGCTATGTGATGGAGTTGCTGTTTGAGGCGGGAGCAAACGATGTGTTTTATACACCGATTTATATGAAAAAGAATCGTCCCGGCGTTTTGCTGCAACTATTATGTTCGCGCGAGAAGCTTGAGCAGATGAAAGACATTTTGTTTCGTGAAACGACGACGCTGGGGGTGCGCTATTACCCGCTGGCGGTGCACCGGCTCGAGCGGCGGTTCCGCGCGGTGGAAACGAAGTGGGGGACGGTGGAAGTAAAGGAAGGCATTTACCGGGGCCAGGTCGTCCAAAGAGCCCCGGAGTTTGAACAATGCAAAACGATCGCCCGGAGAAATGGCGTGCCATTGAAAAACGTGTATGAGCAAGTTTGGAAACAGCTGAATGAGAAACCGGAGAAAACATAGGAGGACGATCATGAGCGGTTTGGCACTTACTTTGTTATTTGGTCTCCTTTTAGGAATGAAACATGCGACAGAACCGGATCATATCGTTGCGGTGTCGACGATCGCCAGCCGCACGAATAAACTGTCGCTTTCATCGTTAGCCGGCGTATTTTGGGGCATTGGCCATACATTGACATTGCTTGTGGTCGGGATGATCGTGATCAGTTTAAAACAACATATCCCGGAAATAGTTGTCACATGGATGGAAATGGCCGTCGGCATGATGATAATTGTGTTAGCGGTGGCCAGTTTTCGGGCTACATGGAGGATGAATGAGCATCAACCCCTTCGTATTCAACATCTTCATATGAAATCGATGTTGATCGGAGTTGTGCATGGGATGGCTGGAAGCGCCGGCATGGTGCTTTTGGCTTTAACGACGGTAGAAACGTCATGGCAGGCGTTCGCATTGATTGTTGCGTTTGGCTTGGGTACGGTCATTGGCATGATGATTTTCACGACATTGCTTGGTTTGCCGTTTTTGTTTGCCCGCCCGAAACAAACGTTGTATCGCGCGCTTGTGCAGGTTGTTTCCATCTTTAGTCTCGTTTATGGCGTCTATTATATGTACGAAATCGGCCGCGAAGGCGGAATGTTTTAACGAAAATAGGCTGCGAACATGGGTGTGCAGCCTATTTTTTATTCAAAAAAAAACGCCTCGCCTCGAAAAAACGAGGTGAGGCGGCGTTTGCTTGACGGTTTATGATGCGATTTGCGCTACAATGTCATCGTCCTTGACATCGATGCGGATCGCACGCACCGATTGATCGGCGTCAAGCAGGCAGTCGGCGATGTTGTCTTCGACATGCTCTTGGATGGCGCGGCGGAGCGGGCGGGCGCCGAAGGCCGGATGGTAGCCGAGCTCAGCCAGCTTTTCTTTCGCCGCTTCGGTTACTTCGAGTTCGATGCCTTGTTCGCGCATCGCTGCTTGGACGTCGGCGAGCATCAAATCGACGATTTGAAGCAAGTGCGCTTTTTCAAGCGGCTTGAACTCGATGATGGCGTCGAAGCGGTTCAAAAATTCCGGCTTGAAGTAAGCGTTCAAGGAGTCGAGCACGCTTGATGCGCCACCGCTTTGTTTTTCAAAGCCGACGGTGATTTTTTTGTCTGTCACACCAGCGTTGCTTGTCGCGATGATGACGGTGTCTTTGAAGCTGACGGTGCGGCCTTGGCTGTCGGTCAAGCGGCCGTCTTCCAAAATTTGCAGGAAGATGTGCTGAACGTCTGGGTGTGCTTTTTCAATCTCATCAAGCAAGATGATGGTGTACGGATTGCGGCGCACTTTTTCCGTCAGCTGGCCGGCTTCTTCAAAGCCGACATAGCCCGGAGGTGAACCGATCAGCTTCGAGACGGAATGTTTCTCCATGTATTCACTCATATCGAGACGAATCATGGCATCTTTTGTGCCGAACAGCTCCTCGGCGAGCGTTTTGGCGAGCTCGGTTTTCCCGACGCCGGTTGGGCCGACGAACAAGAACGAACCGACTGGACGATGTTTCGCTTTCAAGCCGGCGCGGCTGCGGCGAATGGCTTTCGCGACTTTTTTCACCGCTTCCGCTTGGCCGATCACTTTTTTCGCCAAGTTGTCTTCGAGATGTTTCATTTTTTCTTTTTCATCGGCTTGCAGTTTGCCGACCGGGATGCCCGTTTTCTCAGCGATGATTTGCTCGATGTCAGCGATATCGACCGTCGGGCGTTCTTGCGCGATGCCTTGTTCGAGTTGTTTTTCGAGCTTTAGTTCTTCATCGCGCAGTTTCGCCGCCCGTTCATAGTTCTCCTCTTTTGCCGCTTGTTCTTTTTCTTTCGCGATTTGGATCAATCGCTCTTGCAGCTGTTTCTCATCGGTCGGCCCGAGGCGCAAGTTCGCTTTCGAGCCGGCCTCATCCAACAAGTCGATCGCTTTGTCCGGGAGGAAGCGGTCTTGGATGTAGCGGTGCGCGAGTTTGACGCACGCTTCGATCGCCCCGTCCGTATAGCGGACATGGTGGAACTGTTCATATTTTGGTTGGATGCCCTTTAAGATGGCAATCGCTTCGTCAACGGTCGGCTCATGGACGATGACCGGTTGGAAGCGGCGCTCGAGAGCTGCGTCTTTTTCGATTTGCCGGTATTCTTTCAATGTCGTCGCTCCGACGACTTGCAGCTCGCCGCGGGCGAGCGCCGGTTTTAAAATATTGCCGGCGTCCATCGACCCTTCGGCAGCGCCAGCGCCGACGAGCAGATGAATTTCGTCAATGAACAAAATGACGTTTTTCCGCTCTTGCAGTTCGGCGATGAGCCGTTTCATCCGCTCTTCAAATTGACCGCGGATGCCGGTGTTGGCGACAAGCGATGCCACATCAAGCAAGTATACTTCTTTGTTCAGCAGTTTTTCCGGAACTTGCCCTTCGGCAATCTTCAGCGCAAGCCCTTCGACGATCGCCGTTTTCCCGACACCCGGCTCCCCGATCAACACGGGGTTGTTTTTGTTGCGGCGGTTTAAAATTTCAATGACGCGCGCAATTTCTTTGTCGCGGCCGATGACCGGGTCGATCAAGCCCGCTTTCGCCATTTGCGTCAAGTTGCGGCCGAATTGATCCAAAAATCCACCACCATGGCGATGCGGACGTTTGGCCGCTGTTTTCGGTGCGGACGCTTGAGCGTCGGCCGCCGCAAAAGGGGCGGTGAACCAGTCATCGAAGGAAAACGGCGAAAAGCCGAAGTTCATCATCGGAATCGACAATTGTTGTTTTTGTTTTTCATAGCATTCATGGCACAGGTGAAGTTGTTGTTTTTCACCGTTCCATTGCAAGTTGACAAATACGGTTGCTTCCTGTTGTTGGCATGCTTGGCAACGCATGAGGCATACCTCCTTTTCTGTTCTTTGACCTTGACTTTCTTTGACTTTCTGACTTTATTATACTTTGACCTTTTTTGACTTTCAAGTGTTTTGTACAAAAAAATTGTGATAACGATGAAATGTTTTTGAAAAAATGGTGAATACTAATGTAGGTGCGGCAAAGCTATGATAAAGTGAAAAACAGAAAAAGAGGCGAAAAAGGTCTGCCTTTGCTGTTGGCAGCGGGGCGTCTGAGCGGTGTTCATCATGAATTTGAAAGAAAAGGAGAACGATGAAAATGAAAAGACGTTTTGCTTTAGTATTGACTACTATGCTTTTCGGATGGATGATCATGGCCGCTTGCTCGAATAACAACGAACAAGCGGAAACGCCGGCGATGCTTGAGGTGAGACTGGATGCACCGGACCATATTGATGTAAATAAGCCGACGAAGCTCGCCTGTGTCGTGACATATGGCGGCGAAAAAGTGGATGATGCGAGCGAAGTGAAGTTTGAAGTGTGGAAACATGGAAGCGACGATCGAGAAATGATTGAAGCGAGGCATGAGGGTCATGGCCGCTATTCGGTGACGAAAACGTTCACGGAAGCGGGGACGTATTCGGTTGTCGCCCATGTGACGGCGCGCGATATGCATAACATGCCGAAACAAGATATCGTGGTTGGGAATCCGGAACAGACTACAGCTGCCGGTGCGGGCTTGGATAGTCAAGTAAATGAGGAAGAAAGTCATCATCACGTCAGCAATGTTTCCATGTCGTTATCTTCCCATTCGTTCGAAGCGGGAAAACCAGTGACGTTAACAGTTCGTGTCATGAAAGAGGGAAAAGCGCTCACGAACGCCACCGTTCGTTTCGAAATTTGGCAGGCGGACAACAAGCATGAGTTTATTGATGCGAAAGAGAAAGGAAACGGTGAGTATGAGGCCGCGGCCGCGTTTGCAAACAAAGGGACATACTCGGTGAAAGTGCACGTCGAAGCAGGTGCGCTGCACGAGCATCAAGTGGAGCAAGTGACCGTCAACTAGTGAAGGATGCGAAAGAAAAGCATCCTTTTTTCTTCCATTTCGTCTTTCTTGTCCACGTTAGACATATATATGGAAATAAACAGTGGACAGGGGAAGAAGGAGATGGAAGGCGATGAACGGAAAGGAATGGGGAGAGGCGTGGCAAATCGCCGCTGTCTATATCGGGACGGTCATTGGCGCAGGATTTGCGACCGGAAGGGAAATTATCGAATTTTTTACTCAATATGGGGTGGCGGGGACGGCCGGTGTGGCCGTGAGCGGTTTTTTGTTTACGTGGGGAGGGGCGCGTCTTATGGTGATGGCACGCCGCATCGGGGCGGCGTCGTATGATGAGCTGAACCGGTATTTGTTCGGGAAAATGGCAAGCCCATTCGTGACGCTTGTTATGACCATGATGATCGCAGGAGTGACAGCGGTGATGATCGCCGGAGCAGGGGCGGTGTTTGAAGAACAGCTCGGCTGGACGCGGCAGACGGGGGTTGCGTTGACGCTCGTTTTGGCGCTTGTCATTATGTTGTTTGACCGCAAAGGGCTGTTTGGCATCAATGTGTTTGTTGTACCGATGATGGTGCTGTTTAGTGTGCTCGCCTTCGTTAAGACGATGATGGCCGGGGAGTTGTGCCGACCGGGCATGGTAGCGGCGGACTATTCGCTGAAAGCGGTGTTGTCGCCGTTTTCGTATGCTGCGTTTAATTTGGCGATGGCTCAAGCCGTACTCGTTCCCCTCGCCCGTGAGGCAACAAATGAACGGGCGGTGAAGAGGGGGGCTTTATTGGGCGGAACCGTGCTGACGATTTTGTTGTTGCTGAACCATACGGTGCTGCTGTCATTTCCGCACAAAAGCGGGTATGATATTCCGATGGCAGAGGTCGTCCATGCATTTTTTGCTGTTTTGTACTGGTTTTACGTTCTTGTCATTTATGGAGAAATTTTTACATCCATTATCGGTGGACTGTTCGGACTCGAGCGCCAAGTGCGTGTTTGGGTGCCGCTTCGCGGAAAATGGCTCGCTATGTTGCTCGTTGCGCTGTTTGCGGCCGTGAGCCCGTTTCGCTATGGGGAGCTGCTGTCGTTTATTTATCCGCTCTTTGGCTACATCAGTCTAGGATTGCTCTGGCTTCTTTGGCGCCGGCAGCTGCCGCGTCAATAAACGAGCCCTTTCATCTCCGGCGGTCCCTTGTTTGGGGAGGAGATGAAAGGGCTTGATGTTTCAACGCCGCTTTTTTTGCTGCCAAGAGGTTGAGAGGTTGGTGCGTGGAGGGAAACCTCCCGCATCGAAATGCTGTCACGAGCGAAAGCGAGCGATCATCGTTTCTAAATCGCGCGCCGCTGCGGCCAACGCATCCGCTTCACTGGCCAGCTCATGAAGAGCGAGCGTTTGCCGCTCGAGCCCTGCTGCTGTTTCTTGCACCATGTCGGAAAAGTCGGAAGCGACGGTGCGCACACCACCCATCAAGGTGCTCAACTGTTCACCGTCGGCAGTGATGGTGTTGACGTACCCTTCGTTTTGCTGAAGCAGATCATTTAACTGGGTGAACATATCGCTGAACGAAGAAAATGTCTCCCCTGTCTGCCAAAGGGAGTCTTTCGTCTTTTCGACGTGGCGGCCGCTTCCTTGCACTGACCGTACAGCCGCTTCGAGCGCATTTGTCATGGCGTCGAGGGAAGTGAAAATTTTGGCGGCGAAGGTGTTCGTATCTTCGGCGAGCGTCCGCACTTCTTGGGCGACGATGGAAAAGCCGCGGCCCGCCTCGCCGGCGCGCGCCGCTTCAATCGAAGCGTTTAAGGCAAGCAAGTTCGTCTGCTTGGCGATCGTGCGAATGGCGGCAATCATTTCATGGACGCGCGCCGCCTCCTTCGCTGCTTGGTCAATGAGGGCGGTTGTCTCGCTGATGCCTTGCTGCATGGCGTCCATGTTTGCCTTCGTTTCATCCATCAGGCGAATGCCCTCAGCCGCTGACGACCATGCCTCGCTTGCTTGCTTCACGACGCGTTCGACCGCGGCGCGCATAAGCTGTACGCGTTCTACCATTTTTTGAATGACTTCATCCGCTTGTTCAACCGCCGCTGTTTGTTGTTTTGTTCCTTCACGGAACGTTTCGACAGCTGTGGCGATTTCGTCAAATGACTCAGACAAACGCCGCATTTCCGCCTGTTGTTCTTGGCTGACGTCACGCACCGTTTTCGCTGCTTTCGCCAATCCGTCAATGATCGTGCGGATGCCGAGAATCATTTTATTGATTTCGTAGGCGATTTGATGGAATTCATCCCGCTTTTTGGCCGTCTTGACTTCTGTCTGCAGTTGCCCGGAGGAGACCGTGCGGGCGACGCTGTACCAATGGCGCAACTGTGTAGCGAGCGCCCGATGCCACACGGCGCCGAGTCCAAGACCAGCCGCTGCGGCAATCAGTGCAGCAAAAATGGGCGATGCTCCTATGAGAGCGGCTGCTAGACCAACAGCTGCCGGCACGATGGCGACGCTTGCTAGCACCCATTGCAAATAGGAATGGTGCATCAGCCGACCCATCCGCAAGTTGAACTTCTTTCCGTCCGGTTCTGTCCAAAGCGGGCAGCTGGCGTCGATTAAGACCTCGCCTGTGTCGCGCTCGTACATTTGCAGCAGCGGTTCATTCGTCCGGGCGGCCGCGAGCCCGACTGGATCGGCAAACAATCGGCCTTCGCGAAGGCGGTTGGTATGGACAAGACCGTATCCGCTTTCATCGACGATGACAAAATATTCATCATGGCCAAGACGGTCGTCTAAAAAGGTGCGGATGCGGTCAAGCTGTTCATCAAGTGGACGCGTTCGGTCGAGCGTCCGCCGCAGCGCCTCTGCCGTTTCCGCCACTTTTTTCAACGCCTGTCTCGCTCGGCGCCGTTTCGTCAGCTCACTCATTTACGATTCTCCTTTTTCTATTTTTTTGCCTACTCTCAATAATATATAGAATATTCGGTCGAATCAATAGGGAATGCGGGGGATGCATAAAATTGTCTGTTCATTGGAAGACTATGCCGTAAACGGAAAGGCGAGGGGATGGCCGTGGGCTTTTTATCATTTTTTAAAAAGAAAAAGCGTTCTCCGCAGCCAACGATGCCGCAATTATGGGAAAAGCTCCGGCGGTCCAGCGATTTTGTCGAAGTGGCGTTTCCGGTTGGGGATAAGGAGCTGTCGATTTACTATTTTGATTCGCTCGTCGATCCGAAAGTGTTGCAGGAACATATTCTTTGTCATCTGCAAAAGGATCTTTCCCGCCATTCGGACATGCGGTTGGAAGATTTGCAGCAAATCGTGCCGATTCAGCGCATTGAAGTGAGCGGAGACGCGGCGTTGATCGAAGAAAAGGTGCTGAAAGGATTTGTGGCCGTAAGCTTTCGGGAACAGCCGGGCAAGGCGGCGCTCATCAGCGCGGCGAACGAAAACTTAGGGCTGCGGGAAAACAACGATTCAGAAAATGAATTCAGCGTGGTCGGCCCGAAAGTCGGATTTGTCGAAAACGTCGGTACGAACTTGCACCTCATCCGCCGGCAAGTGGTGACGCCGAATCTTGTGTTTCGTGAAATGATGATCGGTTCGATCTCGAAAACGAAAGTCATAGTCGCATATATTGACGGCATCGCGAATCCGGAAATGATCCAAACGGTGACACAGCGGCTAGAAGCTATTCATTTTGACATTGTGTTTGATAATGCGATCATCGATCAGCTCATCGCTGACAATTCGCGAACGCCGTTTCCGCTCTTTATCTCAACCGAGCGGATCGACCGCGCCGTTTATGCCCTTGTATCAGGACAGGTCGTTGTTTTTTGCGACGGTTCACCGTATGCGGTCATCGGTCCATCAGCGTTTTTTGATTTTTTTACTTCGCCGGAAGACTATTATTTGCCGTGGGTGCTCGGCTCATTTTTTCGGCTCATTCGCTTTTTCGGCGTTATGTTTTCCATTTTGGCATCGCCGGTTTATGTCGCCGTATTGACGTACCATTACGAAATGATTCCGGAAGATTTGCTTGGCCCGATCATTTATTCGCGCTCGAACGTCCCGTTTCCACCGGTGCTCGAAGTATTGTTTTTAGAGATCACGATTGAACTGTTGCGCGAAGCCGGGGCGCGGCTGCCGACGAAAGTCGCGCAGACGCTCGGGATTGTCGGCGGGATTGTGATCGGACAGGCGACCGTAGATGCCGGCCTGACAAGCACAATTTTGCTTATCGTCGTCGCTTTGGCAGCGCTTGCCTCATTTACGACGCCGATTTTTAAAATGTCAAACACAATTCGATTTATTCGGTTCCCATTTATTTTATTTGCCGCATGCTGGGGCGGGGTTGGCATCGCCTTTGCCGTCTGTGGATTGTTCATTCATTTAGGGCGGCTGCAGTCGTTTGGCTATCCGTATTTAGTGCCGTTTTATCCATTGCGCGTGCGCAACTTCCGCGATACGTTCGTCCGCTCGCCATACAGCGCAACAGCGGAGCGGCCGACGTTTCTTCGCCCGCAGTCGCGGTTTCGCTATGATCCAGAGGATGCGAAGCAAAAACGCGATATTGATGAGTAAGGTGTGAGGAAGATGAAGCGTTGGTTTGCATGGCTGGGCGCATTGTTGCTGCTTGGCGGCTGCGTGAGTTCGCGGCCGATCGATGAAGTTCAAATCATTCAACAGATGGGTTATGACTTTGGGGATGGCCGCTATACCGGCATTGCCGTCTACCCGACGTTCAAGCAGGGGCCGATGACGAAGCCGAATATATTGACGACTTCATCACCCACCGTCTATGATTTAATCCCACGTCTGTCATCGAAATCGGCGTTGCCAATCGAGGAAGGACAGCTGCGGCTCATTTTATTCGGGAGGCGGTTTGCCGAACGGGGGATCGAACAAATTACGCACAGTCTCGCGCGCAATAACAAAGTCGGCAGCCATCTATTGCTTGGCGTGGCGAAAGGAAGCGCGAAGGAGCTGTTAGAAATCACCGCTAAGACGACATTGAGCGATACATTGTATTTGCCGAATCTCGTTGAGCAAAATGAACGATCGATGAACTTGCCAAAAACGAACTTACACTTATTTTTATATCGCTATTTTTCTCCGGGGAGCGATCCGTTTTTGCCGTACTTTGAAAAAAAGGGAGGGTTCGTCAAGCTAGAAGGGGTGGCGTTGTTCCGCGATGATCGATATGTCGGGCATGTGAGTTTGCGCGATTCCTTTTTGATGAAAATTTTATTGGGGGAAACGAAAAACGGCGTCTATCAGTTAAAAGTCGGGGAACGCGGCAAACAAGGCGAAGATCGGGTGATGCTGCAAAATTTATGGGCGAAACCGACTTATGAATGGAAACAGGATGGGACTCGTCATGTGTTGAATGTGTCTGTTCACATTCATGCTTCGGTAAAAGACTATCCGTCGTGGCTTGATGAGCCAGGGGCCAATTTGTTTGTTGAAGTAAAGAAAAAAATGGAAGAGGAATTGGAGCGGAATATGCGTCGGTTGTTCCGCCATTTTCAGGAAAAACGCATTGATCCGCTTGGAATTGGCGACTTTGTCCGCAGTGTCACGAGACAGTGGGATCGCGAATCGTTTTATCGCGAATATCCCGACTTAGATATTCGCCCGCGCGTGACGGTGGACATTATCCATACGGGAATTGGTGAATAAGGCGGGGATCATGAGGGAGGGATAGCGGTGAAACAAGCGGTCGATGAACGATTTCTCATCTCCCCGTTTCTCGTTTTTTTTATCGTTCATGCAACCCAAGTCGGCGTCGGGATGCTGAGCTTTCAGCGGCCGTTGATGAAAGAGGCGGGGCAGGATGCCTGGATGGCTGTATTGCTGGCCGGATTGGCCACTCATGCGCTCATTTGGCTGATGTATCGCCTCCTTGCCTATTCCCCATCCGGCGGTGATCTAGTATCGCTTCATGAACATTATTTCGGGCGCTGGTTCGGCGGAATACTCAGCATTGGTTTGCTTTTTTATTACGCACTGGCAGCGTTTACCGTACTACAATCATATATTGAAATCATTAAAGTATGGGTGTTCCCGCTGATGGGTGTGTGGCAGTTCAGCGTCATTTTTTTAGTGTTGACGTATTACGCCGTTTCCGGCGGATTTCGTGTTGTCGCCGGCCTATGCTTTTGGGGGGTTGTCGTCCCTTGGTTGACGATTTCTCCGATGCTGTTTTTTCCGCTCGAATATGCACAATACCGGAACTTATTGCCGATGTTCGACCATTCGCCGGTACAGTTGGCGAAAGCGGCAAACGATATGGCACTCCAATACTTGGGGTTTGAAATGCTGCTTATGTATTATCCATTTTTAAAAAACGCCCCGTCTTCGCAAAAATGGGCGCACGCCGCCAACGCGTTTACCATATTCCTTTATTTCATCGTCATGCTTATTTCAATCGTTTTTTATAACAAAGAGCAGATTCAGCATATTACATGGCCGACGTTGACGCTCGCGAAAATTCCGGAAGTACCGTTTATCGAGCGGATGGAGTATATTGTCATTTCGATTTATGTGCTTGTTGTGTTTCCGATCATTGCCGTCTCTGTTTGGGGGGCGACGCGCATCGCCAAACAGCTGTTTTCCGTCAAGCAGCGCCGGGCGTTGCTAGTGCTGGTTGCTTGCTTGTTTATCGGGACGTTGTTTTTTGAAGAGAAGAGCGACATTGAACGGTTGATGCAATGGACGGCCAAAGCCGGGTTTTTCCTCGCCGCCGTCTATGTTCCGCTTCTGTATGTGTATGTATGGGGCGTGGGAAAAGTGAAAAAGTCGCTACAACAAAAGCAGTAGTTATGTTATAGTAAAAAAGAAAACAGAAGAATACAATTCCGTACGATTGTGCGGGAGAGGTTTCTAGCAAAACCCTCTATAAAAAACTAGGGACGGCTGTATCCTAGGGGTATGGCCTTTTTTGTTTCGGAAACCTCTTCTTCTGCCGATTCAGAAGGAGGTTAGTTAAGATGAAAATGAATGAAGAAAAAGCGGTCGTCGTCTTCAGCGGCGGCCAAGACAGCACGACGTGTTTGTTTTGGGCGAGAAAGCAGTTTGCGGAAGTCGAGGCGGTGACGTTTGATTATGGCCAACGCCATCGTCGGGAAATCGAAGTCGCTGCATCGATCGCCGATGAGCTTGGTGTCCATCATACGGTGCTTGATATGTCTCTTCTTGGACAATTGACGCCGAACGCCCTAACGCGCAGCGAGATTGCCATCGAACAAAAGGAAGGCGAGCTGCCGACGACGTTTGTGGATGGGCGCAATTTATTGTTTTTATCATTTGCTGCTGTGCTTGCCAAACAGAGGGGGGCGCGCCATCTTGTCACCGGGGTGTGCGAAACGGATTTTAGCGGCTATCCGGACTGCCGCGACATCTTTATGAAATCGCTGAATGTAACGCTGAATTTGGCGATGGATTACCCGTTTGTCATTCATACGCCGCTCATGTGGCTGACGAAAGCGGAAACGTGGAAACTGGCCGATAGGCTTGGTGCGCTTGAATTCGTCCGCACGAAGACGGTGACGTGCTATAACGGCGTGATCGCCGACGGTTGCGGCGAGTGCCCGGCGTGCGTGTTGCGCAAGCGCGGGTTGGAGGAATATTTGCGGGAAAAAGCGGAGGTGAAGTCGTAATGATCTATCAGCTGTACCCGCAGGTGGATCATCCTTACCGCTATGAGCTGAACAAAGATATGCACATCGCTGCTGCTCATTTCATTCCGCACGAAGCGGCTGGGAGCTGCGCCAACGTGCACGGCCACACGTATACCGTCAATGTGACGATTGCCGGCGACGAGCTGGATGAGAGCGGCTTTTTAGTCAATTTCCAAATGTTAAAGAAGCTTGTCCACGGAAAATTGGATCACACGCTGCTTAATGATCACGCCGATTGGTTTGATCGAAGCGACCCGAATCGGTTTCCAACGACGGAAGTGGTGGCGCGCACGATTTCTGAGACGATTCAACGTTATTTAGATACGCTGCCGCATAAACCGAAATGTTTGCAAGTATTTGTCCGTGAAACACCGACTAGCTATGTCATTTATCGGCCGAAAGTGAGGGAACGGTAGTGGCGCGCACGATCCCGGTGCTGGAAATTTTCGGTCCGACCATTCAAGGGGAAGGAATGATGATCGGTCAAAAGACGATGTTCGTCCGCACTGCTGGCTGCGACTATCGCTGCCGCTGGTGTGATTCAGCCTTCACATGGGACGGGTCGGCAAAAGAGGAGATTGAACAGCTGACAGCGGAAGACATTTGGCAGCGGCTTAAAGCCCTTGGCGGCGGCCGTTTCCGCCATGTGACAATTTCAGGTGGAAACCCGCTTCTGTCCGCTGCTCTTGGCGAGCTTGTCGCGCTCCTTCATGAAAAAGGGGTGCGGGTGGCGGTCGAAACGCAAGGAAGCCGCTGGCAAGACTGGCTGCTTGCTGTTGATGATGTCACCATTTCCCCGAAACCGCCAAGCTCGAGGATGGATACCGACTGGGCGGAGCTCGATCAAATCATGGAACGGCTGCAGGCTGACCGAGGCCGAGGGCGGCGCATCAGTTTGAAAGTCGTCGTATTTGATGAGGCTGATTTGGCGTACGCCAAAGAAGCGCATCGGCGTTACCCGGGCGTTCCGTTTTATTTGCAGGTAGGGAACGAAGATGTGGCCGATTCGAGTGTGGATGTACTTCGCGCGAAGCTTCTCGGCCGGCTCGAGTGGTTGGTGGAGCAAATCGCTCAGTCAGAGGAGCTGGCCGATGTCTCTGTCTTGCCGCAGCTCCATACGCTGCTTTGGGGAAACAAACGCGGCGTGTAAAGCAGGATCACGCTGTAAGCAAAAGGACAACGAAGGAGGAAGAATCAGTGGCCGGAAGAAAAGAAGAAGAACTGCAGGATTTGACACTGCTTGGCAATCAAGGGACGACGTATTCGTTCACGTACAATCCGAATCTGCTTGAAGTATTTGACAACAAACATCCTGACCGGGATTATTTCGTGAAGTTCAATTGTCCGGAGTTTACAAGCTTATGTCCAAAAACTCACCAACCTGACTTCGCGACGATTTACATCAGCTACATCCCGGACCAAAAATGCGTCGAAAGCAAGTCGCTCAAGCTGTATTTGTTCAGCTTCCGCAATCACGGCGACTTTCACGAAGACTGCGTCAACATCATTATGAACGACTTAATCAACGTGATGGAGCCGCGCTACATCGAAGTATGGGGCAAATTCACCCCACGCGGCGGCATTTCCATCGACCCGTATTGCAACTGGGGGCGTCCCGGGACAAAATACGAACAAATGGCCGAATATCGACTGCTCAACCATGACCTGTACCCGGAAAAGATCGACAACCGCTAAAGACGAAAAAAAGAGGTGGTTTTTTCGCTAAAACTCATATATAATGAACGATGAATGTTTTGCCTTGGAGGTTTTGGCGTTGGAGCGAAGAACAGCTCTCTTGCTTGGAGCGAGCGGTTTGGTGGGCGGTGAATTGCTGGCTTTGCTGCTGCAATCGGATTTATACCGGCAAGTGACCATTTTCGTCCGCACCCCGCTGCCGTTGGAACACGAAAAGTTGCAGCAAGTCGTTGCCGATTTTGCGCGGCTTGAGTCGTACGAACGATATTTTTGCGTTGACGATGTCTTTTGCTGCCTCGGAACGACGAGGAAAAAGGCGAAAACAAAGCAGCAGTTCATTCAAGTCGACTACGAATATACGTTGCGCGCCGCGGCGTTGGCGGAAAAGTGCCGAGCGAAAAGTTTTCTGACCGTCTCTTCGATTGGCGCCAACCCGTGCTCTCCGTTTTTTTATCAGCGCGTCAAAGGGGAAACGGAAGAAGCATTGCAACGGCTTTCCCTTCCATCGCTCCATATTTTTCGTCCGTCGCTGCTTGTCGGCAAGCGCCGGGAGTTCCGCCTTGGCGAGGCACTTGCTGGATGGCTGTTATGCCGAATGCCGTTTTTGTTTGTCGGCAAGTGGAAAAAATATAAGCCGGTCGACGCCAGCCAGCTGGCTTTAGCCATGTTTTACCGGGCGGCATCGGCGGCCGACGGCGTCCATATATATGAATGCGACGAATTAGCCCGCATTTCATAATAAAAAAAGAGGCTCTTGGCAGCCTCTTTTTTCTATTCGATGATTTTATAGTTTTTATGATTGACGACTGTCCGTTCTTGCAAGTCAAGTTCACGGTAGTTTTCCATATATGTCAAATCAACGATGACCGAGTTTTCGTTCACTTTTTCCACAATGCCGCGCAGTCCGTTTTTAAATTCAATAACATCTCCTACTTTTGCTTTTTTCATCATGATCATTCCCCTTTTACCCAAATAGTGATGGACCTGATCGGTCGTCAACCAAGCCGATCGGTGCGTCCGCCTTTGCCGGCAGCGCGAGGCATGGCAGCTTTTTTACTAGTTTGCCTTATTTTTCTGCACAAGTAAAGGGGTTTCTTTCCTAAATTTTAATATTTCAAGCAAAACAAGGGGCGAATCCGCCCCTTGTTTTTATTTACTTAGCAAATACATGATTGCCGATGACGACGGTCACCGGACGGGAGCGCAGCCAGTTGCTTTTCGCCGTTTTCGGATTATAGAAATAGAGCGAGCCGTTTCCTAAACCGCGAAAAGCAAGTGCTTCTTCAACGGCGCGATATGCCTCACGGTCAGCCGGTTTGTTGATCGTCCCATTTGCCACCGGCGTGAAAGCATAATGACCGCCAGAGCGCTCATAAATGACGTCGCGAATGGTATTCGGAAAATCAGGATGATCGACGCGGTTCAGCACGACCGTCGCCACAGCCACTTTTCCGGCGTATGACTCTCCCTTCGCCTCGGCATGAACGAGGCGGGCAAGCAAATCTTTTTCCGCCGCTGTCACACCAGCGTTCGGAATGATGAGTTTTTCGCCAGGATACAGCCAATCGCCTTTGTGGTTTTTTTGCTTCAGTTGTTTCAGCGGTACACCGTATTGTTTGGCGATAGTCCAAAGCGTATCGCCTCGTTTGACCGTATGGACCGTTGCAGCATCGGCGTGGCCGGCAAAGAAAAACATGCCACACAATATCGCCATCATCCATGTCTTTCCTTTTTTCATCCACACCCCTCCTCTCGTAAACTCGCTACTAGAGTAACAAGGATGGCGCGGGGATTCATTATCTAAATGATGGAAAAATGCGTGCAACATTGATAGAACGAGTTTCATAGAGAAGATGGAAATTTCTCCGCCAAAAAAGATCCGGCTTTCAAAGAAAGAAAGCCGGATGTTGAGCGATGAAAACAAAGAAGTCAGCTGCGAGGGGGACCTATGTAATGGTAGAGAACGTGGCCGCCGCGCTGGGCGATGCCGCGAAACCGTTTAAAATCAGGCTGTTTGACGAGCACGGCTCGGAATGTGAGGAAGTCCTCTTTTTTGACTAACAGCTCGGCAATGACACCAGCACGCAATTCGGCGATTTGTTTGGCTGCTAGCGCTTCGTCCATCGCATTCCCCCCAAGCATTCACCTAAGTATCGTTGTCATTATTCATCATAGCGCAATCAGCGGGCGGGATAAATACCTATATTTTGGCCGGGCAAACACCCTTTGCTTGTTCCGACATACAATATGGATGGGTACGCGCCCCGACAATATGAGCGAGAAAGGGAGAGGACAATGAATCAATGGGATTCGTATATGAATGATCCGTTTCTGAACGCCTCCAACCATGGCGATGGGATTGAACGGGTCGACAATAATGCGCCGCCGATGGCGCCAATGCCAACGGCTATGCCAACTGGTGCGATGCCAACAGGGGTGATGCCGATGGCCTATTACCCGCCGATCGTACCGCATGGGTATTGGTGCCCGCCGGTCATGCCGCCAGCGCCGCTTGTTAGCCCAGTTCACCTTGATGATAGCCCGGATGGGTTTGACAGCCCTGACAGCTCCGATATGATGCCGCCAGCGCCGCCGCTTCACTTAGGAGCAGTGCCTAATGTGGCTCCAGCTTCCGTCTGGCCGATGGGTGAGAAAGAAAATGAACCACCGCTTGGCGGGGGCGCTGCTCCGTATATGGGGGCGGAACTTCCCGGAGCCGACATGGCACCTGAGGCTGTTCCAGGCGCACTGCCGGGCGTGACTCCCGGCGTTCTGCCCGGCGCAGTCTCAAGTCCCGCTCCGTATGCGCCGATGTACTATCCGCCGGTCGCATCGATGCCATACGCTCCGGTCGCGCCGTACGGCTACTATGCCGCACCGCAGCCGCCATATTATGGCGGAACCGTCCCGTATGCGCCTGGTTTTCCGATGCCATACGGCCCATACCGGTAAGCCGCTAAAAAGACCGCTTGACCTGCGGTCTTTCTTTTATGGAAAACGCTTTTCCGTTCCAGAAAGAAGGCGGCTGTCGCCGGTGGAAAAGTTTTTTCGTTGTCTTGGTTCGTTGCAAACTTCTCATCGAAGGAGAGAATCTCCGAACATCCTTATGTAACATCTATGTGTTTCAGCTGCCACTGGTGGTATAATAAGGTAGAAATTTTCGCGTGAAACGAAGGAAAGAATATAAGATTCGCTGATGAAGCAAGAAAGGGGAATCGAAAAAATGGGCATGGAGCAGAAAACGGCGATTGTCACTGGTGGGGCGAATGGAATCGGCAAGGCCATTGCCACGATGTTTGCCAAACAAGGGGCGAACGTTGTGGTTGTGGATGTGGATGCAAAAAATGGAGAAGCGCTCGTTGAACAGATGCGAGCAGGCGGACGAACTGCCTTATTTGTGGCGGCAGATGTGCGCAACGAGAGTGACATTAAGCGGTTTGTGGAGGCAGCTTCCAGCCGCTTTGGACGCATTGATTATTTAATCAACAACGCCGGCGTCTCGCGCTGGAAATCGCCGCACGAACTGACAGTAAATGAATGGGACGATGTGCTGGCGACGAATTTGCGCAGCGCCTTTTTGGCTTCGCGTGAGGCAGCGAACTATATGCGCCGCAATGCTAAAGGCGGAGCCATCGTCAACATTGCTTCGACAAGGGCGCTCATGTCCGAGCCGAATTCGGAGGCATACGCGGCGTCTAAAGGCGGCCTCATCGCTCTCACCCATGCGCTCGCTGTGTCGTTTTCCGCCGATCGCATTCGCGTCAACTGCATCAGCCCTGGCTGGATTGAAACGGGCGATTATGAAAACTTGCGGGATATTGACCATCGCCAGCACCCGGCCGGCCGCGTCGGCAAGCCCGACGACATTGCCCGCGCTTGCCTTTATTTATGCGAGGAGGAAAACGATTTTATTACTGGAGCGAACCTCGTCATCGACGGGGGGATGACAAGGAAAATGATTTATATTGAGTAGGCGGCGGCCGTTTGCTAAAATAAATGAAATGAAGACGGATTTACTAGCAAAAAGGTGGGATGGAATGATGAAAATCCGCCAAACGCCGCTAGTCTCCGGACAAGCTCCGGCTCACGTATATATTTACGAAAATCGAAAAGAGGAGTATATCGTTCTCGCCATTCCGGCGCTTGAGTGGTCCTTTTCGTTCTCTTATGAGGAGGAAGCAGAGGCAGCGGCGCAACGGCTCGAAATGTCGTTGCAAAAGCGGATCGACCATGAACGCGCTGCCGTGCTGGCTGCCAAGTTGCTTGGATGGGCGCGGGAAATGTGACTGGGCGGATGGTGCGGCCGCCACTGACTTTGCATGTTAGGGGTTTGATGACAAAGTGGTAAACAAATCAAAAGTCATGGCAAGTTACGTTGCAGGCAGCGTTTTATGGCTGGCTGTCACCGACGCCCTGCTCAATGTGCTGCCGGTCAGCCGCGGCGTGTATGCTGCGCTTAGCGCCGTCAAAGGGGCGGTCTTTATTTTGCTGTCGGCCGTGTTTTTATACCAGCTGCTAAAAAAGCGTGAACAGCTTGAGAAAGCGGAAGAAAAAGAACAGCAGCTGCTGACCCTCATCAACTCGATGCCCGACTTCGTTTGTTTTAAAGACAGTGAAGGGCGTTGGCTGCGCGTCAATGATTTTGGCCGACGGCTGTACCATCTCGAGCACATTGACTATGTAGGAAAAACGGATCGCGAGCTTGGTGAGCTCGTGCCGTTTTTTAAAGATGCGTTTAGGCAGTGCATAGAATCAGATCGCGAGGCGTGGGAAAGCGGGACGTTGACACGCTGCGAGGAGTCGTTCGAGACGTTGGATGGGGAGCGGAAGACATTTGACGTCATCAAAGTCCCGCTGTTTGAAGAAAACGGTGCGCGAAAAGGACTGTTGACGATCGGCCGGGATATCACCCAGCAAAAGCACACCGAGGAGCTGCTGTTAAAAAAAGAGAAGCTCTCGGTGCTTGGAGAGCTGGCAGCTGGCATTGCTCATGAAATTCGCAATCCGCTCACATCAATGAAAGGATTTATGCAAATGATGCAAGAAACGCGCGAAGTGAATGACGACCATGTACGCATTATGCTGAGTGAACTTGGCCGCGTCAACCAAATCGTCAGTGAGCTCTTGGTGCTCGCCAAGCCGCAAAGCCATGATTATCGGCTGTTTTTGTTGGGCGAGGCCATTTCGTATGTTATTAACCTGATCGGCCATGAGGCAACATTAAACGACGTGTCCATTTCCGTCCATAACAACGCGCCAAAAGCTTGCGTGTACGGCGACCAAAACCAAATTGTTCAAGTGCTTTTAAACGTGATGAAAAACGCTATTGAAGCGATGCCTGATGGCGGAAACTTGTATGTCCGTGTTTCCGAAGCGGAAGGCGTGGTTCGCTTGGACATTGTCGATACTGGTATCGGCATTTCGAAAGAGCGGTTGCAAAAAATCGGCGAACCGTTCTTCACCTTAAAGGAAAAAGGAATGGGGCTTGGGCTGACAACAAGCATGAAAATCGTTCAGGAACATAAAGGAACGATGCAGATTGAAAGCGAAGTCGGGAAGGGAACGGTCGTCCATTTAACGTTTCCGTCTGTGCCTGCGTTTGTGGATGTGAAAGGCCAGCAGAAGGTGCTATCATAGAAACAAGGCGTCCCTATATGGTGCGGGGACGCCTGTTTTGTTATTGCTCCACCCATGTCGATACGGACTCGATAGGCAGTCGGATGGAATGATGGGCAGGAGCAGAAGCCTTGCCGATTGTGATGAGCAATGTCGGTACATAGCGGTTTGAAATGTGAAATTCCTCTCTCAGCCGGTCGGGGCTAAATCCGCCGATCGGACATGTCGCCCAACCCTTCGCCGTTGCTGCCAACATGAGCTGCATTGCGGCGAAGGAGGTGTTTTGAAACGCAGCGTCACGGGCGTATTGTTCGGTGGCATACGCCTCCTCAATTTGCTTAGCGAGCTGCTGCTTCACCTCTTCCATCATCATCCCTTCGCGAACGAGCGGATCATAAACGGCATGCGTATTCCGGTTCGCCTCTAAATCCCCGAGCACAACGACCACAGCGGAGGCATCGATAATTTGTTGTTGGCCATAAGCGATCGGCTGCAGCCGCCGTTGCGCCTCTTTGCCGTGGATGATGAGAAAGTGCCACGGCTGCAAATTCCAAGCAGACGGTGCTTTCACAGCAGCCGCGACAATGGCACGCAGCTCATCTTTGCTGATCGTCGCATTGGCGTCATATTGACGGGTGGCTTTTCGCTCATCAATAACAGCAAACAAGTCTTTTGTGAGAGGCGTTGTAACAGCTGACATCATCATTCCCCCTTTTTTGCGCAAGGCTTGCAAGGACGCCCCGCTGCATTCAGGCTCTTTGCTGTCGTTACGAACGGTTTTTCTCCGCTTGCTTTCCTGTATCGATGCTTTCTTTTGCCATTTCCGCTTCTGCCTTCGAGACGGTCGGATTGGCTGTTTCTTGGCTCACTTTATTTTGTCTCCCTTTTTTCGACATGTATTTTCCTCCTTTTGTTCAAGTGATTTCCGCTGGCCGTACGCTCGTAAAATGCTGTTTAATTCACGGCTATGCTTGGTCGGAATTTGGTGGCGAGCCCGATCGATAAACACGATGTCAGCGTGCGGCACATAGCGGCGAAACATGGCGATATAAGGATGGATGTAACGGTCGCGCGCGCCATAAATCAGCAGCAAGGGCGAGCGGAGGGAAGACAATTGTCCCGTGCAGCAGTAGACAAGCCCGGCTCGGTATGTGGCTCCTAAGTTCCGTTTGTCAGCGAGCTGGACGTACTGTTTGAACAGCTTCCGTTCGCGCCGGTTCGTTCCATGTCCGATGGCGAGTGCCCCGGAGAGCAGAGGGAAGGCCCCAAGTTTGGCGGCCGAAATGCCAAGCCAAAACTCGCCGTACAAAAGCGGTGTGCACACTTCCGGAAACCCACCGATCAAAACGAGCTGTTCGACGTGCTGCGGATAGCGAAGAGCGAAATCAAGCGCGATCGACCCGCCGTTTGAATAGCCGCAAACGATGGCGCGCTCGATGCCAAGGAAGCGGAGCAATACGGAAACGTCGTCCGCAAGCAGCGGTACGGTGATTGGCACGTCTGATGGGCTGCTTCTCCCGTTTCCGCGGATATCGTACAAAATCAAGCGAAAATGGCGGGCAAGCGGCTCCTGCTGGCGAAAAATGACATGCCCCATCCCTGGGGGATGGATGAACAGAAGCGGCGGTCCTTCTCCTTTTTCTTCATAATAAAGGCGGACATGACCATTAATGGAGACGTATGGCATGTCAATCCCCCTCTCTTGGCCCGGCTCTCTATAGTATGGAAAGAACGGCGGCGTCCCATCCCCGCAAAAAAACGCCATCTTTTTTTGATTGAGCAGAATGACATTTCCGGTTTATAATTAGTCGCGTAATGAATAACAGGCAGGCGTTACGGAAAGGAGGGAGCTTGATGGAACAGCCGTTTCGTGTAGAAAAGGCGCTCAATAACAATGTGCTAATCGCTTCCCACCCAGCGTATGGCGAAGTCGTCTTGCTTGGCAAAGGAATCGGCTTCGGCAAAAAAAAGGGGGATGAAATCGCTGGGAGCGCCGTAGAAAAGTGCTTTGTGCTCAAAAATGAGCGCGAACAAGAACAATACAAAAAACTGCTCCCTGAACTGAGCGAAGAGTTTATCGCCCTCATGAACGAGGTGATTCAACATATTAAACAGCGTGTCGGCGCACCGTTGAATGAACACATTCACGTCGCGCTGACTGATCATATCGCGTTTACGCTAAAGCGGCTTGAACAAGGAATGGACGTCAAAAACCCATTTTTGGCCGAAACGAAAAGTTTGTACCCACTGGAATATGAAATCGCTGTTGAAGTGGCCGAGCTGATCAGCGATCGGTTGGGGGTGGCACTGCCGGAAGGGGAAGCTGGCTTCATCGCCCTTCATATTCATAGCGCGATTTCGAAGCAAAGCTTGTCCGAAGCGAACCAATATTCTCAGCTCATCGCTAAGCTCGTCGAGATGGTTGAACGACAGCTTGGCGTCGACATCGATCGTGAGAGCATTCACTATTTGCGCTTCGTCCGTCATTTGCGCTATGCGATCGATCGGATGAAAAGAGGCGAGAAAGTCGAAGAACCAAAAAATTTGTCGAAAATCTTGAAAGAGACTTACCCGCTATGTTATAATTTAGCATGGAAGTTAGTTAAAGTCATGCAGCAAACGCTTCATTTGCCGGCTGACGACGCAGAGGCAGTCTATTTGACGCTTCATTTGCAGCGGCTGGCGGAAAAAAAGAACGGCACAACGATATAACATTGTCTCACTTTACGTGTTACTGATTCGATCAGGCATGAGTAAAGAGAGCAAAACAGGGCGGCAACGACCGAAATTTTGCATTCGGGTTGTTGTAAGCGTTCTTTTTGCTTCTCTTTATTCGTGCCTTTTTTATTGCTGCCGGTTGGTCCGGAAAATAATCGTCTGTCCGTTTTTCAGTACATGAATCCACCGTTTGCTGCAAAACTTAAGAAAAGGAAACTAAAGGAGGTCGTGAGGATGAAACGAGCGTTTGGCACATTACAAAGAGTCGGAAAAGCGCTCATGCTTCCGGTGGCGATCTTGCCGGCGGCAGGGATTTTGCTGGCGTTCGGCAACGCTTTGAAAAACCCGGCGCTCACTGACAAAATTCCAGCGTTAAAAGCCGACTGGATTGTGCTTGTCTCGAACGTCATGGAACAGGCGGGCGGTATCGTTTTTGCTAACTTGTCGCTCTTGTTTGCCGTCGGTGTGGCGATCGGTCTTGCCGGCGGAGAAGGAGTCGCGGGGCTGGCGGCGATCATCGGCTACTTAATTATGAACGTCACGATGGGCGTCGTTTTAGGCGTGACGGCCGATATGGTCGGCACCGACCCGTCCTTCGCCAGCATTCTTGGCATTCCAACGCTGCAGACGGGAGTCTTTGGCGGGATCATTGTTGGGATTTTGGCTGCGTATATGTACAACAAATACTTTAACATCGAACTGCCGCAATATCTTGGCTTTTTCGCCGGCAAGCGGTTCGTGCCGATCGTGACAGCCGCTTCGGCCGTTGTGCTTGGCATTATCATGACGTTTGTTTGGCCGCCGATTCAGCACGGGTTAAATGCGTTTTCGCACAATATGATTGATGCGAACAAAACGTTGGCTGCGTTCATTTTCGGTGTGATCGAACGGGCGTTGATTCCATTTGGCTTGCACCATATTTTTTATTCGCCGTTCTGGTATGAGTTTGGCGAATATGTCAATAAGGCCGGCCAAATTGTGCGCGGCGACCAAAAAATCTTTTTCGAACAATTGAAAGATGGAGTGGAACTGACGGCCGGCACGTTCATGACCGGGAAGTTTCCGTTTATGATGTTCGGTCTGCCGGCAGCGGCGCTGGCGATTTATCACGAAGCGCGGCCGGAAAACAAAAAAATTGTCGCCGGCATCATGGGATCGGCGGCCTTGACGTCGTTTTTAACCGGGATTACGGAACCGATTGAGTTTTCATTTTTATTCGTTGCTCCGGCTTTGTTTGCCGTTCATTGCGTCTTTGCTGGACTGTCGTTTATGATTATGCACTTATTGAATGTTAAAATCGGAATGACGTTCTCTGGCGGGGTCATCGACTTCCTGCTGTTTGGCGTCCTGCCGAACCGGACAGCTTGGTGGCTTGTCATTCCGGTCGGATTGGCGTTTGCCGTTATTTACTATTTTGGATTCCGCTTTGCGATTCGCAAATGGAACTTGGCGACGCCAGGCCGTGAAAAAACGGTCGACGAAGCGCCAAAAGCTGAAGCAGTTGCCGGCGATTTGCCGTATGAAGTGCTTGCCGCTCTTGGCGGAAAGGAAAACATCGAACATTTGGATGCGTGCATTACGCGCTTGCGCGTGTCGGTCCATGACATCGGCCAGGTCGATAAAGACCGGTTGAAAGAGCTCGGTGCTGCCGGTGTACTCGAAGTCGGCAACAACGTGCAAGCGATTTTCGGCCCGAAATCGGACATTCTTAAAGGACAAATTCATGATATTATGCAAGGGAAAGCGCCGGCAAGGACGAAACAAGAGCCGAAGGAAGCGGCGCCGGCTGCAGTTCGAGCGGAAGCAGTCGCTTCGCCGCTTACCGGGGAAATCGTCCCGCTTGCTGACGTGCCTGATCAAGTATTTTCGCAAAAAATGATGGGCGACGGCTTCGCGGTCATGCCGACGGATGGCACGGTCGTCTCTCCGGTTGATGGCAAAATCATCAATGTATTTCCGACGAAGCACGCCATTGGCATTCAGTCGGCAGGCGGGCATGAAATTTTGATCCATGTCGGCATCGACACGGTGAAGCTGAACGGCCAAGGGTTTGAAGCGCTTGTTAAGGAAGGCGATGAAGTGAAAAAAGGGCAACCGATTTTGCGCGTCGACCTCGACTATGTGAAAAATAACGCGCCGTCCATTGTGACGCCGATCATTTTCACGAACTTGCAAGCTGATGAAGGAGTGCGCGTCAAAAAGCAAGGTGCGGTCGCCCAAGGGGAAGATGACGTCGTTGAAATCGGCTGAACCGCTTGTCAATCGTTGATGCAGGGGGGACGAGCATTTTCCGTTGCTCCCGCCCTGCGCATTTGGTATGATGGCAAAGAAAAATGATAAAAAAGAAGGGGATTGATGAACAATGGCAGAAAAAACGTTTAAAGTGACTTCTGATTCCGGCATTCATGCCCGCCCAGCGACGATTTTAGTGCAAACCGCGAGCAAATTTAACAGCGACATCCAACTTGAATACAACGGGAAAACGGTCAACTTGAAATCGATCATGGGCGTCATGTCGTTAGGCATTCCGAAAGGGGCAACGATCAAAATCACGGCAGAAGGGGCCGATGCAGCAGAGGCGATGGCAGCGTTAACCGATACGTTGGCGAAAGAAGGCCTTGCAGAGTAATGGAAAAAACCATTCATGGAATTGCTGCATCAAGCGGTATTGCCATTGCCAAGGCATACCGCTTAGAAACCCCTCATTTGGCGGTTGAAAAACGGTCGGTCACTGATGTGGAGGCGGAAGTGGCACGGCTTGAGGCGGCGGTCGCCAAGGCGAAAGAAGAGCTTGAGGCCATTAAACAGCACGCCTTAGAGAAGCTCGGCGAAGACAAAGCCGCCATTTTTGCTGCCCATTTGCTTGTGCTTGATGACCCGGAACTGCTGAACCCGATGAAAGAAAAAATTAAAACAGAGCAAGTGAATGCCGAGTATGCGCTTGATGAAACCGCATCGTTTTTCATTTCCATGTTTGAAGGCATGGACAATGAGTATATGAAAGAGAGGGCCGCCGATATCCGCGATGTGACGAAGCGCGTCCTCGCCCATCTGCTCGGTGTCACGATCTCGAACCCGAGCCTCATTTCTGAGGAAGTCGTTATTATCGCTGAAGATTTGACGCCATCTGATACGGCGCAGCTGAACCGGCAATACGTCAAAGGTTTTGCGACCGACATCGGCGGACGGACATCGCATTCGGCCATTATGGCCCGCTCGCTGGAAATCCCGGCTGTCGTCGGCACGAAGGCGGTGACGGCAGAAGTGAAAAACGGCGACATTGTCGTCATCGATGGGCTTGATGGACAAGTCGTTGTCAATCCGTCGCCGGAGCGGCTCGCCCATTATGAAGAAAAACGAGCCCGCTATGAAGCGCAAAAAGCAGAATGGGCGAAGCTTGTCCATGAGCCGACAGTGACGGCCGACGGCGTCCACGTCGAGCTGGCGGCCAACATCGGCACGCCGGACGATGTAAAAGGGGCGCTCGCGAACGGAGCGGAAGGAATCGGATTGTATCGCACAGAATTTCTATACATGGGACGCTCGGAACTGCCGACGGAAGAAGAGCAGTTTGCCGCCTACAGGACGGTGCTTGAACAAATGAATGGCAAGCCGGTTGTCGTCCGCACGCTTGACATCGGCGGCGATAAAGAGCTGCCGTACTTAAATTTGCCGAAAGAGATGAACCCGTTTTTAGGATTCCGGGCGATCCGCCTTTGCCTGGAAATGCAGGACATGTTCCGCACGCAGCTGCGCGCCTTGCTTCGGGCGAGCGTGCACGGCAATTTGAAAATCATGTTTCCGATGATTGCGACGCTTGACGAATTCCGCCAGGCGAAAGCGATACTGCTCGAAGAAAAAGAGGCGCTCCTCCGCCAAGGCGTCCCGGTCGCTGATGACATTGAGGTCGGCATGATGGTGGAAATCCCGGCCGCGGCGGTGATGGCCGATCAGTTCGCGAAAGAAGTCGACTTTTTCAGCATCGGCACGAACGATTTAATCCAATATACAATGGCGGCCGACCGAATGAATGAGCGTGTTTCGTACTTGTACCAGCCGTACAATCCAGCCATTTTGCGGCTGATCAGCCATGTCATTGATGCCGCCCATCGCGAAGGGAAGTGGGTTGGCATGTGTGGAGAGATGGCTGGCGACCCGATCGCGATTCCGATTTTGCTTGCCTTAGGGCTTGATGAATTCAGCATGAGCGCCACTTCGATTTTGCCAGCGCGCACTCAGTTGAAACAGCTGGCGAAAGAAGAAGCGGCCCGCATCAAAGAGGCGGTGCTGTCGCTCGGCACGGCCGAGGACGTTGTGGGCTTTGTCAAACAAACATTTTCTCTTTCCTGAATGAAAGCGCGGCGACAACCGTGTTGGCCGCGCTTTTTCTATTTACGCCAAAAGCGGTGCGGACGGTTCATAGCCATATCGTTGTCTGACCGTTAGCGAGAGGCCTAAGGCGATGACTTTCGCCATTTGATAAACAATGTGCAAATTCGTATACGGCAGCGTGCTCATATCAGCGGTTTCCTCCATCATCACGCCCATAATGCTTACATCGCCGATACGGGGAAGCGATTTGCCAAGCGCCGTGCCAGGAGCGAGCGCGCCGGGGCGAATGGCGATTGTATGGACAAACGGCCGCGGGCCGACGATGCTGTCAACGGCCAGCACATAGGAATTCGGATTTTTGAGCAACTGTTGATGTACACGCTCAATGTTCGTGGCGTCGACCGGCCGCTCCAGCGTGCCGATCACCGTCACATGGTCTCGATAAGCATTGTCAAGCAACGTGCCGACAAACGGACCGAGACTGTCGCCGTTAATGCGGTTGCTGCCGATGCAAACAACGGTTAGATGGTCGATGTGCGCCGGCAGCAAAGAAAACAGTTCATTGCGAATGAGCAAAGGAGCGAGCGGGTCGCTGTAGGAAATCGGTTTCATCGATAGCGATTCCTTTCCGGCTATAATTCTCCTTTTCTTATTCGCGGCCGCTGCCAGCGATTCCTTTCTTTCTCAGGATTGAAAATTTTTCCTTAAGTTTGCTTAAAAGGCTGGTGAAAAACGAGTTTTTTGCTCAAACCAACTGTATTTGATCAGAAAGGAGAACAGATCTGACAAGGTTTCTCTAATTGAACAAGAGTTGGGATGAGCCGCCTTTTTCATTCGTTCACCGGCCTTTTAAACGGATTGCGCCACTCCATTAACACAGCATGGTTGAGCGATTCTTCGTCTTCTAAATAGTTGCGGACAATCGCAAGTGGTGTGCGCCCGCAGCGGAGCAAAAACGTAATGACCGGATCACTCAGCTCGCCAGCAACGACTTTGTCGATGTAGGCTTCCGGCGATAGTTCAGCCGCATGTCGATGGTAGCCAGGCATCCGCCCGCCGCCGAGCAGCCGGTCAAGGCCGAGATGGACGACGACTTCATACATCGACTGCATGAGCCATTTGCCGAGGCCGAGCTTCCGGTATGGCGGCGAGACGCAAATGTCGACGACATACAGCGTGTTTCCATCCGGGCGGTGGTTGCGGATGTAGCCGCCGTCGGTGATCTCTTCCCATGTATGATCGGCATGGGCTGGATCAAAGTCAACGATCAAGCCGGTCATCGATCCGACGATGCGCCCGTCGACTTCGACGCAAAGCGCTCCTTCGGGAAACAAGGTGACATGGTTGTGAAGCTGTTGTTCGTTCCACCATAACTCCGATGGAAACGGGGGCGGAAAACTTTCTTGCTGCACGCGGATGAGATCAGCGAAGTCGTCTGTCGTATAGTTGCGGATGACCGCTTCGCGCGGGGTGTTGCCGTCAAAGACGTATAAACGTTTATCGTACATGCCGATCCCCCTTGCTTTTTTACCTTCATCATAACGGAAAACGCGAAAAAATGGCAAGAAAAGCCTCCGACAACTAACAGCGGCCGGAGGTTTTTTGCTCGACATACTCGCTCACAAGCGCTTCGATTTGCTGTTCATCGGGCTTTTCGCCGCAAAATGCAAACTCAATTTCCTCAATCAATTCACCGTCGCGATAAACGTGCAGCGCCCCTTTTTGCAGCAAGACGCTGTATTCGATCTCAAATCGATATCCTTCGTGTTCGATGGCGCCCAATTGTCATTCACCTTCCTCTCGTTTATTGTCTCATGTGCGTCGATTCGTTATGTATGAATTAAGAAGGTCCTCCTATAGACGGGGGCCGATCGTCCTTTGTATAATGAAAATTAGTGCGACAAAAAGAGGAAACAGAGGGGAGAAATAGAGAGTGTTCCGGACATTGCGCAGCAAATTGATCGTCTTGATGGCTTTATTGTTAGTGATTTCATTGGCAGCAACACAACTCGTTGGGGTTGTGCAAATGCGGAAGATGGTGGATGCTGACGTGAAACAGCGGGCGCAGACGGCGCTTGACGGACTGCTCGGCGATATTCGCGACAGTTTTCAAAGTGAGGAGAATAGCTTAGTGCAATTCAGTGAATCGCCGTTGGCTTTGCAAATGGTTCAAGATGAAAAAATGTGGCTGCAGCTTGAGAAACAGTTCCGCACGTTTTTGCGTGTTCATGAAAATGTGCAGTTCATCTATATCGGCACGGAGCACAAGAAAATGTATATTACGCCGACGGCGCAGTTTCCGGACGGATACGACCCGACAAGCCGCCCGTGGTATAAGGAAGCGATGGAGCGCCCGGATGAAGTTGTGTGGACAGAACCGTATGTCGATGCCATTACAGGCAATCATGTTGTGACATTGGCCAAGGCAGTGAGTGAAAATGGCCGCGTCGCTGCTGTCATTGGCATCGATATGACGCTCGATGCGGTGACGAGGATCGTCAATGCGAGCGACGTCGGCTATCACGGCTATCCGGTGTTGTTTGATGCGGAAGGAACGGCGGTCGTCCACCCACAATACAAGGGGAAAAACATGGCGAAAAACGCGACGGTCCGCTATATGCTCGAGCATGAAAAAGGAATGCACGAATATGAGCAAGACGGCGAACGGCGGGTCATGTATTTTACAACGATTCCCGAACTAGGATGGAAAGTCGGTGTGGTCTATAAGGAAGCAGATTTATCAGCAATGAGCCGTTCGCTTGGGATGAACATGCTCGTTATTACAGTGATCGCTCTGATTGTGGCGCTTGTTGCCATTTACTTTTTAGCGCGCTCGATTACGAAACCGATTATGGTTCTGCAAGAGCAAGTCGAAAAGGCGGCGGCCGGCGATTTGACAGTGCAGGCGCGTGTAGCGGCAAAAGATGAGATCGGCCGTCTCGCCCGCTATTTTAACGACATGATCGGGCATATGCGCGCGCTGATCGGTGAAGTGAACCGCTCGGTGAATGAGTTGGCGGCTTCAGCCGACCATTTAAGCGCCGTCTCGGAAGAAACGATGGCAACGAGCGAACAAGTGGCGAAAGCGATCGGTGAAATTGCGAAAGGGACGACCGACCAAGCTGGAAGCCTTGATACGATCAATGAGCAGACATCGGCATTGTCACAGCAAATTGAAGCAGTCACCAGTGCGACAGCTGGCATGGAATCGCTGTCGAACGACACAAAAACGGCCAGTTACGACGGGCTGGAGCATTTAAATGCTTTGCAGCAAAAGTCAGAGGAAGCGAAACACGAGCTGTCCGCAGTAGAAAACGTCATTAGTGATCTAGTCAAAAAAATGGATGAAATTGATGGAGTCATCCAAACGATTACCGCCATTTCCGGACAGACGAACTTGCTTGCGCTAAACGCGAGCATTGAAGCAGCGCGCGCCGGCGAGCATGGCAAAGGGTTTGCCGTTGTCGCCGACGAAGTGCGCAAGCTGGCGGAACAATCAGCCAAAGCAACCGAAATGATCCGCGCGACCATTGCCGCCATTCAGCAGCAAGCCGGATTGGCGATCGAGGCTGTCGGCCGCTCCAAACAGGCGTACAATGAACAGCGGGAAGCGGTGCATACGACCGGCGATTCGTTCGTGAAAATCACCAGCATGATGGAACAATTAACAGCTGCCCTCGCCGCTGTGATGGAAGAAGCGAAGCGGATGAACGGAAGCAAAGACGATGTGATTGGCGCGATGCAAAACATTGCCGCCATTGCCCAGCAGTCGGCGGCAGCGGCGGAAGAAGTGGCCGCTTCAGCCGATGACCAGCTGCAGGCGCTCGCGACGGTGACCGAATCGGCGGAAACGCTAAGCGAGATGGGCCGACAATTGAAGCAGCTTGTAGAAAAATTTAAGCTCTCGTAACAAAGCGCAGCCGGACAAAGGCTGCGCTTTGTTATCGGTTCAAATAGGCTGCGGCCGTCTCTCAGACAACGGAGGACGGACGGCGCCGCCTATAGAAGGCTGGTGACCTAGTATAAAATACTGCTCGTTCCATCTATTTATCAATTAGAAAAACCTTGCGAAATCAGTCTTCTTTTTTGGTGAAATGCCGCTGATTTGCTCGTGACAACTGTTTTCCACCGGCCTTATAGGGCATCTCCATTTTTTCATCGCCGCGTTGATATTTTGTTTTTTTATTCTCACTATTCACACAATGATAATGAGTTGAATTTTTTAAGTTTCTGCGTCGATTTTAGCAGGCAATAGTGCTAAAATAAACAGTGAAAACGTTTATACAGTTATTTTGTTGTTCATTCGGGAATAATGGTAGCCAAATGGGGGCGCGGCATCTTGTTAATCGCCGTTGGCTTGACCCGAGGAACACAAAAACAAGTTGGAGGTTTTTTCATGATGGCAAATCAGACCAACTACGCTCAACCGTGGAGCCAGTTTTACGGGCCGAACCTCGGCTATGTCATCGAAATGTATGAACAGTACCTCGATGACCCGAACAGCGTCGACCCGGAACTGAAACAACTGTTTGAACAATGGGGGGCGCCGGTCGTCGAGGATCTGGTTTCTTCTGCGGATCACGAAGCGGCGCAGACGCATCAAACGTTCCGACTGCCGGAAACACCGACCGTGTTCAGCAAGCTTGTCGCCGCCGTTAAATTGGCGGACAGCATTCGCCATTATGGTCATCTGGCCGCCGATACGAACCCGCTGGTCAAAGAAGAGAAAAAGTTGCGCCGCCTTGAATTGAGTGAGTATGATTTAACGGAAGAGGATTTAAAACGCATTCCGGTTGCCTTTCTTTGCCCGCATGCACCGGCGCATGTTAAAAACGGCTGGGATGCCATCTTGCACTTGCGCAAAATCTATACAGATAAAATCGCCTTTGAATTCTCGCAAGTACATAATCTAGAGGAACGGAACTGGCTCATCCAGCAAATCGAGTCCGGGGCATACTACCCGAGCTTGGCGGACAAAGAGCGGGTTGCTTTGTTGCGCCGCCTGACGGAAGTAGAGGGTTTTGAAAAATTCATCCACCGGACGTATGTCGGACAAAAGCGGTTTTCGATTGAAGGTCTTGACGCTATGGTGCCGCTCCTCGATGAACTGGTTCGCCAGGCGATTGAGCAAGAGATTGACGCCGTCAACATCGGCATGGCGCACCGCGGCCGGCTGAACGTGCTCGCTCATGTGCTTGGCAAGCCATATGAAATGATTTTCGCCGAGTTTCAACATGCTGAAAGCAAAAACTTTATTCCGTCCGAGGGAGCGGTGGCCATCACCTACGGTTGGACGGGAGACGTGAAATACCATTTGGGAGCGGCGCGTCGCCTGCGCAATAAAAGCGCCCATACGATGCGAATTACGCTCGCCAACAATCCAAGCCATCTTGAAGTCGTCAATCCGGTTGTGCTCGGCTACACGCGCGCGGCGCAAGAAGACCGCACAAAGCCGGGCATGCCGGAGCAAAAGGCGGACGCCTCGTTTGCCATTTTGATTCACGGCGACGCTGCCTTCCCGGGGCAAGGCATTGTGGCTGAGACGCTCAATTTAAGCCAGCTGCGCGGCTATGCGACCGGCGGAGCCATTCATATTATCGCCAACAACATGATCGGCTTTACAACAGAGAGCCGCGATTCCCGTTCAACGACGTATGCTTCCGATATGGCGAAAGGATTCGAAGTGCCGATTGTGCACGTCAACGCCGACGACCCGGAGGCCTGCTTGGCGGCGGCAAGTTTGGCGTTTGCGTATCGCCAGCGATTTAAGAAAGATTTTGTCATCGACTTGATCGGCTATCGCCGTTTCGGCCATAACGAAATGGATGAACCGATGGCGACGAACCCGATCATGTACAACATTATTCAAAAGCACCCGACCGTGCGCGAGCTGTATGCGCAAAAATTGATGGAAAAAGGGATCATCGCCGAGCGGGAAGTTGAGGAAATGGAGCAAGAAGTGGCCGAACGGCTGAAAATCGCCTACGAGCGAGTGCCGAAAAATGAAGACGAGCTCGATTTCATTATGGATCCACCCAAACCGGTCGTTGAACGGCTGCCGGAAGTGAAAACAGGTGTGGCGAAAGACGTGCTTCACCGCATCAATGAGGAGCTGCTCGAGTTCCCGGCTGACTTCCATGTCTTTAACAAGCTTGAGCGCATTTTAAAACGGCGCAGCGGCGTGTTTATGAAAAATGGCAAAATCGACTGGGCGCACGCGGAGACGTTGGCGTTTGCGACAATTTTGCAAGACGGCGTGCCGATCCGCCTCACCGGCCAAGATTCGCAACGCGGCACGTTTGCGCAGCGCCACCTGGTGCTCCATGACGTGAAAACCGGAGAAGAGTACGTGCCGCTTCACCACATCAGCGGGGCCAAAGCGTCGTTTGTCGTTTACAACAGCCCATTGACCGAAGCCGCCGTGCTCGGCTATGAATACGGCTACAACGTGTACGCACCCGAAACGCTCGTGCTTTGGGAAGCGCAATTTGGCGACTTCGCCAACATGGCGCAAGTGATGTTTGACCAATTCATTTCATCTGGCCGAGCGAAATGGGGGCAAAAATCCGGGCTTGTCATGCTCTTGCCGCACGGCTACGAAGGTCAAGGTCCTGAACATTCAAGCGGCCGCGTCGAGCGCTTTTTGCAGCTGGCGGCAGAAAACAACTGGACGGTCGCCAACTTGTCGACGGCGGCGCAGTATTTCCATATTTTGCGCCGGCAAGCGGCGTTGTTGCGAAAAGAAGAAGTGCGCCCGCTCGTCTTGATGACGCCGAAAAGTTTGCTTCGCCATCCGCTGGCAGCGTCGGATGCGGATGCGTTCGTTGGCGGTGCGTTTTTGCCGGTGCTTGAGCAACCGGGGTTAGGGACTGACGCCAGCAAAGTCGAGCGGATCGTGTTTGGCACTGGCAAGCTGATGATCGATGTAGCCGAGCAAATCGACAAAATGGAAGGGCTCGACTGGCTGCACGTTGTGCGCGTCGAAGAGCTGTATCCGTTCCCTGAAGAAGCGGTGCAGGCGATTATCGCCCGTTACCCGAACGTGAAGGAGCTTGTTTGGGTGCAGGAGGAGCCGAAAAACATGGGCGCTTGGACGTATATGGAACCGCGCTTGCGTGCCGTTGCCCCAGACGGCGTCGATGTCAGCTATATCGGGCGGCGCCGGCGGGCGAGCCCGGCGGAAGGTGACCCAGTCGTCCACCGGAAAGAGCAGGAGCGCATTATTCGCTGTGCATTAACGAAACATGAACGATGATTACGGAACGTTTGAGGAGGGCATCAACGTGGCTGAGATCAAAGTCCCGGAACTAGCAGAGTCTATCACCGAAGGCACCATCGCTCAATGGCTGAAAAAGCCGGGAGACTATGTGGAAAAAGGCGAGTCGATTTGCGAATTAGAAACGGATAAAGTAAACGTGGAAATCATGGCCGAAGAGTCGGGCGTTTTGCAGCAGCTGCTGGCGAATGAAGGCGACACGGTCGCCGTCGGTCAAGCGATCGCCATCATTGGCGAGGGAACGGCTGCGGCATCAGCTGCTGCCCCGCAGGCCGCACCAAAGTCGGTTGAGGAAACGGAAACGGTTATGCCGGCTGACCGCGCCGAGCAACAAGCACCGCAACCGGCCGCTGTCGCCCAAGCGCCGGGGCAACGTCCGGTCGCCTCGCCAGCCGCCCGGAAAATGGCGCGTGAAAAAGGGATCGATTTGACGCAAGTGCCAACTGCTGATCCGCTTGGGCGCGTCCGCAAGCAAGACGTTGCTTCATTTGCCGCCCAGCCGGCCGCTGTTCCGCAAGCGGCGCCGCAACCGGCTCCGACGGCAGCGCCCGTTTCGGCGCCAACGCCGACACCTGAAGCGGAAAGCGGCAAGCCGGTCATCCGTGAAAAAATGTCGCGCCGCCGGCAAACGATCGCCAAGCGGCTGCTGGAAGTTTCGCAAACGACCGCGATGCTGACGACGTTCAACGAAATCGACATGTCAGCGGTTATGGAGCTGCGCAAACGGAAAAAAGACAAGTTTTTTGAAGAGCATGACGTCCGCCTTGGCTTTATGTCGTTTTTCGTCAAAGCGGCTGTCGCGGCGTTGAAAAAGTATCCGTACGTCAATGCGGAAATTCAAGGCGATGAAATTTTGCTGAAAAAATATTACGATATCGGCGTCGCCGTTTCGACCGATGAAGGGCTTGTCGTTCCGGTTGTGCGCGACTGCGACCGGAAAAACTTCGCTGAAATTGAACGCGATATTGCCGAATTGGCCGCAAAAGCGCGGAGCAATAAACTGTCACTCGCCGATTTGCAAGGCGGCACGTTTACGATCACAAACGGCGGCGTATTCGGTTCGCTTTTATCGACCCCGCTCCTAAACGGTCCGCAGGTCGGCATTTTAGGAATGCATTCGATCAAACTGCGCCCGATCGCCGTCGATGAAGAACGGATTGAAAACCGGCCGATGATGTACGTTGCTTTGTCGTATGATCACCGCATTATTGACGGCAAAGAAGCAGTTGGGTTCTTAAAAACGGTGAAAGACTTGATCGAAAATCCAGAAGACTTATTGCTTGAAAGTTAATGCCGGAAGCAAGGAGTTCGCGTTGTGCGGACTCCTTGTTTTTATCAGTGAAACGGCACAGTGCGGCGAATGAACTTCCCTGTTTTATGGAAAACTATCCTCAAAAAGGAGGGGATCATATGCCAGAGCGTGGACGAAACGACCATCCGCACGAGTTTTACCGTGACGGCGCCCGCGAGAGCATCGTCAATGATGCGACTGCTGATGGAGCCAAGGCAATCGGGGTGCGAAGCGATGCTGATCCGCTGCAGGCGGCCAACCCTGGCCCATTCCACGTTGATCACCTTGAAGTGGAAGAAGGAATAAAATCATTTCGGTCATTAATGGAAGGAAAAAAAGTGATTCGCTAGGCGGATCACTTTTTTCGTGAATCCGTAAAGAAGGAAAATGGCAAACGACCGCGAATATTGTTACTTGTTATGACTATTTTTTGGGGGGATGACCATGGAGTTCGGATTGGCGGGAAAAACAGCGCTGGTCGCCGCCTCAAGCCAAGGGCTTGGCAAGGCGATCGCGCGAGCGCTTGTGCTTGAAGGAGCAAACGTGATGATCACGAGCCGAAACGAAGAAAAGTTGCACGAAGTGGCGGAAGAATTGAACAGTTTACATAAGGGACGCGTCGCTTATACGCGCACAGATGTCACCAACGCCGACGACATTCGCCAGCTTGTCGCCAAAACGGTCGAAACGTTTGGGACGATCGATTTGCTCGTCAACAACGCCGGCGGCCCTCCGGCGGGAACGTTTGAAACGGTGAGCGACGAAGATTGGCAATATGCGTTTGAGCTCAATCTATTGAGCTATATTCGCCTCATTCGCGAAACGCTCCCTTACTTAAAGAAAAAGGGAGGAAAAATTGTCAACATCGCCTCATCATCGATTAAAGAGCCGATTCCGGGGCTCATCTTGTCCAATACGTTCCGCACCGGGATTGTTGGGCTGACAAAAACGCTTGCAGCGGAGTTCGCGCCTGACAACATTTTAATCAATACCGTCGCTCCCGGACGGATTGCGACGGAACGGGTGGCCTTTTTAGACAAGGTGAACGCTGAAAAGCTCGGCATTACAAAAGAAGAAATGGAAGCGCGTATGAAAAGCGCTATTCCACTCGGGCGCTACGGAACGCCGGAGGAATTTGCTAACGTTGTCGTCTTCTTGCTGTCCGAAGCGAATTCGTACGTTACTGGTCAAGCGCTCATTGTCGATGGCGGCATGGTGAAGGCGATTTAAGGCAAACTGACAGGAGGGAAGACCGGATGAAAACGATCGGATTCATCGGCCTTGGCGTCATGGGGAAAAGCATGGCGCGCCACTTGCTGAAGGCGGGCTATCCACTTCTAGCTTATACACGCACAAAAGAAAAGGCGGAAGACTTGCTTCAAGAAGGAGCGGTTTGGAAGGAAACGGTTGCTGATTTGGCGCGGGAGGCGGATGTCGTCATCACGATGGTCGGCTATCCTCACGATGTCGAGCAAGTGTATTTCGGCGAAGGCGGCATTTTGGAGAACGCGCGGCCGGGAACATATGTCATCGATATGACGACGTCAACGCCGACGCTCGCGCAATCGATTTACGAGGCGGCCAAGCAAAAGGGCATCCATGCTTTGGACGCCCCGGTGTCCGGCGGCGACATCGGCGCGCGCGAAGGAACGTTGACGATTATGGTCGGCGGTGATGAGGACGTCTTTTTGGCGTGCAAGCCGATTCTCGAGCGGCTTGGCACGAACATCGTGCGGCAAGGAGGAGCTGGAGCCGGCCAGCATACGAAAATGTGCAACCAAATTGCCATCGCGACGAACATGATTGGGGTGTGCGAGGCCATGGCGTATGCGAAGCGGGCTGGTCTTGATCCATTCAAAGTGTTGGAAAGCATCGCCAAAGGGGCGGCGGGCAGCTGGTCGCTGAGCAACTTGGCGCCGCGCATGTTGTCAGGAGATTTTGCTCCTGGGTTTTACGTCAAGCATTTCATTAAAGATATGAAAATTGCGCTTGAAGAAGCGGAACGAATGAATTTGCCGCTTCCCGGCCTAGCGCTCGCCAAATCGATGTACGAAGAACTGGCGCAAGCCGGCGAGGAAAACAGCGGCACACAGGCGTTATATAAGCGCTACGTTCGGGGGTAAAATGGGGCGGTTTCGCCCCATTTTTGATGTTAAACATATTTATCAAAAAATATTGAATATTTCTTCCTGTAGAGGTATAGTAAAAATAAGAGTCACATACTAACCGGTTAGTATAAAAAGGAGGAGATGGCATGGACTTTTCCTATTCGCCGAAAGTCCAAGAGTTGGCCAAAAAATTAAGCGCTTTCATGGAGGAGTACATTTATCCGAATGAAAAAGTGTACGAGGAGCAGCTGAACGCACAAGAGTCGAGATGGTCGGGCGTGCCGCCGATCATCGAAGAATTGAAGGAAAAGGCGAAAAAAGAAGGGCTTTGGAATTTATTTTTGCCAGACAGCGAATACGGCGCGGGATTAACGAATGTGGAGTACGCGCCGCTTTGCGAAATAATGGGCCGCTCGCTCATCGCCCCGGAAGTGTTCAACTGCAATGCGCCCGATACGGGCAATATGGAAGTGCTCGTCCGCTATGGCACAGAGGAGCAAAAGAAAAAGTGGCTCATCCCGCTCTTGAACGGAGAAATCCGCTCGTGCTTTTCGATGACGGAGCCGGATGTCGCGTCGAGCGATGCGACGAATATTCGCGCTTCCATCGTCCGCGACGGGGACGAATACGTCATCAACGGGCGGAAATGGTGGTCGTCTGGCGCCGGCGACCCGCGCTGCAAAGTCGCCATCGTGATGGGAAAAACGAACCCCGATGCGCCAAAACATGAGCAACAGTCGATGATCATCGTTCCGCTTGATACGCCGGGCGTGAAAATCGAACGGATGCTGCCGGTGTTCGGCTTTGACCATGCGCCGCACGGGCATGCCGAAATTACGTATGACCATGTGCGCGTGCCGAAAGAAAACATCATTTGGGGCGAAGGAAAAGGGTTCGCCATCGCTCAAGGCCGGCTTGGCCCGGGACGGATCCACCATTGCATGCGCCTCATCGGAGCGGCGGAGCGAGCGCTTGAACTCATGTGCCGGCGCGTACAGTCGCGGGTGGCGTTCGGCAAGCCGCTCGCTGAGCACGGCGTCATCCGCGAGTGGATCGCCCAGTCGCGCATTGAGATCGAGCAGGCGCGCTTGCTGACGCTAAAGGCGGCGTACATGATGGATACGGTCGGCAACAAAGCGGCGCGCAAAGAAATTGCGATGATTAAAGTGGTGGCGCCCAATGTCGCTTTGAAGGTCATCGACCGTGCCATTCAGGCGTTTGGCGCCGCTGGGGTGAGCAACGATTTTCCGCTTGCCGCCATGTGGGCGAACTCGCGCACGCTCCGTCTCGCCGACGGGCCGGACGAAGTGCATAAAGAGCAAGTGGCAAGGCTTGAGCTGCGGCAATATCAATAACGAGGGGAAGGAAGTGTCATTCATGCATGTGCTCGACTTATTTAAAATCAAAGGAAAAACAGCTATTGTCACCGGCGGTGGGCGAGGCCTCGGCGAACAGATCGCCATCGGCCTCGCCGAAGCCGGAGCGAATGTCGTCGTCTGCTCGCGCAAGGTGGAAGCATGTGAACAGGTGAAAGAAAAAATCGAACAGCTCGGCGTCCGCTCGCTGGCTCTGCCATGCGACGTGACGAATCCGGATGATGTAAACCATGTCGTTGAAACGACAGCCAAAGAGTTTGGCGGCATCGACATTTTAGTGAACAACAGCGGGGCGACATGGGGGGCGCCGGTGGAGGAGATGCCGCTCGAAGCGTGGCAAAAGGTGATCAACGTCAACGTCACCGGCACGTTTTTGATGAGCCAGGCGGCCGGCAAAGTGATGATCGCCCAACAAACTGGCGGCGCCATCATCAATATCGCTTCTGTCGCCGGCCTTGGTGGCACGCATCCCGATATTTTAAATACGATCGGCTACAACACGAGCAAAGGGGCGGTCATTACGTTTACACGTGATCTGGCCGCTAAATGGGGAAAACATGGCATTCGCGTCAATGCGGTTGCGCCGGGCTTTTTTCCGACGAAAATGTCGCGCGTCGTTCTTGAGCAAGTCGGTCAAAAAGTATTGGAACATACGCCGCTTGGCCGCTTTGGCGGCGAGGATGACTTAAAAGGCGCCGTCTTGTTCCTCGCTTCGCCGGCATCCGCGTTTGTCACCGGCGCGCTGTTAGTCGTTGACGGAGGAAGCCATGCGACCGGCATTTAACGGCATCTAACCTAAAAGGCTTTAGTGCAAAGTACTTCAGATCCCATTCTCCAACGGAGAGGATTGTCTATAGTGAGAACGGACACCTTCGGAACGAAGGAAGGCGGAAAGGGTTCTTGTGCGGGGGAAACGTTTGGTGGACACGCACAAGCTGCCTGAAGCTCTCTTTAAGCGAAACATAGGTGGAGGGTAGTTCACCGAGAAGAAGGAGGAAAAGCAAATGAGCGAAAAACGGGCCTTGTCACTTTATCCGGAACATGTGTCGTTTCATATTGACATTCCGGACAAAACGGTATGCGATGTGCTCCATGAGCGGGCGGCGCAATTTGGCAGCCAGCCGGCGCTGACGTTTTACGGTAAAACGATCACGTATACTGAGCTCGCTGCCGCGGTCAACCGTTTCACTTCGAGCTTACAGGCGCTCGGGGTGCAAAAAGGCGACCGCGTCGCAATTATGCTGCCGAACTGCCCGCAATATGTCATTGCCTATTACGGCACTTTGCAGGCCGGCGCCATCGTCACCCAAGTGAACCCGATGCTTGTTGAGCGTGAACTGGCATATTTGTTGAATGATTCCGGGGCTGAGACGATCATTATTTATGAGCCGCTTTATCCGCGTCTCGCCGCGGTAAGAGGGGAGACGGCCGTCAAGCGGGCGGTCACCGTCAGCTTCGGAGCGCCGCCATCCGCCTCGTTGGCCGCCGAGGACGTCACCTTTGATAAGTTTCTCGCCGAAGGAAGCGGACAACAAGTGCGTCCGGTGCCGATCGAACCGGCGCATGATGTCGCTGTGCTGCAATACACGGGCGGAACGACAGGGCGCTCGAAAGGGGCGATGCTCACCCATCGCAACATTTTTGCCAATGTTTTGCAATGCGCCGAGTTTTTTAAAGGAACGTTTGAAATGGGAAAAGAGCGCTATTTGACCGTGATCCCGCTCTTCCATGTCTTCGCGATGACTTCAGGAATGAACTTAGCCATTTACCAAGGGGCGGAAAATGTTTTGCTGCCGCGCTTTGAGCTGAAAGAGGTGCTTGAGACGATCCGCGACAAACAGCCGACCGTGTTCCCCGGCGTACCGACAATGTATGTGGCCATTACGAACACACCGGGAGTCGAGCAGTACGGCATCAGCAGCATCAAAACGTGCAACAGCGGCAGCGCGCCAATGCCGCTTGAGCTCATGCGCGATTTCGAGGCGAAAACGGGGGCGGTCGTTCTCGAAGGGTATGGGCTGTCCGAAGCATCGCCGGTGACGCACTGCAACCCACCGTTTGCCGCACGCAAGCCGGGCACGGTCGGCATCGGCATGCCGCTGACTGAATACAAAGTCGTCGATGTGGCGACGGGCGCGCAAGAATTGCCGCCAGGTGAGGTCGGTGAACTGATCATCCGCGGGCCGCAGGTGATGAAGGGATATTGGAATATGCTGGAAGAAACGGCGGCGACGCTGCGCGATGGATGGTTGTACACCGGGGATTTAGCTTCGATTGACGAGGAAGGGTATGTGACGATCGTAGATCGAAAGAAAGATATGATCATCGCTGGCGGCTACAACATTTATCCGCGCGAGATCGAGGAAGTGCTGTATGAACATCCGGCCGTGAAAGAGGCGGTGGTCATCGGTGTGCCGGATCCGTATCGTGGTGAAACGGTAAAGGCGGTTCTCGTCTTAAAAGAAGGGCAACAGGCGAGCCAAGACGATATTCTCGACCATTGCCGAAAAAACTTGGCAGCCTATAAAGTACCGCGTATCGTCGAGTTTCGTGCCGAACTGCCGAAAACGAATGTCGGCAAAATTTTGCGCCGCGCCTTGCGCGAAGAGGCGCCCCGCCTGCAATGATGGCGGCGCAGCCGACGGCCAAGTCACGAGCAGGCTTGGCCGTTTTATGGTACAATAGCTGGCAGTGACTACATGTAAGGCAAGAGGTGGAAAGACATGAGGGAAAAAATTATCGCTGCCAGTATTGAATTATTTGAGCAAAACGGGTTCAGCGAAACGTCCATTCAAGATATTGTCGATGCTCTCGGAGTGACAAAAGGGACGTTTTACTACTACTTCAAAAGCAAAGAAGAGCTGCTCATGGACATTCACCTTCGCTACATTGAAGGGTTGCTTAGCGAACAGGCGCGCCTTATGAATGATGAGCGGCGGTCGGTGCGGGAAAAGCTGTACGCCATCGTGTATATGCTCATTCACAATGTCGAACGGCAAGGACGCCAAGCGCGCGTGTTTTTCCGTGAGATGAAGCATTTGAGCGAGGAACATTTGCAAAAGGTGAAGGAAAAGCGCGACTTGTTCCGCTATCAGCTGCAAGCGCTAATTGAAGAAGGAATGAAAAACGGCGAACTGCGCCGCGATTTGTCGCCATCGATTGCCGCGCTCACGGTGCTTGGGGCGGCCAATTGGAGCTACCACTGGTTCCGTCCGAACGGCGAGCTGACCGATGCGGAAGTAGCTGAGCAAATGGTGGCGATTTTGATTGACGGGATGGGTGCGCCGCATATGCCGTAAACAGGCGAAACGGCGTGCATCGAAACGCGTTCACAAAGGGGGAGAGGGAGATGAGCGCCATTATTCCAGTGCGCAAAGGGGAAGAACTGCCGGCCGAAAAGTTGGGGGCGTTTTTACGCGCAGTGTTGCCGGATATGCCGGATGGCGAGCTCGAGATCGAGCAATTTTCCGCCGGCCGCTCGAATTTGACGTACTTGCTTCGCTGCGGGGAGTGGGAGGCGGTGCTGCGCCGCCCGCCGTTTGGACCGGTGCCGCCCAAAGCGCACGATATGAAGCGGGAGAGCACGTGGCTTGCCGAAATTCACCCGCTGTTCCCGCTGGCTCCGAAGCCATTCTACTTTTGTGAAGATGAATCAGTGATCGGCAGTCCGTTTTTTGTGATGGAGCGGCGCCGCGGTGTGGTGATTGACAGCGATTTTCCGGATGGCATCGACCCAACGGAGGACACCTGCCGCGGCATTTCCGAAACAATGGTCGAGACGCTTGTCAGCATCCATCAAATCGACTATACGAAGACCCGTCTTGTGCAGATGGTCAAGCCGGAAGGGTTTATGGAGCGGCAAGTGAACGGGTGGATTCAACGCTACGAGCGGGCAAAAACAGACGACGTTCCAGCGGCCGAGGCGCTCATGAAGTGGCTGGCTTCCCATATTCCGCCACAGCGCGAGGCGACGGTGATTCATTACGATTTTAAGTTGAATAACGCTTTGTTTGCCGAGGACGACGTAACGAAAATGGTTGGCTTGTTCGATTGGGAAATGTCAACCGTCGGCGACCCGCTTGCCGATTTGGCAGTGGCGATGAGCTACTGGATTGAAGAAGACGACCCGCCGCTTGTCAAGCAAGGTTTCGGCCGTGCGCCGGTCACCGTTCGGCCCGGCTTTTACACGCGCGAACAGTTTATTGCCGCGTATGCAGAAAAAAGCGGACGCGATGTTTCCGATATGCACGTTTATTTAACGTTTGCTTATTTTAAATTGGCCGTCATCTGCCAACAAATTTATTACCGCTACCGCCGCGGGCAAACAAATGATGAGCGGTTTCGCCATTTCAATCAGTTTGTCGAGGCGCTCATCGAGCATGCGTGGCAGCTGGCGACAGGGCGGTGAAGAAGGATGGTTGCGAAAGTGCATGTTGTGCTGCGCAAAGAAGATATTGATGAAGCTGCTCTTGCCGATGGCAAAGTAGCCGTTGTGTTTGATGTGTTGCTCGCGACATCATCGATTGCCGCGGCATTGGCTGCCGGCGCCCGCTCGGTCGTTCCGGTGTATAGCGCCGCTGAAGCCGAAGAAATCGGGCGCCGATTGCCTAGTGGGAGCTATGAACTTGTCGGCGAAAGCGAAGGGAGAACAATCGACGGCTTCCATCCGCCGGCGCCGCTGTTTTTGCAAACGGTTTGCCCGGGGAAAACGGTCATCTTGTCGACGACAAACGGCACGGTGGCGCTTCGCAAGTCGATGAAGGCTTGCGCTGTGTACGCCGCGAGCTTGCTCAACAGTCCCGCTGTTGGCGAACATATTTGCCGGGTTCATCAGAATGAGACGATCATTCTCATTTGCTCCGGTTCATCCGGCCGCTTTTGCCTTGAAGATTTTTATGGTGCAGGCTATTTTGTCCATTGCTTGATTGAGCAAGGAATCGCCACGGCGGACCTTTCTGACAGCGCCATGGCCGCCTGGCTGTTTTACCGGCAATACAGCAACGAAGAAAAGGCGAAAGAAGTGCTGTCCTCCTCGCGCGTTGGCCGGTGGATGACCGCTTACGGCCTCGAAAAGGAGATTGACTATATCAACCGCCATGGTGCGCTTTCTGTCATTCCGAAGCTTGAGCTTGGGGCGTTTGGCCCGGAAATGCGCGATATGGCGCAAATGAAAGCTGCAAGGGAGGGGAAATGGCCATGAAAATGGTGCAATTTACGGAATACGGCGGTCCGGGTGTGCTTGAAGTGAAAGAGGTCGAGCGCCCGTCACCATCCGGTCGGCATGTGTTGATTGAAGCGGAAGCGATTGGCGTTAATTACGCCGACACAGCGAGGCGGGAAGGACGCTACGTTGTGCCGACGCCGCTTCCATTCGTGCCCGGAACTGAAGTGGCCGGCGTCGTCCGCGAAGTCGGTCCAAACGTGCAGACGATCCGTCCAGGACAGCGCGTCGTCGCCTTGATCGAGGCGGGTGGCTACGCCGAGTTTGTTGCTGTCGATGAACGGGCGGTCGTGCCGCTGCCGGACGGAGTCGCTGCCCGCCATGCGGCGGCGTTGCCTGTCCAAGGGTTAAGCGCCTATCACATTTTGAAAACGATGGGTCGCCTTGAAGAAGGGGAAACAGTGCTCGTCCATGCGGCAGCTGGCGGCGTCGGCACGCTCGCGGTGCAGCTGGCGAAACGGTTCGGTGCGAAAACCGTCATCGCCACGGCGAGCACTGAGGAGAAGCGGGCGCTCGCTCGGCGTCTTGGCGCCGATGTAACAATTGATTATACGAAAAATGACTGGGACAAGGCTGTGATGGAGGCGACTCACGGCCGCGGTGTTGACGTTGCTTTGGAAATGGCGGGTGGGGATATTTTCCATCAAACACTTGATTGTCTCGCTCCGTTTGGCCGCCTCGTCGTATACGGGGCGGCGAGCGGAGAGATGACGCGTCTGAATCCGGTGCGCCTAATGGCGAAAAACTGGTCCGTTATCGGCTTTTTCTTGCCGCAGATTATGCAGAAGCGGGCGCTGTATGAGCAAAGCTTGCGTGAACTGCTCCATTGGGTGCAAGAGGGAAGCTTAGAGCTGACCATCGGCGGCGTCTATCCGCTTGAACAGGCTGCTATGGTGCACGAACTGCTGCAAGGGCGGAAAACGAGTGGGAAATTGTTGCTTGTGCCGTAAAAAAATGAGGAAAAGAGCAGACTGAAAACGGCGGCTTTCTCCAAGAGAAAATGTATATGGCCGTATACTAGGAATGCAAAAAGGGGCCCATGGCTTTTGGTGGGACACCCTTTTTGCATATAGGCGTAAAACAATCGGTGGAAGCCGCATGTGGTATCGCGCTGAAAGGAAAACAACGCCGCTCTCATTTTACCGGCTGTTCTTCTTCGTCTGAATGTATCGCTCGAGCCGGTCGAGCCCTTCTTTGAGCACATCGAGCGAATAGGCGTATGACAGGCGGACATAGCCTTCGCCGTATTCAGAAAAGGCGCTGCCAGGCACGAGGGCGACGCCGGCTTTCTCAACGACATCAACGGCAAAATCAAACGATGGCATACGAAACGCGGCGATCGATGGAAACAAATAAAACGCGCCGTCCGGTTTTTCGACCGGCAGTCCCATGGCCGTGAGGCGATTGTATGCGTACTCAAGCCGTTCGGCGTAGGCGGCGCGCATCATTTTGGCGTCGTGTTTGCCGACCGTAAGCGCCTCAACCGCCGCTTTTTGGCTGACGGACGATGTACAGGAGACACTGTATTGATGCACTTTGACCATCTGTTCGATGACAAAGGATGGGGCGAAGACAAACCCGATGCGCCAGCCGGTCATCGAGTGCGATTTGCTCAAGCCGTTGATAACGATCGTCTGCTCTGGCAGCCATTCGGCAATCGAGCGGTGGCGTCCGCGGTAGACGAGTTCGCTGTAAATTTCATCAGACACGATCCAAATCGGCTGCCCTTTCATCAGCGCGGCGATGGACTCAAGCGCTTCACTTGACAGCGTCGCTCCGGTTGGATTGGATGGATACGGAAGAACGAGGCAGCGCGTCCTGTCGGTGATGTAAGGCGCGATCAGCTCGGCCGACAGACGAAAGCCGTTTTGTCTTGTGTCGATGTACACCGGTTTCGCCCCGCACAGGCGGATGAGCGGCTCATAGCCAGGGTAGACCGGCGCGGGAAGAAGCACTTCTGTCCCTTCTTCTAAAATGGTGCGAAACGTAATATCGAGCGCCTGGCTGGCGCCGACGGTGGCGATCACTTCATCCGGGCTGTAGCGAAGCCCGTATTTGTCGAGGACAAACTGACAAGCCGCCTGGCGCAGCTCAAGGAGGCCGGCGTTCGCTGTATACGTGGTGAAATCGGCAGCGATCGCTTCTTGGGCCGCCGCTTTCACATGATCAGGCGTCGGAAAATCCGGCTGGCCAATCGTCAAGGAAACGAGCCCCGGCCGGCCGGCGACAAGGTTGAAAAACTGGCGGATGCCCGATATTTGAATGGATTGGACGCGTGGCTGAATGAGGTGTTTCACGAGTTGTCCACCTTTCCGTTTTTCTCTATTGTACCATTGAGAATGAAAAACGGAAAAACAAAAATGAGCCCCTCACCGTTCGGATCGTTTCCGCAGACGGAAATGGGGCTCATCCTGTCATGGACGATTCACACTCCAACTTTGTTCGCTCCTTTTACGCGCCGTATTTTTTCAACAAGTCGTTATATTGGGTGGAAAGTTTGAAAAACAGCGGCTTGTTGCCGGCAGCGAGCGCCTCATCAATTTTTTCCATCAATTTTTTTTTCTGAAATTGGAAGATCGCTTCTTTCAATACTCGTTCGGCCATTGGACCATAGCTGCTTTTTTCTTCCGGTTGATTGAACAATACGGCGCCTTCGTTCGGATACTGTTTTTCGTACATTGTTGATTCCCTCCCATATGGGAACAAAGGAGTTCCCCTTTTTTATATTATCGTTGTTTTTGATAAAAATGTAAAGAAAATTTTGATAAATATTTTTTGTCATTTTTTTCTCTACATGATTTCTATACCCGTTTTTTGTTGGGATGTAACGGCTTTTCGGTTATGATAAGAAGAGAAAAAAATGGCAAGGTGAGATGGCGATGATCCGTACGTGTGTCGTAACAAAAGAGTTTGAGGTTATGCATGATGTTGATGTAATGTCCGTCAACAGCCCGGACGTTTCATGGTATTGGGTCGATTTTCATGAGCCGACGGACGAGGAGGTAGACTTGCTTGCTTCATTTTTCCGTTTTCATCCGCTCGCCATTGAGGACTGTTTGGAATATATACAACGGCCCAAACTCGATTTTTATGACCGCTACTTATTCATTGTCCTCCATGCAATTGCTGGGACGACGCTTGAGGCTGAGGAAGTCGATCTGTTTGTCGGACAAAACTTTATTGTTTCGTTTCATAAGTCGCCCATTCATGCGGTCGATGACGTATGGGAGCGGCTGAAGCGCGAGCAGGACGTGCAGCAGGGGCCGTTTCATGTCATGTATCGGCTGATCGACAAACTCGTCGATGACTACTTTCCACCGCTGTACTACATTGAAGATGTATTGAATGATTTAGAGGAAAATACGAACAACGAGCCGATTCATGACGTGATCGAAAAAGTGTTTGACATTCGCGGCGATTTATCGAAATTGCGACGGACGATTGTACCGATGCGCGACTTATTGTATCGCATCATCCACTCCGACCGGTTGCAGCGCATGAAAGAGCGGCAGCTGTATTTCTATGATATTTACGACCATTTATTGAAGCTGTCGGAAATGATTGAGACGAATCGGGAAATTACCGCCGATATTCGTGACAGCTATTTGTCGCTCAACTCCAACCGAATGAATAACATTATGATGACGTTTACGGCCATTACGACGATTTTTATGCCGCTCACCTTTATTGCCGGCATTTACGGAATGAACTTTGAGTATATGCCCGAACTGCGTTGGAAATATGGGTATTTTGCCGTATTGACTATCATGGCGGCCATCGGCATAACGATGTTTGTTTGGTTTAAGCGCAACGGTTGGTTTCAACTGTTAAAAGGAGACTGGGCGAAAGAAGAGCGGGAGCGCCGCTAGCATCCGTATAAAACAAGCTGCCCCCCTCATATACATAACTGTGGCAAGGTGACGGTGAAGGAGGGGGAAGGATGGCAAGAGGTGTTTGGGGCGTTGATTCGGCGCAAGTTGTAACGGACCAATTGTTTCAATGTGTACGGACAGAGCTCGGTTACCCGAAATTTTGGGGCCGCTATTTGGTGGAAGTGCCCAATGTGTCGGAAGGGTTGACGCGGGATGAGATCACTCGCATCCGCAACTATGGAGTAAAAGTAATGCCCATCTACAACGCCTTTCGTGAGGCGGTCGGCTATGCGAACGGGCAAGTGGCGGCGCGCAATGCGGTGTTCCATGCTCGGCGGCTCGGTATTCCTAAAAATAAATTGTTGTTTGCCAACATTGAAGACTTTTTTGCCGTTGATGCGGCTTGGATCGCTGCTTGGGTGGAAACGCTCTATCCAACTGGGTATCGTCCGGGGCTGTATGCCGATCCAACGAGAGGAGATTTCGCCGCCGCTTATTGCGAAGCGGTTGGGAGGAACAACCAAGTGGCGGTGCAGGCTGTCATTTGGAGCGCGGCCCCAAGGCCGGGAACGACGAAAGAGCAAAAAGCGCCGCGCTACCAGCCGGCTGCCCCACCTTGCAGCGCAAACGTTTGGGCGTGGCAGTACGGGCGCGATGCGGAAGTTTGCCCGGTTGATACGAATTTGGCGGACCGCCGCCTGCTTGATTTTTTGTATTGAATAGAGCCGTTGCATAAAGGCAGCGGCTTTTTTGTTTGCTCGGCAGAAAGTTGACGAGGTTCGTGCTCTTTTCTTTTCATGTTTTTTCTCGAATCGATTATATTAGTAATAGGAAAAAAGGGTGAGATGTGAAAATGGAAGCAGCGCGAGAACTTTTTTTGCCGCAATGAGGAAGCGGTTACTGTGAAGAAAGGAGAAGGAAGTTGGACTCCTATATCGCCTCGTTACTAGACCGGATGAGAAAACAGTATGAACAATGGGAGACTTCACCACCGCTCAGCAGCGCGGAGCTGGCTCGGTTTTTCGGTTCCATCGGCCGGGCGGCAGAGGTGATCGGCCGCAATGATATCGCTGCCGAAGCGAAACGGATTCTCCAGCGAATGAATAGGCAAAAGGAACGGCAATGGACGGCGGAGGAGGCGCTGGCGGAGATGGTTCCGCTCCTTCGCTGCTGCTATGAAGCCGAAGAAACCAATTCGCCAATCGCTTCCCCTCCGCAACGTGGAGGGGCGGAAGCCGACGTTCTTCTCTGTGGAAATGATCCGCTATTTTTTGCCTATCTCCGCGGATCACTGCAAACCGTACCTTGGCGCTTCATCACACTTCCTTCCCTCGAGCAGGCGGCAGCATCTATGTTTCGTCTCAATCCAGACTGCATCATTGTCGACATCGGGAACGACCATTTGGAAACTCCTTCTTTCCTTGCTCTGCTGGAGAGCACCGGCCGCCCTTCCTACATTCCCGTAGTGATCGTCAGCAGGAGCGGCTGTAAAGCCATCCATCTAAAATATTATGAGCTTGGGGCTGACGATGTCATCGTGAGGCCGGCTACGGCTGGCGAGCTGTTCATTCGTGTCCGGCGTCTCGTAGAAAAAAAACGGAAAATTGATGAACTTGTGTTTATTGATGAGTTAACCGGTGTCTACAATCGTAAATACTTGCCGCGAGTGTATGCCCGCCTGCGCAGCGATCTCGAGCGTTCCGGGACACCGAGCTGTTTGGCGCTGCTCGATTTGGACCATTTCAAGCAAGTCAACGATCGTTTCGGCCACTTGGCGGGTGATGTGGTGTTAAAAAAGCTGTCTGCCTTTTTGCTTCAACATACGCGGGGAATGGATACAGTCGTCCGCTTTGGGGGCGAGGAGTTTGTCGTTTGGCTGGCAAAAACATCAACAGGAGAGGCACGCCGTGTGCTTAGGCGGTTGCAGCGTCAGTTCGCTTCCGAGGAAGTCGAGGCGGATGGCGTGCGCCTATCGTGCACATTTTCTGCCGGTTTTGTCGAATGCGACGATCCAAACGAACCGCTTGATCATTGGCTCAACCTGGCTGATAAAGCCCTGTATGCAGCCAAAAGAAAGGGAGGCAACCGAGTTGAAGAAGCCCTGAGGAAAACGTTCTACGCCAATGGCGCCCAGGCTGAGAAACAACATCGCCAGGCGGACAAACAGCGGTGGTCTGTTGCCATCGTCGATGACGATGAACTGGCGCGGACGGTCATCGCTGATCTCGTTCGCAAGCTTGCCGCCAAGCAGGAGCGGGAAGTGGACATTTATGAGTTTGGCGACGGGCTTTCTTTTCTCGAATCGTCGCTCTGCCAACATGAACGGCGCTTCGTCGTCATTTTAGACCGGGTTATGCCGAAAATGGACGGCCTCGAGGTATTGCACCGCCTCCGCCGCCGGCGAATACCGCATAAAGTGATGATGCTGACATCGCGCCAAGATGAGCAAGAAATCGCCCGTGCTCTCGGGATAGGGGTCGATGAGTATGTGACAAAGCCGTTCGAATGGGATGAGTTTGAAGTGCGGCTGCACCGGATGCTAAAGGGGTTGGATGAGTAATGGCGCTCGTTTTCGCCGCCGCGATGGTGGTTGCTTTGTTGGCGGTGCTGACCGGGCTATTCATTTATTTGGCCGTGCGCAAATGGCAGGAAAACCGGCGCCAGAACCGGCTTCGTGCCTATAAGGAAGAACACCGTCTTCCGTTGCTTCGCTATTTGCTCGGAGAGGAGGAGCTTTCGTTTCGTTTTTCATCGCCGCTTGAACGAGAGGCTGTGCTCCAACTGCTGGACAGCTTTGCTTCGCTGTTGAAAGGGGAGCATGTGCAGGCGCGCCTTCGTGCGTTTGCTGAAGCGCACTTTCAAGGCTGGCTGCGCCACCGGCTGGCAAGCCGACAATGGAGCGAACGGATGAATGCGCTGTTTCTTATCGAAGATTTGCAGATGAAGGGGCTGCTGGCTGATATTGAACGGTTGTACCGCTCCGATGGTGTCACAGAAGGAGAGGCAGCGAAAATATTGGCCATTTTCGCCAAATTTGATTATTGTCCGGTCGTGACGTATGTATTTCAACCAAGATATGAGTTGACGGAATTTGCGTATCGCATCATTTTTGGTCATATGAGCGAACAGCTGCTTCAGCAGGTGAAAAAGCGGTTTGCTGAACTGCCGTCGGCGGGAAAATATGCGTTAGTCGACATGATCGGCATTCGCCGCCGACAAGAGCAGCTGTTTTTGCAGTGGCTGCTGGCATCAGAAGAATGGGAAATCCGCATCCGTGCGCTCAAAGCGATGGTGGAAATCGGTGTGCCACTTGGTGCGCAGCAGCTCGAGTACCACTTGTGCTCGCCGCACTGGCAAGAGAGATTGATGGCGACTCGCCTTGCCGGGAAATGTCGGGGAGAAAAGCTGCTCCCGCTTTTGTGCGATCGGCTTTCAGACCGTTCCTTTGCCGTTCGTTCGGAGGCGGCCGCGGCCATCGCCCGCCTTCCGGGCGGCCGGGCTGTATTGCATACAGCGGCCCAAAAAGTGAACGACCGCTATGCCCGTGATATGGCAAGGCAGTGGCTCGAAGGGGAGGAGATATAGTGGGGCCATGGCAGACACTTGTGGAGGTCATCGGGCAGGCTGTACTCGTGTACATGGTCGTTGGAGTTGTTTTTTATACATTTCTGCTCGTTGTTTCCTTCGTCCACTTACGGCGCACACATCGGCTGGATGATTGGGAGCCGTATGAGGAGCTGACCGATATGAGTTATGCAAAGCCAGTGTCCATCCTCGTTCCCGCCTATAATGAGGAAGCCGGCATCATCGGCTCGATCCGCTCGCTGCTCAGTATTGAATATCCGCAATATGAGGTGATCGTCATCAATGACGGTTCAACAGATCGGACGCTTGAGAAGCTGATTGAGCATTTCGGGCTTCGGCCCGTGTATCGCGTGATTCGTCGCCAGCTGGAGGCAAAAGAAATCAAAATGATTTACCGCTCGCCAGCCTACCCGCAGTTATTCGTTCTGGATAAAGAAAACGGTGGGAAGGCGGATGCATTAAACGCGGGGATCAACGTTGCCCGCTATCCTTATATTTGTTCGATTGACGGCGATTCCGTGTTGGAGCGGCGTGCCTTTTTAAAAGTAATGAAGCCGATAGTCTGATTTAGTGCGGCTTTTTTTCTTCTCATTGACAGAGACGTTTTGGTATCGCCCGCTGACGGCATGGTGGCGGTGCGAAGGGATGATTGACGCTGTTCGCCGGAAAAAGCAATGGGGCAGCGTCAGGCGAAAAGGAGTGTCAGCGTAAACAACGGCAGGGAATACAGCGAAAAATCGGGCATTCACTGGAAGAAAATCTAAGCAGAAAGCCGAGATGCGCGGCTTGGCGTCCGCTCAATAGCGGTCGCCAAGCCGTTTAAATAGGGGCCTTTTTGTGAGCGATTTCGGCTTTCGTTCCGCCGATTCCTTGATCCCAGTGTAAGCAATAAGAATCGCTTTTGCCTCCGATAGCGGCATCCGGACAGAAGGATTTCGGTACGAATCGCTGAGCGCGCCGAGGTGCGGGAGAGCGTCGAAATCTTGTTTGGTTGGAGGGATGTGGAAATAGTAGTCGCCGACGGCCACGAGAACATCAGATTGCTGCTGGCTATATTTTGGATTGCGGGAAAAATGGAGGCCGACCTTTTTCGCCTTGCCTTCCTCAAGCAGCTTTTCGATGGCTGTTTTCTTGAGAAGATAAAGAAACGAAGGGTTCAATGCCGTCTTCGCATGGCGGTTGACTGTAAAAATGGCTTTGGCGATATTGTCGACCGTCAACTGCAACGGTTTCATCGGCATGTCTCCTTTTTTCTTTCTATTATAACATAAGTTGTGGCTTGCTTGACCTATTTTTCGCGATTAGTGAGTGAGAAGACCGTCAGTTCCGGCGGGGCGAAAAAGCGAAGCGGCACCCTTGTCGTACCAAGGCCACGGTTGACGTACAGCACAAGCCCACGAACGTGGTAAAATCCTTCGTAATACCGTTCAGACAGCGGCGGAGTAATGAGCGGGCCGATAAACGGCAGCTGAATTTGTCCGCCATGGCTATGGCCGGACAGCTGGACATGAATCGGGTAGCGGCACGTCTCAATCGCGCTGTCCGGTTCGTGAACGAGGGCGATCGTATATGTTGCCGGCGGAATGCCCGCCGTCATTTTCGCCCAATCGGGCCGGCCGAGCATCATATCGTCACCGCCGGCCACGGCGATTGCCTCTTGTCCGCGGTGAACGAGCGTATGCTCGTTGACAAGGACGTGAAACCCGGCCCGTTCCATCAGCTGGCGGTAAATGTCTGTCCCGTAGCCGCCGTGGTCGTGGTTGCCATAAATGCTAAATTTCCCGAGAGGAGCACGGATGCCAGCCAACGCCTCCGCGACCGCCTCAGTATGCGGGTATCGGTTTGCCTCATGAAGCAAATCGCCGGTAAAGACAACAAGGTCAGGCTCCAACTCGTTAATTTGATCGATCACTTGATAAAAGCGTTTCAAGCTGTCATAATGACCAAGATGGAGGTCGCTGAATTGCAGCAGTTTTACGCCGTGAAACGCCTTCGGGATGAGCGGGTGGGACAGTGTATGGTGTGTCACCGTTAAGTGCGACGGTTCAATCCAACGGGCGTAGCCGTAGGCGAGCGATGTCGCCAGCGCCGCGGCGAAGCCAGTGCGTGTCAGCTTTTTTAAAAACGTGCGTCGGTTCATTTTAGTTGTTTCAATACGGTGCATTGTTCCGTCGTCCTTTCACAAGTAGCTCTATTATAACGAAAATCGGGTGGGGAGAACAATAGGAGAAAAATAATACTGCTAAATCAAGAACTCCCTATCTCTAGGAGGCGGGTGATTTAGTGCAAAATACTTCGGATCCCAGTTGTTTTTCAATTCGAGAAATCTTGTGAAGCCAACCTTCTCTTCTGACGAAGTGCCGCTGATTGGCGCGTTACAGCCATTTTTCACTGGTCTTCTAGGAAAATGGGGAAAGCAAGGGAGAAACCAGAGGATTTTCATTTTTGAAAAAATCAGTTATTTTTTGTTGAAAAGAAGGAGAATTTGCCCTATGCTAGAAAAAGAAAAAGAACGAAGGAAAATAAAATGAATGAACAATCAGTCATAGGGGGAGAGGCGAATGAACGGAAAAGTCATCATTATTACCGGCGGATCGAGTGGAATGGGGAAATATATGGCGAAGCGGTTTGTTGCTGAAGGAGCGAACGTCGTTATTACTGGACGACGGGCCGAGGCGCTTGAAGAAGCAAAACAGGAAATGGACGTGCCAGGCGGCGGGAGAGTATTCACTGTTCCAATGGATGTGCGCAACCCAGAGCAAGTCGCGGACATGGTCGCGCGGGTCGACGCGGAGTTTGGTCGCATCGATGCTCTTATCAATAATGCGGCCGGTAATTTTATTTGCCCGGCGGAAAAGCTGTCGATCAACGGCTGGAACAGCGTCATCAACATCGTATTGAACGGCACGTTTTACTGCAGCCGCGAAATCGGCAACTATTGGATTCAACGCGGCCTAAAAGGGAATATAATTAACATTATTGCTACATACGCCTGGCATGCCGGCGCGGGGGTCATTCATTCGGCAAGCGCCAAGGCCGGGGTGCTGGCGATGACCCGCACATTGGCGGTCGAGTGGGGAAAAAAATACGGTTTTCGCGTCAATGCCATTGCTCCGGGGCCGATTGAGCGCACAGGCGGGGCCGAGCGGCTTTGGGAGTCAGAAGAGGCGGAGCGGATGACGATCGACAGCGTGCCGCTCGGACGGCTTGGAACGCCGGAAGAGATCGCAGCCGTTGCGGCGTTTTTGCTTTCGGATGAAGCCGCTTACATCAACGGCGCCTGCATCACGGTTGATGGCGGGCAATGGCTGAACCGGCGTCCGTTTTAGCTTACCAACGGAAGAAGTCTCCCACTTCTAAACAAAGTGAAAGTGGGAGATGAATTCCGGTTAGCGTAGCTTAAACATTCATTCAGTCGGCTTTTGCCTTGCATGTGCAGCACAAGGGCTGCTGTCCAAACGGATTCCCTATCATGAGGGGATCCGCTTTTTTGTGCCGGGAAAGGTTGGGTAGTATGGTATAATAAAGGCAAAGATGGTCGACGAGAATGAGGTGAGCATGATGGATGCATTAGACGTGATGGCCAACTTGTCGCAAGTGATTCCGTACTATCAACCGATTTTTAGCGCCGATGAACATGGCGTCATCGGATATGAAGTGCTTGGTCGATTCCAAACGGAAGCGGGGCTGGTCAGCCTCGGGCCGTTTTTTCATGATGAAACGATTCCGGAAGAGTTTCGCATGGAAGTGGATGATGTGATCACCAAAAAGGCGCTCGATTATTTTCTATCGCTGGCCGACGAGACGCCGCTCATCTTTTTAAACCGCGACGCCAATTTGTTGATGCTTGACCGCGGCGAATCGTTTTTGCAATTGCTTCTTGCTTATGAAGCGAAAGGGTTGGCGCTTAGCCGCATTATATTGGAAATTAACGAGCAGCATTTTAAAGGCGACTTAGATCAGCTCAGCCATTTATTGACGTATATCCGTACGTACGGCATTAAAGTGGCGGTCGATAATATCGCGGAACATAGCATTCATCTTGAACGGATCGGCGTTTTGTCGCCTGACATTTTAAAAATCGACTTGCATGAATTGCGAAAAACGTCTGTCCACCAAGCTTATCAAGAAATCGTTCATTCCATTTCGTTGTTGGCGCGCAAAATCGGAGCGACGCTTCTGTACGAAGACATTGAGACATCGTTTCAGCTTCAGTACGCATGGCGGCATGGCGGCCGCTACTACCAAGGGTACTATTTGGCTAAGCCAGCGCCGGAAGTCGTGCCGCATGATCTATTGAAAGAACTGCTGCGCCAAGAATGCCATCGCTTTATCCAGCAGGAAAAGAAAAGGCTCGAGATGCTGTATCACATTTCCGAACAGTTTCAGCAACGGATTGCCGGGCTGCTTGGCAAATATAAAAAAGCAGGCGGTTTTAATGAACTGATTTCACTGTTGGCCGACGAACTCGATGACGTTTGCTTCCGCATTTACGTTTGCGATGAAGACGGTTTTCAGCAGTCGGGCAATATGTTTAAGCGCGGCGGCCGTTGGGAGATGCAGCAGCAATATTACATGAAAAATTGGAGCTGGCGTCCGTATTTTTTGGAAAACATTATTCGCATGCGTTCGCGCCGGGGAGGGATTTTATCGGATTTATATACAGACATTGAAACTGGGGAGACGATCCGAACATATTCGTACCCGATCGACGAGCACCATTATTTGTTTATCGACTTGTCGTACAGCTATTTGTTTGAGCATGACGCTCATTATTGATTGCATAAAATCGTCTCATTGCGGCAAAGTAAACATGAGGTGAAGCTTATGGCACAACTGACTTTTGTGTTGTCTGCCCTCTCGGTATTGATCGCGATCATCGGATTCGTCTATACGGTTCGCCTCGGCCGTCAACAGCATTGGCAGGGGGAGCTTGACGGACCGATTCCGAAAGCGGTCGAAGAGCATGCCTACTTGCGCAACCCGGTGCTGCTCGCTTACGTTCTTGCTGCTTTGCTCGCTATTTTTGCCATCGGTTATTTAGCGTTGCGCTATTATTGAAAAAAAGGCCATTCCATTTCCATATGGATGGCCTTTTTGCTTGTCCGCAAATGACGCTTTTTTCCACGACTTTTTTCCTTTGCCGCTGAATATATATGAAAGCGGAAAAGGAAAAGGGGGAGAGAAGATGGGGAAGCAGCTGCCGCTGCAGCTGTCGGGCGAGGAGGCGTCATTGTTGTTGGAGGTGCTGTTCAGCCAGCAATACGCGCTCGAACTTGTCCGTTCCGAGCTGACGGATATTGAAAATGGGGATAAGGCGGCCGATGAACAACGATACCGGCAGCTTTTGCGTTTGTACGATCGCCTTTTAACTGAAGGAGGGTAAAACATGTCGTTTTGCACTATCGCTGAGAAAGAAGCGATAGTCTTTTTTATGGTATGATAAAATCGGAGAGGGGAAGATGCAAAAAGAGAAAGGCGGAACATTGGTATGACATGGTTAGGAAACAAACAGCTGGCCAACATGACGGTTAAACCATTCCTCATCCCTGCGGATAAAGTCGCGCACGTTCAGCCTGAAAATTATTTGGACCATGCGCTGCTCGTCTTGACAAAAACCGGCTATTCAGCGATCCCAGTTCTCGATACATCGTATAAACTGCACGGACTTATCAGCATGACGATGATTATGGATGCAATGTTAGGATTGGAACGCATCGAGTTTGAACGGCTTGAAACGATGAAAGTCGAGGAAGTGATGAACCAAAACATTCCGCGCCTGCAGCTTGACGACAGCTTGATGAAGGCGGTTGGGCTGGTCGTCAATCACCCATTCGTCTGTGTAGAAAACGATGACGGCTATTTTGAAGGGATTTTTACCCGGCGGGAAATTTTGAAGCATCTAAATAAAGAACTGCGTAAACAAAAAGGTGCACCTAAGCCATAGCTGGGCGCGCCCGGGAATTTATGCTTGTCACGATCCTCTCCGTTTTGCTACAGTAAAGAGGGAACGAACATGGACAAGGAGGAGCAACGGCCCATGAAAATGATGGATGCGAATGAAATCATCTCATTTATTCAAAACAGCAAAAAATCGACCCCGGTCAAAGTATACATAAAAGGAAACGTGGAAGGTATTGACTTCGGCCCGGGCGCGAAAACGTTTATTACCGGCAACGCTGGCGTGGTGTTTGGCGAATGGCAAGATATTCAAGCCGCTATCGAAGCGAATCAAGACAAAATCGAGGATTATGTCATCGAAAACGATCGCCGCAATTCGGCCATTCCGCTGTTGGATTTAAAAGGAGTGAAAGCGCGCATTGAACCGGGCGCCATTATTCGTGACCACGTCGAGATCGGCGACAATGCCGTCATTATGATGGGGGCGGTCATTAACATTGGCGCCGTCGTCGGCGAAGGGACGATGATCGATATGAACGCCGTGCTTGGCGGCCGGGCAACGGTAGGAAAAAACTGCCATATCGGAGCTGGTGCGGTGTTGGCTGGAGTGATTGAACCGCCATCGGCTAAGCCGGTTGTGATTGAAGATGATGTTCTCATCGGAGCGAATGCTGTCATTTTGGAAGGCGTCACCGTTGGCAAAGGGGCGGTCGTTGCTGCCGGCGCGATCGTCGTTGAAGACGTGCCGCCGTATACGGTCGTAGCCGGCGTGCCGGCGCGCGTTATTAAGCAAATTGACGAACAAACGAGAGCGAAAACGGAAATTAAGCAAGAGCTTCGCCAATTATAATGACACGAAAAAGCTGTCCGCTCGCAGGGCAGCTTTTTCCGATGGAGGAGAGAAGATGGAAACGATCAGTCCATTCGTCGCCATTCGCCGCGACTTGCATAAAATTCCTGAGCTTGGGTTTCAAGAGTTTAAAACACAGCAATATTTGCTGAATTATATTCGGTCGCTGCCGCAGGAGCGGCTTGATGTCCGAACATGGAAAACCGGCATTTTTGTAAAAGTCAACGGAAGCGCGCCGCGAAAAATGATCGGTTACCGCGCTGATATCGACGGCTTGCCGATCGGCGAAGAAACTGGCCTGCCATATCGCTCCGAACATGAAGGGCAGATGCATGCGTGCGGCCATGACGTCCATATGAGCATCGCCCTTGGTGTGTTGACCCATTTTGCCCACCACCCACTCAAAGATGATTTGTTGTTTATTTTCCAGCCGGCTGAAGAAGGACCGGGTGGGGCGAAGCCGATGTTAGAAAGCGATATCATGTGTGAGTGGAAGCCGAATATGATCGTCGCCTTGCATATCGCCCCAGAATATCCGGTCGGAGCGATTGCGACGAAAGAAGGGCTTCTGTTTGCCAATACGTCGGAGTTGTTTATTGACTTAAAAGGGAAAGGCGGTCATGCGGCGTTTCCACACTTAGCTAACGATATGGTCGTTGCCGCCTGCGCGCTCGTCACCCAGCTCCAGTCAATCGTCGCCCGCAATATCGACCCGCTTGACAGCGCCGTCATTACGATCGGAAAAATTACGGGCGGGACCGTGCAAAACGTCATCGCTGAACGCGCTCGTCTCGAAGGAACGATCCGGACGTTGTCGACGGCGGCGATGCAGGCGGTGAAGCGGCGGATTGAAGCGATCGTCCGAGGGATGGAAGTGGCCTACGAATGCGAGGCGATGATTGATTACGGCTCCATGTATCATGAAGTGTACAACGATCCGGCGTTGACGGCAGAATTTATCCAATTTGCTACCACGCATACCGATATGAATGTCATCCGTTGCAAAGAAGCGATGACTGGTGAAGATTTTGGTTATATGTTGGCAGAAATCCCCGGTTTTATGTTTTGGCTTGGCGTCGATTCCCCATACGGTCTGCACCATGCGAAGCTTACTCCAAATGAAGCGGCGATCGATCGGGCCATCGCCTTTTTAATCGACTATTTTTCGTGGAAAGGAAATATGGAATGAAGTATAGTTCCACCTCCATTAAGACACATTATGTGTGAGGAGGTGGAGTGCGATGGCGAAAATTGGTGTTGAGCAATCGCTGACCGACGTTCAGGAGGCGTTGAAGGAAAGAGGGTATGCCGTCATTCCGCTGCGCAGCGAACAAGATGCTAAAGGCTGCGATTGCTGCGTCATTACCGGCTTGGACGCGAACGTCACCGGCATTCAAAACATAGTCGCTTCCGGTCCAGTCATTGAAGCGAGCGGACTTACCGCGGAAGAAATTTGTCAAAAAATCGAACAAAAGCTTCGGTAACGATTGTCGGGCTGTGTGCGCCAACAGCCCTTTTTTTGTGGGAACAGTCCACCCGGACAGGACGACCGGGACGCTGGGTGGGCGAATCAAGAATATAGTGGCTGTTTTTCCTTAAAACAAAATGATGAAAAAATCATCACCCCCCTTTTTAACAAACATTGTTTTAGATCGTTCGGGGCATTGTAATGAATGATGCCAGCGAACGGTGCGGCATCACTATTGTTTTAGCAATGGAGGGATTACATATGGCAGAGCGTTTAGTCGGAAAACAAGCGCCGCGTTTTGAAATGGAGGCTGTCCTTCCAAACGGAGAATTCGGCCGCGTCAGTCTTGAGGAAAACATGAAAAACAGCAAATGGACCGTGCTGTTCTTCTATCCGCTTGATTTTACGTTCGTTTGTCCGACAGAAATTACGGCCATCTCCGACCGTTATGGTGAGTTCGAAGATTTAGAAGCGGTCGTAATCGGCGCATCAACCGATTCGATTTACTCGCATAAGGCGTGGATGGATATGCCGCGCGACCAAAACGGCATCGGCCGAATTACATATCCGCTCGCCGCCGATCGGACGCAGCAAGTTTCGCGTGATTACGGCGTGCTCATTGAAGAGGAGGGCGTTGCGCTGCGCGGATTGTTCATCATCGATCCACAAGGCGAGTTGAAATATGCCGTCGTTCACCATAACAACATCGGCCGCGATGTTGATGAAGTATTGCGCGTGCTGCAAGCGCTGCAAACCGGCGGCCTCTGCCCGGCCAACTGGAAGCCAGGGCAAGCGACGTTGACGGTGTAAGGCGATTCGCGTGAATCAACAAACATAAAACATCGCCGTGTTTGAAAATTCATGCGTTCCGGGACACTACGTGTTTGACCCCGAAGGAAAGGTCCGTCATTTCCGAGCACGCGGCAGCGCCATGAAAATGCTGAACAATGCGGCAACCGCAGCTCGAAGAGGCGAAAAAAAGCAAAGCAGGCGCAATCAGCGCTTGAAAAGGAGCGAAGAGTCGTTTTCGTTCCTTTTCTTTTTTGCTAAAATAAGGAGGGGGGAAGCCATGATGGACAATTAGTGGAGGAATCGACGATGAAAAAAAAACAGTTTGCGGTGATCGGCCTTGGGCGATTTGGAGGCAGCATTTGCCGCACGTTGAGCGAACAAGGGATGGAAGTGCTTGCGATTGACATTGATGAAGATCGGGTGAACGAATTTGCGGCGATCGCCTCCCATGCTGTTGTCGGCGACACGACGGACGAAAACGTGCTAAAAAGCTTAGGCATCCGCAACTTCGACCACGTCATTGTTGCGATCGGCGACAATATTCAGGCAAGCATTTTGACGACGCTCATTTTAAAAGAGCTCGGCGTTAACCATATTACCGTCAAGGCGACAAACGATTACCATGAAAAAGTGCTGAAAAAAATTGGCGCCGATCAAATCGTGCATCCGGAGCGTGATATGGGGGAACGGATCGCTCATAATCTTATTTCAAACAACGTCTTGGATTATTTGGAGCTGTCGGACAAACATAGCATCGTTGAGATTGTCGCGAGTGAACGGCTTGACGGCCATTCGCTGCTCGAACTTGACATCCGCGCCCGCTACGGCATTAACATCGTCGCCATTAAGCGCGGGGCGAGCGTCATTGTCTCGCCGCTTGCTTCAGAAATCATCCGCAAAGGAGATGTGTTGGTCGTGATCGGCGCTGACAGCGACATCGACCGGTTTGAGGAAAAAGTCGTCGGCTGACGGGGAACCGAAAGATCCGCCGTTCGAATTCACCCGTAGTTTTGCCGTTTCAGGGATTCGTGTGATGCGTTCAAGGGGGATGGCAACGTTATATTACTCATATCATAGAAAACGAAAAAAGGGGCTGACCCAAAAGGTTGCCTGTCTTCAGCATAGGCACAATATATAGATGCAAACAACCAGAGCGTATATATAGCAATGAAAGAGGGTGTCCGATCCTTTTAGGACACCCTCTTTTTTGTTAAATTTCCATGATGATCGGCAAAATCATCGGCCGCCGTTTCGTTCGTTCGTACAAGAACGGGGCGAGCGTTTCGGTAATTTCATTTTTAATTTCCGACCATTGATTGGTTTTTCGCTCAAGCACTTTTTCGAGATGTTTGGCAATGAGCGCCTGCGCTTCGCTGATCAAATCACCCGACTCGCGCATGTAGACGAAGCCGCGGGAGATAATATCAGGGCCGGCCGCGATTTTGAATTCTTTCATGTTGATGCTGACCACAACGATCACAAGCCCTTCCTCCGACAAAATGCGACGGTCGCGCAAGACGATGTTGCCGATGTCGCCGACGCCGCTACCGTCGATATAGACGGAGCCGGATGGAACTTTGCCGACGATGCGCGCTTCGTTGTTGCTGATGCCGAGCACTTCGCCGTTATCCATAATAAAGCAGTTTTCCTCCGGTACACCGCAGTCGATAGCGAGCTTGGCATGCATTTTTTGCATCCGGTATTCGCCGTGAATCGGCATAAAATATTTTGGTTTCATGAGTCGGATCATCAGCTTTTGTTCTTCCTGACCGCCGTGTCCGGACGTGTGAATGTCGCTGAGCGGGCCGTGGATCACTTCGGCTCCGGCCCGATACAGCATGTTGATCGTTCGGTTGACGCTCACCGTGTTGCCTGGAATCGGCGACGAAGAAAAGACGACCGTATCACCCGGGATGATTTGAATTTGCCGGTGTGTGCCGTTGGCGATGCGCGACAAGGCGGCCATTGGTTCGCCTTGGCTGCCAGTGCATAAAATCGTCACCCGGTTTGCTGGCATCCGGTTGATTTCGTTTGCATCGACGAACGTGCCTTTCGGACATTTAATGTAGCCGAGCTCTTGGCCGATTTCAATGGCCGCTTCCATGCTGCGGCCAAAGACGGCGATTTTCCGGTTGTTGGCGACTGCTGCTTCCGTCACTTGCTGAAGCCGGTGAATGTTAGAGGCAAATGTCGCGAAAATAATCCGTCCGTCCACCTTACGGAAAATGTCGTGAATGCTTTCGCCGACACGCCGCTCCGACATCGTGAAATGCGGAATTTCACTGTTTGTGCTGTCTGAAAGCAGACAAAGGACGCCTTCTTTCCCTATTTCTGCCATTTTCGTCAAGTTCGCTGGCTCGCCGACCGGCGTAAAGTCGAATTTAAAGTCTCCGGTATGGACGATTTGCCCGACCGGCGTTTTGACGACAATGCCGTAGCTGTCCGGGATGCTGTGCGTCGTCCGGAAAAAGGTGACTGCTGTTTTTTGGAAACGAATGACATCGTCTTCGCGAATTTCAATGAGCTTAGCTTGGCGAAGCAATCCGTGTTCCTCGAGTTTGTTGCGAATGAGTCCGAGCGCTAGTTTGCCGCCGTAAATGGGGATATTCACCTGCCGGAGCAAGTACGGAATGCCGCCAATATGGTCTTCATGGCCGTGGGTAATGAACAGCCCTTTTACCTTTTCCGCATGCTTCACTAAATACGAATAGTCTGGGATGACGTAATCGATGCCGAGCAATTCGTCTTCTGGAAATTTAATTCCTGCGTCAATGACAATGATTTCGTCCTGAAATTGTACGCCGTATGTATTTTTCCCGATTTCACCCAGTCCGCCGAGGGCAAAAACGCCAACTTGTTGATCTGCCAATAGTTTCATGATGAAGTCTCCAATACTTGAAAGTTAGCGCTTCGCATTTCATACTCCAGATGCGCCCCCTCTAACGGCTGAATAAACTCGATATTGATCGGACGGTCTTGCAGTTTTCGGCGTACGTCCCGCTCTGATTCTGCTTCGATGTAGAGCGTTTTCGTTTTTTCTCTCACGGGCACTTCGTCCGCGTTTTCTTGATAAAACACTTTGAAAATCATCGCGAAATCTCTCCTTCTCGTACAATGATGGCTTTTTTATTATATAGGAATTCATCCTCGTTTTCATGCTTTTTATTCCCAAAAGAAAAAACAGGCGGGAGATGTGCCAACGATATGTACCATCTTTGACGAGTTTTGATTGCTTCATTCGCCAAAGTGGGAAAGAAGCCCTTCGTACGGAAGGGCTGTCGTTGTGACGGTTAGGCGATCAACTTTTTTCGGAGCAAATCTTTCCATTGTTGAAGCAGCTTTTTTTTCAGCTTTTTCAACATTTTTCATCACTCCTTACTTTTTATTGTACTCATTTTGCGGCGAAAGTAAATGTTCTATTATATAGGATATGTAGGCGAAGGCTTGTTTTTCATGGGTAAAAATGGAACGAATCGTGGCGTTTCAGTTGACAGGCAGCCTGTTTTTCAGTACGGTAAACAGTGAATTTATTTTCGGCAAGGGGAAGAGAATGTGGGCAGAAAAATCGTTTTTTTCGACATCGACGGCACGCTGCTCGACGAGCAAAAACAGTTGCCGCCGTCAACCATTGAAGCGATCCGCCGACTGAAACAAGCCGGCGTCTATGTGGCCATTGCCACCGGGCGGGCGCCGTTTATGTTTGAACATGTGCGTCGCCAGCTTGGCATCGATTCGTTTGTCAGTTTTAACGGACAATATGTCGTCTTTGAAGGAAACACATTGCATAAACAGCCGCTCCGCCGCGAGAAAGTGAGGGAGCTGACGGAAGAGGCCCATCAAAACGGCCACCCGCTCGTCTTTATGGATGCGGAAAAAATGAGAGCGAGCGTCGACGACCATCCGCACATTCACGTCAGCATGGAGAGCCTGAAATTTGCCCATCCGCCTGTTGACGCGTTGTATTACGAAAACAAAGACATTTATCAAGCGCTGTTGTTTTGTCGCGCTGAAGAAGAGACGCTATATGTGCGCAACTATCCGGAATTCCGCTTCGTTCGCTGGCACGATGTGTCGACGGACGTGCTGCCGGCGGGCGGTTCAAAGGCGGAAGGCATCCGGCTGATGATGGAGAAGCTCGGGATTGGGAAAGAGGATGTGTATGCGTTCGGCGACGGGTTGAATGACATCGAAATGCTGTCGTTCGTCGGAACCGGGGTGGCGATGGGCAACGCCTGCGAGGAAGTAAAACGGGTCGCTGATTTTGTCACGAAACCGGTCGGCGAAGAAGGGATATGGCATGGGCTGAAGCAGTTGAAATTACTTCCATAAAAAGCGGTCTCCGCTCATCTGGCGGGACCGCCTTTTACTGGTTGGATGAAAAACGGCAGAAGCTGCCTAGAAGGTTGGTGATTTAGGGAAAAACGCTGCCGATTCCAGCCATTTTTCCATTGAAGAAACGTTACGGAACTCGTTTTCTTTTTTGACGAAAATGTCGCTCGTTTGCGCGTGGCAGCCCGTTTTCACCGTTCTTCTAGAACCTGATCGTTGTTACCGACCGATCGGAACCGCTCCGTCCGGAACTTTAAAGGGGTCGGATGGGTTAATATGGTCATAAAACATAATGCCGTTTAAATGGTCAATTTCATGTTGGAAGACGATAGCTGGCAATCCTTTTAGGCGCAAGGTGACTTCCTCGCCGTCGATCGTCGTGCCGGTGACGGTGATGCGCGAATAGCGCGGCACATACCCCGGCACATCGCGGTCGACTGACAGACAGCCCTCCCCGGTCGTCAAATAACATTGCTGCACGGAATGACTTGCAATTTTGGGGTTGAACAAAGCATAGCTGTATAGCGTTCCGTTTTCGTCAGTGACATGGACGGCGATCATTCGTTTTGATACGTTAATTTGCGGAGCAGCCAGTCCGATGCCGGGCCGCAGCCCGTACTTAGCCGCCAGTTCGGGATCTTGGCTCATTTTGACATAATCAAGCAAGCTTTGCAAAATGCGCTTATCCTCCTCTGAAGGCGGCAGCGGAACCGGCTCAGCGACTTTCCGCAGCGTCGGATGCCCTTCTTTAATAATATCTTTCATCGTAATCATCCACTTTTTCACTCCCTGTCTTTGGCATCGCTGTCTACATTTTAGTCTAACAAACAGACTCGGCTGCCGTAAATGAAAATGCGGTTGTCTAGATATATTATTGAAGTATAAAGAAAAAGAACGTTTATATTTTAGAAAACGCTATCAACAATAAGAAACGTGGCAATATGATTTATATTTTTTGAAAATATAAAACAGAATTAAAACAGTTTGTTCTTTATGTAATATAACAGTTTTATAAACCCGAATCCCATTTCCCTGATGTATCCAGTAAGGAAATGAGAAAATCAAGACAAATCAAAGACATTGACGACTATGAAAATAAAGTGTAAACTAAAGTTTGTGAATGGGCATTGTACTAATTTGAAAGTAAAAAACAATAATACAGATTTTTTGGCGCTTTACTCGTTTGCGACTGCGCCAAGCGGTGGCCATTTTTTATTTCTTCTTCGTTTTGGGTACATTAATAGTATATGGGTGAATGTAGCCTGATTTCCAAATTTTTAACGAAAGGCAGAGGTGAACAAAATGGGTGTGAAGACCTCCCAGTTTCCGTTTGCGGAGCAGCTCGAGAAAGTAGCCGAGCAGTTTCCGATGTTTCAAATTTTAAATGAAGAAGGCGAAATCGTTAATCAAGAGGCAATGCCGGATTTAAGCGACGAGCAGCTGAAAGAGCTGATGCGCCGCATGGTGTATACGCGCATTCTTGACCAGCGCTCCATCTCGTTAAACCGTCAAGGCCGCCTTGGCTTTTATGCACCAACTGCTGGGCAAGAGGCGAGCCAAATTGCCAGCCATTTTGCGCTTGAAAAAGAGGATTTCATTTTGCCGGGATACCGTGACGTTCCGCAAATCATCTGGCACGGGTTGCCGCTTTATCAAGCATTTTTGTTCTCACGCGGCCATTTCCATGGCAACCAAATTCCAGAAGGCGTGAATGTCTTGCCGCCGCAAATCATCATCGGCGCTCAATACATTCAAGCAGCCGGCGTGGCGCTTGGCTTGAAAATGCGAGGGAAAAAAGCGGTAGCCATTACATACACGGGCGACGGCGGAACATCACAAGGTGACTTCTATGAAGGGATCAACTTTGCGGGGGCGTTTAAGGCACCAGCCATCTTTGTTGTGCAAAACAACCGATTTGCGATCTCAACGCCGGTCGAAAAGCAAACGGTCGCCAAAACGCTAGCGCAAAAAGCGGTTGCTGCCGGCATTCCAGGCATTCAAGTCGACGGCATGGATGCGCTTGCGGTCTATGCAGCGGTGAAAGCAGCCCGCGAACGCGCCGTCAACGGCGAAGGGCCGACGCTCATTGAAACGCTTTGCTTCCGCTACGGTCCGCACACGATGTCTGGTGACGATCCAACTCGCTATCGTTCGAAAGAGCTTGAAAACGAATGGGCGAAAAAAGATCCGCTCGTGCGTTTCCGCAAGTTTTTAGAAGCGAAAGGTTTATGGAGCGAGGAAGAAGAAAACCGCGTCATTGAACAGGCGAAAGAGGACATCAAAGAGGCGATCAAAAAAGCGGACGAAACGCCGAAGCAAAAAGTAACCGACTTGATCAGCATCATGTACGAACAGTTGCCGTTCAATTTAAAAGAACAGTATGAAATTTATAAAGAGAAGGAGTCGAAGTAAGCCATGGCGCAAATGACAATGGTTCAAGCGATCACCGATGCGCTGCGCATCGAGTTGAAAAACGATCCGAACGTGCTCATTTTCGGGGAAGACGTTGGGGTCAACGGCGGCGTATTCCGGGCGACCGAAGGGCTGCAAGCAGAGTTTGGCGAAGAGCGTGTATTTGACACGCCGCTTGCTGAATCGGGAATCGGCGGCTTGGCAGTCGGCTTGGCGCTGCAAGGATTTCGTCCCGTGCCGGAAATACAGTTTTTCGGCTTTGTTTATGAAGTAATGGATTCGATTTCCGGACAAATGGCGCGCATTCGTTATCGCACCGGCGGCCGCTACCATATGCCGATTACGGTTCGCTCGCCGTTTGGCGGCGGCGTCCATACGCCGGAGCTGCATTCGGACAGCTTAGAAGGACTTGTCGCTCAACAGCCAGGGTTGAAGGTCGTCATTCCGTCGACGCCGTATGACGCCAAAGGGCTCCTCATTTCGGCGATCCGCGACAACGATCCGGTCATCTTCCTGGAGCATTTGAAGCTGTACCGCTCGTTCCGCCAAGAAGTGCCGGAAGGAGAGTACACGATTCCGATCGGCAAGGCGGATATTAAGCGTGAAGGAAAAGACATCACGATCATCGCTTATGGTGCCATGGTGCATGAATCGTTAAAAGCAGCGGCAGAATTAGAGAAGGAAGGCATTTCTGCCGAAGTCGTCGACTTGCGCACCGTGCAGCCGCTCGATATCGAAACGATCATCGGCTCGGTGGAAAAAACAGGCCGCGCCATTGTCGTTCAAGAAGCACAGCGTCAGGCAGGCATCGCCGCCAACGTCGTTGCTGAAATTAACGAACGGGCCATCTTAAGCCTCGAGGCGCCGGTGCTCCGCGTTGCCGCGCCGGATACGGTCTATCCGTTCGCCCAAGCGGAAGCGGTTTGGCTGCCGAACTTTAAAGATGTGATGGAAACGGCGAAGAAAGTGATGAATTTCTAATAGCGGACAAGTTTGGGGGAACGAAACGCTTTCCCCCGCCTATTTTCGGCAAACGATAGGAGGTCGACCTACAGTGGCATTTGAATTTAAGCTGCCGGACATTGGCGAAGGCATTCATGAAGGTGAGATCGTCAAATGGTTTGTGAAACCGGGCGACGAAGTGAATGAAGATGACGTATTATGCGAAGTGCAAAACGACAAGGCGGTCGTGGAAATCCCGTCCCCGGTCAAAGGGAAAGTGCTAGAGATTCTCGTCCCGGAAGGAACGGTGGCAACGGTCGGGCAAACGCTCATTACGCTTGATGCGCCAGGATACGAAAACATGGCGTTTAAAGGGCAAGAGCACGAAGAAGAGTCGAAAAAAGAGGAAAAAACAGAAACGGTGTCGAAAGAGGAAAACGTGGAGACCGCCGCTCCGGCAGCCGCAGCGGAAGCCGATCCAAACCACCGCGTCATCGCGATGCCGTCTGTGCGCAAATATGCACGTGAAAAAGGTGTGGACATTCGCCTCGTTCAAGGGACAGGCAAAAATGGCCGCATCTTAAAAGAAGATATCGATGCTTTCCTTGCCGGTGGTGCGAAAGCAGGAGCTCAACCGGCGCCGGCACCGGAAGCTGAAGAAAAAGCAGCGCCGGCAGCGGCGAAACCGATCGTGCCGGAAGGTGAATTCCCGGAAACGCGCGAGAAAATGAGCGGCATCCGCCGGGCGATCGCCAAAGCGATGGTGCATTCGAAACATACAGCTCCACACGTGACGCTCATGGACGAAGTCGACGTGACGAAACTCGTTGCCCATCGGAAAAAGTTCAAAGCGACCGCAGCGGAAAAAGGCATCAAGCTGACGTTCTTGCCGTATGTTGTCAAAGCGCTCGTTTCGGCATTGCGTGAATATCCGGTGCTGAATACGTCGATCGATGATCAAACAGAAGAAATTATCCATAAGCACTATTACAACATCGGCATCGCCGCTGACACAGATCGCGGTTTGCTCGTGCCGGTCATTAAACATGCCGATCGGAAGCCGATTTTCACGTTGGCGCAAGAAATTAACGAACTTGCTGAAAAAGCGCGCGACGGTAAACTAGCGCCGAATGAAATGAAAGGCGCATCATGCACAATTACGAATATCGGCTCGGCTGGCGGACAATGGTTTACTCCGGTTATTAACCATCCGGAAGTAGCAATTCTTGGCATCGGCCGCATCGCAGAAAAACCGATCGTCCGCGATGGCGAAATCGTTGCCGCTCCGGTCTTGGCGCTCTCTTTGAGCTTCGACCATCGAATGATCGACGGAGCAACGGCGCAAAAAGCGCTCAATCACATCAAACGGCTGTTGAGTGATCCAGAACTATTATTAATGGAGGCGTAAAACGATGGTAGTTGGCGATTTTGCAATTGAAACGGAAACGCTTGTCGTCGGTGCCGGCCCTGGCGGTTATGTTGCCGCCATCCGCGCCGCACAGCTCGGCCAAAAAGTGACGATTGTTGAAAAAGGGAATTTAGGCGGCGTCTGCTTAAACGTCGGCTGCATTCCATCAAAAGCGCTCATCTCGGCCAGCCATCGCTATGAACAGGCGAAACATTCGGAAGAGATGGGCATTAAGGCGGAAAATGTCACGGTGGATTTCTCGAAAGTGCAAGAATGGAAAGCAAGCGTCGTCAAAAAGCTGACAGGCGGCGTTGAAGGGCTGTTAAAAGGAAACAAAGTGGAAATCGTCAAAGGAGAAGCCTATTTTGTCGATGCGAATACGGTGCGTGTCGTCAACGGCGACAGCGCGCAGACGTACACGTTTAAAAATGCCATTATCGCTACCGGCTCGCGCCCGATTGAGCTGCCAAACTTCAAGTTTTCCAGCCGCATTCTCGACTCGACTGGAGCGCTTGGTCTCGGGGAAATCCCGAAATCGCTCGTCGTCATCGGCGGCGGCTACATCGGCATTGAACTTGGCACAGCTTATGCCAACTTCGGAACGAAAGTGACGATTTTAGAAGGAGCTGGCGAAATTTTATCCGGTTTTGAAAAGCAAATGGCCGCCATCATTAAACGCCGCTTAAAGAAAAAAGGCGTCGAAGTCGTGACGAACGCGCTGGCGAAAGGTGCCGAAGAGCGCGCAGACGGCGTCACTGTCACATATGAAGCTAATGGCGAAACGAAAACCGTTGACGCCGACTACGTGCTTGTGACGGTCGGCCGCCGCCCGAACACCGATGAACTCGGTCTTGAGCAAGTGGGCATTAAAATGACGGATCGCGGCTTAATTGAAGTGGATCAGCAATGCCGCACAAGTGTTCCGAACATTTTCGCCATCGGCGACATCGTTCCGGGGCCAGCGCTCGCCCATAAGGCATCGTATGAAGGAAAAGTAGCGGCCGAAGCCATTGCCGGCCATCCGTCCGTTGTTGATTATGTCGCCATTCCGGCAGTTGTTTTCTCCGATCCGGAATGCGCTTCAGTTGGGTATTTTGAGCAGCAGGCAAAAGATGAAGGAATCGATGTCATCACGGCGAAGTTCCCGTTTGCCGCCAATGGCCGCGCCTTGGCGCTGAATGACACGGACGGTTTCCTGAAGCTTGTCGTCCGCAAAGAAGACGGCGTCGTCATCGGAGCGCAAATCATCGGCCCGAACGCATCCGATATGATCGCTGAGCTAGGTTTGGCCATTGAAGCCGGCATGACGGCCGAAGATATTGCTTTGACGATCCATGCCCATCCGACACTTGGCGAAATCGCGATGGAAGCGGCTGAAGTGGCGCTCGGCACACCGATTCATATCATTGCGAAGTAACCGCAAACGCGACCGGATGAAGTTCGTACTTCAATCCGGTCGCGTTTTATGTTTAAGATGACTGATTCAGAGCGACGGCTGGCCGGGGGAGGAACGGTTGCTTGTTCATGTCCAACTAAAGGCGGTTCGACCGGAAAAGTCCTTCCTCTTTGCCTATTTCTTGTCCAAAATTCCATACTATTTTCCGCTGTTGTTTCATATCGTTATGATAAAGAAAAGCGGGAGATGGGTTCGAAAATGAAAGCGTATGTCGCTTTTTTGCTGCAGATGATGATTTGGAGCAGTTTTTCATTGATTGAATGGTTGTCAGGGCGGGATCGGCCGTTTTTCCGCGGGTTGATGTTGTGCGTCTTTATGTACATCGCGTTTTTGCTGGCCCGCCAACTCGGCCTAGCGACGCGAAAGGCAGCGCTCACAACGGTCGTGACGGCCGCTGTGTATTTTGCCGGCCAACATTTTGTTTGGCAAGCTGTCCATTGACTCATCCCGCTCATCGGCGGCATGGATTGGCGCTTCCGGCGCTCTCTTTTCCGTGAGGCGTCTGTAGAGGGGTGATGATTTAGTGCAAAATGCTGCTGATTCCACCTATTTTTCAATTGGAAAACTTGGTGGAACCAGTGTTCTTTTCCGGTGAAACATTGCTGATTGGCGCGTCGTACAGCCGTTTTTCACCTATCTTTTACGGTTATAAAAAAACAGCGGTTGAACGCCCGCTGTCTAGACGTTGCCAAATGTCATCGTCCGGCCGCTGAACAAACGCAGTTCACCGCCAAGCGTTTTTGCGAGCCATTTGCTGAATTCGTTCGCTTTTCCTTTATCTCCGTTTGTCGCCCCCGGCGGCAACGCCACGTCAATGCACGTTTTTTCTTCCCCGGCTGTTCGCACGGAAACGGCCATTCCCCTGTACAGACGGCCGTCCCCTTGCAAATATAGCACAGCCTCGCGTTCGTGCACCGTATACGGAAAGGCGGCCTGTTCGTATGCCCAGCCGAGTTGCTCCCCGGTTTTGCTTAACGCTGTCCGATAGCGTTCAAGCAGCTGTTTCACTTCCCCGATTGTCATCGTTTTCCCTGCTGGCAGTTTCAAGCACGTGTTCAACTCGCCTCTCTCCTTTCACCAACCCTTGGTCTCTTATATTCATTGTACCACGTTTTTCCGGGTGATGGTGAAAAAGTTGGTAGACCGAAAAAAAAGTTTCTTATCTTAAATGTGACATACAAATTAGGATTGACAATCAAAATGTGATATATTATTATAAAATCAACAACGAAATTTATCATCATAAAGGGGTTTTGGGGATGGGCACGATCGTATGTCAGGCGTGTGAAGCGACAATTGCGTATTTTGAGGATGAAAAAGTGACAACGCTTTACGGAAAATGCGATTGCTGCGGGCATGACGACGAAGGTGGAGAAAGAGAGTAGGACGGTCAAACAAATGGGGGAAGGAACGGATAGGCGCGCATGTGAAAAGGGCACATGCGCGCCGCTTATTTTGGCCAAAAAAAAGCACAAGCCGGTGTTTGCCCAGCCTGTGCGGTCAGCGAATCGGCTTATATTCTTTAATCACGCGCAACGTTTGCAGCGTATCATCTTCCGGCCCTTGAACAGGAAGGCCGGCAGCTAAATTTGTTTCGATATACTCCAAGTTTTCTTCCGTAATGATCTCGCCCGGGATGAAAATAGGGATGCCCGGCGGGTACACCATCACAAATTCAGCGATAATTCGGCCCGCCGATTTGTGAAACGGCACGACTTCTGTTTCGGCATAAAACGCATCGCGCGGTGTCAAAGCGAGCGCCGGGATGTCCGGAAGCAGCACTTTCGGTTTGACCCCTTCTGCGGCTTGATGGCTGAACTGCTCTGATAAGCGGCGGAGCGCCTCGACGAGCAAGCGGGCCTCACGCTCGCTGTCGCCGGGAGTGATGATGCACAAAATATTATATAAGTCAGAAAGCTCCACTTCAATGTTGTGCGTCTCCCGAAGCCACTGCTCGACGTCGTGGCCGGTCAATCCGAGTTCTTTCACGGAAATGATCAGCTTTGTTGGATCGTAGTCGTATGTCGCCTCTGTACCTAGAATTTCCTCGCCAACGCAATATAAATAGGGGATCTCGTTGATTTGCCGCCGCGTCCACTCGGCGAGGCGGATCGCGTGATCAATGAGTTCCCGTCCTTTCGTGGCCAGCTGTTTTCGGGCGACATCGAGCGAAGCGAGCAGCAAATACGATGTTGACGTCGTGGTGAGCATGCTCAAAATGGCCTGCACATGTTTTGCCGAGACGAGCCCTTCCCGCACGTTTAAGATAGAGCTTTGTGTCAGCGATCCGCCAAGTTTATGAACGCTTGTCGCCGCCATATCAGCGCCGGCTTGCATCGCCGAAAGCGGCAAGTCTTCGTGGAAATGGATGTGCACTCCGTGCGCTTCGTCGACGAGCACTGGGATGTTGTATGAATGAGCAATCTCAACGATTTTTTTCAAGTCGCCGGCAATGCCGAAGTAAGTTGGATTGATGACCAGCACTCCTTTGGCATCCGGGTGCTGTTCCAACGCTTTTTCCACTGCTTGTGGGGTGATGCCGTGGGAAATGCCGAGCTCCTTATCGATTTCCGGGTGGATGAAAATCGGTGTGGCCCCGGAAAACACGATCGCCGACATCACCGATTTATGGACGTTGCGCGGTACAATAATTTTATCGCCCGGTCCAGCGACTGACATGACCATCGTCATAATCGCGCCGCTCGTCCCCTGCACGGAGAAAAACGTGTAATCGGCGCCGAATGCTTCGGCAGCGAGCTCCTGCGCCCGCTTAATCATTCCTTTTGGATGGTGTAAATCATCGAGCGGGCTGATGTTGATTAAATCGATCGCCAAGGCGTTTTCTCCGATGAAGGCGCGAAATTCCGGATCCATGCCCGCCCCTTTTTTATGGCCGGGAATGTGAAATTGGACCGGCTCTTTTTTGGCGTGTTCCAGCAGTCCGGTAAACAATGGTGTTTCAAGTTGCGACAATGGTTTTCCACACCTCTTTGCCTTAAAATAAAACAAATGCATTATAGCATTTATTTTTTCGTTTGCAAAGAAAAAATGAATGCCACGCAGAAAAAGGAAAACGGCGATGCAACCAAGAAATAAAAAGATAAAACGAAAAGGAGGCGTAAGGTGATGGAGTGGAAAACGAGGGTGACAGAATTGCTTGGCATTACATACCCGATCATCCAAGGAGGGCTTGCCTATTTGGCGTATGCCGATTTGGCTGCTGCTGTCTCGAATGCGGGCGGCCTCGGGCAAATTACGGCGATGTCGCTTGAAAGTCCGGAGCGGCTGCGCGAGGAGATCCGCAAAGTGAAAGAAAAAACCGACCGGCCGTTTGGCGTCAATTTTGCCATCGGCCAGCACGGCCGCGCTTTTTCCCATATGCTTGAAGCCGCGCTTGATGAGGGAGTGCCGGTGGTTTCGGTCACCGGAGGCAATCCGGCGCCGTTTTTTGAGCAGCTGAAGGGAACGAATGTCAAAACATTAGTGCTTGTCGCGGCGGTCCGTCAGGCGGTCAAAGCAGAAGAACTGGGCGCCGATGCGGTAATGGTCGTCGGTCAAGAAGGTGGTGGACATCTCGGCAAATATGACACCGGTACGTTTGTTCTCATTCCGAAAGTCGTAGAGTCGGTATCGATCCCGGTTATCGCCTCCGGCGGCATCGCCGATGGGCGCGGGTTGATGGCGGCGCTGGCGCTTGGGGCGGAAGGAATTGAAATGGGAACGCGGTTTATTGCGACAAAGGAATGCGTTCACGCCCATCCGGTGTACAAAGAAATGATCCTTAATGCCACGGAGCATGACACAGTTGTCATTAAACGGTCGTTGGGGGCGCCGGGGCGGGCGATCGCCAACCGATGGGCAGAAAAAATATTGGAAATTGAACGCCAAGGCGCGACGTACGAGGACTTGAAAGAATATATTAGCGGAGAGGCAAACCGGCGTTTCATTTATGAAGGAAAGGTGGACGAAGGATTCGCCTGGGCTGGGCAAGCGATTGGGCTCATTCGCGACATTCCGTCCGTTGCGGAACTGTTTGCCCGCATGATCGGCGAGGCGGAACAAATTCGGCGCCGTTGGGCAAACTAACGGCGGAGGTGAAACAATGGGTTATTCCTACCCGTTTTCCTACGATTGGTCAACAAAGGAAATCATTGATGTCATTAAATTTTTCACAGCGGTTGAAACGGTGTATGAACGAGGGATGAGGCGCGAAGAGCTGATGGACGTCTACCGCCGGTTCAAAGAGATTGTCCCGTCGAAAAGCGAGGAAAACCGGCTGTATGCCGATTTTGAAAAAGAGAGCGGCTATTCGTCGTATGCGGTCATGAAGCGGGCGAAAGGGGCGCAAAACGGCGACTGGATCCGCATGGAACCAAGCGGCCGAGGCGCGGTAGGTAAACGCACAAATTAGTTGCATACACCCCTTTTTCCACATAATATAATATAAAACAAAACGAAGCAGCACATTCCGTGAAGGGCGCCGGAAGCTTAGCGGATGATATGGAAAGGGGTGCGGACGGAGATGAAAAAAACCGCCAATTCGCTGAAACGGCCAGACGGAGACAAACGCATGGCGGTGTTGCGGCTCGAACTTGATTACGAATTAGCGACGCTGTACGAAGCCATGATGGAAAATGACGAAGAAAAGAAAAGAGAGTGCAAACGGCGGCTTGAAAAGCTGCGCCAAGAACTGATGCGCCTTCAAGTATGACCATTTTTAAGGCGAACCATCTTTGCGGTTCGTTTTTTTCTTGAACGGTGCCCACCCCTTTCCGGTTGCTGCATACATAACGAAAGCAGGAGGAATCGACATGGCAGGGAAATGGGAACAGATCGACGAATATGCCCGGCAATGGATTGAAGAAGCAGGACGACGCATTCGCGCTTCGTTTGCCGAACAGCTGACCATAGAAGCGAAAGAAAACCGCAATGACTTAGTAACAAACGTCGACCGCGGCATTGAACAGTTTTTTGCTGAACACATCCGCCGTCACTTTCCCGGCCATCATGTATTGGGCGAAGAAGGGTTCGGCGATGAGCTCGCGGCCTTGGATGGCATTGTATGGGTGGTGGACCCGATTGATGGAACGATGAACTTCATCCATCAGCAGCGCCATTTCGCTGTGTCGGTCGGCATTTTTGAAGACGGGATCGGTCAACTTGGCTATGTGTATGACGTCGCCTTTGACGAGCTGTATTCGGCACAAAAAGGGAGGGGGCTGTTTTTGAACGGGGAGCTGCTCGGCCGCCTTCAGCCAGCACCAGTGGCGGAGTCGATCATCGCCATCAACGGAACATGGCTCATGGAAAACAAACGCCTTGACCATCGCCCGTTCATGAAGTTGGCGAAAGAGGCGCGCGGCACGCGCTCATATGGGTCGGCGGCGCTTGAACTCGCGTATGTTGCCGCCGGACGTTTGGATGCGTATATTTCGCCGCGCCTGTCGCCATGGGATTTCGCCGGCGGGATGATTTTAATCGAGGAAGCGGGCGGGATCGTGACGAACTTAGACGGTGCGCCGCTTGATCTGCTCAGCCGCAATTCCGTGCTCGCCGCCAAACCAGGAGTGCATGAAGAAATTTTGCAGCGCTATTTGCGGCAGTGACCGCCCGGGCGTTGCAATACAACAGGACAAGCCTCTGGAGCTTGTCCTTTTTATTCGCGCGTCCGTTTTTTATGAGCAAATCCGGCGCCCATTACGGCGATAAAAATGAGTGCCGAGGCTGCGATACCGATTACGCTTTGTTCGGCAATAAAAACGCCGATCGCCATGATGGCGGCAACCGCGAAAATCGCAAGCAACAGCGGCACGAGCTCGATGCGTTTCATCCGCTTGACTCCTTTCTGGCAAAATGGACACTTGTTTTTAGTTTACCGGAAAATATGCCGATTTTCTATGGTTATGATATAATAGACAAGCAGTTTGCCTAATAGGAGTGAACGACATTGACGAATCAACGATTGGATCTGCGCAATATTGCGATTATCGCTCACGTCGACCATGGAAAAACAACGCTTGTCGATCAGCTGCTTCGGCAGTCTGGGACGTTTCGCGAAAACGAACAAGTCGAGGAACGGGCGCTTGACCGCAATGATTTGGAACGGGAGCGCGGCATTACGATTTTGGCAAAAAACACAGCGGTGTTATATAAAGGAACGCGCATTAACATTTTGGATACGCCAGGGCACGCCGATTTCGGCGGGGAGGTTGAGCGGATTATGCGCCTTGTCGATGGCGTTTTGCTCGTCGTCGATGCATACGAAGGCTGCATGCCGCAGACGCGGTTTGTGCTGAAAAAAGCGCTTGAGCAACAGCTCGTGCCGATCGTCGTCGTCAATAAAATCGACCGCGAGTTCGCCCGGCCGGCGGAAGTTGTCGATGAAGTGATCGATTTGTTTATCGAGCTTGGCGCTTCTGAGGAGCAGCTTGAGTTTCCGGTGGTGTACACCTCGGCGCTGCGCGGAACATCAAGCCTTGATCCGGACCGGCAAGATGACGGCATGACCGCCTTGTTTGAAACAATCATCAACCATATTCCGGCGCCGGCTGACAACCGCGATGAGCCGCTGCAATTTCAAGTGGCGTTGCTCGATTACAATGAATACGTCGGCCGCATCGGCATCGGCCGCATTTTCCGCGGCACGATGAAAACTGGCCAGCAAGTTGCTTTGTTAAAGCGCGACGGTGCGGTGAAATTGTTCCGCGTCACGAAGCTGTTTGGTTTTATCGGTTTAAAGCGGATTGAGATTGATGAGGCGCACGCAGGTGATATCGTCGCTGTCGCCGGAATGGAAGACATTAACGTCGGTGAGACGGTGTGCCCTCCTGACCATCAGGAGCCGCTGCCGCCGCTTCATATTGACGAGCCGACGTTGAAAATGACGTTTCTCGTCAACAACAGCCCGTTTGCCGGGCGTGAAGGCAAGCATGTCACCGCCCGTAAGTTAGAGGAGAGGCTGCGCACCCAGCTCGAGACCGATGTCAGCTTGCGCGTTGAGCCGACCGCGTCGCCGGATGCGTGGGTTGTTTCCGGCCGCGGAGAGCTCCATTTAGCCATTTTAATTGAAAATATGCGCCGCGAAGGGTACGAATTGCAAGTATCGAAGCCGGAAGTCATTGTCAAGGAGATCGATGGCGTTTTATGTGAGCCAGTTGAGCGGGTTGTCATCGATGTTCCTGAAGAATATACCGGAGCTATTATGGAATCGCTGGGGAGTCGCAAAGGCGAGCTGGCTGATATGGTGCACGGCGGCAACGGACAAGTGCGCCTCGTCTTTCTTGTGCCGTCGCGCGGCTTGATTGGCTACCGGAGCGAGTTTATGTCGCTGACGCGAGGATATGGCATTTTAAACCATTCGTTTGACCATTACGCTCCGGTGCAGCCCGGTGCAATCGGCGGCCGCCGCCAAGGGGTGCTCGTCTCGATGGAAACTGGCAAGGCGACGGCTTACAGCATCATGCAGCTTGAAGACCGCGGTGTAATTTTTGTGGAGCCGGGTGCGGAAGTGTATGAAGGGATGATCGTCGGCGAGCATAACCGCGAAAACGATCTTGTCGTCAACATTTGCCGCGAGAAACATATCACAAACGTTCGTTCCTCGACAAAAGAACAGACGGTGACGATGAAAAAGCCGCGTCTTTTGACGCTTGAAGAAGCGCTCGAGTATTTGAACGACGATGAATATTGTGAAGTGACGCCAACATCGATCCGCTTGCGCAAAAAAATCTTAAACAAAAGTGAACGCGAAAAGGCGGAGAAGAAAAAGAAAGCTGCCCAACAGGCGAAATAACGGAGAGAGACATTCTTTAGCCGAAAGAGAATAGACGTATGCATGGCCGCTTTCTGCCATGCTCAGCGCTTGAGAAGTCCGAAACCGCTCAGTTTTGGCGGGCCATCCAGGTGAATGGGGAGGGAACAGTGTGAATGTGCTCGAACGGCTGACGTTTTTCGCTTCACTCTATAATGTGCACGGCAATCCCGAGCGCGGCATGTGGCTGCTTTATGCCACTGTGTGGCTGCTTTCGGTGCTCGTGTATCGGCTTGGGTTTGCCCGCCGCCTGCCGCTGTTAAAAAGCGTCATCATTTATACATTGCTCACGCTCGGCTGCACGATTTTAACGTTTTTTGCTGTTTTTTTGCCGATCGCAGAAGGATTAGCAGTTGCCGCTCTCGTATTGATTGTTTACAAAGTTCGCCTCAAGCAGGCGACACAGGAAGAAAAGCCATAAACTAAAAGGCGGTGGCGCGTGATGAAATCGATTCAAGACGCCCTTTACAATTGGCTGACGATTCATCTTGTCGCTGACGCCCGCCCGCATGATGCGGCGGCGCACGACACGGCAGTGTTTTTTCTAGAAATACTGGAAAGCGATTTTGGCGTGACGGCGGTGAATGCCGCGAAAGATGAAATGAACGGTCGATACGTTGTCGAATATGTGTGCGGCGGAGAAAAAAAGGCGGCCTATTTCCCTGTGGAGTTAGCCGAAGCACTGTGGAGGCAAATTGAAGCCGAACCAGAAAAGTACGGTTCGTAGCAACGAAAGACGGCGCTGAAAAGCGATCACTTTTCAGCGCCGTCCCTTTTTGCGATCACCAGTCATCACCAGCGCAGACGCCTCGGTAGAAACGGAATTTTCCGGTCGCCAGTCGCTGTTTTGTTTTTTCAGCAATGCGGTCATGGCATTGGCGGCACATATACGTATGGATCGGGCGGTTGCGCAGCCGTTTGGCGAGCGGTGATTCATCATCAATCGCATCCATTTGTTCGCAAAGCACACATTTAACTTTCATGGTTCACCTCACTGAATCTCCCGACGGCGGAAGCCGCGGAGGTCTTGCGTACAGAAAGGGCTCTCATGTAGTGGCGTGCCAAGCTCGCCCTTGTTCCGCAAGACATTCATGGGCAAACAGCCCGGGGGTGCTTAACGCTCTGTACGCCCGATTTAAAACGTGGAATGTTTCCTCTCTGCAGGAACATTATATCATCTTCCACGACGCCAAAGCAATCGGTTCATCCCATGTCGAAAGACGGTTTTGTGCCGTGCACGGGGTGAAACCGATTGTTGTTCATAAATGAGAAGCGAAGTTGCGGTCTGTTGCTCCGTTTCCTTGCACCGTAGCCGCATGGAATCGTTTAGCGGTTTAAATGTTCGTTTGACTGTTTGTCTTGGCGTTCGTTCAGCTGTCGTTCTTCCCGCTCATTTAGCTGCCCGTCATTTTCCTCGGTCGGGTCAGGCGTCGTTTCGAACAAATCGCTTGGCACTTCCGGCATCACTCGTCCAACGATATCGGCAATCTCGTTCATAAACGCCTGCACCGGGCGGCCGTCATCGATTTGCCGGCCGATGTTGCGCACGCGGGTGTAAAGGTCTGGGTCGGCGACAATAATCGCGTTGGCGCCGTACGGATCTTTTTGCAGCGCCTCGGCGACGGAATATTTGATCGTGCCGACGCGTGAGGCGTCGACATTCGCGCCGACGTCAATGCCGACGATGGCGTACTTGCCGACGACGATCGCTGCGGCGTCATGAACATTTGGGACGCGATTGGCGATCTCCGCCAATCGGCGGGCGATTGCCTGCCCGGATTTGTTTTCCACTCGCTCATCGACCGTATTTTTCACGCGTACGAGCGAACGGTCGGACTCCTTTGCCTCATGATCGTTTCCGATAGTACATGCGCTTAAAAGGAAAAAGCATAAAACAGCCAGCCAGCAGTTTCTTTTCATCATCTGCCCACCTCGACTTTTTTACTTTATTTTGCAAATATCCTTCTATCTTTATACATTGTTTCATATGCTATACCACAGCCATTCCCATCCGGTGCAGAAGGTGAAAAACGGATATAGGGGGAAGCGGAATTTGGGAAAAAAAATCTATGTGCTCGATACGAATGTGCTTCTGCAGGACCCGTATTCGATCTTTTCCTTCGAGGATAACGAGGTCGTCATCCCGGCTGTTGTGTTGGAGGAAGTGGATTCAAAAAAGCGGTATATGGATGAAGTTGGGCGGAACGCCCGCCAAGTGTCGAAACTGATCGACCGTCTGCGTGAAAACGGCAAACTGCACGAGAAGATTCCTCTAGAAAATGGAGGGGTGTTGCGCATTGAACTGAACCATCGCTCCTTTCACCAACTTCAAGAAATTTTTGTCGAAAAAACAAACGATAACCGCATTTTGGCAGTGGCAAAAAACTTATCGCTTGAGGAACAGGAGAAAGAAAACGGACGTGCTGTCATTTTGGTGAGCAAAGATGCGCTCGTGCGCGTCAAAGCCGATGCGATCGGGCTGCAGGCCGAAGATTTTTTAAGCGACCGCGTCGTTGATGTCGACCACATTTACACCGGATTTTTGGAGCTGTACATAGGAAAAGAGCACCTGCAGCGGTTTTATGAGAAAGGGGAGCTTGTGCTGGCTGATCTCGCCGATCATCCATTTTATCCACATCAGTTCATCATTATGAAAGATGCGTTTGGCAGTTCGGCCTCGGCAATTGGCATTGTTGACCAAAATGGAAAAAAGGTGAAAAAGCTCGTCTTCCAGTACGAGCATATATGGGGCATCCGCCCGCGCAATGTGCAGCAAACGATGGCGTTTGAGCTGCTCATGCGCGACGACATTCCGCTCGTGACATTAATCGGCAAAGCCGGAACTGGAAAAACGTTGCTTGCGCTTGCTGCCGGGCTGATGCAAACGGAGGATTTGCGTACGTACAAAAAACTGCTTGTCGCCCGGCCCATTGTGCCAATGGGGAAAGATCTCGGCTTTTTGCCGGGGGAAAAAGAAGAAAAACTGCGCCCATGGATGCAGCCGATTTTTGACAACCTTGAATATTTGTTTAACACGAAAAAACCAGGGGAATTGGATGCCATTTTAGCTGGCATGAGCTCGATCGAAGTTGAGGCGCTTACCTACATTCGCGGCCGCAGCTTGCCAGAGCAGTTTATCATCATCGACGAGGCGCAAAATTTAACGAAGCATGAAGTGAAGACGATTTTAACGCGCGTCGGTGAAAAAAGCAAAATGATTTTAATGGGCGATCCGGAGCAAATCGACCACCCGTATTTGGATGAATATAACAACGGTTTGACGTATGTGGTTGAAAAGTTTAAAGATCAAAAAATCGCCGGCCATATCCGCCTCATCAAGGGGGAGCGCTCGGCGCTCGCCCAGCTCGCGGCCGACTTGCTTTAGCCTTGCTTCTTGGAACGAAGGGCCGCCCAAAGCGGACATCCAAAAATGAGACAAAAACCGGGCGGCCCCTTCATGGGGCGCCCGGTTAGCGGACGACCAGCCGGCGCACATTCGTAATCGGCGTTTCACGGTTCGAGCCGTCGCCAAAATAAATATGTACCGGACCGTCATCGCGCAACGGTTTTCCGTTTTTTGAAAAAGCAAAAATTAAGTCATGCGCTTTCTCAAGCGGGAGTGCAACTTCTTCGTTTTCCGCCACGATAACAAGTTCGGAAGCGTCTTCATGCGGTTCAGCGTTTCGCAAAAACGGGGCAAACGGCATGCCGAACGAACCGGTGATGATTTTCTCCTTCAAAAATTGCCGCTCTGTTTTCAACGTCGGCGGAAATACAGCGCCCTCTTGAATTTCCCGATCCCAAAAAGCCGACCATTTTTTGATTTCCTCTTCCTCTTGGTTGGTTTCTTCCTCTCCCGGCTGCGGTTGCGAAAAATACGCATCCAGATCGATTTTTCGGTCGTCGAAAATCCAGACGCCGGGGTCAAGAGTGATCGTGAATTTTACTTTTCCCGTCAGCATCATAATATCGCTCATCAAAGCATCCTCTCCTCTGCATCTTCCCGCTGCTTTTAGTATAATAATAAATAAAAGGTTTGTCATGTTCCAAACCGTTTGACTGTCAACTGTTTCAACTTGCAAAATGGCATGTTTCACGTTAAGATTTAAAGAAGGATAGGGGAGAGAACGGAGGGATCGATGTGACGGACGAATCGATGAGCTATCAGGAAAAGGCGTACGCGCTTTTGCAAGCGGATGCGGAAAAAATTATTCAGCTCATCCGCGTGCAAATGGATCATTTGACGATGCCGCAATGCCCGCTGTATGAAGAAGTGCTGGACACGCAAATGTTCGGTTTGTCTCGTGAAATTGATTTTGCGGTGCGCCTCGGCCTTGTTGAGGCCAAAGACGGGAAGGAGCTTCTTGATCGGCTCGAGCGCGAGCTCTCCGCGTTGCATGAGGCAGTAACGAGAAAGCGCGTACGATAACCATACATGGCAACTCAAACGATTGGCCTGCCGTCGTTTGAGTTTTTCTGTTTTTCGGCAGGAAAACGGTGCGCCGCTGCGAATGATTTATGTACATATGTGTTAAATGGGGAAGAGGGAAGATGGAACGACAATTGTGGAAGAAAGTGTTGAAATGCTACGATTACCCGCTTGTGACCGCGGTCGTCATGCTGTCGCTGTTCGGATTGATTATGGTGTACAGTTCGAGCATGGCTGCCGCTGTCATCCGCTTTGAAGTGCCGAGCGACTATTTTTACGAACGGCAAAAGCGATGGCTGATCGCTGCGTTGATCGCCTTCGCTGCCATGGCGATGATCCCGTATAAAGTGTGGCGGAAAGAACGATGGGTGAAACTCGTGTTTTTTGCTTCCCCGTTGATGTTGATCGCGGTTGCTTTTCTCGGCCATACGGCCAACAACGCCACGAGCTGGTTCCGCGTCGGGGCGCTGTCCGTCCAGCCGGCGGAGCTGGCAAAGCTCGGCTTGATCTTGTATTTGGCGGCGGCGTTTGCCAACAAGCAGAAACGGTTGGCTGAGCCGGTGAAAAGCAATTTGTTCCCGATTTATTACACGCTGTTTATTTGTTTTTTAATCGCTATTCAGCCAGACTTTGGCACGGCAGCGATCGTGTTTTTCATTGCGGCGTGCATCATCGTTTCATCCGGGCTGCGCCTCACTTTGCTCCTAAAGCAGCTGCTCTTTTTTACCCTCATCGGGGCGGTGCTTTCGCCGTTTTGGTTTCCGGCTGTGGGTGGAAGGATTTTTTCCGCTGAACGGATGTCGCGCTTTTATAGCTATTTGGATCCGTTTCAATACGCCAACAGCGACGGCTACCAACTTGTCAATTCGTACTTGGCGATTGGGCTTGGCGGATTAAAAGGGCTTGGACTCGGAAAAGGCATGCAAAAATACGGTTATTTGCCGGAATCGCACACCGATTTTATCATGGCGGTCATCGCCGAGGAACTCGGATTGTTTGGCGTCATATTCACGCTCGGGTTGCTTTCGTTTATCGTGCTGCGCGGGTTTTGGGTTGCCCGCCGCTCCAACGATGCGTTCGGCAGCCTGCTCGCCATCGGCATTTCCGTCATGATCGGTTTTCAAACATTTATCAACGTCGGCGGAGTCACAGGGCTCATTCCGATCACCGGGGTGCCGTTGCCGCTTGTCAGCTACGGAGGGACGTCGCTCGTCCTCATGATGGCCTCGCTTGGCTTGCTCGTCAACATCTCGATGTTTACGAGGTATGAACAACGGTATAAAAAGGGCGAAAAAATAGCCGTTGATCGGCAGAAAAAAGGTCTGACTTTTTAGAAAGCATATTTACAAAACAGAAAAATTTTTATAGTTTAATTAGAAAGGAGGAGAGACGATGAGGACAAGACGAATTCGCAAAGTGCTCGTAGCCAACCGCGGGGAGATCGCCATTCGCGTCTTCCGCGCTTGCACGGAGCTTGGCATCCGCACCGTGGCCATTTACTCGAAGGAAGATGCCGGCTCGTATCACCGCTATAAAGCGGATGAAGCGTACCTAGTCGGTGAAGGGAAAAAGCCGATTGAGGCATATTTGGATATTGAAGGGATCATCGAGATCGCCAAGGCCCACGGTGTTGATGCTATTCACCCCGGATACGGGTTTTTGTCGGAAAATATTCAATTTGCCAAACGATGCCGTGAAGAAGGAATCATTTTTATCGGTCCGAATGAAGATCATTTGGACATGTTCGGCGACAAGGTGAAAGCGCGCCATGCAGCGGTGAACGCCGGCATTCCGGTCATTCCGGGCAGCGACGGGCCGGTCGGCGGTCTTGAAGACGTTGTCCGTTTCGCCGAAACGCATGGCTATCCGCTTATCATTAAAGCGGCGCTAGGCGGCGGCGGACGCGGCATGCGCATCGTCCGTTCGAAGTCGGAAGTGAAAGAAGCGTTCGAGCGCGCCAAATCGGAGGCAAAAGCGGCGTTTGGCAGCGACGACGTGTACGTCGAGAAATTGATTGAAAAGCCTAAGCACATTGAAGTACAAATTTTAGGCGACCATGAAGGGAATATCGTTCACCTTTATGAACGCGACTGCTCAGTGCAGCGCCGCCATCAAAAAGTCGTCGAAGTCGCGCCGAGCGTCTCCCTGTCGAACGAGCTGCGCCAACGCATTTGCGAGGCGGCGGTTCAACTTATGAGAAGCGTCGATTATGTGAACGCCGGCACGGTCGAATTTCTCGTTTCGGGGGATGAGTTTTATTTCATTGAAGTCAACCCGCGCATTCAAGTTGAACATACGATCACCGAAATGATCACGGGCATCGATATCGTCCAATCGCAAATTTTAATTGCCGATGGTTTTTCGCTCCACAGCCATGAAGTCGGCATTCCAAAGCAGGAAGACATCCACATTAACGGCTATGCCATTCAGTCGCGGGTGACGACAGAAGACCCGCTTAACAACTTTATGCCGGACACCGGGAAAATTATGGCGTACCGCTCCGGCGGCGGCTTCGGTGTGCGTTTGGATGCTGGGAATGGATTTCAGGGAGCGGTCATTACGCCGTATTACGATTCGCTTCTCGTCAAATTGTCGACATGGGCGCTGACGTTTGAGCAGGCGGCAAGAAAAATGCTGCGCAACTTGCGCGAGTTCCGCATTCGCGGCATTAAAACGAACATTCCGTTTTTGGAAAACGTCGTTCAACATCCGAAGTTTTTATCGGGCGAATACGATACATCGTTCATCGATACGACGCCGGAACTGTTTGTGTTTCCGCGCCGGAAAGACCGCGGAACGAAAATGCTCACATACATCGGCACGGTGACGGTCAACGGCTTCCCGGGCATCGGCAAAAAGAAAAAGCCGGTGTTTGACAAGCCGCGCTTGCCGAAATTGAGCGAAGCGGAGCCGATTCCGGCCGGAACGAAGCAAATTTTGGATGAACGCGGTCCCGAGGGGCTTGTCCGCTGGATTCAAGAACAGCCGCGCGTGCTCTTAACCGATACGACGTTCCGTGACGCCCATCAGTCGCTGTTGGCGACGCGCGTTCGTACGGTTGATTTAGTGCGCGCAGCCGAACCGACGGCGCGCCTGCTGCCGAACTTGTTCTCGCTTGAGATGTGGGGCGGGGCGACGTTTGACGTGGCGTACCGCTTTTTAAAAGAGGATCCGTGGGATCGGCTTCTGAAGCTGCGCGAGCGCATTCCGAACGTGTTGTTCCAGATGCTGCTTCGCTCCGCCAACGCTGTAGGTTACAAAAACTATCCGGACAACGTCATCCGCGAGTTCGTGGACAAATCGGCGCAAGCCGGCATCGATGTGTTCCGCATTTTCGACAGCTTAAACTGGGTAAAAGGAATGACGGTGGCGATTGACGCCGTCCGGCAGAGCGGCAAAATCGCCGAGGCTGCGATTTGCTATACAGGCGATATTTTAGACCCGAGCCGTCCGAAATACAATTTGAACTACTATAAGACACTCGCCAAAGAACTCGAACAAGCTGGCGCGCACATTTTAGCCATTAAAGATATGGCTGGGCTTTTGAAGCCGCAAGCTGCGAGCATACTCATTTCCGCGCTCAAGGAAACGGTCGACATTCCGATACATTTGCATACGCACGACACGAGCGGCAACGGCATTTATACGTATGCGAAAGCGATCGAATCCGGGGTCGACATTGTCGATGTCGCCATCAGTTCGATGGCCGGTCTAACATCACAGCCGAGCGCCAATACGCTTTACTATGCGCTTGAGGGGACCGAGCGGGCGCCGGAAGTCGACATTTACAGCCTTGAACAGTTGGCGCGCTACTGGGAGGATGTGCGCAAGTTTTATCAAGAGTTTGAAAGCGGCATGAATGCGCCGCATACGGAAGTGTATATGCACGAAATGCCGGGCGGCCAATACAGCAACTTGCAGCAGCAGGCGAAGGCGGTCGGCCTCGGCGATCGGTGGGATGAAGTGAAAGAAATGTACCGCCGCGTCAACGACTTGTTCGGCGATATCGTTAAAGTGACGCCGTCATCCAAAGTCGTCGGTGATATGGCGCTTTATATGGTGCAAAACAACTTGACGGAGCAAGATATTTTCGAACGCGGCGAAACGCTGAACTTCCCGGATTCGGTCGTCGAGCTGTTTGAAGGCTATTTAGGCCAACCGCACGGCGGATTCCCGAAAGAGTTGCAGCGCATTATTTTGAAAGGGCGCGAGCCGATCACCGTCCGCCCCGGGGAGCTGCTCGAGCCGGTGGATTTTGAGCAGATCAAAAAAGAGCTGTACGACAAACTCGGTCGCGAAGTGACTGACTTTGACGCCATTGCGTACGCCCTTTATCCGAAAGTGTTTCTTGAATATGCGGAAACGGTTGAAAAATACGGCGATGTGTCTGTGCTCGATACCCCGACGTTCTTGTACGGCATGCGCCTCGGCGAGGAAATCGAAGTGGAAATCGAGCGCGGGAAGACGCTGATCGTTAAGCTCGTGTCGATCGGCCAGCCGCAGGCGGACGGCACGCGCGTCGTCTACTTTGAGCTGAACGGCCAACCGCGTGAAGTCGTCATCCGTGACGAAAGCATTAAGGCCGCAGTCGTCGAGCATATTAAAGCAGATCGGACGAATCCGAACCATATTGCGGCGACGATGCCGGGCACGGTCGTAAAAGTGCTTGTCGAAAAAGGGGAAAAAGTCGACAAAGGCGACCACTTAATGGTCACAGAAGCGATGAAAATGGAAACGACAGTGCAAGCGCCGTTTGCCGGCGTCATTAAAGATATTTACGTCAAAAGCGGCGATGCGATCCAAGCGGGCGATTTGTTGATTGAGCTCTCCAAATAAAGACATCCATATCGCCATAATCCAACTGTGTGCAAAAAAAGATGCCCGACGTTTGCGGGCATCTCTTTTTTTGCAGCGGATGATCGTTATTTGAGCGTTGCCGGCGCCGTTTCCCCGACGGGACGACTGGCGGCTTTCGCCGGCTTGCCGCGGGTGCGGAGCGCCAAGAGCAGCAAATAACTGAGCACACCGAACAGACAAGAGATGAAAAAGGCGTGCGCCAAAGCGATATACAAATTCAACTCGGTAAAAACGACAAGCGCCCCTGTCGCCATTTGTGCGAGAACAAGAAGAAGAGCGATGACCCACCCGTAATAAATGACCGGTTGTCCGCGGTAATGGCGGACAGCGTGCACAGCGGCTGCAGCGATCCAGATGATGATGATGGCTGCGGCGAGCCGGTGGCCCATTTGCACCCACTCGTGAAACTGCGTAGGGAGGAGGCGCGACTTGGCGCACAGCGGCCAGCTCGGACAGGCAAGGCTGGCATTCGTATGGCGGACGAGCGCTCCGGTATAAACGACAATGTACGAATAAATGATGATGCCGTAAATATGGAATCGCATTTGGCTGCCCAGCACAAGTGAGGCGGCAGAGAACTTTTGGTCGACTTCAAAAATAAGCAATGTCAACAACAGCACAGCGGCAAATGAAATGAGAGAAATGCCAAAATGCAAGGCCAAAACGAAATCAGACTGCCCCCAGACGACCGCAGCGGCGCCGATCAGCCCTTGCAAAACGAGAAAGACGAACGATAGAATCGCTAAAAACTTTGTTTCCCGCACATGGCCGATGACTCGCCATGACCAAATAGAAAGGACAAGCACCATGATGCCGGCAAGTCCAGAGACAAGGCGATGGCTCAGCTCGATAACAAGTTCTGGCGTGATGTCGTCCGGCACCCATTGGCCGTTGCAAAGCGGCCACGACCGGCCGCATCCCATGCCGGAGCCCGTTTTTGTTACGAGCGCCCCGCCGATCAGCACAAACAGCATCGCCACCGTTGTTGCTGAAGCAAACCATTTTAATGAACGTTGCAAAATCTTCACCTTCTTGTATAGAGAAATTATGATTTTGTCCATATTAGTAAAGTGATGGAGTTTATCGCAGCCAACGGCGTATCCAAGCCAAGTCTATTTTACACGATGCAGCCAAGAAACACAAAATGACGTTTACATATTGAATAAGTCAGTTAAGTTTGCTAGAAATATTAATGGGACAGGCGTATAGCCATTTTCGACGCTATGGATTCAAAAAGTTGACACAAATTATTCAAAAAAAGTTCACATGATGAGAGGAAAATGTGATTTAATATAAAGAGAAAATGACTCTTTTTATTCTTTTCGGCGGTTGCAAGGATGAAATGGCAAGCAATATGACGGCGCTGTCTCATCGTAGGCGGTGCAGCGAGGAGGAGCAGGAGAAATGGCCGATTTAAAAGCGGTGCATCACGCCACGGCCGATGCCGGGCATCGCCCGCAGGCGAGCATAAAGATGCTTTGGAAAGAATTGTCTGCAGTGATGAAAATCGGAATCGTTAATTCCAACTTGATTACAACCTTTGCCGGAATGTGGCTGGCGTTTTATTTTACCGGCGAGCGGTTTTTAGAAAACTTGCATCTTGTCTTTTTCACGCTGTTCGGGGCGGCGCTTGTCATTGCCGGATCGTGCAGCATCAACAATTTTATTGACCGCGACATTGACCGGTATATGGAACGGACGAAGGGGCGGCCGACGGTGACCGGAACGATGGAGCCGCGGCGAGTGCTTTGGCTTGGAGTGACGCTTGTTGCCATCGGGACGATGAGCTTGCTCATGACAACGGTTACGGCTGCGGTTGTCGGGCTGATCGGTATGGTGACGTATGTTTTTCTCTATACGCTTTGGACGAAGCGCAACTATACGCTCAATACGGTCGTCGGCAGCATTTCGGGGGCTGTCCCACCGGTGATCGGCTGGACGGCGGTTGATCCGGATTTCCATATCGTTCCACTCATCTTATTTTTAATCATGTTTTTATGGCAGCCTCCCCATTTTTTGGCGCTGGCGATGAAGCGGTGTGAAGAATACCGTGCCGCCGGCATTCCGATGTTGCCGGTCGTCCACGGTTTTGCCATGACGAAGCGGCAAATCATCGTCTGGGTGGCCTGTTTGTTGCCGTTGCCGTTTTATTTGTTCTCGCTCGGCGTACCGTTTTTAACGGTGGCAACGCTGCTAAACGTCGGCTGGCTGCTTTTAGGTTTATGGGGCTTAAAAATGAAGGACGACATCAAATGGGCGAAGTGGATGTTCGTCTACTCGCTCAACTACTTGACGATTTTGTTTGTGGCGATGGTCATCGCCACGCTTTGGTGAACAGGTTAAAATTCTTTCTCTGTGAAAGAATTTATATAATTTACATCAAAGAAAGAGGGGTTTGATTAGGCTATGAAGAAAGGGCTACGGAACTGGCGCTTATTTTCCCTGTTTGGGATGATGGCGCTGTTGCTCGCCGGCTGCGGCAAGCCGTTTTTGTCAACGCTTCAGCCTGCCGGTGAAGTAGCGGACATGCAGTATTCGCTCATGTTGCTGAGCACATCGATCATGGTGCTCGTCATTGTCGTCGTAGCGATCATCTTTGTCTATGTTGTCATCCGCTTCCGGCGGCGCAAAGGCGAAGAAAATAAAATTCCAAAGCAAGTGGAAGGAAGTCATAAACTGGAAATTATTTGGACTGTCATTCCGATCATCCTCTTGCTTATTTTAGCGGTGCCGACGGTATCGGCCACGTTTAAGCTGGCCGATGTAAAGCCGATGAATGACAAAAACCGCGATAAAGACACGGTGGTTGTCAATGTGCGCGCCAACTTGTACTGGTGGGAGTTTGAATACCCGGATTACGGTATTATTACGAGCCAAGATTTAGTTGTTCCGACGAATGAAAAAGTGTATTTTAATTTGGTCGCGTCAGATGTGAAGCACTCGTTCTGGATTCCGGCCGTTGGCGGCAAAATGGATACGAACACTGATAACAAAAACCAATTTTGGCTTGTTTTTGATCAAAAAGCGACCGATAAAGCAGGCGGTGTCTTTTACGGTAAATGTGCGGAACTTTGCGGTCCATCCCATGCATTGATGGATTTCAAAGTGCGCCCGTTGCCGCGTGCGGAGTTTGACGCATGGGTCAAAAAAATGCAAAATGTGAAAAAACCGGTTGTGACCGATCCAGTCGCCAAACAAGGGGAAGAGATTTTCAACAAAAGCTGTATTGGCTGCCATGCCGTGTCGCCGTTGGACAAACGTCCAGAACAAGCGCGCACAGCGCCGAACTTGGCGAACTTTGGCGATCGTGAACGGATTGCTGGCATTTTAGAACACAATGAGGAAAACTTAAAAAGATGGCTTCGAGATCCTGAAAGCGTAAAACCTGGAAACAAAATGACAGGTACATATGGCCAACTGACAGAAGAGCAGCTTGATGCATTGGCGAAATATTTAATGAGCTTAAAAGTGGAATAAGGCATAAAAGGGAGGTTTCGCTGTGAGTACGATCGCTCGCAAAAAGGGTGTCGGTGCCGTTCTTTGGGACTATTTAACAACGGTTGACCATAAAAAAATCGCCCATCTGTATCTAATCGCTGGAGGATTTTTCTTCCTGCTTGGCGGTCTCGAAGCGCTGTTCATCCGGATTCAGCTCGCTAAGCCGAACAGCGATTTTCTCGTTGGCGGTTTGTACAATGAAGTGCTGACGATGCACGGAACGACGATGATTTTCTTAGCTGCCATGCCGCTTATTTTTGGGTTTATGAATGCGGTTGTGCCACTGCAAATCGGTGCGCGCGACGTCGCATTCCCGTTTTTGAACGCGCTCGGATTTTGGCTCTTTTTCTTCGGTGGTCTGTTTTTAAACTGTTCGTGGTTTTTAGGGGGCGCGCCTGACGCCGGTTGGACGTCGTATGCGTCGCTGGCGCTCGATTCGAAAGCGCACCATGGTGTTGACTTTTATACGCTCGGATTGCAAATTTCTGGTTTCGGTACATTGATGGGGGGAATTAACTTCCTTGTCACGATCATTAATATGCGCGCTCCGGGCATGACATTTATGCGCATGCCGATGTTCACGTGGGCGACATTTGTGACATCTGCGCTCATCTTGTTTGCGTTTCCACCGCTGACGGTAGCGTTAATTTTCATGATGATGGATCGTCTGTTTGGCGGCAACTTCTACAATCCTGCTGCCGGCGGCAATACAATCATTTGGGAGCATTTGTTCTGGGTGTTCGGCCATCCGGAAGTATACATTCTTATATTGCCGGCGTTCGGTATTTTCTCAGAAATTTTCGCTACGTTCTCGCGCAAACGTCTATTCGGCTATTCATCGATGGTGTTTGCGACGGTGTTGATTGCCTTTTTCGGATTCATGGTTTGGGCGCACCATATGTTTACGGTCGGAATGGGGCCAATCGCGAACGCGATCTTTGCTGTTGCGACGATGGCAATTGCCGTGCCGACAGGGATCAAGATTTTCAACTGGCTGTTTACGATGTGGGGCGGAAGCATTAAATTTACGACCCCGATGTACTATGCGGTTGCTTTCATCCCTTCATTCGTCATGGGTGGGGTGACCGGGGTTATGCTGGCATCGGCAGCGGCCGACTACCAATATCATGACAGCTATTTCGTCGTCGCCCACTTCCATTACGTCATTGTCGGCGGGGTGGTGTTCGCCTTGCTTGCCGGCACACATTACTGGTGGCCGAAAATGTTTGGCCGCATGTTGAATGAAACGCTCGGCAAAATGACGTTCTGGTTGTTCTTTATCGGCTTCCATTTGACGTTCTTTATTCAGCATTTCCTTGGTTTAACAGGAATGCCGCGCCGCGTGTTCACGTACTTGCCAAACCAAGGTTGGGAGACCGGCAACTTGATCAGTACAGTCGGAGCGTTCTTTATGGCGGTCGCAACAGTCATTTTGCTCATTAACATCGTGCTTACGACAGTAAAAGGCGAAAAAGTGGCGGGCGACGCTTGGGGCGACGGCCGCACGCTCGAGTGGGCGATCGCGTCGCCGCCGCCGGTGTACAACTTTGCCCAACTGCCGCTTGTTCGCGGATTGGACGCTTTCTGGCTTGAAAAAATGGAAGGCAAAAAAGAATTGACGCCGGCCGAGCCGCTTGGCGACATTCATATGCCGAACTCATCGTTCTTGCCGTTTGTCATTTCGTTCGGCTTGTTTGTCGCTGCCTTTGGTTTTACGTACCATAACGATGCTGGATGGGGCTTGCCGGTTGGCATTCTCGGTTTGCTCATTGCGTTCGGCTCGATGTTCTTGCGTTCGGTAATTGACGATCACGGCTTCCATATTCATAAAGAAGAAGTACTCGAGTTCGAGAAGAAAGGGGCGAACGCCTGATGCACGTAGAGGAAAAACTGACGGCCGAGACGTTCCCGGCGGCGCCGGAACGGGCCACCCTTGAGGGCAAAAATAAATTTCTCGGCTTCTGGTTGTTTTTAGGCGGAGAGACGGTGCTGTTCGCCTCTCTCTTCGCTACCTATTTGGCGCTCAAAGATAAAACGAATGGCGGCCCTTCCGCGGAAGAGCTGTTCCAAATGCCAATCGTGTTTATGGCGACGATGCTTCTGTTAACGAGCAGCTTAACGAGTGTCTACGCTATTTATCACATGAAAAACTTTGATTTTCAAAAAATGCAGCTTTGGTTTGGCATTACCGTGTTGCTTGGCGCTGGGTTTTTGGCCTTGGAAATTTATGAGTTTTACGAATATGTTCATGAAGGCCATAAGTTTACGGCGAGCGCCTTTGCGTCGGCGTTTTACACGCTTGTCGGCACACACGGAAGCCATGTTGCGTTCGGCTTGCTTTGGATTTTAACGCTCATGATTCGCAACGCCAAGCGCGGGTTAAACTTATATAATGCTCCGAAATTTTACGTCGCGAGCCTTTATTGGCACTTTATCGACGTCGTCTGGGTGTTCATTTTTACCGTCGTATATTTAATGGGAATGGTGGGGTGAACGTATGGCGAACCAAACGAATTCAGGAAATGAACGCATCGACCTAGCGTACCGCCGTCGGAAGAATGCGGAAGAAATGCGCCATCAAGTGATTGCTTTTGTGCTGATGATTTTATTGACGCTTATCGCTTTCGCTGCGGTTGGTTATGAAGAGTTTTCCCATTGGTTTGTCATTCCGTTTATTTTGCTTTTAGCTGGTGTGCAAGTGGCGTTTCAGCTGTATTATTTCATGCATATGAGCCATAAAGGGCATGAATTTCCAACGATGTTTATGTACGGCGGCGTGCTTGTCATGCTAGTTCTCGTTTGGGCGTTTTCGACGGTCATTTGGTGGTAAACAAAAAGGGGGGATCGGTGTGGGGCCGGTTTCCCTTTTTTCACAGCCATTGGAATGCTGTATGTAGTATAATAAAAGGATAAAGACAGCGTCAAAATGGCCGTTCCAGTGAGCGTTGCAGGCAGGCTGAGAGGTCGTCTTCGCCTTTGATCAACACCCGCCAAAAGGATAAAGCAGGGAGGAGATTCCTATGTTTCAATCGCTGCAAATGTTTGGTCCAGTTGCGCTTTGGAGCCCATTTTTTCTGTTGGCATTAGTGACTGTTGCTTTGTTGTACCTCGGAGCTACCGGACCGTGGCGGCAGCGGTTTGGCCTTGATGCCCCTGTTTCGAGAAAGCAAAAAGCGTACTTTTTGACTGGAATGGCTCTTCTTTATATATGCAAAGGTTCTCCGCTTGATTTGCTGGGTCATTTGACGTTTACCGCCCATATGGTGCAAATGGCGTTGCTTTACTTAACGGTGCCGCAATGTTTTATTTTAGGAATTCCGGAGCCGATTTATGAGCGGATATTCCGGATTGCGACGGTGCGCCGTTCATTTCAGCTGTTGACAAAACCGATTGTATCGCTGCTTTTGTTTAACGGATTATTTTCCTTATATCATGTTCCAATGATTTTTGATGTCGTGAAAACGAATATGTTTTTGCATGCGTTTGTCACCACGGTCATTTTCATTGCGGCCTTTTTCATGTGGTGGCCGCTTGTGAATAAACTTTCCGGATGGACAACATTATCAGGATTAAAGAAAATGGGATATATTTTTGCCGACGGCATGCTGCTCACACCAGCTTGTGCGCTCATCATCTTCGCAGGAACTCCGCTTTATGAGACGTATACGGATCCGGAAGCATGGATGACTGGTTTGGCGCTTTGTGTGCCGCAAGGGGTGTTGGCGTCGCTTGATTTGACTGGGCCGCAAATGTTTTTGTCGATGTCCCCGCTTCATGATCAGCAGCTTGGCGGGGTATTGATGAAAATTATTCAGGAAATTGTGTACGGGGTAATGCTGTTCTTTATTTTCAGCGAGTGGTATCGGAAAGAACGGGAAAAAGAACCGAGCATGGATATGGCACCGCGGCCGACCAAATTGTAAGGCGCCCCGTCCACCGTAAAGAGACCGAAGGAAAGGGAGAGAAGCCATGGCGATCTTACCAACGATCAGCACGAGTTGCATCGTCATCAGCGCCTTGCTTGTCGCTTACGGCTGGTACTTGATCAGCCGCAGGAGGACGGAAGCGCATAAAAAGGTAATGTTGACCGCCGCCGCCTTTGCGCTGCTGTTTTTCATCATCTACATGTCGAGGACATTGTTTATTGGCAATACAAGCTTTGGCGGACCGGAGAACATTAAGGTGTACTATACTACATTTCTTATTTTCCATATTGTTTTAGCGACGGTCGGGGCGGTGTTTGGCCTTGTGACGATCTGGACCGGATTAAAAGATCAGCGATCCCGCCATCGCCGTCTTGGCCCGGTGACAAGCATCATTTGGTTTGGCAGCGCCTCAACAGGAGCTGTTGTCTATTGGTTGCTTTATGTGCTTTATCCGGGGGGAGAGACGACATCGCTCATAAAAGCGGTGCTCGGTTTTTAGCTAAAGATGAGTAGCGCCAGCCGCAAGCATCGCATAGCATAACATAAGCAGAGAATGTGCAGCGGGGGGGAGTGCGGTGAATACGTTCCGATACCGGAAGCGAAGCGCCGTAGAAGCGACGCTGCTGACGATTGTCATGATGTGTGTGCGCGAATGGGAAGAAATTTTACTCAGTGACTGCGAAGTGTTTGCGACTGTCTCCCAAAACGGCCGATGCCGCATCACCGTGAAACTGTCGATCCGGTATGGGGCGCCGGTGCTTGCCGTTTGCCGCGGGCTGCAACGGCAGATTGCCGAGGAGATTGCCGCTATGACGCCGTACGCGGCTGAGGCCATCGATGTCATGGTCAAGCGGCTTGTCATGCCGTAAAAAACGCATGAGAAACGTGCTCTCATGCGTTTTTTCATTACTCTTTGATTTCCTCGAGTTCGCTTTTGATTTGCGATAATAGTTTTTGGCACTGACTGACAAGGGAAGACGGAAAATGTTCATCCTCGCCATACTCGACGCCATGCGGGTAGTAATGTTTCCCTAAAATCGGCGTGAGCAGCTTGATAAGAGCATAGCGCGAATCGACGTCTCCCTCGACTGCATGCCCTTGAACGCGCAAATAGTATGTCCCTTCCTTAATAACATATTTCCGATCATATGTGACTCGTTCATAATCCCATTGCGCCGCGCGCACAAAACCGAGCCGCTCCATAATGTCATCAAGGTGAGACAGTTCAACCGTCTGATTTTCCAATCCGCTATTTTCAAATTTCATCTTTCTTCCTCCTAACAACGCAATATGTAAAGCGCCAAAACGGAAATCATCCCCTCATTTATAATAGTACGAAAACGGTTTGTTTTTCAACGAATTGTTTTCTGTTGTTTCTGTTTTGCGTGTATTTTTCCCGCAGCTAGGTGCACAATAACAAACAGAAAGGAGAGACGGACGATGCAAATGGTACGGGACGTCATGTCCACTGATGTGCAGTATTGTACTCCGGTCGATAACATATACGAGGTGGCCGTAAAAATGCGTGACTTCAATGTTGGAGCCATCCCGATCGTCGATGATGGCCGCCGCCTTGTCGGGATAATTACGGATCGCGATTTAGTCGTGCGTGGGCTGGCGGAAAAGCACCCCGGCTCGACAGCGGTGACGGAAGTGATGAGCCGCGATCTTGTGACGTTGTCTCCGAACGATTCGGTGCAAAAGGCGGCAGATGTGATGGCGCGTCATCAAATTCGCCGTCTCCCAGTCGTTGAAAATGGTCGTTTAGTCGGCATGGTGGCGCTCGGCGACTTGGCGACGAACCGCTATTCCGACGAAAGCGCCGGCCGTGCGCTCGGCGAGATTTCTGAACAACATACCGTCCATTAGTCAAGCGGACAATACAGGCCCACCTTTAACAAGATAAGGCGCCCTTTTTTGGGCGTCCTCTTTTTTTTGTCTTTGAAAAACGGATATAATGGCAGTAGGGATATTGCGTAGAAAGCGGGAGTTGCTGTGTGAAATGGTTCTTCCTTTTTTTGTTGCTTTTGATCGGGTTTTATTACTTTGCACCGAGTCCGCCACCACCGAGCCCACCGGAGCTGCCGAAGACAGACGGTTACTTATTGAAAGAGCCGAAGGCGACCGCTGGCATTGTCGCCTTAATCGGTCAACCGGCGCAAAAGGCGGAAAAACTGCTCGGAGAGCCGGATCGGATCGATCCATCCGCCTATGGCTATGATTGGTGGGTGTACAGCCGCCGTCCTGAGTCGTACGTGCAAATCGGCGTGCTTCGCGGCAAAGTCGTCACGGCTTTGGTCGGAGGAGAAAAGGTGAACGTTGAGCCGTTTGCGATCGGTCAGAGCCTGCAGACGATTTTTCAAACGATGCCGGTCTTATCGAACATTGAAATCAAGCTAAACAGCGGAACGTACCGGTTTGAGCTGTCAGAACAAGACTACTCGTCAAGACCGGTCATTAAAGTTGGTGATGCATATGCCCAGCTGTACATTGACCGGTTCACCGGCAGCGTGGCGGCCATTCGCCTGACGGACGCGGAAACGTTCGTTAAGCTGCGGCCGTACGAGCTTGTTTACCGCGGCCGCCTGCCCGCGGCCGCCTCCTTGTCGGAAGAAGAGCAACAAAACGTTGATGCGGCCAATGCGAACCAAATTTTTGACTGGACGAATTTGATCCGCCGCCGCCATGGGCTTTCTCCTCTTGCATGGGATGACAAAGCGGCCGCGGCCGCCGCCAAGCATAGCCGAGACATGCATGATCACCATTTTTTCTCCCACGAGTCGCCGCAATACGGCGATTTGTCCAAACGGCTCAGCGCGCTTAACGTATCGTTTCAATTGGCTGGGGAAAATATCGCTGCCCACCAGGTGGATGGTGTCGAGGCGACTGTTGGATGGCTGAACAGTGAGAAACATCGGGAAGTGATGTTGAACGAGGAATTCACCCATCTCGGTGTTGGCGTCTATGATGATTATTACACGCAAAACTTCTTTACCCCGCTGTAAAAATTGGGCGCACCTCCGCTTGCCGGCTGCGATATGATATGGCAGATAGGCATGAGTGGATGAAAGGGATGAGAACCGCCATGGCCAAGCCTCTGCATCCTTCGGTTGAACAATTCAAACAGTTTGTGAAAAAACACCCAAAAATCGTCCAAGAGGTGCGCAGCGGCCAAAAGACGTGGAAGCAAGTGTACGAGGATTGGTATTTGTTCGGAGAAGATGATGAAATATGGGATCCGTATCGCGAAGCAAGCAGCAAAAAGAAAGAGGAGGAAAAAGGAACAAACAAATGGCTTGATAAGCTGGCTGCAATGCTTGGACAGCTTGATGCGGCAGAAGTGCAAAAACATTTGGCGAACGTTCAACAGGCGATTACCGCGATTCAAAGCATTCTTTCCGAATTTCAACAGGCCGGCTTACAGCGCCCAAATAAAGAGGAGCATCCGTTTTCGTTCCGCAAAGACTAAAGGGGGGTGGCGATGAGAAAGGACGTATGGCACTATGTGCAGGCAAACCCGATGTTGCGCGCGTTTTTGCGCGAACAACCGCGCTGGTATCGGCTGCTTGCCCGCCGCCCACATGAGCTGTCGGCGTTCCAGTTGGCCGCTTTGCGCCATTATGAGCAAACGATCCCTGATAAAGTAGAAAAAATGGCTCAATCGTTGCAAATGGCATCGCTTATGTGGCAAATGTTTAAAGCGCTGCGCGATTAATTTGACGGCACACAGCAAAGACTAGCTCTAAAGGGGAGTGATGTCTTTGCTGAAATGGCTTGTATGGATTGGTTGTGCTATGCTGGTATTAACGCTTGCGATCGGTCGGCCGGCTGCAACGACAGCCGCCCCTCATGCGCCATCGGCCGCCGAGTTGATGGAGGTAAAGCATGAGGTGAAAGGGCATGATGTCTTCATTGAGTGTTTTGCCGCCCAATTTCCGTTTCGCAAAGGGAAGGGTGGTGGACATATTAACGTGTATATCAACGGACAAAAGATGACGGAAGTGTATACGGCCGCCTTTATCGTACGTGGCCTGCCAAGCGGAAAGCATGTCATTCGCCTTGAGCTCGTTTATAACGATGGAAAGGTGACTGGCAGGGCGCACGAGTTTGACGTTGAGATTCCGTAAAGAAGTCTGTGCAGCCTGCCGCTCACCGAACATATTGCAAGTCGTCCTCGATATCCATGCGAATGCGCCGGCACAGGGAGGACGGCGTAGGGATAGACAGTTTGCAAAAAAAAAAAAAAAGGCTGTCCGATAAAGCCTTTCCGGTTTTCGGATAGTCTTTTTTTTTTGCTATGCTTCCCGGGCTGTCATCTCTTCCCTTTTCATTTTTTCATCATTCATGGTATGATGAATGGTGGAGGTGCCATATTTGTGAGGATTGCTACTCTCGAGCGCATCGAGATTTTGGATAAAGCAGAAGCCCTAGCGAAAATGGTTGTGGAATCAGACGCAGCGGATAGCTATCGCCGCGCGTTTTGGCGGCTTAAACAAGACTGCCGCGCCCAGCAGCTGATCGCCCGCTTCGTCAAGCTGAAGGAACGGTATGAAGAAGTACAGCGTTTTGGCAAATACCATCCTGACTACCGCGATGTGATGAAAGAAGTGCGTCAAGCAAAACGGGAGCTTGACTTGCATGAAACGGTCGCCGCTTTTAAGGAGGCGGAAAAAGCGTTGCAGCAGTTGCTTGATGACATTAGCGTGCTGATCGGCAAGGCCGTATCGGAGCACGTGAAAGTGCCGACCGGCAATCCGTATTTTTTGTCAGCGGGCTGTTCTGGCGGTTGCGGGAGCGGCGGGGGCTGCGGTTGCCGCACATAGAAAAAAAGGGGAAGGGACTATGTTTCCAAAACGGCAGGGGATTATCGTTTGGCTTCATTCGCTGAAATATGGGAAACAGTTGCGCAAGTTTGGCAATATTCACTACATTTCCAAGCGGCTGAAGTACGCGGTTCTTTACTGCGATATGGAGCAAGTTGACCATGTGATGAAAAGGCTTGCCACGCTTCCGTTTGTCAAGCGGGTCGAGCCGTCGTACCGACCGTTTTTAAGGTTGGAGTTTGAATCGAAAGGAGAGAAGGAAAAAGACTCCCCTTATCCGCTTGCATGAAAGAAAAGAGCGGACCCTAGTTGGCGTCAGCTGAGGGTCTGCTCTTTTTTCGCTATTGAAGCGGCGGAATGAAGCGGTTCATTCGCATAATGCCGATTAAGTGCTGATAGTATAGATCCAGGTCAGCGAACATTGTCGATGGCTTGACATCGAGATGGGTGATGGTTACACCAAGCTCTTTTGCGGTTTCCGCAAACAGTTCGTACCGTTTGTTCGGCTTGACAGACGGATCAGGAATGCCTTCGCGGCAAATATAAATCGGCTGAAAATCGCCCGGGTCGGTCGGATGAAGAACAACGGCCAAGGAGACGACCGGCCGGTCTTTTTTCATCGTATGAAAAGCAAAGAAGCCAGATAAGCGGTGATGATTGACCCGTGCGAGCTCGGTCAGCTCATATATATCGGAATAACCTTCGCCAAGTTCGATAAAACGTTGGATCATCTATAGTCCCCCTTGCACTCATCGTCCATCCTTAACTTTACCGGCCATCTGCAAAAATTGCAATCAAAAAAAAACCTTGCGGAAATGAATCCGCAAGGCTCTTTCCAATTCCTTGCCTCCGCGTGGGGCGGAACAAGGAATGGAAAGAAAAAGAAAAGGGAGAGGAGAAACCGGAGGAAGAACTTATGGGGAAACGTAAGTCTTCTCCGTCATTGGCAACAACGCCATTAACGATGTTGCCATTACTCATTATGGACGGTTTGTCGATTTCTATACATCTGCTGATAAAAAATTCTTCAGTTTGACGATAGATAACTTTATGGTAAGATTACGGTGAAAACGACGAATCAGGTGAACGCGATGAGAGTCATTTCCGGAATGTGTAAAGGCCGGCATCTGCAAGCGGTTCCAGGGACGTCGACGCGTCCGACGACCGATAAAGTCAAAGAGGCGATCTTCAATATGATTGGGCCGTATTTTGCGGACGGCATCGGTCTTGATTTGTTTGCCGGCAGCGGCGGTTTAGGCATCGAGGCGCTCAGCCGCGGGCTCGAGCGTGTCATTTTTGTTGATCGCGATGCGAAGGCGGTGCAAACGGTCCGAAAAAACGTTGCTGCCTGCGGGCTGGAAAAACGGGCGGAAATTTACCGCAATGATGCCGAGCGGGCCTTAAGAGCCGTTGCGAAGCGCGGCTTGCGCTTCTCTGTCATTTTTCTCGACCCGCCGTACAAAGAGAAAAAGTGGCCTTCGCTTTTAGCGTTGATCGCCGAGTGTCATCTGCTAGAGGCGGACGGTGCTGTCGTCGCTGAACATCTCGCCGAGGTCGAACTGCCGGAAGAAGTAGGCAACTTGAGGCAATGGAAACGGGAAACGTATGGCATTACCGGCGTCACCATTTATCGCCGGATAGACGAACAGAAAGGAGATGAAAGCGATGGCGAGCATTGCCGTTTGCCCGGGGAGCTTTGACCCTGTGACGTATGGGCATTTGGACATTATTAAGCGGGGAGCGAAAGTGTTTGACCAAGTTTATGTGGCGGTGTTAAATAATTCGTCGAAAAAGCCGTTGTTTACTGTCGAGGAGCGGATGGAATTGCTGCGCGAGGTGACGCGGGCGTTTAAGAACGTCCATGTTGAATCGTTCCACGGTCTGCTTGTCGATTATGCCCGCAGCAAAAAGGCGAACGCCATCTTGCGCGGTTTGCGGGCTGTGTCCGATTTTGAGTATGAAATGCAAATTACGTCGATGAATCGCGTCCTCGATGAGAACATTGAAACGTTTTTTATGATGACAAACAGCCAGTATGCGTTTTTAAGCTCAAGCATCGTCAAAGAAGTTGCGAAATATAATGGTGATATTTCCGAGCTTGTCCCTCCGGTCGTTGAAGCGGCGCTAAAACGGAAGTTTGCGTCCGCTGTTGCCGACTGACAGTCAAAGGGGGCACCGCCCGGCTGGCAGCCGAATCGCGGTTTTGCAGTTGGCCGCATAATATGAATGGACGGCTGAAGCCGAATGACAACGGAAACAGAACTTTGCGGCTTTGTTCATCGGATGCGCTTAAAGGCCGGGCGCCTAACGGCGGTTACAAGCGCCCGCGGGTTTCATTGTCCGCTTTGGCGGTCAGCCATATATAGAGGCAAAGAAAAAGAAGCGTCACGATCGGCCCATATTGTTGCAGCAGCCGCCAACCTTCGTCCCAAGCGCTGCTTGGGACGGCGGGAAGAAACGCCGGAATGCTGCCCGGCTCTCCGTTCGCTGTCCGTACATACAACGGTTTCCAAAGCAAGTAGGTAAATGAAGCAGCGAACGCCCCGTGCATTAGACGGGCGACGAAAAACGGTTGAAAGCGAATATTAGCCTCGGCAAGGATGCTGGCGACTTGGGCCTGGACGGAAAATCCGCCGAAAGCGAGGACGAAGCTTGTCGCTACCGCCTTTTCAAGCAACATGGCCTCCTCTGTTTGGCTGATCATTTGACTGCCAAGCGTAATTTCAAATAGGCCGGAAAACACCGGGATATCAAGCTGCTCCGGCAGCTGGGCGAGGCGAAGCAGTTGGCGCAGCAACGGAGCAAACTGTTCAGTCAAGTGCATCATGTACAGCAATTTGTTGACGACAGAAAAGAGAATAATAAAACCACCGATCATTAACAGCGTTTGGACGGAAGAGCGGACAGCGTCGCCGAGCAGTTTGCCAAGCGGCTGTTCATTTTTCAACCGCGTTTGATGCAACGTGCGCAGCGCGTACGGAAATGAAAACGGCCGCGGGTTTCGTTTTGGCCGCCCTTGCTCTTTCCGGATGCCGTGAAAGCGCATGATCAATCCGACGCTGATGTTCCCTAAATAATGAGAAACGGCCAGTACAAGACCGAGATGTGGATTATTGAAAAATCCGGCCGAAACCGCGCCGAAAATAAACAGCGGGTTCGACGAATTGGTGAAGGAAGCAAGCCGCTCAGCCTCAATGGTAGATAGTTGTTTTTCTTGGTACAGGCGGGCGGTCAGCTTGGCTCCGGACGGGTAGCCGGATGCCATTCCCATCGCCCATGCAAATCCGCCGACGCCAGGGACGCGAAACAACGGGCGCATCAGCGGTTCAAGGAGAACGCCGAGAAAGTTGACGACGCCAAAGCTAATCAGCAGTTCCGAGACGATGAAAAACGGCAAGAGTGACGGAAAAACGACTTCCCACCACATATTCAAACCGCGAATGGACGCCTCAAGCGACTGTTTTGGGTAGCAAATGAGCGCAAACGCAAATAAGGTGACGGCGGAAGCAAGCAGTATCGTTTTCAGTTTTGTTCCCCAGTTTCGTTTCAATGTTTCCCCCCCCTTTTCTTCTCGCTGTACGGTTTCGCGCGGTACAACCTCATATAACCTAATATACGAGCATAGGGGGGCGTTTTAGACCATAAGATGAAAGCGGGGGAGCGCTGCGGCAAAGGGGGGAGGATCATGCCGCCGAAAGTCGGATTGGCGCTTGGCTCGGGAGGAGCGCGCGGATTTGCCCACCTTGGCGTATTGAAAGTACTGGAGGAAGAAGACATTCCGGTGTCCTGCTTGGCCGGCAGCAGCATCGGGGCGTTGATCGCCGTCCTTTATGCGAGCGGTCATGGTCTCAACCGGCTCTATCGGCTTGCTAAATCGTTCCGGCGCAATGATTTTCTCGACTGGACGGTGCCGAAAATGGGATTGATCGCCGGCGAGCGAATCACCGAGTTTATCCGGTTGGTGACGAAAGGGAAGAGAATCGAGGAGCTTTCTCCGCCGGTGGCGGTGGTCGCCGCTGATTTGCAGACGGGGGAAAAAGTTGTATTTCGGCAAGGAGAAGCAGCTCAGGCGGTGCGGGCGAGCATCTCGATTCCCGGCGTGTTTGTGCCGGCCGAGATCGACGGACGGCTTCTGGTCGATGGCGGTGTTGTCGACCGAGTGCCCGTGTCGGTCGTCCGGTCGATGGGAGCGGATATCGTTATTGCCGTCGATGTCGCCCCGCTCAATACAGAGGCCGGCATTGCATCGATTGTCGATGTCATCTGGCAGAGCCTTGACATTTTGCAAGCCGAACTCGTCACCTACCGCCAGCTTGCCTCGGATGTGATGATCCGGCCGCGTGTTGAGCGGTACAGCTCGCGGGCGTTTACGGATGTTGAGGACATTATCGCCCGCGGCGAGGAGGAGGCGCGGAGACAGATCAGAGCGATCCGCCAAGCGATCGAACAGTGGAAGGAGCCATAGAACGAATGAAAAAACGGACGTACATCGCAATATTTTTCTTTGGCATTGTCCTCGCTTTTTTGCTCATTTTTATGAAACTGCCATATTATGTGACGATGCCTGGGAGCGCACAAGATTTAAAGCCGCTCGTTCATGTTGAACACGGTGATCGCGATGCGGGGACGTTTATGTTGACGACGGTTCGCATGGGGAGAGCGAACGTTGTCGCGTATTTGCTTGCTCATATCCGCCCGTTTTATGAGTTGCACCCAGTGGAGGAGATTAGACAGGAAGGGGAGAGTGATAAAGAATACACGATGCGCCAGCTTGAGCTGATGGAACAATCGAAAGAGGCGGCGATTATCGTGGCGTATCGCCACGCTGGAAGGCCGGCTACGTATGAGGCGAAAGGCGTGTACGTGATGAGTGTTCTCCCTGGTATGCCGGCAGCCGGGCGTCTCGAAACCGGCGACCGTCTTGCCGCCATCGACGGCCGGCCGCTCAATGCGTCCGAACAAATGGTGAACTATGTTCGAGGAAAAAAAGCCGGCGACCGTGTTCGCATTACGTTTGTCCGCGACGGAAAGCGGCATGAAGCGGAGCTTGTGTTGAAGCCGTTTCCGCAGCATCCGAATCAAATCGGCCTTGGCGTGACATTGATGACGGATTATGACGTCCGCACCGACCCGCCGGTGAACGTTGATTCGGAACAAATCGGCGGCCCATCAGCTGGGCTTATGTTTTCACTCGAAATTTACAATCAACTCGTCGATGAGGATATTACAAAAGGACGGAAAATCGCCGGCACTGGAACGATTGACATTCACGGAGAAGTCGGGCCGATCGGCGGCATTTCGCAAAAAGTGGTGGCGGCCGACCGCGAAGGGGCAGATGTGTTCTTTGCTCCGAATGAACACGGCGCACCGTCGTCGAACTACCGCGAGGCGGTCCGAACAGCGAAAAAAATCGGGACGAAGATGAAAATCGTCCCGGTCGATACGTTTGATGAAGCGATCCGCTATTTGCGTTCCATGCCGGAAGCGTAAATCGGCGCCGTCGCGTATTCTTCCTTCAGCGCGGCGCTGTATAACGGCTCAGGGAAGGCGGCAGCGTAGACGGCTGTCGCCTTTTTTTCCTGTTCGTACAGCGGGTCGCCGTTCAGTTTGGCCGCTTTGGCGGCGAGCGGCAACGTCAGCTTTTTTTTCACCTGCTGCAAGTAGCGGCGGCCGTTGTCATTCATGCCGAGCACCCGGATGTACGTTGGAGCAGCTGCCTTATTTTGTTCCTCCTTCGTGAAATTCGTCAATACATGTACGCATAGGCGCTGCAGCCTCGTCCAGGTGTACCGTTTCGTTTTCGTTGCAGCGATGAAGGAGGTGAATGTTTCGGCACCAGCAATTTTTTGCTTCAGGCGGTATTCGATGCCTTCCTCAACTCCAGCAATGCGGCGCAGTTCGTCTTCGCTGGCCGTCAGCAGTCGATATTTCAGCAGCGGAAAATACGCATCCCAATCGTGCCATCGTCCATACCTTTCTCGGTATTGTTGCAGCTGTTCGACGGTGGCAGGCGGGATGTACGCGGCGATTTGTTCCAGTTGTCCGGTTTTTCGAAGCGCTTTCCGCAAGCTTGTCGCACTGGCGATGGACGGGTGGGAAAACGATTCGTCATGATACCCGGCCGCTAGACGGGGGATGGTGCGCGGTACGATTGCCAGGCTGTTTTGCCAAATCGCTTTTACGTACGCAAAACCAAGCACATTGTTCGGTTTGGATAAATCGAGCGGGGCAGAACCAAGCTGCCGCCATGCTTCGGCGTTTGCTTTCGGGAAGCTTTGCCCGCGCGCAAGTTCGGCGCGGACAAGGAAGTCAAATTTTTCTTTTTGTTGAAATAATGTTTCCGCGGCAGCCAAAAAGGAGGCAATGTCTCCAGATTCGCTGCCGAAGCAAAGCTCCCGACAGCCGAGGGCATCAAGCAGCCGCACTGCCCCGCTTGCAAACTGTTCCGCCGCTTGGACAGCGAATACGTAAGGCAGCTCGATGACGAGGTCAACGCCTGCCGAAAGCGCCATTTTCGTCCGCGCCCATTTCGAAACGATGGCCGGTTCACCGCGCTGCAGGAAATTCCCGCTCATGACGGCAATCAGACAGTCCGCCTTTGTCGTTTCTTTTGTTTCTCGCAAATGGTGCCAATGGCCGTTATGAAACGGATTATATTCAACAATAACGCCGACGGCCTTCATGGGTGCTCTCCGCAGCGGAATCCAAGATGCTTGAGATCGTTTGCCAATGGCCACACCTCCTGTATGTAATCTAGTATGAAACAAGCGGCAGCGGAGGTCAACTGCGGGGATAAGGGAGCTGTCTGCTAGAAAAACAAAACTGCCGTCGACGAACAGGTGGGACGGTTCGATGTTTACACAGTTATCACGAAACGAAAATGTGCATGTCGATAGTGAGATTTGGCAATGATGAGAGTATGCTTTGTCCCTTGCTTCATTTCTTTTTTCCAAAAGAGCAAACGGTTGTAAAGAAAAAACATTGACAAAAATAAAAACGGAACGTATAATTTTATTCGTTGCCTTGAGGTGATCATATGAAATGGACGGTTCAACAGCTTCGCCGTTTTCAGCATAAAGAAATGGCGATTGACGAGACGGTCGATGTGTCTGATTTAAAGCAAATCGACACATTGATCCGTGATCTTTCACCCGTTCGCGTCCAAGGAAAAGCGGACATTGGTTCGACAAAGTTTACGTTTCACTTGACGCTGTCAGGGACGATGGTGTTGCCTTGTTCACGGACGCTCGTCGATGTGGCGTATCCGTTTTCTATCGAGACGACGGAGACATTTTTTGTCGATAGTGGCGCCTTTGTTGAAATGAACGAGGATACCCATATCGTAACGGGGGAAACGATTGATTTGAATCCGATTATTCGTGAACTTATTTTGCTTGAAATCCCGCTGCAGCTCATTGCTGACAGCCCGGCTGCTGATGGGGCGCCGCAGCATGGGGAAGGATGGGACGTTCTCTCAGAAGAGCAGTGGGAGAAGGCGATGGAAGAGCGGGCGGCGAACAGAGTCGACCCTCGCCTAAGAGGATTGGCCAAGTTTTTTGAAGAAAAAGATGAAGAATGACATTTACCGGCGTTGCCGGTCGATGGCGCCGATGAATGCGCACCGTCCGGCAGCTGCCTTGTTTGTCAGCTGGCGGCGGCCTAAACAAGTGGCCGCTCGCCCGTTGGCATTGATAAGCTGAATGTGCCGGACAAGGAGGTGGGAACGATGGCAGTACCTTTTAGAAGAACATCCAAAACGAGAAAAAGACTGCGCCGTACACACTTTAAACTGCAAGTACCAGGCATGGTGCAATGCCCGAACTGCGGCGAATGGAAGTTGGCGCACCGCGTCTGCAAAGAATGCGGAACGTACAAAGGAAAAGATGTCATCAACAAATAATCATCGACATCGCGCGACAGGCTGTCCGAAAACAGGACAGCCTTTTTTATTGGCGAGGGAAAATCCATGCCGTTTGTCGGTGAACTTGTTTTTTGGCCGCAAGGCAGGAAAATGGCGCGGCCATGCCCAATTGATCATACGAAAGGGGAGATGTGCCATGGAGGCGATAGTGGAACATGATAATGGTATCGCCCTGTTTACGATTTGCCGCCCTGAAAGGCGCAATGCGATCAACTTTGCTGTTATGCATGCCCTCGAACGGGCAATCGAGCAAGCGGCCGCCGATAGCGACGTAAAAGTATTTGCCATTACCGGCGCCGGCGATGAAGCGTTTTGTTCCGGCGGCGATTTGCGCGAGTTTGGGCATTTGCGCGGCGCGGAGGCAAAACAAATGCTTATGCGTATGGGAGAGTTGCTGTATAAACTATTGACGTTCCCTAAACCGACGGCAGCACTTGTCAACGGAACGGCAATGGGAGGGGGCTGCGAGTTGGCGACGGCCTGCGATTTCCGCTTTGTCAAGGAAGGGAGCCAAATGGGATTCGTTCAAGGCCGGCTCGGCATTACGACTGGCTGGGGGGGCGCTTCCATGCTATTGGAAAAGCTTCCATTCGCGCGGGCGCTCGACCTATTGTTGCGAGCTGAGCCGATGACGGCTGAGGCGATGGCGGCGTGCGGCTGGGCCGATGCCGTTTTGCCGGCTGATCGTTGGCGCGAACAATGGCAGGAGCGACTTGCCCCTTATGCGGCGCGGTCGTCCGCTGTCTTGCAGGCCTATAAGGCTGTATCAAGTGAAAAATGGCGGGCAGCCTGGTTTCGCGAGCAATTTTTCGCCGAAATTGATCGCTGTGCTCGCCTTTGGGGATCGGCGGAGCATGAACAGGCACTGCGTCCTTTTTTGCGCAAGAAGTAATTTTTTCCTTCTACCGTTTCTATTAGCCGCATACATATAATGACAAAGCGGCGATAAGGAGGGGAAGGAGATGACCGGAGTACGCCAGGATGCATGGACGAAAGAAGAGGATGAACTGCTGGCCGATGTCGTGCTGCAGTATATTCGCGAAGGCGGCACCCAGCTTGAGGCGTTTGCCGAAGTAGGGCGGCGCTTGTCGCGGACGGCTGCAGCATGCGGATTTCGCTGGAATTCGTATGTCCGCAAGCAGTATAAAGAGGAGATCGAGCAGGCAAAACAGGAACGGAAAACGCGAAAAAAAGAGACGGCATCCGGAAAAGAAGGCAGGGGGCAAACGGAAATGGAAGCAGCGGTCGAAAGCAAGCTGTCATGGCCGGAGGTGCTGGCTTTTTTGCAAGCGGAAGGGCAAAAGGCGCGCGACGCTAGGCGGACAGCCGATGAGAATCGCGCATTAAAAAATGATATGGAACAGCTGCAGCAAATGGTTACAAAATTGCAAATGGAAAAAGAAGCGTTGCAAAGACAGTTGGCGGCTGTCCAAGAGGAGTATAAAACGCTGCTCTCCATTATGGAGCGGGCGCGGAAAATGGTGGCGGACGCGGACAAACAGGCGGAACAGGCGTCAGCCGAGAGCGTCGGTGAAGGATAAAAAGCTGGCTTTTTAGCCGGCTTTTTTTCTTAACGGATGAAGGAGACATTTGCTAAAATAAGGCTAACGTGATTTTGCGAGAAAGCGGGGGAGGGGCGTGGACATTGGCATTATCGGCGGCGGCGCGGTCGGGCTGCTGCTTGCCGCCTATCTCGGGCAGCGCCATGAAGTAACGGTTTATACGAGACGCTTGTCCCAGGCAGACCAGCTTGCTAAGCACGGCGTTGCGCTGAAAAAAAATGGGGAAACAGCGGTTGTGGCGGTGCGAGCGCGCCCGTTTGCCGGAGCGGAGCTTGTTGAGCCGCTCGTGTTCGTGACCGTCAAACAGTATGATATTGCTGCCGTTTGTGCACAACTGGATTCATTTTGCCGCGTCCACACGCTTGTGTTTTTGCAAAATGGCATGGGCCATCTCGAGAAGCTGTCTGCTTTTGCCGACAAAAACATCGTCGTCGGCGTTGTGGAGCATGGCGCGCTGAAGCTTGACGACCGGACGGTGGCGCATACAGGCGCCGGCAAATTAACGCTTGCGCCGCTATACGGGTCGCCTGTTATGGCCGCTGAATTGGCCGGGGACGGTGATTTCCCGATTGAGTGGGCGGATGATTGGGAGCCGGTTCTTGTCGATAAGCTCATTGTTAATGCCGTCATCAATCCGCTCACAGCGCTATTGCAAGTGAAAAATGGAGCTCTCCTTGAGGTGGCGCCGTATCGGGACATGATGGCGCAGTTGTTTGACGAAGTGCGGCAAGCGCTGCCGCTTCGTAGCGCCGAGCAGGCGTGGCAGCGCATTGTCCACATATGCCGAAACACGGCGGACAACTATTCGTCAATGTGTATGGATGTGGCGAGCGGGCGTCGGACGGAAGTCGACGCGATTTTAGGCTATGTACTAAAGCAAGGGGAAGTGCGCGGTGTTGAGCTGCCGATCGCCCGTTTTGTCTTTTGTGCGTTGAAAGGGAAAGAAGGAGGGGGCGCGGATGGGTGATTGGCTCGCGCCGATATTGGCGACATTTGTGACGCTGCCGCTTTTGCTATTTTTGCTTGTCTATTTCGGAGCCCGTCTGTTTGCCGGGCGGAAGCGGGCGGCGTTTTACGCTGCGGTCAACGTCGCAACCGCATTTTTCATCGCCGCTGTCTATTTTTTGCTCATTGTGCTGTTCGGAAAATCATATTTTATTCATCTTCTTCTCTTTTTGCTTGGGCTGCACGCCGCCATTGCGCTCGGTTATTGGAAGAAAAAGGGGGATTTTCGCCTAACAGCAGTGTTCCGTCTGTTTTGGCGGGCGAGTTTTCTCATTTTTGCTTCTCTTTATGCCGGACTGCTCATGTACGGCATGGTGGCGCGCGTCGTCACCAACCTTTGAGCAACGATTTTTCTCTCTTTGCACCGAACGTGTTATACTCATGAAAGAATACATAGGAAAGGGAGTTTTCGTCATGGAAGTTCGGGAATTTCCGCTGCCGGCGGCAACGAAGCTGGCTGCTGATTACATAACCGGTGCATTCCCGGCTGAGAAAGGGTTTGCCTATGTCCGGATGGATGATGAGTCGTTTCGCCGGCGGCTGTCCCACTTGCGAGGAAGGACATATGATCGGCAGGGGCTGGCCGATTACTTATACGCCTATCACCGCCGATTTTCGGCCAGCGCAGCGACGATGAACAATATCGACAAGCTGCGAGATGAAAACAGTGTTGTCGTTGTTGGCGGGCAACAAGCTGGACTGCTGACCGGTCCGCTTTATACGATTTATAAAATCGTTACAATTATTCAGCTGGCCAAAGAACAGGAACAAAAACTCGGTGTACCGGTTGTGCCGCTGTTTTGGATTGCCGGCGAAGACCATGATATCGCCGAAGTCGACCATGTATATGTCGTTGAGGAGGGCGAAGTGAAAAAAGCGGTGTACCCCCACAAGCTGAAAGAAAAGCGAATGGCTGCCGACGTCCCGCTCGATCGCCAGCTTGCTGACGAGTGGGTGGCGCGCGTCGTCAAAACATATGGGGAAACGGACGTGACGAATGAACTGCTCTCCTTTCTCGCGGCGTGCTTGGATGATTCCCGCACGTTGGTTGACTTTTTTGCGGCTATTGTTCTTCGTCTGTTTGCCGACGCTGGCTTAGTCGTCCTTAATGCCGGCGATGAAGCGGTGCGCCCGCTCGAACGCTGCTTCTTCGCCGCGCTTATTGATCGTCATCGCGATGTAACATCAGCTGTGCTCGCTCAGCAAGAGGCGCTGCGAGGATGCGGATATGCACCGCTCATTGAGATCGCGCCGGATGCCGCCAACTTGTTTTATTACGACGGCCATGAGCGCTCGCTTTTGCATTATGATGAGGAGAACAGTCTGTTTCGAAATAAAGCGGGGAGCATCATTTTGACGAAGCGGCAGCTGCTCGAGCTCGCTGAAACGAAGCCAGCCTGTTTAAGCAACAATGTTGTCAGCCGCCCGCTCATGCAAGAATATTTGCTGCCGACGCTCGCTTTTATTGCCGGGCCTGGAGAAATTGCTTATTGGGCGGAATTGAAAGAGACGTTTGCCCTGTTTGGGATGGAAATGCCCCCGGTGGTGCCGCGCTTGCAGGCGACGATCGTCAGCCGTTCGCTGCAAACCGATCTGGCCGATATTGGCCTTGAGGTGGCTGATGTATTGTCCGGGCGCCTCGAGGCGGTGAAGCAGCAATGGCTCAAGGAGACAACCGAAGCCCCGTTGACCGAGGTGTTCGCCAAAGCGAAAGCCGACATTGAAGCGGCGCACCGGCCGCTGCGCGCGCTCGGTGTGGAAATTGACCGCGGATTAGAAGGATTGGTGGCGAAAAATGCCGCCATCATTCGGGCACAAATCGAGTTTCTTCAGCAAACGCTCGAGCGGGCGCTGTTGCGCAAGCATGAGACCGAGTGGCGGAAATTTTGGCGTGTGGAAACGGCGCTGCGCCCAAACGGTGCGCTCCAAGAGCGGGTTTGGAACGTGTTTTACTACTTGAACCGCTACGGATTTGATTTTGTAGAAAAACTTTTGGCAATCCGCCACCCGGAAAATGGAATGCATAAAATTGTATATATATAAGGCTTTTTCAAAGAAAAAGTCGAAAAGAAAAATCCTGTTTCGAGCAGGATTTTTTTTTCTTGAAATGAATAGTAACAAAACAACATAAAACGGATGGAAATAAAAGTAAAGGGGTGATTGTGGATGTTTCTGGCAACCTCCGACAAAAACAAACAAAAAAGGACGTTTTTTTACAAAAAAAGCTAAAATTTTGTCCATCTTTGCGATATAATAAGGAAGCGGCCACTGGTCGATGCAAGTGTGTTTGGAAGCAGCAAAGGTGGTGGACATGTGTTTCAACATACAACCGTGTTGTTAAAGGAAGCGGTCGATGGGCTGAACGTTCGTCCAGACGGCGTCTATGTTGACTGCACGCTAGGCGGCGGCGGCCATAGTGAATATTTGCTTTCTCGTCTCTCGGAGCAAGGGAAACTGTTTGCTTTTGACCAAGACGAGACCGCCATTTTGCACGCGCGCCAGCGGCTTGCCCGCTATGGTGAACAAGTGCAGTTTATAAATCGGAACTTCCGGTTTTTGCAGGAGGAGCTTTCCGCTCTTGGCATCGATACTGTCGATGGGATATTGTTTGACTTAGGCGTTTCTTCGCCGCAGCTCGATGAGCCGGAGCGCGGTTTCAGCTATCAACATGATGCGCCGCTTGATATGCGGATGGACCGCAAACAACGGCTGACGGCGGCAGAGATCGTCAACCTCTGGCCATATGAGGAGCTTGTTCGTATTTTTTTCCGTTACGGTGAAGAAAAGTTTTCAAAGCAGGTGGCGCGCAAAATAGAGGAGATGCGCCGTGAAAGGCCGATCGAAACGACCGGGGAGCTCGTTGAAGTGATCAAAGCGGCGATCCCGGCACCGGCGCGCCGCAGCGGTGGACACCCGGCCAAGCGCATTTTCCAAGCGCTCCGCATCGCCGTCAACGATGAACTCACAGCGTTCCGCGAGGCGCTTGAACAGGCCATTGAACTGTTAGCGCCAGGCGGACGGGTAAGTGTCATTACGTTTCATTCGCTCGAAGACCGGATTTGCAAAGAAACGTTTAAAAAAGCAAGCGAGAGCCCGCCATTGCCTCCGGGGCTTCCGGTTCTCCCTGATGACTACCGCCCCGTGCTGAACATCATTACAAAAAAACCGATCGTTCCTTCTGCCGAGGAGATAGAACGAAACAACCGCGCCCGTTCGGCAAAGCTCCGCATCGCCGAAAAACGGTGACGCCGATGATGAAAAAGAATAAATGGAGAAACAGGAGGGGAAAGCTGTGAATGATTTGGCAGTCAAAGTAGTGCGCGAACAAAAGCGTCCGGTTGCGCCGTCGAGGCCGCAGCCGAAGCGAAAACGGCGTTTTCGTCCCACATTGGCTGAGAAGCTGTTCATCGTCTCGTTTTTGCTGTTTGTCTTTTACGTGGCGGTTCAGTTCGTCTCAAGCCAAGTGCAAATGTATGAGTTGAATAAAGAAGTGCAAAAGTTGGAAATGGCCATTGATGAACAAAAAAAGGAAAATAATGACCTGTACGTCGAAGTGCAGCGGTTGAGCGCGTACGAGCGCATTTTGCAAAAGGCAAAGGATCTCGGGCTGTCGCTCAACGAAAATCATGTGAAAGTTGTGCAGGAATGATGGGCGATGGAAATGAAAAAGCATGTCAACACCCATCGAGGGGCAGGAATTTTGTTTATCGTTTTCAGCCTGCTCTTTTTGTTGCTTTTTGGCCGTTTTGTCCAGCTGCAATGGACCGGAAAAGCGGATGGGCGTGTGCTGGCCGCGAAAGCTGAACAGCAGCATAAACAAACGCGGACGATCGAAGCGCAGCGCGGAACGATTTTTGACCGCAACGGCGCCATTTTGGCGCAGGATGTGCCTTCCTATACGGTCGTGGCTATTTTGGATCCAAAGATGACGACTGACCCAGACCATCCGCGCCATGTCGTCAATCCGGAAAAAACGGCGGAAAAGCTTGCGCCGCTGCTCGGCATGGATGTTGAAGACATGAAACGCATTTTAACGAAAAAGGCGAAGCAAGTCGAGTTCGGCTCATACGGCCGCAACATCAGCTTTGAACTCAAGCGGAAAATCGAAGCGCTCGACTTGCCAGGCATCGCCTTCATCCGCGATACAAGCCGGTTTTATCCGAACGGCACGTTTGCTTCGTACGTGATCGGCTACGCGCAAAAAAATGAGGAAAATGAAACAGTGGGCAAACTGGGAGTGGAAAAATGGCTTGATCGTTATTTGCGAGAAACGGACGGCTATGTATCATTTGCCGGCGATGTGAGCGGCTTTCGCCTGCCAGATGCAAAAGAACGGATCGTCAAGCCAGACAATGGGGCAAACGTTTATTTGACGATCGACGGAAAAATCCAAACATTTTTAGAAGATGCCATGAATAGCGTCGAGAAGCAATACAAACCAAAAAAGATGATCGCCATTGTGGCCGATCCGAAAACGGGAAAAATTTTAGCCATGGCGACCCGTCCGAGTTTTGATCCGAATAAGCGCGACATTACGAACTTTTTGAATGACGCCATTTCCTATCCGTACGAACCGGGGTCGACAATGAAAGTGTTTACGCTTGCTGCCGCCATTAATGAAGGAGTATATAACGGCAAGGAAACATTCCGCTCCGGGTCGTACAAAGTCGGGCCGAACACCATTCGCGACCATAACGATGTCGGATGGGGGACGATTACGTTTAATGAAGGAGTGCAGCGTTCATCGAACGTCGCCTTTTCCATTTTGGTGAAAGAAAAGCTAGGTGAAGACCGGTTTTTGCAATATTTGCACCGTTTCCATTTCGATCAAAAAACCGGCATTGACTTGCCGAACGAAGCGGTCGGGCAAATCCGCTACCGCTATCCGATCGAACGAATTACGACCGCATTTGGCCAAGGGACATCGGTGACGCCGATCCAGCAAATTCAAGCGGCGACAGCGATCGCGAATGATGGGAAAATGATGAAGCCATATGTCATTGAAAAAGTGGTCGACCCGGACAGCGGCAAAGTTGTTTTTGACCATGAGCCGACTGTGGCCGGCGAACCGATCACGGCGGAAACAGCGCGTCAAGTGCGCGACATTTTAGAGACGGTTGTCAGCTCGGAACACGGCACCGGCCGCCCGTACCAGATTGATGGTTACCGTGTCGCCGGCAAAACAGGAACGGCGCAAATTCCGTCGGCCGCCGGCGGCTACTTGACGGGTCGGGAAAACTATATTTTCTCGTTTTTAGGCATGGCGCCAGCTGATGATCCACAGCTTTTGATGTACGTGGCCGTTCAGCAGCCGCGGCTTGATGTAACAGAAACCGGGGCGGCCCCGGTGTCGCAAATTTTTACGACGGTGATGAAAAGCAGTTTGCAATATTTGCATATCGAGCCCGCAGAGGAGAAACGACGGGGAACGAAGACGGCAGAACAGGGCGCGCTTGATTCGTTGATCGGCCAGACGGCCATCGCAGCGGCGCAGCAGCTCAAAGAAAAAGGATATGTGCCGGTTGTCATCGGCAGAGGAAGAGATGTCGAACAACAGCTTCCACGTGGTGGGGAGCACGTTCTTCCGGGAGAGCGGGTCGTGCTGAAAACGGACGGAGCGGCAGCGATGCCGGATTTGCGCGGTTTTTCGTTGCGGGATGCTATGAAAGTAGCCAACGTGCTTGGGCTGCGTCCGAGCACGAAAGGAACCGGCTATGTTGTCAGTCAAAGCATCCGTCCGGGAGCGGAAGTGCGAAAAGGGGATTATTTGATTGTCGAGCTGGCTCCGCCGCGCCAATGGAAGGAAGCGACGGAGAAGAAAGAAAAAGAGGCGAATGAACGGAAAGACGACGGGCCGCATGAATGATTTTTGCCGTTCTATAACGGAGCGTACAAGCATATAGTGGAACGAGCCCATCATGAAGGAGGTTCCGCCATATGCGCGTGTCGTACGTCACCGTGCGCAAGCGGTTGACCATCGTGTTTTTGATCGGTATTTTCATTTTTGCGATTATCGATCTTCGCCTCGGTTACGTTCAATTTTGGCTTGGCGATATGTTAGCGGAACGGGCGAAAGGGCTATGGGGCCGGAACATCCCGTTTGAGCCGAAGCGCGGCGAAATTTTGGATCGAAATGGCGTCCCGCTGGCGACGAATATGAGCGCGCCGACGGTCTACGTTATTCCCCGGCAAGTGGAAAATCCGGCGGAAGCGGCGGAGAAGCTGTCGGCTGTGTTGGGCGCTTCCATCGAGTCGATCTATAAGCAAATCACGCAAAAAACGTCAATTGTGCGCCTAAAGGAAGGACGAAAAATTTCTGATGAGAAAGCGGCGAACGTGCGCGCGCTCGATTTGGACGGGGTGTATATCGCCGAGGACACGAAGCGCTACTACCCGTTTGGCAGCTATTTGTCGCATGTGCTCGGCTTTACCGGAATTGACAATCAGGGGCTCACCGGGCTTGAGTTGTATTATGATAAAGAACTAAGCGGTGAGCGTGGCTCTGTGCAATTTTATTCCGATGCAAAAGGAAAGCGCATGCCTGATATGGCGGATGACTATACACCGCCGACTGACGGCTTGGACTTAGTGCTAACCATTGACTCGCGCATCCAGACGATTATCGAACGGGAGCTTGATATCGCCGAGGCGAAATACAATGCGGACGGCATCATCGCCATCGCCATGAATCCGAATACAGGCGAAATTTTGGCGATGGCGAGCCGCCCGACCTTCGACCCGGCCAATTACCGCAACGTCCCTCCGGAAATTTACAATCGCAATTTGCCGATTTGGAGTACATATGAGCCAGGGTCAACATTCAAAATCATTACACTTGCGGCGGCTCTTGAGGAAGAGAAAGTGAATTTGCTCAAAGACCATTTTTTTGATCCGGGCTATGCCAAAGTAGCCGGCGCTACGCTTCGTTGCTGGAAAAAAGGCGGGCACGGCGAGCAAACATTTTTGGAAGTCGTGCAAAACTCGTGCAACCCGGGGTTTGTGGCGCTCGGCGAACGGCTTGGAAAAGAAACGTTGTTTAAGTACATTAAGCAATTTGGGTTTGGCGAGAAAACCGGCATCGACTTGCAAGGGGAAGGAACAGGAATTTTGTTTGATTTAAAACGGGTCGGGCCGGTGGAGCTGGCGACGACTGCGTTCGGCCAAGGGGTGTCGGTGACGCCGATCCAACAAGTCGCCGCCGTATCGGCTGCGATCAATGGCGGTGTTTTGTACACTCCATACATTGCTAAAGAGTGGGTTGATCCAGAAACGGGCGAAATCATCCGCCGTAATACGCCAAAGGCGAAACGGCGCGTTATTTCCAAGGAAACGTCGAAACAAGTCCGGTACGCGCTTGAGAGCGTCGTCGCCCAAGGGACAGGGAAAAAGGCGTATGTCGAGGGATACCGGGTCGGTGGAAAAACTGGGACAGCGCAAAAAGCGCAAGGCGGCCGTTATTTGCAAAATAACCATATCGTATCATTCATCGGCTTTGCCCCGGCCGATGATCCGCAGCTTGTCGTATACGTCGCTGTTGACAACCCGAAAGGGACGGTTCAGTTCGGCGGCACGGTCGCCGCGCCGATCGTCGGCAAGGTGATGGAAGACAGCCTGCGCGCCATGGGCGTGAAGCCGCGCAAGGACCAGCTTGCTAAAGAGCGGGACTGGAACGATCCGAAAGTGATCGAAGTGCCCAACTTAATCGGATTGACAAAAAAAGATTTGCAAGAACAACTTTTTGACTTAAAATTAGATGTTAGTGGCGAGGGAAATGTGGTCGTTGAACAGTCCCCAGAGCCAGGGGCGAAAGTGAAAGAAGGATCGACAATTCGCATTTATTTGGCGAAGAATGAGGCGACAGAGGAGCAGTAAAGATCACGCAAGGGGCGGCCGATGCGATGACACATCGGGTTGGTTGGGCCCCTTTTTCCGCTGTCCGCATCATTGGACGGGCTATTTATAAGCGAAAGGGATGAAGCAAACATGAAATTACAAGCGCTGTTGTCATGCTTGCCCGGCTTTTGGGTGCATCGTGGGGGCAACCCGGACATCGTTGCGCTCGAGATGGACTCGCGCCATGTTACGCCCGGTTCGCTCTTTTTTTGTGTGAAAGGATTTACCGTGGACGGGCACCATTTTGCCGAACAGGCGGTGGCGCGTGGGGCGGTGGCGATTGTCGCCGAGCGTCCGCTCTCGGTGAACGTACCGGTCGTTATCGTACCAGACAGCCGGCGAGCGATGGCGATTTTAGCGGATGCGTTTTACGGACAGCCGACCCATCATCTTCAGTTAATCGGGGTGACGGGCACAAACGGAAAAACGACGACGACTCATATTATTGAGCAGGTTGCTAGAAAGGCCGGCAAGAAGACCGGGATCATCGGCACGGTCGGGATGAAAATCGGCGACCGTTCTTACCCGGCGGTGAATACGACGCCGGAGTCGCTCGTCTTGCAGCGCACGTTTAAACAGATGGTGGATGAAGGTGTGGAGTTTGTAGCCATGGAAGTATCATCGCATGCTCTTCATCAAGGACGGGTGCATGGATGTGATTACGATGTCGCCGTGTTTACGAATTTGACACAAGACCATTTAGACTATCATGGGACAATGGAAGAATACCGGAACGCCAAGGGGCTTCTGTTTGCCCAGCTTGGCAACCGCTATGACAAGCAGCGGCCAAAATTTGCCGTTCTCAATCATGATGATCCCGTTTCGCAATATTATAAACATATGACGGCTGCACCGATCATCACATACGGCATAAAAGAAAAAAGTGATGTGATGGCAGAGCAGATCCAAATGACTCCTGGAGGCATGGCGTTTCAACTGTGCACCCCGCACGGGAAGGTGGCGGTCGAAACGAAGTTGGTCGGCTTGTTTAACATCTACAACCTTCTCGCTGCTGCGGCCGCTTGCCTTGCCGCTGGCTTTTCGCTTGCGACGGTTGCCGCGGCGCTTTCTGATGCCGCACCGGTGCCAGGACGGTTTGAAACAGTCGATGAAGGGCAAAATTTTACTATTATCGTCGACTACGCTCATACGCCAGATAGCGTAGAAAACGCGCTGAAAACCGTTCGGCAATTTGCAAAGGGGAACGTGTATATCGTGATCGGCTGCGGCGGCGATCGCGACCGCACAAAGCGGCCGCTCATGGCGCAAGCGGCGGTGCGCTACGCGGATGTCGCCATTTTTACCTCTGACAATCCGCGCTCGGAAGACCCGAAGCAAATTTTGTGCGATATGGAGGCCGGCGTCAGCGCTGAGGATGGGACGTATGTGACCATCCTTGACCGGGAAGAGGCGATCCGGTATGCCATCGGGCAGGCGCAAGAAGGGGATGTTGTGTTGATTGCCGGCAAAGGGCATGAAACGTATCAAATCATCGGCGACGATGTGATCGACTTTGACGATCGCGCCGTCGCCCGAGCAGCGGTGAAGGAGAGAAGATGACGATGGTCACGTATGGAATGGTGCAATCAATCGCAGCGGAGGCGCGCGGCATTGTCGATGAGGAGATCCGTTTTCACGCCGTGTTTGTCAACCCCGCGAAGCAAGTAAAAAAAGGGCTCTTCGTTCCGTTGGAAAACGGGGCGGGAACGTTGAAAACGGCCATTGAGCATGGGGCGATTGCTTCATTTTGGACGATCGGTGAACCGCTGCCCCGCTATATTCCAAATCAGTTTCCGCTTTTTTTCGTTCCGTCGCCGCTCGAAGCGGCCGCTGTATTGCTGGAGCGGTATTTAGAGCAAAAGGGGGGCGACGGGGGTACGGAATTCTCGTTTGCGTTCTCGGAAAAAGACGAAATATACGCTCCGGCTGACGCCGCGGTCCGTCTGCGGCTCGCCGAATTGCAAAAACGTTGGCTAGTCGCGCGGTCGACAGAGGGGTGTGACGATTCATGCCCGAGCAAATAATCGTCATTGCGATGGCGGTCTCTTTTTTGATCACAGTCATTTTGTCGCCGCTGTTTATCCCGTTTTTGCGCCGGTTAAAGTTTGGGCAAAGCATTCGCGAAGAAGGGCCAAAGTCGCATCAAAAAAAATCAGGCACTCCGACGATGGGCGGCATTATGATTTTGCTTTCCATCACCGCGACGACCGTATGGGTGACGGCCAAATTTTCCGCTCTTTCAGCGGGAACGTATTTACTGCTGTTGGTCACGATCGGCTACGGGGTGCTCGGCTTTTTGGATGACATGATTAAAGTCGTGATGAAGCGAAATCTTGGGCTGACAAGCCGGCAAAAATTTATCGGCCAGCTCATCATCGCCGCTATTTTCTTTTTTGTCTATCGGCAAAGCGGCTTTTCGACGGTGCTACATATTCCCGGCACCGACTGGTCGTTTGATCTCGGTTGGGCGTACGGGGTGCTTTTGTTGTTCATGCTCGTCGGCGGCTCGAACGCAGTCAACTTGACCGATGGGCTTGATGGGCTGCTCGCTGGGACGGCGGCGATCGCCTTTGGCGCTTACGCCGTCTTGGCTTGGAACCAAGGCCAGTACGACGTCGCTGTATTTTGTGTGGCTGTTGTCGGCGCCGTGCTCGGCTTTTTAGTGTTTAACGCCCACCCAGCGAAAGTGTTCATGGGGGATACCGGTTCACTTGCGCTTGGCGGGGCGATCGCCGCTGTTGCTGTGCTGACGAAGCTTGAGCTGCTGCTTGTCGTGATCGGCGGTGTGTTTGTCATTGAGACGCTGTCGGTCATCATTCAAGTCGCTTCCTTCAAAATGACCGGCAAGCGCGTCTTTCGCATGAGTCCGCTCCATCACCATTATGAGCTTGTCGGCTGGTCGGAATGGCGCATTGTCGTCACGTTTTGGGCCGTCGGCCTTTTATTCGCAATGCTAGGAATTTATATCGAGGTGTGGATGTAATTGAAACCGACTGCTTTTTATCAACATCGTCGTGTGCTTGTCATTGGATTGGCGAAAAGCGGAGTGTCGGCGGCTCGGTTGCTTGCGGAATTAGGAGCCGAAGTCGTCGCCAACGATCAAAAGCCGCTAGAGGAAAATACGGAAGCAAAGCAGCTTGAAGAGCTTGGCATCCGCGTCGTTTGCGGCGGCCATCCGCTTGAACTGCTCGATGAGCCGTTTGACCTCGTCGTGAAAAATCCGGGCATTCCGTATACAAATCCGTTGGTCAAAAAGGCGCTCGAAAAAGGGCTCTTGGTTGTGACGGAGGTGGAGCTCGCCTATCATATTTCTGAAGCGCCGTTTATCGGCATTACTGGGTCGAACGGAAAAACAACGACAACGACGCTCATTTATGAGATGTTGAAAGCAGACGGCCAGAGTTCGCTGCTTGCCGGCAATATCGGCCTTGTTGCCTGCGAGGTCGCAAAGGAAGCGAAACCGGGTCAATGGCTTGTCACTGAACTGTCTTCGTTTCAGCTTGCCGGCATCGATGAGTTCCGTCCGGCAATCGCCGTCTTGCTCAACATTTTTGACGCCCATTTAGACTACCACGGAACGAAAGAGGCGTACGCGGCGGCCAAAGCGAATATTTTTCGCAACCAAACGGAGCGCGATTATGCCGTCGTCAATGCCGACGATCCGCTCGTGATGAGCATTGCTTCATCGGTTCGGTCGCAAAAAGTACTGTTTTCGGCGACGAAACCTCTCGGCGAAGGAGCGTACGTTCAAGACGGCGCCATTTATTGGAACGGTGATCCAGTGATCAGAATCGCTGACATCGTTCTTCCCGGCCAGCACAATTTGGAAAACATTTTAGCGGCGGTGGCGGCCGCCAAACTGGCTGGTGCTGATGATAAGGCCATTTGCCAAGTGCTGACGACATTTTCCGGCGTGAAACATCGGCTTCAGTATGTGGCGGAAATTGACGGCCGACGATTTTTCAATGACTCGAAAGCGACGAATATCTTGGCAACGCAAAAGGCGCTTTCAGCGTTCGCCGGCGAGCCAGTCGTTTTGCTGGCCGGCGGGCTTGACCGCGGCAATGAGTTTGATGCGCTTCTCCCGTACTTGCAGCAGGTGAAAGCTGTTGTGCTGTTCGGACAAACGGCGGCCAAGATTGGCCGTGTCGCTCGGGAAGCGGGAATAGAAACGGTGGAATATGTCGATAATGTGGAAAAGGCTGTCCCGCTCGCCTTTCGGATTTCAGATCCGGGCGACGTCATTTTGCTCTCTCCAGCCTGCGCCAGCTGGGATCAATATAAAACTTTCGAAGAGAGAGGGGACATTTTTATTCACGCTGTGCATAAGTTGAAATAGAGGGAAAGGGACATCCCTTTCCCTCTAGTATACAAAATAGAGGTGTTGGGCATTGCCGCGGAAAAAGTCTGCGCCGGATTTTTTGCTCATTATTTTAACATTTTCGCTCTTAGCCATTGGGTTGATCATGGTGTACAGCGCGAGCGCCATCTGGGCGGAGTATAAGTTTAATGATTCATTTTTCTTCGCTAAGCGCCAGCTGTTGTTTGCCGGTGTTGGCGTCATCGCGATGTTTTTTGTGATGAACATCGATTATTGGACGTGGCGCGACTGGTCGAAAGTGCTGCTTGGCGTCTGTTTTGTGCTGCTCATTCTTGTGCTCATTCCCGGCATCGGCATGGTGCGCAATGGATCGCGCAGCTGGATTGGCGTCGGGGCGTTTTCCATTCAGCCGTCCGAGTTTATGAAACTTGCCATGATCGCTTTTTTAGCCAAATATTTATCCGAAAACCAAAAAAAGATTACGTCGTTTAAACAAGGGCTGCTGCCGGCGCTGTTGCTCGTATTTGCCGCTTTCGGCATGATCATGCTGCAGCCGGACTTAGGAACGGGAACCGTCATGGTCGGCACATGTGTGACGATGATGTTTGTCGCCGGCGCCCGTCTCAGTCATTTTGCTGGTCTCGGTGTATTGGGGATCGCTGGATTTGCTGCTCTCGTCTTATCGGCCCCGTATCGGATTAAGCGAATTACGTCATTTTTAAACCCGTGGGAAGATCCGCTCGGGAGCGGGTTTCAAATCATCCAGTCGCTGTACGCCATCGGTCCGGGCGGTTTGTTCGGCCTTGGACTTGGGCAAAGCCGGCAAAAGTTTTTTTATTTGCCGGAGCCGCAAACGGATTTTATTTTCGCCATTTTAGCTGAAGAGCTCGGTTTTATCGGCGGTTCGCTCGTCCTTCTTTTGTTTAGTCTCCTTCTCTGGCGCGGCGTGCGCATCGCCCTTGGCGCTCCCGATTTGTACGGAAGCTTTTTGGCGCTCGGCATCATTTCCATGATCGCCATTCAAGTGATGATCAATATCGGCGTTGTCACCGGACTGATGCCCGTCACCGGCATTACCCTCCCATTTTTAAGCTATGGCGGGTCATCGCTGACGCTTATGCTGATGGCGATCGGCGTGCTGCTCAATATTAGCCGGCATGCCCGCTATTAGACGCAGGCAAGCGGCGGCTGCCCGCCGCTTTTGTTTGCCGCAATCGTTCTGATATGTGTCGGATAGTGGGGCGAATGTGACAAAAAACAGGCTCTCTCTCGCAGTCTATTTGTGATATAATGAAAACAAGTGTAAAGAACAAGGAAACGGCAGCAGATGCCGTTTGTTTTTATTCATAATGAGGCAATGTGTTTTGTCCGTGGGCAAGTATGCAGCCGTTGGATAAGAAAGCGGTGAATGCGATGGAAAAAGGGAAGGTCGTCGTTCTAGAGGACCGCGTGCCGAAACTGAAAGAGCGGCGCCGTCAAAAAGCGAACCGCCGCCTGATTTTGTATTTGTCCTTCTTTTTTCTGTTCATTTTATGCGTTCTATACTTTCAATCGCCGCTCAGCGCGGTGAAGCATGTGGAAGTGAGCGGCATCCATCAGCTGCCGGCGGAGCGCATCATTCATTTGAGCGGCATTACAAAGCGGACAAGCTTTTGGAAAGTGAATGAACAAAACGTGGAGGCGAAAATCGCCCGCCATCCAGAAGTTAAGGAAGTTATGGTGGAAAAACGGCTGCCGAATACGGTCATCATCCGCGTTCGTGAATGGCGGCGGATCGCCTACGTATATAACCGGCAAACGTTTTTTCCTCTGCTTGAAAACGGCCGGTTGTTAAAACAGGAAGCGGCGAAAACAGCTCCGAGCGATGCGCCGGTATTAGTCGGCTGGAAAAGCGGCGATGCCATTGCAGAAATGACCGGACAACTTGCTGAACTGCCGGCGGCGGTGCTTGGCGCTATGTCGGAAATTCACTACAAGCCAAATAATGAGTACGAAGATCGCGTCATCGTCTATATGAACGACGGCTATGAGGTGAGCGCGACCATCCGTAACTTTGCCGACAAGCTGTCCCACTATCCGTCGATTATTGCCGAGCTCGACCAGAATGTCAAAGGAGTCATTCACCTGGAAGTAGGCAGCTATTTTGTTCCGTATGAACCGACGAAAAAGGAGGATGACGATGAGACGAAAAGCCCGTAGCCGCGTCCTCCTTACTTTTATTTGTTTTGTCTTTGGCACCATGCTCGGATTTTCGTACCAGCATGCAAAAGAGGAGGCGCCCCGGCGCCAGTGGAGCGACAGCGAGTGGACAAAGGAATACGAGTATCGCTCGGCGCTCATTGCCTTGCAAAAAGAGAATCGGTCGTTAAAGCAGCAGCTTGTCAAAAAGCAGGAGGAGCTGGCTGCATGGGAGAAAAAGCTGTCCCAAGAGCAGGAGAACGAGGCTGGATTGGCAAAAGAAGCGGAACAGCTGCGCATGCATGTTGGCAAGGCGAGGGTGAAAGGAAAAGGTGTGTCAGTCACGCTTTCCGATTCCTCTTACATCCCCTCTGAAGCAAGTGCTACCGATTACATTGTTCATGAACAGCACGTATGGAAAGTCGTTCACGAGTTGCTGGTCTCCGGCGCTGAAGCGGTCGCCATTAACGGGCAGCGCATTTCCCATCGCTCGTACATTGTCTGCAACGGCCCGGTCATTGAAGTGGACGGGACGCAGCATGCCGCTCCGTTTGTCATTTCGGCGATCGGCGACCCGGATGTGCTATCATCGGCTCTTGGGTTGGCGGGCGGCGTCATCGATGAACTTGTCGAAGACCATGTTGATGTGAAAGTGGAAAAACAAGAAGCCATCGTTCTCGATCCAGTATTTGCGCCCAAACGATAAAAAGAGGGCGGAAAGGGGCGGTGAAGTGGATTGGAGCGGAAAAGACGGTTATCTTTTGCCATTGTTGCTGCCGTATTTGGCGTGATGCTTGCGGTCGGACTGCGGACGACGATGCCTTCGGAAGGGCGTGACACGCGCGACATTTGGGAATTGCGTGCCGATTTAACGAAAGAGCAACAGCTTGAGCAGCAGCTGCTTGAGGAACTCGAAGGTTACGAGGAAAAATTGCGTCATTACCAACAGAAGGAAGCGGCAGGCGGTAGGGCGGCGCTCGAGGCGACCGTTGCTGAACTGAGGGAAGAAGCTGGACTGACAGAAGTGAAAGGAAGCGGCATTGTGCTGATGATTGCGCCGTTTTCGACAGCCGGCTATGTCGGGCCAGTCACTGCGACCGTGTCCCCGGAGCTGCTGCAACGGTTAGTGAACGAGTTGAACAAATATGGAGCAAAGGAAATCGCTATTGGAGGCGAGCGGCTGACGAACCGGACGGCGATTCGCGATATCAACGGCATGACGAACGTCGGACGCCGCCCAATCAGGCTGCCGGTTGAGGTGAAGGCCATTGCGGATGATGCGGACAAGCTGTATAGCGGACTAACGGTTTCGCCGATTCGTGATGATTTCATCATTGAAAACTTGGAACTTTCGATTTCCAAGCCGAAATCCACGATTGTCATTCCACCGTCAACCGAACGGCCGACGATAAAATACATGGAGACGGCGAGCGCCGGCAAGGAGGAGAAGTAGCATGTGGCTCCCGCTTCTCGGGTTGTTGCTCGGGTTTGCCATCGGCGTTCTTGCCGGCTGGGAAGTCCCCGATGAATATTCCAATTATTTGTCGATTGCCATTTTGGCGGCCTTTGATACACTAATCGGAGGATGGCGCGCCTATCTGCAGCGGACATACGACGAAATCGTATTTATAACCGGGTTTTTTTTCAATATTATCCTTGCTACAACTTTGACTTTTCTTGGGGTACATCTTGGTGTAGACTTGTATTTAGCGGCCGTGTTTGCGTTTGGCGTCCGCCTTTTTCAAAACATCGCCATCATCCGCCGTCTTTGGCTTGCCGAGTGGACCAAGCGGCGGCAAAATCACGAAAAAAGTTGAGCCAAAGACAGGGAAAGTCTTTTGGTATGTTGAATTATATGGAGTAAAACAAAATAAGGTGTTTCTACGGAATTCATAAACTGGACATAGACAAATAAACAGAGATGGATCGAGAAATTTCAGCTGAAAAAGGAGGTGTCGCTGCTTACTGAAACGCCGGCCGACACCGGCGCGTTTTTAGTAGGCAGATGCCAAAAGATGAGCAGCAATGAGATCGTCGTTAGCCTGGATGTCGGGACATCGAGCGTCAAAGTCATCATCGGGGAAATGTTAGGCAGCTCGATTAATATTATTGGGGTAGGCAATGTCAAAGCGGAAGGGCTCAAAAAAGGGGCGATTGTTGATATAGATAAAACGGTGTACTCGATCAAACGGGCTGTCGAGCAAGCAGAGCGGATGGTCGGCTTGTCGATTCGCCGTGTGATCGTCGGAGTGGCAGGCAGCCATATTCAGTTGCATGACTGCCATGGAATCGTTGCTGTTGCAAGCGAAAATCGCGAAATTGGCGACGAAGATGTCGCTCGTGTCATCGATGCCGCACAAGTCGTTTCCATTCCACCGGATCGGGAAATTATCGGGGTCGTTCCGCGCCAGTTTATCGTTGATGGACTAGACGGCATCCATGATCCGCGCGGCATGCTTGGCGTCCGTCTCGAAATGGAAGGGACAATGGTAACCGGAGCGAAGACGGTTTTACATAATCTCCTTCGCTGCGTGGAACGGGCCGGCTTGGAAATCAGCGATATTTGCCTTCAGCCGTTGGCCGCCGGTTCACTGGCGTTATCTGATGACGAACGGCATTTAGGCGTCGCGCTCGTCGATCTCGGAGGCGGCTCGACAACGGTTGCCGTCTTTGAGCAAGGCGGGCTGCAGGCTGTATCCTCGCTTCCAGTCGGCGGGGAGCATATTACAAAAGATTTGGCCATCGGGCTGCGCACGACAACAGAAGACGCCGAAAAAATTAAGCTGAAGCATGGGCATGCATTTTACGATTACGCTTCGGAAGAAGAGGTATTCACGGTGCCCATTATGGGCACCGATCAACATCAGCAGTTCAGCCAGCTTGAGATCGCCGACATTATTGAAGCGAGGCTCGAGGAAATTTTGCAAATGGTTCAGCATGAAGTGCGCCGGCTCGGGTTTCGCGACCTTCCCGGCGGCTATGTGCTGACGGGCGGTGTAGCGAATATGCCAGGGGTGCTAGAGCTGGCTCACGTCGTCTTAGGGACGAGCGTCCGCGTCGCCATGCCGGATTATATCGGCGTGCGCGATCCGCAATATACGATCGGTGTCGGCTTGCTCAAATTCGCCTACCGGCAGGCGCAGTTGCAAGGAAAAACAGTCCCGGTTGCCGCCGCGGCGGAGCCGGTCGAGCGCCCCGTGCCAAAACAGCAGCCGAAACCAAAAAAGAAAGAGGACCATTTCGGGAAGAAGGTCAAGAAATTTTTCGGGTCTTTCTTTGAATAGAGATTGAAATTTAGGAGGATTTGGCCATGTTGGAGTTTGATACGACAGTCGATCAGTTGGCTACGATCAAAGTGATTGGGGTCGGGGGCGGCGGCAACAATGCCGTCAATCGGATGATTGAACACGGAGTGCAAGGTGTGGAGTTTATTGCGGTCAACACGGATGCGCAGGCGCTCAACTTGTCGAAGGCGCCGACGAAGCTGCAAATCGGGGCGAAGCTGACGCGCGGGTTAGGTGCAGGTGCAAACCCAGAAGTTGGAAAAAAAGCGGCGGAAGAGAGCAAAGAACAAATTGAAGAAGCGCTCCGCGGCGCGGATATGGTGTTTGTCACCGCCGGGATGGGCGGCGGCACAGGAACAGGCGCGGCGCCGGTTATCGCCCAGATCGCGCGTGAATTAGGAGCACTGACAGTCGGCGTCGTTACGCGCCCGTTCACATTTGAAGGACGGAAACGGGCGACGCAGGCCGCAAGCGGCATCGCCGCCATGAAAGAAGCGGTCGATACGCTGATTGTCATCCCAAACGACCGATTGCTTGAGATTGTCGACAAAAATACGCCGATGCTTGAGGCGTTCCGTGAAGCGGATAACGTATTGCGCCAAGGGGTGCAAGGCATTTCCGATTTGATCGCCGTGCCGGGGCTCATCAACCTCGATTTCGCTGATGTGAAGACGATCATGTCGAACAAAGGTTCAGCGTTGATGGGCATCGGGGTGGCCAGCGGCGAAAACCGGGCTGCAGAGGCAGCGAAAAAGGCGATTTCCAGCCCGCTGTTAGAAACGTCCATTGACGGGGCGCAAGGTGTGCTCATGAACATCACCGGCGGAATGAACTTAAGCTTGTACGAAGTACAAGAAGCAGCTGACATCGTCGCTTCGGCGGCCGACCAAGAAGTGAACATGATTTTCGGCTCGGTCATCAATGAAAACTTAAAAGACGAAATCGTCGTCACTGTCATCGCGACCGGGTTTAATGAAAACGTTGCTTCGCAGCCGCGGCCGTCGCGCGTAGGCATCAGCACTGCGCCAAAAGCGACGCCGGCTGCGAAGCGGGAAAAGCGCGAAGAGCCGGCGCAAGACTATGCGGCGCTCCGTTCGGGGCAAGCAGAAGATCCGCTTGACATCCCAGCCTTCTTGCGCAACCGCAACCGCCGCCGCTAAGACGAAAAACAGGCATGAACAAATCCGCTGTTCATGCCTGTTTTATTATGAAATCAAGTTGTTTCCTCTCCCTTCGTTGCAGGGAGTCTGATTGATCCGCCTCATTCCCCCTCATTCCCCCTCATTTTGACAAAACATCCCTTTTTTCACCATCACCGATTGACAGACTTTCCCCTGTGATGTGCTATATACTTGTTTCAGACAAAGTCAATGTGGGCGGGGGAGGGGCTTGACGGTTGGTCGTCTATCTCGATGTCATTTGGCTGTTGAACGTCTGTTTTGACGCGTTGCTTCTTTGGCTGACGGCGCTTATGCTCAAGCGGCCGATCGTCTGGTGGCGTCTGTTGGCTGGGGCGTTGATCGGCTCACTGCTTGTCGTACTGCTGTTCACCCCGTTTTCCAGTATCGCTCAACATCCCCTTGTGAAAGTGGCCGCTTCGGTCTTCATCGTGCTCGCTGCTTTTGGCTTTAAGCGGCCGCGTTATATGATCGAGAACATGCTGGCGTTTTACTTTGCCACGTTTGCTGTCGGCGGCGGCATGCTGGCAGTCCATTATTTTTTCACACCGCAGCTGTCCGTTCAGCAAGGATGGTTGGTGATGCCTCCCGGGGCGGGTGACCCGATCAGTTGGCTGTTTGTGGTGACCGGTTTCCCGATTTTATGGCTCTTTTCCCGCCGTCGTGTGGAAAATATTCGCGAGAAGAAGCTGCGTTTTGAACATATTATCGACGTCATCGTTGTTTGGGATGACCGTCCGCTGGCGCTGCGTGGGCTCATTGACAGCGGCAATCAGCTGTTCGATCCGGTGACGAAAACGCCGGTGATGATTGTGGATCGGGAAAAAGCAAAGGAAGTGCTGCCCGAGGAGCTGATAATGCACATGACGGCCATGATGTTTGACGATCCGCCCAAGCAGTGGGCCCATCGCCTCCGTTTCATTCCGTACCGTGCGATCGGGAGCGGTCCGCAAATGATGATGGCGGTCAAGCCGGACCGCATGATGCTCTTGTATGAAGATCAATGGCTTGAGGTGAAACAAGGCCTTGTTGCCTTAAGCGCCGACCCGCTTTCAGCTGATGGGGAGTATAGCTGCATCGTCCATCCGAAAATGGTGCAGGCGGGAAGAAAGCTGACCGCGTCGTAGTTCGTTACTAATATCATACTCGCTTTTAATCCGTTTAGAAGGGGGATTTTGATGAAAAGGTGGAAACTTCGCTTTATGTATTGGTTGTATAAGCTTCTCGCCAAGCTCGGTTTGAAGACGGATGAGATTTATTATATCGGAGGCAGTGAGGCGCTTCCTCCGCCGCTGACGAAAGAGGAAGAGGAACGGCTGATTGAAAGGCTCGCCGCCGGGGATGACACCGCGAGATCGCTTTTGATCGAACGCAATTTGCGTCTTGTCGTCTATATTGCCCGCAAGTTTGAAAACACCGGTATTCATATCGAGGATTTGATCAGCATCGGGACGATCGGCCTCATTAAAGCGGTCAACACCTTCAACCCTGAGAAAAAGATCAAGCTGGCGACATATGCGTCGCGTTGCATTGAAAATGAAATTTTAATGTATTTGCGCCGCAACAACAAAGTGCGGGCGGAAGTGTCGTTTGATGAACCGCTCAATATCGATTGGGATGGCAACGAGCTGTTGCTTTCGGACGTGTTGGGCACGGAAGACGACGTGATTACGAAAGATTTGGAAGCAGATGTCGACCGGCGCCTGCTCTTAAACGCCTTGCGCCAGTTGAGCGATCGCGAAAAGCAAATTATGGAATTGCGTTTTGGCCTTTCCGGCGGTGAAGAAAAGACGCAAAAAGACGTCGCTGATTTGCTCGGCATTTCGCAATCGTACATATCACGTCTGGAGAAACGGATCATTAAACGGTTGCGCAAAGAATTCAATAAAATGATGTAGCGGGCGGCGGAAGAGAAATTCCGCCGTTTTTTCTGCGTCGGACAGGCTGTGCATATTTTTCCCTCCCGAGGAGATACTGAAAACTGACGACTTAGCATCTCCTGATGGGAGGGAACAACTTGACGAGGAACAAAGTCGAGATTTGCGGTGTAGACACTTCGAAGCTTCCCGTCCTCAAAAATGAGGAAATGCGCGAACTGTTTCGACGGATGCATGAGGGGGATTTGGAAGCTAGGGAAAAATTGGTTAATGGAAATTTGCGCCTTGTGTTGAGCGTCATTCAGCGTTTCAACAATCGAGGCGAATTTGTCGATGATTTGTTTCAAGTCGGCTGCATCGGACTTATGAAATCGATTGATAATTTTGACCTCAATCAAAACGTAAAGTTTTCCACTTACGCAGTGCCGATGATCATCGGCGAAATCCGCCGCTATTTGCGCGACAACAACCCGATCCGCGTTTCGCGCTCGCTGCGCGACATCGCCTATAAAGCGCTGCAAGTGCGGGAGCGGCTCATGAGCGAGACGGCGAAAGAACCGTCAACCGAGGAAATTGCCAAAGAACTCGGCGTCGCCCATGAGGAAGTGGTTTTTGCCCTCGATGCCATTCAAGATCCTGTTTCGTTGTTTGAACCGATTTACAATGACGGCGGCGACCCCATTTACGTGATGGATCAGCTGAGCGACGAGCGCAACCGCGACAGCCAATGGATTGAAGAAATCGCTTTGAAAGAGGGCTTGAGGCGGTTGAATGAGCGGGAAAAAATGATCATCCGCAAACGATTTTTCCAAGGAAAGACCCAAATGGAAGTCGCCGAGGAAATCGGCATTTCCCAAGCGCAAGTGTCCAGGCTCGAAAAAGCGGCCATCCGGCAAATGAATAAAAACATCCAAGTGTGAGCGGCTGCTGAGGCAGCCTTTTTTCTTTGTTACATAACCGATTTGGCGGCGTCATATAGATGAGAAAGAGGAGAGGAAAGGCGGGGGAATGAACCGTGATGAGAATTTCAGAGTTTCAGACGAAAGATGTCGTCAATGTGGCCAATGGGAAAAAGCTTGGCAATATCGGGGATATTGACATCGATCTCGATACAGGAAAAATTCGTTCATTGATTATTTTAGGCGCCGGAAAGATGCTCGGACTGTTTGGACGTGAGGAGGCGGTCATCATTCCGTGGCAAAACATTGTCAAAATCGGAGCCGATGTCATTTTAGTCCGCCTTCACGAGACAGACTGAAACTAGGCAGCGTGATGCCACGAATGTTTCGACAAAATCGCAAATAAAGGTTATCACGTTTAAGCAAACTATGATAAAATAGGAAAAAAAGTGATAAAAATCTACAAAAAAAGCGTGAGGTTGACGCGCATGCCGGACACTTTTCACCAAGAGGATCAAGGCTGGCTCCGCTGCGGGGCGTCCCCGTTTGCCGGAGCGGTCGTTGGATTGACAACGAAGCAAGGCGGGGAAAGCGAAGGACCGTTCGCCTCGCTGAATACGGGGCTGCATGTCGGCGACGATCGCACGGATGTCGTCAACAACCGTCGGCGTCTGGCTGAATGGCTTTCTTTCCCCCTCGAACATTGGGTGTGTTGTGAGCAAGTGCATGGGGCCGTGATTCGGAAAGTGACGAAAAGCGATCGGGGAAGCGGATCACACGACTTCGCTGCAGCAATTCGCGGGGCTGACGGGTTGTATACGGACGAAGCAGGAGTATTGCTTGCACTTTGTTTTGCTGATTGTGCGCCTGTCTATTTTATCGCGCCATCAGCGGGCATGATCGGCCTTGTCCATGCCGGTTGGCGGGGGACGGCGGGCGGCATCGCCAAAAACATGGTGCGGCTTTGGCAGGAGCGCGAACAAATTGCTCCGTCTGACATCTATGCAGCAATTGGACCAGCCATTGGCCCATGCTGTTACACGGTCGATGACCGGGTGGTCGATGGATTGCGCCCGACGCTTCCCCCGGAACGCCCGTTGCCATGGCGGGAAACGAGCCCAGGGCAATACGCCCTTGACTTGAAGGAAGCCAACCGTCTTCAGTTGGTCGCTGCCGGCGTCCCGGATAGCCATATTTACGTGTCGGAACGCTGTACAAGCTGTGAGAAAACGTTGTTTTTTTCCCACCGCCGCGACCGCGGGACAACGGGACGGATGTTGGCGTTTATCGGCCGAAGGGAGGAATGGTCATGACGGTGCGTGACAACTTGGCTGCCGTTCGCCGACAAATAGAAGCGGCTTGCGCCCGCGTCGGCCGCAACCCGGCCGACGTACGCATCGTAGCCGTAACGAAATATATTGATGCGGCAAGAGCACAGGAAGTGCTTGACGCCGGCATCGCTGACCTCGGCGAAAACCGTTCCGACCAACTGCTCGAAAAGTTTGAGGTGATCGGGAATCAAGCGACGTGGCATTTTATTGGAACGCTCCAGTCCCGCAAAGTGAAGGAGATGATCGATAAAGTCGATTACATTCATTCGCTTGACCGTCTGTCGCTCGCTAAGGAGATCGAAAAGCGGGCGATGCGGCCAGTAAAATGTTTCGTGCAGGTGAACGTATCAGGAGAAGCGACGAAGCATGGGCTCGCTCCTGAGGAGACGATCCCGTTTATTGAACAGCTTCGTTCCTTTTCGCGCATTGAGGTGATCGGATTAATGACGATGGCGCCGCATACGGAGGATGAAGACGTGTTGCGCGCTTGTTTTCGCCGGTTGCGAATGCTCAAAGAACGCGTTCAGACGCTAAATTTGGCTCATGCGCCATGCACCGAGCTGTCGATGGGTATGTCAAACGACTATGGGATCGCCATTGAAGAAGGAGCGACGTTTGTGCGCATCGGCAGCGCGCTTGTCGGATCAATGTAGGAGGTGAGACCGGTGGGGTTGATGAAAAAATTTCGTGATTATTTTTTAGAGGAAGACTACGAAGACTATGAAGAAGAATATGAAGCGCCGCAGCCAGAAGAGGAGGCGCCGCCGCTGAAGGCCGCAAACAAGGCGAATGTCGTCAGCTTGCAAAGCGTGCAAAAATCGGCGAAAGTGGTGCTTGTTGAGCCGCGGGTGTACGCCGAGGCGCAAGAGATTGCCGACCATTTGAAAAGCCGGCGGGCGGTCATCGTCAACTTGCAGCGCATCCAGCATGAGCAGGCGAAGCGGATCGTTGATTTTTTAAGCGGTACGGTGTACGCCATTGGCGGCGACATTCAGCAAGTGGGGACGAAAATTTTTTTGTGCACGCCGGAAAACGTCGACGTCAGCGGGGCGATTTCGCTTGACGGCGAGGATGACAGACCGATAAAGAGGTGGTAGCTGTTGGATTATGTGCTCTCGTTTTTGACGACGCTCATTCAAGTATATTCGTATGCGCTGATCATTTATATTTTAATGTCATGGTTTCCGAATGCTCGCGAGACGCGGTTTGGTCAGTTGCTTGCCGCCATTTGCGAGCCGTATTTGGAGCCGTTTCGGCGCGTCATTCCGCCGCTTGGCATCATTGACATCTCCCCGATCATCGCCTTTATTGTCCTTGAATTTGCGACAAGAGGGCTATATGCGTTGTTTGATATCCTGAAGGCGCAGTTTTAGCCGTCCTTTTGTGCATTGCTGGCGGCGTCTGCTGCGTTTTGACGATAAAGGTCAATGGGCGGCCACTCATCGAGAGGAATCCATTGCGGGTTCCTTTCTTTATGGATACGGGGTGAACAGGAATGGAATGGTATCAGCACTTTCGTAAAGAAGAACACCCATTCATTGACCAGGTGATCGGGTGGAAGGAAACGGTGAACCGCCAATACGCGCCAAAGCTGACCGACTTTTTTGACCCGCGCGAGCAGCAGATCGTCCAAAGCGTTGTCGGCAGCGATGAAGACGTGCGCGTGTCCTTTTTCGGCGGCGCCCCGTTTGTCGAGCGGAAGCGGGCGCTTCTTTATCCGCCGTATACCGAGCCGGATGAAAGCGACTATAGCATTGTCCTGTTTGCTGTCCGCTATCCGGATAAATTCATTTCCCTTGAACACCGTGATGTCTTAGGAGCGCTCATGTCGCTTGGCTTGCGGCGCGGCAAGTTCGGCGATATTCTCGCTCGGGAGGGAGAAATTCAGTTTTTTGTTGCTGCCGAAGTCGCCGACTACGTTCGTCTGCATGTTGAAACGATCGGCAAAGCCCGGGTGGCGTTGGAGCCGCTGCCGCTGTCGGCTGCCATGCCGCTTGCTGAAACGTGGGAGGAAGGAACGGTCACGGTGTCTTCTCTAAGGCTCGATGCGGTGCTCGCTCAGGCGTTTCGCCTCGCGCGCGACAAGGCGCGGACGCTTGTTGAAAGCGGGCTTGTCAAAGTGAATTGGAAGGTGGTGGACAAGCCGGATTTTGTCTGCGGACCGGGCGATATGTTGTCGGCACGCGGGTTGGGCCGCTGCAAGCTGTTTTCTGTGGAAGGGCCAACGAAAAAGGAACGCTGGCTCGTGCGCATCGGCCGACAAAAATAATCGAACGGGAGCAGGAAATGGGCAAATCGTGTCGAATTAACGAAGAAAAGGAACGATGGAGACGGAGGTGGCCGTTGTGCCGTTAACGCCATTAGATATTCACAACAAGGAATTCAGCCGCGGCTTTCGCGGGTATGATGAAGATGAAGTGAACGAGTTTCTCGATCAAGTCATTAAAGATTACGAAATGCTCATTCGCGAAAAGCGTCAGCTCGAAGAAAAAGTGGCGGAGCTGACAGAAAAACTGAACTATTTTTCTAACATTGAGGAAACGTTGAACAAGTCGATTCTTGTCGCTCAAGAAACGGCGGAGGAAGTAAAGCGCAATGCACAAAAAGAAGCGAAGCTGATCATTAAAGAGGCGGAGAAAAACGCTGAACGCATTATCGGCGATGCGCTGGCGAAATCGCGGAAAATTGCGATGGAAATCGAAGAGTTAAAGCGGCAGTCAAAGGTGTTCCGCGCTCGCTTCCGCATGTTGGTCGAGGCCCAGCTCGATATGATCAACAGCCGTGATTGGGATGACTTGATGGAATATGAGACACCTGATTTGGAGGAAGAAGTGAGAGAACCGCTGTCTCATCCTTGACGAACCGAAGTCGTTTCGGTTATAATAATTGGCAAAAATCGCCGAACCAGCCGCCGCACGAGGCGGTTCGCTTTTTGAGGATGAATAGCCATCGACGATGAAAGGGACAGTAACTCTTGAACAGCTGATCGCAGCGAGCCGGGGGTGGTGGAAGCCTGGCATCGGCGCAAGAGTGAACATCACCCTGGAGTTCCATGCCGAACGTCCAGTAGGCCATGGCGCGTCATTCCCGTTACGAATGAAAAGTGGGCTGTGCGCTTTGGCATGGCCAAGAAGGGTGGTACCGCGAGACCGTTCTCGTCCCTTGCTGGGAGAGAACGGTTTTTTATTTTGATTCAATACTTGTGAGGAGGAGTCAAGAACGATGGACTATAAAGAGACGCTGCTCATGCCGCAAACCGAGTTCCCGATGCGCGGCAACTTGCCGAAGCGGGAGCCGGAAATGCAAAAAAAATGGGAGGACATGGACATTTACCGGAAAGTGCAGGAGCGGACGAAAGGACGGCCGCTGTTTGTCCTGCATGACGGCCCGCCGTATGCCAATGGCGACATTCATATGGGACATGCGTTAAACAAAATTTTAAAAGACATCATCGTCCGTTACAAATCGATGAACGGCTATTGCGCCCCGTACGTGCCGGGTTGGGATACGCACGGCTTGCCGATCGAAACGGCGCTCACGAAGCAAGGCGTCGACCGCAAATCGATGAGCGTCGCCGAGTTTCGCAAGCGGTGCGAGCAGTATGCGTATGAACAAATCGACAACCAGCGCCGGCAGTTTAAACGGCTCGGGGTGCGCGGTGATTGGGACAACCCGTATATCACCCTCAAGCCGGAATACGAAGCCCAGCAAATTAAAGTATTTGGCGAAATGGCGAAGAAGGGGCTCATCTACAAAGGACTGAAGCCGGTCTATTGGTCCCCGTCGAGCGAATCGGCGCTCGCCGAAGCGGAAATCGAATATAAAGACAAACGCTCGCCGTCGATTTATGTCGCCTTTCCGGTCAAAGACGGCAAAGGCGTGCTTGAGGGCGATGAGCGAATCGTCATTTGGACGACGACGCCGTGGACGATTCCGGCCAACTTGGCGATCGCCGTCCATCCGGAGCTCGACTACCATGTTGTGGAAACAAACGGGCAGAAATACGTCGTCGCCGCCGCCTTGGCCGAATCGGTGGCGAACGAAGTCGGCTGGGACGCATGGTCGGTTGTCAAAACGGTCAAAGGAACAGAGCTTGAATACGTCGTGGCGAGACATCCGTTTTATGAGCGCGACTCGCTTGTCGTCTGCGGCGAGCACGTCACGACCGACGCCGGCACAGGCTGCGTCCATACGGCGCCGGGCCACGGGGAAGACGATTTTCTCGTCGGACAAAAATATGGGCTTCCGGTCCTTTGCCCGGTTGATGAGCGCGGCTGTATGACGGAGGAAGCGCCTGGGTTTGCGGGTCTGTTTTATGAAGAAGCGAACAAGGCGATTACGCAAAAGCTCGAGGAAGTCGGAGCGCTCCTGAAGCTCGGCTTTATCACCCACTCGTACCCGCACGACTGGCGGACGAAGCAGCCGACGATTTTCCGGGCGACAACGCAATGGTTTGCCTCGATTGATAAAATTCGCGGCCAGCTCCTTGACGCCATTAAGGAAACGAAATGGGTGCCAGAATGGGGCGAAATCCGCATCCATAACATGGTGCGCGACCGCGGCGACTGGTGCATTTCCCGCCAGCGCGCCTGGGGTGTGCCGATTCCGGTCTTTTACGGCGAAAATGGCGAGCCGATCATCACCGATGAGACGATCGAGCATGTGTCGAACTTGTTCCGCCAATACGGCTCGAACGTTTGGTTTGAGCGCGAGGCGAAAGACTTATTGCCGGAAGGATTCACCCATCCGTCAAGCCCGAACGGCATCTTTACGAAAGAAACGGACATTATGGACGTTTGGTTTGACTCCGGTTCGTCGCACCAAGCCGTGTTGGTCGAACGCGACGATCTCGCGCGCCCGGCTGATTTGTACTTGGAAGGGTCCGACCAATATCGCGGCTGGTTCAACTCCTCGCTGTCCACCGCCGTTGCCGTCACCGGCCAAGCGCCGTATAAAGGCGTGTTGAGCCACGGCTTTGTCTTGGACGGCGAGGGGCGGAAAATGAGCAAATCGCTCGGCAACGTCGTCGTGCCGGCGAAAGTGATGGAACAATTTGGCGCCGACATTTTGCGCCTTTGGGTCGCCTCGGTCGACTATCAGGCAGACGTGCGCATTTCTGACCATATTTTGAAACAAGTGTCGGAAGTGTACCGGAAAATCCGCAACACGTTCCGGTTTATGCTCGGCAATTTGTTCGATTTCGATCCGAACCAAAACGCCGTTCCGGTTGGGGAGCTTGGCGAAGTCGACCGCTATATGCTGGCGAAGTTGAACAAGCTGACCGCCAAAGTGAAAAAGGCCTACGACAGCTACGATTTCGCCGCGGTTTACCATGAGATGAACCATTTCTGCACCGTCGAGTTGAGCGCGTTCTATTTGGATATGGCGAAAGACATTTTGTACATCGAAGCGGCCGATTCGCACGCCCGCCGCGCCGTGCAGACCGTGCTGTATGAGACGGTTGTCGCGTTGGCGAAGCTCATCGCGCCGATTTTGCCGCACACGGCCGATGAAGTGTGGGAGCATATCCCGAACCGGAGAGAAAACGTCGAAAGCGTCCAGCTCACCGACATGCCGGAGCCGATCGCGATCGATGGCGAAGAAGCGCTGCTTTCGAAATGGGACGCGTTTATGGATGTGCGCGATGATATTTTCAAAGCGCTTGAGAACGCCCGCAATGAGAAAGCGATCGGCAAATCGCTGACCGCAAGCGTCACGATCTACCCGAAAGACGAGGCGCGGAAGCTGTTGGCGTCGCTTGATGCCGACTTGCGCCAGCTTCTCATCGTTTCCGCGTTTTCCATTGCCGATGAACCGTATGACGCCGCGCCGGCCGAAGCCGAGCGGCTCGACCACGTGGCCGTCCTCGTCCGCCCAGCGGAAGGCGAGACGTGCGAACGGTGCTGGACGGTGACGAAAGAAGTCGGCGCCGATCCGTCGCATCCGACGCTTTGCCCGCGTTGCGCACATATCGTGAATGAACATTATTCAGCATAACAAAAGCGGCGGAGCTGCTTCGGCAGCTTTGCCGCTTCATTTGTTTGCCATGGCGAATTATGCTACAATGCAAAAAGGATGAATGAGAAGGACAGGGGGACTTGGCACGGTGGCATACTATTGGATTGCAGCGGCGGTCATCATCCTCGATCAATGGACGAAATGGCTTGTCGTCCGCTATATGCGGCTTGGGGAAAGCATCCCGATCATTGACAATGTGCTTTACATTACGTCGCACCGCAACCGCGGCGCAGCATGGGGCATGCTCGAAGGGCAGTTTTGGCTCTTTTATTTGATTACGGTCATCGTCGTAGCGGCGATCGTGGTCTACATCCGCCGCCTGAAGCCTTCCGAGCGCCTGGCGGGCGTAGGGCTTGGGCTGATGCTCGGCGGGGCGATTGGCAATTTTCTCGACCGCGTCTTTCGCAAGGAAGTGGTCGATTTCATCCACGCGTACATCGGCACGTACAGTTTTCCGGTGTTCAACGTGGCTGACTCGGCGCTGACGGTCGGCGTCATCTTGCTGTTTGTCCATATGTTTTTTTTCGCGACACCAGAGAAAGGGAATGAGTAGATGGAGACGATCACGTTTCACATCGAAGACGAATATGACGGCGAACGAATTGATAAAGTGATCGCGGCGTTAAATGAGGAATGGTCGCGTTCGCAAGTGCAGCAATGGATCAAAAACGGACTTGTAACCGTGAACGGCCAAGCGGTGAAGGCAAACTACAAATGCGAGGCGGGCGACTCGGTCGCCATCTCGCCCCCTGAGCCGGAGCCGCTCCATGTGGAGCCGGAGCCGATTCCGCTCGACATTTATTACGAAGACGAGGATGTTCTTGTCGTCAACAAACCGCGCGGCATGGTCGTCCACCCGGCGCCTGGGCATATGCGCGGCACGTTGGTGAACGCGCTTCTTGCCCATTGTCGCGACCTATCCGGCATCAACGGCGTGCTGCGGCCCGGCATTGTCCATCGGATTGACAAAGATACATCAGGATTGTTGATGGTGGCAAAAAATGACGCCGCCCATCGCTCGCTTGTTGAGCAGCTCGTCAACAAAACGGTGACGCGCCGCTACAAGGCGATCGTCCATGGCGTCATTCCGCACGATTACGGCACGATTGACGCGCCGATCGGCCGCGACAAACGCGACCGAAAAAAAATGGCGGTCACTGAAGAAAACGGCAAGGAAGCGGTCACCCATTTCCGCGTGCTCGAGCGGTTCCGCCATTATACGTATGTGGAGTGCCAACTGGAAACGGGGCGGACGCATCAAATTCGCGTCCATATGAAATACATCGGCTATCCGCTCGCCGGAGACCCCCAATATGGGCCGAAAAAGACACTTCCGATCGACGGTCAGGCGCTTCATGCCGGGGTGCTTGGCTTCCATCACCCGCAAAGCGGCGACTATTTGGAATTTGAAGCGCCGTTGCCGCCGGAGTTTGCCGAGCTGCTTGACTGGCTGCGAAAAAACGATTGACAAATGAACACGCTCCCCTTTACAATGGAAGCAGGTGAACAGGAACCTTTAAGTTCAGTCCTGTGAGGCTGAAAAGGGGTCGGATGAAATGAAGATGGCGCATGCCCTCTTGTGCGCCGGCGATCGGCCATCCCCCGCTTCACAGGCGGGGGGTTTTTGTGCAAACGGAGGTGGCTTGGATGCAAAAGGCGGTCGTGATGGACGAACAGGCGATTCGCCGCGCTTTGACGCGCATCGCCCACGAAATCATCGAACGGAACAAAGGCATTGAGAATTGCGTATTGGTCGGCATTAAAACGCGCGGCATTTACTTGGCGCGCCGCCTGGCGGAGCGGATCGAACAAATTGAAGGAGCGGCCGTTCCGGTCGGTGAGCTCGATATTACGCTTTATCGTGATGATCTGACGGTGAAAACGGATGACCATGAGCCGCTTGTCAAAGGAACGAACGTACCGTTTCCGGTCAGCGAACAAAAAGTGATTTTGGTTGATGACGTGCTGTTTACCGGTCGGACGGTGCGGGCGGCGATGGATGCCATTATGGATTTGGGCCGCCCGGCGCTCATCCAGCTCGCCGTGCTTGTCGACCGCGGACACAGGGAACTCCCGATCCGCGCCGATTTCGTCGGCAAAAACATCCCAACCTCGAGCGTGGAAATGATTGTCGTCGAATTGTCGGAAGTGGATGGCGTTGATCAAGTATCGATTCATGAAAAATAGCACAAGCTCCCTTTTAAGCGCAGTCCCGTGAGGCTGCAAAAGGGGCGGAATGGTTTCGGCTGTTTCTGCACCCTCTTTGCGCCTTCATGGGCCAAGAGGGTGTTTTTATGCACACGAAAAATGAACCTCGCTCATTTAGCGAAAGGAGAGGCGAAACATGAACAAACCGGTGTTGGATATTCACGACCGCCCGACGGCCGGGCAATGGGTGACATTAAGCTTGCAGCATTTGTTCGCCATGTTCGGGGCGACGATTTTAGTGCCGTACTTAGTCGGCTTAGATCCGTCGATCGCCTTGCTCACGAGCGGGCTTGGGACATTGGCGTTTTTGCTCATCACGAAATGGCAAGTGCCGGCGTATCTCGGTTCATCGTTCGCCTACATCGCACCGATCATTGCAGCGAAAACAGCCGGCGGCCCGGGGGCGGCGATGATTGGCAGCTTCCTCGCCGGATTGGTGTACGGCATTGTCGCTCTTATCATTAAAAAAGCGGGCTACCGCTGGGTGATGAAACTGTTGCCGCCGGTTGTCGTCGGCCCGGTCATCATCGTCATCGGCCTCGGCTTAGCCGGCACAGCGGTCGGGATGGCGATGAACGGCCCGGACGGCAAATACAGTCTGCTCCACTTTTCCGTTGCATTGGTGACGCTTGCCGCCACGATCATTTGCTCGGTGCTGGCGCGCGGCATGTTGAGCTTGATTCCGGTGCTTGTCGGCATTGTCGTCGGCTATGTTTACGCCCTTGCTGTCGGACTAGTTGACTTGTCGAAAGTGGCGGCGGCGAAATGGTTTGAATGGCCGGATTTCTTGATCCCGTTTGCCGATTATCCGGTGCGCGTCACATGGGAGATCGTGATGCTCATGGTGCCGGTGGCGATCGTCACCTTGTCGGAGCATATCGGCCACCAGCTCGTCTTAAGCAAAGTCGTCGGCCGCGACCTCATTCAAAAACCGGGGCTGCATCGCTCGATTTTAGGGGACGGAACGGCGACGATGATTTCTGCCTTGCTCGGCGGCCCGCCGAAAACGACGTACGGGGAAAACATCGGCGTGCTCGCCATCACCCGCGTCTACAGCGTCTATGTGCTGGCCGGCGCGGCGGTGATTGCCATCGCCTTCGGCTTCGTCGGCAAAATCACGGCGCTGATCAGCTCGATTCCGACGCCAGTCATGGGCGGCGTGTCGATCTTGCTGTTTGGCATCATCGCCTCGTCCGGCTTGCGCATGTTGATCGATAGCCGCGTCGATTTCGGCGAGACGCGCAATTTAGTCATCGCCTCGGTCATCTTGGTGATCGGCATCGGCGGCGCGGTGCTGAAAATCAGCGACAGCTTCCAAATCACAGGCATGGCGCTCTCGGCGATTGTCGGCGTCCTGCTCAATTTGGTGCTGCCGGGGCGTCCGCAGGCAGCGGAAAATCTATTTGAAGCCGAAAACGAAAGCGACCATGTCGCTTAAATCAAATAGAAAAACACCTTTTAATTAAGTCCCGTGAGGCTTAAAAAGGTGTGAAAAGGCGCATTAGGGGAAGTCTATCCACTAGGTCCCCCTCATGCCCCGACCGTCACACCTTGCCAAGCCGGCAAGGTGTTTTTTTGCAAAAAAAAAGAAAAGGGAGCGAGACCGATGACCCATCTTCTCACATTAAGCGAACTGCCGCTTGATGCCATCACCCGTCTGCTCGATGAGGCGGAAGCGTTCCGCTGCGGGCGCTCTTGGCGCCCCTCGTCGCCGATGTATGTCGCCAACTTGTTTTTCGAGCCGAGCACGCGCACGAAATGCAGCTTCGAGATGGCGGAACGGAAGCTTGGGCTTCACGTCATTCCGTTTGATCCGGAACGCTCGAGCGTACAAAAAGGGGAAACGCTGTATGATACGGTCAAGACGCTTGAAGCGATCGGCGTTGCCGCCGTTGTCATCCGCCATCACGAAGATGCGTATTTCGAAGCGCTCCGCCATGCGGTCGGCGTTTCAATCATTAACGCCGGCGACGGCTGCGGGCACCATCCGACCCAATCGCTTCTCGATCTGCTCACGATTCGCCAAGAGTTTGGCGGCTTCGCGGACTTGACGGTGGCGATCATCGGCGACATCCGCCATAGCCGCGTCGCCCGCTCGAATGCGGAAGTATTGACAAGGTTGGGGGCAAACGTCCTGTTTTCCGGACCAGCGGAGTGGCAAGATGAAACAAACCCGCACGGGACGTACGTCGAAGTGGATGAGGCCGTCGCCCGCGCCGATGTCGTGATGCTTTTGCGCATCCAACATGAGCGCCATGCAGAAACGATGGGGTTGACGAAAGAGGAGTACCATGCGCGGTACGGGCTGACGCTTGAGCGGGCGCGGTGGCTGAAACCGGGGGCCATCATCTTGCATCCGGCACCGGTCAACCGCGGGGTCGAAATCGCAAGTGAACTAGTCGAAGCGAAACCGTCACGCATTTTTAAACAAATGGAAAACGGCGTCTACGTGCGGATGGCCGTCTTAAAACGAGCGATGGAAGGGAGAATCGAGCATGGACGTATGGCTGAAAAATGGCATGTCGTTCAATAAAGATGGGGAATTGGTGCGGACACATCTCAAAATTGAACAAGGAACTATTGCGGCGATCTTTTATGAACAGCCAATAGAAGCAAAGGAGGAGGACGTCATCGATGTTGGCGGCCGCCTCATCGTTCCCGGCCTGATCGATTTGCACGTCCATTTGCGCGAGCCGGGCGGCGAGGTGAAGGAAACGATTGAAACGGGCACGCTTGCGGCGGCGAAAGGCGGGTTTACGACCGTTGCCGCCATGCCGAACACGAATCCGGTGCCGGACCGGAAGGAGCAGATGGAGTGGCTGCAAGCCCGCATTCGCGAGACGGCGCGCGTCCGTGTGCTGCCGTACGCGGCAATTACGATCGGGCAAAAGGGGGAAGAGATGACCGATTTTGCCGCGTTAAAAGAAGCGGGGGCATTTGCCTTTACTGATGACGGCGTCGGCGTCCAATCGGCCGGCATGATGTTCGAAGCGATGAAACGAGCCGCGGCCCTCAATATGGCGATCGTCGCTCACTGCGAAGACGATACATTGAAAAACGGCGGCGCGGTGCATGACGGCGATTTTGCTCGCCGATATGGCCTCGCCGGCATCCCGTCCGTCTGTGAGGCGGTGCACATCGCCCGCGATGTGCTGCTTGCTGAAGCAGCCGGATGCCATTATCACGTCTGCCACATCAGCACGAAAGAATCGGTGCGCGTCGTCCGCGATGCGAAGCGGGCCGGCATCCGCGTCACCGCCGAAGTGACGCCGCACCATCTCCTTTTGTGCGACGAGGACATTCCGGGGCTGGATGCGAACTACAAAATGAACCCGCCGCTGCGCAGCCGCGCAGACTGCGAGGCATTGATCGAAGGGCTGCTCGACGGGACGATTGACTTTATCGCCACCGACCATGCGCCGCATACGGCGGCGGAAAAAGCAAAAGGCATCGAGGCGGCGCCGTTTGGCATCGTCGGATTGGAAACAGCGTTTCCACTCTTATATACGCATTTGGTCAAAACGGGGCTCGTTACGTTAAAACAATTGATCGATTGGCTGACGATCAAGCCGGCGCAATGCTTTGGCCTTGACGCCGGACGGCTTGCCATCGGGGCGCCGGCCGATCTGACGGTCATTGATTTGGAAACGGAAGACATGATCGATCCAGAGACGTTTGCTTCAAAAGGAAAAAATACGCCGTTTGCCGGTTGGGCATGCCAAGGCTGGCCGGTGATGACGTTGGTCGGCGGAACAATTGTATGGGAGAAAGGAAGGGCATGACATGAAGCGGCAGCTGATTTTAGAAGATGGTTCATTTTTTGTCGGCGAAGCGTTTGGCAGCTTGAAAGAGACGACCGGGGAAGTCGTGTTTAACACCGGCATGACCGGATACCAAGAGATTTTGACCGATCCATCGTATTGCGGACAAATCGTAACGATGACTTATCCATTAATCGGAAACTATGGAATCAATCGCGATGACTTTGAAGCGATTCGCCCGTACGTGCACGGATTCATCGTGAAAGAGGCGTGCGTGAAGCCGTCCAACTGGCGCGGCGAAATGACGCTCGATGACTATTTAAAAGAAAAAGACATTCCGGGGCTGGCCGGCATTGACACGCGCAAACTGACGCGTCTCATTCGCCAGCACGGAACGCTGAAAGGGATGATTTGCGGCTTGGACGTTCATCCGGGGGAAGCGGCGGCCCACCTGCGGGCGATGGAGTGGCCGCGCGACCAAGTGCGGCGCGTCTCGACGAAAAGCGCCTATCCGAGCCCGGGGCGCGGCGAGCGCGTGGTCTTGATCGATTTTGGAATGAAGCACGGCATTTTGCGCGAGCTGAACAAGCGACATTGCGATGTCATCGTCTTGCCGTACAACGCCACCGCCGAAGAAGTATTAAGCTGGCATCCGGATGGGGTGATGCTCTCGAACGGCCCGGGCGACCCGAAAGACGTGGCGGAAGCGATCGAGATGATTCGGGGGATTTTGGGCAAAGTGCCGCTCTTTGGCATCTGTCTCGGCCATCAGCTGTTTGCCTTGGCGTGCGGCGCGAATACGGAAAAATTGAAATTCGGCCATCGCGGTTCGAACCATCCAGTGAAAGATTTGCGCACCGGCAAAGTCGCCATTACGGCGCAAAACCACGGCTACGCTGTGACGCATGAGTCGCTCGCCGGCACCCGCCTGGAAGTGACGCACGTCGCCTTGAATGACGGCACAGTCGAAGGACTGCGCCATCTCGATTTCCCGGCGTTTACGGTGCAATACCATCCAGAAGCGTCGCCGGGGCCGGAAGATGCCAATCCGCTGTTTGACGAGTTTTTGGCGCTCATCCGCGAGTTCAACAAGAAAGGGGAAGTCATTCATGCCTAAACGCCGCGACATCGAAACGATTTTAGTGATCGGCTCCGGCCCGATCGTCATCGGTCAGGCAGCTGAGTTTGACTACGCCGGGACGCAAGCGTGCCTCGCCTTGAAAGAAGAGGGTTATAAAGTCATTCTCGTCAACTCGAACCCGGCGACGATCATGACCGATACGGAAATCGCCGATAAAGTGTATATGGAGCCGCTGACGCTTGAGTTTGTCGCCCGCATCATCCGCAAAGAGCGGCCGGACGCGATTTTGCCGACGCTTGGCGGCCAAACGGGCCTCAACTTGGCGGTTGAGCTCGCCAAGGCCGGCGTGCTTGAAGAGTGCGGCGTGGAAATTCTCGGCACGAAGCTCGAGGCGATCGAAAAGGCGGAAGACCGCGAACAGTTCCGCGCCCTCATGAACGAGCTTGGCGAGCCGGTGCCGGAAAGCGCGATTATTCACAGCCTGGAAGAGGCGTATGCGTTTGTCGAACAAATCGGCTATCCGGTCATCGTCCGCCCCGCGTTCACGCTCGGCGGCACGGGCGGCGGCATTTGCACGAACGAAGAAGAGCTTGTCGAGATTGTGTCAACCGGCTTGAAGATGAGCCCGGTGCACCAATGCTTGCTCGAGCGGAGCATCGCCGGCTACAAGGAGATTGAATACGAAGTGATGCGCGACGCCAACGACAACGCGATCGTCGTCTGCAACATGGAAAACATCGACCCGGTCGGCATTCATACGGGTGATTCGATCGTCGTCGCCCCGAGCCAGACGTTAAGCGACCGCGAATACCAACTGCTGCGCAATGCGTCCTTGAACATCATCCGCGCCCTTGGCATCGAAGGCGGCTGCAACGTCCAGCTCGCGCTCGACCCGGACAGCTTCCGCTATTACGTCATTGAAGTGAACCCGCGCGTCAGCCGCTCGTCGGCGCTGGCGTCAAAAGCGACGGGGTATCCGATCGCGAAACTGGCGGCGAAAATCGCCGTCGGGCTGACGCTTGACGAAATGATCAACCCGGTCACCGGGAAAACGTACGCCTGCTTCGAGCCGGCGCTCGATTATGTCGTCACGAAAATTCCGCGCTTTCCGTTTGACAAATTTGAATCGGCGAACCGCCGCCTTGGCACGCAAATGAAAGCGACCGGCGAAGTGATGGCGATCGGCCGGACGTTCGAAGAATCACTGTTAAAAGCGGTCCGTTCCCTCGAGATCGGCGTTCACCATCTCGCATTAAAAGAGGCGGACACCGCCACTGATGACGTGATCGAAAAACGGATCCGCAAGGCGGGCGATGAGCGGCTTTTTTACATCGCCGAAGCGCTCCGCCGCGGGGTGACGGTGGAGACGCTGCATGAATGGAGCCAAATCGACCGCTTTTTCCTGCATAAGATTCAAAACATTATTGAGATGGAAACGGTCTTGAAAAACCACCCGGGCGACCTTGACGCGCTGAGAAAGGCGAAAGTGCTCGGCTTCTCGGACGCCGCAGTGGCGGCATTATGGAACAAAACGGAGCGCGACATTTACGCGCTGCGCCGCCAAGAAGGCATCGTGCCGGTGTACAAAATGGTCGATACGTGCGCAGCCGAATTCACGTCGGAAACGCCGTACTACTACAGCACATATGAAGAAGAAAACGAATCGATCGTGACGGAAAAACCGAGCGTCATCGTGCTTGGCTCCGGCCCGATCCGCATCGGCCAAGGGATCGAATTTGACTATGCGACCGTCCATTGCGTCTGGGCCATTAAGCAGGCCGGCTATGAGGCGATCATCATCAACAACAACCCGGAAACGGTGTCGACCGACTTCAGCACGTCGGACAAACTGTATTTCGAGCCGCTGACGGCCGAAGACGTGATGCATGTCATCGACCTCGAGCAGCCGATCGGCGTCATCGTCCAGTTCGGCGGTCAGACGGCCATCAACTTGGCGGCGGAACTCGAGGCGCGCGGCGTCCGCTTGCTTGGGACAACGCTTGAGGATTTGGACCGCGCCGAAGACCGCGACAAATTTGAACAGGCGCTCTCGGAACTCGGCATTCCCAAACCGGCCGGCAAAACGGCCGTTTCGGTCGAGGAGGCGGTCGCCATCGCCGAAGAAATCGGCTACCCGGTGCTCGTCCGTCCTTCGTACGTGCTCGGCGGCCGGGCGATGGAAATCGTGTACAACCGCGAGGAGCTGCTTCATTACATGGAACACGCCGTGCGCGTCAATCCACAGCACCCAGTGCTTGTCGACCGCTACATCACCGGCAAGGAAGTCGAAGTCGATGCCATCGCCGACGGCGAGACGGTCGTCATCCCCGGGATCATGGAACATATCGAGCGGGCCGGCGTCCATTCCGGCGATTCGATTGCCGTCTACCCGCCCCAGACATTAAGCGCGGAAGTGATCGACAAGATCGCGGATTACACGATCCGACTGGCGCGCGGGCTGCATATTGTCGGGCTGTTGAACATTCAGTTTGTCGTCTCGGGAAGCGATGTCTACGTCTTGGAAGTGAACCCGCGCTCAAGCCGCACGGTGCCGTTTTTAAGCAAAATCACCGGCGTGCCGATGGCGAATCTCGCCACGAAAGCCATTTTAGGGACGAAGCTCGCCGAGATGGGCTATGAGACGGGCGTCTGCCCGGTGCGCCCTGGCGTGTACGTGAAAGTGCCGGTGTTCTCGTTTGCGAAATTGCGCAACGTCGACATTTCGCTCGGCCCGGAAATGAAATCGACCGGCGAAGTGATCGGCAAGGACGTGACGTTTGAAAAAGCGCTCTATAAGGGGCTTGTCGCCTCGGGCATCCATATCCAGCCGCACGGGGCAGTGCTGTTGACGGTGGCCGACAAAGACAAAGAAGAAGCGGTCGAGCTGGCGCGCCGCTTTGCCGACATCGGCTACCAGCTGTTGGCGACGAACGGCACGGCGGAAACGTTGAAAGCGGCCGGCATTCCGGTGACGGTCGTCAATAAAATCCATTCGGCGTCGCCGAACATTTTGGATGTCATCCGCCAAGGGAAGGCGCAAGTCGTCATCAACACGCTGACGAAAGGGAAACAGCCGGAAAGCGACGGCTTCCGCATCCGCCGCGAAGCGGTCGAAAACGGCATCCCGTGCTTGACGTCGCTCGATACGGCTCGGGCGATGCTGCAAGTGCTCGAATCGATGACGTTCTCGACAACGGCGATGACAGAAGGGCTGGTGCGGTCATGATCGGCCGCGAACAAATGACGGTCGCAAGCCAGCGGAGGATCGCCGAGCGCACGTATGAATTGACGCTTTCCGGCCGCCTCGTGCAAGAGATGAAGCAGCCGGGCCAGTTCGTCCATGTGAAAGCGGCGGCAACGGCTGATCCGCTTTTGCGCCGCCCGCTCAGCCTGTGCCATATCGACCATAAGCAGGGGCAATGCACAATCATTTACCGCCAGGAAGGAAAAGGCACGGCGCTGTTGGCGCAAAAGCAGCCGGGCGACACGGTCGATGTGCTCGGCCCGCTCGGCAACGGCTTTCCGCTCGAGGCCGCGCCGGCGGGCAGCCGGGCGCTGCTAGTCGGCGGCGGCATCGGCGTCCCGCCGCTCTATGAATTGGCGAAACAGTTGGCGAACCGAGGCGTGAACGTCGTGAGCGTGCTCGGGTTTCAAACGAAAGCGGCGGTCTTTTATGAAGAGGAATTCGCCGCGTTTGGGGCGACGTATGTCGCAACCGATGACGGCTCGCACGGAACGCCGGGGCGCGTCACCGATGTGATCGAAGCGCGTTCGCTTGAGTTTGACGTCTTGTACGCCTGCGGTCCGAAACCGATGCTTCGGGCGCTGGCGGAACGGTTTCCGAACCGGCCGGTGTACTTGTCACTTGAAGAGCGGATGGGCTGCGGCGTCGGGGCGTGTTTCGCCTGCGTCTGCCATGTGCCGGGAAGCGAGACGGCGTATAAAAAAGTATGCAGCGACGGCCCGGTGTTTCGGGCCGGGGAGGTGGTGTTATGAACCGGCTTGCCGTTGAACTGCCGGGTCTTTCGCTCAAAAACCCGATCATGCCGGCGTCCGGCTGTTTCGGGTTTGGCCGCGAGTACGCCCAATTTTACGATTTAAGCGTATTAGGCGCCATTATGATCAAGGCGACGACCAAAGAGCCGCGCTTTGGCAATCCGACGCCAAGGGTGGCGGAAACGCCGGCGGGGATGTTAAACGCCATCGGCCTGCAAAACCCCGGCCTTGACAAAGTGCTCGTAGAAGAGCTGCCGTGGCTTGAACAGTTTGACGTCCCGATCATCGCCAACATCGCCGGTTCGACGGTGGAAGAATACGTTGAAGTGGCCGCGGCGATCTCGAAGGCGCCGAACGTCCATGCGTTAGAGCTCAACATTTCCTGCCCAAACGTGAAAAAAGGCGGGATTGCGTTTGGCACCGTGCCAGACGTAGCCGCCGAGCTGACGCGGCTTGTCAAGGAAGTGTCCGCCGTGCCAGTTTACGTGAAGCTGTCGCCGAACGTCACCGACATCGTGGCGATGGCAAAAGCGATTGAACAAGCGGGTGCTGACGGCCTGACGATGATCAACACGCTCGTCGGCATGCGCATCGACGTGAAAACAGGCCGCCCCGTTTTGGCCAACGGCACCGGCGGCTTATCCGGCCCGGCGGTCAAACCGATCGCCATTCGCATGATTTATGAAGTGAGCCAGGCGGTGTCGATTCCGATCATCGGCATGGGCGGCATTCAAACGGCGGAAGACGTGCTCGAATTTTTTTACGCCGGCGCGAGCGCGGTTGCGGTCGGCACGGCCAACTTCGTCGACCCGTTCGTCTGCCCGACGATCATCGCCGACTTGCCGGCGCTGCTCGATGAACTCGGGATCGGCCACATTTCCGAATGCATAGGAAGGAGCTGGAAGACTGGTGCACACGCCGTTCATTGTCGCGCTTGATTTTCCATCAAAACAAGAGGTGGAGCGGTTTTTGCGGCCGTTTGCCGGAACGCCGCTGTTCGTCAAAGTCGGCATGGAGCTGTACTATCAGGAAGGTCCCGCCATCGTCGCGTTTCTCAAAGAACAAGGACATGCCGTCTTTTTAGACTTAAAACTGCACGACATTCCGAATACGGTGAAACAGGCGATGAAAGGGCTCGCCCGTGTCGGCGCCGATTTGGTGAACGTCCACGCCGCCGGCGGCCGGCGCATGATGGAAGCAGCCATCGAAGGGCTTGACGCCGGCACGCCAAGCGGAAGAATGCGGCCGCGCTGCATCGCTGTCACCCAGCTGACAAGCACGGACGAGCGAATGCTTCATGAGGAGCTGTGGATTTCCCGCCCGCTTGTGGAAACAGTCGCCCATTACGCCGCCTTGGCGAAAGAAAGCGGCCTTGACGGCGTCGTCTGTTCAGCGAACGAAGCGCCGCTCATCAAAGAACGGTGCGGCGCCTCGTTCCTTGCCGTCACCCCGGGCATCCGCTTTGCTGATGATGCGGCGCACGACCAAGTGCGCGTCGTCACCCCAAGGAAAGCGCGTGCGCTTGGTTCTGACTACATCGTCATCGGCCGCAGCCTCACCCGCGCCGCCGATCCGCTGAAAGCCTACGAACGCCTGCAGCACGAATGGAACGGAGGAGAGAAAGAATGAAACACGACATCGCCGCCAAATTGCTTGAAATCGGGGCGGTCGCCCTGCAGCCGAACGAACCGTTTACCTGGTCCTCGGGCTTGAAATCGCCGATTTACTGCGACAACCGCCTGACGCTCGCTTACCCCGACGTGCGCCGCCTGATCGCCGCCGGCCTCGCCGAGCTCATCCGCACCCAGTTTCCCGAAGCGGATCTCATCGCCGGCACCGCAACCGCCGGCATCCCGCACGCCGCCTGGGTGAGCGAACGGCTCGGGCTGCCGATGTGCTACGTCCGCAGCCAGGCGAAAGCGCACGGCAAAGGAAAACAAATCGAAGGCAAAGCCGAACCGGGTCAGCGCGTCGTCGTCATCGAAGACTTAATCTCGACGGGCGGCAGCTCGCTTGCGGCCGTCCGCGCCTTGAAAGAAGCGGGCTGTGAGGTGCTGGGCGTCGCCGCCATTTTCACGTACGGGCTCGACAAAGCGAAACAGGCGTTTGCCAAAGAGAATTTGCCTGCCTACACGCTCACCGACTACGACACCCTCATCGAAACGGCCGTCCGCCTTGGCGCCGTCAGCGAGCACGACTTGGCGACATTGCGAAAATGGCGGGAGAATCCGGAGGAGTGGGGGAACTAAAAGCATGGAAAGAGAAGCGCGAACCACAAAACGGTTCGCGCTTTGTCATGGGCGAAACGGGGGGGAGGACTCACTTGTCATCTGCTTCATCCCGCGGATTAAAGACAGGAGCGCGACAATGTTCAACTGTTTTTTTGCAAGCAAAAAATGCAGAGAAGGGCAAAAAAACATAGACGACGAACGCCTCTCTGTCCACTGTCATTTTATTGCTTTTTCCGTACAGGGTCCAAGCCACCATTAAGCACAACGTCCGATTGAGCTGTTTGCGCCTACTCTTCATTATGGGAAGAAAAGGGGGATTTTCATCCCTGGGTGGAGGGCAAAGCGCGCTGCCCATGGACCTTTTTTGTGCAAGTTCTAAATAAAATAATGGTATGATTGACGGAGACGGATAGAAACAACAATCTGTTCTTGGAGAGTGGTACTATGGAAGAACGGGATTGGGAACTTTTGCAAACCTTATTTAAATATAAAAATATCACGAAAGCCGCCCAAGAGCTGTTTATTTCCCAACCAACGATTTCGAAGCGGCTTCGCGAGATTGAGCAGCATTTTGGCGTGACCATCGTGCAAAGGGGGAGAAGAGGAGTGCAATTTACCCCTGAAGGAGAGTATTTGGCGAAGAGCGCAGAACAAATGTTGCGTCATTTGCGCAAGATTAGAGAACATGTCAAGGATATGAATACAGCTGTTGTAGAGGGAACACTGCGGCTAGGCGTTTCGAATTACTTTGCCAAGTATCAGCTTCCGCGAGTATTAAAACGTTTTAAAGATGAATATCCGCATGTTGAATTCCAAGTGCAAACAGGTTGGAGCCGGGAAGTGTTTCAATGGGTGTACAATCAGGATGTACATATTGGATTTGTTCGCGGAGACTATCAATGGGCGGGCAAAAAGCATCTCTTATTTGAAGAAACGCTTTGCGTCGCTTATAGGGAAGAATTCGACCTTGGCGATCTTCCTCGATTTCCAAGAATTGACTATCGCACGGAGTCTTTATTTAAAGGCATCATTGATAACTGGTGGGCTGAACATTTCGAACAGCCCCCGTACGTTGGGATGACGGTCGACCGAGTGGATACTTGCAAGGAAATGGTCATTCATGGTCTTGGATATGCGATCGTCCCCCGCCGGATTCTTCATGATGCGCCGCACTTGTACAAGCTCGATCTCACAGATCGGGAAGGAACGCCGATCCTCCGGAAAACGTGGATGATTTATCATGAAGAAGTGTTGGCACTCAAAATCGTTAAGCTGTTTGTGGATTTAGTGGAACATTTGGACGACTGGTGAAACACGTTCACTTTTGCGCAGTACAGCCCTTTTGAATATGGGAAAGTGGGAAGGCCCTTGCTAGGGCGCTTTTTCTTAACTTCATCGTCTCCCCGTCATCATTGCTTCTTTACGGCCGCACTATGGGAAAATCGTTAGTGCGGTTGGCCCCCGCCACGGTATTTTGCGTTGAGATATCCTTCACGTGACGAACCTTCTCTGTGCCCGTGTGTGGTCCCTTGTTGTTAGATATTCCATTTCGTTATGGTTAACCATCAAAAAACGATATTTTTATTATAGATTATCTCACCTTATAATCAATATTGAAAGTTGCATGAATGAATGAAAGGGGAGGGAAACCGTTGGTCGCAGAACATGATATTTTTCGAACGCGTTCCTTTTTTACGGTCAATGGCAAGAGGTATACCTATTATCGTCTGATAGGTCTGGAAGAATTAGGGGTTGGGAAAGTTTCTCGACTTCCTTATTCGATTAAAGTTTTATTAGAATCGGTGCTCCGCCAATACGATGGGGTGGCAATCAAGAAAGAACATATTGAGAATTTGGCAAAATGGGGAACCCACGAATGGAAAAGAGAGATTGGTGTTCCTTTTAAGCCTGCGCGAATCGTTTTGCAGGATTTTACAGGTATTCCGGTTGTTGTTGACCTCGCGTCTTTGCGCCAGGCCATGGCGGATATGGGCGGAAACCCGGAGGTGATCAACCCGGAAATCCCTGTTGACCTTGTCATCGATCATAGCGAACAAGTAGAGAAGTTCGGAACGCCGGATGCATTGAAATATAACGTCGACCGAGGATTTGAGCTCAACTATGAGCGGTACAAATTTTTTAAATGGGCGTCCAACTCTTTCAAGAAGTTTCGCGCCGTGCCGCCTTCGACCGCCATCATTCATCAAGCTAATGTAGAATATCTTGCTTCGGTTGTACAGTCAACGGAAGAAAATGGAGAATATCTCGCTTTCCCTGATACTTGCTTGGGAGCCGATTCACATACACCAATGGTGAATGGGATCGGGGTCGTTGGATGGGGAGTCGGAGGCATTGAGGCAGAAGCGGCCATGCTCGGGCAACCCTCGTACTTTCCAGCCCCAGAGGTAATTGGGATTCGTCTAAAAGGCAAATTGCCGGCTGGCGCAACCGGGACAGATCTTGCCCTTTATGTTACACATCTGCTTCGCAAGAAACACGTTGTCGGAAAATTTGTGGAATTCTTCGGGGAAGGGGTCACAAATTTATCTGTGGCCGATCGGGCGACGGTCGCCAATATGTCGCCAGAAAATGGAGCAACCATCTCCTTCTTCCCTGTAGATCAGGAAACATTGAACTTTTTGCGTCTAACCGGACGAACGGAGGAGCAAGTACAGCTTGTAGAGGCTTATTGCAAGGCGAATGGGCTGTTTTTTACACCGGATGCTGAGGAGCCGATGTATACGGAAGTGATCGAATTGGATCTTTCTACCATTGAATCGTATGTCGCTGGTCCGAAGCGTCCACAGGACTTGGTTCGATTATCTGAGGTAAAAGAGGCTTTTCGGAAGTCCTTAACGAACACATTGGGGAATCACGGATATGGCCTCAGCGAAGCGGAGATAGACAAACAATGTTCTGTCGCCTTCCATGACGGCCAAACGTATCCCTTAAAAACAGGCTCCATTGTGCTTGCGGCCATTACGAGCTGCACAAACACTTCCAATCCGTATGTCATGATTGGCGCTGGTCTGTTGGCAAAAAAGGCCGTAGAAAGAGGGCTATCCGTTCCGCCGTTTGTCAAAACGAGCCTTGCTCCCGGATCGAAGGTCGTTACCCAATATTTGCGGAAGGCCGGGCTGCTTCCTTATCTCGAAAAACTTGGATTCTATCTTGTCGGCTATGGCTGTACAACATGTGTAGGGAATTCAGGCCCTCTTCCTGACGAAGTGGCGGAGACGATCGTGCAGAACGATTTGATTGTTTGTGGAGTGTTATCCGGCAATCGCAATTTTGAAGGACGCATTCATCCGCTCATTAAAGCGAACTTTTTAGCTTCCCCCCCTCTCGTTGTTGCGTATGCTATTGCCGGAAGTGTGGACATCAATCTTCAAAACGAGCCTCTCGGAACAGACAAAGAGGGAAAGGCTGTTTACTTGCAAGACATATGGCCAACCCATTCGGAAATCGAAAAGGTAATAGCTGAAACCATTACAGTAGATTTATATGAACAGCAAAACAAAATCATGTTCAGCGGGAATGAAGCATGGAATCAATTGCAGACGGGCAAAGGGTTGCTTTATGAATGGGAGGAAGATTCGACATTTCTTCGCAATCCGCCCTTTTTCCAAAACATGTCCAAAGAGGCTAGGCCAATCGAATCGCTGAACGGGTTGCGAGTGCTTGTCAAACTTGGCGATTCCGTTACGACCGATCACATTTCTCCGGCTGGGGGGACGATTCCGCCTAATAGTGTGGCAGGAAAATACTTGTTGTCGAAAGGGATAAAGCCGGGGGATTTAAGTTCCTATGGCTCTCGCCGCGGCAATCATGAAGTAATGATGCGCGGTGCCTTTTCCAATATCCGTTTGAGAAACGAAGTAGCGCCGGGAACAGAGGGCGGCGTAACAACATATTTCCCAACCGGGGAAGTCATGTCCATTTATGATGCGGCTATGAAATATCAACAAGATGGAACGGGGTTATTGGTGATCGCCGGGATGGATTACGGCATGGGCAGTTCCCGGGACTGGGCGGCGAAAGCGACTGCGCTGCTTGGCGTCAAAGCGGTTTTGGCGCAGAGCTTCGAGCGCATCCACCGCAGCAACTTGGCATTGATGGGTGTGCTTCCTCTTCAATTCCAAGAGGGAGAAAATGCTGATACCCTTGGCTTAACTGGGCGCGAACAGTATGACATCCATATTGACGATCATATCCGCCCCTTTCAACCCGTAACGGTGGTTGCCACTGATGAATACGGCTGCCGGAAGGTGTTTGACGTGATCGTCCGTTTCGACAGCGAGATAGAGATTGATTATTACCGCCATGGTGGTGTATTGCCAATGGTTCTTCGTAAGAAATTGAACTACTCCCCCTTAGCTTGAAGCGGGAGCCGATCCGTTTGTGAAAAGAAAAGGCTGAAAGGCTGACATCGGCTGTTGCACTGTTTCAGGAAGCATTGTGCCGGTGGGGCGGGGAAGGCAGGCTGCTATTTAGGATGCCGCCTCCGTGCCTTTCAGTCGCATAAAGTTGGAAGGAGAGAACGAAGTGAAGCAGTGGGGAAAACAAATCAAAATCCCTGCCGTTTATATGCGAGGCGGAACGAGTAAGGGAATTTTTTTTCTGAAAGAAGATTTGCCCTCTGATCCGTCGGAACGTGACAAACTATTGTTGCGTGTGGTGGGAAGTCCGGATCCGTATGGGCAGCAAATCGATGGCATGGGTGCGGCGACGTCAAGTACGAGCAAGGTGGTCATCATCAGCAAAAGCAACCGGCTCGGATGTGATGTTGATTATTTATTCGGCCAAGTAGCCATAGGGCAGCCACTCATTGATTGGAGTGGGAACTGCGGGAATCTTACAGCAGCGGTTGGTCCTTTTGCGATTGATCACGGGCTCGTCGATGCTCCTAAGGATGGGGTGGCCACTGTCCATATTTGGCAGGAAAACATTGGAAAGGAAATCATCGCCCATGTCCCGATGAAGGATGGAGAAGTGCAAGAGCTTGGCGATTTCGTGCTAGACGGAGTAGCCTTTCCAGCGTCGGAAATCAAGCTGGAATTCCTTGATCCTGGCGGGGAGGGAGGGGTTCTGCCAACCGGAAATCCCATCGATATCCTTCACGTTCCGGGAATAGGGGAAGTGGAGGTAACTCTAATCAATGCCGGAAATCCTTCTGTCTTTATTTCTGCATCGTCAATGGGATTAACGGGAACAGAATTGCAACAAGATATAAACGGCAATCCGGATTTGTTGGCGCGGTTGGAATGGATCCGCGCTCACGGGGCTGTCGCTATGGGGGTGGCGGACAACATCGAGTACGCCATGGCGAAACGCCAGCATACACCGAAAATTGCCTTTTTGGCTGAGCCAGCAGGTTATACTGCATCGAGCGGCAAAGTGGTGCGCCGGGAAGAGATTGACCTGTTGGCGCGCATTTTGTCGATGGGGAAACTGCATCATGCCATGACAGGCACAGGTGCGGTGGCGATGGCTGCGGCGGCGGCGATCCCAGGAACGATCGTGAGCAACATTTTGGGACGCACAGTATCCGAGATTCGCATCGGGCATCCGTCGGGCATTGTAAGAGTAGGAGCTGCAGTCGAACGACATCATCATAGTTGGATGGTAAAAAAAGTGGTGATGAGCCGCAGTGCCCGGCGATTGATGGAAGGATTTGTCCTTGTACCTAATATCATCGATTAATCACCCAGTTTTATGTTTTGGGCCTCTTTCTCCTTTTGGGCTGCTGGTATGGCCGAGAAAGAGGCCTGTATTCGGTAAGTTGCTGATCTTCTTATAGTTCATCATGAAAAACATGGCATCTTTGAATGATTGAATGTATTCCACTTTGTCCTGGCCATCCTCGCTGTCTGTCATACATTCGAAATTCGAATACCGCGTCATGAACGAAAACTATTTCTTCTACCATGCTACTTTTTGCTAAGATGAGAGTAATAAAAGAAAACGTCCATGGGCGTTGTTTTTGGTTCAGATGGGTCGCCAGCTCTGGTAAACGCTTTCCTATGACGTTTTGCTTGCCATTTTTGCTCATGGATCAATCCTGTTTCGCAGCAGGTTGAAAAGGAAGGGGGGATAACACTAAGGAGACGTGTTGATCAATTTTTATGCCATTTTCAGAAAACGATTTCAATGACAATTGGAGGAGGCTGAATACGAATGAATGATACGGGCGCTGTGTTGGAAAAGCAAACGATGCGCAAGGTGACAATGCGGATCATTCCTTTTACATTTTTGTTGTACATTATTTCCTACTTGGATCGGGCAAATATCGGGTATGCTGCTTTACAAATGAATAAGGATTTAGCCCTTTCAGCTGAAGTGTTTGGAATTGTCTCCGGTATTTTTTTTATTGGTTATTTCCTTTTCGAAGTGCCAAGTAATATATTGATGATGAAGTTTGGCGCCCGAGTATGGATTGCAAGAATTCTTATTACTTGGGGGATCGTCTCGGTATTGACAGGATTTGCCCAAAATGAGGTTCATCTATACATCTTAAGATTTTTGCTTGGAGTAGCAGAGGCAGGATTTTTCCCTGGGATTATTTTATATTTCACCTATTGGTTTCGATCGAAAGAGCAGGCTACCACCGTAGCATTATTTACTGCTGCTATCGTTGGTGAGCGCAGGGATCACGAAAAATCCTTATTTCGCCCTTCTATTCATATCGATTTCTTTGGCCGGTATGTATAGTTTTAAATCTCCGTTTTGGGCTTTGCCTTCGTTATTTTTAACGCAATCGAGCGCTGCTGTCGCTATTGCCGCGATTAACTCCGTCGGAAACCTAGGGGGATTTGTCGGACCGTATGCGATTGGTGCCTTGAAAGATGCTACAGGGAGCACGGAAGCAGGTTTGGTATTTTTAAGTGTGCTCTTATTTATCTCATTTATCATGGTTTTGTTGATACGCCTTGAAAAAAAGCAAGGTTTTTCTAAACATCAGGCTTCACAATCCAATCAGCTAAAAGGGGAAGTGGTGAAATGAATATAATCAGTCAGTTTGAAATGATACCGACCACCTGTATTTCTGATGTGATGCAAGGTCTCAATAATCTTGATTCGCAGATCAAGCCTTTGAAGGAAAATGATCGCGTGGCAGGAAGAGCGTTTACAGTGAAAATGCCCGTAGGGGACAATCTTGTTTTTTTGAGGGCGCTGAAGGAAGCGCCGCCGGGAAGTGTCCTTGTGGTAGACGCCAAAGGGGACACCTATCGGGCCATCGCAGGAGATTTTTTAGTTGGCGTAGCACAAATGTTAGGGATAAAAGGGATTGTTGCCCACGGGGTGATACGGGATATTGAGGGGATTAGAAAATTGAATATTCCTGTTTTCTGCCTCGGAACGACTGTGGCAGCTAGTGGAAAGGCTGGTATGGGGGAAATCAATGTCCCTATCTCTTGTGGTGGGGTGACGGTGCATCCGGGTGATATGATCGTCGGTGATGCTGATGGAGTTGTTGTTGTACCACAAATGCATGAACAGGAAGTTTTACAAAAGGCATTAGAAAAACTGCAAATGGATCTCGACAGAGCAAAACGGGTATCCAGCAGGGAGGAAGCGCTTCGGTATTTGGAAAATGTCTTGAATTAAAAAGGAACGGGGAACGGGGCAGATGCCGCCGTTCCTTTTATTATTTTATAAGGAATATATATCAAGCTGTTTGACTACATCAACAAAGGCGTTCACGACATTTAATGTTAAAGAGTCTTGATGGTACATCATCCATGTTTTTTGGGTGAGAGGGCGCCCTTTTTTATCTGTCAGGCAGATTTTATGAAGCCCTTTCACATTTTCCAAAAATAGTGAAGGCATAATCGCGTATCCTAATCCATTGGCCACCATTTCTTTGCATGTGTCCCCTTGATCGACGACCATAGCGATATACGGAGGATGTATATATCGCTCCGCCCACCAGTTATCCACTAACTGCCTATATAAGACGTCTGTTTTATAATCAATTCTTGGCAGTTGGGGGAGTTGTTCTAAATCTACCTCTTGCTTAGAGGCAACACAGATGTTTTCCTCAAACAGCAAGTGTTTTTGATCAGGCCAGTTGTATTCCCCACGAATAAAAGCCACATGGACTTCCTGACTATATAATAAAGCAAAAATATCTCGACTGTAGCCGGTTTTCACTAATCGCGGTCTTCCATAATGATTACACACCTCTATATCCATTCCTTGTTGTTATTTTAATCTACCCGCTATCTTTCTTTTTGGCAAGACCGTGGCGCCCAAAATGCACCAAGAGCGTTGCACATATAAAATTTTCATACCTGCTCATAACAAATTGATATTTCTTTCGCTTTTCAGTTTTGTAATAAAATGAAATCAACCAAAGAGAAAGGGGGGCTATCGGCAAATGGAAGACAAAGTGCTCAAAAGCATACGGAGAACGAAATCTCGTTTTTCTTTACGTGGAAAAACCTACTCTTTCTATCGCATCAACACGCTCGAAGAGGATGGAGTCGGAAACGTTTCCCGACTGCCTTATTCCATCAAAGTGTTGTTGGAAGCGGCTGTACGTGAATTTGATGGTTCCGCGATCACTGCAGAGCATATCGCCATGTTAGCGAATTGGGGAAAAAAGCGCGAGACAACCCGGGAAGTGCCTTTTAAGCCGTCTAGGATTCTTATGCATGATACGACCGGACTACCGGCATTAGTGGATTTAGCAGCCATGCGCGACACAATGGCACAGATGGGAGGAGATGTTCGTAAAATCAACCCTCTTATTCCTGTGGACCTTGTCGTAGATCATTCGGTGACAGTTGATTATTTTGGAAAGCCGGACGCCGTCAACTTAAATGAACAACTCAACTTCAACCGAAATATGGAACGCTTTCGCTTTTTGCGTTGGGCGCAAAAAGCGTTCGCTAATTTTCGCGTTGTTCCACCCTCGAGCGGCATTATGCATCAAGTGAATATGGAGTTTCTATCATCGGTTATTTCCTTAAAAAAGAATGGCAATGAAACGGTAATTTTTCCAGACTCGCTGATTGGAACCGATTCCCATACAACGATGATTAACGCATTGGGAATTGTAGCGTGGGGAGTAGGCGGAATCGAAGCAGAGGCGGCTATATTAGGGTAGCCTGTGTACTTCGTCATGCCAGAAGTCGTTGGCCTGAAACTCACGGGTTCACTTTCTGAGGGAGTGACAGCGACCGATTTGGCTTTGATCATTACCAATCTTCTTCGGCAAAAAGGGGTTGTTGGCAAGTTTGTGGAATTTTTCGGTTCAGGAGTTCAAACGCTGAGTGTGGCTGATCGCGCGACCATTGCGAATATGGCGCCTGAGTATGGAGCCACGATGGGCTATTTCCCTGTCGACAGGGAAACGATAAACTACTTGCGGCTGATGGGCCGCGATGAGGAACAAATAGACCTCGTGGAAACGTATTACCGAATCCAAGGCATGTATAAGCAAGAAGAAAGCCCGGAACCATGCTATTCCGAAATCATTGAACTGGATTTATCGACCGTTGTTCCCTGTCTGGCAGGGCCTAAGCGCCCGCAGGATCGCATTGAATTAGGACAGATGAAGAAACGTTACCAAGAGATGATTCAAGTCCCATTGCCGCAAGGCGGTTATGGACCCACGGAGAAGGATTGGCAAAAATCAGTGGTCATTACGCATGAAGATGGGACACAGTCAGTTTTGCAAAACGGTGCGATTGTTTTAGCAGCAATCACAAGTTGTACGAATACATCCAATCCCACGTTATTGGTGGCGGCTGGACTTGTGGCCAGAAATGCCGTTAAGAAAGGACTTCGGACGCCGCCGTATGTGAAAACGTCTCTAAGCCCGGGCTCGCGGGTGGTCACAGATTACTTGCAGAGGGCAGAGTTGCTGTCCTACTTAGAAGAGTTAGGATTCTATATCGCAGCTTACGGGTGTGCGACATGTATTGGCAACTCGGGGCCGCTTCTCCCGGAGGTCAGTAAGGCCATCGACGATCACGAACTGACTGTAGCTAGTGTGTTGTCAGGAAACCGCAATTTTGAAGGGCATATACATCCACAAGTGAAATTAAACTATTTGGCATCGCCTCCGCTTGTTGTTGCTTATGCCTTGGCAGGTACGGTCAATATCGATTTGACGACAGAACCGATCGGATATAATAAAAATCACCAACCGGTATATTTAAAAGAACTTTGGCCGTCTTCAGCCGAAATCCAGCAAGTGTTGCAGCAATCACTTCAACCTGAATTGTTCCGTAAACGGTATGAGGTCGTATACGAAGCAAATGAGCAATGGAATCGTATTGATATTTCTGAAGGATTGCTGTATCAATGGGACGAACGTTCTTGTTACATCCGCAAACCTCCGTTCTTGGAACGCTTCCGTTGGGATGTAAAAGAAATGGAAGACATAAAAGAAGCTCGTGTCCTTGCGCTGTTAGGGGATGTCGTCACGACGGATCATCTCTCCCCCTCGGGGGTCATTCCCCCCAACAGTCCTGCTGGGCTGTATTTGCAAAGTTGTGGAGTAGAACCGAAAGATTTTAACTCCTATCCTTCGCGCAGAGGCAATCATCATGTCATGGTAAGGGGAGCGCTGGCCAATGTGCTGAATCTTATGGTTCCAGAAGTGGGGCGAGGGATGACAAAAAATTGGTTAACGGGAGAAATCATGTCTATTTATGATGCAGCGATGAAATATAAGGAAAAGGACATCCCGTTGCTGATTATAGCGGGCAAAGAATATGGCACAGGAAGCTCGAGGGATTGGGCGGCAAAAGGGACGTATCTTTTAGGAGTCAAAGCCGTCATTGCCGAGAGTTTTGAAAGAATCCACCGCAGCAATCTAGTTGGCATGGGAGTGTTGCCTTTGCAGTTTGTCGATGGCATAAACGCTTCCTCTCTCGGGATCACAGGAGCAGAAACGTTCAGAACGATCGGGTTGGACAAAGGAGTCAAACCAGGGCAAAAGATCAAGGTAGAGGGGATTCGGGAAGACGGAACCTGCTTTGAGTTTGACGTGATTGTCCGTCTTGATAACGCCATAGAAGTGGAATACTATCGCAATGGCGGGATTATGCAGACCGTCATGCGCCGACTTGCACAAGTCCATTCGGAAATTCGCTGAAAACCGCTCAGTAAAAAAGAGGCTATATAAGTTGCAATAAAGATTTTCCGATTGTTCGATTCTGTTTTCCTTCATAACAAGTCATTTTGATAGAATGCGGTGGGCGCTCTACTGGATGTAAAACAAAGTTTCAACTTATATAGATCGTAAAGTGAATTTTCATCTCATGATGTACAATGAACGGGTATAATATGTTTAAAAGGATCCATCTTCCTTGAAAGGAGTGAAAACGTTATGGATTTTGTAAGAGTAATCAAAAACAGCAATGACTTAGAAAAGATCATCGATTTGCCTCAATCATTAAAAAATAGAAAAGTGGAAGTCATTATTCTTCCTTATGCGGATAAAGAAGATTTGGAACAGCCAAAAAAAAGGAATTTAAGAGGGGCTCTGTCCAAATATAAAAATGAGACTTTGCAAGCCCGAGAAAGCGATGCTTGGTCTAAAGCTGTGGTGGATCAATATGAAAATCATTGATGCGAATATTATTTTAAGATATCTGCTTAATGACCATGATGAGTTGTCGGGCAAAGCCGCAACGATTATTGAAGATAACAAAGTATTGTTGCTAAGAGAAGTAATCGTTGAAGTTGTTTATGTTCTTGAAAAAGTGTACAACGTAAAAAATGACGAGATCAGCGATATTCTTTTAGAATTGCTCAAATACGATAATATCGAGGTGGATGATATCGAGGTCGTAGAGGAGGCGCTTGCTCTGTTTGGCAAAAGGCGCTTGGACTTTGTCGATACCCTTTTATACGCCTATAACAAAGTGAAGGGATATCAAGTGTATACTTTTGATAAGAAGTTGGATAAGATGCTTGAGGAATAGCCGGCCATTACGGCTGTTGCGTTCTTCTTTTGGGGAATATGTAAGCGACAAAGGAGAAGATGCCGATGTCCTTGCCTCGGTTTTCCAATGTGTCGTACGAGCAATATTGGGCGTTGCGGGAACAAAGCGATGAGTGGCTTGAATATATTGATGGCGCTGTGTATATGGCTCCGTCGCCAAGCATCAAGCATCAGTTTGTTTCGAGCAACCTTCATACAGAATTTGGCCTTTATTTTCGTGGGAAGCCGTGCAACGTGTTTGCGGCGCCGACCGATATCGAACTGGTTAGCGACAAGTTTCCCGACCGCAAAGTCGTCATTCCGGATTTAAGCGTTATTTGCGATTCAAAAGGGTTTACGGAAACGAAGTATGTCGGCGTGCCTACTCTTATCGTTGAGATCTTGAGCTCTTCCAACCAGGCGCACGATTTAGTGACCAAATTCAATTTGTATATGGCGTACGGTGTGAAAGAGTATTGGATTGTCAATCCGATGAAAGAGGCGATTACCGTCTATACGCTGAATGAGGAAGGACTGTATGAGCAGGCGGATGTGAAAGCGGGAACGGGTGTGGTGCAGTCGGCATGCTTTCCCGGGCTTGAAGTGGCTCTTGAGGATGTGTTTCGTTGAGACGGATGGCGAGACGTGCATGGAGTTGCATTCGCGACGGCGGCTTGGGGTTGACTCGACAAGTTTGCAAAGAGGGCTGTCCGTAAGGCCAATTGCAGCTGGTCTTACAGACAGCCCGCTGTCTTTGATGCGGCGCTGGACCGTTTCGGTTTGCGGGAGTTCGCGCGAATCGCCCGATGCCGTGTTGGGCGGCCATTGGGGCGCGTTTACGATGGTTTCGCCGCTTGTTGTTTTTGCCGCTGTTTCATGGCGCGGACGAGTTCTTCATCCGGCGTGACGTAGAGCGTTTGCTCGTGTTCGTAAATGACAAACCCCGGCTTGGCGCCGCTCGGTTTTTTCACGTAGCGGATGCGCGTGTAGTCGACAGGCACGGAGCCAGAGTGGCGGGCTTTGCTGAAGTAGGCGGCCAAGTTTGCTGCCTCGAGGAGCGTCTCGTCAGATGGCTGCTTGCTCCGGATGACGACGTGCGAGCCGGGAATGTTTTTCACATGCAGCCAAACCTCGTCCTTATGGGCGAGTTTGGTCGTGAGATAATCGTTTTGTTTGTTGTTTTTGCCAACCACTATTTCCGTGCCGTCGCTGGCGGCGTAGCGGTCGAGCTCGGGCGCGGTCGTCTTCCGCTTTTTCGCCCCTTTGGCCGCGCGCGGGCGCAAATAGCCTTGTTCGATGAGTTCGTCGCGGATTTCCTCGATGTCTTTCGGCGCGGCGGTTTCCAGCTGGCTTAAAATTGTGTCGCAATAGGCGATGTCTTCTTTCGTCCGCTCGATTTGTTCTTGAACGACAGCGAGCGAGTTTTTCGCTTTTTGATATTTTTGGAAGTACTGCTGCGCGTTCTCGGACGGCGACTTTTGCGGGTCGAGCGGAATGGTGGTCGTGCCTCCGTTTTCGTCGTAGTAGTTTGCGACTTCGATTTCTGTCATGCCGCGCTTTGCGGCGTACAAATGGGCGGTGAGCAGCTCCCCATACAGTCGGTAAACATCAGCCTTTTTGGCTTCTTCGAGCGTCTGTGCGAGCTTGAGGAGCTTTTTTTCGTTTTTCGCCTTTTCGTTCGCCATGAGCCGCTCGATGTCATGGGCTTGCTGTTTGACGCGGTCGCGCTCGGCCTTGCCGAAATAAAAGCGGTCCAATAGCTCGCTTGCGCTCGCAAACGGTTGGCCTTCGATTTGCAAGTGCTCGAGCGGCAACACGTAGAACCATTCTTTTTCCCCGTTCGTGTACATCATAGGGGCAAAGCGGCGGCAACGCACGTCATCCATGAGCGAAAGAAAGCTTTTTGGCAGCGTCGCCCGGTTGGCGAGCCCGGCGCGGAAGACGGCTTCGTTGGCCAATAGCGGTGAAAGGCCGCTGAAGGCGGAAACGAGCTGATGGGCGAGCTTGCCGGCGTGAAAGTCGAGTTTTTTCAGCACCGTTTCTTCCGTCGCCTCAAGCGGATTGAGCTTGCCGTGCGTCGGCGGGGCGACGTACGGATGTCCCGGAAGCACCGTCCGATAGCGGTTGACCGACGGCGGCAAATGTTTCAAGCTGTCGATGATCGTGTCGGTCGATGCATCAACGAGGATGATGTTGCTATGGCGGCCCATCACCTCGATGATGAGCTGCTTCGTCTGCAGATCGCCGAGTTCATCACGGCCTTTCACGTTCATGACGATGATGCGGTCGAAATCGACTTGACGAACCGCTTCAATGATGCTTCCTTCCAACTGTTTGCGCAGCCGCATGCAAAACATCGGTGGTTCGGATGGGTTGTCGTACGTTTCGTTTGTCAAATGGACGCGGGCGTACGTCGGATGCGCCGACAGCATCACTTTATGATTATGGCCGCGGGCGCGCACGAGCATGACGATCTCATGCGCCGACGGCTGGTGAATCTTCGTGATCCGCCCGCCTGTGAGCGCCTCTTCGAGTTCACCGACAATGGCGTATGTAAACACTCCGTCAAAGGACATGGAAAACACCTTTCTATTTCGGTTGTTTGCTATGTCAATCTTACCATACAACCCACTGTTTTGAACATTTTTGCGAACCATTTGAGGAGATGGATGGCGATGTTTCACAAAACGGTTATAGAAAAATGAGAAGGAAATGACGGGGCAAAGCGCTCTCGGTCATTTGTTTCTGTCGCCAAACATATCATTTTTTCGGACAGGGGTGAATAAGCATAAAAAAGCGGAAACAGTGCGCTGAAAAGACGGAGAGACGGAGGGGGAGACAAATGCAGTGGCATGCGCTCGCGGCAAGCGATGTCGCGCACGAAACGAAGACGAATGTCAAGACCGGGCTTACGGCGGCAGAGGCGGAAAAACGGCTGCGGCAGTTCGGGTACAATGAGTTGGCGGAAGGGAAAAAGGAGTCGGCCATCGTCGTCTTTTTACGTCAGTTTCAAGATTTTATGGTGTTCGTATTGCTGTTGGCGACGGTGATTTCTGCGTTTTTGGGAGAGTATGTCGATGCGGTGGCGATTGTCGTCATCGTGATCATGAACGCCATTCTCGGGTTTATCCAAGAGCGGCGGGCGGAAAAGTCGCTGGCTGCTTTAAAACGGCTGTCCGCGCCGCAAGCGGTGGTGCTGCGCGGCGGGGAGTGGGTGAAAGTCCCTGCGCGCGAGCTTGTTGTTGGCGATGTGGTGAGGCTGGCCAGCGGCGACCGGGTCGGTGCCGACATCCGCTTGATTGAGGCGGCCGGCCTGGAAATCGAAGAGTCGGCCTTGACGGGCGAATCGGTGCCTGTGGCCAAATCGGCTGCCCCACTTCACACAGAGCAGACATCGCTCGGTGATTTGCATAATATAGCGTTTATGGGGACGTTGGTAACAAGGGGAAGTGGGGTCGGCATCGTCATTGCCACTGGAATGAAAACGGCGATGGGACAAATCGCGACGATGCTTGAAGAAGCGGATGCGGGGGCAACCCCGCTTCAGCGCCGGCTCGAGCAGCTTGGAAAAATTTTGCTTGTCATCGCCTTGGCGCTGACGGCAGCGGTGGTGGCGGTCGGCGTCATTCAAGGACATGATCTGTATGAAATGTTTTTAGCGGGTGTATCGCTCGCGGTCGCAGCGATTCCAGAAGGGCTGCCGGCCATTGTAACGGTCGTGTTGGCGCTTGGCGTGCAACGGATGATCAAACGAAACGCCATCGTTCGCAAGCTTCCGGCGGTGGAAACGCTCGGATGCGCCTCGGTCATTTGTTCCGACAAAACGGGGACGATGACGGAAAACATGATGACTGTCACGCAAGTATGGGCAGGCGGGCGGACATTTGCGGTCAGCGGCGTTGGATTTGACATGGCCGGCGAGTTTTCCGAACGGGGCCGGACGGTGGATCCAAACCGCGTTCCCGAGCTCGCCCGCTTATTGACGATGGCTGTGCTTTGCAACAATTCGGAGGTCAAGGGGGAAAGCGGCCGTCGTTATGTTGACGGCGATCCGACGGAAGGAGCGCTGCTCGTCGCGGCGGCCAAAGCGGGAATCGCAAAAGGAAGGCTGCTAGGCGAGTATGTGATCGAACGGGAGTTTCCGTTTGATTCAGACCGGAAGATGATGACCGTCATCGTCCGTGACCGAAACGGCCGTCGGTTGATCGTGACAAAAGGAGCGCCCGATGTGCTGCTGGAGCGGGCGGCGCGCTTCGAATGGAACGGCCGCGAACAGGCGCTGACGCCGGCTTGGAAAGAGACGATTGAGAAGGCGATTCGGCAGATGGCGTCTTCTGCCTTGCGCACGATTGCCATCGCGTATCGGCCGCTTGCCGACAGTGAGAAAATCAAATCGGAAGAAGAGGCGGAAACACAATTGATTTTTCTTGGTGTCGCCGGGATGATCGACCCGCCGCGCCCTGAGGTGAAAGATGCGGTGGCGCGCTGTAAAGAGGCGGGCATGAAAACGGTGATGATCACCGGTGATCACGTGTTGACTGCGACGGCGATCGCGAAGCAGCTTGGCGTACTGCCGCCCGGCGGCCAAGTGATGGACGGGGCGACGTTATCGCGCCTGTCGGTCAATGAGCTTGAGCGCGAGATCGACAATATTTACGTGTTCGCCCGCGTCGCGCCGGAACATAAGTTGAAAATTGTCAACGCCTTCAAGCGCCGCGGCCATATTGTCGCGATGACAGGCGACGGGGTGAACGACGCGCCGGCGATTAAAGCAGCTGACATTGGTGTCGCCATGGGCCGGTCGGGGACGGAAGTGGCGAAAGAGGCGGCGTCTCTCGTTTTGTTAGATGACAATTTTGCGACGATTGAGGCCGCGATTGAAGAAGGACGCAACATTTACGAAAACATTCGCAAGTTTATCCGCTACTTGCTCGCTTCGAACGTCGGGGAAATTCTTGTCATGTTGTTCGCGATGTTGTTGGCATTGCCGCTGCCGCTCGTGCCGATTCAAATTTTATGGGTCAATCTTGTCACCGACGGCTTGCCGGCAATGGCGCTCGGGCTCGACCGGCCGGAAGAAAACGTGATGAAGCGGCCGCCGCGCCGTCCTGATGAAGGGGTGTTTGCGCGTGGGCTCGGCTGGAAAATCGTAAGCCGCGGCATTTTGATCGGTGTGGTGACGCTGGCGGCGTTCCTGACGGCCTATGAACGGAGCGGCGAGGATCTTGTTTACGCCCAGACGGCGGCGTTTGCGACGTTGGTGCTGGCGCAGTTGATCCATGTGTTTGACTGCCGCTGCGACCGATCGATTTTTGACCGCAATCCGTTTGGAAACATGTATCTTGTTGGAGCGGTCATTGTATCGCTGTTGCTTCTGTTTGTCGTGATTTACTATCCACCGTTGGCCGTCGTGTTCCATACGAAACCGATTGCTGCGCTCGACTGGCTGCTCATCGTTGGCCTGTCCGCCTTGCCGACATTTTTGTTTGCTGGTTCGTTTTTTGCGAGAAAATAAATAACGTGTTGTGGTATAATGGAAAAGGTGATAGAGGTCCACTCTATGGCCTTTTCTTTTTTCATTAATGACAGCAACGGGTGTGATGGCATGGTTTACAGCATGACTGGCTTCGGCGCGAGTGTGAAAAAAACAGACCGCCTGATGGTGACGGTGGAAATGAAATCAGTCAATCACCGGTTTTGTGAAATTTCCATCCGCCTCCCTAGACAATGGCTCGTGTTTGAAGATAAAATAAAAAAAGCGATTTTGTCCTATGTGCGGCGTGGAAAAGTTGAAGTGTTCGCCACGATCGCCGGCGACGGGCTGGTGAAGCGGAAGGTACATATCGATTGGGATTTGCTTGGCCAATATTGGGCCGGGGTGCAGGAAGCGGCAAAGCGGTTTTCCGTTGACGGCAGCGTGACGGCCGCCGAGCTGCTTCGGCTTGACGGGGCAGTCGAAATAGTCGAAGAGGAAGGCGGCAATGAGGAGATCGAGCCTCTTCTTCTCGCCGCTGTCGATGAGGCGGCAAGGGCGCTTGTGGCCATGCGCAAACAAGAAGGAGAGGCGCTTGCCGCCGATTTGCGCGCCCGCCTGCACGAGGTCGAGGCAGGCGCTGCTGCCATTGAGCAGCGGGCGCCGCTCGTCATTGAGCAATACCGTGAGCGGCTTGCGCGCCGTCTGCGCGAATGGGCGCCCGCCCCGGTCGACGAGGCGCGGTTGCTCACGGAAGTGGCGGTGTTTGCTGAAAAAGCAGATATTAATGAGGAATTGAAACGCATCCGCAGCCATTTGGCGCAAATGACAGAAGCCTTAGAAATGGATGACCCCGTCGGGCGAAAGCTCGACTTTCTCGTGCAAGAGTTGAATCGGGAAGTCAACACGATCGGTGCCAAAGCGAATGACGGCGTCATTGCCGCGAAAGTCATTGAGATGAAAAACGCGCTCGAGAAAATGCGCGAGCAAGCGCAAAACGTGGAGTAGCCGTTTAAAACGGCTTGTTGGCGGCAACAATAACAAATATGGCAGGTGGGCGTGTCATGATGATGAAATTTATTAATATCGGGTACGGAAACATGGTGTCGGCCGCCCGCATCATTACGATTGTCAGCCCCGATTCGGCGCCGATCAAACGAATCATTCAAGATGCGCGCGAAAGCGGCAAGCTCGTCGACGCGACGCACGGCCGAAGGACGCGTGCGGTGATCATTACAGACAGCGATCATGTTATTTTATCGTCCGTGCAGCCGGAGACGGTGGCGAACCGCCTGTACGGGAGCGACGATTTTTCGGAGGAAGGGTAGGGTTTTGGGCGTTGAAAAACGAACGAGGGTTGTTAATCGTCATGTCAGGGCCGTCTGGTGTCGGCAAAGGGACGGTGCGCAAAGCGCTGTTTTCGCGTTCGGACATCAAACTTCACTATTCGGTGTCGGTCACGACGCGAAAGCCGCGAGAAGGCGAAGTGGAAGGCGTTGATTATTTCTTCCGGACGCGCGAACAATTTGAACAAATGATCCGCGAAAATAAGCTGCTCGAATGGGCGGAGTACGTCGGCAATTATTACGGAACGCCGGTTGATTATGTGGAAAAAACGCTTGCTGAGGGAAAAGACGTGTTTTTGGAAATTGAAGTGCAAGGGGCGATGAAAGTGCGCCGTGCGTTTCCGGAAGCGCTCTTTATTTTCCTTGCCCCGCCGAGCCTGTCGGAGCTCGAGAAGCGGATCATCGGGCGCGGCACCGAGTCAAAGGAGTTGATCGAAAATCGGCTGCAGGCAGCGAAAGAGGAGCTTGAGATGATGGATGCATACGACTATGTCGTTGAAAACGACGAGATTGAACTCGCCTGCGAGCGGATCAAGGCGATTGTCACCGCGGAACATTGCCGGCGCGAGCGCGTCGCCGAGCGGTATAAACGGATGTTGGGGGTGGAATGACGATGCTGTATCCTTCCATTGATTTGCTCATGAAAAAAGTGGACTCGAAATATAAGCTTGTCACCGTTGTTGCGAAACGGGCGCGCGAGCTTCAAGACGGCTCAGAGCTGATGGTGAAAAAACCCGTGTCGAAAAAATTCGTTGGCCAGGCGTTAGAGGAAATTGCTGGCGACAAGGTCGAATTAGTGGAAGAGGAAAAATAACAACCTAGCTGTTAGGTTGTTATTTTTTTCAATACCGGGGGTGGCCAAGATGATCAAGGGGAAACATATTTTGCTTTGTGTAACTGGAGGAGTTGCCGCTTACAAGGCAGCAGCGCTGACAAGCCAGTTGACTCAGCGCGGTGCGGAAGTGAGAGTCATCATGACCGAAGGGGCGTGCCAGTTTATTACACCGCTGACGTTTCAAGCGTTGTCACGCCAAGAAGTGTATGTTGACACATTTGCGGAAAACAATCCGGCCGTCATTGCTCATATTGATTTGGCCGATTGGGCCGATCTCGTTCTCGTCGCTCCAGCGACGGCCAATACGATTGCCAAGTTGGCAGCCGGCATCGCTGACAATATGGCGACGACGACGATTTTAGCGACGAAAGCGCCCGTCTGGATCGCCCCAGCGATGAATGTCCATATGTACGAACATCCGGCCGTGCAGGTGAACATTGAAACGTTGCACCGGTTCGGCTATCGGTTCATCGAACCGTCGGAAGGCTATTTGGCGTGCGGCTACATCGGCAAAGGACGGCTCGAGGAGCCGGAGAAAATCATCGCCCATATCGAGCGTTTTTTCGCTGCTGATCCGCCTTTGTTCCATGGGAAGCGCGTCCTTGTCACCGCCGGCCCGACAAGGGAAAAGCTCGATCCGGTTCGCTATTTTTCCAACTATTCGAGCGGCAAAATGGGCTACGCCATCGCTGAAGCAGCGGCTCGCTTTGGCGCTTCGGTGACGCTTATCTCCGGCCCGACGGCGCTTTCATCGCCCGATGGCGTCGAGACGGTGCCGGTCGAGTCGGCTGCTGAAATGTACGAAGCAGTGATGGCTCGGTTTGCGGACACGGACATCGTCATCAAGGCGGCGGCGGTCGCCGATTATCGGCCAAAATATGTAGCAACGGCGAAAATTAAAAAGCAGCCGGGCGATTATGTCGTTGAGATGGAGCGGACGGTCGACATTTTAAAAACGCTCGGTGAGCGGAAAACAAGGCAAATTTTAGTCGGATTTGCGGCTGAAACGGACCATCTCGAACAGTACGCGTTAAAAAAACTCGAAGAAAAGCGGTTGGATATGGTCGTCGCCAACAACGTCAGCGAAGAAGGGGCAGGATTTGCCGGTGATACGAACATTGTCACCATTTTCCGCCGCGACGGTGTTGTCCGTTCGCTGCCGCTCATGACGAAACGGGAGGCCGCCGGGGAACTTTTAAAAGAAATTTATGCGTATATCGAGGGGATTCGATGAAAGTCGCATCCGTGATTGTCGATGTCCCGTCCCGGCAGACAGACCGGCCATTTGATTATGTGATCCCGGAGCGCTGGCGAGGCGTCATGCAGCCCGGCATGCGGGTGACGGTGCCGTTTGGGGCGCGGCGCTTGCAAGGGTTTGTTGTAGACGTAAAAGATCATTCTGACATCGAGTCATTGAAGGAAATTGAAGAGGTGCTTGATGTTGTGCCGGTGTTAAACGACGAGCTGCTTGACCTCGGCCGCTATTTAACGGAAACAACGCTTTGTTTTGCCATTTCCGCGTATCAAGCGATGCTGCCGGCGGCGATGCGGGCGAAGTACGAAAAAACGCTCCGCCTGCCGGATGAGCGGAAGCGTGAGGCGCTGTCGGATGACTTAAAGCCGCTGTTTGCAGGCCGGATAGAAATTAGCTGGAAAGATGTTGAAGCGGCCGGTTTATGGCGGGCGGCGCAAAAGGCTGTGCAACAAGGCGTGCTTGAGGCGGTTTACAAAGTGAAAGAAAAAGCAGGCAAGAAAACGGTGAAGCAGGCGTTGTTGGCTATTCCGGCGGAACAGGCGAAAGACGCGCTGGCGGCGCTGCCTTCAAGGCAAAAAGACGTGCTTTCGTTTTTGCTTGAAAAAGAGGCGGCGGTGCCGGTTGCCGAGCTGCAGGCGGCGCTTGCCGTTTCGTCCGCGCCGCTTAAAGCGCTCGCCGACAAAGGATTTATTGCGATGCGCGATGTGGAAGTGTACCGCGACCCGTATGAACATCGCACGTTTCAGCCGAGCGAGCCGCCGCCGCTCACCGAAGCGCAGGCCAGAGCGCTGGCGGCCATCGCCGCTTCGGTGCGCACCGGGGAGCATCGCACGTTTTTGCTTTACGGCGTCACCGGCAGCGGAAAGACGGAAGTGTATATGCAGGCGATTGAGGAAGTGTTGCGCCATGGGAAAGAGGCGATCGTTCTCGTGCCGGAAATTTCGTTGACACCGCAAATGGTCCGGCGCTTTAAAAGCCGGTTTGGCCCGAAAGTAGCGGTGCTTCACAGCGGGCTGTCAGTCGGTGAAAAATATGATGAATGGCGGAAAATCCATCGGAAAGAAGTGCAGCTTGTCGTCGGTGCGCGGTCGGCGGTGTTCGCCCCATTTGAAAATTTAGGAATGATCATTATCGATGAGGAACATGAGACGAGCTACAAGCAAGAAGAAATGCCGCGCTACCATGCACGCGATGTCGCCATTTACCGCGCCCGCCGCCATTGTTGTCCGGTCGTGCTCGGCAGCGCCACTCCCTCGCTAGAGACGTTCGCCCGCGCCGTCAAAGGGGTGTACGAGCTGCTCGAGCTGCCGGAGCGCATCAGTGATCGCGGCTTGCCGGATGTCCATATTGTCGATATGCGCGAGGAGCTGCGCAGCGGCAACCGCTCGATGTTTTCGCGCCGATTGCTTGATGAGCTGCGCCTTCGGCTCGACCGCGGCGAGCAGGCGGTATTGTTTTTAAACCGGCGCGGCTATTCGACGTTTGTCATGTGCCGCGGTTGCGGCTATGTCATTCGCTGTCCGCATTGTGACATTTCACTTACATACCATCGCGCTGGAGAGCGGATGAAATGTCATTATTGCGGCTATGAAGAGCCGCTAGTCCCCCGCTGTCCGTCGTGCGGAAGCGAACATATCCGCTTTTTTGGCACCGGCACGCAAAAGGTAGAAGAAGAGTTGACCAAGCTGTTGCCGGAGGCGCGCGTCATTCGCATGGATGTTGATACGACTGGGCGGAAAGGGGCGCATGAAGAGCTCCTTTCCCGCTTTGGCGCCAAGGAAGCCGATATTTTGCTCGGCACACAAATGATCGCCAAAGGGCTTGATTTCCCCGATGTGACGCTCGTCGGCGTGCTCGCCGCCGACACGATGCTCCATCTACCCGATTTCCGCGCCGCCGAGAAAACGTTTCAGCTGTTGACGCAAGTGAGCGGGCGCGCCGGACGGCATGAGCTGCCCGGCGAAGTCGTCATCCAGACGTATACGCCGGACCACTACAGCATTGAGCTCGCCGCCCGCCACGATTACCGCGCCTTTTACCGACGGGAGATGATGCTGCGAAAAGCGCATGGTTACCCGCCGTACTATTATTTGACGCTCATTACCGCCGCCCATGAAGAAGCGCCCGCCGCGGCCAAAGCGGCCGAAAAAATCGCCGCCTATTTGCGCAAACAGCTGTCGAACGAAGCGGTCGTCCTCGGCCCAGTCGCCTCACCGATCGCCCGGCTTCATGATAGATATCGTTACCAATGCATGATAAAATACAAGCGAGAACCGAACATAACGGCGGCGCTTAAAGCGGTGATCGACCGCTACCAAACGGATGCCGCCCATGGCGGTGTCACCATTACCGTCGATACGAATCCTTATATGATGATGTAAAAGATGGAGGAATTGGCGTTGTCGATTTTGTCCATTGTCACGTATCCGAATCCGATTTTAGAGCAGCCGTGCGCGCCGGTAACGACATTTGACCGTCGGCTCGGCCGGCTGCTTGATGATATGTATGAAACGATGCTTGCTGCAGATGGCGTCGGGCTTGCCGCCCCGCAAGTCGGCATCGCCGAACAGATTGCCGTCGTCGATGTTGGCGATGAGCGCGGCCGGATTGAGCTGATTAATCCGGTCATTGTCGAGGCGCGCGGCGAACAAATGGATGTCGAAGGATGTTTGAGTTTTCCTGGGTTGTTTGGCGAAGTGCCGCGTGCGAAATATGTGAAAGTGCGGGCGCAAAACCGGCTCGGCCGCCTGTTTACCCTCTCTGCGACCGGTTTTTTGGCGCGCGCCCTGCAGCATGAAATCGATCATTTGCACGGCGTGTTGTTTACGTCGAAAGTGATCCGTTACTGCGATCTTGAAGAATTGGAAGGATAGATGCCGATGACGAACATTGTGTTTATGGGGACACCTGACTTTGCCGTACCGATTTTGCGGCAGCTGCTTGATGACGGGTATCGGGTTGTTGCTGTTGTCACACAGCCGGACAAACCGAAAGGGCGAAAGCGTGAGCTCGTTCCGCCCCCTGTGAAGGTCGAAGCGCAAAAGCACGGCATTCCGGTGCTGCAGCCGACGAAAATTCGCAAGCCGGAACAATACGAACAAGTATTGGCGTTTGCCCCTGACTTGATCGTGACGGCGGCGTTCGGGCAAATTTTGCCGAAGGCGCTGCTTGATGCGCCGAAATACGGCTGCATCAACGTCCATGCTTCACTTCTTCCCGAGCTGCGCGGCGGCGCGCCGATCCATTACGCCATTTGGCAAGGAAAAACGAAAACAGGTGTTACGATCATGTACATGGTAGAAAAACTTGACGCCGGCGGCATGTTGGCGCAAGTTGAAGTGCCGATTGAAGAAACGGATACTGTCGGCACACTGCATGATAAATTGAGCACCGCCGGGGCTAAACTATTATCAGAAACGCTTCCGCTTTTACTCGAAGGAACGATCACGCCTGTTCCGCAAGACGAAGAGAAGGCGACATATGCCCCGAATATCCGGCGCGAACAAGAGCGAATTGACTGGACGCAGCCGGGCGCGGCCATTTACAATCATATCCGCGCTTTCCACCCGTGGCCGGTTACGTATACGACGTACGGTAGGGACATTTGGAAAATCTGGTGGGGAGAAAAAGTGCCGGCGCCAAACCTAGCACCGCCAGGGACGATTTTAGCGCTTGAAGAGGATGGCATCGTCGTCGCCACCGGCAATGAGACAGCCATTAAAATTACCGAATTGCAGCCGGCCGGCAAAAAGCGGATGGCGGCAGGCGAATTTTTGCGCGGCGCCGGCAGCCGGCTGGCGGTCGGCATGAAATTAGGAGAGGACAATGAACGTACGTGAACTTGCTTTAGATACGCTGTTGGCCATCGAACAAAAAAGAGCATACAGCCATTTGCAGTTGAATGACGCCATCCGGAAAGGGCGCCTTGACGGGCGCGATGCGGCGCTGTTGACGGAAATCGTATATGGCACTGTACAGCGGCGCGGCACGCTCGACTACTATTTGGCCCCGTTTTTGCGCAAGGCGCGCCGGCTCGAGCCATGGGTGCGCATGCTTCTTCGCTTGACGCTGTACCAAATGGTCTATTTGGAGCGCGTCCCGGATCGCGCCGCCATCTTTGAAGCGGTGGAAATCGCGAAACGACGCGGCCATCGCGGCATCGCTTCGCTCGTGAATGGCGTTTTGCGCACCATTGGCCGTGAGGGGCTGCCGTCGCTCGATGCGATTAACGATCCCGGAAAGCGGCTCGCTGTCGCGACGAGCCATCCGGAGTGGCTCGTGCGGCGCTGGATCGAGCAATACGGTTTTGAAGAGACGGCGCGCATGTGCGAGACGAATTTGCGCCCACCGCAATCGACCGCCCGCGTCAACCGATTGAAGGCAACGGTGGAGGAGGCGCTTGAGCGGGTTGATAGCGAAGGGATGAAGGTCGTTCAGGGTCATCTCGCTCCGGAAGCCATCCGAGCTGAAAAAGGGAATTTGGCCCATACGGAGGCGTTTCGCTCCGGTTGGCTGACGATTCAAGATGAAAGTTCGATGCTTGTCGCCCGAGCGCTTGATCCGGCAGCAGGGGAGCGGGTGCTCGACTGCTGCGCGGCGCCGGGCGGGAAAACGACCCATATTGCGGAACGGATGGACGGCCGCGGTGAAGTGGTCGCTGTCGACGTGCACGAGCATAAAGTGAAGCTCATTGAACAGCAGGCGCAAAGGCTTGGACTTGATAACATCATGGTGATCGCCCTTGACAGCCGCCGGCTCGGCGAGCGATTCGCTCCTGAATCGTTTGACCGTATTTTAGTCGATGCGCCGTGCACGGGGTTTGGCGTCATCCGCCGCAAACCGGAGATTAAGTATACGAAAGGAAAAGATGATGTCGCGGCGCTTGTCGACATTCAGCAAGCCATTTTGCGAGCCGCCGCCCCGCTCTTGAAAAAAGGGGGCATATTGGTTTACAGCACATGTACGGTCGAGCGCAAGGAAAATGACGAAGCCGTCGCCCGCTTTTTGGCCGATCATCCGGACTTTTCGCTTGACGACCGTCTCGCCGAGCGGATGCCGGAGGCGGTGCGGCCGTATGTGCAAGAAGGCATGGTGCAGTTGCTGCCGCATTATTTTGATTCCGACGGGTTTTTTATCGCCCGATTACGAAAGAAGGGGTAATAAATGGAAATGACGCCTACAGCTGCCCGCCGGTTCGCCGGCGAAGCGCAGCTGCCATCATCGCCGTCCATTTACTCGCTGACGCTTGACGAATTGAGGGAATGGCTTGCCGCTCACGGTGAAAAGCCGTTTCGCGCCACGCAAGTTTATGAGTGGCTGTATGAAAAGCGCGTTACTGACTTTGCTGAGATGACGAATTTGCCTAAGCGGTTGCGCGAACAGCTCGACGCGGCGTTTTCGATCACGACGCTGAAGACGATCGTAAAACAAACGTCAAAAGACGGGACGATCAAATTTTTGTTCGAGCTTCACGACGGTTATTCAATCGAGACGGTGCTCATGCGCCATCACTACGGCAATTCGGTGTGTGTCACAACGCAAGTCGGCTGCCGCATCGGTTGTACGTTTTGCGCCTCGACTCTCGGCGGGCTGAAGCGCCATTTGGAAGCAGGAGAAATCGTCGCCCAAGTTGTGCAAGTGCAAAAGGCGCTCGATGAAGCGAACGAACGCGTCAGCAGCATCGTTGTTATGGGCATCGGCGAGCCGTTTGACAACTACGATGCGCTGATCAAGTTTTTGCGCATCGTCAACCATCCGAAAGGACTAAACATCGGTGCTCGTCATATTACCGTTTCTACGAGCGGCATTATCCCGAAAATTTACCAATTTGCCGATGAAGGGATGCAAATCAATTTTGCCATCTCGCTGCATGCGCCGACGACCGAGCTGCGGACGCAGCTCATGCCGATCAATAAAGCGTACCCGCTGCCAAAGTTGATCGAGGCAGTTCGGTATTACATTGAAAAAACGGGGCGGCGCGTCACGTTTGAATACGGGCTGTTCGGCGGGGTGAACGATCAGCTTGAGCATGCCGAGCAGCTCGCTCAGCTGCTGAAAGGGCTGAAATGTCATGTGAATTTAATTCCGGTCAACTACGTGCCGGAGCGCAACTATGTGCGTACGCCGCGCAACCAAATTTTCGCCTTTGAACGGGCGTTGAAAAAACACGGAATTAACGTCACCATTCGCCGCGAACACGGACATGACATCGATGCCGCCTGCGGACAGCTTCGCGCGAAGGAGCGAAAAGAAGAGACGAGGTGAATTTGAATGCGAGCCGTTTTCCGAACCGATATCGGGCGAATTCGCGAACATAACGAAGACAGCGGGGGCGTATTTGCCAACCAAAGCGGCCAATATTTAGCGGTTGTCGCCGATGGGATGGGCGGTCACCGCGCCGGCGATGTGGCGAGCGCGATGGCTGTCGCCTATTTGCAAGAGCAATGGGAGCAGGAGCACCATCTTCCCTCGCCAGCTGAGGCTGAACAGTGGCTGAAAGGGCATATCGCAGCCGCGAACGAGCGATTGTTTCGCTATGCGCTTTCTCATCCAGAGTGCCAGGGAATGGGGACGACGGTCGTCGGCGCAATTTGTGCCGGTTCGTTTGTCACGATCGCTCATATCGGTGACAGTCGCTGCTATTTGTTGAATCAAAATGGAATCCAGCAGTTGACGGATGATCATTCCCTTGTCAATGAGCTGGTCAAAAGCGGCCAAATTTCAAAGGAAGATGCCGAGCACCATCCGCGCAAAAATGTGCTTTTGCGGGCGCTCGGCACTGAAACGGCGGTGAAGGTCGATGTGAAAACCGTTTCCGTTGACGATGGCGACATGCTTCTTTTATGTTCGGACGGGTTGTCAAACAAAGTGCCGGAGCAGGATATCGTACATATTTTGACAAGCGGCGGCACGCTCGAGGAAAAGGCCGAGTCGCTCATCGTTTTAGCAAACGAGCGGGGCGGGGAAGATAACATTTCGCTGGCGGTCATCGATTTTTCTTCGGAACGTGAAGGTGGGTGATCCGCGTGCTCATCGGAAAACGATTGAACGACCGCTATAAAATCATCAGTCTCATCGGCGGCGGCGGCATGGCCAACGTCTATTTAGCCCGCGACATCATTTTGGAGCGCGATGTCGCTGTCAAAGTGCTCCGCCTCGATTTTTCCAACGATGACCAGTTTATTAAACGGTTTCGCCGTGAAGCGCAGGCGGCGACGAGTTTAAACCATGAACATATCGTCTCCATTTATGACGTCGGTGAAGAGGAAGGCGTCTATTATATCGTCATGGAGTATGTGCGCGGTTCAACGCTCAAGCAATACATTCAGCAGCACGCCCCTCTTCCGGTTGAACAGGCGCTTGGCATCATGGATCAGTTGACCTCAGCGATCGCCCATGCGCATGAAAATGGTATCATCCATCGCGACATTAAACCGCAAAACATTTTGCTCGATGAGCACGGCAATGTGAAAGTCACCGACTTCGGCATCGCTGTAGCGATGAGTGGGACGACGATTACACAAACGAATTCGGTGCTCGGCTCGGTTCACTATTTGTCGCCGGAACAGGCGCGCGGCGGCATCGCCACTGAAAAGTCCGACATTTATTCGCTCGGCATCGTCATGTTTGAACTCGTCACGGGCCGGCTGCCATTCTCAGGTGAATCGGCCGTTTCGATCGTACTAAAGCACTTGCAGGCGGAAACGCCGTCTCCGAAAGCGTGGAATCCGAAGATCCCGCAAAGCGTGGAAAACATTATTTTAAAGGCGATGGCGAAAGATCCATTTTATCGCTACCCATCCGCGCGTGAAATGAATGAGGATATCCGAACGGCGCTTGACCCGAAGCGGCGCAATGAAGCGAAATTTACGATTCCTGATGATGACGAAGAGGCGACGAAAGCCATTCCGATTATAAAAGGACCGGAAAGCGCGGCGTTAGAACAGGAGACGCTCGTTTATGAGGAAAAAGCAAACGAAGCGGCGAAAGCGGATAACGAGCCGAAGCCGAAACGGAAACGGGCGTGGATCGCTTGGCTTGCAGCTGTCCTGTTGTTGTTGGGCGTTGCCGGTGTAAGCGCGTTAACTTGGATTCCAGATCTTGTCTTTCCGAAAGACGTGACCATGCCTGATGTCACCAATAAAGATTATGACGAAGCCGTTGAACAGCTGTCGGCGCTCGGTCTAGAAATTAAGGATACGATCGATGTAGAAGATGATAAAATAGAAGAGGGAAAAGTCGTGCGCACTGACCCAGAAGCTGGAATGACGGTGAAGCCGGGAGCTGGCGTCGTCATTTATAAAAGTATCGGAAAAAAGAAAATCGAATTTCCAAGCTTTATTGGCGATGATGTGTCGGTGGCGGAAAAGGAGCTGCGCGCTGAAGGGTTTACGCATATCACGCGCAACGGCCGCTACAGCGACAAGCCGGAAGGGACGATTTTGGATCAATATCCATACGCCGGTGATGAAGTCGTTCCTGATGAAACGGAAGTCATGCTGACGGTCAGTTTAGGGCCGGAAAAAGTGAAACTCAAAGATTTGACCGGCTATACGGAAAAGAGCGTGCGCGACTACGGCGAAGACCAAGGGCTGCGCATCAAAGTGACGTATGAGTATTCCAATGAGGTGCCGGAAGGGCTGGTCGTTTCGCAAACACCGGCGGCAGGCGAACAGATGAAAAAGGGCGAAACGATTACGGTTGTTATTTCCCGCGGCCCAGAGCCAAAGCCGTCAAAAACAGTGATTAAAGATATCGTCATCCCGTATGAACCAGCGGCAGGCGGACAAATGGCAGAAGCTCAGCTGTACATTCAAGATGCTCACCATACAATGACAACACCGTATAAAACATATCGTCTGACAAATTCCGTGACAGAGACGGTCGAGTTTGAAATTCCATATGGGGAGACGGCCTATTACCGTGTCATTGTCAACAATGTCGTTAAAGATGAAGGGGTGATTCTGTATCCAGAAAGCGAAAACAGCGGGAAAAAGGAGTGAGGCTATGGCAGAAGGGCAAATCATTAAAGCGTTGAGTGGGTTTTACTATGTCTTGTCCGGAGGCAACGTGTTTCAATGCCGGGGGCGCGGCGTGTTTCGCAAGCAAAAAGTGACGCCACTTGTCGGCGACCGTGTCATCTTTACGGCGACAGGCGACACGGAAGGCTATATTTTGGAGATTTGTGAACGGCGAAACGAATTAGTGCGGCCGCCGGTTGCTAATGTCGAACAAGCGATTTTAGTTTTTTCTGCTGTAAGCCCGGACTTCAGCGCCAAGCTGCTTGACCGCTTTCTTGTCTTAGTCGAGTCAAAGAACATCACCCCGGTGATTGTCATCAGCAAAATTGATTTGCTTGATGATGGTGCGAGAGAGACGATCGCTCAATATGTGCGCGATTATCAGCGCATCGGCTATGAGGTGATTGAGACGTCGGCGGTGACCAAAGGAGGTCTCGATGAGTTGGCCTCGCATCTTTGCGGCCGCGTCTCTGTCGTCGCCGGGCAGTCGGGCGTCGGCAAGTCATCGCTGTTAAACGCGCTCTGCCCGGACTTGCAACTGAAAACGGGCGATATTTCCACCCATTTAGGGCGCGGCAAACATACGACCCGCCATGTTGAGCTGCTTGAGGTCGCCGGCGGGCTCGTTGCCGACACCCCGGGGTTTAGCGCGCTTGAGTTGGATCATATTGAGCTTGATGAGTTGCCGCATTATTTTCCAGAATTCCGGGCGTACGGAGAGGGATGCAAGTTCCGCGGCTGCCTCCATCTCGCCGAACCGAGATGCGCGGTGCGCGAAGCGGCGGCAGCTGGGGACATCGCCCCATACCGCTATGACCATTATGTAAGTTTTGTCGCTGAAATGAAAGAACGAAAGCCGAGGTATTGAACAATGATTCGAATTGCACCATCGATTTTATCGGCCGATTTTGCTCGCTTGGCCGAAGAGATTCGTTCTGTCGAAGAAGGCGGGGCCGACTGGATTCATGTTGATGTAATGGACGGGCACTTTGTGCCGAACTTGACGCTCGGCCCTCCGGTTGTGGCGGCCATCCGCCCGGTGACGAAGTTGCCGTTGGACGTCCATTTAATGATTACTGACCCGGACCGGTATATTCCGGCGTTCGCCGAGGCCGGGGCGGACCTTATTTCCGTCCATGCCGAGGCGTGCGTGCATTTGCATCGGACGATCCAGTTGATTAAAGAACAAGGCGTGAAAGCCGGAGTTGTGTTAAATCCGCATACGCCGGTTGACATGATCCGCCATGTTATAGACGATGTTGATCTCGTCTTATTGATGACGGTCAACCCAGGGTTTGGCGGGCAGGCGTTTATTCCGGCCGTTGTGCCGAAAATCCGCGAGGTCGCTCGGCTGGCTGATGAGCAAAACAAGGAGATCGACATTGAGGTCGACGGCGGTGTCAATGTGAAAACGGCTCCGCTTTGCGTCGATGCTGGGGCGAACGTGCTTGTCGCTGGGTCCGCCATTTACAATAATTCTGATCGCGCGGCCGCCATTCGCACCCTCCGTGAAGCGTGCGCCAAATAGAGCCAGAGGCGGCGCCCAACGTCCTATAGACCGCTTCCCATTCGTTCTGCCGTAAACGGCGCGAAGCGAAGCCTGCTTTTGACAACCAGCGGTGGTTTAAGGACGGAGAAGGGATATAGCCAAACGGCCATTTTTCTTGCGAGAGGCAAAGGGGGGGGAGAAAATGATCATCCATATCGTCGGCGGCGGCCCGCGTGAGCTTCTTCCCGACTTGTGTTCTTATGGCGGCGAAGATGTGTGCTGGGTCGGCGTCGACCGCGGTACAGCTGTGTTGCTTGAGGCAGGGTTTCGGCCGGTGCGAGCATTTGGCGACTTTGATTCGCTGCCGGCTGAAGACGTAGCTAAGCTGCGGCAGATGATTCCCCATCTTGACATATGGCCGGCGGAAAAAGACAAAACCGATATGGAGATCGCCCTTGATTGGGCGGTGGAACAAACGGCCCGCTCCATCCGCTTGTTCGGCGCGACCGGCGGGCGGCTGGATCATTTGTTCGGCAACGTTGGGCTGTTGCTGAAATACGCCGGCCAGCCGATTGAAATCGTCGACCGGCAAAATGTGCTGACCGTTCATCTGCCCGGCACATACAAGGTCATGCATGACGCGCGGTATCGCTATGTATCGTACATCCCGATTTCCGAAACGGTGGCCGAACTCACGCTCGCCGGATTTAAATATCCGTTAACGAATTGTCATATTTCCCGTGGTTCTACACTATGTATTAGTAACGAACTTATCCAATCTTCCGGTACTTTTTCGTTTTCTGAAGGCATATTAATGATGATAAGGAGCAGCGATTCCGGCTGCCCGTAGTTGCGATTGGCCCATTCGGGAATATACTGATAAGGAAATGGCGGGAAGCTCGTTACGATGGGTGTGAGGAGGGAATCGGGATGAAATTTTATACCATTAAGCTGCCAAAGTTTTTGGGCGGGATTGTGCGGGCGATGTTGAATGCATTCAAAAAAGGATAAGAAAAAAGCACCATTTTTGGTGCTTTTTTTGTTGACGGGTTAGACGCGTTTAATTTTCCCGGATTTTAGTGCACGCGCCGAAACCCAAACGCGTTTCGGTTTGCCGTCGACTAAAATGCGCACTTTTTGCAAGTTGGCTTTCCACGTGCGGCGGTTGGCATTCATAGCGTGTGAACGCGTGTTGCCGAACGATTTTTTCTTGCCGGTGACAAAGCATTTCGCCATTCGTTTTCCCTCCTTGCTGTAACATCCCTCTAAAAACACTATTCTAATTTATCATACAACCGAAGGGATTGCAATAGACGCGCTCTTTCCCTTTCAAGAAAATACCCTTGACATACATTTCAGTTTTCGGCTAAATAATACTAGTGGGCGGCTCGGACGCTTTGAAAACAGCAAGCGTTATAGTACAATAAGGATAGCTGTGCGATGATACGAAAAAGGGGGAGACGAGCATGTCGATCGAATGGCAAACAAACTACGGGCGCATTGAAATCGCCAATGAAGTCATTGCCATGATTGCGGGGGGAGCGGCTGTCGACTGCTACGGCATTGTTGGAATGGCGTCCAAAAATCAAATTCGCGATGGGCTGTCGGAAATTTTGCGCCGTGAAAACTTCTCAAAAGGGGTCATTGTCCGGGAGGAAAACGGCGAAGTACATATCGATATGTACATCATCGTCAGCTACGGGACGAAAATTTCCGAAGTCGCCCATAACGTGCAGTCAAAAGTGAAGTATACGCTCGACCAAACGCTCGGGTTGGCGGTTCAGTCGATCAACATTTACGTTCAAGGGGTTCGGGTGACGAATCCGTAGTAAGGAGGAATTAGTCGGTGACAATGAGGACGCTTGACGGAAGACGGTTTGCCGATATGGTGCAGCAGGGAGCCGCACACTTAGCGGACAACGCCAAAGCAGTCGATGCGCTGAACGTCTTTCCGGTTCCAGATGGTGATACGGGAACAAACATGAGCTTGTCGATGACGTCCGGGGCGAAAGAAGTAAAGGCGAACGTCTCCGACCATATCGGCAACGTCGCCGCGACGCTGGCGAAAGGACTGTTGATGGGGGCGCGCGGCAATTCTGGCGTCATTTTGTCGCAGTTGTTCCGCGGGTTTGCCAAGGCGGTCGAAGGAAAACAGCAAGTGGATGGCTTCGAATTTGCCGCTGCTTTGCAAGCGGGGGTCGATACGGCTTACAAAGCGGTCATGAAGCCGGTCGAAGGGACGATTCTCACCGTTGCGAAAGAGGCGGCGCGCAAAGCGATTGAAGCAGCCAAAAAAGAGCGCGACGTCGTCGCGGTGATGGAGGCGGCGTTTGCCGAGGCGAAGGAGGCATTGCAGCGCACGCCGGAACTGCTGCCTGTTCTGAAGGAAGTAGGGGTTGTCGACAGCGGCGGCCAAGGGCTCGTATATGTGTACGAAGGATTTCTCGCCGCCTTGAAAGGGAAAACGGTCACAACGGCGCGTGCCGAAGTATCGATGGACGATTTGGTGAAAATGGCGCACCATCAAAGCGCGCAAAGCCATATTCACACCGATGACATCGAATTTGGCTATTGCACGGAATTTATAGTTCGTTTTGAGGCGGACAAGCTCGCGCGGCATCCGTTTTCCGAAGAAACGTTTCGCCGCGAGCTGAGCCGGTTGGGCGACTCGCTGCTTGTTGTCGCTGACGACGAGCTCGTCAAAGTGCACATCCATTCGGAAACGCCTGGCGACGTATTGAGCTGCGGCCAGCGCTATGGAAGCTTGATCAATATTAAAATTGAAAACATGCGTGAGCAGCATGCCCGCATCGTCGGCAAGGAGGCGAAAACGCCGTCCCGCGCCGCTGCGGAGGAAGCGAAGCCATACGGCATCGTCGCGGTAGCGATGGGCGAAGGTGTGGCTGAACTGTTTCGAAGCCTCGGCGCGCACGCGGTCATTGAAGGCGGGCAGACGATGAATCCAAGCACGGAGGAAATCACCGATGCCATCCGCCGCACTAATGCGGAAACGGTGTTTGTGCTGCCGAACAACAAAAACGTTGTGATGGCCGCCAAGCAGGCGGCGGAACTTTTGGAACAGCGCGTGATTGTCATTCCGTCGAAAACTGTTCCACAAGGCATGGCGGCGCTTTTGGCCTTCAACCCAGCGCAGTCGTCCGAGCAAAATGAACGGGCGATGGCAGCAGCGCTTTCAAAGGTGAAAACAGGGCAAGTGACGGTTTCCGTGCGCGATACGACGATCGATGGCATTGAGATTGAAAGAGGAGATTACATGGGGTTGCTTGACGACCGCATTATCGTCGCCGACAAGGACAAGATTGCGGTCACGAAACAGCTGCTTGACGCGCTCATCGACGAGGAAAGTGAAATCGTCACCATCCTGTACGGCGAAGATGCGACTGAAGTGGAAGTGGAAACGATCGTTGCTCATCTTGAAAAGGAACATGACGAAGTGGAAATCGAAGTCCATAACGGCCGACAGCCGTTATACCCATTTGTCATTTCTGTTGAGTAATATGGTAAGATAATAGAAGGGAGAGTTCCCTTCTATTTTTTCTACACGAACGGGGGTCGCAGCGATGAAATACAAAAGCGTCTTTGATATTATCGGTCCGGTGATGGTTGGACCGTCGAGTTCGCATACGGCTGGGGCAGCGCGCATTGGCCTTGTCGCACGCAAACTGTTTGGCAGAAAACCGGCGTGGGCGCGCATTTCGTTTTACGGCTCGTTTGCGGAAACGTATCGCGGACACGGCACCGATGTCGCCATTGTCGCCGGACTGCTCGGTTTTGACACGTTTGATGATCGCCTTCCGAATGCGCTTGAAATCGCCCGCATCGAAGGGCTCGATGTATCCTTTTTTACCGAGGAAGCGATTCCGCATCACCCAAATACGGCGCGTCTGCGGATTGGCGACGACAGGGGGAAACTCGAGCTTGTCGGTGTTTCCATCGGAGGGGGGAAGATCGAAATCGTTGAGCTGAACGGCTTTGAGTTGAAATTGTCCGGCCATCATCCGGCGCTATTAATCATGCATAATGACCGCTATGGAACGATTGGGGCAGTGGCCAGCGCGTTGGCGAAGCATGCCATTAACATCGGTCATATGGAAGTGTCGCGCAAGGAAAAAGGGAAAGAGGCGTTGATGACGATCGAAGTCGATCAGCCGCTGACGGATGATCTTATTCAAGAATTGGAACAATTGCCGAACGTCATTCAAGTTACAAAGCTTGTCGATTAATAAAGAAAGCGGTTGCGCATGGGTGCGGAAGTGAAACCAGCAGCGATGCGTTGTTAAGAAAGGACGGGGATAACGAATGTTTCGCAATGTCGCTGAGCTCGTCGAGCTAGCTGAAAAAGAGCAAATCAAAATTGCTGAAGTGATGATCCGCCAAGAGGTGGAGGTGAGCGGGCGCAGCCGGGAAGAGATTGTCGCGCAAATGGATCGTCACCTTGAGGTGATGGAGCAGGCGGTCGAGAGAGGGCTGCAAGGAGTCGTGTCCCGTTCCGGGTTGACCGGCGGCGATGCGATGCGAATGCAACGCTATATTGAAGCGGGTCGGTTTTTGTCAGGAGAAACGATTTTGGATGCCGTCAGCAAAGCGATGGCGACAAACGAAGTGAACGCGGCGATGGGCGTCATTTGCGCCACACCGACAGCGGGCGCAGCCGGCGTCGTTCCGGGGACGTTGTTTGCGGTAAAAGAAAAATTGCAGCCGTCAAGGGAAGAAATGATCGAATTTTTGTTTACAGCTGGAGCGTTTGGATATGTCGTCGCCAATAACGCGTCCATTTCCGGTGCTGCCGGCGGCTGCCAGGCGGAAGTCGGCTCAGCGGCCGGCATGGCTGCCGCTGCGCTTGTCGAGCTGGCCGGTGGGACGCCCAGCCAGGCGGCGGAAGCGATGGCGATCGCGTTAAAAAATATGCTTGGATTGGTTTGTGATCCTGTCGCTGGCCTTGTTGAAGTGCCGTGTGTGAAGCGGAACGCCATGGGGGCGGCCAACGCCATGATCGCCGCCGATATGGCGTTAGCCGGCATCAAAAGCCGCATTCCGTGCGATGAAGTGATCGAAGCGATGTATCGCATCGGTGCGTCCATGCCGGTAGCGCTCAAAGAAACTGCGCAAGGGGGGCTGGCCGCTACGCCGACAGGACGCGCGATTGCGGCCCGCGTTTTCGGCGCTGCTGCGGCAACGAAGTGAATGAAACGATGCAACAACCGGTGACGGCGGTCAAAGGAATCGGAGAAGAAACGGCGGCCGCGCTCGCCGGCCTCGGCATCGCGACGGTCGGCGAGCTGCTCAGCTACGCGCCGTACCGGTATGACGATTACGAACAAAACGATTTGGCCGCCGTCCGCCACGAAGAAAAGGTGACGGTGGAAGGGAGCGTGCATAGCGCCCCGCTTTTGACGTATTACGGAAAAAAAAAGTCGCGCCTTTCCTTTCGGCTGTTGGCCGGTCGCTATTTGGTCACCGTCGTTTGCTTTAACCGCCCGTATTTGAAAGAAAAAATCGCTTTAAACGAAACAGTGACGGTCATCGGCAAATGGGACCGGCATCGGCAGACAATCAACGCATACGAGCTCCGATTCGGGGCGGCTTCGGAGGCGGCCGGCATTGAGCCGGTCTATTCGGTGCGCAGCCCGCTGACGGTCAAATCGATGCGCCGGCTGATCAAGGCGGCGTTCACCCAGTTCGGTACGCATATTCCTGACTTGTTGCCGTCTGCCTTGCGCCGCGCCTACCGCCTTGTTGACAAACAAGAGGCGGTTCGCGCCCTTCATTTTCCGCGTTCGCGCGAAGAACTTCATCAGGCGCGGCGCCGGCTCGTCTATGAAGAGTTTTTGCTTTACCAGTTGAAAATGCAGGTGCTAAGGAAAATTATGCGCGACGAACGGCGCGGCCTCATTCATTCGTTCCCGCATGAGCAACTCGCGTCGTTTGTTTCCGGGTTGCCGTTTTCGTTAACGAACGCCCAGCGGCGCGTCATTAGGGAAATTTTGGCTGACATGCAGGCGCCAAGACAAATGAATCGGCTCTTGCAAGGCGACGTCGGTTCCGGCAAGACGGTCGTTGCCGCGGTTGCGCTTTACGCCGCCGTACTGTCCGGGTTCCAAGGGGCGTTGATGGTGCCGACGGAAATTTTGGCTGAACAGCACGCCCGTTCGCTCGCTGAACTGCTTGCTGATACAGGTGTGACTGTTGCGCTCCTAACGAGCTCGGTGAAAGGAAAACGGCGCAAAGAGTTGCTTGCAGAGCTAAAGAACGGGATGGTGGATATTGTTATCGGGACGCACGCCTTAATTCAAGAAGGGGTGCAGTTCCGCCGTCTTGGTCTCGTCATTACCGATGAACAGCACCGGTTCGGCGTCGAGCAGCGCCGCGTCCTGCGTGAGAAAGGGCGCGCGCCGGATGTGTTGATGATGACGGCGACCCCGATCCCGCGGACGCTCGCCATCACAGCGTTTGGCGATATGGATGTTTCGGTGCTTGATGAAATGCCGGCCGGACGGAAAAAAGTGGAGACGTATTGGGTGAAGCATAATGAGTTTGCCCGCGTGCTTGATTTTATTGAAAAAGAATTGCGCCGCGGCCATCAAGCGTACGTGATTTGCCCGCTCATTGAAGAGTCGGAAAAATTGGATGTGCAAAACGCCATTGATGTCCATAGCCAGCTCGTCCACTACTATCGCGGGAAATACGAAGTCGGCCTCATGCACGGCCGACTGTTGGCTGATGAAAAAGAAGCGGTCATGCGGGCGTTCAGCGAAAATCGCATCCATGTCCTCGTTTCAACGACGGTCGTCGAAGTTGGGGTGAACGTACCGAACGCGACGGTGATGGTTATTTATGATGCCGAGCGGTTCGGACTTGCCCAGCTTCACCAATTGCGCGGCCGAGTCGGACGCGGAGACGCCCAGTCGTACTGCATTTTAATCGCTGACCCGAAGTCGGAAATCGGCAAAGAACGAATGCATATTATGACGGAAACAGCGGACGGGTTCGTGCTTGCGGAAAAAGATCTAGAGCTGCGCGGGCCGGGCGATTTTTTCGGCACGAAACAAAGCGGGCTTCCGGAATTCCGGTTCGGCGACCCGGTGCATGATTACCGCATTTTAGAAGTCGCCCGCCGCGATGCGGCTAAGCTCGTTTCATCCGCTGTGTTTTGGCGCGACGAGGCGTATGCCGGGTTGCGCGCTGAGCTGGAAGCGTCCGGCGTGCTCGACGGGGAAAAGCTAGATTAATAGGCGAACGAGGCGGTCGGCGCGCATGTGCGTCCCGCTTTTTTTGCAGCTGCTTTTGTTCGCAGCATAAAGTTTGCCTTCATGGTGGGCTAAGCGCGAATAACGTTTTTTTGCCGGCAAACGGTTTTCGGCAAAATGTGGACGCTTTTCACTTTTTCGCTTGCATTCCGTTTCTTGATATTATATATTACCTTTAGTACCTAGTCATAAAATCGGACGGTGTAATAAATCGATGAGAAAAAGTAAACGTGAACGGCAACGGCTGTTGCAGGAGACGATCCGGGAAAACCCGTTTGTCACTGACGAAGAGCTGGCGGAGAAATTTTCTGTCAGCGTGCAGACGATCCGCCTCGATCGGCTGGAGTTGGCAATTCCTGAGCTGCGCGAGCGCATAAAACACGTCGCCCGCCAGTCGTTCGCCGATAAAGTGCGGGCGTTGCCGCTTGAAGAAGTGATTGGTGACATCATTGACATCAAGCCGGATGCGAGCGCCATTTCGATTTTCGATGTCAAAGAGGAACACGTGTTTCGGCGCACCCGCATCGCCCGCGGCCACCATTTGTTCGCCCAAGCGAATTCGCTCGCCGTCGCCGTCATCCACGATGAATTGGCGCTGACGGCGAAGGCGATGATCCGTTTCGTGCGCCAAGTGAAAGAAGGCGAGCGGGTTGTAGCAAAGGCGAAAGTGACCGGCAAAACGAAAAGCGGGCGCACGGTCGTTGACGTGAACAGTTATGTCGGTCAAGAACTCGTGTTTTCGGGAACGTTCGAAATGTATCGCTCAAACATGGAAAAAAAGGATGGCGACAGCAATGAACATCGCAATTGACGCTATGGGAGGAGACTACGCTCCGCAGGAAATTGTGCTTGGTGCGGCAAGGGCTGTTGCGCATTTTTCCGATATTCGCGTGACCTTAATTGGCGATGAAGCAAAAATTCGCCCGCATTTGCCGAGCGAAGAGCGCATTTCGATCATCCACGCTGACGAAGTGATTGAAGCGGCCGATGAGCCGGTGCGGGCGGTGCGGCGCAAAAAAAACTCGTCGATGGTGCGCATGGCTGAAGAGGTGAAAGAAGGGCGTGCAGACGCCTGCATTTCCGCCGGCAATACCGGAGCGCTCATGGCTGCCGGGCTGTTTGTCGTCGGACGGGCGGCCGGCATTGATCGGCCAGCGCTTGCGCCGACGCTGCCGACGGTGGACGGAAAAGGATTCGTTTTTTTAGACGTCGGCGCCAATGTGGACGCCCGCCCGGAACATCTGCAGCAATATGCGTTGATGGGGCATGTGTATGCTAAAAAAGTGCGTGGCATCGCGAATCCGCGCATCGGTTTGCTCAATGTCGGCACAGAAGACCAAAAAGGGAATGAAACGATGAAGCGGGCGTTTGCCCTGCTGAAAGAAACGAACCTTCATTTCATCGGCAATGTTGAAGCGCGCGACTTGCTGCAAGGGGTGGCTGATGTCGTCGTCGCCGACGGCTTTTCCGGCAATGTTGCTTTAAAAACGATCGAAGGAACGGCAATGGCGCTCTTTTCCTTGCTCAAGCAGACGCTGACAAGCAGCGTGGCGGCCAAACTCGCCGCTGCTGCCCTCAAGCCAAAACTTTCTGGGTTGAAAAAGATGATGGACTACTCCGAATACGGCGGCGCCGCACTGTTCGGCTTGAACGCTCCGGTCATTAAAGCGCACGGCTCATCCGATGCGAACGCCATTTTCCACGCCGTCCGCCAGGCGCGCGAAATGGTGGCGAATGATGTTATTGGCATGATCAAAGCGGAGCTGGAACGGACATCATAAATCAAGGAGGAACGGGAATGGGGAAAATCGCCTTTTTATTTCCAGGTCAAGGATCGCAAACGGTCGGTATGGCGAAAGACGCCGCCGACCATGACGCCCGCGCCCGAGCGGTCATCGATGCTGCCGATGAGCGGCTCGGATTTTCGCTTTCAGCGCTCATGTTCAATGGACCGCAAGAGGAGCTGACGCTGACGTACAACGCCCAGCCGGCGCTTTTGACCGCCAGCATCGCTTTGCTCCAGCTTGTCGACGGCGCTGGGCTGAAAGCGGACTATGTCGCCGGCCACAGCTTAGGCGAATATACGGCGCTCGTCGCGGCCGGAGCTATGTCGTTTGCCGACGCGGTCTATGCGGTGCGCCGCCGCGGTGAACTGATGGACGAGGCGGTGCCGGCTGGCGAAGGTACGATGGCTGCGGTGTTAGGAATGGAAGCGGAGGCGCTCGAGGCGGTGACGAACGAAATTGCTGCCCAGGGCGACCCGGTCGAGCCGGCCAACTTCAATTGCCCAGGGCAAATTGTCATCTCCGGCTCGAAAGCGGGAGTGGAAAAAGCGGGGCAGCTGGCCAAAGAGCGCGGTGCCAAGCGCGTCATTCCGCTTGAGGTGAGCGGGCCGTTTCATTCCGTGCTCATGAAACCGGCGGCGGAGCAGTTGCAACAAGTCCTAGCCGGTTTAAGCATTCGTGATGCCGACATTCCGGTGATCGCTAATGTGACTGCTGAGCCGGTGACGAAGAAGGAAGACATCGCCCGCCTGCTCATTGAACAGCTGTATTCGCCGGTGCGCTGGGAGCAATCGGTGCGCACGCTTTTGGCGCTGGGTGCCGACACGTTTGTGGAAATTGGGCCGGGGAAAGTGTTGTCCGGCCTCGTGAAAAAAATCGACCGCAACGCCCGCGTTTATGCGGTTAATGACCTCGCTTCCGCGGAGGCAACCGTTGCGGCGCTGAAGGGAGAATCGTGATGCTCGAAGGAAAAATCGCCCTTGTCACCGGAGCGTCGCGCGGCATCGGCCGGGCCGTCGCGCTTGAACTCGCCCGCCAAGGAGCGAATGTTGCCGTCAACTATGCCGGCAGCGAAGCAAAAGCGAATGAAGTGGTCGAAATGATCCGTTCGCTTGGCCGCGAGGCGTTCGCTGTGCAGGCGGATGTCGCCCGCTCTGAGGATGTGGAGCGCATGGTAAAAACGGTGCTCGACCAATTCGGCCGCCTTGACATTTTAGTCAACAACGCCGGCATTACGCGCGACAACTTATTGATGCGGATGAAAGAAGAAGAATGGGATGCGGTGATTAACACGAACTTAAAAGGGGTATTTCTTTGTACGAAGGCCGTCACACGGCCGATGATGAAGCAACGCTATGGGCGGATCATCAACGTCGCTTCGGTTGTCGGCGTGATCGGCAACCCCGGACAGGCGAATTACGTCGCCGCCAAAGCCGGCGTCATTGGGCTGACGAAGACAGCAGCGCGCGAGCTCGCCAGCCGCAACATTACCGTCAATGCTATCGCGCCGGGATTTATTACGACCGACATGACGGAAGCGCTCAGTGCGGAGTTGAAAGAAGAAATGTTAAAGCAAATTCCGCTCGCCCGTTTCGGCGATCCGGATGACGTTGCTCGCGTTGTTGCGTTTCTCGCTTCGGAAGCGGCCGGCTATATGACCGGACAGACGCTTCATGTCGATGGCGGCATGGTCATGCCATAATCAAACACCTCTAGTATTTTTTTGGCGAATGGACTATAATCATGAAGGGAGGTGAACACGATGGCCGACGTATTGGAGCGTGTAACAAAAATTATTGTCGACCGCTTAGGGGTGGACGAATCACAAGTGACGCTTGAGGCGTCGTTCAAAGATGATTTAGGCGCCGACTCGCTCGACATCGTCGAACTAGTCATGGAGCTTGAAGACGAATTCAACATGGAAATTTCCGATGAAGAAGCGGAAAAAATCGTCACAGTCGGAGATGCTGTGAACTACATAAAAAGCCATCTGTAATGCCGCTTTTTTTGCAAAGTCCCGTTGCTCCGAACGGGGCTTTCTCTGCTTTTTAAGAACGCTCGGCGGGTTCTGGGGGAAATAGCGACCCGCTTCTGATGGCGTAGCGGGTCGGTGAACGGATATAATAAAGATAGCATACGGCCAGTTTGTCTGGGATGAAGTCGGAGGGCGTTTTTATGTCAAAACCAAAAGATAAAGAGCGCATTTATGAAAAAAGGCGGGCGAAGTTTCAAGAACTGCAGAAGAAAATCGGCATCACCTTTCAAAATGAAAAGCTGTTGATGCAAGCGTTCACCCATTCATCGTATGTGAATGAGCATCGGCGGCGGCTCCATGAGGACAACGAGCGGCTCGAGTTTTTAGGCGACGCCGTACTGGAGCTGACCGTTTCACAATATTTATTTCAAAAGTTTCCTCATATGAGCGAAGGACAATTGACGAAGCTAAGGGCGGCCATCGTCTGCGAGCCGTCGCTTGTGAAATTTGCCAATGCTTTGTCATTCGGCGATCTTGTTTTGCTTGGCAAAGGCGAAGAGCTGACCGGCGGGCGGACGCGGCCGGCGCTGCTCGCTGATGTGTTTGAGGCGTTTATCGGCGCCCTTTATTTGGACCAAGGAATGAACGCGGTCGTTCGTTTTTTAGGACAAACGATGTTCCCGAAGATCGACGAAGGTGCTTTTTCTCATGTGATGGATTTTAAAAGCCAATTGCAGGAATTGGTGCAACGCGACGGGAGTGGAACGCTAGAATACGCCATTTTGGAAGAAAAAGGACCGGCCCACAACAAAGAATTTGTCGCCCGGGTGGCGTTGAACGGCCGAGAACTTGGCATCGGCGTCGGCCGCTCAAAAAAAGAGGCGGAGCAACATGCGGCGCAAATGGCGCTCGAAGCGTTGCGGGCCGCTGACAGATAAAAAAGGCTGGCGCTTGACGTCAGTCTTTTTCTATGAACATTTTTCCTATCAGCGCTTTTTTTGTCTATGTATGGTATATTGATAAAAGATGCAACCTCTTCGTCCGCCGTTCTGTCCGGTGGACGAGGATGTTCACGATGGATTACAGCGGAAAGATGGTGAGGCACCAGACCATGTTCCTCAAACGGTTGGATGTGATCGGCTTCAAATCGTTCGCCGATCGTGTATCGATTGACTTCGTTCCTGGCGTGACGGCGGTCGTCGGCCCGAACGGAAGCGGCAAAAGCAACATTACGGATGCGATTCGTTGGGTGCTAGGGGAACAGTCAGCGAAGTCGCTGCGCGGCGCGAAAATGGAAGACGTCATTTTCGCTGGCAGCGACTCGCGCAAGCCGCTTAATGTGGCCGAAGTGACGATCACGCTCGATAACGAAGACGGCTTTTTGCCGTTAGAGTACCAGGAAGTCAGCGTGACCCGACGCGTCTATCGCTCGGGGGAAAGCGAGTTTTTCATCAACCGCCAGCCGTGCCGTCTTAAAGATATTGTCGACTTGTTTCTTGATTCCGGGCTTGGCAAGGAGGCGTTTTCGATCATCGGCCAAGGCCGGGTTGAAGAAATTTTAAGCAGCAAACCGGAAGAGCGGCGCACGATTTTTGAGGAAGCGGCTGGCGTCTTGAAATATAAGTTGCGCAAAAAAAAGGCGGAGACGAAACTGGCGGAAACGCAAGACAACTTGCACCGCGTCAACGACATTTTGCATGAGCTCGAACAGCAGCTTGAGCCGCTCCGGATGCAGGCATCGATTGCCCAAGAATATTTGGAAAAGCGGGAGGAGCTCGAGCGGTTTGAAGCAGCGCTCATGGTGCATGACATCGAGCAGTTGCATGAGCAATGGAATGAGCTAAAGGCAGCGTTTGACGAGCACCAGCAAGATGAAGGGGCGCTAGCGGCAGTGTTGCAAAAAATGGAGGCCGATATTGAGCAGCTGCGCGACCAAATCACCGCCATTGACGAATCCGTTGACGGTTTGCAGCAAGTGCTCCTCTTAGCGAGCGAAGAGCTTGAAAAGCTTGAAGGACGGAAAGAAGTGCTGAAAGAGCGGAAAAAACATGCCACTAAGCGAATCGCCCAGCTCGATGAAGCAATCGCTTCCCTGGCGGCGAAACGGCGCCGCCTCACCGAACAGCTCCATTCGGAGCAGGCTGCGCTCGCCGAGCTCGAGACGGCCGCCGCAGCGCTGGAGAAAGCGTTGAAAGAGAAGCAGGCATCGCTTTCAGCGTATGAAATGGACATTGACGAAGAAATCGAACGGCGCAAGGGCGACTACATTGACCTTGTCCACGAACAGGCGGCGTTGAAAAATGAGCGTATGCATGTAGAGCAAGCGATCAGCAGGCTGCGCGCCAAGCAGGCGGCATTGGCGGAAGCGAACGCCCATCATCTTGCCGAACGAGAACAGCTCGAGCAAAAGTGGACGGCTTTATCCGCTGAGCAACGCCGGCTCGAACGAGCGATAGCCGAAGCGCGCGACAAGCAAGCTGCCCTTGCTGCCGCGCTGAAGGCGCAAAAAACGGAGCTTGAACAGAAGGAAAGGCTGCTCCATCAAGCGCGCCAATATCGTCAGCAGGCAAAAGCGCGCCAACAATGGCTTGAAGAGATGCAGCACGATTACGCTGGATTTTTCCAAGGAGTGAAAGAAGTATTAAAAGCGCGCGGTCGGCTGCCTGGCATTCACGGGGCGGTCGTTGAACTCATCCACGTCCCGGACCGCTACGAAACCGCAATCGAAACGGCGCTTGGTGGGGCGATGCAGCACATTGTCGTCGACAGCGAATCGGCGGCACGGCAAGCCATTCATTATTTAAAGGCGAACGGCTACGGAAGGGCGACGTTTTTGCCGCTTGACGTCATTCAAGCGCGTTCTCTTTCCGAACGGGAGCGGGCGGCGATTAGCGGCCACCCGGCGTTTGTCGGCATTGCGGGAGAGCTCGTCGAGTGTGAACGCGCGTATGCGGCGGCGGTTGCCCATTTGCTCGGCCACGTCATTGTGACAGCCGACTTAAAAGGGGCAAACGAGCTGGCGAAGCTCCTTCACTATCGCTACCGGCTTGTCACGCTCGATGGCGATGTCGTCAGTCCGGGCGGGGCCATGACGGGCGGCGGTGCGGCGAAAAAGACGACTTCCTTGTTAAGCCGAAGCCGTGAGCTTGAAACGATTGCTGTCAAAATTCAGGAAATGGATGGAAAAATCGCTCAGCTTGAGCGCGACATCGCGGCGAAACAGCGAGAACGGGCGGAACGGGAGGCAGAGGCGGCTGCGCTAGAGCAAGAGCTCTCGGGGTTGCAACAGGCGCTGCAGGCACAAAAAGAGGCACAGCGCGAACTTGAATGGCAAAAAAAGCGAATCGATGAGCGGCTTACCTTATATGACGAAGAAAAAATAAACGACGAGCGTGAAATCGCGGAGCTGAACAACCGCCTGCAAGAGATGGATGAGCAGCTCGGGAAGCTGGCTGAGAAGCTGCAAGCGATCGATAAGGACATCGACCGGCTGCAGGCGCGAAAACAGACGGAACAAACGACAAAAGAGGCGCTTCAGTTGGCGATCACCGAGAAAAAAATCACGTTGGCGGAAACGAGAGAACGAGTGAAGCACGCGCGCCGGAAAACGGAAGAACTGGAAGCCGAGCTGGCGGAAACCGAAGGTGAGCTTCGGGCGGCCGAACAGGAGCGGGCCGCATTGACCGCAGAAATGAACGCGCCGGCGTGGAACGAAGACGAACTCGAAGAGCAACGGCGACAAAAGCTAGAAGACAAGCAAAAGACGATTGAACTGATCGCCAGCCGCCGTGAACAGCGGCTTGACTGCCAAGAGCGGCTTGAGCATTTAGAGCAGGAATGGAAAGAAGTAAAGCGGCAACATAAACAGCTTGCTGAGGCGGTAAAAGACGAGGAAGTGAAGCTGAATCGACTGGATGTAGAACTCGAAAACTTGCTTGCCCGCCTTCGTGAAGAGTACGGGCTGTCGTTTGATGCGGCCCGTTCCGCGTATCCGCTGCATGTCGAGGCCGAGGAGGCGCGCAAGCGGGTGAAGCTCATCAAGCGCGCCATTGATGAGCTTGGCACTGTCAATTTAGGGGCGATCGACGAATATGAGCGCGTTTCTGAGCGGCACCGCTTTTTAAGCGAGCAAAAAACCGACCTCGAAGAAGCGAAAGCAACGCTTCATCAAGTGATTGACGAAATGGATGAGGAAATGAAAAAACGGTTTTTCTCGACATTTGAACAAATCCGCGCTCAGTTTGTCGAAGTGTTCCGCGAGCTATTTGGCGGAGGCCGCGCGGATTTGCGGCTGACTGAGCCAAATGATCTGCTGGAAACCGGGGTTGACATCGTCGCTCAGCCGCCGGGGAAAAAGCTGCAGCATTTAAGCTTGCTCTCCGGCGGCGAGCGGGCGCTGACGGCGATCGCCCTTTTGTTTTCCATTTTAAAAGTGCGTCCCGTGCCGTTTTGTGTTCTTGACGAAGTCGAGGCAGCGCTCGATGAGGCGAACGTGCAGCGGTATGCCCAATATTTGAAACGGTTCAGCTGCGACACGCAGTTTATCGTTATCACCCATCGAAAAGGGACGATGGAAGAGGCGGACGTGCTTTATGGCGTCACGATGCAAGAATCGGGCGTCTCGAAGCTCGTTTCCGTTCGTCTTGAAGATTCAAAGCAGCTTGTGCAGTCATAGTGGGAAGGAGGAGCCTCAATGGGCTTTTTTCAAAAGTTGAAAGAAAAATGGACGAAACAAGCCGATGCCGTTACCGAGAAATTTAAAGAAGGGCTGTCAAAAACGCGCGATTCGCTCGCCGGAAAGGTGAACGATCTCATCGCCCGCTACCGGAAAGTGGACGAAGAGTTTTTTGAAGAGCTCGAGGAAATTTTAATCGCCGCTGATGTCGGTGTTGCGACCGTTATGGAGTTGGTTGATGAGCTGAAAATGGAAGTGAAGCGCCGCAACATCCAAGAATCGGCGCAAATGCGCGACGTCATTGCGGAGAAGCTCATTGACATTTACCGCTCCGGTGCCGATGACAACGAGCTTTCCGCTTTGAATATCCAAACGAGCGGATTGACGGTCATTTTGTTCGTCGGCGTCAATGGTGTCGGTAAAACAACAACGATCGGAAAACTCGCTCATAAGCTGAAATCGGAAGGGAAATCGGTGCTCTTGGCTGCAGGCGATACGTTCCGCGCTGGAGCGATCGAGCAGCTCGAGGTATGGGGAGAGCGCGTCGGTGTCGACGTCATTAAGCAAGCGGCCGGCTCCGACCCGGCGGCGGTCATGTATGACGCCATTCAGGCGGCAAAAGCGCGCGGCGTCGATGTATTGCTATGCGATACAGCTGGGCGGCTGCAAAACAAAGTGAATTTAATGAAAGAGCTTGAAAAAGTGAAGCGCGTCATCAGCCGCGAAATTCCGGACGCTCCGCATGAAGTGTTGCTTGTCCTTGATGCGACGACCGGACAAAACGCCATGAGCCAGGCGAAGCTGTTTAAAGAAGCAACCGATGTCACCGGCATTGTGTTGACGAAACTCGACGGCACGGCGAAAGGCGGGATCGTGCTTGCCATTCGCAACGAGCTGGCCATCCCGGTGAAATTGGTCGGCCTCGGCGAAAAAATGGACGACTTGCAACCGTTTGATCCAGAAAAATATGTCTACGGGCTGTTTGCTGGGTTGTTTGATGAAGCATAACGCTGCTTTGTTCACCAGTCATTGGCCTGGCTCGAGGATGCTGGCTAGGTTTAACAGCGGGGGGGGGGATCCGTTCGCTTGCGCTTGAACGGCATACGCTTCTTTTTAGGGCTGGCGGCCATCGCCGTCAGCCTTGTTTTGGTGATGACGCGGAAGTGAAACAAAACGAATGGGTGTTATCTTGACAACTGCCGGGAAACAAAGTACACTCACTTTTGTAAAGGATTTTCACTTAACAATAAGGGGGAGAGTCCGGTGCTTGAAAAAACGATGCGCATGAACTATTTGTACGATTTCTATCAAGCGCTCCTGACACCGAAGCAGCGCAATTATATGGCGCTCTATTACTTGGACGACTACTCCCTCGGGGAAATTGCCGAACAATATGAAGTGAGCCGCCAGGCGGTGTACGATAACATCCGGCGCACGGAAGCGATGCTTGAACAATATGAAGAAAAGCTCGGACTGTTGCAAAAATATGAACGGCGACAGCGGCTCATTGGGCGACTAAAAGACTACGTTCGCCAACATTACAGCGCCGATGCTGAATTGGCGTCGCTAGTCAACGAGCTTGATGAGCTCGATTAGGGGGGTGACCGCTATGGCGTTTGAAGGGCTATCCGAACGCTTGCAACATGTCATGAATCGAATCCGCGGCAAAGGGAAAGTGACCGAGGCCGACGTAAAAGAGATGATGCGCGAAGTGCGCCTTGCTTTGCTAGAGGCTGACGTCAACTTTAAAGTCGTGAAAGACTTTATTAAACGGGTGAGCGAGCGGGCGGTCGGTCAGGAAGTGATGAAAAGCTTGACGCCCGGTCAGCAAGTCATTAAGGTCGTAAAGGAAGAGCTGACTGCGCTTATGGGCGGCGAGCAAAGCCAAATCGCCGTCGCGAAGAAACCGCCGACGGTTGTCATGATGGTCGGGCTGCAAGGGGCCGGGAAGACGACGACGACCGGGAAGCTTGCGAACTTGCTGCGCAAACGGCATAACCGCAAGCCGCTGCTTGTGGCCGCTGACATCTATCGCCCCGCGGCGATCAAACAGCTCGAGACGCTTGGTAAGCAGCTGAATGTGCCTGTTTTTTCGCTAGGCGAGCACGCCAACCCGGTGGAGATCGCCAAACAGGCGCTTGAACGGGCGAAAGAGGAGCATGACGACTACGTGCTCATCGATACGGCCGGCCGCCTTCACGTCGACGAGGCGCTCATGGATGAGCTGAAGCAAATGAAAGAAGCGGTCAAGCCGGATGAAATTTTCCTTGTCGTTGACGCCATGACCGGGCAAGATGCCGTCAATGTCGCGCAAAGCTTCCATGAGCAGCTCGGCATTACCGGCGTCATTTTAACGAAGCTCGACGGCGATACGCGCGGCGGAGCGGCGCTGTCGATCCGCGCCGTTACCGGAGCGCCGATCAAGTTTGCCGGGATGGGCGAAAAGCTTGACGCCTTGGAGCCGTTCCATCCGGAGCGGATGGCGTCGCGCATTTTAGGAATGGGCGATGTTTTGACGCTCATTGAAAAAGCGCAGGCCGCCGTCGATGAGGAGAAGGCGAAAGAGCTCGAGCAAAAAATGCGCACGGCGACGTTTACGTTCGACGACTTTTTGGACCAGCTCGGTCAAGTGCGCAAGCTCGGCCCGCTCGATGAAATTTTAAAAATGCTTCCGGGTGCCAATAAAATCAAAGGGCTTGATAACATCCAAGTCGATGAAAAGCAAATCGCCCGCGTTGAAGCAATCATCCGCTCGATGACGAAAGAAGAAAAAATGCATCCGGAAATCATTAATGGCAGCCGGAAAAAGCGGATTGCCAAAGGAAGCGGTACGACCGTGCAAGAAGTAAACCGGCTTTTGAAGCAGTTTGACGACATGAAAAAAATGATGAAAATGATGACGAATATGCCAAAAGGGAAGAAAAAAGGATTTCGCTTCCCATTTCTGTAAATGTAGTTCTGTTAAGCGAAAAACCTTTACAAACGGAAAAAGAATTGTTAATATACTATCTTGTGTGGACTATATACGGAGGTGCGTACAAACTATGGCAGTAAAAATTCGTTTAAAACGCATGGGTGCAAAGAAAAACCCGTTCTACCGCATCGTTGTGGCAGATTCGCGCTCGCCGCGCGACGGCCGTTTCATCGAAACGATCGGCACGTACAACCCGGTCGCTGAGCCGGCGGAAATTAAAATCAATGAAGAGCTGGCGCTCAAATGGCTGCAAAACGGCGCCAAACCGTCGGATACGGTGCGCAACTTGCTGTCGAAGCAAGGCATTTTAGAGAAGTTTCATAACTTAAAATACGGCAAATAAGTGAGACAAGCATGAAACCGCTCATTGAAACGATCGTTAAGGCGCTTGTTGATCATCCGGAAGCAGTGGCCGTCGACAGCCGGGAGGAAGAGACTGCGGTCATTTATGAGCTGTCGGTGCATGACGAGGATGTCGGCAAAGTGATCGGGAAGCAAGGCCGGACGATCCATGCCATTCGTACGGTCGTCTACGCTGCTGCATCCGGATCGCCAAAGCGGGTGATCGTGCAAGTGAAAGAAAAAGGGTGAGGATGTTCCTCTCCCTTTTTTGATATCGCCGTGAAGGGGGAAAGGGATGAAGCTCATTCAAACGGTCGAGGTGCGGCAAGTTGTCACCGAGCGAAGCAAACAAATGCTCACTGCGGTGTTTACGGCGCGCAAACAGCAGCTTGAGCGGGAGTGCGATCAACTTCGTTTCGAGCAAAAGAAGATGGAGAAAAACGGAAAATACTCGCCCGCTTTAGTGAAACAATATTTTGCGAAAGAAATTGATGAACGCATAGAGAAAATAAAACTGCTTGAGTTTCAGCTTGAACAATTACATATGCTACCGTTGGGCAGCGAACTGAAGGAGAGGGAAGTCGAGGCGCTCGTTGAAGTGAACGTCGGCGATGGTTGGGAAGAGGTGACAAAGGCGCGCGCCATTATCGTTGAAGATGGCGTCGTCAAAGAGATTCGTTAAGAAGGGATGAAGGTGATGGAACGATGGTTTAACGTCGGCAAGATAGTCAACACGCACGGCATTCGCGGCGAGGTGCGCGTCATTTCGCGAACCGATTTTCCCGAAGAGCGGTACAAAAAAGGAAACAAACTGTACATTTTCCTTGAACGCGAGGCTGAACCGATCGAAGTGACCGTAAAAAGCCACCGCGTGCATAAATCGTTCGATTTGCTGTCGTTTGAAGGGTATGACAATATTAATGACGTCGAGCCGTTTAAAGGGGCGATGCTGAAAGTACCGGAAAGCCAGCTCGGCAAACTGAATGAAGGGGAATATTATTTCCATGAGATTATCGGTTGCACGGTTGCGACAGAAAATGGGGAGACGATCGGCACGGTGCGGGAAATTTTAACGCCGGGGGCGAACGACGTTTGGGTCGTCCGGCGCCAAGACGGCGCCGATGTGCTCATTCCGTATATCGACGATGTCGTCATTCGCGTGGACCTTGAACAGAAGACGATCATCGTACGGCCGATGGAAGGACTGCTTGAATGATGAGGATCGATATTTTAACGCTGTTTCCCGGTATGTTTTCCGGCGTGCTCAATGAGTCGATTGTAAAAAAGGCGCAGGAAAAGGGGGCGGCGACCATCCGCCTTGTTGACTTCCGCGAATTTGCCGACAACAAGCATAAAACAGTCGACGATTATCCTTACGGCGGCGGGGCGGGCATGGTGTTGAAGCCGCAGCCGATTTTTGACGCGGTGGAACATGTGACGGCGGAGTCGCCAGACGCGCGCATCGTTTTGCTTTGCCCGCAAGGTGAGCGCTACACGCAAAAAAAGGCGGAAGAGTTTGCCAAAGAAGAGCACTTGGTGCTCATTTGCGGCCATTATGAAGGATATGACGAACGCATTCGCCAACATTTGGCGACCGACGAAATTTCGATCGGCGATTACATTTTAACGGGCGGAGAGCTCGGCGCCATGGTGATTGTCGACAGCGTTATTCGTCTCCTTCCCGGGGTGCTTGGCAACGAGGCGTCGCCGGTTGATGACTCGTTTAGCTCTGGGTTGCTTGAGTATCCGCAATACACAAGGCCAGCCGATTTCCGCGGCATGAAAGTGCCGGATGTGCTGCTGTCGGGAAACCATCAGCTCATCGCTGAATGGCGCGAAAAGGAATCGCTTCGCCGAACGTTTTTGCGCCGCCCGGATTTGCTTGCCGATTACCCGCTCACCGAGAAGCAAAAACAATGGCTGAAAGAGTGGGAGCGAGACGACGAATAGCTATTGCCTGCAATCGGTGTTTATGCTATCATATTCTTTGTGTGGCTTAAGCGGTATGCTTAAGGATGGAAAACGGTGTTCCGCTGCAATGAAGGAGACGCATTGGCATGAACATCTGTGGAAGGAGTGGAGAATGATGCATCATTTGATCCAAGAAATTACGAAAGAACAACTGCGGACCGATTTGCCGGATTTCCGCCCGGGCGACACGGTGCGCGTCCACGTCAAAGTTGTGGAAGGCAACCGCGAGCGCATCCAAGTGTTTGAAGGCGTCGTTATTAAACGGCGTGGGGCGGGCATCAGCGAGACGTTCACCGTTCGCAAAGTATCCTACGGCGTCGGCGTGGAGCGCACGTTCCCGGTGCATACGCCGAAAATCGCCAAGCTGGAAGTTGTCCGCCGCGGGAAAGTCCGCCGCGCGAAATTGTACTACTTGCGTGCACTTCGCGGCAAAGCGGCGCGTATTAAAGAAAAAACCGCCCAATAATGGACATCGGTGGATTGTAGCGGAAAAGGAGCTTGCTTTCAAGCTCCTTTTTTCACTATCCGTCGGCGAAGTGGGTAAACTATCATTGTAGGTGGGAGAAAGATGGAACAGAAGAAAAGCGAATGGCGTGAGTGGTTGAAAGCCATTGTCGTCGCGGTCTTGTTAGCTGGGGGCATCCGCTATTTTATTTTCGCCCCGATCATTGTCGATGGCTATTCCATGATGCCGACATTACATAACCACGAACGGATGATCGTCAATAAATTGGCGTATAAAATCGGCATGCCGCACCGCTTCGACATTATTGTTTTTCACGCTGAAGAGGGAAGAGACTACATTAAGAGGGTCATCGGTCTGCCCGGCGATCGGATCGAGTATAAAAACGATACGCTCTATGTCAACGGCAAGGCGTATGATGAGCCGTATTTGGACGAATATAAAAAGCAGGTGGCCGACGGGCCGCTGACCGAGCCGTTTACGTTAGAGGAGCTGACCGGGCGGAGCACCGTGCCGGAAGGGCATTTGTTCGTCATGGGCGACAATCGCCGCTTCAGCAAAGACAGCCGCCATATCGGCTTCATCCCGATGGAGAAAGTCGTCGGCAAGGCGAATATTGTCTACTGGCCGCTTGATGACGCCCGGATTGCGAAATGAATGAGGCAGGTGATGCCAATGGTGACGATTCAATGGTTTCCCGGCCATATGGCGAAAGCGAAGCGGGAAGTACAGGAAAAATTAAAGCTGATCGATGTGGCGTTCGAACTGCTTGACGCCCGCGTGCCGATGTCGTCGCGCAACCCGATGATTGACGAGATTCTCGGGCAAAAGCCGCGCCTTATTTTGCTCAATAAAGCCGACATGGCCGACGAGACGGTGACGGAGCAATGGATCCGCTATTTCCGCGACCGCGGGAGTACAGCCATAGCCATCGACGCGCAAAGCGGAACAGGGGTGAAGCAAATCGCTGCTGCAGCGAAAGTGATGGTGAAAGACAAGTTCGACAAAATGCGAGCGAAAGGAATTAAAAACCCACGTCCAGTGCGGGCGCTCATCGTCGGCATCCCGAACGTCGGCAAATCGACGCTCATCAACCGGCTTGCTGGCCGCCATATTGCCAAAACTGGGGATAAACCGGGGGTGACCAAAGCGCAGCAATGGATCAAAGTCGGCAAAGCGATGGAGCTGCTTGATACGCCCGGCATTTTATGGCCGAAGTTTGAGGATGAGGAGGTCGGCTACAGGTTGGCGGTCACTGGTGCGATTAAGGATGAAATTTTAAACTTGCAAGACGTTGCGGTGTACGCGCTCCGTTTTTTATCTGACCATTATCCGGAGCGGCTAGCGAAGCGCTACGGCCTTGACAGTATTCCCGATGACATGGCCGCCTTGTTTGACGCCATCGGCCGGCGGCGCGGCTGCCTGACGGCGGGCGGCGGCATCGATTACGATAAAGTGGCCGATCTCGTTTTGTATGACGTCCGCACGGAAAAATTAGGACGGCTCAGCTTTGAAACGCCCGCTTGATGGACGTAATGCGTCTAGCGGGCGTTTTTCATTGACTGAACTTTTTTGCTTTACGGCAAGCGGCATGCGGCCGATAGTATAAGTAGAAAAGGGAGAAGGGTATGAAACAATATACGGTCAAAGAAATTGAAGCGCTGCTTCCAGAACTTGATGGAGAAAGCGACCCGCGCTGGGAGATGCTGCGGCGCGATGAGCGAAAAAGCGTGCAGGCGCTTCTTGCCCGCTTTGTTAAGCAAAAGGAGCGGGAGAAAACAGAGCGGCAGCGCTGGGAAGAGCTGATGCGCTATGAGCGCAAACTGTATGCCGCCGGCATCGAGCGAATTGCCGGCATTGACGAGGCTGGGCGCGGCCCGCTGGCCGGTCCGGTCGTTGCCGCAGCGGTCATTTTGCCGAAAGAAGGCCTCTATTTGCCGGGGCTTGACGACTCGAAACGGCTGACACCAGCCAAGCGCGAGGCGTTGTTTGCGCAAATTGAGGCGTGCGCCGTTGCGATCGGTGTCGGCATCGTAAGCGCAGCTGAAATCGATGAATGGAACATTTATGAAGCGACGAAGCAAGCGATGGCCAAAGCGGTCGCCGCGCTCTCGCCGCCACCGGAGCATTTGCTTGTCGATGCGATGACTGTGCCGTGTGCGCTACCGCAGCAGCGTCTCGTAAAAGGCGATGCCAACAGCGCTTCGATCGCCGCCGCATCCATCATCGCCAAAGTGACGCGTGACCGATGGATGCATGAGCTCGACCGCCGCTATCCGCAATATGGCTTTGCCCGTCATATGGGCTACGGGACGCCGGAACATCTTGCGGCGATTCGCCGCTACGGTGTGACGGATGAACACCGTCGCTCGTTCGCCCCAGTAAGGGCAGCGCTTAACGTTCAAACATAGCGGCCAAGGCGCGTTTTGACCGCACAGGAAGAGGAAGGACTTTCCTAAACTAGGCTGGAATGAAAGGATGGGAAGCGAATGGTAGAGCGGATGGAACGAACCGTTCCAGTGACCGCTGTCCGTGACGCAACATTCAACCAACGGTTTCGACCCGGGCAAGCGGTCGTCGGCCGGGTCGAGCAGGTGGAGGAAACGAAAAACGGGGAGCGGGTGGCTTTCGTCCGCGTCGGCGGCCAGCTCGTACGCGCCCGCCTCGAGGCGCCGTTGATTCCTGGGCGCACGTATTTGTTTGAAATTAAGAAACACGAGGGAATAATCTATTGGAAAGCCGCTTCTTTTTCCGAGCGGGCATCTGTTTTGTCTGATGAGGACGCCGCGCGCCGATGGCAACAGACGTGGAAGCTGCCGGCCGCCGCTTTGCCGGTGCTCCGCCAGGCGTTCAAAGCGGGGGCAGCCGTGGCGAAGGGGGAAGTCGTGGAATTGGCCGATGCGGTGAAGGAAACAGGGCGACTGTCCGATGCTGAGAAGGTGCTCGCATACTTGTTTCACCGTCGTCTGCCGCCGTCTTCGGCCGTGTTTCGGGCATTATGGGCGGCAAAAACCGGAGAGCCGCTCGCTTCCGGGGTGGTTAGGCTGAAAGCGGCGCTCGCCGCACTTTCTGCCCACCCGGCGGCGCTCGAGCTCGGGCGGGCGCTCGAGCGCCTTCTTTCTCCGCCTCTATTCGTCTATGAGACGGTGGTGCACTTGCTTCTTTCAGCCGAGGGAGAAGAAGCGGAAGTGGCGCGTGCGCTTCTCGCCCGCCTCGGAATGGCCCCGCTGTCAGAGGATCGCCGTTCAGCGCTTCAAGAGGCGGTGCGGCAACGGCGATTCGCCGAGGCGGGCAGGCAGCTTGGCTTGGTCGATGAGGCAACGTTTTTTGCTCGGTTTGCCGCTGCGGATGCCGCTTACAAAAGCGGGGCGCTCACTGAAGCAGAAGCAAAACTGTGGGCGGCCGCCAGGGATGCCGACGATCCGGCGCTGTCGTTATTTCACTGGCTGCGGCGCATGGTCGGACGCCTCGGACTTGAAGACGAGGCGGCGCTCGCCCGTGCGGCGAAAACAGGAGCTTTGCCAGCGGAGCCCCCGTCGTTAAAAAGGCTGCTTCTTCACTTTCTCCGCGCGCCGGGGAGCAGGGAGGCGAAACAGGCGGCCGAAGCGCTCCTCACCCAGATGGATGGGATGGCCATCACCGCTGGCGTCGGTGGGCCGCCGGAACACGTATGGCTTGCGTTTCCGCTGCCGCTTGGCGCGCGTTTGAGCGATTTTGCCGTATGCTGGCAAGGGAAGCGGAGCCCTAGCAGGCGGCTTGATGACGATGATAGCCGCATTGTTTGTTGTTTAACGCTTGAGGCGTTGCAAGAGATCATTGTTGATATGCGCATCCAGCGGAGGATTGTCCACATTTCTATATTTCACAGCGACCCGAGGCTGCCGGCGCTCACAGCCCGCCTTACCCCGCTTGTAAAAGAGCGATTGCAGGTGCACGGCTATATGCTCTCTGGCGTCGATGTAAAAACAATGGATGCTGCACCGCCTCCTCCGTCTCTCCTCCCGTTTTCCGGCCCGTATAGTGAGGTGGATTGGCGCATATGAACGAAGAGAGGAAAAAAGCGGTTGCCTTGTCGTACGATGCGGCGGTCGACGAGGCGCCGGTCGTCAAAGCAAAAGGAAGCGGGGAGATCGCCGAGGCGATCATCGCTGCCGCTGAGCAGTACGGCGTGCCGGTGCGAAAAGATCCATCGCTTGTTGAGCTGTTAAGCGAAGTAGAGATCAACGAAGCGATCCCAGAAGGGCTGTACGCCCTCGTAGCGGAGCTGTTTGCCTTTCTGTATCAACTCGACCGAGCGGTGAGAGAAGAGAGGATGGGGAAGGGATAATTTTCCTATTCCCCAATTTCTTAATTTTGCGGCGAAACGGTGGACAACCAAGAAACGTTAGGTATAAAATGAAAGCGCTGAGACTTTTTTAGTTTATACATAGGAGGTTGGCGCATGAACATTCATGAATACCAAGCAAAAGAAATTTTGCGAAGCTATGGCGTAAGCGTGCCGAACGGCCGCGTCGCATTTACGGTTGATGAAGCGGTCGAAGCAGCCAAAGCGCTTGGCACGTCAGTGTGCGTCGTTAAGGCGCAAATCCATGCCGGCGGGCGCGGCAAAGCGGGCGGGGTGAAAGTGGCGAAAAGCTTAGAGGAAGTCCGTACATACGCCAGCGAATTGCTTGGCAAAGTGCTCGTCACCCATCAAACCGGCCCGGAAGGAAAAGAAGTCAAGCGCCTTCTTATTGAAGAAGGGTGTGACATCCAAAAAGAATATTACATCGGTCTTGTCGTCGACCGCGCCACGTCGCGCGTCGTCTTAATGGGCTCGGAAGAAGGCGGCACGGAAATCGAGGAAGTGGCGGCGAGAACACCGGAGAAAATTTTTAAAGAATACATCGATCCGGCGGTCGGACTGCAAGCGTTCCAAGCGCGCCGCTTGGCGTTCAACATCAATATCCCGAAACAGCTTGTCAACCAAGCGGTGAAATTTATGATGGGCTTGTACCAAGTGTTTGCCGATAAAGATTGCTCGATCGCGGAAATCAACCCGCTTGTTGTCACCGGCGACGGCAAAGTGATGGCGCTCGATGCGAAATTGAACTTTGACTCGAATGCGCTTTATCGCCATCCGGATATTTTGGAATACCGCGATTTGGATGAGGAAGATCCGAAAGAAGTCGAAGCGTCGAAGTATGATTTGAACTACATCGCTCTTGACGGCAACATCGGCTGCATGGTCAACGGCGCCGGCTTGGCGATGGCGACGATGGACATCATTAAATATTACGGCGGCGAGCCGGCCAACTTCCTCGACGTCGGCGGCGGCGCCAGCGAGGAAAAAGTGACGGAAGCGTTTAAAATCATTTTGTCTGACCCGAACGTAAAAGGCATTTTCGTCAATATTTTCGGCGGCATTATGAAATGTGATGTCATCGCCAGCGGCATTGTCGCAGCGACGAAGCAAGTCGGTTTGACGCTTCCGCTCGTCGTCCGGCTCGAAGGGACAAACGTCGAGCTCGGGAAAAAGATTTTACAAGAGTCGGGCTTGAACATTACGGCTGCTGAGTCGATGGCGGACGGTGCGCAAAAAATCGTCGAGTTAGTACGTTAAGAAAGCGAGGGAGACATGTGAGCGTTTTTGTCAATAAAGACACGAAAGTGATCGTACAAGGAATTACCGGTTCACAAGGGCTGTTCCACACAAAGCAGATGATCGAGTACGGGACAAACATCGTTGGCGGCGTCACGCCGGGCAAGGGCGGCACAGAAGTTGAAGGCGTGCCGGTGTTTGACACCGTTTCGGAAGCGGTGGAAAAAACGGGGGCAAACGCTTCCGTCATTTACGTTCCGCCGGCCTTTGCCGCGGATGCCATCATGGAGGCGGTCGATGCTGGGCTCGACCTTGTCGTCTGCATTACCGAAGGCATTCCGGTGCTCGATATGGTGAAAGTGAAACGGTACATGGAAGGCAAAAAGACGCGCTTGGTCGGCCCGAACTGCCCAGGTGTCATTACACCGGAAGAGTGCAAAATCGGCATTATGCCGGGCTACATCCATAAAAAAGGGCATGTTGGCATCGTCTCACGCTCTGGAACGCTGACGTATGAGGCGGTTCATCAATTGACACAAGCCGGCATCGGCCAATCAACGGCGGTCGGCATCGGCGGCGACCCGGTCAATGGAACGAACTTTATCGATGTTCTGAAGGCGTTTAACGAAGATGAGGAGACGTATGCGGTCATCATGATCGGTGAAATCGGCGGCACGGCTGAGGAAGAAGCGGCCGAATGGGTGAAGGCGAACATGACGAAGCCGGTCGTCGGCTTTATCGGCGGACAAACGGCGCCTCCGGGCAAACGGATGGGACATGCCGGCGCGATCATTTCCGGCGGCAAAGGCACAGCCGCGGAAAAAATCCAAAAAATGACCGAATGCGGCATCAAAGTGGCGGAAACGCCGGCCGTCATCGGCGAAACGCTCATTTCTGTCCTGAAAGAGCGCGGATTGTACGAAAAATGCAAAACGCATTAATGCTTCTGCCCCGCACGACCGCGTGCGGGGTGCTGTTTATCATTTTGCGAGAAGGGAGAATACGATGTACGATACGGTCCGCGACCGGCTCATTCATCTCCACCATTGCCGCGGAGCAGGATGGAAGACGATCCACCATTTGTTTAGGGTTGATCCGACTTTGTCTGCTCCATTTTCTTTGCCTCCTGCTGTTCTCCGCCCACTCATTCCACTTTCCGACGCCCAGTGGGCTGCTTTTTTCCATGATTTGCATTCTACCGACGTGCAAAATGTGGTAAAAACATATAGCAGTCGGGACATTCACATCATCACCGTGCTCGATCTTGACTATCCCCCGCTGCTCAAGCATATATATGATCCACCGTGGGTTCTGTATGGGAAAGGAAATATACAGCTGCTTCAGGAAATAAAGCTGATCAGCATCGTTGGTACGAGACGTCCGACAAAAGAAGGAATTGAAGCGCTCGAAAAACTTGTGCCGCCGCTTGCAGCGGCCGGTTGGACGATTGTGAGCGGGCTTGCCTTTGGCATTGATATTCGCGCCCACCAGCTTGCCGTTCGGCACGGCGGAACGACGATCGCCGTCATCGCCGGCGGACTTGATCATATTTACCCGAAGGAGCACCAGCACTTCGCCCGACGGCTCATGAACGAGCAGCTCATCATCACCGAACATCCGCCGGCAACAAAACCGCAAACGTGGCAGTTTCCAGCGCGCAACCGCATCATTAGCGGGTTGTCGCTTGGCACGCTCGTCGTCCAGGCAAAGGTGAAAAGCGGCTCGCTCATCACGGCGTCGCACGCGCTCGAACAAGGGCGGGAAGTGTTCGCCGTCCCTGGCCCGATCCACTTGGCGGAGGCTGCCGGACCGAATATGCTCATTCAGCACGGGGCAAAACTGGTGCAGGAGGCAACGGACATCACCGTCGAATTCCCGTACGTGCAATGATCATGTTTGACAAACACGACAATAATCATTAATAATAATGAAGATTTCAATTTACTTCCTAGGGGTGGAAGATGGATGTCAGACTACTTGGTTATCGTCGAATCGCCAACGAAAGCGAAGACGATCGAACGGTATTTAGGCAAAAAATATACGGTCAAAGCTTCGATGGGTCATGTTCGCGATTTGCCAAAAAGCCAAATGGGCGTTGATATAGATCACGGCTATGCGCTGAAATACATTACAATCCGCGGTAAAGGACAAATAATTAAGGAGTTGAAAACAGCGGCGAAAAAGGCGAAAAAAGTGTTTCTCGCCGCTGACCCGGACCGTGAAGGGGAAGCGATCGCCTGGCATTTGGCTAACATGCTCGATCTCGATATTCACTCCGATTGCCGTGTCGTCTTTCATGAAATTACAAAAGATGCCATTCAACAATCGTTTCAGCAACCGCGCTCAATCAATATGAATCTCGTCGACGCCCAGCAGGCGCGGCGCGTACTTGATCGTCTTGTCGGCTATAACATCAGCCCCCTCTTATGGAAAAAAGTGAAAAAAGGGCTGAGCGCCGGCCGCGTCCAATCGGTTGCGCTGCGCCTCATCATCGACCGGGAAAAAGAAATTCGACAGTTTCAACCGGAAGAATATTGGACGATTCAAGCGAAGTTTCAAAAAGGGACAGAGACGTTTGCCGCTTCGTTTTACGGTGTTGACGGGGAAAAGCTCGAATTAAAAACGGAAGCGGACGTAAAAGAAGTACTCGCCCGTTTGAATGGGCAGTTGTTTACAGTGAAAACGGTGACAAAGCGCGAGCGCCGGCGCAGCCCGGTGCCGCCATTTACAACGTCATCACTGCAGCAGGAAGCTGCGCGCAAGCTGAATTTCCGTACAAAAAAGACGATGATGATCGCCCAGCAATTGTATGAAGGGATCGACCTCGGCGGCGAAGGGACGGTCGGGTTAATTACATATATGCGTACTGATTCGACGCGCATTGCTGAAGCAGCACAACAAGAGGCGGCGTCGTATATCGAGGCGACGTTCGGCGCCTCGTACGTCAACCAAGAAAAGCGGAAGGAAAAGAAAAGCACAAACGCCCAAGACGCCCACGAAGCCATTCGTCCGACATCGGTGTTTCGCGACCCGGATAAAGTAAAGCCATATTTGACGCGCGACCAGTTCCGGTTGTATAAACTCATTTGGGAACGGTTTATCGCCAGCCAAATGGCGGCAGCCGTGCTCGACACAATGAGCGTCGAACTCGAAAATAACGGGGTGCTGTTCCGCGCCAGCGGCTCGAAGGTGAAATTTCCAGGGTTTATGAAAGTATATATTGAAGGGACGGACGATCAAACGGAAGAACAAAACCGGCTGCTCCCTGGCCTTGACGAAGGAGAGACGGTTGAAAGCGAAACGATCGAGCCGAAACAGCATTTCACTCAGCCGCCGCCGCGCTATACGGAAGCCCGTCTTGTTAAAACGTTAGAAGAGCTTGGCATCGGCCGTCCGTCCACCTACGCGCCGACGCTTGATACGATTCAAAAGCGCAACTACGTCGTTCTTGAAAACAAGCGGTTCGTCCCAACGGAGCTTGGTGAAATCGTCGTTGAGCTCATGTTAGAATTTTTCCCGGAGATTATCGATGTCGAGTTTACAGCGAAAATGGAAAGCGAGTTGGATGAAATTGAAGAAGGAAAAGTGGAGTGGATCAAAGTCGTCGATGAATTTTACCGTGAGTTTGAGAAGCGGCTGAAAGTGGCTGAAAAAGAAATGCGTGAAATAGAAATTAAAGATGAGCCGGCCGGCATCGACTGCGACGTGTGCGGCAGCCCGATGGTGTATAAAATGGGGCGCTTCGGCAAATTTATCGCTTGCTCGAACTTCCCGGAATGTCGTCATACGAAGCCGATTTTGAAAGAAATCGGCGTCAAATGTCCGAAATGCCATGAAGGCAATATCGTCGAGCGAAGCAGCAAGAGAAAACGGGTGTTTTACGGCTGTGACCGCTTCCCGGAATGCGATTTTGTTTCGTGGGATAAACCGCTTGCCCGCCCATGTCCAAAGTGTGGAGGGCTGCTTGTTGAGAAAAAGCTGAAAAAAGGCGTACAAGTGCAATGCACGGCGTGCGACTATGAAGAACAGCCAGAAGCTTGAACAGATATTGGGCACAATTCAGAATTTTATAAAAAATAGTTGCGCGATGCGGTGCCATATGGTACGATGTAGTAGCCGTTGTGAGGTGAGGCGATGAAAAATACGAAACTTGCGTTACAATCGTTCCTGGAATATTTACAAATCGAAAAAAATTATTCACAATATACTATTGTGTGTTACCGGCGCGACATTGAGCAGTTTCTCCAGTTTATGGATGAAGAAGGGATCGGCGGGCTCGATGAAGTGGCCTACAGCGATGTTCGCTTATATTTGACGAAACTATACGGACAGCAGCTAGCCAGCCGTTCGGTCGCCCGCAAAATTTCCAGCCTGCGCAGTTTTTACAAGTTTTTGCTGCGCGAAGGGTGGGCGGCCGAAAATCCGTTTGTCCTTGCGGCGTTGCCGAAAAAAGAGCAAAAAATTCCCAAGTTTTTATATCGCGAGGAATTAGAAGCGCTGTTTCGTGTCAATGATGGAAATACCGCCATCGGCCAGCGCAATGCAGCACTGCTTGAGCTGCTGTACGCGACTGGCGCCCGGGTTAGTGAATGTTGTCACATTCGGTTGTCTGACCTTGATTTCGCTGCGGGGACTGTGCTCGTTCATGGAAAAGGAAATAGGCAGCGCTACGTTCCGTTTGGCCGCCCGGCTAGGGAGGCGCTTGAACGGTACATCGGCGGCGGACGGCGCGAGCTTGTAAGCAAGCTGCCGGCAGACCACCGCTATTTGTTTGTCAATGCCCGCGGCAACCCGCTCACGCCCCGGGGGGTGCGCTATATTTTGGATCGCGCTGTTAGGGAGGCGGCGCTGACGCAAAACATCAGCCCGCACGTGCTGCGCCATACGTTTGCGACCCATTTGCTCAACGAAGGAGCCGACCTTCGCTCTGTGCAAGAACTGCTCGGCCACACGCACTTATCATCAACGCAAGTGTATACCCATGTGACGAAAGATCGGCTGCGGCATATTTATTTGCAGGTCCATCCACGGGCATAGCCCGCAGGCAAGGAGGGGGAACAATGGACGGTTTTCACGCGACGACGATTTTCGCCATCCGTCATAATGGCGGGGCGGCGATGGCCGGCGATGGCCAAGTGACGTTTGGCAACGCGGTTGTCATGAAACATACGGCAAAGAAAGTGCGGCGCCTGTTTCATGGCAAAGTGCTCGCTGGTTTCGCCGGCTCGGTCGCCGATGCGTTTACGCTGTTTGAGATGTTTGAAGGAAAACTCGAACAGTTTAACGGCAACTTGCCTCGTGCGGCTGTCGAGTTGGCGAAAGAGTGGCGAAGCGACAAAGTGTTGCGCCGTCTTGAAGCGATGTTGATTGTCATGGACGGGAAGCATTTATTGCTGATTTCCGGCACCGGCGAAGTCATCGAGCCGGATGACGGCATGCTCGCCATCGGTTCGGGCGGCCATTACGCGCTTGCCGCCGGGCGCGCTTTAAAGCAGTATGCCGGCGCCTCGATGACCGCCAAAGAGATTGCGAAGGCAGCGCTCGAGATCGCTGCTGACATTTGCGTCTATACGAACGGCCACATTATTGTTGAAGAGCTGTAAAAAAAGGAGGAGGCCGATGATGGCGGAAACATTGACCCCGCGGCAAATTGTCGAGAAACTCAATCAGTTTATCGTCGGACAAAAAGAGGCGAAAAAAGCGGTGGCGATTGCGCTCCGCAACCGGTATCGCCGCAGTTTGCTCGATGAAAAATTGCGCGATGAAGTGATGCCGAAAAACATTTTGATGATCGGCCCGACCGGGGTCGGGAAGACGGAGATCGCCCGGCGGCTCGCCAAACTCGTCGGCGCGCCGTTTATTAAAGTTGAGGCGACGAAGTTTACTGAGGTTGGCTATGTTGGACGAGACGTCGAATCGATGGTGCGCGATTTAGTGGAAACATCGGTCAGGATCGTGAAAGAGCGAAAGATCAGCGAGGTGAAAGACCGAGCTGAACAGCAAGCGAATAAACGGCTTGTCGAATTGCTCGTTCCCGGCAAACCAAAGCAAACGATCAAAAATCCTCTCGAGTTGCTGTTTGGCGGTCAAACGAGCCAACCGGACAGCGGGCATAGCCATGACGATGAACAAATGGAGCAAAAGCGGCGTCAAGTCGCTTGGCAGCTTGCCAACGGTCAACTGGAAAACGAGATGGTGACGATTGAAATCGAGGAGCAACCGCCCGTGCTGTTTGACTTTTTGCAAGGAGCGGGCATTGAGCAGATGGGTGTCAACATGCAAGATGCGTTAAGCAGCCTTATGCCGAAGCGGCGCAAAAAGCGGCGCCTAAAGGTGAGCGAAGCGCGCAAGGTGCTCATCAATGAGGAAGCGCAAAAACTGATCGACATGGATGAAGTGACGCAAGAGGCGATTCGCCTTGCCGAGCAGTCCGGCATCATTTTTATTGACGAAATTGACAAAATCGCCCGCAGCGGGGCGGTGTCCGGTTCGGCCGATGTCTCGCGTGAAGGGGTGCAGCGCGATATTTTGCCGATCATCGAAGGATCAACCGTCATGACGAAATACGGGCCGGTCAAAACGGATCATATTTTATTTATCGCCGCTGGTGCGTTCCATATGGCGAAGCCGTCGGACTTGATTCCTGAGCTGCAAGGCCGTTTTCCGATCCGTGTCGAACTGGCGAAACTTTCTGTTGACAATTTCGTAAGTATATTAGTCGAGCCGAATAACGCGCTCATTAAACAATATCAGGCGCTTTTGGCAACAGAAGGTATAAATCTTGAATTTTCTGACGATGCTATTCGTAAGATTGCCGAAGTGGCGTTTGAAGTGAACCAGACGACCGACAATATCGGCGCCCGCCGGCTTCATACGATTTTGGAAAAGCTGCTCGAAGATTTGCTGTTTGAGGCGCCGGACATCGGGCTTGACCGAGTCGTCATCACGCCGCAATACGTCGAACAAAAACTTGGCGGCATCGTCAAAAACAAAGACTTAAGCGAATTTATTTTGTGAGGAGGAGATGGAATCGATGAATTTGCTAGAGAAAACACGAAAAATTAACGCTATGCTGCAAAAGGCAGCCGGGCGGCCGGTCAATTTTAAAGAAATGGCGGAAACGCTTTGCGATGTCATCGAGGCGAATGTGTTCGTTGTCAGCCGCCGCGGCAAACTGCTTGGATTTGCCATTAAGCAATCGATTGAAAACGAGCGGATGAAACGGATGCTTGAGGAGCGGCAGTTTCCGGAAGAATATACGAGAAATTTGTTCAACATTACAGAAACGTCTCCTAACATTGATATTAATAGCGAATATACGGCATTTCCAGTGGAAAATCGTGACTTATTTAAAACTGGCTTGACGACGATCGTCCCGATCAATGGTGGGGGGGAACGGCTCGGCACGCTCATTCTGTCGCGCCTTGACCGCGAGTTTGATAATGACGACTTGATTTTGGCCGAATACGGAGCGACGGTCGTCGGCATGGAGATTTTGCGCGAAAAAACAGAGGAAATCGAAGAGGAAGCGCGCAGCAAGGCGGTCGTACAAATGGCGATCAGCTCGCTTTCCTACAGCGAGCTTGAGGCGATTGAACATATTTTCGAAGAGCTTGACGGAACGGAAGGGCTGCTTGTCGCCAGCAAAATTGCCGACCGCGTCGGCATCACCCGCTCGGTGATCGTCAATGCCCTGCGCAAGCTCGAAAGCGCTGGAGTCATTGAGTCGCGCTCGCTCGGCATGAAAGGGACGTACATTAAAGTGTTGAACGACAAGTTTTTGACTGAGCTTGAAAAATTGAAATCGAGCTGATGGAATCAGCCTTGGCGCCCGCTAGGCATCCAGCCTGGCGGGTTTTTTGTTTTGATCGGCGTTGGTTTGTGCGGATTCCTTCTATCGTCGCATCGACGACATGAAAAATAGTACCAAGTTCCGGCTATACATTAGGTTTTCCTTCCCGTAAAATGAAAGCTAGCAGAAATTGTCGAAAAATAGGATAAAAAGAGGGGATTCCATTGTCGCTGTTTTCATCGACGATTCGCTGGCTCGAACAAGGGCTTCGTTATGCCTCACTCCGTCAGCAGGCGATTGCCGACAACATTGCGAATGCTGATACGCCGGGCTATAAGGCGAAAGACGTGCGCTTTCAGGCTGAGTTTGATCGGGCGCTCCGGCTTGAGGCCAAGCGGACGAACCCGAACCACTTTCCATTTCGAAACGAACAAAATGGAAAAATCATCGTGACGACAAACGCGAATATCAGTTACAATCATAATGGCAACAGTGTCGATATTGATCAAGAAATGTCAAAATTAGCAGAAAACCAAATTTATTACAATGCGCTCATTGAGCGGGTAAACGGCAAATTCAATACGTTGCAAACGGTCATTAAAGGAGGGAAATAGACAGTGTCCATGTTTCAAAGCCTGCACATCTCGGCTTCGGCCTTAACGGCTGAGCGGCTGTGCATGGACGTGATCTCGTCCAATATCGCCAATGTGGATACGACACGAGCCCGTTTAGTCAACGGGGAGTGGGAGCCGTACCGCCGGAAAGTTGTCGTCGTCGAACCGCGCGGTGAACAGTTTTCAAGTTATTTGCATGCCGCCCTCGGCCGCACCGATGCGGTCGGCAGCGGGGTGCGGGTGCGCGAAATTGCTGACGATCCAGCGCCGTTTAAACTGGTCTATGATCCGGACCATCCAGATGCAGGCGCTGACGGCTATGTCCGTCTGCCGAACGTTGACCCGCTCAAAGAAATGGTCGACTTGATTGGCGCCACACGCTCCTACGAGGCGAACGTCACTGCGCTGAACGCCTCAAAAGGGATGTTGATGAAGGCGCTCGAGATTGGAAAATAGCGTGTAAGGGGGATAGGCCATGATCGACGGAGCAAGCCGCGTCGCGCTGGCGCCGGCGGCCGCCGCCTCGAACTCAGTAAAGCCTGCTGCGGCGCAAAAACAATTTGCCGCTTTTTTAAAAGAGGCGCTCAACAATGTAAACGACGCGCAAATTCAAGCGGACACGCTGACAGAAAAACTCGTCCGCGGAGAGAACGTCCAATTGCATGATGTGATGATCGCCGCGCAAAAGGCGAGCATTACGCTGCAACTGACACTGGAGATCCGCAACAAGGCGATTGAAGCGTATCAGGAAATGATGCGCATGCCGTTGTAGCGGCCATAAGCTGGAATACATATAGGGGCTGCCGTCATTGCCAATTGATGGCGGCAAACGGCTGTATGGCTGGATGATCGGAGGAATCGTATGAACAGCAAATGGAAAGAGTGGTGGGGCCGCGCTCGTTCGTTTTGGCAAGAACGGACGAAAAAACAGAAACAGCTCGCTATAGGTGGGATGGCGGCAGTGCTTTTCGTCCTTGGCATCGGAATGTTTTTGGCCATGAGAACGGAAATGGCGCCGCTATACAGCAATTTAACGCCGCAGGAAGCCGGACAAATTAAAGCGACGCTTGATGGGCGCGGCGTTCCGGCGGAAGTGGCCGATGGCGGCACGACGATCAAAGTGCCGAAAGAGCAAGTGGATGCGTTGAAAGTGGAGCTGGCCGCTGAAGGCATTCCAAACAGCGGGGTCATCGATTATTCATTTTTTGGCCAAAACGCGAGCTTCGGCATGACCGACAACGAGTTTAATATGGTGAAGTTGAAGGCGATGCAAACGGAACTTGCCAATTTAATGAAAACGATCGACGGCGTCGAGGATGCGAAAGTGATGATCAACCTTCCGCAGCCGAGTGTATTTGTTTCCGATGACAAAGGAGAAGCCTCGGCTTCGATTGTGCTGAAGACGAAGCCGGGCTATCAGTTCAGCGACGAGCAAATTCGAGCGCTGTATCATCTCGTCGCCAAAAGTGTTCCGAACCTCTCTACAGATAATATCGTCATTATGAATCAGTTTTTTGAGTATTTCGATCTGAAAAATGACGGCGAAAATTCGACAGGAACGACATTCGCCTCGCAACAACAAATTAAAAAACAAATCGAACGCGATATTCAGCGCCAAGTGCAGCAAATGCTTGGCACGATGATGGGTCAAGATAAGGTCGTCGTTTCTGTAACGGCTGACGTCGATTTTACGCAAGAAAAACGGGAAGAAAATTTAGTGGCCCCCGTCAATGAGAAAGACAACGAAGGGATCGCCGTCAGCGTTCAGCGCATTAAAGAAACATATTCGGGAAGCGGAGCGCCGCCGGGCGGCACCGCCGGCACGGGTGTAAACGAAACGCCGGGCTACCAAGGGGCAAACGGTGCGGCGAACGGTGATTATGAGCGGACAGAGGAGACAGTCAATAATGAAGTGAACAAAATTAAAAAACAAATCGTTGAAAGTCCGTATAAAATTCGCGACCTAGGCATTCAAGTGATGGTTGAGCCGCCGAACCCGGACGACCCGAACTCGCTTCCACCGGAAGCGGTCAATGATATTCAAAAAATACTAGGAACGATTGTCCGAACGTCGATTGATAAAAGCGAAGCACAGCCATTGACCGACCAAGACATCAACAGCCGCATCGTCGTCTCGGTGCAAAAGTTTAACGGCAAAGCGACATTCACTGAACCGGCGCCGATTCGGCCGGCATGGTGGTGGTATGCGGCCGGTGCGGGGGCGCTGCTGCTGATTGCCCTGTTGCTGTTCTTCTGGATGCGCCGCCGCCGTGAGGACGGAGAAGACGAAGACGAGCTCGTCTTCGCTCCGCCGCTTCCGGCAGAGCCGGAGTTGCCAGAGCCGCCGGAGACGGAGGAGAAATTGCGCCGCCGCCAACTGGAACGGCTAGCGAAAGAAAAGCCGGATGAGTTTGCCAAACTATTAAAAACGTGGCTATCAGAAGAGTAGGAGGAACGGCGTATGGCAAAGCGCGAACGGAAAGGCGGGCTGTCGGGCAGACAAAAAGCGGCCATCCTGCTCATTTCCCTCGGCCCAGACGTGTCAGCCTCCGTCTATAAGCATTTATCGGAAGAAGAGATCGAAAAGCTGACGCTCGAAATTTCCAACGTCCGTCAAGTGACGATCGAACAAAAAGAAGAGGTGCTCGAAGAGTTTCGCCAGCTTGCCTTAGCGCAAGACTACATCGCCCAAGGCGGCATCGCCTACGCGAAAGAAGTGCTAGAAAAGGCGCTTGGCTCGGATAAAGCGATGAACATTATTAATCGCTTGACATCGGCGCTTATGGTCCGACCGTTTGATTTCGCCCGCAAAGCCGATCCGATGCAGCTGTTAAACTTTATTCAAAACGAACATCCGCAAACGATTGCCCTTATTCTTTCGTATTTGGAGCCGGCGCAGGCGGGGCAAATTTTATCGGCGCTGCCGCAGGAGATGCAGGCCGATGTTGCTCGACGCATTGCGCTTATGGACAGCACGTCGCCGGAAATTATTAGCGAAGTCGAGCAAATTCTTGAGCGGCGGCTGTCGGCGACTGTTGTGCAAGATTACACGCAAGCCGGCGGCATTGAGTCGGTCGTTGAAGTATTAAACCAAGTTGATCGGAGCACAGAGCGGACGATATTGGACGCTTTGGAAATTCAAGACCCGGAACTGGCTGAAGAAATTAAAAAGCGGATGTTCGTCTTTGAAGATATCGTAACGCTTGACAACCGCGCTATTCAGCGGGTCATCCGTGAAGTGGACAACAATGACCTCATGCTGGCGCTGAAAGTGGCGAGCGATGAAGTGAAGGACATCGTCTTCCGCAACATGTCCACAAGAATGGTTGAGACGTTTAAAGAAGAGATGGAATATATGGGCCCGGTCCGGTTGCGCGATGTGGAAGAAGCGCAGTCGCGCATCGTCGCGGTGATTCGCCGTCTCGAGGAGACAGGGGAAATCGTCATCGCCCGCGGGGGAGGAGATGATATTATTGTCTAGCGTCATTAAAGCGCCGGCAGTGACGGCTCGTACCGGTAAAAAAACGATCGCCGTGCAGCGTTATGTTCCAGACCCCCCGCCTTCTACGGACGACTGGCAGCGAGAACGGGAAGCGATCGCCGCTGCCAAAGAAGAGGCGGCTGAGCTTCGCCGCCAAGCGGAGCAATATTATGCAGCCGTGCGTGAACAGCTCGCCCGGGAACAAGAGCAATGGCGGCACGAGAAAGAGCGGCTTATGCAGGAGGCGCGCGCTCAAGGGTATGAAGACGGCTATGCCGCCGGGCGCGACGAAGCGTTAAGTGAGCACCGCGAATGGGTCGAACAAGCCCGCCGCTTAGCAGAACGGGCGAATGACGAGTTTTATGCCCGGCTTGAATCGACAGCAGATACGATGCTTGAAGTGGCGTTAAAAGCGGCCGAACGCATCATGGGTGTTGCACTTGAGAACGACCGAAGCGCGTTTTTGCCGCTCGTGCGCCAGGTGCTGCACGAAGTGCGCCGGGAGACGGAGGTCACCGTTTATGTGCACCCGCACTGCTACGAGGCGGTGACCAGCCAGCAGGAGATGCTGAGATCCGTTTTCCCGCACCACGTCGATTTATTTATTTACCCGGATGATGCGCTGCCGGAATACGGCTGCCTTGTAGAAACGCCGTTTGGGCGCGTTGATGCCAGCATCGATACGCAGCTCGAACGGCTGCGCGAGGCGCTCTGCAGGCGGCTGAAGGAGGGAATGTCCGCTGAACTGGCAGGCGCTTCTGGATGAAATTGTCTCTGCTGATTTGTATAAGCGGTTCGGCAAAGTATCACGCGTCATCGGATTAATGACCGAATCGAAAGGGCCGGAAAGCTCGATCGGCGACCTTTGCTATATTCATGAAACGAGCGGCGGACGAAAAATTCCTGCGGAAGTCGTCGGTTTTCACGAGAAACACCTCTTGCTTATGCCGTTTTCCTCTATGGCGCATATCGCACCCGGCTGTCTTGTTGAAGCGACCGGCAAGCCGCTTGAAGTATACGTTGGCGATGCGCTCATCGGCGCGGTTCTTGACCCACTCGGCCGACCGCTTGACGGAAGCACGCTGCCGCCTGGGCTAAAGCCGGTGTCGGTCGAACGTGATCCGCCGAATCCCCTCACCCGGCCGCCGATTACGGAACCGCTTGAAGTCGGTGTACGCGTCATCGACAGCCTGCTGGCCGTCGGCAAAGGCCAGCGTGTCGGCATTTTTGCCGGCTCCGGCGTCGGCAAAAGCACGCTGATGGGAATGATCGCCCGCCGCACATCGGCCGATGTAAACGTCATCGCTTTAATCGGCGAACGCGGCCGCGAAGTGCGTGAGTTTTTAGAGCGCGACCTCGGTCCAGAAGGATTGGCTCGTTCGGTTGTCGTCGTTGCCACTTCAGATCAGCCGGCGCTCATGCGCGTCAAAGGAGCGTACACCGCAACAGCGATCGCCGAATATTTCCGCGACCAAGGGGCGGATGTGATGTTGATGATGGACTCGGTCACCCGCGTGGCGATGGCGCAACGGGAGATCGGCCTTGCCGTCGGCGAGCCTCCGACAACGAAAGGGTATACACCGTCGGTATTCGCCTTGCTGCCGAAGCTGCTTGAGCGTGCCGGGACAAACGCTTCAGGCACGATCACCGCTTTTTATACGGTGCTGGTCGACGGCGACGATATGAACGAGCCGATTGCCGACGCGGTGCGCGGCATTTTAGACGGCCATTTTGTGCTCGAGCGTCAGTTAGCGAATAAAGGGCAATATCCAGCGATTAACGTGCTCAAAAGCGTCAGCCGCGTCATGCCCCATATCATTAGCGCAGAGCATCGTGAAGCGGCCAATCGGCTTCGCCGCCTTCTCTCTACTTATATCGATTCGGAGGATTTAATTCAAATAGGGGCGTACAAACGCGGATCTTCTCGAGAAATTGATGAGGCGATTCAATTTTATCCGCAAATTATGGCGTTTTGCCGTCAGGAGATTGACGAAAAAACGACGCGCGCTGAAAGCATTGATGCTCTCTTCCGCCTCATGTTGTCAGAAGGATGAGTCGAGGCGCAACTTTTAAACGCTGAAAGGGTGAGCAGGCGTGGCGCCAACATTTCGACTGCAAAAAGTATTGGCAATGAAAGAAAAAGAAAAAGAAAAGGCGCTTGGCGAGTATGAAGAAGCGGTTCGCCGGTTTGAACAAGCAGCCGAAACGCTGTATCGCTTGCTCAAAGAAAAAGAAAAATGCGAAGCCGCAAGAGATGAACAGCTGCAAACCGGCTTATCGATCGGCGCCATTCGCCATATGTTGCAATATATCGGCAATGTACAGCGGTCCATTGACCATTATCAGCTTATCGTCATGCAAGCGCGTGAGCAGATGCAGCACCGGCAGCAGCGCCTGATCGAACTGAATATTGAAGTGAAAAAATATGAGAACATGCGTGAGCGTGTGCGGCGATGGACGGAGCAACGCGAGAAAGAGGCAGAAAGCCGCTTTCTCGACGAAATGGCTGTTCAGCGCTTTGCACGGCAAGGGGAGTTATAGATGGCAAGCAAAGTCCAACAAGAAGAAAAGTCAAGCTGGTGGCAATGGACGTTGTTCGTCATTGTGATCCCGAGTTTATTCGCTGCTTTTTTCCTCTTGCTAATCGTAAAGGTAGCTGGCATCGATGTGGCAGCAAAAACAAAACAATGGACGGCGAACGTACCGTTTGTCTCTGAATGGATTGACTGGAAGAAGAAGGAGAGAACGCTGGCAAAAACGATCGCGGCGCAACAACGGACAATTAAACAGCAACAAGAGATGATTGGCAAGCAGAAAAAACAAATTGGCCAATTGCAAAATGAACTGACCGTCAAAGAGCACGAACTCGCCCGATTATCGGCGCTAGGTGAGGAAGCCATCAAGCCGGCCGATCCCGCGGCCAAGCCGGCCGTGACGACGGATGATGTAGCTGCGATGTATGGAGCGATGTCTGAGAAACAGGCTGCTGCCATTTTAGCCAAGCTGTCGAACGATGAGGCGCTCGCTGTGCTGAGCCGGCTTGACGGCGACAAGGCAGCTGCCATTTTGGAGCAAATGCCGATTGAAAAAGCGGCGAACTTGCTTTCGTCATTGCACCAATGGGCGATAGGAGAGGAGGGGGCCAAATGAAGGCGACGATCGCAACAAGCTTATTGCGGTCAACAGGCGCCGAAATGACGCCGACGGCGTCCAAAAAGGAAACGGGAGTGACCGGCGCGTTCGCAGCGCTGCTCGCGTGCAAGCAGGCGGAGACAGATCCGGTTGGAACAGAGGCGGCCTCAACGCCCTCTTTATCAGAAAACAAAAAGAAAAAAACGGATGAGCAAGCCGAACCAGTTTGGCTGTCCGTTTTGGCGATGCAAGTGGAGGGGATTCTTTCTGCTCAAAGCGTTGCGCAAAGAGGCGATGATCGTTTGCTGGCAGCGGTCGAGGGGGAAAGCGGAAATAGCGACTCTTTTGCCGTTATGGACATAAAGGGCGGAAGCATAGAAAACACGATGTTGCCGCTTGGTCATGAAGAACCCGGATCAGCGGGTGAAAGAATCGAAAACATACAATTTTCTGCGATCCAACGTTTGCTCCAAGCGGTCGATGATCGCAACGCACTAGACAATGCAGGGCGACGAAATGGGTGGACATATAGAAATCTCGTTGAAGCGGCTATAAGGCTAAATAGCGAAAACACATCAACCGAATCTTTCTTTCCGCCGGCAGCTCAGAAGGTGGAGCACGAAGCAGTTCGTCTTGCGCCGCTCTCTGTTGCGTTTGCTCATGAGCAGCGTTTTGGGCCAAATAGAGAGGAGCGTTTCCACCCCGATGGTCATGCGACTTTTTCAGCCAATATAACCTCACTGTTGTCGGTTGACGCTAGTTCGGACAGTCAAACAAGCAGAACAGAAGCCGGTAATGGCAGTTCTCTTATTGATCAAGTCGCCCGTGCCTTGCGGTTGGGTCGATGGATGAAGTTGCCAGGCGGTGCAACGCAGCTCGTTATTCATCTTCATCCGGAACATCTCGGGACAGTTACAGTGAAGATGGTGCACGAAAGCGGGAAGCTCACCGCCAAACTGCTTGTGGCGAACGATGCGGTGAAAGAGCTGCTTCATGCCCATATGCCGCAGCTGGCCCAGCTGCTCGATGCGAGCCACATCACTGTCGAAAAATGGACCGTTTGGACCGATTTTGAAGGTTCTGCGATGCCGCCGTATTCCGAGAAGCGCCAAGGCGGCCGCCAGCATGGCGAATCAAAGCAAGAACAAAAACGAGATCCATCGCCTTCTTCTCCGTTTGCCTTAGACGGGATTGAGGCGGATGTATAGGAGGGTCAAGGATGGCAACGAACGCAATTGATTCAAATCTATGGCTCGCCAACGCCGCTCAGCCGGAACGAAAAACGGGTGATCAAATTTTAGGGAAAGACGATTTTTTAAAAATTTTGCTGGCCCAGCTGCAAAATCAAGATCCGCTCAACCCGATGGAAGATAGAGAGTTTGTTGCGCAAATGGCGAGTTTTTCGTCGCTTGAGCAAATGATGAATATCGCCAATCTCATGCAGCAATGGATGCAACTAAGCGGGCGCGACGCACTTTTGCGCTACAGCGAGTGGATCGGTAAAACGGTGCATTGGCAAGAGGGAGATTCAACAATGAGCGGGGTTGTGCAATCGGTTATGCAAAAAGACGGAAAAATTGTCCTTGAGCTGAATAATGGAACGGCGATTGCCGCCGATGCAGTTACAAAAGTTGAACAAAAAGGATAAAGGGGAGAGGAGACCGATGCTTCGTTCCATGTATTCCGGTATTGGCGCCATGCGCAATTTCCAAACGAAGTTGGATGTGATCGGCAACAATATCGCCAACGTCAATACATACGGGTTTAAGAAAGGGAGAACGATTTTTCAAGATTTAATGAGCCAAACGATTTCTGGTGCGAGCGGACCTAACGGCGGCCTTGGCGGTACGAACCCAAAACAAGTCGGTTTAGGATCACAGCTTGCTGCCATCGACACCGTTCATACGCAAGGCAGCTTGCAGACGACAGGACGTGTGCTTGATTTGGCGATTTCCGGGGATGGGTTTTTTATTGTCGGTGAACTAAACAACGGAAACCTGAGTAATCCGCTGTTTACACGGGCTGGCAACTTTTATTTAGATAGACAAGGATATATTGTTAATAGCGATGGATTATATCTTGTCGGTGAAGGCTATAGTAACGGGGCTTTTACGGGAAATCGGGAACGTATTCGAATTCCCGACGATGCGCAAAGCATTAGTATCGGGGCTGATGGGGTTGTAAATTATGTGGATGCCGATGGCGTTTTGCAGGTGGCGGGGCGAATTCGGTTGGCCAAATTTCCAAATAATGATGGTTTGGAAAAGGTGGGGGGCAGCTTGTTCCGTGAAACAGCCAACTCCGGTACAATCATCGACCCAAACAATCCGAATCAATGGATCGCCTATCCGCCGGGGCAAAGCGGAACAGGCACGATTGTTTCCGGCACGCTAGAAATGTCCAACGTCGACCTTGCTGAAGAATTTACCGAAATGATTGTCGCCCAGCGCGGTTTCCAAGCGAATACGCGCATCATTACGACGTCGGATGAAATTTTGCAAGAGCTCGTCAACTTGAAAAAATAGAATAGGAGGGAGGGCGTTAGCGGACTCCTAACGCCCGCTCACCGATGATTTCGTTAACAAAGCTCAACGGCAAACGGTTTATGCTCAACGCGCTTTACATCGAGCAAATTGAAGCGTTTCCCGACACGACCGTGACGCTGACGAATGGGAAAAAGTTTGTCGTTCGTGAGACGGTCGAACAGGTGGCGGCGCTCGCAAGCGAATTTTACCGTCAGATCGGCGTGTTTCGCTTACCGGAAGCAGGAGGATTGGACAGTGAAAGGGAATAAAGTAATCAAAACGATGATCATTATGCTGGCGATGATCGCTTTAGCTGGCACCGTAGCGCTCGTGGCGGTCATGAAAATGGCAGGTGGCGAAAAGCAAGGGAAGCCAAGCGCTGACGAGCTAGCCGAAAGCTCCATCGATATCCCGGAAATGACGACGAATTTGGCTGATGGGCGTTATATTAAAATATCATTCAAAATCCAGACCGACAGCGATAAAGGAAAAGAAGAGGCGGAGAAACGCGATTTTCAAATTAAAGATGCGATCATCGAGCAGCTTTCGGAAATGAAGGCGACCGACTTTAAGGGAAAGGAAGGAATGGCGGCGCTGAAAGAGCAGCTCAAGCGAGACATTAACGCATTGATGCAGGAAGGGAAAGTGGAGAATGTCTACATTACCTCCTTTATCCTCCAGTAGCTTGCCATCTAAAGGGGGGAAGTGACATGACAGCCGGGGAAGTACTGTCGCAAAGTGAAATTGACGCGTTGCTTGCCGCACTTTCCGCCGGGGAAATGAGCGCGGAAGAACTAAAAAAAGAAGAGGAAGGGCGGCGCATCAAGACATATGATTTTCGGCGGGCGCTTCGGTTTTCCAAAGACCAAATCCGCAGTTTGACGCGCATTCATGAAAACTTTGCCCGCCTGTTGACGACATTTTTTTCCGCCCAATTGCGCACATATGTGCAAATCTCGGTCGCGTCGGCTGATCAAATTCCTTACGAAGAGTTCGTCCGTTCCATTCCAAAGATGACGATCATTAACGTCTTTGAAGTGCCGCCGCTAGACGGGCATGTGTTGCTCGAGGTAAACCCGAACATCGCTTACGCCATGCTCGATCGAGTGATGGGCGGACGCGGCGCCAGCATGGACAAAGTGGACCATCTCACCGAAATTGAGACGCGCATCATGTCCAATCTATTTGACAAAGCGTTTGCTCATTGGCGCGATGCGTGGGAGTCGGTGGCTGAGGTTGATCCGCTGTTTGTTGACTTTGAAGTTAATCCGCAATTTTTGCGCATGATCGCACCGAACGATACGGTCGTCGTCATTTCGCTCAACACACAAATTGGCGAGGCGCGCGGCATGATGAACGTTTGCATCCCGCATGTCGTCTTAGAGCCGATTATGCCGCGGCTGTCGGTGCACTATTGGATGCAGGCGCAAAAAAAAGAGCGTTCCCCCGAGGAAACAGGGCGAATTGAACGGCGCATCCGCACAGCCCAATTGCCGATTGTCGCTGAGCTTGGCACAGCGGTCGTCACCGTCGGCGAATTTCTTCAGCTTGAGGTGGGGGATGTCATCCAACTCGAGCAGTCGATTCATGAGCCGCTTGTCGTCAAAATCGGTCATATCCCGAAATTTATCGGCCAGCCGGGGAAGCGGAACAAAAAGCTGGCGGTGCAAATTTTAGCGATGATCGAGGGGGGCGAAGAAAGTGATGATGAATGATGGAATGTTGTCACAGGATGAAATCGATGCTTTATTGCGCGGAATGGACCAGAGCGATCACGTTCCGGCGCTCAATGATATTTTTACCCCGCTCGAGCAAGATGCCCTTGGGGAAATTGGCAATATTTCATTCGGCAGTTCGGCGACGGCGCTGTCAATGTTGCTGAATCAAAAAGTGGAAATTACGACGCCGAGTGTGTCCGTCATTGAGCGGACAAGTGTCGCGGCTGAGTTTCCGCAGCCGTATGTCGCTATCCAAGTCAATTATACGGAAGGGTTTCTTGGAACGAATTTGCTTGTCATAAAGCAGCAAGATGCGGCCATTATTGCCGATTTAATGCTTGGTGGTGATGGGACGACAGCCGATCGCTCGCTCGGAGAAATCCAGCTGAGCGCAGTTCAGGAGGCCATGAATCAAATGATGGGCTCCGCAGCGACATCGATGTCAACTGTTTTTGGGAAACGGATTGATATTTCTCCACCGACGCTCCATCTTCTTGATTTGGCTGAAGGAAAAGGATTGGAATATTTGCCGGATGAGGATTTGTTCATTAAAGTATCGTTCCGGCTGAAAATCGGGGCTTTAATCGACTCAAACATTATGCAGCTGTTGCCGATCGACTTTGCCAAAGAGCTCGTCGCCCATCTGCTCGGTTCGCCGACGGAGGCGGCCGAGACGATGAAAAATTCAGGGGACAAACTGGAACCATCGCCCGCGGCCGCGGCGCCGCTTGAAGAACCGCAATCGGCGCCTGCTTACGCCCATATAGAGGGCGGCATGCTCTCCACCCCGACGGCGAGCCGTTTGACCAATGAGCCGGCCGGACGTTCGAAGGACGAAACGATCATGGATGAGCGGCATATTCAAACGGCTGATTTTGCCGAGCTCGATGCTCCGCCGCTTGCGGCAACGGAGGCGCGCAATTTGGAGTTGTTGTTTGATGTGCCGCTGCAAGTGACGGTCGAACTCGGGCGAACGAAGCGCTCGGTGCAAGAAATTTTGCAGCTGTCGACCGGATCGATCATTGAACTTGATAAATTGGCTGGTGAACCGGTTGATATTTTTGTCAACAATAAGCTGATCGCAAAAGGCGAAGTTGTTGTGATTGACGAAAACTTTGGTGTGCGCATCACCGACATTGTCAGCCAAAGCGATCGGTTAAAACGGCTAAAATAATAGGCATTACAGGGGGTAGGCAGATATGGCAAGAATCCTTGTCGTCGATGATGCCGCGTTTATGCGGATGATGATTAAAGACATTTTGACAAAAAACGGGCATGAGGTTGTTGCTGAAGCAGCAGACGGGCGGCAGGCAATCGAAAAATATAAAGAAATGCGCCCTGATATTGTGACGATGGATATTACGATGCCGGAAATGGATGGGATTACGGCGCTGAAAGAAATCAAAAAAATGGACAGCAACGCCAAAGTCATTATGTGCTCGGCGATGGGTCAACAGGCGATGGTGATTGACGCCATCCAAGCGGGGGCGAAAGATTTTGTCGTCAAACCGTTTCAGGCGGACCGCGTCATTGAAGCGATTAATAAAACGATCGGCTAAGCATAAGAGGTGGATAGCATTGATGGCAATATGGCGATGGGCGGCAGCTTTGCTTATGGCAGCCACCGTGTTGGGCGCATCGTCGGCATCAGCCGCCCAAAGCCCGACGGTCGCCGACTGTCTGCAGCAACCGGATGCGTGCGGGCCGTCAGCGCCGGCCGGGCAGCCGACACAATCGTCCGGTCAAACGGTTGATGCCGTTTCTGCTTCCGATGTGTTCCGGATCATCGGGGCGACCGCCTTTGTCCTCATTCTGCTTTATGTGCTGCTGAAATGGCTTTCCCGCCGTCAGCCTTTCGTTTCCGGCCAAAAAGGTGTGATCGAACACCTTGGCGGGACGAGCGTCGGCACGAACCGTTCTGTCCAGCTCATTAAAGTCGGCAATCGGCTGCTTGTCATTGGTGTCGGCGACTCGATTCAACTATTGCGGGAAATTAGTGACGAAAACGAAATCAACGAGCTGCTCGCACAACATAACGAACGGCTTGAGCAGATGGCTGATTTCAGTCGATTCAGCTCCCGGTTTCGTGAGTATTGGGCGGCAAAATCAAAGCCAAAAGGCAACCCATCTCCCTCATTTTCGGCGCTGTTTGCCGAGGAAATAAAACAAATGGCCCAAAAGCGAAACGAGTGGCTTAGGCGGTTGAAAGAGGAAGGAACGGCTGGCGATGAATGAATTTGTCCATATGTTTAATTCCATGGCGCCCGAGCATGTGTCGACATCGGTGAAATTGCTGCTGTTGCTCACCGTTTTGTCGGTTGCCCCCGGCATTTTAATTATGATGACTTGTTTTACGCGCATCGTCATCGTTTTGTCGTTCGTGCGCACGTCGCTCGGTACGCAGCAAATGCCGCCGAACCAAGTGTTGATCGGGTTGGCATTGTTTTTAACGTTTTTCATTATGGCGCCGACGTGGAAAGAAATTAACGACCAAGCGCTGCAGCCGCTATTTGCCGAAAAAATTGATTTGGATGAGGCATATGAACGTGCTGCCGTGCCGCTTAAGCAGTTTATGAGCCAACACACGCGGCAGCAAGATTTGGCGCTGTTTTTATCATACAGCGGCGCCGAGCAGCCGAAAACGGTCAACGACATCCCGCTCACCGCGCTCGTGCCGGCGTTTGCGATTAGCGAGCTGAAGACGGCGTTTCAAATGGGTTTTATGATTTTTATTCCGTTTTTAGTCATTGATATGATCGTCGCCAGCGTCTTAATGTCCATGGGAATGATGATGCTGCCGCCGGTGATGATTTCGCTGCCGTTTAAAATTTTGTTGTTTGTTCTTGTCGACGGCTGGCATTTAGTCGTCAAATCATTGTTGCAAAGTTTTCAATAAAGATAGGTGGCGTCCATGAGTGCCGATTTGATCATTCACCTTGCTGAGCAAGGTGTCTATATTGTGTTGGTTGTCTGCGGTCCGCTTTTGTTGCTGTCGCTTGTTGTCGGTCTTGTCGTCAGCATTTTTCAAGCGGCGACGCAAATTCAAGAGCAGACGCTCGCCTTTGTGCCGAAAATTGTCGCCGTCTTGCTTGGACTTGTGTTGTTTGGACCGTGGATGCTCTCAAAAATGGTGTCGTACGCCCATGATATTTTCAATAATTTGGCTTCCTTTGTAGGCTGATTGGACATGGAACAATTGTGGACTCACTTTCCGGCGTTTTTGCTTATTTTCGCCCGCACCGCTTCGTTTTTTGCTGCGATGCCGCTCTTTTCATATCGGACAGTGCCGGCTTCGTACAAAATCGGATTGGCGTTTTTTTTCAGCTGGCTCTTATTTTTGGCGGTGCCCAAACCGACGCTGCCATTGAATGATGTGTATATGCTGCTTGTCTTCAAAGAGGTGCTCGTCGGACTGGCGCTTGGGCTAATTGCGGCGATCGTTATGGCGGCGGTGCAAATCGCCGGTGGATTGATGGATTTTCAAATCGGATTTGCCATCGCCAATGTCATCGATCCGCAAACTGGAGCGCAAAGTCCGCTGTTAGGCCAATACCTTCACTCGTTGGCGCTTTTGCTCTTGCTCGCGCTTGACGGGCATCATCTGCTGCTTGATGGCATGTTTTACAGCTATCGTTGGCTGCCGCTCGACGGATGGCCGCATGTGGCCGACGGGCAGGTCATCGAGTATGCCGTTCGGACGTTCGCTGCGATGTTTGCTGTCGCTGTGCAAATGGCTGCTCCGCTTGTTGGTTCGCTCTTTTTAGTCGATGTGGCGCTTGGCGTCATCGCCCGTGCCGTGCCGCAAATGAACATTTTCGCCGTTGGTTTTTCCCTCAAGACGGCGGCCGCGTTTTTGCTCCTGTTTGCAGCGATCGGCGGAATCTTGCTTTCCGCCCGTGAACTGTTTCACCTCATGTTTGCGTCGCTGCGCGAGTTTATGCGGTTGTTAGGAGGCGCGTAAGATGGGCCGCTGGCGGCTTGATTTGCAATTTTTTGCAGGAGAAAAAACGGAAAAGGCGACGCCGCGCAAACGACAAGAAGTGCGGGAAAAAGGGCAGGTGGCGAAAAGCGGCGACGCGGTTGCTGCCGCTGTTTTGCTCGCTACGTTTCTCGCCTTGGCCTTGACGGGAGCATACGAACGCGATGGCTTGTTTCGCCTGTTTGCCCGCGCGCTGTCCGATTACGCATCCGTCCCGCTGACGATCGATTCGCTTCACCTGCTGTTTCTCGATTGGCTCCGCCATGCGGCGCTTCTTTTGGCTCCGTTTTTTGCCGCCGCTGTGCTGGCGGCCGGGTTGGCCAACTTTTTGCAAGTCGGCGCTCTTTTTACCGTTGAACCGTTGAAAATAGATTGGAATCGCCTCAACCCGGTGCAAGGGATGAAGCGGCTCTTTTCGCTGCGGGCTATTGTGGAACTGTTGAAATCGGTGCTAAAAGCGGGGATCATCGGTGCAGTTGTTTTTATGCTGCTGCTTTCCGGACGAAACGAGCTCATGGCGCTTGTTTTAAAACAGCCGGATGCCATGCTCGCGGTCATTGGCGCCTTGACGGTGAAAATGGGGCTGTATGCCGCGGCGGCGCTGTTGTTTTTAGCATTGTTTGACTATTTGTACCAGCGGTTTGAATTTGAAAAAAACATCCGCATGTCGAAGCAGGACATTAAAGACGAGTATAAGAAGACGGAAGGCGACCCGCTCATTAAGTCACGCATCAAACAGAAACAGCGGGAAATGGCGATGAAACGGATGATGCAAGAAGTGCCGAACGCGGATGTTGTCATTACGAACCCGACCCATTATGCGGTCGCGCTCAAATATGAAGATGGAAAAATGGAGGCGCCGGTTGTCGTGGCGAAAGGGGCGGACTATATCGCCCTAAGAATTAAAGAAATCGCCAAAGCTCATGATGTCGTCACCGTCGAGAACCGTCCGCTCGCTCAGGCGCTTTATCGGCAGACGGAGGTCGGCGATATGATTCCAGAGGCGTTTTTTAAAGCGGTGGCGGAAATTTTAGCGTACGTTTATCGGCTCAAGCGAAATGTGTAGCAGCAGGGAGAGAAAAACATGCAATTAAGGTGGATGGATTTACCAGTTTTGTTTATGGTCGTGCTCATCGTCGCCATGCTCGTCATCCCACTGCCGACATGGCTGCTCAGCGTCTTGATCATTGTCAATATTTCGCTTGCCTTGCTTGTTTTGCTGACGGCGATGAACACGAAAGAACCGCTCGAATTTTCCATTTTTCCGTCATTGCTGCTAGTGCTGACCTTGTTTCGGTTAGGGCTGAATGTTTCAACGACCCGGTCGATTTTAAGCAAGGGGGAGGCGGGCGGCGTCGTCGAAACATTCGGGACGTTCGTTGTCGGCGGCGATGTTGTCGTCGGATTTGTTGTGTTTTTAATTTTAATCATCATTCAGTTCATTGTCATCACAAAAGGGTCAGAACGCGTCTCTGAAGTGGCGGCTCGCTTTACGCTCGATGCGATGCCGGGAAAACAAATGAGCATCGACGCCGATTTAAACGCCGGCATGATCTCAGAGCAGGAAGCGCGGCAGCGACGGGAAAAGATCGCCCAAGAGGCCGATTTTTACGGCGCCATGGACGGGGCGAGCAAGTTCGTCAAGGGTGACGCCATCGCGGGGATCATTATCGTTATTATCAACATGTTGTTTGGTATGGTCATCGGCGTCGTCGAGCAGGGGATGGATATGGCCGAGGCGGCGAAACGCTATACGCTGCTGACGGTCGGTGATGGGATTGTGAGCCAAATTCCGGCGCTGTTGATTTCGACTGCCACCGGCATCATCGTCACGCGCGCAGCGTCCGACAGCAACTTAAGCGGCGATATTATGCGCCAGTTGTTTGCTTTTCCGAAAATGTTGTACGTCACTGCCGGAACGATTTTTTTGCTCGGCTTGTTTACGCCGATTAACGACGTGTTGACGATGCCGATTGCCGGGTTGTTGGCGCTAGGGGGCTACCGGTTTGCCGAGCGCCGGCGACAAGAGGAAACGGCCGAGGTCGGACTGGAAGAGGAAACGGCGGCAGCGGACGAATTGAAAAGTCCCGAAAGCGTCATTGAACTGCTGCATGTTGACCCGATTGAGTTTGAGTTTGGCTATGCCCTCATTCCGCTCGCTGATGCAGCTCAAGGCGGCGATTTGCTCGACCGGATCGTCATGATCCGCCGCCAGCTCGCGCTTGAATTCGGCATCGTCGTTCCGGTCGTGCGCATTCGTGATAACATTCAGCTTCAGCCGAACGAATACCGGGTAAAAATTAAAGGCGAAGAAGTGGCGCGCGGCGAGCTGTTGCTTGACCATTATTTGGCGATGAGCCCAGGTGTCGATGACGGTTCAGTCGACGGTATCGAAACGGTTGAACCGGCGTTCGGGCTGCCGGCGAAATGGATTTCCGGGGCGATGAAAGACCGCGCTGAAATGCTCGGTTATACGGTTGTTGACCCGCCGTCGGTCGTCTCAACTCATTTGACAGAAGTGCTCAAATCCCACGCTCATGAGCTGCTCGGCCGCCAAGAAACGAAGCAGCTGATCGATCATTTGAAAGAGTCACACCCGGTGCTTGTTGATGATGTGACGCCAAATCCGCTGTCGATCGGCGACGTTCAAAAAGTGCTTGTCAAACTGCTGAAAGAGAAAGTGTCGATCCGCAACTTGCCGCTGATTTTTGAGACGCTCGCCGATGTTGGCCGCTTGACCGGCGACACCGATTTGCTGACCGAATATGTCCGCCAAGCGCTCGCGCGGCAAATTACCGGGCAATACGCCGTGCCAGGCGAGCCGTTGCGCGTCATGACGTTGTCCGGCAAGGCGGAAAAAATTATTGCTGACGCTGTGCAGCAAACGGAGCACGGCCGCTATTTGGCGCTTGACCCGACGCGGGCGCAGTCATTCGTTGAGGCGGTGGCCCAAGCGCTTGACCGCTATCCGTTCGCCGGCCAAACGCCGATTTTGCTCTGTTCTCCGGCAGTGCGGATGTACGTCCGCCAGTTGACCGAGCGCCATTTTCCAACGATCCCGGTGCTGTCATACAACGAGCTTGAAGCTGATATCGAAGTCCAAAGCGTGGGGATGGTGGAAATCGAATGAAAGTGAAAAAATTTGTTGCCCCGTCCATGAATGAAGCGATGAAAATGGTCCGTGCTGAGCTCGGTCGCGACGCAATCATTTTGCACTCAAAAGTGATCCATACTGGCGGACTTTTTGGCTTGTTTGCGAAAAAAAAGATCGAAGTTTTGGCCGGCGTTGACCCCGACCCGTTGCCGCCGCGTTCATCGGCTGCGGCGCCAGTTGACTTGCCATCGGCAGTGAGTCAGGAGGAGGCGAATGGTTCGCTTGCAGGGGAGTTGCAGGAAGTGAAAACGCTCATGCGCCAGTTGGCCAACCGGTCTCCTTCACTAGCGTATCCACCGCCGCTCGCCGAAGTGGAGCGGCGGCTTGTGCGGCAAGGAATGGCAGAAGATTACGTCCGTGAAGTGATGGATCGCTTGTTTAAACGGTGGTACACCGACAAAGGGGAGCGTTCGCCGGCTGCTGTTGCCGGCTGGGCGAAAGAGGCGGTGCGCGACATGCTGTCGCCGCTTCCGTTTGCCGAAGCCGCAAGGCAAAAAAAATATGTAATTTTGCTCGGCCCGACCGGAGTCGGAAAAACGACGACGCTCGCCAAAATGGCGGGGCGCGCCGTGCTCGAGCAAAGGAAAAAAGTCGGTTTCATTACAACGGACACGTACCGGATTGCTGCCATCGACCAACTGAAGACGTATGCGGACATTTTACACGCTCCGTTTGCGGTATGCTACAATGCCGATGACTTCCGGGTCGCGAAGCGAAACTTGGCCGATTGCGACCTGGTGTTTGTAGATACAGCCGGCCGCAATTTTCGCAACCCGCACTATGTCGCTGAATTGGAGGGAGCGCTCGAGTTTGACAACGAGACGGAAACGTTTCTCGTGCTTGCCGCCACCGGAAAGTATGACGACATGAAAGCCGTCTATGCCCGCTTTTCCCGCCTGCCGCTTGATCGGCTGATCATTACTAAACTCGATGAAACCGACTCGTACGGGGCGGTGTTCAACTTGCTGCTTGACAGCCGGCTTGGCGCTGCCTATTTTACGAACGGGCAAAACGTGCCGGACGATATGACGGAGGCGTCGGCGGATCGGCTCGTCCATCTGTTGTTTGGGGCGGAGCGATGGTGAAAGATCAAGCGGAACAGCTTCGCCTCGAGCTCAGCCGCCTCCGGCATCAGCCATCGCTGCGGACTATCGCGGTGACGAGTGGAAAAGGCGGGGTCGGCAAGTCGAACCTTTCACTCAACTTTTCGCTGTCGCTCGCTAAGCTTGGCGTTCGCGTCTTGCTTCTTGATATGGACATCGGGATGGGCAACATCGATATTTTGCTCGGCCAGTCATCGTCGTTGACATTGGCCGATTGGCTTTCGGCTCGGCTGCCGCTCTCAGAGCTGGTGAAAAGCGGACCGGAGCATCTGTCGTACATTGCCGGAGGGACGGGCACAGCACAATGGCAGACGCTTGATACAGCTCGCATCGACTACTTTTTGAGCGAACTGCAGGCTGTGGCGTCACGATATGATTATCTCGTCTTTGATATGGGAGCGGGGGCATCTGGGGAACGGCTGTATTTTTTAAAGTCGGTTGATGACGTGTTTGTCGTGACAACGCCGGAGCCGACGGCTATGACCGATGCATACGCCATGATGAAATATATGCACGCCGCCGGCTGCGAGGCGCCGTTTTCCGTCATTGTCAACCGCGTCGGCAAGGAGCGGGAAGGGTATGAAGTTTTTGAGCGGCTCAAGCACGTCGCCGGTCAATTTTTAAACAAAGAAATTGCATTGCTTGGCATTGTTCCGGAAGATCGGGCGGTCGCTCGCGCGGTTGTCAACCAAACGCCGTTTGTATTGCTCGATCCCGCGGCGAAGGCGAGCCAGGCGGTGCGCCAAATGGCATTTCGTTATGCGCCGGGGCGCGAGGAAGGGCCGGGGCGGGCGAACCGCTTTTTTGCCAAGCTGCGCCAACTTTTGCTAGAAAGGTAGAGACGGAAAATGAAGACGATCAAGGTGCTTGTCGTCGATGACTCGGCGTTTATGCGCAAATGGATCAGCGACTTTTTGTCTGAACACCCGCGTCTTGAAGTCATCGGGACGGCCCGCAATGGTCAAGAAGCGCTTGAGAAAATCGCTGTTCTTCGCCCTGATGTGGTGACGCTTGACGTCGAAATGCCGATCATGGACGGGCTCGCCACATTGCGGCATATCATGGAGAAGCAGCCGCTGCCGGTCGTCATGGTATCCAGCACGACAAAGGAAGGAGCGGAAAATACGGTAGCCGCCATGCAATATGGGGCGGTTGATTTTGTGGCGAAACCGTCTGGCCCGATTTCGCTGGATTTATATAAAGTAAAGGATGAATTAATCCGAAAAGTGTTGCACGCGAGTGAAGCGAACATAGGAGCGCTTGCCGTTCGACGCCCGGAAGCGGGAACCTGGCGTCGGTTCGCCAAAACAGTGCGCGCCGAAAAAGCGATTGTCGCGATCGGCACCTCAACCGGAGGCCCGCGCGCTCTCGAAACGGTGTTGACGCAGCTGCCGCCCCATTTAGCTGCTCCGGTCGTCATCGTCCAACATATGCCGAAAGGATTTACGAAATCACTCGCCAACCGGCTCGACGCCCTATCGGCCATAACGGTCAAAGAAGCGGAGGATAGGGAAGTGCTGCGAAATGGCACTGCTTATATCGCTCCAGGCGGCGTCCATCTGGCGGTTGCTGAAGGAGATGGTGTGCTGAAAGCCCGTCTCGATGAATCGCCGCCGCGCGCCGGCCATCGTCCGGCCGTTGATGTGTTGTTCGAATCGCTCGCCGCCATTCGCCGCTGTCGGAAAGTGGCGGTGATCATGACCGGAATGGGGTCAGACGGGACGGGGGGGCTGAAAAAGCTGAAAGAGAGCGGGGACGTAAAAGCGATCGCCGAGGCCCGTGAGACAGCGGTCGTTTATGGGATGCCCAGAGCGGCGATCGAAGCCGGTGTCATCGATGTCATCGCTCCGCTTGATGTCATCGCTGCCGCTATCGTCCAATCGATCGGGGAATGAGGGGGAACTTGGGATGGATATGAGTCAATACTTAGACGTTTTTATTGATGAAAGCAAGGAGCATTTGCAAACGATCAACGAGCGGCTGCTTGAACTCGAACAAACTCCAGACGATATGGCTCTTGTTAATGAAATTTTCCGTTCGGCCCATACGTTAAAAGGAATGTCGGCCACGATGGGGTTTGAAGATTTAGCCAGTTTGACGCACCAACTAGAGAATGTGCTCGATGGCATCCGCAATCGGCAGTTTGTCGTCACTCCAGAACTGCTCGATGTTGTTTTTCAGGCAGTCGACCATTTAGAGGCGATGATTCTATCGATCGCCACGGGCGGCGATGGAAAGCGTGATGTAAGCGAGACGGTCGAGCGGCTGAAGCGAATCGAACAAGGGGAGATGCCGGACCAACAGGCAGCGGGCGAACAACCGTTCCTTGAGCATGCGTATGGGGAGTTTGAATACCATGTGCTGCAACAAGCAAAAGAACAAGGATTTTCTGTCTATGAAATTCGCGTCCGCCTTCGTGAAGACTGTCTGTTGAAAGCCGCGCGCGTGTATATGGTGTTTGAACTGCTCAATGAAGCAGGGGAAATTGTGAAATCAACGCCGCCGGCTGACATGCTTGAAGAAGAGCGGTTTGGTCAAGCGTTTCTTGTCACCGTCGTATCGAAAACGCCGGCGGATGAACTGCGAACACGGCTGATGGGCATTTCAGAAATTGATAAGGTCGAGATCAGCGAGGTGACAGTCGAAGAGCCGCTTGCCAAAAGCGGGGAGAAGGCTGCACCTGAACCGCCTGCGTCACCCGCTCTTGAACAAGCCGCAGCAGCGCAGGCTGAAGCGGATGCGCCGGAAAAACAGGCGGCGAAACACGCAGGGAAGACGATCCGCGTCAATATTGAGCGGCTTGATATGTTAATGAACTTGTTTGAGGAACTCGTTGTCGACCGCGGACGGCTCGAGCAAATTTCCCGCGATTTGAACCATGCTGAACTGACCGAAACAGTAGAACGGATGTCGCGGATTTCGAGCGACTTACAAACGATCATTTTAAACATGCGCATGGTGCCGGTCGAAACGGTGTTCAACCGCTTTCCGCGCATGGTGCGCCAGCTTGCCCGTGAACTTGGCAAAAAAGTGCGCCTAGATATTATCGGAGCGGAGACGGAGCTTGATCGGACGGTCATCGATGAAATCGGCGATCCGCTTGTCCACTTGATCCGCAACGCGCTTGACCACGGCATTGAAGCGCCGGACGTCCGGGCGGCGTGTGGAAAACCGGAGGAAGGAACGGTTAAATTGCGCGCTTACCATAGCGGCAACCACGTTTTTATTGAAATTGAAGACGACGGCGCCGGCATTTCTCGAGAGAAAGTGCTGCAAAAGGCGATCGCCCGCGGCATCATTTCACCGGAGGCAGCGGCTCAACTGACCGACCAGCAAGTGTATGGGCTGATTTTTGCTCCAGGCTTTTCCACTGCTGACCACATTTCCGATATTTCTGGGCGCGGCGTCGGTCTAGATGTCGTCAAAAGCACGATCGAATCGCTCGGCGGTGCAGTGGCTGTCGATTCACAGCCGGGAAAAGGGTCGCTCTTTTCCATCCAGCTGCCGCTGACGCTATCAATCATTTCCGTCCTGCTCGTTCAAATTGCTGACGAGACGTATGCGATCCCGCTGTCTTCGATTATGGAGACCGCGTTAGTGAAGAAAGAAGAGATTTTCTCTGCCCATAACCAGCCGGTCATCGATTTCCGCGGTAAAGTCGTGCCGCTCGTCCGAATGAAAGAGGTGTTTTCTGTGCCGGACGCATCGGATGAAGGGGATGCGGTGGCGGTGGTCATCGTCCGAAAAGGGGAAAAGTTGGCTGCGCTGGCGGTTGATTCGTTTATCGGACAGCAGGAAGTGGTGCTAAAATCGCTCGGAAACTATTTGTCTTCTGTCTTTGCTGTTTCTGGGGCGACAATTTTAGGCGACGGCCGGGTGGCGCTGATCATTGATTGCAACGCGCTTGTGAAATAAGAGATGGCCAGTGTATGGCTGCCGCGGTAGTTTATTGAAAAGCAAGCTTACAGCTGATGAAAAAGCTTCGTTGACGGCGCTTGCCCTAACGAGAATGCCAGTGCGCCGCCACGCAAGCGGAAAAGTAAGAACAAAGGCGGTGCGTTTAACGATCGTTTATTCCGTTTACATTTCAATGAAAAAGGGGGAATGGCCGATGGATGCCAGCGTCCAAACAGACTGGAAAGTGATCGCTTTTCGCTTGAAAGAGGAAGAGTACGCCTTGCCAGTGCAGCACGTCCGCTCGATTGAAAAAATGCAGCCGATTACGCGCGTGCCGGGAACGGCTCATTATGTAAAAGGGGTCATCAATTTGCGCGGTGTTGTGACGCCGATTATCGATTTGCGCGAGCGATTTGGGTTTGCCCCTGAACCGTACGGAGAACAGACGCGAATGATCATTGTCGCCTTTGAGGATGTCGAGGTGGGGCTGATCGTCGATGCAGCGAACGATGTTCTCGATATTCCGGGAGCGAGCATCGAGCCGCCGCCGGAGGCGATTGGAGCCATCGAGGCGAGTTACATTTACGGAGTGGCGAAAATGGAGAAGCGGCTCCTCATTTTGCTTGATTTAGCGAAAGTGCTTGATCAATAAACTGCAGAGAGGGGCGTTGACGGTTGGAGGACATTTTCCGTTTGACAGGGGCGCATATCGACATTTTACGTGAAATCGGAAACATCGGGGCTGGCAACGCGGCGACCGCTCTGTCGACGCTGTTAAATAAAAAAATTGAAATGGCCGTGCCGCGCGTCCAAGTCGCGACGTTTGCCGAGATGATGGAGCTGATCGGTGGACCGGAACAAGTCGTTGCATGTGTGTATTTGCGCGTTGAGGGGGAAGCGCCGGGGAATATGTTTTTCGTGCTGCCGCCTGAGCAGGCGGAGCGGTTTGTCCGCCGGATGACCGGCGACGACTCGTTTTCATTTCAAGGTGAAGCCGATGAACTGGGGTGTTCGGCGCTTCAAGAGCTTGGCAACATTTTAGCCGGGTCGTATTTGTCAGCGCTCGCTGATTTTACCCAGCTTGCTTTGCAGCCGTCCGTGCCGGCGCTGGCGCTCGATATGATCGGGGCCGTGCTGTCGTTTGGCTTGCTTGAGATGTCGCGCGCCGGCGATTACGCCATTTTGATCGATACAGCCATTTACGACGAGCGGCGGCCGAAGGAAACTATCGACGGCCATTTCTTTCTCCTCCCTGATCCGGAGTCATTTTCCACCATCTTTCGAGCATTAGGTGTGGATAGCGAATGAGCACGATCCAAACGGTTAAAGTCGGCATCGCCGAAATGGAAGTCGTTGCAGCGCCCACTGTCATTCGCACGTGCGGGCTTGGGTCGTGCGTCGGCGTCGTTATTTATGACAGTAGAAAAGCGATTGCTGGCATGGCGCATGTTATGCTTCCGCATTCCTCGATGGCGCGTGGAGGGGTCGTCAATGCGGCCAAGTATGCTGACACGGCGGTTGAAGCGCTTTGTCAGCTCGTCATCGCCGCCGGCGGCCGAAAAGGGATGCTCAAAGCGAAGCTCGCTGGGGGGGCGCAAATGTTTTCGTTTGCCTCGTCTGGAGGGGACATGATGCGCATCGGTGCGCGCAACGTCGAAGAGGTGAAAAAGCAGCTCGAGCGGCTGCACGTTCCGGTTGTGGCAGAGGATGTCGGCGGCCATAGCGGCCGGACGATTGAGTTTAATCCACAGACGGGCGTGCTGTCCATTCGCACGGCTAGCCAGGAAGTCAAGGAAATATAATGTCGTTTCCACAAGGCGAGGGGGAGGACGATGGGAAGCGCGCTAAAAGGAAAAGAGCGGAAATATTGGGATGACTGGGTCAACGGCCGCGATCGGCATGCGGCCGAGAAGCTTGTCGAGCGCTATATGCCGCTCGTTTCTTACCATGTGCAACGGTTTTCCGCCACGCTGCCAAGTTCCGTGCCAAGGGAAGAGTTGGTCAGTTATGGACTCATCGGCTTGTACGATGCGCTTGAAAAGTTTGACCCATCGCGCGATTTGAAGTTTGACACATATGCATCGTTTCGCATCCGCGGCGCCATTCTTGACGGATTGCGCAAGGAAGATTGGCTGCCGCGCAGCGTGCGCGATAAAGCCAAAAAAATTGAAGAGGCGGCTGAGCGGCTTGAACAGCGGTATATGCGATCGGTGACAGCAAAAGAAGTCGCTGCCGAGCTCGGCATGACGGAAGAGGAAGTGCAGGCGGCAGTTAGTGAAACGTTTTTTTCCAATTGTCTTTCACTTGGGCAGACAGTTGGTGAAGAGGATGACGAGCCGTTTGCGATTCGCGACGACCGCGCTGCACTCCCGGAGGAACAAGTCGTTAAGCAAGAGATGATTGAAAAGCTGGCTGTGGGCATCGGACAGTTGAATGAAAAAGAACAGCTTGTCATTAGCTTATTTTACAAAGAGGAACTTACATTTACGGAAATTGGGGGCATCTTGCAGCTGTCCACCTCAAGAATTTCCCAAATTCACGCCAAAGCGTTGTGGAAACTGCGCCGCTTTTTTGATGAGGAGCAGTGAAGGAAAGGGAGTGGGAAAGTGGATATTCAGCTGCCAGCGTTGCAAAGCGTAATGCCGAAAGCGCCCGAAACAGGCGGCATGCATGCCGCCGCGCAGCGTCATCCTTATGCTGTGCAGGTGCAAATGGCGGCGGCCGGCGAAAAACGGGCGGAACGGATGCGCCGCCAAGTGACGGACAAGCGGACCGGCGAGCGGGCAAGGTGGGAAGCGTCGCGATTTGGAAGCCATCCTTATAAAGGAAAAACGATCGACATTAAAGGATAGTGAACATCATGGAAGCATTTTGGCTGACGATCAGTTTGCTGCTGCATGCATTTTCGTTTTTGCTCATCATTTTGCTTTACATGCGTTTGGCTCGTCTTGGCGAGGCGGAACAGCGCGCGGCAAGGCGGGCCGAGGAGCTTGAAGAAGCGATGGCGGCTCATTTCGCCCTTTGGAAAGAAGAAAACGAGCGTTTTTTAGGCGATCTTGACGCGTTGCTTCAGGCGAAGACAACCGTTGAGCCTGCCAAACAGCCGCCGGCGCCAAAGCTGGCAGTGGTTGCACCGCGTGCGGCAAGCGGCAGCGACAGGTCGGCATCGCCCGCGCCGTCTGTGGAAAGCGGTGAAAGCGCGGCGGATGGAAAAGCGTTAGAAGGTGTGAAAACGGAACAGAACGGCCTCGGCGCGGCGCATGATTATTTTCCGGACATCGAAGCGATCGAAGATGTGCTTGACCTTTCGCCGTCTGCTGACGCCGCCCGCCGTCTATATGCTGAAGGGGCGACGGTTGAAGAGATTGCCAAAAAACTGCAAAAAGGAAAAACGGAAGTAGAGCTGCTGTTGAAATTTGATCGAAAAGCGGACGAAATAGGCGAATAACAGCTTGATTTGCCATGGGCGATTATGATATATTTTTACATGGTGTGAATACACACGCCTGGTGATTTCAGCAACGGTGCTGGCAAGGCCAGTCTTGCTGAAAGATGAGACAGGCGGAGGCACAAAAACCACAAGGAAACAGGAGGAGCATACATGTCAGTGATTTCGATGAAACAACTGCTTGAAGCTGGCGTCCATTTCGGACATCAGACGCGCCGTTGGAATCCAAAAATGAAAAAATATATTTTCACGGAGCGCAACGGCATCTATATTATCGACTTGCAAAAAACGGTAAAAAAAGTCGAGGAAGCATACAACTTTGTGCGTGAATTGGCCGGCAATGGCGGCAAAATTTTGTTCGTCGGCACGAAAAAGCAAGCGCAAGAGTCGGTGAAAGAGGAAGCGGAACGCTGCGGCATGTTTTATGTCAACCAACGCTGGCTTGGCGGTACGCTGACGAACTTCGCGACGATTCAAAAACGGATTAAACGGTTGCGCGAAATTGAAAAAATGGAAGAAGATGGCGTGTTTGACGTGCTTCCGAAAAAAGAAGTCATCGGTTTGAAAAAAGAAAAAGAGCGGCTCGAGAAATTTTTAGGCGGCATTAAAGACATGAAAGAGCTTCCAGATGCACTGTTCGTCATCGATCCACGCAAAGAGCGGATCGCAGTGGCGGAAGCGCGCAAGTTGAACATCCCGATCATCGGCATCGTCGATACAAACTGCGATCCGGATGAAATCGACTACGTCATCCCAGCGAATGATGATGCCATCCGCGCCGTCAAGCTGTTGACGTCGAAAATCGCCGATGCTGTGCTTGAGGCAAAACAAGGTGAAGAGGCGGCCGTCGCAGCGGAGTAAGACAGCTTAGGAAAGGTGATAAGAGGGGAAAGCCTTTTATCACCTTTTTTTGAGACAGAAATCAGCAGCTTTTGGCTATACTAACGAATAAGGGCAAAACAGGCATCCGCTGCCGACATCGATACATATATGCGATAAAGAGAAGGAGGATCTTTTCATGGCAATTACAGCACAAATGGTAAAAGAGCTGCGCGAAAAAACAGGCGCAGGCATGATGGACTGCAAAAAAGCACTCACCGAAACAAACGGGGACATGGAAAAAGCGATCGACTGGCTGCGTGAAAAAGGAATTGCGAAAGCGGCGAAAAAAGCGGATCGCATCGCGGCGGAAGGAATGACATTCATCGCCGTGGAAGGCAATGCGGCCGTTATTTTGGAAGTGAATTCGGAAACGGACTTCGTTGCCAAAAATGAAGCGTTCCAAACGCTCGTCAAGGAGCTGGCTGCGCATTTGCTGAAACAAAAACCGGCTTCGCTTGATGAAGCGCTTGGACAAACGATGGACAACGGTTCCGCTGTCCAAGATTATATTAACGAGGCGATTGCGAAAATCGGCGAAAAAATTACGCTCCGCCGTTTTTCTGTCGTCAACAAAGCGGACGGTGAAACGTTTGGCGCGTACTTGCACATGGGCGGGCGCATCGGCGTATTAACATTACTAGCCGGCAACGCCAGCGAAGAGATCGCCAAAGATGTGGCCATGCATATCGCTGCGCTCCATCCGAAATATGTTTCGCGCGATGAAGTGCCGCAAGAAGAGGTTGCGCGCGAACGCGAAGTGTTGAAACAACAGGCGTTAAACGAAGGCAAGCCGGAAAAAATCGTCGAAAAAATGGTTGAAGGCCGGCTGAACAAGTTTTACGAAGACGTTTGCCTGCTTGAGCAAGCGTTCGTGAAAAACCCGGATGTGACGGTGCGCCAATACGTCGAATCGAACGGAGCGACTGTGAAGCAGTTCATCCGCTACGAAGTTGGCGAAGGGCTCGAAAAACGTCAAGACAACTTCGCTGAAGAAGTCATGAGCCAAGTAAGAAAGCAATGACGGACCGCAACAGGGAACACGCGCGTGTTCCCTGTTTTTCAAAGCGATTCGCAACACGGAGGTTTGACATGGAACAGCCAAAATACAAACGCGTCGTTTTAAAGTTAAGCGGGGAAGCGCTCGCCGGAAAGCAAGGGTTTGGCATCCAGCCGGCAGTGATTCAGTCGATCGCCAAACAAGTGAAAGAAGTGGCTGAACTCGGCGTGGAAATCGCCATCGTTGTCGGCGGCGGCAACATTTGGCGCGGAAAAACAGGAAGTGAAATGGGGATGGATCGGGCGACGGCCGACTACATGGGCATGCTGGCGACCGTGATGAACGCGCTTGCCTTGCAGGACAGCCTCGAGCAGCTTGGCGTCGAAACGCGGGTGCAGACGTCGATTGAAATGCGGCAAGTGGCCGAACCGTACATTCGCCGGCGGGCGATCCGCCATCTTGAGAAAAAGCGGGTCGTCATTTTCGCCGCTGGTACGGGCAATCCATATTTTTCAACCGATACGACCGCTGCGCTGCGGGCGGCAGAAATTGAAGCGGACGTCATTTTGATGGCGAAAAACAATGTTGACGGCGTCTACAGCGCCGATCCGAATGTCGATGCCCATGCGGTCAAATATGATGAACTGTCGTATTTGGATGTCATTCAGCAAGGGCTCGGCGTCATGGATTCGACCGCTTCCTCACTTTGCATGGACAACAATATTCCGCTCATCGTCTTTTCGATTATGGAAGAGGGCAACATTAAACGCGCCGTATTGGGCGAAAATATCGGAACGATTGTAAGGGGGAAATAACGATGGCAAAGCAAGCGATCCAACAAGCGAAAGAAAAAATGGATAAAGCCGTGCAAGCGTTCAGCCGCGAACTGGCAAGCATTCGCGCCGGACGGGCGAACGCGGGTCTGCTTGAAAAAATAACTGTCGACTATTACGGCGTCGCCACACCGATCAACCAGCTTGCCACGATCAGCGTGCCGGAAGCGCGCATGCTTGTCATTCAGCCGTACGACAAATCGGTCATTAAAGAAATGGAAAAAGCGATTTTAGCGTCCGATTTAGGATTGACGCCGTCCAATGACGGATCGGTCATCCGCTTGGTCATTCCGCCGCTTACTGAAGAACGGCGCCGTGAACTGGTGAAGCTCGTCAAAAAATATTCAGAAGAGGCGAAAGTAGCGGTGCGCAACATCCGCCGCGACGCGAACGACGAGCTGAAAAAACTCGAGAAAAGCGGCGAAATTACAGAAGACGAGCTGCGCAGCTATACTGACGAAGTGCAAAAGCTGACGGATAACCATATCGCCAAAATTGACGCTATCACCAAAGAGAAAGAAAAAGAAGTGATGGAAGTATAGGAAAAACGATGCAAACCCTCTATGTTGATGGAGGGTTTTTTTGCTATAATGGAAAGGCAAAACACGTTCGCGGAGGACATGTATGTTCAATAAAATGCGGAAAAATAAAGGGGAAGACGCCCCGTTGACGAAAGAGGATGTGCTCAGTCATCCGATTCCGAACCACGTTGCCATCATCATGGACGGAAACGGAAGGTGGGCAAAAAAGCGGGCTTTGCCGAGGGTGGCCGGCCATTATGAAGGAATGCAGGTCGTACGCAAAATCACCCGTTTCGCCAACGAGCTTGGGGTGCGCGTTTTGTCGCTTTACGCGTTTTCAACGGAAAATTGGAAACGCCCAAAAAGCGAAGTCGACTATTTACTGAAACTGCCGGAACAGTTTTTAACGACATTCCTTCCCGAGCTCGTCACGGAGAATGTGAGAGTGCAAGTGATCGGCCGTACAGATGAGCTTCCGGGTCATACGCGCCAAGCGGTCGGGAGGGCCATTCACGAAACGAGCGGCAACACCGGCCTCATTTTAAACTTTGCGCTCAATTACGGGAGCCGGGCGGAAATTACCGCTGCTGTCCAGCAAATCGCCAAAGATGTCCAATGCGGGGTGCTTGCGCCGGAGGACATCACCGAGTCGCTTATTTCCTCTTATTTAATGACGGGTGGGCTTGATGATCCGGATTTGCTCATCCGCACGAGCGGGGAAATTCGCTTGAGCAATTTCATGCTTTGGCAGCTGGCCTATACGGAGTTTTGGTTTACCGACGTATTATGGCCGGATTTTACGGAACAACATTTTTTGCAGGCGATTGCCGCTTACCAGCGGCGCGACCGCCGGTTTGGAGGAGTGTCAGCACGATGAAACAGCGAATCATTACGGGAGTGATAGCGGCGGCGCTCTTTTTGCCGATTGTGATTTTTGGCGGAGTTCCGTTTATAATAGTAACATATATATTGGCCACGGTCGGGCTGTTTGAACTGTTGCGGATGAAGGGGATGTCTCCGCTGTCATTTGCCGGGGTGGCCGGGTTTGCGGCTCTTTGGCTGCTGCTTGTTCCCGTCCGCTACGGCGGAGAGTGGCTGGCGTCTGGAGCCGCTAAGGCCGGTGTGCTCGCTGCCCTTGCCTTTTTGTTGCTTGTCGGCACCGTCTTGACGAAAAACGCGCTGACGTTCGATGAGGCGGCGTTTATCGTGCTGGCGGTCCTTTATGTCGGCGTCGGATTTTTTTGCTTCGCTGCCATCCGTTTCGCGGGTTTGCCGTACTTGATTTATGCGCTGTTTGTCATTTGGTCGACCGACATCGGGGCGTATTTTTTCGGTCGGGCGTTCGGCCGGCGCAAGTTATGGCCGGAAATTAGCCCGAAGAAAACGATCGAAGGCGCCATCGGCGGCACCGGTTCCGCCGTTGTCGTCGCCGCTGTCTACGAGTGGGCGGCCGGACCGTTCGGCAGCCTCGGCGCGGCGGTTGGGATCGCGCTCTTGCTTTCGATGTTCGGCCAGCTCGGTGACTTGGTCGAGTCAGCGTTCAAGCGCCATTACGGCGTGAAAGATTCAGGAGCGATTTTGCCGGGGCATGGCGGCATTTTGGATCGGTTTGACAGTTTGTTGTTTGTGCTGCCGCTTTTATACATATTCATCGAAGCGGCACGATAAGCGGGTGAGGAGTGAAAACGTTGAAATATGTTAGTATATTAGGGGCGAGTGGATCGATCGGCACACAAACGCTCGATGTGATCCGCGCCCATCCGGACAAATTCCGCTTAGCCGCGGCATCCGTCGGGAGAAATATTGAAGCGGCGCGGCAGCTGATCGCTGAATTTTCTCCGCGCCTCGTCGCGATCGCCGACCGCGACGCCTATAAGACGCTTTGCAGCGAGTACGGCGGGCGGACAACGATCGTGTACGGGGAGGAAGGGCTGATTGAAGCGGCTGCATTCCCGCAAGCGGACATCGTCGTCACCGCTGTCGTCGGCAGCGTTGGCCTTGTGCCGACGTTAAAAGCGATTGAGGCGGGAAAAACGATCGCCCTCGCCAATAAAGAAACGCTTGTTGTCGCCGGGCATCTCGTCACGGCGGCAGCAGAAAAGCATGGCGTGCCACTGCTGCCGGTCGATAGCGAACATTCCGCCATTTTTCAATGTTTGCAAGGGGAAAAGCACGAGCACGTTGCGAAGCTCGTTCTCACCGCGTCTGGCGGCAGCTTTCGCGACAAAACGCGCGAGGAGCTTGCCTATGTGACGGTCGAAGAGGCGCTTCGCCATCCAAACTGGTCAATGGGAGCGAAAATTACGATCGATTCAGCGACGATGATGAATAAAGGATTTGAGGTCATTGAAGCCCATTGGCTGTTTCGGCTGCCGTATGAGCGGATTGAAGTCGTCCTGCACCGCGAGAGCGTCATCCATTCACTCGTTGAGTTCCGCGACACAAGCGTCCTTGCTCAGCTTGGAACGCCGGATATGCGCGTTCCGATCCAGTATGCGTTGACGTATCCGAAACGGCTTCCTCTTTCCGTCGCGAAGCCGCTGAATTTGGCGGCGCTAGGGGCGCTCCATTTCGCTCCAGTCGATTTTGACCGCTACCGCTGCTTGCGGCTTGCCTATGAAGCTGGGAAGCGCGGAGGTTCGCTGCCGGTGGTCTTAAACGCGGCCAACGAGGAGGCGGTCGCTGCGTTTTTAGCCGGCCGCATTCCGTTTTTGGCGATCGAGGAATGGATTGAGCGCGCACTTGAGCGCCATTGCCCGGTGAGCGATCCGCAGTTTGAAGAGATTTGCGAAATCGACGTGGAAACGCGCGCGTATGTTCGCTCACTACTAACGTAAAGGTGGTTGAAACGTTGGAAACGATCATTTCGTTTATTGTCGTCTTTGGCGCCCTCGTTTTTTTTCACGAACTCGGCCACTTGCTGTTAGCGAAGCGGGCCGGCATACTTTGCCGCGAGTTTGCCATCGGTTTCGGACCGAAAGTGTTTTCGTTTAAGAAAAACGAAACGGTATATACGATTCGTCTTCTCCCGCTTGGCGGCTTTGTGCGCATGGCCGGCGAAGATCCGGAAATGATTGAGTTAAAGCGTGGGCAAGTCGTCGGTCTGCTGCTTGATGGCGAAGGACAGGTAGAGAAAATCGTCATCAATCATAAAGATGATTACCCGAACGCCCGGGTGATTGAGGTGGAAGACGCCGACTTGGAGCATGGCATGTATGTGACGGGCTATACCGAAGGGGAGCGTCTAGAGCGCTTTTCCGTCAAAGAGCCGGCGTTTTTCGTCGCCGACCGTCAAGAAATTCAAATCGCTCCGTATCATCGCCAGTTTGCTTCGAAAACGCTCGGACAACGGACGATGGCGATTTTGGCCGGACCGCTCGCCAACTTTATCTTAGCTCTTGTCGTCTTTATTTTGATCGGCCTCTTGCAAGGCTATCCGGTCGACAAGCCGGTCATCGGCGAGTTGACGCCGGAAGGGGCGGCGCGTGCGGCCGGCTTGCAGCAAGGGGACGAAGTGATCGCGATCAACGGCGAACGGATGGAAACGTGGACGGAAATTGTCAATACAATTCGCGCCCATCCGAATGAACCGCTCCAGTTTGAAATTGAGCGGAATGGGAAAGAAATGAGTGTGACGGTCACCCCGGAAGAAAAAACGATTCAAGGGGAGACGATTGGGTTAATCGGGGTGTACCAGCCGATGGAAAAATCGGTGTTCGGTTCAGTGAAGCAAGGGCTTGTGGAGACGTACTATTGGACGCGGCAAATTTTAGTCGGGCTCGGCCAATTGATCACCGGCCAGTTTCAACTTGACATGCTGTCCGGTCCGGTCGGCATCGCCGTATCGACCGGCAAAGTCGCTGAGTCCGGCATTTACTACTTGATGAAATGGGGAGCGATTTTGAGCATCAACCTTGGGATTATCAACTTGTTGCCCTTGCCGGCGCTAGACGGCGGGCGTCTCCTCTTTTTCGCCATTGAGGCGGTGCGTGGCAAGCCGGTTGACCGCCAAAAAGAAGGAATGGTCCATTTTATCGGTTTCGCCTTGCTCATGCTGCTGATGCTTGTGGTGACATGGAACGATATTCAAAAATTCTTCCTATAATGACAGAGAGAGAAAACGAGGTGGCTACTGATGAGGCAAAGTCAAGCGTTTATTCCGACATTGCGCGAAGTGCCGGCAGACGCGGAAGTGAAAAGCCATCAGCTTCTGTTGCGGGCCGGCTTCATCCGCCAAAGCGCGAGCGGCGTCTACACGTTTTTGCCGCTCGGGCAACGCGTTTTGAAAAAAGTAGAATCGATCATTCGTGAGGAGATGGACCGCATCGGGGCGATGGAGCTTCTCATGCCTGCTCTGCAGCCGGCTGAGCTTTGGCAGCAGTCCGGGCGCTGGTATTCATACGGGCCGGAGCTCATGCGCCTAAAAGACCGCCATGAGCGCGATTTCGCTCTTGGGCCGACGCATGAAGAGATGATTACGACGATCGTTCGCGATGAGGTGAAAACGTATAAGCGGCTGCCGCTTGTGTTGTATCAAATTCAAACGAAATTTCGCGATGAAAAGCGCCCGCGTTTCGGGTTGCTGCGCGGCCGCGAGTTTATCATGAAAGACGCGTATTCGTTCCATACATCGAAAGAAAGTTTGGATGAAACGTACAATCACATGTATGAAGCGTACGCGAACATTTTCCGCCGTTGCGGGTTAAACTTCCGCGCCGTCATCGCTGATTCGGGGGCGATCGGCGGCAAAGACACGCACGAGTTTATGGTGTTATCTGACATCGGTGAGGATACGATCGCCTATTCTGATGCGTCCGACTATGCAGCCAACATTGAAATGGCGCCGGTCGTCGCCACGTATGAAAAAAGTGGCGAGCCGCCGGCCGAACTGAAAAAAGTGGCGACCCCGGAGCAAAAAACGATCGCCGAAGTCGCTTCATATTTGCAAGTCGCGCCGGAGCGGTGCATCAAATCGCTTTTGTTTCGCGTCGATGGCCGCTACGTGCTTGTGCTCGTCCGCGGCGACCATGAGGCGAATGAAGTGAAAGTGAAAAACGTGCTCGATGCTTCGGTCGTCGAACTAGCGACGCCGGAAGAAACAGAACGGGTGATGAACTGTCCGGTCGGTTCACTCGGTCCGATCGGCGTCAGCGAAGAGGCGGCGATTATCGCCGATCATGCTGTCGCCGCCATCGTCAACGGCGTCTGCGGCGCCAATGAGGAAGGATATCATTATACGGGCGTCAATCCAGATCGCGATTTTACTGTCAGCCAATATGCGGATTTGCGTTTTGTCCAAGAAGGCGACCCGTCCCCGGACGGCAACGGGACGATCCGCTTCGCCCGCGGCATTGAAGTCGGGCACGTGTTTAAGCTTGGCACGAAATATAGTGAAGCGATGAACGCCGTATACTTGGACGAAAACGGTCAGGCGCAGACGATGATTATGGGCTGCTATGGCATCGGCGTCTCTCGGCTTGTCGCGGCGATCGCCGAGCAGTTCGCTGATGAGAACGGGCTCGTCTGGCCGGTTTCAGTCGCGCCGTTTCACGTTCATTTGCTGACGGCGAACGCAAAAAGCGATGAACAGCGCTCGTTGGCGGAAGAATGGTACGGAAAGCTCGGACTGGCCGGATTTGATGTGTTGTACGATGACCGTCCGGAGCGGGCCGGGGTGAAGTTTGCCGACAGCGATTTGATCGGCATTCCGCTTCGCGTCACCGTCGGCAAACGGGCAAGTGAAGGCGTGGTTGAGGTGAAAGTTCGCAAAACAGGCGAGACGTTTGACGTGCCGGTCGGTGAGCTGACCGAAACAGTGCGTCGTCTTTTACAAGGCTAAATGAGCGGCGCCGGCGAAAAAGAACCTGTTTCTTTTTTCGCCGGCGCTGCTGCCGTCTGTATGGTATGATAGGAAAAGAGAAACGATTTTGTTGAGAGGGGAAGTCATGGTTACGAAAGAACAAAAAGAGCGGTTTCTCGTATTGCTCGAGCAGCTGAAGATGACGTCGGATGAGTGGATGCCATATTTTCGTGAGGCAGCCATTCGCAAAGTCGTCATTGATAAAGAAGAAAAAAGCTGGCACTTTCATTTCCAATTCGTGAACGTGCTGCCGATTGATGTGTACAAACCGTTTACGGACCGACTGGCGGCGGCATTTCGCCATATCGCTGCCGTCCGGCATACGGTGCATGTCGAAGCGCCGCATGTAACGGAAACGGATGTGCAGGCGTATTGGCCGCTTTGCCTCGAACAGCTGCAAGAAGGCGTGTCGCCCCTCGTCGATTTGCTTAGCCGACAGACGCCAACAGTGAAAGGAAACAAGCTCTTTGTCACCGCTCGCCATGAGGCGGAAGCGCTGGCGATCAAGCGGCGATTCGCCAAGAAAATCGCCGATGTATACGCTTCGTTCGGATTCCCGCTCCTCCACCTTGAAATCGGCATTCAACCGGCCGAACAGGAAATGGAGCAGTTTTTGGCGCAAAAACAGCAAGAAGATGAAGAACGGGCGCTCGCGGTACTGACAGATTTAGCGAAAGAAGAGGAAAAAGAGGCAGCGGCCTCTTCGTCCGGCCCGCTTGTCATCGGTTATCCGATCCGCGACGAGGAGCCGGTGCGCCCGCTCGAGACAATTGTCGAGGAAGAGCGGCGCGTCGTTGTGCAAGGGTATGTGTTCGATGCTGAAGTGAGCGAACTCAAAAGCGGACGTACGTTGCTGACGGCAAAAATCACAGATTACACGAACTCCATTTTAGTCAAAATGTTCTCGCGCGACAAAGAAGATGCCTCACTCATGAACGGCGTCAAAAAAGGCATGTGGGTGAAAGTGCGCGGCAGCGTGCAAAACGATACGTTCGTCCGCGATTTAGTCATCATCGCCAACGACTTAAACGAAGTGACGGCGAACGAGCGGCGCGATACGGCGCCGGAGGGGGAAAAACGAGTCGAGCTCCATTTGCACACACCGATGAGCCAAATGGATGCGGTCACTTCGGTGGCGACGCTCATTGAACAGGCGAAAAAATGGGGGCATCCGGCGCTCGCCGTCACCGACCATGCCGTTGTTCAATCATTTCCAGAAGCGTACAGTGCAGCGAAAAAACACGGTGTGAAAGTGTTGTACGGCATGGAGGCAAACATCGTTGACGACGGGGTGCCGATCGCTTACAATGAGGCGCACCGCCGTCTTTCCGACGAGACGTATGTCGTCTTTGACGTCGAAACGACCGGATTGTCGGCTGTATACAACACGATCATCGAGCTGGCGGCGGTGAAAGTGAAAGACGGCGAAATCATCGATCGGTTTATGTCATTTGCCAATCCGCACCATCCGTTGTCGGTGACGACGATGGAACTGACTGGCATTACCGATGAGATGGTAAAAGACGCCCCGGATGTCGAAGACGTGCTCCGCCGCTTTATCGAGTGGGCTGGCGATGCGACGCTTGCCGCCCATAACGCCAGCTTTGACATCGGCTTTTTAAATGCGGGGCTTGCGAAAATGGGGCTTGGCAAAGTCATCAACCCGGTTATTGATACGCTTGAACTCGCCCGTTTTTTATATCCGGATTTGAAAAACCACCGCCTTAACACGCTTTGCAAAAAGTTTGACATTGAATTGACACAGCACCACCGCGCCATTTATGACGCCGAGGCGACCGGGCATTTGCTGCTGCGGCTGTTAAAAGAAGCGGAAAAACGGGGCATTTTGCATCACGATGATTTGAACAGCCGCACGCATAGCGAAGCGTCCTATCGGCTGTCGCGCCCGTTTCATGTGACGTTGTTGGCGCAAAACGAGACAGGGCTGAAAAATTTGTTTAAGCTCGTTTCGCTGTCACACGTTCAATATTTTCACCGTGTGCCGCGCATTCCGCGCTCGGTGCTTGTGAAGCACCGCGACGGTTTGCTTGTCGGTTCGGGCTGCGACAAAGGGGAACTGTTTGACAACTTGATCCAAAAGGCGCCGGAGGAAGTCGAAGAGATCGCCCGTTTTTACGATTTCCTTGAGGTGCATCCGCCCGCCGTGTACAAGCCGCTGATTGAGATGGATTATGTCAAAGATGAGGAAATGATTAAAGAGATTATTCGCAGCATCGTCGCCCTCGGCGAGAAGCTTGACATTCCGGTTGTCGCCACCGGCAATGTTCATTACTTGAATCCGGAAGATAAAATTTACCGGAAAATTTTAATCCATTCACAGGGCGGGGCGAACCCGCTCAATCGGCACGAGTTGCCGGACGTGTATTTCCGCACGACGGATGAAATGCTCGACTGTTTTTCATTTTTAGGGCCGGAAAAAGCGAAAGAAATCGTCGTCGACAATACACAAAAAATCGCCTCGTTAATCGGCGAGGTGAAGCCGATTAAAGACGATTTGTATACGCCGCGCATTGAGGGGGCGGAAGAGGAAATCCGGGAGATGAGCTATCGGCGGGCGAAGGAAATTTATGGCGATCCATTGCCGAAGCTCGTCGAGGAGCGGCTCGAAAAAGAACTAAAAAGCATCATCGGCCACGGCTTTGCCGTCATTTATTTAATTTCCCATAAACTTGTCAAAAAATCGCTTGATGATGGCTATCTCGTCGGCTCGCGCGGGTCGGTCGGCTCGTCGTTTGTTGCGACGATGACCGAAATTACTGAAGTGAACCCGCTTCCGCCGCATTACGTCTGCCCGAACTGCAAACATTCCGAGTTTTTTAATGACGGCTCGGTCGGCTCGGGTTTTGACTTGCCGGATAAAAACTGCCCGCAATGCGGGACGAAATACAAAAAAGACGGGCACGACATCCCGTTTGAGACGTTTCTCGGCTTTAAAGGCGACAAAGTGCCGGATATCGACTTGAACTTCTCGGGCGAATACCAGCCGCGCGCTCACAACTATACGAAAGTGCTGTTTGGCGAGGACAACGTCTATCGTGCTGGGACGATCGGCACGGTTGCTGACAAAACGGCGTACGGGTTTGTCAAAGGCTATGCGAGCGACCATAACTTAGAGCTGCGCGGCGCGGAAATCGACCGGCTTGCAGCCGGCTGCACGGGGGTGAAGCGAACGACCGGACAGCACCCGGGTGGCATTATCGTCGTTCCGGATTACATGGAAATTTACGACTTTACCCCGATTCAGTATCCGGCTGATGATACGTCATCAGAGTGGCGAACGACCCACTTTGATTTCCATTCGATTCACGATAACTTGTTGAAGTTAGACATCCTTGGGCACGATGATCCGACCGTCATCCGCATGCTGCAAGATTTAAGCGGCATTGATCCGAAGACCATTCCGACCGACGATCCGGACGTGATGGGCATTTTCAGCAGCACCGAGCCGCTTGGCGTCACGCCGGAGCAAATTATGTGCAACGTCGGCACGATCGGCATCCCGGAGTTCGGCACGCGCTTTGTGCGGCAAATGTTGGAAGAAACAAAACCAAAAACGTTTTCCGAACTCGTGCAAATTTCCGGTTTGTCGCACGGCACCGACGTCTGGCTCGGCAATGCGCAAGAACTCATCCAAAACGGCACGTGCACGCTGTCGGAAGTGATCGGCTGTCGCGACGACATTATGGTATATCTCATTTACCGTGGTCTTGAGCCGTCGTTGGCGTTTAAAATTATGGAATCGGTGCGCAAAGGGAAAGGCTTGACGCCGGAATTTGAAGCGGAAATGCGCAAACATGACGTACCGGAGTGGTACATCGATTCATGCAAAAAAATCAAATACATGTTTCCGAAAGCGCACGCCGCCGCCTACGTGTTAATGGCGGTGCGCATCGCCTATTTTAAAGTGCACCACCCGCTCTTGTACTATGCGTCATACTTTACGGTGCGGGCGGAAGATTTCGACCTTGACGCCATGATCAAAGGCTCAGCCGCCATCCGCAAGCGGATTGAAGAAGTGAACGCTAAAGGCATTCAGGCTACTGCGAAGGAGAAGAGCTTGCTCACTGTGCTTGAGGTGGCGCTAGAAATGTGCGAGCGCGGCTTTGCCTTTAAAAATATTGACTTGTATCGTTCGAAGGCGACCGAATTTGTCATCGACGGCCGTTCGCTCATTCCGCCGTTTACTGCCATCCCGGGGCTCGGGACGAACGTGGCGCAAAACATTGTGCGCGCCCGCGAAGAAGGGGAGTTTTTGTCGAAAGAAGATTTGCAACAGCGCGGCAAAGTGTCAAAAACGCTTCTTGAATATCTTGAAAGCCGCGGCTGTCTCGACTCGCTTCCGGATCACAACCAGCTGTCGCTGTTCTGACGGATGGTTTTTCGTTGCAATATATTTTCCAATGTGTTATAGTTTTAGTGGAATTGGCAAAGATAATGGCAAGCAAAGAGTGGGGAAACCCACTCTTTCGTCTTGAATTGGCATCTGTCTTTCGTTCATTCCCCGCCCTGTGCAGGGGATTTTCTCATTATGCCACATGCGCATGTTTGCTCGGTAAGGAGGAAAACGATGAGCAAAAAAGTGACAGAAACGGTCGAACAGCTTGTCACGCCGATTTTGAGCGAAATGGGATTGGAATTAGTAGACATTGAATATGTGAAAGAGGGAAAAAACTGGTTTTTGCGTGTTTTTATTGACTCAGACGACGGGGTCGATATTGAACAATGCGGCATTGTCAGTGAAAAGCTGAGTGAAAAGCTCGACGAAGTTGATCCGATTCCGCACAACTATTTTTTGGAAGTCTCATCACCAGGGGCGGAGCGACCGCTAAAAAATGAAAAAGACTTTGTTAGAGCGATTGGAAAAAATGTATATATCAAAACATATGAACCCATTGCAGGAGAAAAGCAGTTTGAAGGCGAATTAACCGCCTTTGACGGAACGACCGTCACACTGGCGGTCAAAGACCGCGGGCGGCAAAAAATGATCGCCATTCCATATGAAAAAGTGGCGAGCGCAAGACTAGCCGTCATTTTCTTCTAATGATAAAAGGGGGATTTTCGTTTCATGAACACGCAGTTGCTTGAGGCGTTAGCCGACCTGATGCGGGAAAAAGGCATCAGCAAAGAGGTCATCATGGAAGCGATTGAAGCGGCGCTCGTTTCAGCGTATAAACGCAATTTCGGCCAGGCGCAAAACGTGCGCGTCGATTTAAATATGGACACAGGAACGATCCGGGTGCTCGCCCGCAAGGATGTTGTCGAAGAGGTGACCGATCCGCGCCTTGAAATTTCGCTGGAGGAGGCGCAACGGCTCAATCCGAACTATCAAATTGGCGACGTCGTTGAACTAGAAGTGACACCGCGCGATTTCGGGCGCATCGCCGCACAGACGGCGAAGCAAGTCGTCACCCAGCGCGTGCGCGAGGCGGAGCGGAGCATCATTTACGCCGAATTTGTCGACCGTGAAGAAGATATTATGACCGGCATTGTCCAGCGCATCGACCCGCGCTTTGTCTATGTCAGCCTTGGCAAAGCGGAAGCGCTCTTGCCGGCGAATGAGCAAATGCCGAATGAAACGTACAAACCGCATGATCGTTTGAAAGTATACATTACAAAAGTGGAGAAAACGACGAAAGGGCCGCAAATTTTCGTCTCCCGCACCCACCCGGGCTTGCTGAAGCGGCTGTTTGAGCTTGAAGTGCCGGAAATTTACGACGGCACGGTTGAAATCAAGTCGATTGCCCGCGAAGCTGGCGATCGCTCAAAAATTTCCGTTCATTCTGATAATCCGGAAGTCGATCCGGTCGGCGCCTGCGTCGGGCCGAAAGGGCAACGTGTACAGGCGATCGTCGATGAGCTGAACGGGGAAAAAATCGATATCGTCCGCTGGTCGGCCGACCCAGTTGAGTTTGTCGCCAACGCATTAAGCCCAGCGAAAGTATTGCGCGTCATCGTGAATGAAGAGCAAAAGGCGACGACTGTCATCGTTCCGGACTACCAGCTGTCACTCGCCATCGGCAAGCGCGGGCAAAACGCCCGGCTGGCTGCGAAATTAACCGGCTGGAAAATCGATATTAAAAGTGAATCCGAAGCGCGGGAAATGGGCATCGATCCACATGCACCATCCACTTCGCTTGATTTCGACGGCATGACGGCCGATAATGAAAATAGTGATGAGAGCGGCCAACCATTTGATGCAACGGCGGAAATCGAGTGAGGAGGGAATGGAGATGGGAGCGCAAAAAAAAATTCCGTTGCGCAAATGCGTCGTCACCGGGGAAATGAAGCCGAAACGGGAAATGGTGCGCATTGTCCGTTCGAAAGAAGGGGACGTATCGATTGATCCGACCGGCAAAAAGGCAGGGCGCGGCGCGTATATAACCCTTGATCCGGAATGTATTTTGCAGGCAAAGAAGAAAAACATTTTGGCTCGCCATTTAAAAGCTGAGATCACCGATGCGCTGTATGATGAGCTGCTTGCTTTGGCGGAAAAGGAGAAACAGGCAGGGTATGAGAAGTAGCCGCTGGGCATCGCTGTTAGGGTTGGCGCAGCGAGCCGGAAAAGTCGTTTCCGGCGAGGGGCTTGTCGTGAAGGAAGTGCAACGGGGCAAAGCACGGCTTGTTTTGCTCTCGGAAGACGCGTCGGCCAACACGAAAAAAAAAGTGACCGATAAATGTGCATTTTATGGTGTCCCGCTTTGCAAAGTGCCGGATCGGTATACGCTTGGCGGCGCGATCGGCAAAGATGCCCGCGTCGTCGCCGCCGTCACTGACGAAGGGTTCGCGCGCCAATTGCAAACGATGCTCGATTGATTTTTATGGGGGTGAATGTATGTCGAAAATGCGTGTGTACGAATACGCGAAAAAACATAACGTGTCAAGCAAGGACGTTATTCATAAATTGAAACAAATGAATATTGAAGTGAACAACCATATGGCCATGCTCGAAGCTGATGTCGTCGAAAAGCTCGACCATCAGTATCGACCAAACAGTGAAAAGAAAACGGAAAATAAAAATGTGAAGAAAACCGAAAAACCGAAGCGCCCGACGCCGGCGAAAGCCGCCGATTTTTCTGATGAAGAAATGTTTGATGACGCGAAAGAAACGGCAAAGGCGAAGCCGGCAAAGAAAAAGGGAGCGGCAAAAGGAAAGGAAACGAAAAAAACAGAAGCGCAGCAGCAAGAGAAGAAAGCATTTCAAGCAACGAAGAAAAAAGGAAAAGGCTCGGTGAAAGGAAAAAAACAAGCTGCTCCGGCCGCGAAGCAGGCGCCGCAGCCGGCGAAAAAAGAAAAAGAGCTGCCGAAAAAAATTACGTTCGAAGGTTCGCTCACAGTGGCCGAATTGGCGAAAAAGCTTGGCCGCGAACCGTCGGAAATCATTAAAAAGCTGTTTATGCTCGGCGTAATGGCGACGATTAACCAAGATTTAGACAAAGATGCCATCGAGCTCATTTGCTCTGATTACGGCGTGGAAGTTGAAGAAAAAGTGACGATCGATGAAACGAATTTTGAAACGATCGAAATCATCGATGCGCCGGAAGATTTGGTGGAACGGCCGCCGGTCGTCACGATCATGGGGCATGTCGACCACGGGAAAACCACGCTGCTTGATGCGATCCGCCACTCGAAAGTGACCGAGCAGGAGGCGGGCGGCATTACCCAGCATATTGGCGCTTATCAAGTAACGGTCAACGGCAAAAAAATTACGTTCCTTGATACGCCGGGGCATGAAGCGTTTACAACGATGCGGGCGCGCGGCGCACAAGTGACGGATATTGTCATCCTTGTTGTCGCTGCCGATGACGGGGTGATGCCGCAGACAGTCGAGGCGATCAACCATGCCAAAGCGGCGAACGTGCCGATCATTGTCGCCATTAACAAAATGGATAAGCCGGAAGCCAACCCGGATCGGGTCATGCAAGAGTTGATGGAATACAACCTCGTTCCAGAAGAATGGGGCGGCGATACGATTTTTTGCAAGCTGTCGGCGAAAACGAAAGGCGGCATTGACCAGCTGTTGGAAATGATTTTGCTTGTCAGTGAAATGGAAGAACTAAAAGCGAACCCGAATCGACGCGCCATCGGCACGGTGATTGAAGCGAAGCTCGATAAAGGGCGCGGCCCGGTAGCGACGCTGCTCGTTCAAGCCGGCACACTAAAAATCGGCGATCCGATCGTTGTGGGCACGACGTATGGGCGCGTGCGGGCGATGGTCAATGACAGCGGTCGGCGCGTCAAAGAAGCGGGTCCGTCGATGCCGGTGGAAATTACCGGATTGCATGATGTGCCGCAAGCTGGGGACCGCTTTATGGTGTTTGAAGATGAGAAGAAAGCGCGGCAAATTGGCGAAGCACGGGCGCAACGGCAGCTGCAGGAGCAACGGAGCGTGAAAACGCGTGTCAGCTTGGACGATTTGTTTGAACAAATTAAACAAGGTGAAATGAAAGAGCTGAACTTGATCGTCAAGGCCGACGTCCAAGGCTCCGTCGAAGCGCTTGTCGCTGCCTTGCAAAAAATCGACGTTGAAGGCGTGCGCGTGAAAATCATCCATGCGGCGGTCGGCGCCATTACGGAGTCGGATATTTTGCTGGCAACGACCTCAAACGCGATCGTCATCGGCTTTAACGTTCGCCCGGACGCCAATGCCAAGCGCGCGGCCGAATCAGAAAACGTCGACATCCGCCTTCACCGCATTATTTACAATGTCATTGAGGAAATTGAAGCGGCCATGAAAGGGATGCTTGACCCGGAATACGAAGAAAAAGTGATCGGTCAGGCGGAAGTGCGACAAACGTTCAAAGTGTCGAAAGTCGGCACGATCGCCGGGTGTTACGTCACCGACGGCAAAATCACCCGCGACAGCAAAGTGCGCCTGATTCGTCAAGGCATCGTCGTCTACGAAGGCGAAATCGACTCGCTCAAACGGTATAAAGATGATGTGCGTGAAGTGGCGCAAGGCTATGAGTGCGGCGTGACCATCAAAAACTTCAATGATATTAAAGAAGGAGACGTCATCGAGGCGTACGTCATGCAGGAAGTGGCCCGGGCATGATCGGCTTCGCCTCATGCGAATGCATCATTTACAACGCCCGGTCGTTAAAAGACAAACGGGCTGTTCTTCAGCGGGTGATGACAAGAATTCGGCAAAAATATAACGTTTCTGTGGCCGAGCTTGATCATCAAGACGCATGGCAGCGGACGAAAATCGGCCTTGTCGCCATTGCATCAAGCCGGTCGGCGACCGAACGGGAACTCGAGCGGGCGCTGGCTTTGATCGACTCGTTCCCCGAATTGGAGCGGTCGGTGACATCATTTGAGTGGTTGTAACCGAGGTGATGGGTGATGAACATACGGGCAACACGCGTTGGTGAGCAAATGAAAAAAGAGCTGAGCGACATTATTGGCCGCAAGCTGAAAGATCCGCGCATCGGCTTTGTCACTGTAACCGATGTGCGCGTCACCGGCGACTTGCAGCAGGCAAAAGTGTACATTAGCGTCTTCGGCGACAACGAGCAGCGGGAAAACACGTTGAAGGCGCTCGAGAAAGCTAAAGGGTTTATCCGTTCGGAAATCGGCCAACGCATCCGCCTGCGAAAAACGCCGGAAATTTTGTTTGAAATCGATGAAACTATTGAATACGGCAGCCGCATCGAACGACTGATCCGGCAAATTTCCGACGAGGACGGCCGCGGGACGGAAGAGGCGAACAATGAATCGAACAATGGATAGACGAGCCGTCTATCCATTTCCATTAGCGAGTATGGCATAGAAAGGGTGCGCCGATGGACGGGGTATTGCTGCTCAATAAACCGAAAGGGATGACGTCGCACGATTGTGTGGCGAAAGTGCGCCGTCTACTGCATGTGAAAAAGGTCGGCCATACCGGCACGCTCGATCCAAATGTTTCCGGTGTGCTGCCGATTTGTCTCGGCAAGGCGACGCGCATTGCTGAATTTTTAACCGGAGCGGCGAAAACGTATGAAGGGGAAGTGACGCTTGGCGTAGCGACGGCAACTGAGGACGCCGATGGTGACATCATCGCCATCCAACCGGTGGATCGAGCGATTGCGCGGGAAGAGATCGAAGCGGTATTTCGTAGCCTCACCGGGGATATCGAACAAACGCCGCCGATGTACTCGGCGGTGAAAGTAAACGGCAAAAAACTGTATGAATATGCACGCGCCGGCATCGAAGTGGAACGCCCGACGCGGCGCGTGACCATTTACGAGCTCGAGCTGCTTGATGAACGCGAGCAGTTCGCCGGGGAAACGGTGTCGTTTCGCTTTCGCGTCACGTGCAGCAAAGGCACGTACGTCCGCACGCTTGCCGTCACCATCGGCGAGCGGCTCGGCTATCCGGCTTATATGTCTGATCTCATCCGCACCGCATCCGGGCCGTTTCAGCTGACTGACTGCGTAACGCTTGAAGAGGTCGAGCGCCGGGCGGCGGATGGGACGGCCGATGCCTTGCTCATTTCGATCGAGCAAGCGCTTTTTCATTTGCCGAAATACGAAATCAATGATAAAGTAGCAGAGAAAGTGAAAAACGGGGCGCTGCTCCGTCTTCCCGCCTTTTTGCAGGAGCTTGACGGGCCGGTTGTGCTTGTTTCGCCCGAGCGGGAGGCGCTGGCCCTGTACGTGAAGCATCCGGCGCGCCCCGGTGTGATGAAGCCGCTGAAAGTGTTTCGTTAACGCCGGGTGACATGCGGAAATGAAGAAGGTGGATCATCGATATGGAAACAGTATTTATTTCACATCCGCACCACTTCGAACGCCAAGCGCTTCCCCCAACGGTGATGGCGCTCGGTTATTTCGACGGTATTCATCTCGGCCATCAAAAGGTGATTGCTACAGCGGTTGAGACGGCCAAACAACACGGGTATGAAAGCGCGGTGATGACGTTCCACCCCCATCCGTCCGTTGTGCTGGGCAAACAACCGGAACTTCGCTCGATCACCCCGCTCGGCAAAAAAGAGCAGCTGATCGCGTCGCTTGGGGTTGATCGGCTGTATATCGTCGAATTTACGCCGGCGTTCGCCGGGCTGCTGCCGGAACAGTTTGTCGACCAATATTTGGATGGGTGTCATGTGAAACATATTGTCGCCGGTTTTGATTTCACCTACGGGCGGTTCGGAAAAGGAACAATGGAGACGATGCCGATTCATGCACGCGGCCGCTTTGGACAGACGGTCATTCCGAAGCTGACGGTCGACGGCGAGAAAGTCAGTTCCACACGCGTGCGGCAGCTCATTGAACAAGGGGCGGTCGAACATCTCCCCCGCCTGCTTGGCCGCTTTTATGATATCGAAGGGACGGTCGTCACCGGAGAACGGCGTGGGCGGACGATCGGATTTCCGACGGCGAATATCGCTTTAAACGGTGATTATTTATTGCCGGCAATCGGTGTCTATGCCGTCAAGGCGACGATTGGCGGGCAAGTATATGAAGGGGTGGCCAATATTGGCTACAAACCGACGTTCCATGAGACACGTGAAGGGCTGCCGAGCGTTGAAGTGCATCTATTCGAGTTTGCGCGCGACATTTACGGGGAAACAGTGGCAATTGAGTGGCGCCGCCGCTTGCGGGGCGAGCGGAAGTTTGCGGGTGTCGCTGAGTTGACAGCGCAAATCGCCCGCGACAAAGAAGAAGCGGAGCAGTATTTCCGCGGTTTAGATGAAAAGACTTGCATTTTGCCGGAAAAAGAGGTATTCTAAACAATGTATGCGAACCGTTGCTTGGCCAGGCGAATCACCGACGCCCGCTCGGCAACTGGGGATTTCAAGTTAGGGAGGTGAACAAGGATGGCATTGACGCAAGAACGCAAACGTGAAATTATTGAGCAATTTAAAGTCCATGAGAACGACACCGGTTCTCCGGAAGTGCAAATTGCTATCCTGACGGAGCAAATCAACAATTTGAACGAGCATTTGCGCGTTCATAAAAAAGACCATCATTCACGGCGCGGCCTGCTGAAAATGGTCGGGAAACGCCGCAACTTATTAGCTTACTTGCGCAAGAAAGATGTGGCGCGCTACCGTGAATTGATTGAGAAACTTGGATTACGTCGATAAAAAAGCGGGAGCATTCCCGCTTTTTTGCTAGTTTATAGGCGCAGTTTGCGCGGCAGCTGATACAATGGCGCTAATTCGTCTATAATAATCATCAGCGGCATCCCTATTTTTATACATAGAGAGGAGTACTCGTCTGTATGGAACAAGAGAAACGCGTGTTTTCCATCGATGTGGCCGGGCGCTCGCTTGTCATCGAAACCGGCGGGTTGGCGAAGCAGGCGAATGGCGCGGCGCTCGTCCGCTACGGCGATACCGTTGTGCTGAGCACAGCCACTGCATCGCGGGAAGCGAAAAATGTCGACTTTTTCCCACTGACCGTCAACTATGAAGAACGGTTGTACGCCGTCGGAAAAATTCCGGGCGGATTTATTAAGCGTGAAGGCCGTCCGAGTGAGAAAGCGATTTTGGCGAGCCGGCTCATCGACCGCCCGATTCGTCCGCTGTTTGCCGAAGGGTTTCGCAACGAAGTGCAAGTCGTGTCCATGGTAATGAGCGTTGATCAAGACTGCTCTCCGGAAGTAGCGGCGTTAATTGGTTCGTCGGTGGCGTTGACCATTTCCGACATTCCGTTTGAAGGGCCGATCGCCGGTGTCATCGTCGGCCGTGTCGATGGGCAGTTTATCATCAACCCGACGGTCGAACAAATGGAAAAAAGCGATATGCATCTCGTTGTTGCGGGCACGAAAGACGCGATCAACATGGTTGAGGCCGGCGCAGACGAAGTGCCGGAAGAAGTGATGCTTGAAGCGATCATGTTCGGCCATGAAGAAGTGAAACGGCTCATCGCTTTTCAAGAGGAAATCGCCGCCCAAGTCGGCAAAGAAAAAATGGAAGTTGTTCTGTATGAGCCAGACCCAGAATTAGAAGCGGAAATCCGCCAACTGGCGGAAGACGATATAAAAAAGGCGGTGCAAGTGCCGGAGAAACTGGCGCGCGATGCGGCGATTGAGGACGTGAAAGCCGGCGTGATCGCGAAATATGAAGCGGAAGAAGCTGATGAAGAGAAGCTGAAGCAAGTGCAAGAAATTTTGCATAAGCTTGTCAAAGAAGAAGTGCGCCGCTTAATTACCGTGGAGAAAATTCGTCCAGACGGGCGCAAAGTGGACGAAATTCGCCCGCTGTCGTCAGCAGTCGGGGTCTTGCCGCGCACGCACGGATCCGGTCTGTTTACACGCGGGCAAACGCAGGTGCTAAGCGTCTGCACCCTCGGAGCGCTCGGCGATGTGCAAATTTTAGACGGACTTGATCTGGAAGAATCAAAGCGGTTCATGCACCATTACAACTTCCCGCCGTTTTCCGTCGGTGAAACAGGGCCGATGCGCGGACCGGGGCGGCGCGAAATCGGACATGGGGCGCTCGGTGAACGGGCGCTAGAGCCGGTTGTGCCGTCGGAGCGAGAGTTTCCATACACGATTCGCCTTGTTTCCGAAGTGCTTGAGTCGAACGGTTCGACGTCGCAGGCCAGCATTTGTGCGAGTACGCTGGCGATGATGGACGCCGGGGTGCCGATTAAAGCGCCGGTTGCCGGCATTGCTATGGGGCTTGTGAAAAATGAAGATCATTATACGATTTTGACGGACATTCAAGGCATTGAGGACCACCTTGGCGATATGGATTTTAAAGTCGCCGGCACGCGAAAAGGCGTCACGGCGCTGCAAATGGACATTAAAATTAAAGGGCTGACGCGCGACATTTTGGAAGAGGCGCTGCAGCAGGCGCGCAAAGGACGGATGGAAATTTTGGACCATATGCTGCAGACGCTGAGCGAGCCGCGTAAAGAGCTGTCCAAATATGCGCCAAAAATTTTGATCATGCACATCAATCCCGATAAAATCCGCGAGGTCATCGGCCCGAGCGGCAAGCAAATCAACAAAATCATCGATGAAACCGGCGTGAAAATCGACATCGAACAAGACGGCACCATTTTCATCTCGTCCGTCGACGAGGCAGCCAATCAAAAAGCGAAGCAAATCATCGAAGATATCGTCCGCGAAGTCGAAGTCGGACAAGTGTATTTAGGCAAGGTGAAACGGATCGAAAAATTCGGCGCGTTCGTCGAGCTGTTTAACGGCAAAGACGGGCTTGTCCACATTTCCGAGCTCGCGGAAGAACGGGTTGGCAAAGTCGAGGACGTTGTCTCGATCGGCGATGAAATTTTAGTGAAAGTGACGGAAATTGATAAACAAGGGCGTGTCAACTTGTCGCGCAAAGCGGTGTTGCGTGATGCTCGCGGCGCCGGGGAGCCGCCGAAAGAGACGCGGGAAAAACGAGGAAGACGGCCGGAGCGCCAACGCATGAAGCCTTAGGAATTTGTTTCTTAAGGCTCTTTTGTTATGTTCTAACGTGTCCCTCTGCTACATATTTGTAGTAGTAACAAAGGAGGGGGACAAGGGTGAACAACGGTTATGTTCGTTATATGGCGTTAGCGGTCATGTTCCTCACTGCTTGGATGGCGGTTCATTGGCCGCCGGTCGGCGACTACATCGAGAGCTGGCGACCCATGGAAATGACGGCTGTAAAGGAACGTGACAAGTTGTACGAAACGATCGCCAAACAAGCAAAACAATACGAAATTCCCGCCCAAGACGCGGTTATTGATAAAGTGTGGAAGGCGACGCCCGGCTACAATGGACTTGCGGTTGATATTGAGGAGTCCTATAAAAACATGAAAAAAACGGGGGCGTTCGATGAACAAAAACTTGTGTTCCGCCAAGTGCCGCCGCGCATCCATTTGGACGATCTGCCGCCGGCGCCGATTTACCGCGGCCATCCTGACAAGCCGATGGTCTCGTTTTTAATCAACGTCGCTTGGGGGGAAGAATATATTCCTGATATGCTCGAGACGTTGAAAAAGCATGATGTGAAGGCGACGTTCTTTTTGGAAGGGCGATGGGTAAAAAATCACCCGGAGATGGCAAAAATGATAGCAGATGCCGGCCATGAAATCGGCAACCATTCCTACAGCCATCCGGATTTAAAAACGCTCAGCAGCGACAACATCCGCCGCGAGCTCGAGAAAACGAACGAAGTAATCGAAGCGGCGACCGCGATCAAATGCAAGTGGTTCGCCCCGCCAAGCGGCAGCTATCGCGACGAGGTCGTCGAAATTGCTGCTAGCCTTGGCATGAAGACGATTATGTGGAGTGTCGATACAATTGATTGGCAAAAACCATCGCCATCTGTTATAGTGAAACGGGTAACATCCAAAGTTCATCCCGGCGCCATGATTTTAATGCATCCAACGATGTCGACGGCGGCCGCGCTTGATGAGCTCATTGTTTCGATGAAGCGCCAAGGCTACGCCATCGGCAGCTTAACCGCCTTATTCGATGAGAAAAGACTGGCAAAAAAACAGGAGGAACATGGAGTTGATTAACAAATATACGTGCAAAAACGGTGTGCGAATCGTGTTGGAGCAAATTCCGACGGTAAGATCGGTGGCCATCGGCGTATGGATCGGCACAGGCTCGCGCAATGAAACGGAACAAAACAACGGAATTTCCCATTTTTTAGAACACATGTTTTTTAAAGGAACAGCCACCCGAACGGCCCGAGACATTGCTGAAGCGTTCGACAGCATCGGCGGACAAGTGAACGCCTTTACATCGAAGGAGTATACGTGCTATTACGCGAAAGTGTTGGATGAACACGCACCGCTGGCGCTTGAGATGCTCGCTGATATGTTTTTCCACTCAACGTTCGTTGAGGATGAGCTGCAAAAAGAGCGCAACGTCGTGCTTGAAGAAATCAAAATGTATGAAGATACGCCGGATGACATCGTCCATGACTTGCTTGGCAAGGCGTGCTACGCGAACCATCCGCTCGGCTACCCGATTTTAGGCACGGAAGAGACGTTGCGCACGTTTACTGGCGACACGCTGCGCCAATACATGGCTGACTATTATACGCCAGACCGTGTCGTTGTTTCGGTCGCTGGCAACGTCGATGAGCAGTTTATCGAGGAGATTGAACGGTATTTCGGCTCGTTTACGGCCGCCAATAAACCGGCCTCCTCCGAAACGCCGCCGTTCGTCCCGCAAAAGCTTGCGCGCAAAAAAGACACCGAGCAAGCGCACGTATGCATCGGATTCAATGGGTTGCCGATCGGCCACCCAGACGCGTACCCGCTCCTCATTTTAAACAATATTTTAGGCGGCAGCATGAGCAGCCGGTTGTTTCAGGAGGTGCGTGAACAGCGCGGATTGGCGTATTCGGTCTTCTCGTACCATTCCGCTTACCGTGACAGCGGCTTGCTTGCCATATACGCCGGCACGGGAAGCGGCCAGCTCGATGTTTTGTTTGAAACGATCCAACGGACGCTGCGCCAGTTGAAAGAAGACGGCATTACAGAAAAAGAGCTGCATAACAGCAAAGAGCAAATGAAAGGAAGCTTGATGCTCGGGCTTGAAAGCACAAACAGCCGCATGAGCCGCAACGGCAAAAACGAACTTCTTCTCGGCCGTCATCGGTCACTTGATGAAATTATTGAAGAGATCGAAAGCGTCACGATCGAAAAAGTAAACGGGCTGGCGCGCGCCGTTTTCGAGGAAGATTACGCTCTCGCCCTTATCAGCCCGGATGGTGTTTTGCCGCAGCCGCTCCGCTTCTAGCTGCCATCGGCGCATAAAAAAAGCTAACGGCCTTTATGAGGTTGTTAGCTTTTTCTTTTTAACATCTTGCCCCGCCGTTGGTCACCTCTCTTCAGGGACGTCGATCATCACCATATCGGGGCCGATTTTGCGGATATATTTCCACGGCACGCGAATGTCTTGTCCGTCTTTGCGAAACCCGAACCATTTTCCGGTCGGGATGAGCAGCGCCTCGATTTGGCCGGTTTGTTCGTTGATTTCCAAATCGGTTTGCCCAAGCACTCCGAGCCGTTCCGCCCGCCTTACATCGACGATTTCTTTGCCGCTTAACTCGCTGAGCCTCACGACTGTTCCCCCCTCTTTGCGTCTTTATTTCTATTGTAAGGAACAAAACAGAAAAAAATGACTGCTGCTGGCCGGAAATGGAATAGATGGCCCATTTTTTTCCGTCAAGGATATTCACCTATATTTTTCCCTCGACATAAGATGGGAGAAGAAACGGAGCAGTTTGCCAATAAAGAAGGTGAGCGTACAACATGATGCTGACAGGAATGCATGTCGCCATCATCGGCGGCGATGCGCGGCAGCTTGAAGTTATCCGCAAACTCGTCGAGCTTGATGCGAAGTTATCGCTCGTCGGTTTTGACCAGCTTGCCCATCATTTTACTGGAGCGGTGAAGCTGCCGATTGATGAAGTCGATTTGCCTGACTTGGATGCGATCATTTTGCCGGTTCACGGTACGACGTTGGACGGAAAGGTAAACAGTGTCTTCTCCCATGAGCCGATTCCGTTTACGGAAGAAATGGTGCAAAAGACGGCGAAACGGTGCACCATTTACTCGGGCATCAGCAATTCATATTTAGATGAATTGATGAAAAAAACGGGGCGCAAATATATCCAACTGTTTGAGCGTGATGATGTCGCCATTTACAACTCCATTCCGACCGCCGAGGGAACGATCATGATGGTTATTCAGCATACCGATTTTACGATTCACGGCTCACACGTTGCCGTTCTCGGATTAGGGCGCGTTGGCATGACCGTCGCCCGAACGTTTGCTGCTCTAGGGGCGAAAGTGAAAGTCGGCGCGCGCCGGTCGGAGCATCTCGCACGCATTACGGAAATGGGGCTCGTGCCGTTTCATTTGAATGATTTGGAAAACGAAGTGCGCGATATTGATATTTGCATTAACACCGTCCCCCATTTGATCGTGACAGCGAGCGTCATCGCCAAAATGCCGGCCCATACACTGATCATTGATTTGGCGTCAAAGCCGGGCGGCACCGACTTCCGCTACGCCGAAAAGCGCGGAGTCAAAGCCATCTTGGCGCCTGGACTGCCGGGAGTAGTAGCGCCGAAGACGGCTGGACAAATTATCGCCAACGTCCTCGCGCAGCTGTTGTATCAAGATTTACAAAAACGGGAGGAGAATAAGCGATGAGCGGAAACAGCTTAAAAGGGAAACGGATTGGCTTTGGTCTCACCGGGTCACACTGCACGTATGACGCCGTGTTCCCAGAAATTGAAAAACTAGTCAATGAAGGAGCGGAGGTGTTGCCGATCGTCACATATACGGTGAAAACGACAAACACTCGATTTGGCGAAGGGGAAGAGTGGGTGGAAAAACTTAGGCAACTGACCGGCAACGAGGTGATTGACACGATTGTCAAGGCTGAACCGCTTGGGCCGAAACTCCCGCTCGATTGCATGGTCATCGCCCCGTTGACCGGCAATTCGATGAGCAAGCTGGCGAACGCCATGACCGATTCTCCGGTGCTGATGGCCGCCAAGGCGACGATGCGCAATCACCGCCCGGTCGTGCTCGGCATCTCGACAAACGATGCGCTCGGTTTAAACGGCGTCAATTTGATGCGGCTGATGGCGGCAAAAAACATTTATTTTATTCCGTTCGGCCAAGACGCCCCGCACGCGAAGCCGAACTCGATGGTGGCGCGCATGTCGCTCCTTCGCGATACGGTGCTCGCCGCCCTTGAGGGGAAACAGTTGCAGCCGGTCGTGATCGAGCGCTTCCGGTACAACGATTAAAGGGCATCGTGCAAAATCGGCGCTGCACAGAAAAATTTTCTCTCGTCCGCAGCGGAATGTGATAAAATAAAAACTATGAATTCACTTCTAAGAGTGACGATGTGGAAGGAGAATGGTTCATGGCTCAAAAACAATATCATGTTGCTGTCGTCGGAGCAACGGGGGCAGTCGGGCAACAAATGGTGCGGACGCTCGAAGACCGGAACTTCCCGGTCGGAACATTAACGCTGTTATCATCGGAACGTTCGGCAGGCAAAAAAATGCGTTTCCGCGGCGAGGAAGTAGAGGTGCAAGCGGCAGCGCCCGAGCGTTTTGACGGGGTGGACATCGCCTTGTTCAGCGCCGGCGGGGCGGTATCGAAGGCATTGGCGGCGGAAGCGGTCCGGCGCGGAGCGATCGTCATCGACAATACGAGCGCATTTCGGATGGATGAAAATGTGCCGCTTGTCGTTCCGGAAGTGAATGAAAGCGACTTGACATGGCATAACGGCATTATCGCCAATCCAAACTGCTCGACGATTCAAATGGTCGTAGCGTTGGAGCCGATCCGGAAGGCGTTCGGCCTAGAGCGCGTCATCGTTTCAACATACCAAGCTGTTTCTGGGGCTGGGGCGCAGGCTATCGAAGAGCTGCATGCACAGACGAAGGCCGTGCTTGAAAACAAGCCGGTTGAGGCCAACATTTTGCCGGTGAAATTGGATCGGAAACATTATCCAATCGCGTTCAACGCCATTCCACAAATCGATAAGTTCCAAGACAATGGCTTTACATTTGAAGAGATGAAAATGATTAATGAAACGAAAAAAATTATGCATATGCCTGAGCTGAACGTTGCGGCGACGTGCGTACGCATCCCGGTGGCGAGCGGTCACTCGGAATCGGTCTACATCGAAATCGAACAAGACGGCGTCACCGCTGCCGATCTGCAGGCAGTGCTTCGCGAGGCGCCGGGCGTCGTTTTGCAAGATGATCCGAACGAGCAGCTGTATCCGATGCCGGCGGATTGCGTCGGAAAGTATGACGTCTTTGTCGGCCGCATTCGCCGCGACCTGGACCATCGCCGCGGCTTCCATCTATGGATCGTTGCGGACAACTTATTAAAAGGTGCAGCCTCCAACTCGGTGCAAATAGCGGAAAGTTTATTAAAGCTTGGGCTGATTTGAATAAGCATCGGGGTGTTAGCATGAAAATCATTGTCCAAAAGTTCGGCGGCACGTCCGTCCGCGATGAGCGCGGTCGAAACTTGGCGCGCCGCCATGTTGAAAAGGCGCTTGAAGACGGCTACAAAGTCGTCGTTGTCGTTTCGGCCATGGGCCGTTATGGCGATCCGTACGCGACCGATACGCTTCTTAGCTTAATTGGCGGCGCCGGCCATCATGTGACGAAGCGGGAACAAGATCTATTAATGGCGTGTGGAGAAATCATTTCGAGCGTCGTATTTAGCAACTTGCTGAATGAACACGGCATTAAGGCGACAGCGTTCACCGGCGCGCAAGCCGGATTCCGCACGAACAGCGATCATACGAACGCGAAAATTCTTGAAATGCGCTGCGACCGCCTTCTTGAGGCGTTCAAGCAATACGATGTCATCGTCGTCGCCGGCTTTCAAGGGGTGGCGGAAAACGGCGACATAACGACCCTTGGCCGCGGTGGAAGCGATACATCGGCCGCGGCACTCGGCGCCGCCTTAAATGCTGAGTGGGTCGATATTTTTACCGATGTCGACGGCGTCATGACCGCGGACCCGCGCATCGTCGAGAGCGCCCGGCCGCTTGAAGTCGTCACTTACACGGAAATTTGCAATATGGCGTACCAAGGAGCGAAAGTCATTCATCCGCGCGCGGTGGAAATTGCCATGCAAGCGAAAGTGCCGCTGCGCGTCCGTTCGACGTATTCCGATGCGCCCGGGACGCTGGTCACTTCATCGGTCCGCGGTCAAAAAGGAAGCGATGTGAGAGAGCGGCTTGTCACCGGCATTACGTATGTCGCCCATGTCACACAAATCAAAGTGCTGGCGAAAGAGGGGCACTATGAACTGCAGTCTGATGTCTTCCAAGCGATGGCGCACGAAGGGATCAGCGTCGACTTTATTAACATTTCGCCATACGGCGTCGTTTACACAGTGAGCGGCGACATGACGGAAAAAGCGATCACCGCTTTGCGCCGCATCGGTTATGAGCCAGTGGTGACGCCCTGTTGCGCCAAAGTGTCGGTCGTCGGCGCCGGCATTGCCGGCGTGCCAGGAGTGACGGCGAAAATTGTCACCGCTTTATCAGAGCAAGGCATTCAAATTTTGCAATCGGCCGACAGTCATACGACGATTTGGGTGCTAGTGAGGCAGGACGATATGGAAAAAGCGGTTAACGCCCTGCACGACGCTTTTTGTCTGTCTGAGGCGGGCGGATACGAAGCGATTTGGAACGAGGAGTGAAAACAGTGGTTCAGTTCGGAAACATCGTAACGGCGATGGTGACACCATTTGATCAGAAAGGAAACCTTGATTTAGCGAAAACGACGGAGCTTGTCAACTATTTGCTCGACAACGGCACCGATGCACTCGTGGTCGCCGGCACGACTGGCGAATCGCCGACCTTAACGGCGGAGGAGAAAGTCGCATTGTTCCGTCACGTCGTTTCGGTCGTCAACGGCCGTGCGTCGGTCATTGCTGGGACGGGAACGAACGATACGCGCGCGTCGATCGAACTGACAAAGCGGGCGGAAGAAGCGGGTGTTGATGCCGTCATGCTCGTTGCGCCATATTACAACAAGCCAAACCAGGAAGGGCTGTACCAGCATTTTAAAGCGATCGCTGAAAGCACGCCGCTGCCGGTCATGCTGTATAACGTGCCGGGGCGCACGTCGGTCAATCTCGCTCCTGAGACCGTCATCCGTCTCGCTGACATTCCCAACATCGCCGCTGTCAAAGAAGCGGGCGGCAACTTGGATGCGATGGCGGAAATCATTGAGCAAACTCCGGACGATTTTCTGCTGTATAGCGGCGATGACAGCTTGACTCTTCCGGTATTGGCGATCGGTGGCGCCGGCGTCGTTTCGGTCGCTTCGCACATCATCGGCAATGAAATGCAGCAAATGATCCGCGCCTTCCGAGCGGGAGACCACAAGGAAGCGGCGGCGCTGCACCGGAAATGGCTGCCGTTGATGAAAGGGCTGTTTGCGGCGCCAAGCCCGGTGCCGGTGAAAACTGCGCTGCAATTGCGCGGTTTGGACGTTGGTCCGGTGCGCCTTCCGCTCGTTCCGCTCACCGAACAAGAACGGAGCGAGCTCAGCCGCCTACTCAGCGCTTTGTCATAACATCGACACCGATGCACCCAACGCTGCTGCTTGCGCGTTGGGGCATTTTTTTCTTTGCTGCAAAATCTCCTCCTTGCTTACGAACAATCTTGTGTTTTTCTGCGCCGATTCGTTATAATAAAAGCAAGTGACTTTGAGCGGGTTAGCATCATGATTGGGAGGACGCAGACTTGAAATCCAAAATAAAGCCGGTAGAGAAAATACGCGTGTTTGCTCTTGGGGGAGTTGGAGAAATCGGCAAAAACATGTATGTCGTCGAATTGGACGAGGACATTTTCGTTCTCGACGCCGGGGTCATGTATCCGGAAGATGAAATGCTTGGCATTGACAAGGTGATCCCAGATATTACCTATTTAGTTGAACGGCAGCATCGCATTCAAGCGATCTTCCTCACCCACGGGCATGAGGAACATATGGGGGCGATCGCCTACGTTCTCAAGCAGCTGTCCGCGCCGGTATACGGCACAAAGTTGACGCTCGGTTTGGTGGAAGCCATTTTGAAAGAGCAAGGTGTCACGAACGCCAATCTGAATGAAATTCACCCCGACGTCGAATTGTCGTTTGACAAGGCAAAAGCGACGTTTTTCCGCACGATTCACAGCATCCCCGATTCCATCGGCATCAGCTTGCATACATCACAAGGGGCGATTGTGTATACGAGCGATTTTAAATTTGACCAAACACCATACGGCAACAACCGCGCTGACCTGGGGAAAATGGCGCAAATCGGCGAACAAGGGGTGCTATGCTTGCTGTCGGACAGCACGAACGCTGAGCGCCCCGGATACAGCGGCTCCGATGCAGCTGTCGCCCATGAGATTGCCGATGTGATTGGTCATGCGAAGGGGCGGGTGTTTGTCGCCTGCTATGCCTCGAACATTACGCGCATCCAGCAAGTGCTTTATGCTGCCCACCAATACGGACGTAAAGTGGCAGTGATTGGAAAAACGCTGCATAAAGTGATGGATATTGCCGTTCGCCTCGGCTATTTGCATCTTCCGGATAAGGTGACAATATCGGCTTATGATCTCGATCGCTATAGCGACCAAGAGCTGGTCATTTTAACGACCGGCGGGCACGGCGAGCCGATGAGCGCGCTTTGGCGGATGGCGCGGCAGACGAACAAGCAAGTGAACATCAAGAGAGGGGATACCGTCATCGTCGCCGCTTCCGTCATGCCGGGCTATGAGCTCGGGTTTGCCAAAACGATCGACGCCCTGTACCGCGCCGGGGCGAACGTCATTTACCGCGACCGGCAAGTCCACGTGTCCGGGCATGGCTGCCAGGAAGAATTAAAGCTAATGCTCAATTTCATGAAGCCAAAATATTTCATTCCGGTGCACGGGGAGTACCGGATGCAAAAGGCGCACGCCCGTTTGGCGAAAGCGGTCGGCATTTCGGAAGAGCGGACGTTTTTGCTTGATAAAGGCGAAGTGATTGAATTTCGCAACGGCACTGCCCGCCCCGGCGGTAAAGTGCCGTACGGCAACATTTTAATCGATGGCCTCGGCATCGGCGATGTCGGCAATATCGTGTTGCGCGATCGGCGTCTATTGTCGCAGGACGGCATTTTGATCGCGGTTGTCACGCTTAACAAAGAGGCGAAAACGATTGCGGCCGGCCCGGAAATCATTTCGCGCGGCTTTGTGTACATGCGCGAGTCGGAAACGCTGCTTGAGGAAGCGGAACAAATGGTGGCGGCGATCATTGAGCGCTGCCTGGAGTCGTACATGCTTGAATGGTCGTCATTAAAGGCGAACATTCGCGAAGCGTTAAGTCAGTTTTTATTTGAGAAGACAAAGCGAAAACCGATGATTTTGCCCATTATTATGGAGGTATAATGCAATCATGCTCAAAGTCCACGGGAAAATGCTGGAAACGGTCAGCCGTTGCCGGCATTTTTCTTTTTCCTTTCGGCCATACTAAACGTATGAACAGAAGAAAGGAGAAGAAATGGATGGAGAAGGAGCGTTACTTTCAGGCTGAGACGGAAGAAAAAGCAGAAACGAAAACCGAAGAGGCGACCGCTGCCATTACCCAGCTCGGGCAAACGAACGTTCCACAAATGGAACCGGATGCAAACATCCACTGTTTGACGATTGTCGGCCAAATTGAAGGCCATATTCAACTGCCCCCGCAAAATAAGACAACAAAATATGAGCATGTTATTCCACAAATCGTCGCCATTGAGCAAAACCCGAAAATCGAAGGGTTGCTCGTCATTTTAAACACGGTCGGCGGCGATGTCGAGGCTGGACTCGCCATCGCAGAAATGCTCGCCTCGCTTTCGAAACCGACCGTTTCTGTCGTGCTTGGCGGCGGCCATTCGATCGGCGTCCCGATCGCCGTGTCGTGCAGCTACTCATTTATCACCGAGACGGCGACGATGACGATTCATCCGATTCGTCTAACCGGGCTTGTCATCGGCGTGCCGCAAACGTTCGAGTATTTAGATAAAATGCAAGAGCGCGTCGTCCGTTTTGTGACGAAACATTCCAATATTAGCGAAGAAAAATTTAAAGAGCTCATGTTTTCGAAAGGAAATTTAACGCGTGATATCGGTACGAATGTCGTCGGGCCTGACGCCGTCCGGTACGGGCTGATCGATGAAGTCGGCGGCGTGTCGCAGGCGATGGCGAAGCTGCGGCAATTGATTGAAATGAAAAAAGGCGGCGAAGGGAAGATGATCCAATGATTTTATATACGGTCATGCCCGAACACTTGTTGTTCCCGGTTGATGCGGATGCATATGAAAAGCAAAAAATGGTCTATTACGACGGCATTCCATTCCTTGCGCAGGTTACGGAAACAGGCGAATATGAAATCGTGCAAAATTTAAGCACAAACCCCTACCATTTTTTAAATGACAAATATGCACCCGGGGCGCGGTTTCCGATTTCGGCGGCAACATCGTAATGAATTGTTCAGACGTTCATGATATAATAATAGGGAAACAGAAAAAAGCAGCCATTGTTGGCTGCTTTTTTCCGGCTTGTCAATTCATTCATGCTGGAGTGAACGATGATGGCGAAACGAAAGCGACGAAAAAAGGGAAAGCCGCCAAAGAAGCAGCCATGGGTGGAGGCGATCCGCTTTGAGTTGATCGGCCTCGGGCTGTTGACCATGGCTGTTGTGGCGATGGCCCGCCTCGGGCTCGTCGGAGAAACGCTCGTGCTGATCAGCCGCTTTTTTTTCGGCGAATGGTACATGCTATTAGTGGGCGGTTTATTCATTTTATCGTTCATCCTAATGTGGAAACGGGACTGGCCGTCGTGGGCGAGCCGCCCGTTTGTCGGCGCTTCGGTCATCGCGGCGGCCCTCTTGTTATTAAGCCATGGAAAATTGTTTGAACTCATGTCGCGGCGCGGTGAGCTCGACCCAAGCGTCATTCGTACGACATGGGCGCTCTTTTGGAACGAAGCGAGCGGCAAAACGGCGGCTGTTGATTTAGGCGGCGGCATGATCGGCGCGTTGTTGTTTGCCGCTAGCTATCAGCTGTTTGATGCGCTTGGGACGAAATGGATTTGTTTCCTTTTGTTCGTCGTCGGCTTGATCGTGTTGACTGGAAAACCGCTGCGCGAAACGGTCGGCAGGTGGATCGTCTTGATGGCGGCATTTATTCGCCAAGAATGGTTGGCGTTGATTGAAGATATGAGGCAATGGTTGGCGGGACGAAAGCGGCGGATGAATGCCGGACGAAAGCAGCGTTCGCGGCGGGCGTTCGTCGAGCCGGAAAATGCGCCGACTGAAACCATCGCCGCCGAGCCGGAGGACGAGCTTCTTTCCCCGCCGCCGATCATATCCGATTTTGCCGCCGTTCGATCGGCGATCGAGCTTGAAGAAGAGAAACTGCCGCCAGCTGAAGGCGGTGATGGCGGGAACGGGGAGGCGCCGCCGCTGGCGTTTTCCGAGCATGAAAACACAAACTACGATTTGCCGCCGCTTGAGCTTCTTCGCCTGCCGAAACCGTCTGGCCAGTCGGCTGACCATGCCAATATTTACGCTAATGCGCGCAAGTTAGAGAAAACGTTCCAAAGCTTCGGCGTCAAGGCGAAAGTGACGCAAGTGCACCTCGGCCCGGCGGTGACGAAATATGAAGTCTACCCAGACGTCGGGGTGAAAGTGAGCAAAATCGTCAGCTTAAGCGATGATCTGGCGCTCGCTCTAGCGGCGAAAGATATTCGCATTGAAGCGCCGATTCCTGGCAAATCAGCAATCGGCATTGAAGTGCCGAACGAAGAAATCGCCACCGTGTCGCTGCGCGAAGTGCTTGAGACCGTCGAGCATACGCGGTCTGAGGCAAAACTGCTAATCCCGCTTGGGCGCGACATTGCCGGGGAAGTCGTCGCCGCCGAATTGAACAAAATGCCGCACTTATTGATCGCCGGCGCCACCGGCAGCGGCAAAAGCGTCTGCATTAACGGCATCATCGTCAGCTTGCTTATGCGCACGAAACCGCATGAGGTCAAGTTGATGATGATTGACCCAAAAATGGTCGAGTTAAACGTGTATAATGGCATCCCCCATCTGTTGACGCCGGTCGTCACCGACGCGAAAAAAGCGGCTCAAGCGCTGAAAAAAGTCGTTCAGGAAATGGAGCGGCGCTACGAGCTGTTTTCCCATACTGGCACGCGCAACATTGAAGGGTATAACGAACATATCCGCCAACAGAACGAGACAGTGCCGGAACAGCAGCCGCTCTTGCCGTACATCGTCGTCATCATCGACGAGTTGGCTGATTTAATGATGGTGGCGTCGTCGGATGTCGAAGAAGCGATCACGCGCTTGGCGCAAATGGCGCGCGCTGCCGGCATCCATTTAATCATTGCCACCCAGCGTCCGTCTGTTGATGTCATTACCGGTGTCATTAAGGCGAATATCCCGTCGCGCATCGCCTTCAGCGTCTCATCGCAAATCGATTCGCGCACCATTTTGGATATGGGCGGGGCAGAGAAACTGCTCGGCCGCGGCGACATGCTGTTTTTGCCGATGGGAGCCTCAAAGCCGGTGCGCGTCCAAGGAGCATTTGTATCCGACCAAGAAGTGGAAGAAGTCGTTCAGTTTGTTATCGGCCAGCAGCAAGCACAATACTATGAGGAAATGATCGTCCAAGAGGGAGAGGCAAACTCCACGACGCTTGAAGATGATCTGTACGAAGAAGCCGTCCGCCTTGTCGTTGAGATGCAAAGCGCCTCCGTTTCGATGCTGCAGCGCCGCTTCCGCATCGGCTACAACCGCGCCGCCCGGTTGATTGACGCCATGGAGGAGCGCGGCGTCGTCGGTCCGTATGAAGGAAGCAAGCCGCGCGCCGTTCTTTGGTCAAAAGAAGATTTAAAAAAGACGTCCTAGCCGGGAAGACAGGCAGGCTCATTTCGCCTGCCTGTTCAATGGTATATCATATTGAAAGCGCTGCCGGTCCTATTTCTTTTTTTTCGACAAAATTTGATGTTCCTATTTATTTGCCCAATAAAAAATGATATAGTAATCTCAAAAAGGTTATATGTCTAATGTCAGAGGTCTGATCTCAGAGGAAATGTGTAACTTGGAGGACGTTGTCATGTCAATCAAATCAGACAGCCGCCATCTTTACTTGCAAGTCATCGATCGGATTAAACACGATATTGAAACGGGAGTATACAAAGAAAGGCAAAAGTTGCCGTCTGAGTTTGAGCTCGCCAAACAGCTCGGCGTCAGCCGGGCGACGTTGCGGGAGGCGCTTCGGGTGCTTGAGGAGGAAAACATCATCATCCGCCGCCACGGTGTCGGAACGTTTGTCAACGCCCGCCCGCTGTTTACGTCCGGCATCGAGCAGCTCTCAAGCGTCACCGACATGATCCGCCAAGCCGGGCGCAAGCCAGGGACGATTTTTTTGTCTTCTTCCATCCAACAGCCGACGGAAGACGATATGCGCCGCTTTCAATGCCGTCCGGACGAGAATTTGCTGCTCATCGAGCGGGTGCGCACCGCGGATGGGGAGCCGGTCGTTTATTGCTTGGATAAAATTTTATGCAAATATTTGCCGAAGGGCATCTCCTATGAGCAGGAGTCCCTGTTTGAAAACTTGCATAATCAAACGCATCGTGATATCGCCTATGCGGTCGCGCGCATCGTACCGATTGGCTATCATGAAAAAGTGTCGCCGATTTTGCAATGCGACCCGGAAACGGCGTTGCTTGTGCTCAAGCAAATGCATTTTGATAAAAACGATGAGCCGATTTTTTATTCCGTCAATTATTTTCGCTCCGACAAGTTCAGCTTTCATGTCATGCGGAAGCGATTCAGCTTTTAAGGGGGGTGAAATCAGTACATAGAAAGAGAGCGGAAGTTTCATACTAATTAGGAACAAATTTTAACAAAGTAGGGGGTAATGGACGAATGAAAAAGCGATTCGGATGGGCGCTCTCCGCTTTGTTCGCAACCGGTATGCTGCTTTCTGCCTGTGGCGGCCAAGGAGGCAACAATGCGGGAGGCAATGGGGAAGACACGTTCAGTGTTGCCATGGTCACAGACGTAGGCGGTGTTGACGACAGATCATTCAACCAATCTGCTTGGGAAGGGCTGCAAAAATTCGGCAAAGACAACGGCCTTGAGAAAGGGCGCGGCGGCTATGACTATTTGCAATCCACAAGCGATGCCGACTATGCGACAAACTTAAACAAGCTCGTGCGCAGCGACTTTGATTTAATTTATGGCATCGGCTATTTGATGGGAGATGCGGTGAAAGAAGTCGCCGATCAAAATCCGAAAAAACATTTTGCCATTGTCGATACGGTTGTTGATGCGCCGAATGTGGCGAGCATTACATTTAAAGAACATGAAGGATCGTTTCTTGTCGGTGTTGTCGCTGGATTGATGACGAAAACGAACAAAGTCGGTTTTGTCGGCGGGATGGAAATTCCGTTGATTGAGAAATTCGAAAGCGGATTCCGGGCCGGCGTCAAAGCGGTCAACCCGAAAGCGACTGTCGAAGTGCAATACGCCGGCGCCTTCGACCAGGCGGATAAAGGGAAAGCGATCGCCTCGAGCATGTACGCTTCCGGCATCGATATTATCTACCATGCGGCCGGAGGAACCGGAAACGGCGTCTTCTCGGAAGCAAAAGACTTGAAAAAGAAAGATCCAAACCGCGAAATTTGGGTCATTGGCGTCGATAAAGACCAAGCCCCAGAAGGCGAGGTCAAGATCGGCGATAAAACGTACAATGTGACGCTCACCTCGATGGTGAAACGGGTCGATGTTGCTGTTTATGACGTTGCCAAACGGGCGCAAGCAGGCGATTTCCCAGGCGGCCAAACGATTGAATACGGCTTGCCGGAAAATGGGGTCGGCATTGCCCCGACGCAAGACAACATCCCGGATGATGTGCTGAAAGCGGTTGACGAATGGAAAGAAAAAATCGTTAACGGCGAAGTGAAAGTGCCGACGAACCGGAAAGAGTACGAACAATTTGCCGCAACGGTGAAATAATGAGTCTGGAAAAAGGCTAGTGCGCGCCGCTAGCCTTTTTCAAAATCATAAAATGAAGGGCGGCCCGTTCTGTCGCCGCCTCTCATTTTGTGATTTTGACTTTGCCGAAGTGGGGAGTGAATGGCTTGGAATACGTAATTGAAATGCTTAATATTCGCAAAGTGTTCGGCACGTTCGTCGCCAATGACAACATTACGCTGCAGGTGAAGAAAGGAGAAATTCATGCCCTTCTTGGCGAAAACGGCGCCGGCAAGTCAACGCTGATGAACGTGCTGTTTGGCCTCTATCAGCCGGATGGCGGCGAAATCCGTGTCAAAGGAAAGCCGGTGCGCATCACCGACCCGAATGTCGCCAACGACCTCGGCATCGGGATGGTGCACCAGCACTTCATGCTCGTCGATACGTTTACAGTGACGGAAAACATTATTTTAGGCAGTGAACCGACACGGGCGGGAACGATTGACTTGAAGCGCGCTGAACAGGAAGTGCGCGAACTGTCGGAGCGTTATGGACTGGCGGTTGACCCGACAGCGAAAATTGCCGATATTTCCGTCGGCATGCAGCAGCGCGTCGAAATTTTAAAGACGCTCTATCGCGGCGCGGACATTTTGATTTTTGACGAACCGACAGCCGTCTTGACGCCACAGGAAATCCGCGAGCTCATTGGAATTATGCGCACGCTTGTCCATGAAGGAAAATCGATCATTTTAATTACGCACAAGCTCAAAGAAATTATGGAAGTGTGCGACCGCGTCACTGTCATCCGTCGCGGCAAAGGGATTGCAACACTTGATGTGGCCGAAACGAATCCGAATGAACTGGCGGCGCTTATGGTCGGCCGCGAGGTGCAATTTACGACCGAGAAACGGCCGGCCGAACCGAGAAAACCGGTGCTTGAAGTGGAAAACTTAGTCGTCAAAGACGCCCGCGGGGTCACGGCGGTCAACGGCCTCAGCTTGACGGTGCGCGCCGGTGAGATCGTTGGCATCGCCGGGGTCGATGGCAACGGGCAAACCGAACTCATTGAAGCGCTAACCGGCTTGATTAAGGCGGAGTCAGGGACGATTAAGCTGAACGGCCAAGAGATAACAAATTTGCCGCCGCGCCAAATCATTGAAGCCGGCGTCGGCCATATTCCGCAAGATCGGCATAAGTACGGGCTTGTGCTTGACTTCCCGATCGGCGAAAATATGGTGCTGCAAACATACTATCAGCCGCCGTATTCGAAACGGGGTGTGTTGAACTTTCAAGCGATTTACGAAAAAGCGCGCCAGCTCATCCGTGAGTTTGACGTGCGCACGCCGGATGAATATACGAAAGCGCGGGCGTTATCCGGCGGCAACCAGCAAAAAGCGATCATCGGCCGCGAAGTTGACCGCAATCCCGACTTATTGATCGCCGCCCAGCCAACGAGGGGACTGGATGTTGGGGCGATTGAGTTTATCCATAAGCGGCTCATCGAGCAGCGCGACCGGGGGAAAGCGGTGTTGCTTGTGTCGTTTGAACTCGATGAGGTAATGAACGTCAGCGACCGGATCGCTGTCATTTATGAAGGGAAAATTACCGCCATTGTTGATCCGAAAGAAACGACGGAACAAGAACTCGGATTGCTGATGGCTGGGAGCAAACGGAAGGAAGCAGGTGTGTCGTCATGAGGTCGAATCGTCTCCAGCAGTTTTTCGTTCCATTGTTGGCCGTTTTGCTCGGCATGATTGTCGGCTCGATCGTCATGCTCGTCAGCGGCTATAATCCGGTCGCTGGTTTTAGTTCTCTTATTTACGGAGCGTTTGGCGATGCTTACTACATTGGGGAAACGATCCGCCAGACGACCCCTTATATTTTAACGGGGCTGGCGGTGGCTTTCGCTTTTCGCACCGGCTTATTTAACATCGGAGTTGAAGGACAACTCATCGTCGGCTGGCTTGCTGCTGTTTGGGTTGGCGTGTCTTTCGACTTGCCGAAGATCATCCATTTGCCGCTGGCCATTTTGGCTGCCGCTTTAGCCGGGGCGCTATGGGGATTGCTTCCGGGCGTATTAAAGGCGTATGTAAAAGTGCACGAAGTGATTATTACGATTATGATGAACTACATCGCTTTGCATGTGACGAACGCCATTATTCGTTCCGTGTTGTCGGATGAAGGGTTCAAGTCTGATCCAGTCAAGAAAAGCGCCTCGCTCCAATCGGAATTTTTAGAGGCTGTTACGTACCACTCGACGATGCACTACGGTATTTTCATCGCCATTGCCGCTGCATTTGTCATGTGGTTTTTGTTGGAGCGGACGACAAAAGGATTTGAGTTGCGGGCCGTCGGATTCAATCAACATGCCTCGCAATATGCCGGCATGAACGTGCGCGCCAACATCATTTTAGCTATGGTCATCTCCGGTGCCTTTGCCGGCGTGGCCGGGGCGATGGAGGGGCTCGGCACGTTCGGCAACATCTCGACGAAAGCCGGGTTTACCGGCCTTGGATTTGATGGCATTGCCGTTGCCTTAATTGGCGGCAACAACGCCTTTGGCATTTTGCTTTCCGCGCTGTTGTTTGGCGCCTTGAAAGTTGGGGCGCTGGAGATGCCATCAGGCGCCGGCGTGCCAACGGAACTTGTCGACATTATTATCGCGCTCATTATTTTCTTTGTTGCATCGAGTTATATGATTCGCTGGCTGTTATCTCGTTGGCAAAAGGGGGCGGAGTGAGTGAACGTGTACGATGTATTGCAGACGATTATCCCGACAGCGATTTTTTTTGCTGCTCCCCTTATTTTTACTGCGCTTGGCGGCGTATTTAGCGAACGGTCTGGTGTTGTCAACATCGGGCTTGAAGGGCTAATGATCATCGGCGCGTTTACTGGCATCGTTTTTAATCTAACGTTTGCTGATCGGTTCGGCTCGTTGACACCGTGGCTCGCCTTAGTGGCAGCCATCGTGGTCGGCATGGTGTTTTCTTTGCTTCATGCGGTCGCCTCGGTGACGTTTCGCGCCGACCAGGTCGTCAGCGGGGTGGCGATCAACTTTTTGGCTCTTGGCTTGTCGCTGTTTTTAGTGAAAAAAATGTACGGCAAAGGGCAAACGGATCAAATTCAAGTCGGATTTGACAAAATCGATGTACCGATATTAAGCGATATTCCAGTCATTGGCCCGCTGTTGTTTTCCAATGCGTACGTGCCGTCGTATATCGCGATTATTCTGGCGTTCGTTTCTTGGTATGTCATTTATAAAACTCCGTTTGGCCTCCGGTTGCGCGCTGTTGGCGAACATCCGATGGCGGCTGACACCATGGGGATCAATGTCGTCCAAATGCGCTATATCGCCGTCATGATCAGCGGGGCGCTTGGCGGCTTAGGCGGTGCGGTGTATGCGACGATCATCTCCCGCGACTTCAGCCATGCGACGATTTCCGGTCACGGATTTATGGCGCTCGCGGCGATGATTTTTGGCAAATGGCATCCGATCGGGGCAATGGGGGCAGCGCTGTTTTTCGGGCTGGCGCAAAGCTTAAGCATTGTCGGGCAAACGATTCCATTTTTGAAAAACGTTCCGACGGTGTACTTGCTCATTGCCCCTTACGTGCTCACGATTTTAGCACTCGCTGGCTTTATCGGTCGTGCCGAAGCGCCGAAAGCGGCCGGCACGCCATATGTGAAAGGAAAACGATAAGAAAACAGGCTGTCCGAGCAAAAACGGACAGCCTGTTTTTTTGTTGATCGATCGGAGAGAAGCGATGGATTTATTTGCATTTTTCGCTTGTCAAAAGGTATATTGTTCATAAGACATCTCACAATAAGCATACCGTCCACTTTGCGAAGGAAAAGGAGGAGTTTGATTGGTTGATGAAAAAATAACAGCGGTCGGACCAGTTCGTGTCCATATGATTTCGACCGATAAGTACAAAACAAATACACTTGTCTGGAAAATGAAAGCGCCACTCGCTAGGGAGACGGTGACGCTGCGCGCGCTGCTTCCGTACGTTTTGCAAAGCGGCACGGCCGATTATCCGAGCGTCAAGGCGCTGCGCACTTACTTGGATGAGCTGTACGGCGCCACGCTGAACGTCGATTTAACGAAAAAAGGCGAAGACCATATTATGACGATTCGCATCGATGTGGCGAATGAACGGTTTTTGCCGGAGCAAACGCCGCTGCTAGAGAAAGCGCTTCAACTGCTTGCCGATCTCTTGTTCCGCCCGGCGCTTGAAGGCGGCCGATTTGCTGAGAACATCGTCGCTCAGGAAAAACGGGCGCTAAGCCAGCGCATTCAGGCAGTATATGATGATAAAATGCGCTATGCGAACATGCGCCTTGTGCAGGAAATGTGCAAAGGTGAGCCGTACGCCCTCTCGCCCAACGGCGAGCTTGCGGATGTCGACGCCATCACAGCGGAACGGCTGTACCGCTATTACGAGCAGTCGTTGGCTGAAGACGAGCTTGACTTGTATGTCATCGGCGACGTTGATGAAGACGCAGTGCTCACCGCGGTCAAGCGCCGCTTCTCTTTGCCGGACCGCCCGCAGTCGGCGCGTGGACCGCTTGCTTCGGCCAAAGCGCGGGGGGAAGTGAACGAAGTCATCGAGCGGCAAGATGTCAAGCAAGGGAAACTCAACATCGGCTACCGGACAAACGTGACGTACGAAGATGACGATTATTACGCTTTGCAGCTGTTTAACGGTATTTTTGGCGGGTTTTCCCATTCGAAATTGTTTATCAACGTTCGCGAGAAGGCCAGCCTCGCTTATTACGCCGCGTCCCGGCTTGAAAGCCATAAGGGGCTTTTGCTCGTCATGTCCGGCATTGAGCCGGCCAATTACGAGAAGGCGCGCCGCATTATTGATGAACAAATGCAGGCGATGAAAAACGGCGATTTTACGGATGAAGAAATGGCCCAAACGAAAGCGGTCATCCGCAATCAGCTGCTTGAGACGCTCGATACGCCGCGCGGGCTTGTCGAGGTGCTGTACCATAACGTCGTCTCAACACGGAAACGTCCGCTAGATGAATGGCTTGCCGGCACGGACGGCGTGACGCGCGAAGATGTCGTGCGCGTCGCTGAACAGGTGGCGCTCGATACGGTGTACTTTTTGACCGGAATGGAGGGGGCGACGGAAGATGGAAAAACGGGTGTATGAAACGCTGCAAGAAGCGCTGTTTTATGAAAAAATGGAAAATGGCCTTGATGTGTACATTTTGCCAAAAAAAGGGTTTCACAAAACGTATGCGACGTTTACGACGAACTACGGTTCGGTCGATAACCAGTTCGTCCCGCTCGGAAAAACGGAAATGAAACGCGTCCCAGATGGCATCGCGCACTTTTTAGAGCATAAGTTGTTTGAAAAAGAGGACGGCGACGTGTTTCAGCAGTTCAGCAAACAAGGCGCTTCGGCGAACGCTTTTACGACGTTCACCCGCACCGCCTATTTGTTTTCGAGCACCGACAACGTCGAGAAAAACTTGGAAACGTTAATGGATTTTGTGCAAACGCCGTACTTTTCCGACAAGACAGTCGAAAAAGAAAAAGGCATCATCGGACAGGAAATCCGCATGTATGACGACAACCCGGATTGGCGCGTTTATTTCGGCGTCATCGAAAGCATGTACCATCACCATCCGGTCAAAATCGACATCGCCGGCACGATCGAATCGATCTCCGAAATTACAAAAGAGCTGCTGTACGAATGTTACGAAACGTTTTACCACCCGAACAACATGCTGTTGTTTGTTGTCGGTCCAGTCGACGAACAAAAAATCATGCAGCAAATCCGCGACAATCAGGCGAAAAAGTCGTTCCCGCAAGCGCCCGAAGTGAAGCGGTTTACGTACGAAGAGCCGAGCGGCGTGGCGGAAAAGAAAAAAGTCATACCAATGCATGTGCAGACCAATAAATGTTTTGTCGGCATTAAAGCGCCATCTGTGCCGAATGTCGGCGAACAAAAGCTTCGCCATGAGCTCGCGTTTCACGTGTTGCTTGACTACTTATTCGGCAAAAGCTCGCCGCATTATGAACGGCTGTACCGCGAAGGGTTGATTGATGATACGTTTATGTACGATTATACGGAAGAGCGCGAATTTGGCTTTGCCCTTGTTGGCGGCGACACGAGAGATGCGGAGCGGCTTGCGGCGGAAGTGCAGGAAGTGCTGCGGTCGTTTTCAGTCGATGCAGTGCAAAAAGACGCGCTCGAGCGAGTGAAAAAGAAAAAAATGGGCGCCTTTTTGCGCGCGCTCAATTCGCCGGAATACATCGCCAACCAGTTTACGCGCTACGCTTTTTACGGCGCCAGCTTGTTTGACATTTTGCCGGCGCTCTCGTCGCTTGCGCTTGACGATGTTGCCGCTGTCGCCGCCTCGTGTTTCCGCGACTCGCAGATCGCGGTTTGTGAAGTTGTGCCAAAAGGACAATGATGGCATCCTTCATGAGAAGGATGCTTTTTTGCGGCAAAAGGAAGGGGAGAACGTTCGATGAATTACGCATTAATCACCGGCGCTTCAGGCGGCATCGGGCAAAGCATCGCCCGCGAGCTGGCCAAAGCCGGCTACGGGCTGCTGCTTCATTACTACCGAAGGCGGGTTCCGATCGAAGGGTTGCAAAAGGAACTTGCCGGCACGCACATCGTCCCGCTTGAAGCCGATCTGTCCGCGCCCGGGGGAGTCGAGTCCCTTCTTTCACAAATCGACCGTCCGGTGGACGCCATCATTTATAACAGCGGAGCGAGCTATTACGGATTGCTGACCGATATGAATGATGAACTGATCGAGCGGATGGTGCGCCTTCATGTGACAAGTCCGGCGCAGCTCGTGAAAAAACTGCTGCCTCCGATGGTTGCGAGAAAGCGCGGCCACATTGTGTTTATTTCGTCGATTTGGGGGCTTTGCGGCGCATCGTGTGAAGCTGTGTATTCGATGACAAAAGGCGGACAGAATGCATTCGCTAAAGCGCTCGCCAAAGAGCTCGCCCCAAGCGGCATCCGCGTCAACGCGGTCGCGCCTGGAGCGATTGCTACCGATATGTTGCAAACGTTCAGTGCCGATGAGCTCGAGGCGTTGGCAGACGAAATTCCAGCCGGCCGGCTCGGCACGCCAGAGGAAGTGGCGAAAACCGTGGCATTTCTTTTATCCGATGCAGCTTCCTACATTACCGGCCAAGTCATTTCAGTCAACGGCGGTTGGCATTGCTAAACGTATATTTTCGGTTTGGGCAGGCAAACTATCCTTGAAACGTTCATTAAGGAGGGAACGCATATGTCGGTATTGGATAACTTTGAGCAATGGAAAGACTTTTTGGCCGATCGACTTCAACAAGCGCAACAACAAGGATTGACCCAGCAAGTGATCTCCGATGTCGCCTATCAAATCGGGGACTATTTGGCAAGAAATGTGGACCCGAAAAATCCGGAGGAACGGGTGCTGGCCGATCTTTGGAGAGTGGCCGATGAAAAGGAACAGCACGTCCTGGCCAACATGATGGTGAAGCTCGTTCAGCAAAAATAACCATCGGCAGAGAGGGGAATCCCTCTCTTTTTTCTTTTCCCTCTTTTCGGTTGCTTTTCCGTTCGCGATTATAGTAGTATGAACTTAGCATAAGGCGTTCGTGCGGACACCGATAAGGGAGGAGACGGGATGGGCAAGCAGGAGTGGTATTTGGAGTATGAAATTCATGTCAACCGTCCGGGGCTGTTAGGTGACGTTGCATCGCTGCTCGGGATGTTGTCGATCAACATCGTAACAATCAATGGCGTCCGGGATTCGCGCCGCGGCATGCTGCTTCTTTGCGACAACAATGAGCAAATAGAGCGGCTGGCGACGATTTTGCGAACGATGGACAACATCACGGTGACGAAGCTGCGCCAGCCGAAGCTGCTTGACCGTTTAGCCGTCCGCCATGGCCGCTACATCCAGCGCGATGCCGACGATAAGAAAACGTTCCGCTTTGTCCGCGACGAACTCGGGCTGCTTGTCGATTTTATGGCGGAAATCTTTAAAGAAAAAGGACATAAGCTTGTCGGCATTCGTGGAATGCCGCGCGTCGGCAAGACGGAGTCGATCGTCGCCGCCAGCGTGTGTGCCAATAAGCGGTGGCTGTTTGTATCATCGACATTGATTAAGCAGACGATCCGCACCCAACTGATGGAGGATGAATATAGCGAAGATAACATTTTCATTATCGATGGCATTGTCTCGACACGTCGAGCGAATGAGCAGCATTGGCAGCTCATTCGCGAACTAATGCGCCTTGAGTCGACGAAAGTCGTGGAACACCCGGACATTTTTGTTCGCCATACGGAATATACGCTTGATGATTTTGATTATATTATCGAGCTGCGCCATGAACCGGATGAAGATATTTCCTACGAAGCGATCGAGCGCCCGTCTTTGTTGGGCGATGACGGCTTTTCTGAATTTGGGTTTTAATTAAAAAATGGAAGGTGTTGGCCGTTGACGGAATTAGGAAAACGTTTGCGGGAAGCGCGGGAGGAAAAACAAATTAGCCTAGACGAGCTGCAGGAGATGACGAAAATTCAGAAACGGTATTTGATCGGCATTGAGGAAGGAAATTATGCCATCATGCCGGGCAACTTTTATGTGCGCGCCTTCATCAGGCAATACGCCGAGGCGGTCGGCCTTGACCCCGACGAGCTGTTTGAACAATATAAACAAGATATCCCGCAGTCTTATCAGGAGGACATTCCACAGCCGTTGTCGCGCGTGAAAACGCGCCAACAGCTTTCCTCCGAGGGAGCAAAATGGCTCGACTGGTTGCCGAAGCTGGTTGTTGCGGCAGTCGTCATCGGGGCGGCTGTTCTCGTTTGGGTGCTGCTCCAACACGGCACGGCGAGCGAGCCGCCGGAACGGACAAGCCCGGGGACGGCGGAGGTGGAAAGCCCGAAAAATTCGCCGCTTGAACAGGCGAAAGAAAAACAGCCAGCGAAGGAAACGGACGAGAAGGCCAAAGAGGAAAATGAACAGCCAGCGCCGGGGGCTGAGGAAGAAAAACCGGCTGCCCCAGCCGCTGCGCTCAGCGTGACCGCAAAACAAGGAAATACAGCGACCATTGAAGTGAAAGACGTTGATTCTTTTGCCATCGAATTATCATCTAAAGGGATGTCATGGGTCGAAGTGTACAACACGAAAGGCCATTCGTTTTATCGCGGCAACTTAACAAACGGGCAAACGAAAATGTTCGACTTGTCAGCGGAAAGCGAAGTGTGGGTGAAAATCGGGCGCACGCTCGATGTCGATATGAAGGTAAACGGCCAGCCGTTTACCTATCCGTTTGCTCCGAAAGATGAAGTGTATCAAAAGCTGCGTTTCATCCTAAAAAAATAATGAAACAATCGGCTTTTTGACAAAAAAGGAAGTTGCTTCTTTGTTTGGATCGATGTTGAACTAGCGGAGGTATTTGTTGTGAACTTGCCGAATCAAATTACGGTAGCGCGCATGATGCTCATCCCATTCTTCTTGATCGTGATGCTTGTTCCGTTCGGATGGGGAAGCGTCCAAATCGGTGGGACGGAGCTTCCGATTGCCCATCTTGTCGGCACGCTCATTTTCATCATCGCTTCAACGACTGACTGGATTGATGGCTATTACGCTCGCAAATATGGGTTGGTGACAAATTTAGGGAAATTTTTAGATCCGCTTGCTGATAAGCTGCTTGTGTCGGCAGCGCTCATCGTGCTTGTCGAGCTTGGGTTCGCTCCGGCGTGGATGGTGATTGTCATCATCAGCCGCGAGTTTGCCGTCACCGGGCTGCGGTTGGTGCTCGCTGGCGAAGGGGAGGTGGTCGCCGCCAATATGCTTGGAAAAATTAAGACGTGGACGCAAATTGTGGCGATCGCCGCCCTGTTGCTGCATAACTTTCCGTTTTCGCTCATCCCGTTCCCGTTTGCTGATTTGGCGCTTTGGGTGGCGGTGGTTTTCACCATTTGGTCCGGATGGGACTATTTTGCAAAAAACAAACACGCTTTTTCCCGTTCGAAATAGCCGAGCGGAAAGGGGGATAACGTCTGTTGAATGCGGAAATTATCGCTGTCGGCTCCGAGTTGTTGCTCGGACAAATTGCCAATACGAACGCCCAGTTTTTGTCGCAGCAGCTCGCTGAGCTTGGCATTAACGTCTATTTCCATACCGCCGTCGGCGATAATGCCGCCCGCCTCGAACAGGCGGTCAACGTGGCACAGACGAGGGCGGATTTAATCCTTTTCACCGGCGGGCTTGGCCCGACGAAAGATGATTTAACGAAAGAGACGATCGCCCGCTTGCTCGGCCGCCGACTCATTATTGACGAAGCAGCGCTGCGAGCGATTGAAGCGTACTTTGTCCGCACGAATCGGCCAATGACAGAAAACAACAAAAAGCAGGCGCTCGTTTTGGAAGGTTCGACAGTGCTGAAAAACGAGCACGGCATGGCGCCGGGGATGGCGCTTTCGGCCAATGGCATTACATACATGCTGCTGCCCGGGCCGCCGAAAGAAATGCGGCCGATGTTTGTGAAATATGGGCGCGCGTTTTTGCGCAGCGCGTTTTCGCTTTCGGAGCGCATCGAATCGCGTGTGCTTCGCTTTTTTGGCATCGGTGAATCGGCGCTTGAGACGGCGATCGCTGATTTGATTGACGCCCAGTCCAATCCGACGATCGCCCCGCTAGCCGGCGATGGGGAAGTGACGCTCCGCCTGACGGCAAAACATCGAGACGGAGCGGAGGCGAATCGGTTGCTTGATGAGATGGAAGCGGCCGTTTTGGCGCGCGTCGGCCGCTATTGTTACGGGTATAACGGTGAAACGCTGTTTACAAAAACGATTGGACGGTTAAAGGAAAGAGGATGGACGATCGCCGCAGCTGAGAGCCTGACCGGAGGGTGGTTTCTCGAGCAGCTGACGGCGATTCCGGGCGCATCGGCTGTCGTGCAAGGCGGCGTCGTCTGCTACACAAACGGCGTGAAAGAAAAGGTACTTGGCGTGCCGCGTCCGCTGCTTGTGACGGACGGAGCGGTGAGCGAACCGTGCGCCCGCTTGCTTGCCGAAAACGTTCGTGCGTTGTGCAACGCTGATATTGGCATCAGCTTTACTGGCGTTGCCGGCCCCGACCCGCTTGAGGGCCACCCTCCTGGCACCGTTTATGTCGGCGTTGCTGTCCGCGGGCGCGACACAGCCGTCCATCGCCTCACCTTATCCGGAACGCGCCATGATATCCGCGTCCGCACCGCCAAATATGGCTGCTTCTTTTTGCTAGAGGCGCTTGCGGCCGGCGACTGACCGGCCGCTCCCTTCCTTAAAAATATTCCACCGCACATGGCTCTTTTCCACTGCATAGGTATGGTGAAAGTTGCTAGTTCCCCCACCAAAAAAACGAATAAACGTTCGATTTTTGCTTGGCAATGGCCGCAAAACGCGGTATAGTATAAGTAGTTCTAGAATTAAGGAGGAATACGTTAGTGAATCAAGATCGTCAAGCGGCATTAGAGCAGGCGTTAAAACAAATTGAACGACAGTTTGGCAAAGGGGCCATTATGAAGCTCGGTGAGCAGGCGGAGCGGCAAATCTCGACTGTTCCAAGCGGCTCGCTGGCGCTCGACATCGCATTAGGTGTCGGCGGTTACCCGCGCGGGAGAATCATCGAAATTTACGGTCCGGAATCATCTGGGAAAACGACGGTTGCCCTTCATGCGATCGCTGAAGTGCAAAAACAAGGAGGACAAGCAGCGTTCATCGATGCTGAGCATGCGCTTGACCCGGTTTATGCACAAAAATTAGGGGTCAACATCGATGAATTGTTGCTTTCCCAACCCGACACGGGCGAACAGGCGCTTGAAATTGCTGAAGCGCTTGTACGAAGCGGTGCGGTCGATATTATTGTCATCGACTCGGTGGCGGCGCTCGTGCCGAAAGCAGAAATTGAAGGAGAAATGGGCGACGCCCATGTCGGCTTGCAAGCACGCCTCATGTCGCAGGCGCTTCGCAAGCTGTCCGGCGCCATTAATAAATCGAAAACGATCGCCATCTTCATCAACCAAATTCGCGAAAAAGTCGGGGTGATGTTTGGCAATCCGGAAACGACGCCGGGGGGACGGGCGCTTAAGTTTTACGCATCTGTCCGCTTAGAGGTGCGCCGCGCCGAACAAATTAAACAAGGCAATGACATGGTGGGCAACAAAACGAAAATCAAAGTCGTTAAAAACAAAGTCGCTCCGCCGTTTAAAACGGCCGACGTCGACATTATGTACGGCGAAGGCATTTCCCGCGAAGGGGAAATTATCGATATGGCGTCCGAGCTCGACATTGTGCAAAAAAGCGGTTCATGGTATTCGTACAAAGACGAACGGCTCGGCCAAGGGCGGGAAAACGCGAAGCAGTTTTTGAAAGAAAACCTGCACATCGCCGAAGAGATCGCCCGCGCCATCCGCAAACATTACGGCATCGATGCCGGCGAGTCGGACGGCGAACCGCAGCAAGACGAGTTCGGGCTGCTTGGCGAGTAGACGTACGTAGGCGTCCTAGCTATTGCTAGGTCGCCTTTTTCTGTACGCCCGGCATGGGTGAGACGCTATAGGGTGAAAGTCCCGAACGGGGGCTGGCGAGCGCCTACCGTTAGCTGAAAGCAAGGGTGTCCACCGCGAGGTGGAATCTGAAGGAAGCTGGAGCAAACACTCGACCTGAGGCACACGAACCCAATGAGAGGCCGTCACAGTCGAACGAGTCTGCGGAACAAGACGAAGTCCTAAGCCGCCAAGGGCTGTGGAGGTAGATTGGGCAGGTGCATGAGTGGAAAGCGTCCATCCTTATCCGGGGAGGCTTGTACGGCACGCCTTCTAACGATGGCAACCAGAAGTGCTGAACGTACAGGAGTCAGCAGAGGCCATAGTTACTGGAGTAAGGGACGCCTGAAACAGCAGATTCGACAATTGACCCATCCCAGCGGGAGCCTGTCGATGCCGGAACGGACTCATCGCGTCAATCAATACGTCATGGGATGGATCGGGTGCTTTCGGCTCGTCGAAACTCCGTCTGTCCTTCAAATGACCGAAGGATGGATTCGGAGGAGATTTCGACTCTATCAATGGCTTCAATGGAAACGGATCAGAACCAGAATCCGCGAGCTAAGGGCGCTGGGACTGAAGGAAACAGTCATGGAGGGGGAGCGTCTGTGTAATATCTTGACAATTCATGTTGCCGCCTTTACAATGAACATGTATATTTGTCCATATACACGGCAGAGCCCTAGAAGACCGGTGAAAAATGGCTGTGATGCTTCAATCAGCGGCATTTCGCCGAAAAAGAAAGCTGTTCCGCAAGGTTTTTCTAATGGAAAAACGAGTGGAATCCGCAGCATTTTGCACGAAATCACCAGCCCTCTAGGCCCGCTTGAAAAGGTGAACCGCTTTCGTGCGGCGAAGGCTGCATGGGAAACACCAAGCAAAACGACCGAGCCAATGCGTTGAAAACGGGAATGTCCACCTGCGCCGGACCGTTGGGGACAACAGTGGCGCGAAGAAAGAGCGAAGGAAAACTGAACAGCAAGAGGAGGTGAAACGATGGGTCCGATCATCATCTCCGCTTTGCTTGCCTTAGTCATTGGTGCCGTTGTTGGCTTTTTTGTTCGCAAATCGATTGCTGAAGCAAAAATCGGCGGAGCGAAAGCAGCTGCCGAGCAGCTGATTGAGGAGGCGAAACGCTCGGCGGACGCCTTGAAAAAAGAGGCGCTTCTCGAGGCGAAAGACGAGATTCATAAACTGCGCACGGAAGCGGAACGGGACATCCGCGAACGGAGAAGCGAACTCCAAAAACAAGAAAACCGCTTGATGCAAAAGGAGGAGAACCTCGACCGCAAAGATGAAGCGCTCAATAAACGCGAGGCGCTGCTCGAAGCGAAAGAAGAAGCGTTAAACGAGAGACAACAGCATATTGAACAAATGGAAAGCAAAGTGGAAACGCTCGTCAAGCAGCAACAAATCGAACTGGAACACATTTCTGGATTGACGCGCGATGATGCGCGCCAGCTTATTTTAGAGCGCGTCGAAAAAGAGCTGGCGCATGAGATTGCGATGATGGTCAAAGAGGCGGAAACGCGAGCGAAAGAGGAGGCAGACAAGCGGGCGAAGGCGATTTTGTCGCTCGCCATCCAGCGCTGCGCCGCCGATCATGTCGCAGAAACGACCGTTTCTGTCGTCAACCTGCCAAACGATGAAATGAAAGGTCGAATCATCGGACGCGAGGGGCGGAACATTCGCACGCTTGAGACGCTGACCGGCATTGATTTGATTATCGACGATACGCCGGAGGCGGTTATTTTGTCCGGATTTGACCCGATTCGCCGTGAAACGGCGCGCATCGCGCTAGATAAGCTTGTACAGGACGGACGCATCCACCCGGCGCGCATTGAAGAAATGGTCGAAAAGGCGCGACGCGAAGTGGATGAGCACATCCGCGAAGTCGGCGAGCAGACAACATTTGAAGTCGGCGTCCACGGCTTGCATCCGGATTTGATCAAAATTTTAGGGCGGCTCAAGTTCCGAACGAGCTACGGGCAAAACGTCCTAAAACATTCGGTGGAAGTGGCGTTTTTAGCTGGGCTGATGGCGGCCGAGCTCGGGGAAGACGAAATGCTGGCGCGCCGGGCCGGCTTGCTTCATGACATCGGCAAGGCGATCGATCATGAAGTGGAAGGAAGCCATGTGGAAATCGGTGTCGAACTGGCGACGAAGTATAAAGAACATCCGGTCGTCATTAACAGCATCGCCTCCCACCATGGCGACACTGAGCCGACGTCGGTCATCGCCGTGCTCGTCGCGGCAGCGGACGCCTTGTCGGCGGCAAGGCCGGGAGCGCGCAGCGAGACGCTGGAAAACTACATTCGCCGTCTAGAGAAGCTCGAAGAAATCGCGGAATCGTACGAAGGGGTGGAAAAATCGTACGCCATCCAAGCCGGACGCGAAGTGCGCATCATGGTCAAACCGGATATGGTCGATGACTTGGAAGCGCATCGATTGGCGCGCGATATCCGCAAACGGATCGAAGATGAGCTCGATTATCCGGGCCATATTAAAGTAACCGTCATCCGTGAAACGAGAGCGGTTGAATACGCAAAATAAAGTGGCAGCCTATTGCCACTTTATTTTTTTGTCCGTAAAATAAGAGAGTATACCGATCGCCGGATGATCTTTGCCGTGGCGATACGTTCGAGTTAGAAAGGGATTGATGATGAGAATTTTATTTATCGGCGATGTCGTCGGTTCGCCGGGGCAAAAAATGGTCGAGCATTATTTGCCGAAATTAAAAGAAAAGCACCGGCCGGATGTCGTCATCATTAACGGCGAAAACGCCGCCGGAGGAAAAGGAATCACCGAGGCGATTTACCGTTCATTGCTTGCGCAAGGTGTTCACGCCGTCACGCTCGGCAATCACGCTTGGGATAAGCGCGATATTTTTGAGTTTATCGATCAGGCGAAATCGTTAATCCGCCCGGCGAACTATCCGCTCGGCACGCCGGGAAAAGGCATCGTCTACGTGCCGGCTGAGCACGGCGAGGTGGCGGTCATCAACTTGCAGGGGAGGGCTTTCTTGCCGGCGATTGACTGCCCGTTCCAAAAGGCAGACGAATTGATCGCGGCTGCCTCCGCGCGCACGCCGGTCATCATCGTCGATTTTCACGCCGAGGCGACGAGCGAAAAACAGGCGATGGGCTGGTATTTGGACGGCCGCGTCTCTGCGGTGATCGGCACGCATACGCATGTTCAGACGGCCGATCACCGCATTTTGCCGAAAGGAACGGCGTATATTACTGATGTTGGGATGACCGGTTCTTATGATGGCATTCTAGGGGTCGATCGGGAGGCGGTATTGCGCAAGTTTTTAACCGGGCTGCCGGTTCGTTTCGGCATCAAGGAAGGGAGAAGCCAGCTGAATGCTGTGCTTGTCGATATTGACGCCAAAAGTGGACGGGCGCTTTGCATTGAGCGCCTAATGATCAATGATGACCACCCATATTTTGAATAGTTCACCTTTTTATAAATTTTCAAAAACATACTCCTCCCGTGCAGGAATAGTTGTCAAAGCAGTGAATATAGTTACATTGAAGACTTTTTATCGAAATCCATTTTCCAAGGAAACGAGGGAGGAGCTACAAATGGAAATATTAAAAGTTTCAGCAAAATCGAATCCGAACTCTGTAGCTGGTGCACTTGCCGGGGTGTTGCGCGAGCGCGGCGCGGCGGAAATTCAGGCGATCGGTGCAGGTGCATTGAACCAAGCCGTTAAGGCAGTAGCGATTGCACGAGGGTTTGTGGCACCAAGCGGCATGGACTTAATTTGCATTCCGGCATTTACGGATATTATGATTGATGGAGAAGAGCGGACAGCGATTAAATTAATCGTCGAACCTCGTTAACTGGATGACGGTAAATGGTAAAATATAACCTGTTGGCGCCTTCCATCTCGAAGGCAGGCAGGTTATTTTTGCTTTTTAAGGGGGAACACGAATGATTTTTGATGCTCATTGTGACGCGTTGATGAAACTATGGCAAAACCGGTCATTGTCGTTTCAGGACGGGCCATCGCTTCATGTTACGCTCTCGGGAATGGTGGAAGCCGGGGTGAAAGTGCAATGTTTTGCCATCTACGTACCGGAAACGGTGCCGGAAGAGGCGAAGTTCACTGCAGCGCTTGAGATGGCAGAGCTGTTCTTCGCCCGCATTGTGGAGATGTTTCCATCTATGAAGGTGGTGCGGACTAGGCAAGACATTGCCTCCCTAAAAGACGGGGAGATCGGTGCGATGCTGACGCTTGAAGGATGTGATGCGATTGGCGCCAGCCTTGTCAAGTTAAAGACGCTTCTTCGCCTCGGTGTTGCGTCTGTCGGCTTGACGTGGAACTTTCCGAACGCCGTCGCCGACGGAGCTTGGGAAAAACGCGGCGCCGGGCTGACTGCGTTCGGCCGGCAAGTTGTCGAGCTGCTCAATGAAACGAGACGATGGGTTGATGTGTCGCATTTATCGGAAAAAGCGTTTTGGGATGTAGTGGAGATGGCCCGTTTCCCGATCGCTTCCCATTCGAACGTTCACCGCCTCTGCCCGCATCCACGCAATTTGACGGACGAGCAAATTAAGGCGCTGATCGAAAAAGACGGAATGATTGGCATTAATTTTGTGCCGTATTTTTTGACAGGCGACAAACGGGGAGCGACGGTCGTGGATGTGCTCCGCCATCTTGACTACGTATGTGCGCTCGGGGGAGAAAACAACGTCGGATTCGGCTCCGACTTTGACGGCATTACGGAGACAGTGGCCGGCCTTGAAGCCGTGAAGGACTACTCTCGGCTTGCCAATGAATTGTACAAGCATTACCCCGCTAGTCAAGTCGAGCGCTTTTTGTTCCGCAATTTTTACGAGCATTTGCCGGAGTGATAAATATCATTGATATATATTTCCATAAAGCATAAAATGAAAGGCGGAACGTTGACAGCGTTGGCAAAATATAATTATCGCGCGGAAGGTGTCCAAAAATGTAGTCGCTTTGTCAGAAAAGTGATACAATAATATCGAGAGGCTGTAGTGAACATAAAGGGGTGTAAAGCATGATCGAACAGCTGTCATGGAAAGTAGGCGGCCAGCAAGGGGAAGGAATTGAAAGTACAGGGGAAATTTTCTCTGCGGCGCTGAACCGCCTCGGGTACTATTTATACGGGTACCGTCACTTTTCTTCCCGCATTAAAGGGGGGCATACGAACAATAAAATCCGCGTCAGCACGAAGCAGGTGCGGGCAGTCGCGGATGATTTGGACATCTTGGTCGCCTTTGACCAAGAGACGATCGATTTCAACTTTCACGAGTTGCGCAGCGGCGGCATCGTCATTGCGGACGCCAAATTCAACCCGGTGATTCCCGAACGGGAAGGGGTGTCGCTTTACGCTGTTCCGTTCACCGATATTGCGACGGAGCTTGGCAACTCGCTGATGAAAAACATGGTTGCCATTGGTGCGACGAGCGCGGTGCTCGGCTTAGAGGCCGGCGTGTTCGAAAGCGTTGTCGCCGACACGTTCGCCCGCAAAGGGGCGCAAGTCGTCGAGAAAAACATGGAAGCAATTCGCACCGGGGCGCAATATATGGAAAAGCTGCTTGATGGCCGAGCTGAACCTATGAAACTCGCAAAAGCCGACGGCAAACAACGGATGTTCATGATCGGCAATGATGCCATCGCTTTAGGGGCTCTTGCCGGTGGGGCGCGTTTTATGGCTGCATATCCGATTACTCCGGCTTCCGAAATTATGGAATATTTAATTAAAAAATTGCCCGATTTCGGGGGTACGGTCATTCAAACGGAGGACGAAATCGCTGCTTGCACGATGGCGATCGGCGCCAACTATGCCGGCGCTCGGGCGTTTACGGCCTCTGCCGGACCGGGGTTGTCGCTCATGGCTGAAGCGATCGGCTTAGCTGGAATGACGGAAACACCGCTCGTTGTCGTCGATACGCAACGGGGCGGCCCGAGCACCGGCTTGCCGACGAAGCAAGAACAATCGGACTTGCTGGCCATGATTTACGGTACGCACGGGGAAATTCCGAAAATCGTCATGGCGCCGAGCACCGTTGAAGAAGCGTTTTACGATATGGCGGAGGCGCTGAACTTAGCCGAGGAATATCAATGCCCGGTCATTTTCCTGTCGGATTTGCAGCTGTCGCTCGGCAAACAGACGGTCGAACCGCTTGACTACGACCGGCTTGACATTCGCCGCGGCAAGCTTGTGACCGGGGAGCTGCCACCGCTTGCCGGCAAAGACAACTTCAAGCGGTATGAGGTGACGCCGGACGGCATTTCGCCGCGGGTGCTGCCGGGGACAAAACACGGCATCCACCACGTCACTGGGGTCGAACATGCGGAAACGGGGCGCCCGTCTGAAACAGCGGCCAACCGTCAAGCGCAAATGGAGAAACGGCTGCGCAAGCTCGAGCACATCCATTTTCCGACGCCGGTGCATAAGCACATCCGCCACGAAGAGCCGGATTTGCTTCTTGTCGGCTTTTTATCAACGCGTGGAGCGATCGAGGAAGCGATGGAACGCCTCGAGCAAGATGGCGTCAAAGTCAACCACGCGCACATCCGTCTGCTTCATCCGTTCCCGGTGGATGACATGCGGCCGCTCGTTGAAAAAGCGAAACGGATCGTCGTCATCGAACAAAATGCGACCGGGCAACTGGCGAGCCTGTTGAAAATGAATGTCGGGCATGCCGATAAAATCGCAAGCGTCTTGAAATTTGACGGCAATCCATTCTTGCCAGGCGACGTTTATACCAAATGTAAGGAGTTGTTAGCACAATGGCCACCTTTAAAGATTTCCGCAATGATGTGAAGCCAAACTGGTGCCCGGGCTGCGGCGACTTTTCGGTTCAAGCCGCCATTCAACGCGCCGCCGCCAACCTGGGGCTTGAGCCGCACCAGCTGGCTGTCATTTCTGGGATCGGCTGTTCGGGACGCATTTCCGGTTACATTCATGCCTACGGATTTCACGGAACGCACGGTCGCGCGCTGCCGCTTGCTCAAGGAGTGAAAATGGCGAACCGCGATTTGACGGTCATCGCTGCCGGCGGTGACGGCGACGGGTTTGCGATCGGCATGGGGCATACGGTTCATGCCATTCGCCGCAACATCGACATCACATACATCGTCATGGACAACCAAATTTACGGGTTGACGAAAGGTCAAACATCACCGCGCAGCGCCGCCGGATTTAAAACTAAAAGCACGCCGCAAGGATCGATCGAACAGGCATTGTCGCCGCTTGAAATCGCCTTGAGCGCCGGGGCGACGTTTGTCGCGCAAAGCTTCTCGAGCGATTTAAAAGAGTTGACAAGCTTAATTGAAGAAGGCGTCAAACATAAAGGGTTTTCGCTCATCAACGTCTTTAGTCCATGCGTCACATACAATAAAGTGAACACGTACGAATGGTTTAAAGAGCATTTGGTGAAAGTGGACGACATCGAAGGGTACGATCCGTCCAACCGGGAGATGGCGATGCAAACGGTGATGAAGTATAACGGGCTTATCACCGGGCTCATCTATCAAAATAAGGAGCAAAAGTCATACCAAGAACTTGTTCCAGGCTACAGCGAGGAGCCGCTTTCTGAAGCCGATTTGAAACTGAGCAAAGAAAAATTTGCCGAATTGGTCGCAGAGTTTATGTAAAAATGGAAATGATTCACGCCTGATGGGGACTTGCCTCATCGGGTGTTTTTTTGCTATTATATCATGTTCCGGACATCCGGAACAAAAACCATTGTGTTTCATTGTTGCCCGCGATATACTATGGTAGTGTGTGATGGAAGAAATTTGCCGAGGTAATATGGGCGGCCGCGAAAACGACAGCCGCCTAGCTGTGTGCGATCAAAACTTGACGAAGAAAGGAGATTGTTATGAACGAAAAGCAACGTTTGGAACAAAACGGACAAATTCAAACAGTCAGCCATCCAGCGGACAGAAAATCCGCCTTGGAGCGGCTGAAAGCAAAAACGACAGAAGACTATGAAAAATATTTCACAAGCGTCTTTATTCCACCTAACTTAAAAGAGGCGAAAAAACGCGGCAAAGAAGAAGTGCAATATGTGAAAGACTTTACGATCCCGGACGAGTTCCGGGGCATGGGGCGCGGTCGGAAGTTTTACATCCGCACGTACGGCTGTCAGATGAACGAACACGATACGGAAGTGATGGCCGGCATTTTCATGGCGCTCGGCTATGAGCCGACCGACCGTCCGGAGGATGCGAACGTCATTTTGCTCAACACGTGTGCGATCCGCGAAAACGCGGAAAATAAAGTGTTTGGCGAACTCGGCTACTTAAAGCCGCTCAAAACGACGAACCCGGACTTGCTCCTTGGTGTCTGTGGCTGTATGTCGCAAGAAGAAGCGGTCGTCAATAAAATTTTAAAACAATACCAATATGTTGACTTGATTTTCGGCACGCACAACATCCATCGCCTTCCGTACATTTTGCATGAGGCGTACATGTCGAAAGAAATGGTCGTTGAAGTATGGTCGAAAGAGGGCGATGTCGTCGAAAACTTGCCGAAAGTGCGCAAAGGCGACATCAAAGCATGGGTCAACATTATGTACGGCTGCGACAAGTTTTGCACATACTGCATCGTTCCGTACACGCGCGGCAAAGAGCGGAGCCGCCGTCCGGAAGACATTATTCAAGAAGTGCGCCAGCTCGCCGCCAAAGGCTATAAGGAAATTACGCTCCTTGGGCAAAACGTCAACGCTTATGGGAAAGACTTCACCGACATCCAGTACGGCCTTGGCGATTTAATGGATGAGCTGCGCAAAATCGATATTGCGCGCATCCGCTTTACGACAAGCCATCCGCGTGACTTCGACGACCGGCTCATCGAAGTGCTTGCCAAGCGCGGCAATTTAGTCGAGCATATTCATTTGCCGGTGCAATCGGGCAGCACGGAAATTTTGAAAATGATGGGACGCAAGTATACGCGCGAGGAGTATTTGGAGCTCGTCCGCAAAATCAAATCCGCCATTCCGGACGTCGCGTTGACGACGGATATAATCGTCGGTTTCCCGAACGAAACGGACGAGCAGTTTGAAGAAACATTGTCGCTTTACCGTGAAGTCGAGTTTGATTCGGCGTATACGTTCATTTACTCGCCGCGTGAAGGCACCCCGGCGGCGAAAATGAATGACAATGTGCCAATGGAAGTGAAAAAAGAGCGGCTTCAGCGTTTGAACGCCCTCGTTCAAGAGCTTGCGGCGAAGAAGATGAAACAATACGAGGGCCAAGTCGTCGAAGTGCTCGTTGAAGGCGAAAGCAAAACAAACCCGGATGTGTTGGCGGGGTACACGCGCAAAAACAAGCTTGTCCACTTCGTCGGCCCGAAATCGCTCATCGGCCAATTGGTCAACGTGCGCATTATGCAGGCGAAAACGTGGACGCTGACGGGCGAATTAGTGAATGAAGCGATTGAGGTGAATTAAGATGGCAAAATATACGCGAGATGAGATTTTGGCGCAGGCGAAGCAGCTGGCGAAAATGATCGCCGAAACGGAAGAAGTCGACTTTTTCAAGCGGGCGGAAGAAAAAATCCACCAAAACGAAAAAGTGCGCACGTTAATCAATGAGTTAAAATCACTGCAAAAACAAGCGGTCAACTTTCAGCATTACGGCAAACAGGAAGCGCTGAAGCGAGTCGAGGAGAAAATTGACGCCATTTACGAGCAACTTGAACAAATTCCGATTGTCAGTGAATTCCAGCAATCGCAAGCCGATGTGAACGACTTGCTTCAGCTTGTCGCCTCGACAATTTCCAATACGGTGACTGATGAAATTCTCGCATCGACCGGCGGCGATGTGCTGCGCGGTGAAACGGGCGCCGCGCTTCGCTACAATAAGCATGGCGGCTGCCATTAACGAACAAAAAAGCGTCCTTTCGGGCGCTTTTTTCATTTGCGATGGGCAAGCTAGCCTTCACGGGCGGTTTTAGGGGCGCGTGCATTCGGGGCGGTGAACGTTTTCCCCACACAGCGGCATGTCAGGCAACAGGCTCTTTTCCGGAGCGGCAGGCGTCTGAATCTAGTCCACACAGCGCGGCTGTTCGACGGTGAAAAAGCAGGCACGTTGAACGGAATGCGTGCATACAATGAACTATACGGAATAATGATTCATTTGCTGTGCACATTAGCGGAGATCACGCATAGGATGAAATGAAGATTCATTTGAGGAGGGTTCCGTTCGATGTCTGAATACAGAGAAATCATTACAAAAGCCGTTGTCGGCAAAGGCCGCAAATTTACGCAATCGACTCACACAGTGACGGCGCCAAACCGCCCGTCAAGCATTCTCGGCTGCTGGATCATCAACCACCGCTACGAAGCGAAAAAATGCGATAAAACGGTCGAAATTCACGGTCACTACGACATTAACGTCTGGTATTCATACAACAACAACACAAAAACGGAAGTCGTCACGGAAACGGTCTCGTACACCGATGTGGTCAAGTTAAAATATCGGGATAAAGACAATTTAATTAGCGATGATACCGATATTATCGCTCGGGTCATCCAGCAGCCGAACTGCCTCGAATGCACCATTTCGCCGAACGGCAACAAAATCGTTGTCGATGTCGAGCGGGAGTTTGTCGCCGAAGTGATCGGCGAAACAAAAGTATGTGTCGCCATCAACCCAGAAGGGTGCGGCAAAGATGACGATGTTTACGATGACGACGACCTTGATGAAGAGTTGGAAGATTTAAGCCCGGATTTGTTGCTCGGCGAAGAAGAGTAAAACTAGGAAATTTCTTTCCTAGTTTTTTCTTTTGTCGCTTGTTATAATAATAGCGCAATCAACGGTCCGTTGGCCGAAAAGGTTGGGGAGAAATGATGTCAGCATATACACCGATGATCCAGCAATATTTGCACATTAAAGCGCAATATCCGGACGCGTTTTTGTTTTTTCGGCTTGGTGACTTTTATGAAATGTTTTTTGATGACGCCATAAAGGCGGCGCAAGAGTTGGAAATTACATTGACAAGCCGCGATGGGGGCGGCGATGAACGGGTGCCGATGTGCGGGGTGCCATACCATTCGGCGCAAGGCTATATTGAACAGCTTGTGGAAAAGGGCTATAAAGTCGCTGTTTGCGAACAAGTGGAAGACCCGAAAGCGGCAAAAGGCGTCGTGCGCCGCGAAGTCGTTCAGCTAGTTACCCCGGGCACGCTCATGGAAGGCAAAGGGCTTATCGAGAAAGAAAACCATTATTTAGCGACGCTGACGCCGTTTGTTGACGGTACATACGGATTGGCTTACGCCGACTTGTCGACCGGTGAAGTCCGGTTGACGCTTCTTTCTTCATGGGAGGAGGCGGCCAACGAACTGCACGCCATCGGGGCGCGGGAAATCGTCGTCGGTTCTGACAGCGCCAAGGAGTGGGTGCGCGAGCTAAAAGAACGGTACGGAGCAGCTGTATCGTATGAAGACGCGACATCACTGCGGGATGAATGGAGCGGCGTTGTCAGCCATGTGACGCAAGAAAAGCTGCGGGAGACTGTCGCCCGCTTGCTCCATTATCTCGTCCGCACGCAAAAACGGCGGCTTGACCATTTGCAGCCGGCTGAGCTGTATCAAGTTGATCAGTATATGAAAATGGACCGGCATTCGAAGCTGCATTTAGAGCTAGTCGAAACGGTGCGGTCAAAAGGAAGGAAGGGATCACTCCTCTGGCTGCTCGATGAAACGGTGACAGCAATGGGCGGCCGGCTCTTGAAACAATGGCTTGACCGGCCGCTCATCGATCAGCGTGCAATCGAACGGCGCCTCGATTTCGTAGAAACGTTGAAAACGTCCTATTTTGAACGGCACGAGTTGCGCGAAGGGCTGCACGGCGTTTATGACATCGAGCGGCTCGTCGGCCGCATCGCCTATGGCAACGCCAACGCCCGTGACCTCGTACAGCTGAAAAAATCGCTCGCTCAAGTACCCGCCCTTCGTCAGACGGTGAGCGGATTGCCGCTTGCCGAAGCGGATGAGTTGGCTGGACGCCTCGACCCGTGCGAAGAGCTTATCGATTTGCTTGAGCGCGCCATTCAAGAACAGCCGCCGCTTTCCGTGAAGGAAGGAAACATCATTAAAGATGGGTATGATGAGCAGCTTGACCGCTATCGCGACGCAAGCCGCAATGGCAAAGCGTGGATCGCCGAGCTGGAGGCGAAAGAGCGGGAGGCGACTGGCATCAAATCGCTCAAAGTTGGGTACAATCGTGTATTCGGTTATTATATTGAAGTGACGAAGCCCAACCTTCCGCTCATTCCGGAAGGGCGCTATGAGCGGAAGCAGACGCTCGCCAATGCGGAGCGTTTTATTACCGCCGAATTAAAGGAAAAAGAGGCGCTTATTTTAGAAGCAGAAGAAAAAAGCGTGGAGCTCGAATATGAGCTGTTTGTCGCTATTCGCGAGCAGGTGAAAGGATACATTCCGCGCCTGCAGACGCTTGCCAAGGCGGTCGCCGAGCTTGATGTGCTTCAGTCGCTGGCGACGGTGAGCGATGAGCGGCGCTACGTGCGCCCCAAATTTTCCGCCGAGCGCATCTTGGCCATTCAAGGCGGCCGTCACCCGGTTGTGGAAAAAGTGCTCGGCGCGCAAACATATGTGCCGAACGACTGTTATATGAATCGCGAGCGGGAAATGCTGCTCATTACCGGGCCGAACATGGCTGGGAAAAGTACGTACATGCGGCAAGTAGCGCTCACCGCCATCATGGCGCAAATCGGTTGCTTCGTTCCGGCGGAGCAAGCGGTGCTGCCGATTTTCGATCAAGTGTTCACCCGCATTGGCGCCGCCGACGACCTGGCGGCTGGTCAAAGCACGTTTATGGTCGAAATGCTTGAGGCGCGCCGCGCCATCGCTTATGCGACGCAAAACAGCCTCATTTTGTTCGACGAAATCGGGCGTGGCACATCGACGTACGATGGGATGGCGCTTGCCCAAGCGATGATCGAGTACATTCATGACCATATCGGCGCAAAAACGTTGTTCAGCACGCATTATCACGAGCTGACCGCATTGGAAAGCTCGCTCGAACGGCTGTGCAACGTCCATGCCCGCGCCGTTGAAGAAAACGGCAAAGTCGTCTTTTTGCATCAAATCGCCGATGGACCGGCTGACCGCAGCTACGGCATTCATGTCGCCGAACTGGCTGGGCTGCCTGCTCCGCTCATTGAACGAGCCCGCGACATTTTAGCGAAGCTTGAGCGATCATCGGCTGGCAACGGCTCCTTTGCGCCGGGGCTTGAAGTCAAGCGGGAAGATGGTGCGGTCGCAAACGAAGCATTCCGGCCGCCGCGAGAATCGGAATCAAATGTGACATCAGCCGCCGGCCGCGTTGCCGAGCGGAGCGCTGGACAGGAAGCCGGGGAAGGGGCAGATGCAATAAGCGAAGCAACCTTTGAACAGTTGAGCATGTTCCCCGACTTCACCCCGCCGCCGGCGGAACTGCATTTGTCCGGCAAAGAGAAAAAGGCGCTCGCGGCGCTAAAAGAAGTTAATTTGCTTGAGATGACGCCGCTTGCGGCGTTAAACAAGCTATATGAACTGCAAAAACTACTGAAATAACGGAGGTGGGGCGATGGGACGCATCCGCAAGCTCGACGATCAGCTGGCGAACAAAATTGCCGCCGGTGAGGTGGTGGAACGACCGGCTTCGGTGGTAAAAGAGCTCGTCGAGAACGCCATCGACGCCCATAGCACGATGATCGATATTGAACTCGAGGAAGCCGGGATGGCGAAGATCCGCATCATTGACAACGGTGACGGAATGGAAGAAGACGATTGTCTCCTCGCTTTTGAACGGCATGCGACAAGCAAAATTCAAGATGAGCACGATTTGTTCCGCATTCGCACGCTCGGCTTTCGCGGCGAGGCGTTGCCGAGCATTGCTTCGGTGTCTGAAGTGGAGCTGGTGACAAGCACCGGACGCGGCCCAGGGACGAAGCTCGTGCTGCAAGGCGGTGCGCTCATATCTTGCGAGCGGGCGTCCGGGCGCAAAGGGACCGACATCACGGTATCCAACTTATTTTTCAACACCCCGGCCAGGCTGAAATATATGAAAACGATCCATACTGAGCTCGGTCATGCGGCCGATGTCGTCAACCGATTAGCGCTCGCTCATCCAGGTGTGTCATTCCGGCTTCGCCATCACGACAAAACGCTGTTTGCGACAAACGGCAGCGGCGATGTCCGGCATGTGCTCGCTGCCATTTACGGTATGGAAACGGCGAAACAAATGATTCCGATTGAGGCGGAATCGCTCGATTTTACTGTCCGCGGTTATGTTTCCTTGCCGGAAGTGACCCGCGCTTCGCGCAATTATATGTCGCTCATTGTCAACGGGCGCTACGTTCGCAATATACCGTTGATGAAGGCCATTGAGGCCGGCTATCATACGCTGTTGCCGATCGGCCGCTATCCGATTGTATTTCTCGCGATTGACATGGATCCAGTGCTCGTGGATGTAAACGTCCACCCGGCGAAACTCGAAGTCCGCTTCAGCAAAGAAGCCGAGCTAAACGAGCTTGTCACCGCCGCGATCCGCCAAGCGTTCCGGCAGCGAACGCTCATTCCGTCCATATCTGCCGACAGCAAAACGGTCAAAGCGAAGGCGGAGCAAGCGGCTTGGACGTTTGCCCATCGCGTTCATGAACCGCCCGCCCCGCCCGACGGGGAGACAAGGGATGTGACAACAGCGGCCCCCCTAGCCAGCGAAGGAGCGCTTGCCCCGGCGTCTGCAGCGGCCCAGGCTGATGCGCACGCTGTCTTGCAAGAAGCGGAGGATGAGGTGGTTTCGGGCAAAAAAACGGCCGCTGCCAATGATGCTCCTGCTGCGGAGACGAAGCCGGCTGATGAGGCTGAGGAAAAACAAGCGATGACGCGCCTGCCGGATGTTGGGCGAGCCGAGAAGAAACAGGCGGTTGACCGCCTCCCGCCGCTTTATCCGATCGGCCAGCTGCATGGTACTTATATTTTGGCTGAGAATGAGCATGGGCTCTACATGATCGACCAACATGCGGCGCAGGAACGGGTCAATTATGAATATTTCCGGGAAAAACTCGGTGAAGTAACCAATGAGGTGCAAGAGCTGCTCGTTCCGCTGACGTTTGAATATCCGGTCGATGAATATGAACGAATCGCCGCCTGCCGCGATGAACTCGCTCGTTGCGGCGTGTTTCTTGAGCCATTCGGCCCACGGGCGTTTCTTGTTCGCTCCCATCCGGTGTGGTTTCCGAAAGGAGCAGAAAAGGAAATCATTGAGGAAATGATCGAACACGTATTGGCGGCCAAAACGGTCGATATCAAGCAGCTGCGCGAGCAAGCCGCCATCGTTATGAGCTGCAAACGCGCCATTAAAGCAAATCAACATTTGCGCAACGATGAAATCTTCGCCTTGCTCGAAGCGTTGCGGAAGACCACCGATCCGTTTACTTGCCCGCACGGCCGGCCAATCATCGTCCATTTTTCAACATATGAAATTGAAAAGCTATTCAAACGGGTCATGTAAATGACGAGGCCGACCTAAACGCGTCATTCTTCTGAAACTGAATCCTGCATATAGTATATGATTCGGTATTTTGTTTCAATATACAGAGGTAAACAAGGGTGTCCCGATCGTTTTGGGACACTCTTATTTTTTTGTAATCATTTTGTAATCTACTTTTATTCTTTTTGTTACAGACGATTTGTTTTTATTTTACTATAATGGCTCATGTGCAGGAATACATGGCGAATTTTGTAGAGTGATAGCGAAATTTACCTAAAGAAATAGAGAAATGTCAAATTGATGTCATAGGGGGATGCAGCATGAAAAAAACACTGATATTTACCGGAACATTGATCGGATCGTTATTAGCCGGCCATGCCGCCTCAGCCGCGAGCTATACGGTGCAAAAAGGCGATACGCTTTGGGGAATTGCGAGGCAATATGATACGACGGTCGAACGGTTAAAACAACAAAACGGTTTATCTTCTGATCTCATTTTTCCAGGTCAAGTATTGCAAATCAATGAACATAATGAAAACGAACCAACCGTTTCGAATACATACACCGTCCAGCCCGGCGACACGTTAAGCGGGATTGCCCGAAAGTTTGGCACAACGGTGGAGGCGTTGCTCAAACTAAACCCAAGCATTGCGAATCCGAACTTCATTCGTGTTGGACAAGCGCTTCAAGTAACGGGCGGACAAGGAAGCGAAAGTACATACACTGTCAAGCCGGCGGCTGCGGCTGTGAGCGGCCAGTATATCGTTCAAAAAGGGGATACATTATCGGGCATTGCAAATAAGTTTCAAACGACCGTTGACCGCTTGTTGGCGCTCAATCCGCAAATTACGAACCCGAACACGATTCGCATTGGCCAAGCCATTAAAGTGACGGACGGGGCAACCGCCGTCCGCGCCGAGCAAAACCAAAACGCATCGGCTGTCAAACCCGTTGTGGCTGAATCGTCTGTTTCACTTGCCGACCAAATCATTGAAATCGGCGAAAAATATTTAGGAGCGAGATATTTGTACGGAGCAAGTCCATCGCGCACCGATGTGTTTGACTGCTCGTCGTTTACGATGCGCGTCTTTAGCGAAGTGGGCATTTCGTTGCCGCGCTCATCGTCAGCCCAAGCACAAGCCGGCAAAGCGGTGTCGTTTAGTCAATTGCAAAAAGGTGACCTTGTCTTTTTTGACACCGATTCAAACGGCACGATCAACCATGTCGGTATTTACGCTGGCAATGGACAAATGATCAATGCGACCGTTTCGTTGGGCGTGACGTATTCGTCGCTCACTTCTTCTTATTGGAAAACGCGGTATGTGAAGGCGGTTCGTGTGCTTAACTAATGGGATGACAAACGTTTGACCTGCTTTTAAACATCACTGGCTGAGGCGGAAGACTGCTCGCATAAAGTCCATTTACGGCTTTGGCGGGCAGTCTTTTTCTTATGCTTCTCCGTGCAGCACGTTTGTTTCGACGGTTAATCAGAAACAACGCGCAAGCCTTGTAAAACACCGCCGCTACGCGCAAACTAGTGGCATTTGACCAAAAAACATCCATGAGTAAATTTTACTCCCCACCCAGGCATGAAAATCCATCTCTCCTTCCATAATGGAGGATGAACGCAAACAGTTTGGAAAGACGTGCTTTTTAATGGTGGTTCGACCCTGTAC